>SWCC01017892.1_pt1 | contig 551072 bp, 479 predicted proteins | sample 4692971 | NCBI WGS metagenome assembly SWCC01 (sample SAMN10267277, study PRJNA491770) | bioreactor metagenome | isolation source: DHS bioreactor inoculated with subseafloor sediment | place: Japan: off Shimokita Peninsula | collected 2006-08
TTTTTTTTTTCACATCTGCATATCCAAAGGCATTTTTGTAAACAACTTCACCATTCTCAGCAAATAATACAGCTCCGTTAAAACCAATTTTATCGTGCCTTCTTTTAAAGTATTTGTGCAGCTCTTTCGATTTTGAAAGATGTTCTTTATTAATTTTTATATGAACTGTATCTTCAAGAACAAATATTTCTTTTTCAACTGGGGTTTCTGATTCGTTAAATAATAATGTTACAAGTAATAGAAATGGAATTATAGCGAATAATATTTTATAAAACATAAATTGAATATTGCCCTAAGCTAAGATGCGGAAAAACCGGAACACAAATTATGGATAAATTTGCAAAAACAAAAGGAGCTGAATATACAGCTCCATGATTAGTTTAATTCTATTCTTTTGGAGCCGGCTGAATTTCTTTGGATTCACACATGTTTTTTAGATTAATCATACCTTTTTCAAAATCTGGCCCTAAAAAACTATCCATCATTAATCCAAAAAATCTACCTAAGGGATAGTCTGCACTTCCGGTAAGACTCCACGAAATCTTCGTCCTATTCTCTTCTCCATCAAATATAAAATCAACAACTCCATTTGCTTGTTCAGGTGCAAGAAATAGAATATCCGATTTGATTAGTTCATATGGCTTTAATTCTGTAAAAATCATTTCTCCTGTACCAATAATATTTCCATCCCAATGATATTTTTGGCCAACCTGGCCAGAATCTCCGCTGACTTCAAATGAATGATTAGGCTCTAAAGAAGACCAAGGATTCCACTCACGGAAATTATTGAAATCGGCTACATAGCCAAAAACTATCCCAACCGGTTTATTTATTTCTACACTTCGTTCAACTTTATATTCAGATGGAAGAAATAAGGCGACCACAAATATTAACGCAATTAAACCAAGAATTACATAGAAAATTGTTTTTAAGATTTTCATTTTTCCCTCTTTCGTTAATCTAAAATTGTATGTTTATCAGATATTTTTATCCAATATGCAATTCTTTAATATAGTATTGCCCTAAATAGTATTAGAGATCTTTAGTAATTGAGCATCAATAATTTCATGACTTCCTTCGAAAAATATTAAGTTAATAAGAAAGCTTAGCCTATTTAGATATTCAGTCTCTTCCTTTAACTTATTTTGATCAACAAATCTGTCATTTTTTCCTAAAACAATTTTTGTTTTTATTTTTGACCAGTAGACTGCATTATCCTTATAGTTACAATCGTGTGGAAAAGAACCAGACCATAATATTAGGTTATCAACTTTTAATTTACTTCTATCAAGCCATCTAACAGCAGTATGAGTACCTTGCGAAAATCCAAAAATATTAAATTGAACTTTTGATAGATCTATTGTTTCAGCAATCTTGTTATAAACATTGTTAATCATTTTTACATAATCATCTATTTCATTCTCTCTGGCTTCCTTTGTCATCCAGGTAGCACCAATTTTACCATTAAAACCACGAAGGTAAAATTTATTTAATGCTTCAGGGGCAACAATTAAATTAGTCTCGTTTTCAATTACTCTAAAATCATTTAGAAACTCTTTAGCAAGTTGACCATAACCATGAAATACAAACCAGACTTTATCAATCTTTGGGCTTGCTTCGCCCAGTGTATAATAACGAGCGGTTTTGCTGGTTTGTATAATATTTTTTGAAATCATATTTTACAATAAAGTTATTTTGTCGCTAATTCTTAATTTTCCGTTTGAGTATCCAATTGCATTTTGGCCAAACATAATTTTACTATTAAATTTTCTGTAAGTTGATAATGTTGCTAGTGGTTCTTTATTTTTAGTGGCGGTAGCAGTGTCTATTGTTGTTATTACACATCTAGCACATGGCTTAACAACAGAAAACTCCAACTCACCAATCCTGATACTATTCCAATTGTCTTCATCATGCTTTGATCCACCTGAAAAAACTATGTTCGGACGAAATTGATCCATAAACACCGGCTTGTCTAATTTGGAGTTAAGATAGTTAAGCGATTCTTCTCCAATTATTAAAAATGGATAACCATCTGCAAAACTAACATTTTTGCTCTCTTTAAAATATTTTGTACTAGTTCCTCTTTTAGAAGTCTCTGGCATATGAACCAATTTACATTTAGATTCTATTGCTTCACTGAACCAATCATTAACTTCCTTACCGTATTGGTTAGAATCACAAAAGTCATCCCAGATCTTAACATTGACAATATTCTGAGGATATTCAATGAGAGAAATTTTTAGGTCCTCAATTTTTTTTCTTTTATGAGTAAATACCATTTCACCGTTTTCAATTTTAACATTGATAAAGACCATTTGGGGAAATAATCTTTGAGTAATAAACATATTCTCATTATCAACTAACATCCATCGTCTATCATACTTAAATCCACGTTCTTCAACAACTGATTCCTCAAGTGAAATTCCTGACAAGGACTTAACTGGGTATATTTTTAATTGGGTGAGTTTATAATCAGGCATTAGGAAAACTTCTTTATAATTCTTTCACTAGTTAAGATCTTTTGAACATCTGGAGTTTGGCAAGATGTTTCTCCATAATCAACAGTAACCTTACCAATTTTTTTTAGAGATTTAAGAATTTTGGAATGAAGCACCTTGTTTCTCTGGCCCCAAGAAAGGAGAGAATTGTTCATTGCATCTTTAACATTATTAGCTTCTTTTTGAATGTTCCTTTCAATTACTGGTAGGAATTGATTAAAATAATTGTTATCAATATTTTTACTTTTAGCTAAATTATTCAATGATGAGTAGGCGATAAATCTTTTAACTGAATCTTTACTCTTAATCCATTTGTGAATTAGATCTTGTACGTCTGGCGATTTTGCAACAATATATTCAGTAAAAACCATTATAAAATAAGACAATGGTGATTCACTATATTGAGCTGGCAAATTCTTCAACAATGCTTCGAGTTTTTTCTTATCATATCTCTGGGGATCATCAATCATTAAAGACAACATCTTAGCTTCAAAATATTTTGACTTTATAAGTTTTTCAGCAATGTTAACATCTGTTTTTATTTTCTTTGCAATTTTACGAAGCTGTGTAAGTCCGAGACCTAGGTAGTGACCATTGTCGCCAAATGTTTTTTTGTAGTACTCTATTCCGCGATCATTCCTTAATAATTCCAATTCTTTTATTGCCTCTTGATGAGTCACAATGACAGTCCTTTCACTCAATTAAAAATCGTCTTAGATAATTAATTTGACCCAAATGATAATTTAAGTGTGTAGTAAGGTGAATTAAAAAATATTCCGTAGTCATTTCCTTTTTAAAAACATCAATCGGAAATCTACTATTGATTATTTCATCATTGAGGTTGAGAATTGTAATCTTTACAGTATCCAAAGTTTCGTCAACATTCTTAAGCAGTTCTTCTTTTGGAACATTTTTAAGTGAAAACTCTTTTTCTCGCTCTCTTACGTATCCAGTATTACCAAGAATTGCCCCAATAAAATGCTTAATATTTCCGCAGATATGAAGACAAAGATTCCCCGGGGAATTTTTAATGCTCCCCGGAGTTATCCAAATATCTTCATTTTCAACAAAAAGATTTATTTCTTGCTTTAACCTATTTAAATCTCTTTCGAATAAACTAAGCAAGGAATCTTTTAACATTACTATATTTCCCCATCATATCTTAACCATTCTTGTGTCCTGTGGAAAAACAACACATATCCACGAACTTGAAGTTTTTCATCTTCAACCCAAAGTTTGCAATCGTATGTTTTTCCTTTTTTCGGGTCCATTATTTCACCATCTTCCCACTCATTATCATCTTCTTGAAATTCCATTTCTGTAATAATTGTCATTCCCAAAATCCTCTGGTTATATCTTGGATCATCTTCATCACATTTGTCACAAATTGGATCGGGATCTTCACCTTCTTTTCTGAAAAGCTTTACTACATCACCAAATAACTTTCCGTCTTCCAAGTAAACTTTCACAATTGATTTTGGTAGACCAGTTTCATCATCAATAGTTTTCCATAATCCGGTTATATCTTCATGCTGAGCAAACAAGGTTGATGCAAATAACATCATTGAAAGTATTAAAATCACTTTTTTCATATAATTTATTCTCCTATAAGTTTGATGTCTCTAATAATACATTATTTTCAACTATTGATTAGAAATATTTATTGAAAATAATATTTTTTTCATGGATTGACAAAGAAAACTCTTTGAGAATGGTGATATAAGTTTATGCAATTTAGAAAACTAATTTGTGGGTTTTATATTTATACAAAAAAAAGAGCAAATATTATTTGCTCTTTTTTTCCAAAATAGTTTGATTTTAATTCTATTTCATCAAAATCATTTTTTTTGTAAGAGTATTATTTTCTGTCGTTAGCATATAAATATAAATTCCGCTATTAAGATTGCTTGCGTCAAAATCTGTATTATGAATTCCCGCTTCCATTCTCTGGTTTATTAAATCTGCTACTTTCTGACCAATTGTATTATAAACAACAAGCGAAACATTTGTAGCATTAGTTAATGAAAACTGAATACTTGTTTTTGGATTGAATGGATTGGGATAGTTCTGAGCAAGTTCAAATTTATTCGGTGCAGAAATATTAACTTCAACTACATCCGAGTAATCAAATGTACCATCTATATCAACTTGTCGCAATCTGTAAAAATAATCACCTGAAGCTATAGTATTATCAATATATGAATACACTTTTGGTGAGTTACTATTTCCATGACCCTCAACAAATCCAATCTTTTCCCATTCTAATTTCTTGTTACTTACTTCTAACTTCTGCCTTTCTATTTCAAAACCGTAATTATTAACCTCTGTTGCCGTTTCCCAATTTAGAGCAACTGAGTTTTCTTCTGCAAAGGCTGTAAAAGTGGTTAGTTCGACAGGTAATGCAGAAGTGGTAGTAAAATATCCTTGAGCTGGAACACTAGCTAAAAAATAAGATATTGTTCCAGGATTGCTAGTTTCTGCTTCAAAATAGAACTCTAAATAATATTTGCCGGCTCCATCAACTAAAGAATGATCCAAAATATTAATTCCTAAAAAATCTTTTTTATAAAATCGCCCATAAGTATTATTACCTTTATAATCTAGCGAAACTAGATTCCAAGAAGTAGGTGACCCTTCTTTATAGATTCTATAATAAAATTTTACAGAAGATATTGTGGCACCATTTTCTACCACTGTAGCTTGACCCCCATTTAATAACCAGGTATCCCCAATAACTTTTAAACCATAATCTGGGACATTTTGAATGTATTCTAACCTATCATTATCTTCGATACCATCAACATTAAAAATTACTGATGCATCGTAGGGGGAGGTTAGTTCAAAATAAGCTTGAGCAAATGCACTGGAACAAAAAACCAACACCATTAAAATTGTAATTGTTTTGTTCATAATCTCTCCAAGTTTTATTAAATGCTTAACCTTATATTAATCTTCGTTAATATTTATTAAATCTTTAGGACATTACGTAGATAAAGTCTTATTATGAAAGGAGTTACTTTTTAAACAAGAGCATAAAAAGTATTTTTGCTTAAAAGGGAAGTAGGTGTTTTATTGCTTAACCAATCGAATTATTGTAATCTCAGGAGTGGAATTAAACCTTACTGGAGCAAGGGACATGCCCAAACCACGAGTTACTATCATTAACATTTCATCAAACCAAAAATCACCTCTCATAAATGTTGTTTCTGCTAGGGTTGGAGAAAGATTAAAAAATGGAAATAGAAAGGTTATCTGTCCACCATGGGTATGGCCGCATAAATATAAGTCATAATTCTTTTCTACAGCCTTATTGATTAAGAATTCTCTCGGTTGGTGAGTTAGGAAAATTCTTAAATCAGCTTTATTAGTATTATTTGTGAGAGAATCCAAAATATCATTATTTACTCTTTCAACATACGTATTTGTGATAAATGTAACTTCAATGTTTGAGCTATCAATTCCCAATACTAGCTTTTCATTATCAATCATTGGGATATTCACATTTGATAAAGAATTTGTAATTTCGGTCAGGCTTCTTCCATAATCACCACGATAAGCCCAGTTATCATGGTCACCAACGCAAGTATAAACACCGTAGTTTGATTTTATTCTACTTAATTGATTTGCAGAAACATCTATAAAATCAGGAGTGCTGGTGATCATATCTCCGGCTATTAAAACCAAATCAGGATGGGTTGAATTTAATTTTTCAATATAATTACTCAATCTAGAATCATTAGTATATCTATCAGCTTGAATATCTGATACAAAAGCAATTTTTAAACCATCCAATGATTTAGGCAAAGATTCTTTTCTGTAATTTACTTCTCTAATTTCAACAGAATTGTAATCAAAAATAATTCTTATTGGTACATAAACAACAGTAACTGCAAAAATTATAAAATAGAGAATGGACTTTAATCTTATTCTGTTTTCTTTCTTAGAAAATGGAATGATGAATAAATTTAAAATTTCCAGAATTAAAAAGAACAACGTGGCCTGCACTATTATCATAGTACCGAACCAAAATGGATAAAGAACAAAGTAATCGAAAAAGAAATTTTCTGGTGGAGCAAAAAATCCAGACTTAGTAAGGTAAACATATATCCAAGCAATTATTGCAACAACTGGATAAATATTAACAAGCGTAAGAATTATCCATTTGCCAATTTTGATCTTATTAGAAGATATTTTTGGAAATAGAGAATTAATGGAACTAATAACTTTTCTAGCAAAGTAGAATTCTAAAAGAAAAACAGATAATAGAACAATGATGACTTTAACGGCAAATGGCATATAAATACTATTCTATATTATTTTTAATGGAATATTTTCTTAATTCTTCAATGAACTTATCAAAATAATTTGAGAGGCAAGTTTTTCTCTATTTTCTGCTTTATCTTCTAACAACTTATCACGATCATCAGTTCCTTCAGTAACCAACTTATCTTATTCTTAACTCATTATTGTAAAATATTTCTTTTCAATAATATATGCAAGAGTTTGAAGATAACTGGAAATTGTTAGATTTTCAGAAACCATATTGATAGTTTTACGTCTAACATATTTTACACTATAAAAAGGAACATATATGCAAAACTACCAGAGGTTTCTATTATTATTGCTTCTGTTTTTATTCTTATTTCAGATAAAAGCATTTTCGCAAGATGAAGTTTTAACTGGATTTAATGAAAAAATCCAATTCTCTAAAATTTCACCTGGGTATATCGAAAAAGCACACAAAAAAGCTATGGATGATTTGGACGAAAAATTAAAGTCTTTAAAAGCGATCCCAGTAGAAATGAGAACTTTTGATAATACTGTACAAGCATTTGATGCTGCATTAGATGGATTTAACACAATGTGGGGAACAATTTATTTGATGGCTAATTCGCATCCTGATGCTGCTACGAGGGAAGCCGCTAATAATGCTAACGTCACTTTTGCTCAGTATGAAAACAAATTGAGTCTTGATGAAGATCTTTACCATTCATTTAAAGAATATTCAAAATCTGATGAAGCAAAATTGCTGGTTGGTTATAAAGAAAAATATTTGCGAGAAACTATTAGAGATTTTGAACGTAACGGATTTGCTTTATCAAAAGAAAAAAGAGATGAGCTAAAAGTAATCCAAGATAGATTATCAATTATTTCAAATAATTTCAGTAAAAACATAACAAATCATCAGGATTACCTTATTGTTACTGAAGATGAAATAAAAGGTCTTGATGAGGATTATAAAAAAGCTCGCAAACAAGAAGATGGAACATATAAAATTGATTTAACTTATCCATCTTACCGCCCGTTTATGAGATTATCAGAATCTGAATCTGCAAGAAAGGCATTATCTAAAAAATATTTAAATCGGGCCGCCGATAAAAATGTAGTAATGCTCGAAAAAATGGCATTAAATAGATTAGAAATGGCAAACCATTTAGGTTATAGATCCTATGCGGAGTACATTCTTGAAACTAGAATGGCAAAAGACCCAGAAACTGTTTGGGAATTTGAAAATGGTTTAATTGAAAAAGTTAAAGAAAAAGGGAAAGCTGATTTTGAAGAAGTGCTTGCTGTAAAACGTGAAAAAACAGGAAATGATACAGTTTCCGTTATTAATGGATGGGAATACGGATATTATAGCAATATTTTAAACAAAGAGAAATATCAAGTAGATGCAGAAAAAGTAAAACAATATTTTGAATTGAACAATGTTTTAGGCGGAATTTTTCAAATTACACAATCTTTGTTTGGTGTTGAGTATAAACAAGTTGAAAATGCTTCTGTTTGGCAAAAAGATGTGACAATGTATGAGGTAATTGATAATGGTGAATTAATTGGTCGTTTTTATTTAGACCTGTATCCACGAAAAAACAAATATGGTCATGCGGCATGTTTCGGAATTCAAAAGGGAATGACGACAGATAAGGGATACCAAATTCCAACGGCTGCTTTGGAGTGTAACTTCCCGGAACCAACCGAAGACACACCAGCTTTAATGACTCATGGACAAGTAGAAACATTTTTCCACGAATTTGGCCATGTACTACACAATATGTTAACACGCGCTGAAACGTCAGGGTTCTCCGGTACTTCAGTGTCTCGTGATTTTGTTGAAGCTCCATCCCAAATTTTTGAAAACTGGGCATGGGATTATAAGGCTCTTAAACTATTTGCAAAACACTTTGAAACTGGTGAAATTTTACCGACTGAATTATATGACAAAATGGTTGCGGCTAAAAATGTAGGTTCAGGTATATCCACATTACGCCAAATATATTTAGGTGCAATTGATATGACCATTCACGATAAATATAATCCTAATGAAGCTCGAACAACTACTGATATTGTAAGAGAACTTCAAAATGGAATTTCATTTACACCATACAGAGAAGGGACACACTTCCAAGCAGCTTTTGGTCACTTAAATGGATATGCGGCTAGTTATTATGGTTATTTATGGGCATTAGTTTATGCTCAGGATATGTATTCAATATTTGAAGAGGAAGGTATTCTAAATCCGGAAGTTGGCCAAAGGTACAGAGAGTATATTTTGGCTGCAGGTGCTAATAAAGAACCAATGGAATTAGTAAAGAAGTTTTTAGGTCGTGAGCCAAGCGCAGAAGCATTTTATAAGTCTTTAGGCTTGTAATGATTTAACATCAAAATTGCATTAGTGCTATACCTGTTAATAATTATTCAAAAATGGCATTCTATAAATAGAATGCCATTTTTTTTTGAAATATTCCAGTGGTTTCAAGAAATAAAGAAAATAAAAAGTTTTCTTTAAAAAAGAATTATCTCTTTGACTTAAACTCTTCAATGAATTTTTTAGTGTATTCGGAAATAACTAATCTTCCACTACTTTCTGCTCTTTCCTCTAACAAGGCATCCCAATGATCAGTCTCTTCCCAGAAAATTTTCTTCAAACTAGTTAAAGCGTCTAAACTTCTTTCGCTCAATTGCTTTGAAAATTTTTGAATGTTTTCATCCAGCTCATCAAGTGTTTCAAAAACTTCATGATAGAAACCGTGTTGCTTTGCCCAATTTGCCGAACGCCATTGACAATCTAATGACATTTCAACAAAAGCTTCTTTTCCAATTTTTCTTTCAATGGGTGGACCAACAACAAATGGACCTAATCCCAAAGCTAATTCACTCAATCTAAGTGAGGCATTTTTACTCGCAAACGTATAATCGCAAGCTGAAACTAGTCCAACTCCACCACCAACAACGTTGCCGTGTACTCTGCCTACAATAATTTTACTACACTTTCTGATTGAGTTTATAAGTCGGGCGAATCCCATAAAAAATTCTTTTCCATCTACAAAATTATTTATCTCAAATAGTTCATCAAGCGAGGCCCCGGCACAAAAAGCATTTTCACCATCACTTTTTAATACTATAGCATTAACACTCGCTTCTTCTGAAAGTAAACTAAATTTTTCGGTTAAATCTTTTAAAAGGTATGTTGGCAACGAATTACTTTTAGGGTGATAAAAATTAATGGTCGCAATTTTATTTTCAATATCTAGATTTACAAATCCTTCTTTCATTTAACATCTCATTTGTTCATTAAATCATTTTTAAAATTTCTCCAAGATCATTTATCAAATAATCCGGATTTTGGTTTTTAAGTACTTCAACAGTTCTATAACCAAAAGAAACAGCACATGTTTTAGCCATTGCTGATTTACCACATTGAATGTCTAGCTCAGTATCTCCAACCATTAGGGAGTTACGAGGATCAACATTTAGTTCTTCGCAAATTTTTAATAGTTGATCGGGTGCAGGTTTAATAGCGATACCATTTTTTCTTCCTTCAATGGTTTCTAAATATTTATCAAAACCAAAATGATTAGCAATTTTTTCTGCCTGATCTTGCCCCTTTGTTGTAAGTAATCCTGTTTTGATATTCCTTATCTTCAACTCTTCAAATAGAGCAAAAACGTTATCATACAAATGTGAGTCATTAATGAAATCAAAATATATTCCCTTATAAACATTTATAAAATGTTCAACATCGGGCACATCTATGTTGCATTCATTAAAGATATCAGCAAAATGGTGACCTAAAAGATTGTAGAATTTTCTTTCGTCAATTTTAGATTCAAGGTTTAATTTTTCTAATGTCTCTATTGTTGTTTTATAAATTGTTTCATGAGATTTGACCAATGTCCCATCTAGATCAAAGACTATACATTCAATCATATTATGCTTTTCCACCTTTCTAAAAATTAGTTAAAATCCGTTAACCATAAAACCGCCATCAACTGCTATTGTTTGCCCAGTGATAAAAGAAGATTCATCCATACATAAAAAAGCAGCCAATGAAGCTACTTCTCGTGGCTTTCCAATTCTTTTCATAGGGGTTCTATCAATTACTTCAGTATAATAATTTTTATCTTTCATTACACTATCAACCAAAGGAGTATCTATATACCAAGGGGCAATAGAATTTACTCGTATATTATCTTCTGCCCATTCAACAGCTAAATTTCTTGTTAACTGATCCAGAGCCGCCTTACTCATTCCATAAGCTGGACCTGTTCTTAAATGTGTAAGACCCGCAACAGAAGTCATATTAACAATACTTGCCCTATTCGATTTTTTTAGCATATTATAAAATGATCTACAAAGTTCAAATGTTGATATTAAATTTGTATTTAATATTTTTTCATATTCCTCAGAGCTAATCTCAGTTGCTTTTTTTCTGATATTAGTACCAACATTATTTATCAGAAAATTAAATTCATTCCAATAATTATGAACATCTATGAACAACTGTTTTCTATCTTCATCTAGACTCAAATCTTTTGAAAAACCTTTCACAATAAAACCACTTTTTTTCCATTCATCAACTTTTTCATTTAGAAGATCTTCATTTCTAGCGACAACTATAATTTCAGCTCCAAGAGCCATAAATTCTTCTGCAATTGCCAGCCCAATGCCTTTTGTTCCACCAGTAATAAGTGCTCTCTTCCCTTCTAAATTCCATCTACCCATTTATTCACCCTGATTGATAATTATTCATTAAAAGATAAACAAATAAACTTTTATAATAAATCTATCCGCAACCTGATAAAAATTTAGTTAAATTTACAATTGTAAATAATTGTTATGCTATAATTAAAAATTGGAGGAATAATGCCAGTGGTTGATATTAAAAAATATGGTGAAATGTTAGATAACGCCAAGAAGAATAAATTTGCTTATGCTGGAATTAATGTTACATCAGAAACAACATCAAATGCTGTTTTGCAAGCTTTTTCTGAAGCTAAAGCTGATGGATTAATTCAAGTGAGTACTGGTGGTGGTGAATTTGCCTCAGGTCAAGGTGTAAAAGATGCAGCATTAGGAGCTATCTCTATTGCAAGACATGTACATTTTATTGCTGATCATTATAACATTAATGTTGCTTTGCACACAGATCATTGCCAAGCAAATAAAGTCGATTCATTTTTAAGACCATTGTTGGATGAGTCTAAAAAAAGAGTTGCTGCAGGCGAAAAACCATTATACAACTCTCATATGTTTGATGGTAGCGCACTTCCGTTAAAAGAAAACATGGATATAGCTGTAGAATTATTAAAAGAGTGTCATGAATTAGGTATTGTGTTAGAAGTTGAAGCCGGTGTTGTTGGCGGAGAAGAAGATGGTGTTGATAATGAAAATGCTCCTGCTGATAAATTATACACAACTCCTGAAGACATGTTATATGTATATGAAAGATTATCCGAAGTAAAGGGCGCTAGATATATGTTTGCTGCCACATTTGGAAACGTTCATGGTGTATATAAACCAGGTAATGTAAAACTAAAACCAACAATTCTTAAAGAAGGTCAAGATGCCGTTGTTGCAAAATATGGCCCGGAAGCAGCCTTTGATTTAGTTTTCCATGGTGGTAGTGGTTCAACATTAGAAGAAATTAGAGAGACTTTAGATTATGGCGTAATTAAAATGAATGTTGATACCGATACTCAATATGCATTTACAAGACCAGTTGTTGAGCATATGTTTAAGAATTATGATGGTGTTTTAAAAATTGAAGGTGACGTTGGTAACAAAAAAATGTATGATCCTAGAGGTTATTTGAAAAAAGCCGAAACCGGAATGAAAGAAAGAGTAATTGAGGCTATTAAGGATCTAAGATCTGATGGTACAACTTTAGGTTAATTTCTAAAATCAGTTGCATCAAATAATTTGGTGCAACTGATAATTCTACTCTACTAAACTTACGTCAAAGGCTGTTGGTCCAGTAATATTTTCTTTGATATTAAATTCTCGAATAATTTCTTTAATAGTTCTAATTTCTGTTTCCGCCATATATAATCTATGTTTCAGCATCAATAAACCAGTGAAGGCAACAGTCCTCTCTCTTTCCAGGCTTACTATCTGAGTCTTTATTTCATAAGTTGAACTTTCTAAGTTCTCTAACTTAACTTTTAATTTTTGAAGGACCTCATCTCTACTTAAATGGTGAAGTAGTAATATTGCAATATCAAACTTAGAACCGTCTGGATCATTATTCTCGATGTAAAATGAAATAGTATTGTGAAGTTCAAATTCGCCTTCAGCAGTTATTGAATAAATGGTTTTTTCTGGAAATCTTCCCTCCTTCAATGTTTCTCCATTTATTAATCTTTGTTTTTTCAAATTATTTATGGTTGCATACACGGTTGAATCTGCAATATTAAACCATTTTCTGAGTTTTAAATCTTTTAACATTTTTGTAATTTCGTACGGATTTCTTGCCTTTTCATACAAAACACCAAGAATAAGTGTGGAAATCTTTGATAGCATTACTTTTCTCCAAATAATAACAAAAGTTAAGAAATTATTCTAAATTCTAATAATTATTTTTTAGATTAGTCTTTAAGTAGAGTAGGTATAATTTAGGACACGAGCTCTTTAAGAAGGTCTTCGTCACTTACCATATTTTCAAATGAACATTTATAATACTTCATGTTTTTTGTAAGAGCAAAGTATTTATTCTGCAAAATTTTGGCTTTCTTATTGTTTACAACTATAACTTCTTGATCAGGTCTTAGTTGTTTTCTGAAAAGTGCTTTTATATGCACATCGGCATCAGATAAAGAATATCCGACAAAAACTATTTTTTTTGCATCTCTTATTTCTCGTGAGGCTTCACTAATTAGTTGAGATATTACCGGTTGATTTAAAGATTTTATATAGGATGGCGGCATTATCAACGTCTGAAATTCTGTTCCATCAAGAGGGCAAACATATTCGTATTTTTCATTATCTGGATAAGTATATCCCAAAAATTTTCCTTTATGGAGATCAATAGTTCTATCCCATGGAGTTAGTAAAGTTTGGTTACAACATTTACAATATTTCCAATTCAAACTGCCATGTAACTTAATAATTTTTATGGGCACCGGGTTAAAATTTTCTTCAACTTCTACCGGCTCCCTTGGATTCACCCAAAAGTTAAAGTCCTTTAACTCATCAATTTTGTCATAATTCATCAAGTGCGTACAATAATCAATAAAACCAAATTTTTGATATAAAAAATCGAAGCCTTGTTCTAGAAGAGTGTCATAATTAAGTGTAATAATAGAAATGTTATTGTTATACTTTTGAATTCCCTCCCAAAACTTATGATAGTACCTACTTCTTTTATCCGTCTGCAAATTTACTACATAGTGAATAATCTTAATTAAGTACTCTTTTATTTCCACAATTTTGTTGTGGGTGTAAGTAGAATTTAAACTCTCATTTTGCTGAATAAAATAATCTAAAAAACCAAAAACAGCCTCAAGGTTTGGATACTTTTGATCCTTTATATCGAATACGAAATTATCCTCAAGAAATCTAATAACTGATCCACCAATATAGGTGCTTCTTAAAGCACCTTCACTTTCATTTAGAATCATAGGAAGGATGTGTTTCTGCAATGGAACACCGTCCGGATGAGATGCGCCAGCACCAAGTACGAAAACCACATCCCTTTTTGGAGAATATTTTAAAAATAGAGAATTAATACAAAACCTCTTTTATTGATGAAAGCACTTGTAAAAATACGCACAAATAATTATTTGTATTGCTGCTAAATAAATTTACAAAGTTTTATATTATTTGAGTAGAATCATTTTTTTTATATCAATCCAATCACCGGCAGATATTCTATAGAAATAAATTCCAGAACTAACTTTATTATTAAAGTTATCTCTACCATTCCAGAGTACTGTTTTCCTACCTTTATCTTCAAATTTATTGACCAGAGTTATAACTTCTTGACCGAGAATATTATAGATTTTTAAATCTACTTTTGACTTTTTAACAAGATCATATTTAATTTTTGTAATAGGATTAAAGGGGTTGGGATAGTTTTGATTTAACTTATATTCTGTGATTACAAGGTTATTTATACTATCATCGGCAGATATGATTCTAGGTTCCTCCATGAAGTTTTCTAGCATAAATTCCATGTTATTTTTTAAATCTTCATTGTTATATTGATAAGCTCTTCCACTGAGGAATACTATTTGACTTCCACTATCTTTATACCATCCTCCATATGTGGGTTTGTTCCAAATCCCTATGCCTACGGGTTTTCCATAAGTTAACGGCTCGGTAAATAGTAAACTACTATTGTTGTTAGTTAGAACAGTGCTAAATACTGAATTTGTGTATTGTTTTTTCTTAATTGAAACAGAATCCAGACCTTCATAAATTGGTGCACAATTTGCAATTATTGCATTTTCTGGTTCGACCCAAGTTATACCTAAACGATCTAACATTTCTCCATTGATATAACCGCGACCATTTTTAAATAATAAGATTAGGTTTCCTCCCATTTTAACATATTCCAATGCCGGTGAGTTATTCCAAAAATTCATATCTGTTGCAGAATTTTCTCCAGTCCATATTACTGTTGAATAATTTGTTAAAGTATCAATTGGAATAGCCCCACGACCTATGGGTTGGGGAAGACTTAATGGATAACCGGTCAAAGGTTCAGATAAAAAATCCCAAAAACTAATATTAAAGCTGCCCCAAAAAGCTCTATTCTCATAGGAATCTATTGCTTCAGCGATTGTAAGTCTAAATCCATTAACGAGCAATATTCCACTTTTGAAAAGGCCGGGAATGCTGTTCATTTTTCTAGGTGTTGGAACTTTTACTACCCTCCAGTCATTATCACCATCATTTACTCTTGCATATGAAAAATCCGTTTCTTGATTACTAAAACTAATTGAATCAATTATTGTAGTATCATTTTCAAAAACATATACAAGCGCTATTTCCTCTCCTCCGACATCTAATTTAAAGTTTAGGTGATTTACGCCTTGACTAATGCTTCCATCAGCCCATAGTATGAGATGTTCTTTTGGAGCAACTGTATTTGTTTCATCATTTGTGAATACAATTTGGTGTTTAGTTAGGTTTGTATAATCATCAGTTATGTATAGATGGCCTAAATTTATAGTGTTATCACTTGCATTGAAGATTTCTATCCAATCATCGTATTCGCCATATTCATCTTTTATTGTATTTTTGTTATCTGCTTGAAATTCGTTGATAAATAAATTATTACTCAACACAAGTTTATTTGCTCTTCCCGGACTACCACCAGAGAAACTACTTGCTTTCCAATGTTTTGTAACAAGATTTTCTTCAGATGGATTCCTTAATTCAAGAGAATTTCCGCCCCCATTAGCTACTGTTGGCCAATCAAATTTATTACTATAACTAACAAAGTCAATTTCCTTACCTAAATTATTTAGGACTGCAATATTTGCCCATGTGTTTGGCAAGGATTGATCTCCCCAGTTAAAGACTTGAACACCAAGATTATCATATAGAGTTTTATCCTTTGCTACAATTATAAATTCGTGAGAATTGATTGATGAACTGATTGGAAAAGTAAAATTTATTGCTTCACTAATTTTATGCCCAGTCAAATCGATTGATTCACTTCCAGTATTGTACAATTCAATAAATTCATAATTTTCACCATTCTCAGGATTGTAATGTATTTCATTAATAATCAGTGGTTCATTATCACCGTTAAAATAATTGGCTCCTAAATCTGTTCTTGTTCCATCAGGATCCAATTCACTTTGTGGGTTACCAGCGTTGATCGCCGGAGATAGTGAACTTAGGATAAGGTTATTTAAAAACAAGGGATCTGCATTTAAGTTTTCAATACCGTTTAATTCTTTAGTATTAGAAAGTGAGTATGATACTGTTAGAACCGAAAGGTTATCAACAAAAATCGGAGCTAAAGCAGATTTAGAAAATATTGAATTTAAGATATCTGCATTTCCCCCTCCCGATCCTAAGTTTTTTTCAAAACTTGCAACACCATAATCACAATCAGAGAAGGTGTTCCCGTCAATAAAGGCATATGATAAATCATCTTTAACGCCAACTCCCTGTGCACAGTTAACTACTACGTTATTTTTTATATTAGTGGTTGAAGCTTGACCAACAGAAATTCCCTTATCGTTGCAATTAAGAATAAGGTTATACTCAATCAGAATGTCTTTAGATCCTTCACCTAAATCAATGCCATCGCTATTAAATCCATAGAAATTGTAAATCTTGTTCCCTCTGATTGTGCCATTTGATATTTGATCATAATCTATGGCATCAGTATCAACATTATTATTTCCTCTTAGATCACAATTCTCTACCAACGCAGATTCTGCATACTTAATGTTAATTAAATCAGACGTCTTTTCTGTATGCAGCTTACAATTTCTAATAATTGCATTTCCATATTGGATAAATATGGGGAACGGGGCATCTAAAATTGTTGTGTTTTCAATTATCAAGTCTGACCTATACCCAGAAATTGCACCTATTTTATTTGGGTCCTCTTTATCTTGGGTGGCACCAAATAATTGCACATGATTTATTACACTCTGGCCTGAAGCATTATGCATGTATATAATACCCCATTTATCAAATCCGGATATCAAGTTGGGTTTAATAATAATTGGCTGATCTTCTGACCCGTTCATTTCTAGAATTCCATTTATTATTAAATCTGCATTTCCAGACATCAATATTTCAACACCTGAGTCAATAGAAAGGTTAACACCCGAATCCACAATAATATCACCTTTTGCATAATATGGAGAACCTGAAATAGTTAAATTAGTATTCTGAGTAATAATAGCTGGAATAATACTAATGTTGTCCTCTTCAAAGACGGCTGTAATTTGGAAAGTGGAGTCTGATCTTAAAGGAGTAAAGTATGTAGATCTAGTTAAACTATCCGGTACTCCAATCCACTTTACAAATTTATAACCTACTGAAGGATTTGCTTCTATTTTTAATGGCACATATCTGAAATATTCACCGGTAAATCCATTTTCAATTTTAATATCTCCCAATTTAATTGCCCCACCTACTGGATCGGACAAATTAAATCTTAGTGTTTCAACACCGGTTAATGTAAAAAAATCAATTAAATGTTCTTTCATATATTCGGGTCGTTGTTCTGCAAATTTTCTCATAATTCCAACTTCCATGTTCCAAGTGGAAATATCAGGGATAGGTGGATAACCGTAAATAGGTGATGGATCATTATCCCATCTATCAATATGTTTAATCATTTCAATACTAATTTGATTTTGCAGGCTATCCACAATTCCAACTACTCTTTGTTTCCTGAAAATAGTATTTAGAAATGTTGCAAATCTTTGGATGAACTTATTTTTAAATTCTTTGTTCTCTAATAATTTTCTAAATACAAATGTGGAATAAGGCGGTTGACTATATAAAAACTGCAAAGTATTGTTTGAGTAATGAGAATTCCAACTTGGAGCACCAAATCCATAATCCGAATCAAGAAAAACATATCTCCATTTTCCATTATCGGAATTCTCTTTCCACCACCTCGAATTTGTATTTGGCCAGTTGTAATTATCACAGTAAATCTCTGTTATGAGATAATTCATAATCTCATTTATGTCTATTTGAGTTTTTACATACTCCCAATTTTCAATAATGTTCATACTATTTTCGGCAAGAAAATTTTGTAGAGCATAATAATCTTCAGTGCTGCCCTCAATAACAACAGGTTCAGGACTAAATTCGTATTCTAAATAATCTATATTATCTGTATTTATTCCATGATGTGCAAAAAGATAGTTATTATCTAGTTTTTCACGAACATTATATATTCCCCAGTATTGACCATTTATAAATGTTGCTGCCGGCTGATAAGCCTGACAATCAATATCCATTTGATTAATGACAATAGAATGTTGAAGTGCGTCACGAAACAAAGTATGTCTATTATCCTGTGTTCCAGAATTTCTTAGATAAATGGACGTATAGCTTTCAAACTGTCTATCTGGAAATACTGGATATTCTATAGATTCTGCACCGAACCTATCATCAGCTTCAATAGTAAGCGGCTTTTGCGGATACTGAAACGATGCCTGTCCGGTTAATCTAATTCCGGCATCAAGCTCAAATCCTAATTCCCCACCTCGTTCAAAATATTTAACATTTACTGGTACTTCTCTAGATTTTATCTGATTGTCATAAATTCCTATTTCACTATTAAAAAATGTCTCGGGAAATACTGTTAAAGATAGTATTGGTAAGGTTTGCTCTTGATCAATAAAATAAGAATTTGTTACTATTTTACTAGGTAGTTTACCACCTTCAAAAGTTCTTGCTCTTATAACTGTATTATCACTAATTCCAATTGGAGTTGTATATTGTTGGGAGCTACTCGTTGGTCTTGAACCATCTGTAGTGTAAGTTATTATTGCTGTCCCTACAGTTGTAAAAAGACTTACCAATTGCTGACCGGAATAAAATCCAGACGCTAGGGCAAATTCTGGGCTCTCTGTTACTTCAGTTGTTGTAATACCTTTCGTTATATTCCTATGTGATTGTGTTGCTTCGCCGAAGTAATTCCACTCACTTCCTCCATCGGGTTTTCTTCCGAATGAAACATCTGAAACCTGAAGAGCATAAACAACTGAATCAATTAAAACTTCTTCAGGAGAAAACAAACCAATTTCTTCTCCACTCTTACTTAATTTAAAATTTAAGTGATGATAAATAATTCCATTTCCAGAAGGGGTATCATATCCATCAGCCCAAAAAACCAAAAATCCTTTCGCGGGTATAGATGTCCCAGATGGTATTTTCCATTTTGTTGCATTGTTCAAATCATCTGTGAGATAATAACCTCCAAGACTAATAGCCCCCGTAGAATCATTGTAAATTTCTATCCAATCGGAATAATCATCAAAATCTACAATTTCTGGATTAGAGGTAACATTTGATGCCATGAATTCATTAATAAAAAGTGACTGAGCAGTAAGCTTTGAGTGTGTACAAATCAATAATATAAAAAATAAAATTACTAACGCTCTAAAGGTAATTGACGGTATAACTAATTTCATAAAATGACCTTAATATTAAATCGATATACAATAATAAAAAAAATGGACACCTATAAAAAGTACTATTAAATCACTCTATTTTTGGTAATATAGTTATAGAATATTTTAATAAATAAGATTCTTTGATTCACTAAATTCTTAGAGCATATGAAGTCATTAATAATTGCCCACCGTGGTGAATCTTATGACGCTCCTGAAAACACACTTTCTTCCATTAATCTCGCTTGGGAAAGAGGAGATGAAGCTGTTGAAATAGACGTACACTTAAGTGCAGATAATCAAGTGGTCGTTATTCATGATTATTCAACAAGAAGAACTGGAGGCAGAAACAAGAAAGTAAAAAAACAAACTGTGGCTGAACTAAAACAATTGGATGTTGGTTCTTGGAAAAATGGAAAATATAAAAACGAAACTATACCCACTCTTAGTGAAGTTCTCAGAACTATTCCACAAGGCAAAAGTTTAATAATTGAGATTAAATCTGACATCGGAATATTACCGTTTTTAAAACATGAGATTGAAAACTTTAACATAGAAGTTCGCCAAATTGTAATTATTTCATTTAGTTATTCAACAGTTACGATAGCAAAAAAACTTATGCCGACATATAAAGTATTATACCTTGCTGATCTTGATTATACATGGTACTCAAAATTAATCAGTCCTTCTGTTGAAAAATTAATTGCAAAAGTAAAGAAAGTAAACCTTGATGGGTTAAATGTGTGGGCGGGTAAGCTACTAACCAAAGAATTTGTACAAAAAATAAAATCGTCCGGATTACTTTTATATGTCTGGACAGTTGATGATGTTAGTCATGCTAAAAAAATAATAGGCTGGGGAATAGATGGAATTACAACAAATCGCGCTCAGTGGTTAACTAAGAAGCTTTCCACAAAGTGAATTGAACGAATCATTACTTTATTATAAATTATGTTTAAGATTAATATTTTTTTTAACTATCGAGCTATAGAGTGTCAAAGATAATAATCGGGATACATGGATTAGGAAATAAGCCGCCAAAAGATGTACTTGAGAAATGGTGGCTTGAAGCTATTTGTGAGGGCTTAAATAAAATTGACCGAATTCACTATGAACCAAATTTTGAACTAGTCTATTGGGCAGATATTTTAAATGATAAACCACTCAACAGTTTAATTACGGATCCGGAAAATCCTTATTTCCTAGATGAGCCTTATACTCCTTCACCTGAGACCATTGAACCAGAATCTCATTCAACCAGAAAAAAATTTCTTGGTTTTCTTGAAGATCAAATGGACAAGATTTTTCTAAATGAAGATCTCTCAACAAATTTTAATTTTGTTTCTGATTTAGTTTTTAAAAAGTACTTTAAAGAATTGGAAATCTATTATGCTCAACAACCTGAAATTAATGATTCATCCTTTAAGTCTGTAAAAGATATAATTAGAAATAGACTGGCTGTTGTTCTCAACAAGCATAAAGGAAAAGAGATTTTATTAATTTCTCATTCAATGGGCACTATAATTGCATATGATGTTTGTAATTTTTTAGTCCCGAAAATTCAAATTAATACACTTGTAACAATGGGTTCTCCTCTTGGTCTACCAATAATTAAAAGTAAAATAGCTGAAGAACTTAAAGAATTTGATCCAAATATTATAAAATTATGTACGCCAAAAAATGTTAGTAAAAACTGGTTTAATTATTCGGATATTGAAGACAATGTTGCGCTTAATTATAACTTAAGTGATGATTTTGAAGCAAATTCTTCTAACATTAAAGTTATTGACACAATTATTGTAAACAACTATGTGGCAAATGATGAGCATAATCCACATAAATCATATGGCTACTTGAGAGCACCTGAATTTTCCAACATGCTTGCTGATTTCTTAACCAGAGATAGCAGTAAATTTAAATTATGGTGTCTGGAAAAAATATCTGATGCAAAAAAAATTATTCGCCATATTGAAATATTTGGCAAAGGAGACAACATTGAATAGAACTGAGATGCTTAGAAAACTTAATGAAACTGAACAATGGGATTTTATTATTATCGGTGGTGGAGCTACCGGGCTCGGAACCGCAATTGAAGCAGCTTCTAGAGGGTATAAAACTTTACTCCTTGAACAATCAGACTTTGCAAAGGGAACATCAAGCAGAAGCACTAAATTGGTTCACGGAGGAGTACGTTATCTTCAGCAAGGAAATTTATCTTTAGTATTGGAAGCTCTAAAAGAGCGAGGGATTTTAAGAAAAAATGCACCTCATTTAGTTCATGACCTTCCTTTTATTGTTCCAAATTATGATTGGTGGGAAGGACCTTTTTACGGCATAGGTTTAAAACTTTATGATGCCCTTGCTGGAAAAGAAGGTTTTGGTCCATCCAGAATATTATCTAAGGAGGAGACAACCGAACATATTCCTACAATTGAACAAGAAGGATTAAAAGGTGGAGTAATTTATTATGATGGTCAGTTTGATGATGCACGGTTAGCAATCAATATGGCTGAAACAGCTTATGAACAGGGTGCCACTTTAATTAATTATGTTAAGGTCACATCTCTTGTGAAAGATAATGATATGATTTGCGGTGTTGAGGCAACTGATTATGAATCAAATACAAATTATACGCTTAATGCAAAAGTTGTAATTAATGCAACAGGTGTTTTCACTGATTCAATCAGAAAAATGGATGACTCGAATAACAAGGATATTATAGTAAGCGGTCAAGGGGTTCACATTGTACTAGATAGATCATTTCTTCCTGGCGACAGTGCAATTATGGTTCCTCATACAGATGATGGCAGAGTAATCTTCGCAATTCCCTGGCACGATTACATTTTAGTTGGAACTACAGATACCCCTGTGGATAAATTTCTTCTTGAACCAATTCCAATGGAAGAGGAAATAGATTTTCTTATATCGCACACTGCTCGTTATTTGACTAATGATCCAACTCGTTCTGATATACTTAGCGTATTTGCTGGTTTACGTCCATTGGTGAAAAGCGGCGAAGATGAAAATACCGCTGCAATTTCTCGGGAACATACACTTAATGTTTCTCGTTCCGGATTAGTAACTATAGCTGGAGGTAAATGGACTACTTACAGAAAAATGGCCGAAGACACAATAGATCAAGCTTTGCTACTTGCCGGACTTGAACCGGAAGTATCTGTAACAAAAGAACTCCGAATACATGGCTATCATAACCATGCAGATGAATTTGGTGATTTAGAACTATATGGCTCTGATGCTATTTCAATTAGAGAACTATTACGAGAGAATAAATCTTATTCTGATTTACTCCATCCAAATTTCAAAACTGTGGTTGGTGAAGTTATTTGGGCAGTTAGAAACGAAATGGCAAGAACCGTTGATGATTTTCTTTCTCGCAGAACAAGAATGTTATTAAAAGATGCGCGGGCTTGTTTAGAGACATCCTCAAAGGTAGCGGAGACAATGGCTAAAGAATTGGAAAAAGATGCTAACTGGATTGATGACCAAGTAAATCAATTCAAAAAGATTGCAGAGAATTATAAAGTTTGAGTATATAAGTAGTTTTCTGAGTAAAGTTTTCAGCTCACCTCATTAAACTCTTTAGGATATTGAACTATTCTTGAATCATTTTTGAGCCCATTTTCAACTAATTCTTGAGCCATAAATACAGAATCGGGAACATCAAACGGAGCTCTAATTCCCCAGTTGCTCGCAGGTACAAAATCGAACTTTGGATAGTAATACTCGTGTCCAAATACAATTACAGATTTAAATCCTAATCCTTTGGCTATATAAGACCTTTATTTACTATCTCGCTTCCAATGCCTTTCTTCTGATAATTTGGTAAAACCGACATAGGGACTAATGCAAGTAACTTATGTTCAGTTTCATTTTCGACAATTAATATTGGAAAGAATAGAATATGACCAACGAGAATATTTTCTATTTCAGCAACAAGAGATAACTTTTGAATAAACGAGGAATCCAACCTTAATGTTTCAACCAATTTCCCTTCATCAAATTGACCAAAAGCTAAATTATTAATTTTTGATATTTACTTATAATCATTTGGGATTTCAGTTCTAATTAAAATTTTCATTTTACTATTTTTTTTTGCCTTTTCTTTTCCTTACAGCTTCACGAAGAACATACTCTACTTGTCCGTTAAGACTCCTTAATTCATCTTTAGCCCAGGAGTTTAGTTCCTGCCAAAGCTTTGGATCAACCCTTAATATTACCGCTTTTTTCTGTGCCATAATTAATAAAGTGTTCCAGCATTAATAATTGGCTGTGCAGCTTTGTCAGAGCACAAAACAACCATTAAATTACTAACCATATTCGCTTTTCTTTCCTCATCCAATTCAACTACACCTTGTTTTTTAAGTTTTTCTAATGCCATTTCAACCATCCCAACAGCACCTTCAACAATTTTTTGTCTTGCAGCTATAATTGCTTCCGCTTGTTGTCTTTGCAGCATTGCTTGAGCAATTTCCGGAGAATATGCTAAATGATTAATTCTAGCTTCTAATATTGTAACTCCTGCGGCACTAACTCTTTCGTGAATTTCTCGTTGTAAATGCTCAGAGACTTCATCAAGAGAAGAGCGCAAGCTTATTTGTTCACCTTCAGAATCATCATAAGGATAAGATGTTGCCAAGTGTCTGATTGCAGACTCAGCTTGAACATGAACATAGTTTAAGTAATCATCCACTTCAAAAATTGCTTCGGCAGTGTCATCCACTTTCCAAACTACGACAGCTGAAATTTCAATAGGATTTCCCTTTTTGTCATTTACCTTTAATTTTTCACTATCAAAATTTCTGACCCGTAATGAGATTTTCTTTTTTGTATACAATGGATTTGCCCATCTGAAACCAGTAGTCTTTTCAGTCCCAATATATTTTCCAAAAAGAATTAGCACCACTGCTTCATTTGGCTCTACAGTAAATAATCCCACAAATATTATGATCGATGATACAAAAAGTAAAATTCCAAAAGTAAATACAATTGCTCCAAATCCTTCTCGTTGATTTAGTAGAACAATGCCATAAATAAAAATTGCAACTGCAATTAAGAGTAAGATAATGTTCGAAAATAAAACTGACCAGCCGCTCATTTGCGGTTTTGTGATTTCTTTTTTCATTTTTGACTCCAAACAAGTGATATTAATATGATATCATATTGCTATATACGAAAAATAAAGATACCTGTCAATATTAAAGGCAAGAAATCATAAAAAAACTATCTAATTCGATATTATATTTAGGGTGTGTCTCAATTCTGACAGAAAAACTCACTTAAGCGATGTAAATTATTGTCAGACTTTTCTTTATCAAACCATAACGCTCAATAATTGGACATTATGACTTAATTAAAAAGATTTGTAAATTCCCAATAGAACTAAATTGATTGGCCTATTTATTATTTGTTCGATGGAATTATTTTAAGATAAATTAAAATTATGGTGAATAAATGCCTAAATTAAAATGGTTTAAAGTTGCAGACAAAAACGATCTACAAGAAGGAAGAGTTAAGACAGTTTCGGCTGAAGATAAGACATTTGCTCTTTCACTTTTTGAAGGAAACTTTTGTGCTATTGACAATCACTGTCCTCACCAAGGCGGGCCATTAGGTGAGGGATCAATTGAAGAAGGATGGCTCCGATGTCCATGGCATGGTTACGAATATCACCCTTGCACTGGAAAACCACCCAAAGGACTTGAAGATACGGTACAAAAATATCCTGTTGAAATAAGGGGTAATGAAATTTATGTCGGTATTGAAGGAGTTGAAACCCATTATAAAACTGTTTCCGATGTAATGGTTGAAACAATGATTAACTGGGGTGTTGATTCTGTCTTCGGTATGGTTGGTCACTCTAATTTGGGTTTGGCTGATGCAATAAGAAGACAGACAGAAACTGGTAAACTTAAATATTTTGGAATTAGACATGAAGGTGCAGCCGCATTTGCCGCTTCGGGTTATGCTAAGCTTACCGGAAAACCAGCTGCCTGTTTTGCTATTGCCGGTCCTGGAGCTACAAATTTACTTACCGGTCTCTGGGATGCAAAAGTTGATAGAGTCCCTATCCTAGCATTAACAGGTCAAGTTGATACTCAGGTTCTTGGCCCGGGTGCTTTTCAGGAAGTTGATCTATCTGCAGCTTTCAAATCGGTTGCCGAATGGAGTCAAACTGTTCTGCCATCAAGTAAGCACTCAGAATTGATGACGCTTGCTTTAAAAAATGCTATTCTTAAGAGAGATGTTTCCCATTTAATTTTTCCAAATGAAGTACAAGAAATTAAAGTCCCTGAAGAAACTGTGGCATCATCACCCGAAGGAAGATTGGCTGATTTAAGAATTTCACCTCCGTTAAGTTCACTCAATAGTGCAATAGATAAAATCAAATCAGCGCAACGTCCGTGTATAATTATCGGGAATGGAGCAAAATTTAGCATGAATTCGATTATTCAATTTGCCGAAAATATTGAAGCACCCGTTATTACCACATTCAAGGGAAAGGGTTTAATTCCCGACGATCATCCTCTCGCTTGTGGTGTATTAGGTAGAAGCGGAACACCAATAGCAAGTTACTTTATGAATATTTCAGATTTAATAATAGTATTCGGGGCCTCTTTTTCAAATCATACGGGTATTGCAACTTTTCGTCCTATCATTCAAGTTGATTTCGATCAAATGGCACTTGGGAAATTCCACAAAGTTGATATACCCGTTTGGGGTGAGATTGGAGTAACGGTTGATAGATTAAATGAAGAATTTTCAAAACATTCAGGAGATGTATCTGTCAGAAATGAAATAGATAAAAGATGTAAATTATGGAAAGATGAGAAATCCAAAAGATCAGAAGATGATAGAGGGAAGGGATTAAACTCAGCATATATTTTTGAAATAATGAGCAAGGTGATTCCTGAAGATGCTGTAATTACAGTCGATGTTGGTAATAATGCATATTCATTTGGAAGATATTTTGAATGTAAGAGTCAGTCAATTTTAATGTCAGGTTATCTTGGTTCAATCGGTTTTGGATATCCGGCAGCAATGGGCGCTTATGCTGCCGCTCCAAACAGAAAAATTGTAGCTGTAACAGGTGACGGTGGATTTGCGCAATATATGGCTGAACTAACCACTGCAGTAAAATACAACATGAACATTACTCACATTTTATTAAACAATAACGAACTTGGCAAAATCTCTAAGGAGCAAAAAGCAGATGAATTTAATGTATGGGAGACTGATTTAGTAAATCCGAATTTTTCTGAATACGCAAATAATTGCGGAGCTATGGGTATTAGAGTTACAAAAAAAGAAGGGCTGGAAAAAGCCTTGGTAAGTGCATTGACTCACCAAGGGCCTGCAATGGTAGAAATAATTACAGATTCTGAGCTAATCTAATATTTTGCATAATTCAATGCTATAGATTCCTGTATTCCGCAAAAGAACTCCGAAAACCGGAATGACAAAGATATCATTCTGAACTTGTAGTCCACTGTGCCTTAGTTTTCATCTATTAAATATAGTTTTGTATCATCCACGGAATAAAAAAGAGGAGCTATTTGAATTTTGGGATACCTAAGTCGTAAGCGGTTTACCTCACTAATTATAAAATCAATCTCATTACCTATCTCAAACATTGGGGCAAAGTGCATAAAATGATCCTCGGCTTTATCTTTTTCCCAACCTGCTGAATCTATTAGCCCATTAATAAATTTTTCTTTTTGCGAAAATAGATTGACCATCGCACAATTATTATGTCCGATAAGTGCGATGTGATGAACACCTCCAACAGCAATAGCATATGAAATTTTAAATTCACTATATCTTAAGTTTGCACCTCCAGCACGAATAATGTATGAGAAGTTATCGGGGATATGTAAATGTTTACGATTGTCCATACACATTCCAACTAAAAGCTTTGCACTATCATAACTCTTAAAAGTTTTATTAAGATTATGATACTCAAGTAATAATCCAATTGGAGTATCTTGATATTCTTTGTTAATGTCATTCGGGGATGAAATTGTAATTAGTCGATTCATATGTACTTTCTTAAATGAGTAATCGTTTAATTGGTTCTTATAATAATCATATTTCTGAGTAATGCAAACAGCTTCGAATAAGCTAGTGACAATAATAAATAAAAAAGAATTTATGAACAATTGTTAATGACTTTGGACTGAAACAATAAGGCAAAAAAAAACATAGATTATTTATTTATTCTTGTTATGCTAATTATCCTGATTGGAGGCATTAATGTTTGATTGAAGTTATTAGACTGATTAATTTTTGTAATAACATCTAAACCAGATATTATTTTTCCAAAAGCAGCAAAACCTTGTTCATCAGGATTTCTTTTGCCACCAAAATCTAATTCAGGCTGTGGACCAACACATATAAAAAATGAAGAAGTTGCTGTTCCCGGAGTATATCTTGCCATGGACAATGTGCCATCTTCATGTTTTATTCCGGTTGTTTTAGTGGTTTCATGAAAAATGGGATCTAATGCATTGGCAAACCATGGATGAGCGTCGCATTGTATTACATTTATTTTTACTTTATTGTCTGGTTGATTTTCATCTGTAACGGTACGTATAAATGCACCATATGAATAATATCCGCTATCAATGTATTCTAGTATATTATTAACAGTGATTGGAGCCTTATCTTGATAAAGCTCAGCAACTATATTTCCTAAATCTGTTTCAATATTAATTTTCACAAAGCCAGTTGTTTGTGCAATAACAATATGACTTATGATTAAAATAAAAAGAATAATAGTTTTCATCGGTCTTCAAGATAATTATTTGATGAATAAGACTAAAAAGATCTGTAATTGTGAAAAAAATGGCAAACTAAATATTAATCAAAAATTAAGTTATATAGAACTCAAAAGCTTGATCGCATCTTTCAGACAGGTGATTTGGTTTATATTCTGAAAATCCATATTTCTTATAAAGGGAGATAGCTTCTTTAAGAGGTCCAGCAGTTTCCAAAATCATCCTATTGAATTTCAATTCCTTGGCTTTTGACAATGAAAATTCCAACAATTTTTTTCCCAATCCCTTTCCTCTTTGATTCGGATATAAATACATTTTGCGAAGTTCGCAGGTACTGTTATCAACCTTAATTATTCCTACAGTAGCTACTATAACATGGTTTTCTTCAACAACACCCAAAAAGCCACCGTTAATATTATAGAATCCTTCTATATCATCTAAATCTTTATCGGTACTAAAGGGATCTGACTGTAGTCCGTATTCATGCAAAACTGAAAAAATTAATTTCTTAATATCTTTTGAATCCGAATTTTTGGCTTCTCTAATATTCAATCTTATATTCTTCTTTTTACGGAATGCGAATAAATATATTACTCAATATTATAATTTAGCAGTAAAGCAATTGAGATGAAAAAAGTGTGTAATTAGAAATTACTTACTACAATATCATGGTCATCTATTTGTTCTTTACATAAATTAACTTAAATCGTCCCTTTGGACTTTCACGTAATTCAATTTCAAAGTTTTTAATTGATTTAATTAATGGTGTCAACTTTTGGTAACCATAGTTTCTGGAATCAAAATTTGGCTGTTTTTTTTGCAACAAGTTTCCTACATCACCTAGAAAAGCCCAGCCATCATCATCTGCAAGATCAGATATAGTTGACGAAATCAGTTTAATGACCTTTGGAGTAATTTTATCGACATTGTCTTTTTGTGAGGCTTTGGTCTTAGTTGGTTCCGATTCGTTTCCTTCAGATTGGTTTTTAAGAATTTCAATGTAAATGAATTTATCGCAGGCAACAATAAAAGGTTCCGGTGTTTTCTTCTCCCCAATTCCAAATACTTTCATACCGGCTTCTCGCAGTCTTGTGGCTAAACGAGTAAAATCACTGTCGCTAGAAACCAGACAAAAGCCATCGACTTTTTCAGAATATAAAATATCCATCGCGTCAATAATCATAGCAGAATCGGTTGCATTTTTTCCTACGGTATAGCCATATTGTTGAATTGGCGTTATAGCATTTTCTAGAAGTACACCCTTCCACTTACTTAATTTCGGGTTTGTCCAGTCTCCATAAATTCTTTTTATTGTAGGATTGCCATACTTAGCAATTTCTTCCATCATCTCTTTAACATAAGCAGATGGAATATTGTCACCGTCTATTAATACAGCTAATTTCAAATCCATAAAATTCACCTTACATTCTGTTATAATAATATAACTACAAAACTAGATAAATATGCTAAAATTAAATTTTAAGTAATAGGATTTTTTAATTTCTATTTTGTTATACGGCTTCATTAATTTGATTAGATAATTTTAAAATTGAATCGATTGCTTTTTTGTCATTTTCCGCCTCCTTAACATTATACGCCTTTGCAGTAACTACACTGATAAGCTCTACACCTAATGCTTCAAATGATCTTCTAAACATTTCGATTGTCAAATCACAGTCCGTTTCTCCCGTTCCAGCCGGCAATAATAACACAGCTCTTTTTCCATTTAATCTTTTATTATAAAAATATGGCCGCAGTCTATCTAGCATAAGTTTTGTTTTTGCACTTGGTCCAAACCAATAAATTGGAGTACCAATAATTATTATTTCTGAATTCTCGAATCGTGTATATATTTCTTTCATATCGTCATGAAGTAAACATTTCATTTTATCTATTTTACACGCACGGCAATCATTGCAAGGTTTTATTTCATAGTTATATAAATAGGAAATTTTGGAAATGATTTTTCTTTTATCAAAATTATTATCAAGTATTTCTGCCAGTGAATTGGTATTTCCCCTTTTCCTGGGGCTTCCAATAAAAATCTCAACCTTTTGCATATAACGTTTTAGTTAATTTTTGTTTACCTACTAAAAATAAGCAAAATACAAAATATTACCAGTGAATGGGTGACCGAATTGAAAAACTATTATGTAGAAGTATTTAAATCCCAATTGTTTCATTTCAATCCAAGTTTTTGACCTTTAGCCAAAAGAGCAATTGACTCTTTGATTCGTTTATCTTTGGTGATTTTTTGTTTTGCTACGAAAATCCAGCCAATGAATTGCTTTTGATGTGTTGGTGCCAACTGGTTAAAAAAAATCTTTGCCTTCTTATTTTTATCTAAAGCAGATTTAAATTCTTCAGGCATCACAAACTTAATATTTGGTCGATCTGATTTTGTCCATTGTCCTTTTTTTTTTGCTGCTTCTATTTTTGCTAAACCAATTTCTGTCATTCTCTTATTTTTGATCAAATTGACTACGCGTTTCTTGTTAGATACAGACCAATTGCTATTATCTTTCCTTGGTGTAAATTTTCGAACATACCTTTGGTCATCTATTTTCTTGATTATACTATCAATCCACCCAAAACATAATGCTTCTTCAACTGCAGATTCATAATTGATTGAAGGTTTTCCGTATACCTTTTTATAAAATATCAGCCAAACTTCTATTTCTTTATTATGATTATTTATTAACCATTCTCTCCATTCACCAGAAGTTTTAAAATAAATCTGTTTCATTTTATTATTATTCCTAAGATTTTTAATGATGGTCGATTTGCCTCAAATCAAAAATGTAAATATTGGCAATAGTAATAGTGTAATTGCTTTTTTTATTTGTATAATCCTGTAGTTTAAAATATACATCCATTTTTACATCCGATATAGAGGTTATCCACTCTATATTAGGTGTCCCTTATTTACAATGCCAGTTAATTATTCCCCAGTATAATAAGAAATTCGATCCTTAAAGACCTTCTGGCAAACCGGGCAAAAATCTTTTTCTACCATATGATTCATCAGGCATTCCATAGCAAGCCGTAGAATCCTTTGGACATATGAGCAGTATCTCCAAAAACCCCTACATGTCCCTTCAATTGTTGCATCCAGTAAAAACGGCGTGCTTTAGAAACAGAGAATTTTTCACGGCTTCGGAGTTGCAAATTATTTTAATAATATCATTTTTTTTACTGTAGTATATTGATTGCCTACATCAATACGATAAATATATATTCCACTTGCTAAATTGTCAGCATTAAATTCAAGGTTATAAGTTCCAGCTTTCTTAACTTCATTTAAGATTGTTGCCATTTCATTTCCAAGAAGATCATAGACTATTACTTTAACATTGTCAGATGCAGGTATAGAATATTTTATTGTAGTTGTTGGATTGAACGGATTCGGGAAATTCTGATGAAGTTGAAATAGTTCCGAACTTGCAGTTTTATTTTTATCATCAACATCTGTTATATAATTATTAATTATCTGTGCATCAACCCAATAGGGTAAAAGTATTCCTGTTCGACCACTAAGAAACATTAGAAATCTTCCATCCGGGGAAACATTTGCATATAGTTCATGTGCTTCAGTGTTTAATTCCGTCATAGCAATGGCTTCACTCCAACTGCCATCTGCTTGCTTAAAGCAAATAAGTAAATCAGAATAGAGACTGCTACCTTGCATACCGCCATAAATTAAATAACTTTCGTCCCTGGCAATAAACGGTGCAGTTTCATAATTATTGTCCGTATTAATCTGCGCACCTAATTTTTGAGCTGTTGTATAATTACCGTTCTGATATTCTGAAAAATAAATGTCTCCATTTCCACCATAATAAAGATTATTATTATCCGCCATGGAAGCTTGCCAATGAGGTGCGGCTTGATTCACTTCATTACCAAGCATATTTGGAATTCCCCATACTCCATTTACTTTTTCTACTAACCATATATTTTCACTGGTGGTGGCGTTATGTACTGACAAAAAGAATAATTTGGTGCCATCTGATGAAATAAATGGGGAATCACTTCCTTCACTAAAACTAAAAGGTGCAGCAGCTGGGTCCGACCAAATTCCATCTGTCAATTTCATATATAGAATGTCTCTTTGAGTAGAACTCATTAAACTCCAATACACTTCCTCCCCATCAGGTGAAAATATTGGTGGAGCGTGTAATTCTTCTGTGAATATGTTTGGGGCAAATCGAGTTGCAACAGTAGAAGGAAAACTTAGATTAAAATATGGTCCGAACAATGTGTTTACATTTTTTTCCGTGGTTGATTGTGACCAAGAAAAACAAATAGGAAGAATTATTAAAAATATGACGCATTTGTTGATTTGTTTTATCTGCATGACATATTATCTCCTTTAGTATTAAAAGAAATATTAAATTCTTTTTCCGTTTTATATTCTATTCAAAAATTGCTTATTCGAGAAGAATCATCTTTTTTGTATTAGTAAAAGAATTAGCAGTTAACTGATAAAAATACACTCCGGCACTTACACTTCTGTTGAACTCATCTTTTCCGTTCCAAATAATTTTATGGTTTCCACTCTGCATATATTTATTTACTAGAGTTCTTACATAGCGTCCCAAAGAATCATATACTTTCATAATTACATCGGAAGATTTGATTAAAGAATATTCAATTATTGTATTTGGATTAAATGGATTTGGATAATTGTTATATAGTTTATAATTAACTGACCCCAAGCTGTTTTCTTCATTTAAACCAACAATTGTTGATTCATTATAATAAACAGAATTTCCACCGGTCCCTTCCAGTTGTCCAAATACTACATCATTATCATTATCACCGTCAAGATCCTTGCATTCAAGACTTAAGACTCTTGAATTGCCAAAAATATCACCTGATGACGTATAACTTCCTTGTCCATCGTAAAGCCATAACATATTTCCGTTTTCAATATGAGCAGTAACCAAATCATAATCTCCATCTAAATCGGCATCAATTAATTTACACTTAAAAGCTCCTTCTGCTATATTTAAACTTTCAATAAATGTTCCGGAATTATTTTGGTTTAACCAAACTGATATATTATTGCCAACAGATATTATATCGTTATCACCGTCGCCATCAATATCCTTAACATCAGTATCCTCTACATCTCCTCCCAGTTCTTGTCCGCTATTTGTAAAGTTACCATGCCCGTCGTTCATCCAGATCTGGTTCTGCTGTGTTCTCAAGCAAATTAATAAATCGGGTGATGCATCCCCGTTAAAATCAGCTAGTTTCATCCCGTTTGCATCGCTACCACCGTAATCGATATTAGTTATCGTAAATAATCCTAGACCATTATTTAGCCAAATCCTATTGGGCGCATCAGTATTATAAATTAATGCATCCAAGTCACTATCACCGTCAACATCCTCGAGTTGAATTGTATCTGGTGAATCACTTGTTGGCCCAATATTTTGTCCGCTGTCTGAAAAATCACCTGATCCGTTATTAAAATAAATTTTATTCGGAGCATGATGATTTACTACAAAAATATCCGGCCAATTGTCTCCATTAAGATCTGCAATTTCTACATCGTGCACTTCAGTTGTAATAGAGCTAAAAGTGCTTAAAGTAAAATGACCATTACCGTCATTAAGCCAAAGTCTGCTTGTCCCAATATAGTTGGCAATAAAAACATCATTATCATTATCCAAATCAACATCTTCAATCGCTATACCAAACGTCCTTGTATTGCCAAGGTTCTGATCACTTTTTATAAAATCAATATCTGAAATATCTTGAGGAGTAATTAAGTTTTCTGCGCAGGCGAAAGAAAATGAAAGTAGTAAAATTAGAATTTGAATCTTAATTATACGAAGTATTATTTTGCACATTATAATCTCTCAAAAATTAGTTAGAATATTTATTTTATATATAAAAATAGACTTCTATTTAGGCATAAATTTAGAGATTAAATCAAAATGCTAGCGAATATTAACTTCAACTTGCCAAAAATAATAATTAAGATTATTAATTTTAGGAATTTACAATTTTTGAAACGATGTAATTATTTACACCCTATTTCTTGATGGGATTCATGTTTCTTCATATCTGTTGAAATCTTACAATATTAACTCTTATATTTTGAGTATAAAATTAACTACTATAATTGATTTAATATTCTGAAAAAAAGAGTGTTATAGGTGTGTGCTTTTATACTATCACATTTAATTTTCAATTTAATCTTTATTCTATTATTAAGCTTGACTTGCCACTTTTTTGTATCAAGTTTCCAAAATAAAGACAGATTAAAGCGAACTCTCCATCCAAATAGATTTTCTGGTTTTCGTGATCAGGCAATTCAACTAGTTCATCTTCATTGACATAAGGTGGTAAAACCAACGCTACATTTTTTGTAAGTCTAAAAATCGTATCTAATAATAAATCTGCAGGAGGTTTCGTATTAGAATATTTAAATCTATAAATGTGATCTTCCCCGGTAACAGCCCAATCCGGATCTAAAAAGGCAGCATCTATGTTAGAAAAACTTTTAAGTAATTTCTCATCCAAACTACTACCAATAATTAAATCAACTTTATTTAGTAAACCTGATATCATTAAGTTTTGCTTAGCTTGATTCTGGTTTGTTTTACTAATATCAATTGAGAATATTTGCTCAGCTACTTTTGCTAAAGCTATTGTAGTAAATCCCGCCCCTGTACAAGTTTCAAGAATTACTTTACTTTCAAATCTTTCTGCTATTTTAGCTGTAATTCTACGATCGATTCCCATTATAAATGTATTTTCATCAGCTATATAACGGTCACCAAATTTTTGATATATTTTTTCAGATTCCATATTTACTTACCGTATAATTGCGTTTCCATTATAAAGTTTTCTCAATTTTATATCAACGCTAGCGTCATGTTTTTTCATTGAAGCAGCAAGTTCTAATTAATTATAATAATTTACTATATAATCTATTATTGAGTATTCCCCCTTTAGATATTCATCTAAAATTATTTCAATTTTATCCAACTTACTTTTCTATCAAATTTAAATCCGAATTTGCTGACAAGATTAATTGCGGGAATATTATCCGGAACAATATTCACAAACATTGGTTTTTTTTCTTTTTTCCTCATAGATATTAATCCTTCCAAGATATTGCCGGCATATCCATTACCGCGAAACTTATTAAGGACATGAAGAAAACCGAGAGCACCATCATCATGTGCGAATCCCCAAGCAACTAAATTATTATTAATCCAGATACCTGCAGAAATATCAGTACTCAATCTTTCTTCAACATATTCTATTGAAATAAATTCTTTGTAGTCAGATTTCTTATATATAAATGGAGCATATGATTTATCAATTTGAATAATCTCAGATTTTTGGAAATGTGCCTGAACATCTAGATCAAGGATATAGCGATTTGTTGTCATAATCCAATCTGATGTTCCATGATTCAGTATCAATGGCATCATCCAATCTTCAACAGAAAAGTAGTATTTTGTTTTCTTATGATATTTTGCAAGAATTGAAGATAATTCAATGGCAGAAGAGCTTGCAATATGTGCCCATAAGTGATCGCTTCTTCCAAAAATGATTACAGAATCACCTTCAATAATATATTCTTCAACAGGGTTATTAGAAAAGAATCCTTTAATGGCGATATTTTTTGTGGGATTTGTATTTAAGATTGAGGATAAAACTTTGTCCATAACCTACAGAAGTATTTTTTATGCGTTTCTCAAACTAATAAAATTTTTAATAACATTTCATTTTGAATGCTTTTTTGTGTTCCTCAAATATTCTAACTAACAGCTATACCGATAAGTGAAGGAGACAACAAAACAACGCCTTATGAACAATGAATATTTAATTTATTAGGGTGTTCTTTCGGCTGGAATGTCATCCAATTAATTATTCTGCACATATCATATTCCATTAAAATATTTTTTACTTGACAAGCTACTACACATGTAGTATTTTATACTACGTCTGTAGAAGTTTGTGCCACAACTGTAAAAGGAACAAAAATGAAACTATCAGAAGCCGAATGGCAAATAATGAATGCCCTTTGGAAAAGAAGTCCTGCAACAGCAAGGGATTTAACAGAATATCTTCCAAAGAAAACAAATTGGGCTTATACTACATTAAAAACCATGCTCACGCGCTTAGTGGCTAAAAACGCTGTATCTGAAAGAAAGCGCGGCAATACAAGTGTTTACGAACCATTGGTAACGAAAACAAAAGCGAGACAAAAAGCCGTTATGTCACTTATGAATCAAGCCTTTGATGGCACAGTTGGTCCATTAATGCATTTTATTGTGGAAAAAGAGAAACTCTCTAAAAAGCAAAAAGAAGAATTAATCCGGTTACTAAAAGATGAAGAAAATTCCGGAAGTGAATAATGATTGATCTACTAAACTCATTTTCCCAAACCTGGTGGAATTGGATGGCCCCTATGTTTTGGCAGGTTAGTCTGCTGATAATTATTATTAGTGTTATTGATTTATTGATCCGCAATTGGGCATGGCCGCAAATTAGATACACCCTTTGGTCACTTATACTTCTAAAATTGCTGATTCCACCTACATGGACAACTAACAGTAGTATTATACCAAACATGCAGCTAATAATAGAAAAGGAAATTGGAGTTGAGATTGTCAATAAAGATGAAGTACAACCGATTCCTCTAGTCTCTGAAAGTTTAACAAAACCTATAATACCAGATGAAACAAAATTGAACGGAAAATCTTTTGAGTTAAACGAACAGAATAATAACTATTCATATTCACAGTTATCAAATCTATCATGGAAATTTTATTTAATGGCTCTTTGGATTTTGGGGATTGCTTTGTTTGCCGGATTGCTAATAAGGCGAATTTCAAAACTTAGAAAGTGGCATGAAGAACAGGAGAAAAGAAAAAATATTCCGGCTTGGTTCCATGAACTTTTGCTTAAAACGGCAAAAAAATTATCTATTGAAAGATTACCATCAATTGTATTTTCTATTGAAGCTGTAACACCTGCAGTATACGGAGTCTTTCATCCAGTATTACTGCTGCCGGAAAAATATATAGATGCATTATCTGAGGAAGAGGCGGAGCATGTTTTGCTGCATGAACTAGCTCATGTTAAACGAGGTGATCTAATTGTACACGGAATTTGTTTATTGCTTCAAATAATCTACTGGTTTAATCCTTTACTTATATGGGCAAGAAAGCAAATGAAACATATACGGGAAATTTGTTGTGATTTGACTATTGCAAATGTACTGAGAGATAAAACCGTAGGATACAGGCAGACACTTGTTAATACTGCCCGTGAACTATTAACTGAATCTCTTGAGCCTGGAATGGGGCTTTTGGGTTTATTTGAAGAACCTTTCAGATTAATTTCACGCCTAAAATGGCTGGAGAAAAAATCCTGGGAAAATAGACGCATGGCTTCAGGAGTTGCAATAGCCGTAGGCCTTTTATTTACTGCATTTGTTTTGCCGATGGGAAATATTGAAAATAATAACTTATTCTATCCTGATAAATCGATAAGTGAAATAAGTGAGATTGATAATTTAAAAGAGAAAATTGAACTATTGAATAAGGAATTAAACACGGCCTTCATTGAATGGGATTTAGAAAGCATTCCAAATTATTATACAGAAGATATTATTCTTGATCAAGATGGCAGGCCATCATTAGTCGGAAAGGAAACAGTAACAAACGATTATTATCAACAAAAATCATCGGGAGTAAAATTTATTTCACTAGATAATTTTATAGTTGATTTATGGAAAGACGGAGAAAATATTTCGGTTGTTGAAACCTTTTTATACTCAATATCGCTGAAGCACCCAAATGTTACAATTTCAGGATCAGGTAAAGCATATACAATCTGGCAGGCACAAAAAGATGGTTCGTTAAAAATAAAATATTCTATTTTTAATACTGATAGTCCACTACCCATTATTAGTGAAAACTAGGAGTTGAAAATGAAAAAGCTATTATGGTATCCTGTTTTAATTACAATGCTACTATTTCTTAGTGGCAGTAGTTTGCAGAAAGGTGAAGATGAAGATATCGAAGAAGTAAGAAAAGCAATTGAAGAATTAAATGCAAAGTTCATTAATTCCTGTATTGATAATGATCTTGAAGTCTATCTCTCGCTCTACGCAGATGATGCAATTGTTATGCCTCCTTTTCACCCAGCAATAAAAGGTAAACAAGAATTAATAAATGGCTGGCATAAACAAAGGATGGATGGAACCAAATTTCTTTCAGCTACAGCAACAATTTTGGAAATATGGACTTCTGAAAACATGGTATATGAGAGAGGGTCGTTCGGTATGACGTTAACTACTAAACATTCATCAAAACCTTATTCCATCTATGGTTCATATTTTACTATTTGGCAGAAACAATCGGATGGAACGTATAAGATAAAATATGATATTTCAAACCTTGATCATGGTGTGTAACAATATTTTCTAATTAAGAACTAGTCAGCCATTTATTGGAACAGACTAGTTCTTAATTTATTCATAACTATTATACACCTAATTTCTATCATACTTATCAGCAATTTTTCCTATTGAAGTTGTCATTTTTTCAATCGCATTAACAAATCGGATTCCTAATTTGATTATATAAATGATAATTCCAATATAGACGAGTACAAATAGAAACACAGCAAAACCTTCCATTGAATCCTCCTGCTTAATGAAATAGATTAAATAAATTAGTATGGTCTTACATTAATTATACCAAGACTCTCTTATACAATTTCTTTAGTCTTAGCTTCAATACCTGCCTCTTTCAATAATTTCTTTATTTTTTGAATTTCACAATTTTCTGCTGGAAGCAGTGGCCCTCTAACAGGACCGCCGTATAAACCTAGATGGTCCATCGCAGCTTTCAGCGCCGGAACTCCACCAATGCGGGTAATAGCTTGATTCAAAGCAATTATGCCAACTTGTAAATTCTGTGCGGCTTCCATCTTTTCTTCATTAAAAAGGGTAATAATATTAAGGCATTCCAAAGGAGCAATATTAGCAAGGGCCATTATACCCCCAATCGCTCCTATAGATAATGCCGGAAGAAAAAATCCTGCAGATCCGGCTAATACCTGAAAATCATTTGAAGTTCTTTTTACTACCTCTCCCATTTTAGTTACATTACCGCCTGAATCTTTCAGTCCAATAATATTAGGATGATTAGACACGGAAACAATTAAGTCTGCTGACAGTTCTAGTCCTGTACTTGCAGGCATATTGTATAGAATTATAGGTATGGGCGAGTGATCTGCCACCGTGTTAAAATAATTTGCCAGGGATACATTGGTCATCAATCCCTTATAATATGATGGGTTAATAACCAGTGCCGCGTTAGTACCTGCTTTAGCTGCACGTTTAGCTAGTCTAATTGTTGCTTGAGTTGATTCGCATCCCACACCTGCCAGAAGAGGTTTATCATCAGGCATATTATTTCTGACTGTTTCAATAATGGAAATTTTCTCATACTCATCCAGTAAAACGAATTCACCATTTGAACCAAGCACAACATAACCACTCATTTTAAATTGATTGTAATAATTAAGATTAAGTTGAATTCGATCCAGGGCAACTGAACCATCTTGATTGAATGAGGTAGTTAGAGGTGGGTAAACACCTGATAAATTAATCGGATCATTACTCATTTAATGATTCCTATCTAATTTACAAATAGAATTAATTCCCCATCAAAATACAAAATATTTTTACTAGGCAATAATAATTATTATAAGATTATTGGTCTTACTTTGTTAAATGTTGACATTATTCGTAATTAACAATAATTTGTTATTCTACAATTGTATAAGAGACAAGTAATAACTTTAACTCAAAATGTCCAACAGAAAGAATCTACTCTATATATCAAGAATAAATGTTCAACTTCATGGAGACTCCCAACACGTTTGTGATTTTTGGGGTGAAGCATACTATTTTGCAGAACAATACCAGGAAGCAATTATCATGAATAAAATGTCTCTTAAAATTGAAAAAGGAAATACTATTGCATCAATGATGATTCAAAAGATTAAGAATACATTAAAGAGCTAAGAGGATTAACAGACTGTTGAACCTAGTTCTTGGCAAATGCTAATTAATAATAAATATTGGAATAAATCAATTTGGAAGTAATTAAAATAGAAGAAAACATAATTCAGTTTACATTTGTTCAAGAGAATTCTGAATTCCCCTTAAATATCACAGCATTAATCGATGGCAGTTCTGCAATTTTAATTGATGTTGCCTATGAACAATATGCCACCCAAGTCAGAAACTACCTGTCCCAAATGGGCGTTTCAAATTTTATAATTTTTATTTCTCATCATCACGAAGATCATTTTGATGGATGTAAAAGTTTTACCGATTGTAAAACTTACGCAAGTGAATTGTTTAGTGAAGACCATCAAGAACATTTAGAAACTGATGAATACTTTGTAGATGGAAGGTACTATACCTCTGAAAATTTCAGTATAAAATTCATCTATACACCAGGGCATAATAAATGTGAGTTTTCATTTATAATAAATGAAAAGTATCTATATGTAGGTGATTTGATATTTTATAATAAACATGGTCTCTCCTCTCTTCCATATTTAGATGACAACTCAACGATTAGTGAATACCTTGGGAGTTTAAGAAAGATAATGAAAATTAAACATAAGCATATGTTATTAGGTCATGGTCATTATCTAGATGATGCAAGTGAAATAAAAAAACAAATAGAGAATCGCTTGTATTACTTAAACAAAATTCAAAACTCCAATGGCGATACTTCCTTAGATGATTGTTTAGTTAATGATAAGTCTGAATATTCCGGATTGAATTTCCACAAAACTAATTTGATAAAAAATACATTAAATACTATAACTAAATGACCAAATTTAATAACAATCAGTACTATACATTACTATACAGGATGGTTATTTTTAAATTGTATTTAAAATATTAATCTATTCATCTAAACTTATTTTCTAAAAATTAATTATTTAATAGAGGAAAGGAATGAAAAAAAACATTTTACTAACTACTGTCTTATCTTTACTAATATTACTGACCTGCTGTAATCCAAACATTCCAGACAGAGAAAATTTATTAAACAATATTTCCCATATTGAAGACAGTCTTATTTTAGAAATACCCCAAGTACCCAGATTATGTGAAAGAATGGATGTTGAAAAGAACTACGTCGACATTGGGGATTGTAAACTATATTGTGAAATAGAAGGAGAGGGTATTCCTTTAGTGCTTATTAATGGAGGGCCTGGCGGAACCCATCATTGTTTTCATCCCTGGCTTTCTGAGGCCAAAGAGAACTTTAAGGTAATTTATTATGATCAGCGCGGATGCGGGCAATCCGATTATGAACCGGGCGATGGATATTCCTTTGAACAGGCAGTTAATGATTTGGAAAAATTGCGTAAAGCTCTAAAAATAGAAAAGTGGATTTTACTGGGACATTCGTACGGTGGAGCTATTTCACAATATTATACAATTAAATATCCTGAAAAAGTACTAGGCCAAGTTTTGGTTGGATCAGTTCCTATGATGAATTTTGAAACGTTTAATGAAACAAGAGAAAATAACTATTTGAATGACTTGGAATTACAAAAAAAGAATGAAATAACCGGTTTGTTTAGAGCAAGAAAATTAACGCTAGCTCAGTATCTATATAACAAAGATATTAACGGTGACTGGAAACGGCAACATTTTTATAAGCCGGATTCGGTTAGACAAATTCAAATGGCACATTACTATGTCATTACCGACAATACTTTTACTTCTGATTATGAACTGTACGATTTTGAAAATGTTTTTCTTAATTGTCCGGTACCAACATTAATTATTGAGGGTAAATATGATATTATATGGGAGGCAAATAAGCCGGAGCTATTAAAAAAATATCATCCGAATGCTACGCTAAAAGTTTTTGAAAAATCAGGTCATGATCTTTATAGTGATGAAACTGAAAAATTTGTTGAGGTTATAGAAGATTGGGGTGGTTCGTTAGAAACACCGAAACAGGAAGAAATTGATAATTGGAAATTGATTACTAAGGATTTATTAGGTGAGCAGTTAACATTTATCGAAAGTAGTAAATCGTTTATAAAAATGATTAAAGAAAAAGGAACAAAATCTGCAAAGAAATTTTATTACGATTTTAAAATAGAAAATCCGCAATCAAATTTATTTTTTGAAGAATCCTTAAATGCTTTGGGTTATGAATTCCTATTCGGAGAAAAAGTAGACAAAGCAATTGAACTATTCAAATTAAATGTGGAGGTCTATCCGGAATCATGGAATGTGTATGATAGTTTAGGAGAAGCATATCTTGCCAAGGGAGACAAACAAAAAGCTAAAGAAAATTATAAAAAATCTGTTAAGCTTAATCCAGATAATGAAAATGGGAAGAGCGTACTAAATGAACTTGGTGTTTAGCAATTCTATTTTTTTTATTTTAATAAATAATTTACTGAAATTATGTCCACGTTCTTTGCTATGTTGTTATTAGTTAAAAAACATATTTGATATCCTCAAACTTAAATAGGAAGCAAATATTAACATGAAGAAAAACGATGAACCAATTATAGTAGAACAAAACTATAAAACTTCAATAGAAAAAGTTTGGAAGGCAATAACTGAAATAGACAAAATGAAAAAGTGGTATTTTGATAACATTCCAGATTTCAAAGCAGAAATTGGATTTGAAACTCAATTTAATGTAGAAAATGAAGGAAGAATTTTCCCTCACGTTTGGCAGGTAACTGAAGCTATTCCAAACAAAATAATTGTCTACACTTGGAGATTCGAAGGTTATACGGGTGATTCAATTGTGGCGTTTGAATTATTTGAAGAGGATGATTTAGTAAGGTTACAGCTACGGCTCACTATTCTTGAAGATTTTCAAGATGATATCCCTGAATTCAGAAGAGAGAGTTGTATAGGTGGTTGGAATTATTTTTTAAAAGATCGCCTAAAAGAATATTTAGAAAGAAACAATTGAGTTCACAGTAGTTAACAATCAACCTAGGTAAAATGAAAATAGCACTTATACAACAACATTGCACAAAAAATAAAGAATCAAATGTAAAAAGAGGATTAGAATCAGCAAGAATTGCCGCAGAGAAAGGAGCAAAAATTATTTGCTTTGCTGAATTAGCTTTTGAGCCGTTCTATCCACAGGTTCCGGCGACTGATAACAATTTGAAATTGGCGGAAACTATACCGGGAAAAACAACAGAGTTGTTTTCTGAAATAGCGAAAGAATTTGGAGTGACCATTATTCTTAATCTTTTTGAGCGAGATGTTGATCGCACATTTGATAGCTCTCCTGTAATTGGTGCTGATGGAAGTTTGATTGGAACTACAAGAATGATTCATATTACAGACTACCCATGTTTTCATGAACAAGGATATTATACTCCCGGAGATATTAAGCCGCAAGTATATAGAACAGAACACTGCAATTTTGGTATTGCAATATGTTACGACAGACACTATCCTGAATACATGCGTACATTGGCACTCCAAGGGGCAGATATAGTTTTTATACCACAAGCCGGGGCAATTGGTGAATGGCCGGAAGGATTATATGAGGCAGAAATGCAAACAGCAGCATTTCAAAACGGTTACTACACTGCATTGTGTAATCGTGTGGGAAAAGAAGAAAAATTAACATTTGCCGGTGAATCTTTTATCTGTGATCCAGGCGGTAAGGTTGTTGCCCGCGCTACGGAAGGAGAAGACGAAATATTATGTTATGATATTGATTTAGAGGAAATTAAAAATTCACATGCTCGTCAATTATTTTTACGAGATCGGCGACCTGAACTATATAAAGATTGGTTGTAAATATAAATTGTGTTTACATAACGTGAAAATATTTTAAGAAAACCATTCAATAAAAAATGGCTGTAAAAAGCCCTTTTTTTTATCGATTAAATATGAATTCTATAAATGTTTTGGAAGATTATTTCAGCTAATTATTATTATTTAACTTTTGCCATAAGTAGAACAATATTATCGATGCCGCAATAGTTATGGTTGTTAAAATTATTGCCGGCAGATAATTTGCATATAACCAATACCCAGTAGCAAATAGGAGTCCGTAAACGGCAATACATCCTACAAACATACTCAAAATACCAAGAGGTAAATTAGTGTTATCTTTTTCCGGCGAGATCTGTTCGCCGAACTTACTCGAATTAGCAATTATTTTTTTCCAGCCAGGTCCGCCCGGGCGAATGAGTCTGTAAAAACTGTCAAGCTTCTCATCGGCAGCCGGCTTGGTTAACAAAGTTACAATGAACCATGCTAAAGTTGTTATCCCAATTCCTATAATCAATTGTTCATAAGTTTTTAACGCGCCCACTTTCTCGAATGCTAAGTTATATTCAATTCCGGTTGCGACAAATATCTCAATCTGTGATTCATGATAATTATTTAATATTAAGAAAAAGATTGCAACAAGAAATGAAACGACCATCCCCGTTAGCTCGCTATATGCATTAATTCTATACCAGAACCAGCGGAGAATAAAGAGGAGCCCGGTACCAGCACCAATCTGCAGTAAAATATTAAAACTCTGCAAAGCATTATCAAGAAACAGAGCGAAAATACTTGCCATTACCATCATCAGCACAGTTGATATTCTACCAATAAATACTAATTCTTTTTCACTGGCTTGCGGCTTAAGAAATCTTTTATAAAAATCGTTAACCACATAGGATGACCCCCAATTTAGACTTGTTGACATTGTTGACATATAAGCTGCAATAAGTGAAGCTACAACCACTCCCAATAAACCGTGGGGGAGATGAGTAAGCATTGCCGGGTAAGCCAAATCATGACCAATAATTGATGGATCTACATGTGGAAATGCTTGGCTAATTTGTTCAAGGCTCGGGAAAACTACAATTGATGATAAAGCGACCAAAATCCATGGCCATGGTCTGATTGCATAATGAGCAAAGTTGAAGAATAATGTTGCTCCCATAGCATGCTTCTCATTTTTAGCTGCAAGCATTCTTTGAGCTATATAGCCTCCTCCGCCCGGTTCTGAACCAGGATACCAGACACTCCACCATTGAACCGATATAGGAATTATGAACACTATTAATGCAAATTCCCAATTTGAAAAATCGGGAAAGAATGAGAGTTTATCTACAATGCTTGGATGGCTCAACAAATTAGAAAGGCCGCCAACTTCAGGAAGATTTACTGAAACATAAGCCGCCGCAATTGCACCGAACATGGAAAGAATAAAAAGCACAAAATCTGTAAGTAGAACACCTAATAACCCCCCTAACGAACTGTAAATAACAGTCACGCCACCGGCGATTAAAATAACCTGAACCGGTGTAAGATTTAACATCAGTGAACCGACTTTAATTGCCGCTAATGTTACCCCGGCCATAATTGTAACATTAAAAAATATTCCAAGATAGATTGCACGAAACCCTCTTAAAAAAGCAGCCGGTTTGCCGCTATATCTAATTTCATAAAATTCTACGTCAGTCATTACTTTTGATCGACGCCAAAGTTTAGAATAAACAAATACTGTTAGCATGCCTGTTAAAAGAAATGCCCACCAGATCCAGTTACCGGCAATTCCATTTTGTCTAACTATATCAGCTACAAGATTTGGCGTGTCTATAGAAAATGTTGTGGCAACCATCGAAAAGCCAAGCAGGTACCATGGCATATTTCTTCCGGAAAGAAAAAACTGCGTAGAATTTTTTCCTGACTGTTTAGTTACCCAAACACCTATAATGAGAGCAATTATAAAAAATATAATTACAGATATCCAATCAATTACCTCTAAATACATATTGGGATTTCTTTTTATTAAGGTTAAGTTTTAGACCAACTAGGTGCTGCCTAGACACACACTGGGCCAAACGTACAATATTAAGTTGATGTGAACAATTGTTTCCAAAATTTCGGGTATTCACTCCACTTCATAAAATTAATTCCCCAATGTGGACTTGCACCGGTCATCCAGGCACTTACTTTTCCTTTACCATAATCTCTTATAGCAAATAATGGATGCCATTGGTCGCCATCTTTTATTTCAAGCAAAGTGTCAGCATCATTTCTCTTTATTACTTCGTTAAAACCTAGTAATGGCGGGATAGTAGACCAATCTATACTGTTTACTATAGGATGATTTTCATTGTTACACCTTACTTTATAACCTTCGGTTGATTCAATTAGATCGTCATGTTTTAAACATTCTACAGGAAATACTTCATGCAATCTGCTCCTGCGCCATCCACCTTTGTGGAGTTCGCCGGTAAAACTATACCATCCTCCATTCATATGAAAATGACCACCGTTATTAATCCATTTTTTAATCAAGTCAAATCTATCGGGAAAAGTAAGCGGTTCATCTCCCCATTTAGAGCGTGTGAAAAAATCCGGGTGAAGCATTAGGCATTTTGTTTCAACATCGCCAAATATAATTGCCGTAGCCCAATCAAGTCTTTCTTCAAATTTTTCCGGTGACATATTATACAAATCCCACGAAGCTTCACTTAAAACTTCAACACCTTCTATTTGCTCTAATGCATTAATTAGGGGTTGGGCATAGTTTAAAATTTCAACACCCTTGGTTGGTCCCATGAAAGGAGATTCGATATACTTTTGACCGGTATGTATGCACCAATTGCCAACGTGCCAAATTTTTACTTTTTTGTCCTTTCCCAATTTATTTCTCCTAAGTTTATTGAGTAAACTACCAAATATCTAAATCAAAAATTAGTCTGCATAAAATAAATTATCTAGAAATAATATTGTGAATCAATTTAATTTCGTAGAGACAGGATATATCCCGTCTCGACGCCATTTTAAAAGGATTAAAAGTCTTATATTGTTTTAATAGGTAATTATTTATAATTAAATCAATGTTTTTGTTATTTTAACTATTAATATTAATGAGTTGTAAACATTACAAATATTCTTAATGATACCCGATTATAAATGCTCAACAAAAAAAAACAGACCTTATAAAAAACCAAAATTAAAAAGTTAATTCTTAGAGAAATTAGTGGAATTGAAGCAGTTAAGTGGATTAATTGGATTGAGAATTTTATTGATGTTACAGAATCTATAATTAAAGAAAACATATAACAGCGACTCAACCCGTTATGTAAAAAGTCAATGGGCGCTATAAAAAAGTATTGTATTATTTCATAATAAATGTTTAATAGAAAATAGAATCAATCTGTTATTAACCCTCGCCATAGGCGGGGCAGAATGTCTTTTAAATGAAATTTATGGCGAGGCTGTAATCTGAACAAGAACTCACTTTTACAACTACCAAAAGTAGATTGTTGGGACTTCGTGATCCCGCAAGTGAGCAGGGTTGAGCGAACAGTCCTCGCCTGTGTAATTAGTTAAATTCTATTTATTCTATATACCTTAAGTTTGTTCTTTGATATATTGATGCTCATTTAGTTTCCCCCATAGGCTGACAAGTTAAGCAACTAAAGAGAATTTATATTCTTCTTGTTTTTCCCAAACATGTTTAACTCTACTAAGTAGTTTCTTAGCTACCCTAATAATTGCTCTTTGTTTAGACATCTTCCTACAAAGTTGATAATACTTGTGGGTCATAGCCGGATCTTTTCTGACAGCAGTCCAAGCAGCTTCAATGATAAGAGGTCTCAGAAACTTATTGTGACGAAAAGAGATACCTCTTGAATACTCGGTTTCTGCTGAAGAATATATAGAAGGAAGAAGTCCAACAAAAGCAGCAAGTTTATCAAAGTTAGAGAATCTGTTAATATCTATTATTTCTGTATATAGAGTCATGGCATTTATAAACGCAACACCGGGAACAGAACAAAGAGCAGTAATTATAGGAGCGATATTATCTTTTCTTGCTTCTCTTCTAAGTTGCCGAAGAACATTTTTAAGATGTTGTCTGCTTTCTTTTAATTGATCAATTAAGTTGTTAAGAGTAAAATTACCGGCAGATGAATTAAGTTGAACTGTCTCAAGCCAAGCAATAAAATTATAAGACCAGCGAGAGTTTGAAGTAAATATTTTGGGAATAGAAATACCGTAGTTATGCAGTAATCCTTTAATTCTGTTTTTGATTCTAGTTTGTGTTTGTACATGACGAAAACGAAGTCGCATAAGTGAACGAAGTTCTTCGTGAATAATCTCTGGGATATATATTGGTTTAAGATCCCCTTTTTCTAGTTCACGAGCAAGTTTACGAGAATCGGTTGGGTCAGTTTTAATAGATTTTTCTTTCCCGGTAGAAGGTATATCAGCTGGGTTAACAATAATAGAATTAAGACCAAGTTCTTTAAGTTTTCGATGAGGGGAGAAACCGGCAAACCCAGCTTCATAAACAATCTTAAAAGAACCGTTAGGGTAATGTTTAGAAAGGTAATTATAAAGTTCAACAGCAGAAGGATTCATGGAGAAGGTTTTAAGTACAATGCCGGCAGATCTAATTGTTACAGTCCAGTTCTTTAGATGAGTATCGATACCAATGAAGAAAATTACGTTCTTAAAATTAGGTGATGTCATTTTAAGTCTCCTTATAAATTTGTGGATAACAAATAATAAGAAAAATGAGACTTTTTAACATAACATCTGAACGCTTCGCTCAGTTTGGCCAAAGTAGTAAAAAGAAAGTTTTTAAGTTTTGCTTAAAATTGTAATTTATTACTCGTTGATACGATGATTAATTTGAGTTTTGATTGAATCTGAAAAAGTAGATTCAAGTAGACTAGCAAACTGCACTTTTAAAGATCCCCGAATTAAGTGTAAAATAGACTTATAGACAACGCAATAATATTTTTATTGATACATAATACTCGAACAATATTGAAGGAATTCATATGAGAAGTAAACCATTTTTTTCTGCTCTAATAATTTTAATTCTATTAATTTTATTGAGTTACTGTGATGAAGCTCCAACTGAGAATATTTATAATACTTTTTACAGTTCAGATTCATTAAGCAATCCAGGGATTTCACCAAAAGTAATTTTTACTAATCCGGCTAATGGAACTACCGGACCATTTAGCGGTATTGATCCAACACAAAATTATCAGAATCCACAAATTACAGTTCAATTAAATAAACTAATTAACATAGATAGAATGCTATCTAATTCCATTATGTTAAAAACAGAGGAGAGTGAACATTATTTAGATTTGGTTGGTGGTTATAGTGATATTTTTAGTAATATACTTATTTTTAATACAGAAAGATATTTAGCTTCAAAAACATATACTCTCATAATTGATACTACTCTTGAAGATATACACGGTAAAAAATTAAATGAGCCCCATATTGTCTCATTTATACCAGAACCTGAATTTCGATTAGTTACTGTTTATCCATTATCAGATATTGTTGAGCCATTATACTCACCGCAAATTCATTTATCGTTCAATAGTATGGTCGACTCAACTATTTTCAATTCATTTTCTATTTCACCAAATATCATTGGGCAATGGTCTGTGGGAAACAATTATTATGAAAGTGATTCATTAATATCAATTTTTACTCCTTCAGATACATTATTATATAATACTGAATATTCTGTGTCAATTTCTAATGATGCAAAGGATTTTAATGGATTGTCAGTAAATAAATCATATAAGTTTACATTTAGAACTGTTCCATTTCGTGTAAGACTTAGCGGTTATTCTAGTGGTGTAGGTTCAGGAGGATTTTATATTTTTAATAATTTCGGCTTTGATTTTAATGCGATTGTTGATACATCTACGGTGAGATCTTCAATCTCTGTAACGCCGCAAATATCATATGATTTTTCGCTACCATATGGTGGAAATAACGGGGGAACTAGAATTAACTTTAAGGAAGAAGAATTTTTAAAAAACACTAAATATACAATTCAATTTGCTTCAACAATGAAATCAATTTATGGTGATGCTCTTGAAGAGTATAGTTATTCATTTACAACTGGTTTATAGTATAATTTAATCCTGATAATTATGAATAAAATAAATAACCAGTTCCTCTGCCAAAGCAGACGCTTTTGTTCAGTTCGGCAAAAGCCTGCTGGACAATTTGACAGACAAAGGGGTATAAAATAAAATTTGTTGTTTTATGTGACCTGCCAAAAATACTGTGGGCAAGAATTAAATTTGAACATTGTATAATAATTAAAAGTTAGTCTCTGTAATTGTAATTACTAATTCCCCACTTTAGTTTCGGAGACTATGATATTCAGTCCTGTGAACTTGCGAATAAGTTTATATTTATCTCGTATGTTTCATGCCGTTTTCAATATCAACGACAGTCCTTTCGAATACTTCTTCGAATGTACCCATGCCGTCAATTTTTTTAAAATCATGCAGCTGTTCATATTTTTCAATTACTGGAATGGTTTTATTTTCATGTTCCTGTAGACGCTTAACAATTTTAGCAGTATTGCTATCGTATGGCATACATTTATCAGTCTTGCTCCGTGCATCAAGCCTATTGATTAGTTCAAGCATTGGGACTTCAAATTCTATTACCTTTGATATTTTAGAGCCATGCTTTTTTAAAAGTCCGTCTAATATATAAGATTGTACAAGAGTTCTCGGAAAGCCCTTGAAAATATACCCCTTGACACCTTTTGAGTTTTCAAGTTTTTTTTCAATCAACTGTACAACAATTTCATCTGGCACGAGTTGACCATTTTCATATAGTTCTAATATTTTCATCCCCACTTCGGTGTTATCTTCAATTTCACCTTCAAGCATTTTGCCAGTAGCAATATATTCAAGATCAAATTTTTCAGCAAGTGCTTTGCCCTGCGAACCTCGCCCGCAACCAGGATAACCGAAAAGAACAATATTATAAAGTGATTTACTGAGTTCGTCCTGTAAAATATTTATTATCCTTTTATGTACATTTTCAATTGTGTCGAAACCTTCAACTTCAAAATATACTTTCCTGTCTTTGTAAAACTGCATTACTGGACGGGTTTTTACATTATATTCAACAAGTCGATTTCTAATTACAGTTTCATTATCATCAGCACGTCCGGAAGATTTTCCTCTGTTCAAAAGACGAGAAACAGATTCTTCCTCATCAACATTAATGTTTATGAGACAATTAAGCGAAGTATTTAATTTTAGCATTAAACCTTCCAGAATATAAGCCTGTACGTAGGTGCGAGGAAATCCATCAAATAAAAATCCGTTTGCGTTCGGATTATCTGTAATAGTTTTTTCAATAATCTGAACAATTATTTCATCAGAGACCAATCCCCCGGAGGCAATAATGTTTTGTGCTTCCAAACCTAATTTGGTTTTCCCTGCTAATTCTTTACGTAATAAATCACCGGTCGAAATGTAAAAGAGATTGAATTTTTTTAAAAGAAATTCTGATTGTGTTCCTTTTCCGGCTCCGGGAGGGCCAAATAATGCAATGTTTAACATAAGTTCACATAGTTTTTAAATGATCAAAATTAATTAGTTTACCTTTATTAAATTTATGTTAGTCTTTATAACTATTTTTTCGTACTACTGATGTTATACAAATATAATATTTAAAATTAAGCATATTTGATAATAAATTCTTTATGAAAAGACAAGGAGGTCATAGAAAAGTCAGACAGTAAGGAGAAGCTGATTAATTATAACATGATGCAAATTGAAGCAATTATAAGATTTGATCATTTCTAGTCCAGATATTTTAGATGAAAAAGAATAGTTGGAAATTGTACCATAATTAAAAGATTGTTGCTGACCATTATTGATACCACATTTCGTGAGTACAGGTTTAAGTACAGCTTAATAAATTTAATGATTGTTGTTCACTAAGTTGTTTGTATATAGCAAACGGTTTATCGGAAACCACGTTTGTCAAATAAGGGAAAAACTTTCCATTTTAGAAAACTCTTCATATGTTCCAATGTTAGAACAAAAAAAAGTAGGAAGAATAATGATTAGAAAGATTGAAGATTTTGTTGCTGACTGGAAAGCTGAGGAAAATTTTACATTAAATATCTTTTCGAAAATTCCTAATAAGAATAAATCAGCAAAGGTTGCAGAAAATATTAGAAGTCTAGGCCTATTGGCTTGGCATATAACACAAACCCTTACAGAGATGCCCCATAAAGCCGGGATAATTGAATATGACTTTCTTGAAAATAAACCAATACCAGAGACTTTCAGTGAAATATCAAAAATTTACAAACAGCACAGTGATCAGTTAATTGAATTGTTGCAAACAAACTGGACTGACTCTGATTTATTTGAAATAATTGAAGTCTATGGCCAAAAGTGGGAAAAACAAAAAATACTTTCCGCATTAGTTAATCATCAAATTCACCACAGAGCTCAAATGACAATCTTGATGCGTTTGCAAAACATTGAGGTTCCGGGAATCTATGGACCCTCCAAGGAAGAGTGGATCAAATTTGGAATGACTCCGCATGAGTAATTTATATTTTTACTAAATTCAAAGTTATTATTGACTCAAAGAAAATCATTATCTTTTGAAACATAATTATCGCATTTAAAACTCAATTTAGAATTTAAAAATTTATGAATACTGAAATTATAGAAAATAAAACTTTCAAAAATATTGATTATTCGAACCAAGGTTTGGATAGTATAGAATATGAAAATTGTACATTTGTTAACTGTAATTTGGCAAGTCTTGATTTATCCGGATACACATTTCTGGAATGCAAGTTTAGTGGTTGTGATCTGAGTAATTCTAAACTTAAGGATACATCACTTAAAGATATTCGATTTTTTGGCTGTAAACTTTTGGGAGTATTATTTAATACTTGTAATGAACTTTTATTGTCTTTTACTTTTGAAGAATGTCAGATGAACCTTACTTCTTTTCATCGGCTGAGAATTAAGGGAACTACATTTAGAGCATGTAACTTAATTGAGGCAGATTTTGCACTAACTGATTTAACTGGCACGCTATTCGACGGATGTGATTTAAGCAGAGCAATGTTTGAAAACACAAATTTGGAAAAAGCAGATTTTAGAACCTCTTTTAATTATTCATTCGACCCTGAAATAAATAAAATAAAAAAAGCAAAATTTTCAAGATCTGACATTCATGGATTATTAGATAAGTATAATATTGAAATAGATTAGAATTTTTGTATATGTCCCGACAAAAATAGTAGTCAGATTATTACATGCATCATTATTACTCCAAACCGATTATATTAATTATAATGGTATGAGTAGAAAAAGGAAAATATATCTTGAAAGATTATTCAGCCTATCTTTTTGATATGGACGGAACTTTAGTTAATTCTGAGAGATTTAAAGGCAAGGCTTTGGCGGAAGCTTGCCGTCGCTTTGGCGGTAAAGTTGATCTAAACATTTATAAGCTGGTTATGGGAGAAAGTTGGTCTATTGTAACAAACTACTTTTTTAATTCCGCAAAAATTGCGCCGGATCTTGATGAGTTTAACACAGAGTTTAATAAAATTTACAAAAAATTGCTTGTTGAAAAACTAATACTTAATCCAAATGTAAAAAAACTTTTAGTTGAACTTGCTGCAAGTGGTAAGAAAATTTGTGTTGTGAGTTCTGCGGCAACCTGGATGGTAGAACAGATAATTAATCAGCTAGAATTATCAGATTATTTCGATATTGTTATAACTGGTGAACATGTAAAAAAACACAAACCGGATCCAGAATCCTATTTGCTTGCTTTGGAACAACTGTCCTTGCCTGGTTCAGAAGTGTTGGTTTTTGAAGACTCAAATGCAGGACTAATTGCAGCAAACAAAGCACATTGCGATGCAATTGCATTTCGTCATGAATTCAACTCTAATAATGATTTAAGTTTAGCTATACAAATAATTTCAAATTTTAGTGAGTATCCGATAGCACTTTAGATCAAATCACACTATACAAACCCAATAGAACGGCTGCTCTTAATAAGCTCCAATATAGCTCTTGAAGATTAAATAGGACTTATTTATGTTAAAGGGGGTTTCTTAAAATATTAAGATAGCGGGGGAGGAGAAAATGATCGACTATAAAAATCATTGGGATAATGTTTACTCCGAAAGTGAACTAAACAAACTTGGATGGTATGAAGAATTACCTCAACCATCGTTAGACTTAATAAAAAGCTGTAATCTAAAAAAGGATGTAGCAATAATAGATATTGGTTCCGGTGCCTCAACACTAATTAAAAATTTAATTAGAGAAACTTACTCCAATATCAATGCAACAGATATTAGCTCGGTAGCATTAAATAGAGCAAAGAATTTATTAGATCCAGCAGAAGCAAAAAAAGTTAATTGGATTGTAGATGATATAACAGATCCACAAAATTTAATTGATTCTGATACTATTGATTTCTGGCACGACAGAACAGTATTACATTTTTTAGTTGAAGAAAAACAGCAAATAGGATATTTGGAAACATTAAGAAATCTTGTACGGAAAGAGGGATATGTTATTATTGCAGTATTTTCACTTGAGGGTGCAAAAAAATGTAGCGGTCTAGATGTTAAGAATTATGATCATAAAATGATTGCTGAATATTTAGGCAATGATTTCAATTTACTAAAATATTTCTCACATATATATAAAATGCCATCCGGGGATCTGCGTCCATACGTATACACCCTTTTCCAGAGGAGTAAATGAAAATAGAAATTAACAAAGATGTTTTTGAAACATTTCCTGAATTTGAAAGCGAGAGACTTTTTTTTAGAAAGATCATGTTGAGTGATTCAAAAGTGCTATTTAACATCCGGACGAATGAGGATGTTATGAAGTTTATGGATACAGACCCATTAAAATCAATTAGTGATTGTGAAAAACTGATTAAGTCTGTTGAGGAGAGCTTTGAGAAGAGAGCAGGTATAAGTTGGGGCATTATTGAAAAAAGCTCAAATGATTTTATCGGCTATTTTGGGTATTGGAAAATGATCCCAGAACATTGCAGAGCCGAGATAGGATATGCTCTCAGTCCAGGCCATTGGGGAAACGGTTATATGATTGAAACCCTTAAGGCAATGATAAAATTTGGTTTCAACGAAATAAATCTTCATAGCATTGAAGCGAATGTAAATCCAAATAACAAAAGTTCAAGAAAGGCTCTTGAAAAGATCGGCTTTAAAAAAGAAGCATATTTCAGAGAAAACTTTTTATTCAATAATAAATTTGGCGACAGTGTAATTTATTCATTACTCGAAAAAGATATTGTCAACATTTAAAAAGGCAATACTATAACGGGAATGATTTAAAGTAATTTATCCCAATAATAATTGATTGTTTTTCTGAATTTTCTCTGATCACTTTCATCAAGAAACGAAGCGTTGATAGCATTTATATTAAGCTGTTTGATTTCTGGTAATGAAAAATCAAGTTTCTCATTTATTAGTAGATACTCGCCGGTAATGTCTGAACCAAACATTGGAGGATCATCTGAATTAACTGTAAGAAATAGTCCCTCAGCAAATAGTTTTTTAAAAGGATGCTCTTCAATAGATGAATAAATATTTGTACATACGTTACTGGTAATACAAACTTCCAGAGGAATGTTTCTTTCACGGAGCATATCAATCAATGTAGGGTCCTCTATAACTCTAACTCCATGGCCTACTCTCTCGACTTCCAACAACTCAACAACGTCACGAACAGATTCAGGGCCGGCAGCTTCACCTGCATGTGCGGTTAAGCGAAAACCTAGTTCTTTTGCTTTTCTAAATACATCTATAAAGTCTTTAGCCGGAAAATCTATTTCGTTACCCCCTAAACCTAACCCTATAATTCCCCTATTTAAATATGGTGTAACTTGCTCTAGTCTTTTTAACGATCTATCTGAACCGTAATTACGAACAATGTCTGCAATTAAACCTGTCTTAATATTAAAATCTTTTTCAGCCCTTCCTATTCCAGAAATAGTTGCTTCTGTTATTTCTTCAACTCGCAATCCGCTTGGTTCAAAATCCCAAGGGGAATAAAACACTTCTGCATAAACAACATTTTGTTCTGCAAGGTTTTTTAATGTTTGATAAGTTGATTCCTCAAAATCAATGGGTTCTTTAAAAAACTGATTTTTCCAATACCAAGTTTTAATAAAATGAGGGAAATCTTTGAAAGTGAAATAATTTTTCAAATCATCAATGTTTTTTACATTAGGATCGCCGCCGTATTTATCAACCAAACTCAATAAGTATTCAAATGTGAAAGCCCCTTCAAGGTGAAGGTGCAGTTCAACTTTCGGCATCTCTTTTATTATAGTCTGATTGTTTTTCACTGACCAATCAATATTGAAGATGATGAAAAGAAAATTCCGGCCAAGCTAGCTGTTAACAAAGTAGCCAAAGTAGCTCCCATTAATGCTCTAAATCCCAATTTCGAAATATCTTTAATACGTTCAGGTGCTATTGCTGAAAAACCCCCAACAAATATAGCCATTGACGCGACCGAAGCAAAACCGGTCAAAGCATAAGTCGTTATCACAACACTTCTCGGTGAAATGCTTCCTGAGCTTGTAAGAACTGCTAAATCTTGGAATGATGCAACTTCCGTAAGAATTAATCTTTCACCTATAATTTTTGATATTTCTACGGCTTCACTAAACGGAACGCCAATAATTAGTGTGAAGGGATAAAATATATACCCCAGTAATCCCTTCAATGTCCAATCAATATTTATTGAAAGTAAGGAATTTAATTGAGAACCGAATAAGACAACAATTTTATCAACAAGAGTCATTAATCCTAGAACAGCAAGAAGTAAAGCTCCAATACCAACTATTATTTTTACACCTGAATTAGCATTATTAATTACTGCTTCAAAAATACTTCCCTCTTTTTCATATTGGGGTTTTACATCTTTCCCCAAAGTTTCAGGCGTTTCTGTCTCCGGATATAATAGCTTTGAAATAATTATTGCAGCCGGAGCATTCATAATAGAAGCAGATACTAGATGCCCTGCTATTGAAGGGAAATCACTTTTTAACATCATTACATACACAGCAAGCATGCTTGATGCTATAGTTGCCATACCTGCTGTAAGCACCGTATTAATTTCAGAGCGTGTCATCGACTTGAGAAATGGTTTAATGACTAATCCTGATTCAACACCAACAAAAATATTTGAAGAAGCACTTAAAGATTCCGCTCCGCTAATTCTCATTAGTTTTGTAAATAGGAAAGAGAACCCACGTATTATTTTCTGCATAATTCCTAAATAATAGAGAACGCCAACAAGAGCAGCAAAGAATATTATAGTTGGAAATGCCTGAAGAGCCAATATAAATCCGATGGATTCCTCCCCTGTTGCAGAAACACTTCCTGGTGGCAGACCGAGTCTTCCGAATAAGAATGTTATTCCGAATGTAGCACTATCTAAGACCCCGTTAACAAGATCATTTACCAGCATAAAAAACTGAGTGCCGATTGGGAGAATAAAGATAAAGGAAGCAAAGAGAATTTCCAGAACCACACCCCAAACAATTACACGCCAGTTGATAACCTTTCTGTTTACAGAAAACATCCGGGCAATCAATAATATAGTGATAAAACCAAATACACTTATCAATCTAGAAAATTCCATCAACGCAACCTTTCATTCTTTGTTAGATTATTTCTTCGTCTATTTCAATTCCTTCGGCTTTCAACTTTTCATCAACTACAATTTTATCTATTTCAACTGGTACTTTATATAATTTTTTCTCAGCATCATTTGAGAGGAAATAATGCAGGCAACCCAACTGTACGGAGAATGACATATCCATAATATCTACTGGATGACCGAGACCCCCGGCAATATTAATTATGCCACCTCTAGCCAGAATGTATATTTTGTTATCATTATCTAAAGTATATTCTTCAACTTCACTTCTAACAATTTTAAAATCCTTAGCATCTTTCTTTAATTGCGGGATATCAATTTCATAATCGAAATGTCCGGCATTAGAAAGGAATACACCATTATGCATCTTGTTAATATGTTCCATTCTAATAACATTACTTTCACCTGTTGCTGTAATAAAAAAGTCACCTAAAGGTGCAGCATCTGCAATAGGCATTACTTTGTACCCGTCCATACGTGCTTCAAGCGCTTTCCATGGATCAATTTCAGTTACAATAACCTCAGCTCCGAGACCCTGCGCTCTTACTGCAACCCCTCTTCCAACCCAACCATAACCAATAACTACTACTGTTCTACCGGCCACATTCATATTAGTTAGTTGGGTTATTGCTGTCCAAGTAGATTGACCCGTACCATAACGGTTATCAAACAAATGTTTTGATTTTGCATCATTAACCGCAATTGCAGGATAAAGCAACTTCCCTTCAGCCGATAATGCTTTCAACCTGTTAACGCCTGTTGTTGTTTCTTCACATATTCCTCTAATTTCTTCACCATATTCTTTGTGTTCATGAAGGTATTCGCAAATATCCCCACCGTCATCAACCGTAACATGCATTTTGTTTTTTAAAATTGAATGCAAGTATGAATGGTATTCCTCTTGTGAAGCGGCATGTTTTGCATAAACGTGTACACCTTGTTTTGCAAGAGCTGCTGCAACTTCATCCTTGGTTGAAAGCGGATTACTGCCTGTAATCCAAACTTCTGCGCCAAGCTTCTTTAAAGCCAGCGCCAGATAAGCAGTTTTAGCTTCTAGATGGATACACAATGCCACTTTCTTACCTTTGAAAGTACCTTCCTTTTCAAATTTATTGGTTAAGCCGTTTAACACTGGCATTTTATTAGCCACCCAATCAATTAACTGCTCACCTTTTTGAGCCAGATTAATATCTTTAATCAGAAAATTGTCATTCATTTCGTCTACTCCTTAAAAATCCCTATAAGAATTTCAATTAATGATCGAGCTGTTAATACCAAATGTAAACCTAATTTCCCTTCCGGGAACAGGAGACCCTTTTGTGATTACAATTTCTTCATCTGCTAAATTATTCACTTCAAATCTCATCAGCCAGTTTACTCCAAAGAGTTCTGGGCTAACACTTACGTTTGTATTAATTAAAGAATAGTTATCCAGCTCAATTGTGTTTTCTGCATCGTGAAATCTCTTCCCTACATAATTGTAAATCAGGTTGAGTGATGCAATTCCGTAATTTATGTTAATAAGAAAATCGAGTTTGTCTTTTGGTCTATATATAAGAAACTTATCTTTCGTTGCAGGATTGTTTCCGTCATCTTTAGAGCTCAAACTTGTATACGATAATTGAAGTCCGAGGATATTATTTAGTCCACGCCAACTGAGTTTAGATTCCACCCCGGTTGTTTTAGCAGATGCAACATTTGATGGAAGCCATTTAAAACCTTGGGTTTCATCACCTGGCGCCCACAATATTAGATCTTTTAAATTGCTAGCAAAATAAGTTGCTTCTATACTCCAACTGCCTAATCCTTCAAATTGAGCTATAAAACCAAAATCATAGGTTGATCCACTTTCCGGTTTTAACTCCGGATTACCTTTTGTCCAACTATCTTCTGGCCAGTAAAGATCATTATAACTTGGAGCTCTAAACACACGGCCGATATTTCCTCTAATGGATCCGCGCCAATCGCCTTCATGACCAAATGTAAGACCTACTTTGGGTGTTATCTGTGAGCCTACATTCTCTTCCGGATATTTATCAAGTCGAACAGCAGGAATAATTGTCGCTTTCAAATCGTGATCAAAGTAATGAGTAAAATCGTCTTGAAGAAAAAAGCTATGAACATTTCTTTGATGATTTCCTATAAATGGTGAAAGTAAGTCGTTTACTTTGTATTCAGATTCTAGTCTGTCTTGTCTAAATTCATACCCGTAAGATAATAGACCGGGGTAACCAAGATCAGTAAAACCAAAAGTTGTAAATCCAATTGAACGACTCTTGTAATAAAAGTCTTCATTACCCATCCATGATTCAGGATTTACATATCTATGATTATTAAAAATTGAGTAGGCATTTAAATTTAAAACAGTAGTTCCAAATTTCAATCCTTCGTAGCTAATACTGGTATGATAATTATCCACCTTGTTTCTTGCAGATGCATTAGGATAATCAATTGAACCTGGTGACCCGTTATTTGAATGTCTGTATTTCATAAATGTTGAGAGTCTTGAAGAATTGGAAAACAAATATCCTGCTTTAGCAAAGATATTGTCAGCTTCTGTATCTCCATTTACCATTTTTACTTTTTCATCGGTATCATTAGTATACTCATAGTCTCCATCAGATTGAGTTCTATTATAGGACACAAAATAATCAAAACTATTAATTCCTTGTCCAATTGAAGCATCGTAAATACTTGTACCAAATGAACCGATTGTTCCATTGGCTGATAATTCTAAATTGTTTTTATGAGCCATGGATTTTGTTATTATATTTATAACACCACCGACAGCATCACTACCGTAAAGAGCTGCATGACCCCCTTTTACTACTTCTATTTTTTCAACAGCATCAAGCGGAATAGAACTTAAATCGACTGACCCGCTTTGAGCATCATTTAATCTTTGACCATCAATCAAAATAAGCACTTGCGAATCTGTTGACCCTCTCAAAGAAATAGTCTCAAGAGAACCAACCGCCCCATAACTTTTTACCACTGCCCCACCAACTGATTCAAGAGCCTGGCCAACATTTTTAGCATTTAACTGTTTTAGTTTTTTAGCACTCAATACTTCTGTAGAAACTGGGACAGAAGTAATTAACTGTTCCGAGCGTGTAGCAGTTACAACTACATCTGAAAATCCAAAATTATTTTCTTCCATATCAAAAATCATAACTATCTCTTCACCCTCAGAAATTGTGAATGGATGTTCGATAGTTGAAAAATTTATACAACTTATAATCAAAACATGATTCCCTACGGGAATTTGTGAGATTGAATATTCGCCGTTTTCGTCCGAAGCACAACCTTTATGAGTTCCTTTCAAATAAATATTGGCGCCTATAATAATCTCATTTGTGGCTAAATCTTTCACTACCCCTTTCACTACTCCACTATCTTGCCCGAGCAAAGGCTGAAGTGAAAAAAGAAAAATAAAAATACAGATGATATTTTTTTGTAAGATTTTCACACTAAATACCCCTTGATTGATTAAAGCTCGAGCTAAATTAGCTCGAGCTTTTATAATATTTATGAGATGCGCCAGAGTATTAACTCAACAAAATGGGAAGAGAGTATTCAGTAGTTGCGCATCTCTATAATCTATTTTAATTATTATTGCAAACTTAAACCGACAGTAAATCTAAATTCTCTGCCTGACATTGGGTAACCATTAGTTAGACGATAGCTATTATCTAATACATTATTCAAGTCTAATCTGAACATCCAATTCATGTTGAACAAAGTAGGTTTTACACTTACATTAGCGTTTACTAGATTTAGATCTGGTAACGACTCTGAGTTATCAACATTAACATATCTTTTACTCATATGTTGATAGTTAGCATTTAATTCATACATTCCAATCACGTAACCTGCATTTACATCTAATTTGTGATTTGGTCGGTAAATTAATAATTTCCCGTCGTTTTCACTTCCACTTGCATCTTTAGCATTCATATATGTGTGGTTAAAATCTAACTTAAATGATTCTTCAAAAAATTTAAGACCAATGTATGATTCGATCCCTGTGGTTTCAGATTTATCTACATTGGTAGGAGTCCATTTGAAATCCTCTCTTGGAGCCCAAATGATCTGGTCGTCAATTGAACTGTTAAAATAATTTACATTGATCTGAGCATTGTTTATGAATGGAAGTTGGAATCCAAACCCTACTTCATAACTTGTTCCTTTTTCAGGGTCGAGATCAGGATTACCAACGGTATATGCATCTTCTGGCCAGTAGAGATCATTAAATGTTGGTGCGCGGTATGATTTACTAACGTGCATATTAAGATTAAGGGCATAAGCTCCGTCATTTCCAAACATTAAACTAACTTTTGGTGACAATACTTTGTCGAAATCATCAGGGGCGTCATAACGTACAGCTGGTATTATTGAGATTGAGTTAAAAAAGAAATTTAAATCCTTTTTTCCTAATGTGGCAGCAAGATGCCCGCTGTGAGTTTCACGACTTTTATCTCCTAACGAACTGCTGTTTGCTTCATCATGTCTGAAGACATAACCATAGTCCAATGTAATCAATTCGGTTAGAGGATTATTTTGAGCTAACTCTACACCGTATGCTTTGTTTTTATGGTCACTGGTAGTTGGACCTCCCCAAGAGTCAGGGTCATCGTATCTTGTTCTGAAATTATGGAAATAGGTATTAGCTGAAAAATCGGCTTTACCAAATATTTCTTTTTGAGCATAGTTCAAATTAAAGAACATGTTGTTAATTCTCAAATAGGCATTTGGAGTAACGATAGGCCAATTACCTAAACCCTGCACACTTCCAGGTGTTCCGCTTTCTGATTGTGTATACTGTGTTGAAAATGTTAAGCTGCTTTTCTCTGAAGCAGTATAACCAAGTTTCACCATTACATCATTTGATTTTGTGTAATTATTTTCGCGTGTGTTTTTTGTTCCATCTAGTTCTTCATATTCAAAATCACCATCGCTGTCTGTTCTTTTGTAGGAGACATAATAATTTAGATCATTAATAACGTTGCTTGTATAAAGATTCAAGAACTTTTGGTTGAATGAACCGTAGGTTGCTCTTAACCCTGCATCCATTTTTGAATCTTCAGTAGCTTTTTTTGTAATGAAGTTAACAACACCGCCAACAGCATCAGCACCGTAACGAGCCGAGTTACCACCTCGCAGAACTTTAACGTTTTCAATAGCGTCAATTGGAATAGTGGTTACATCAAAATCGCCGCTTTGGGCATTATTCATTCTCTGACCGTCAATTAAAATTAAAACTTTGTTTGCAGATGCTTCCCTTATATTAATTGCTCCTTCTCGAATAAATATACCAGGAACTGTTTTCAATGCGTCAGCCATATCTTCAGCGTTGGTTTTGCTGGATAGATTATCAGCAGACAATACATCATTACTAATTTCTTTCTTTGTCTCTTCTTGTGAAAAGATAGTGCCGGTGAAGGCTAAGAAAAGAAAGAATATTACGAGGTAGACACTCTTTTTCAACATTTTACTTCTCCTTATAGTGGTTTAAATGTCCTCTAGAACTTTTAATCATTTTTTGTTACTTATTTTACTTCATCTAATAAATTGAAAATGTATTTGCTATTTTCCCAATTTGATGGTCCATCTGGAATTGAAATTTTCGGATGATCTAAAAATTTATTCCATGATTTCGAATCTTCCGGTTCTAACCAATCTTGAGTCGGCCAATCCCCAAAAGGGAGCACGTCAACAAAGATAGGATTAGTCATTGCGAACATTGGCCATTCACCAAAAACTTCAACAATGATCCAGCCGTCATTATTAACCGAAATCGGTATAGAATCATTAAATGTCATCTTACTATCTGTTGCTATTGTTTTTACTACTTCACCGTTATAGATTATTCTTACAGCGTCATCACTTTTAAGTAGTGGATGATTTGCTAATACTTCAATCGACACTAAAACCTCATTGTCATTCGACTCAATTATTTCACCCGGTTTTTCATTGTCAACTTCAACTAGCAGTAATGGCCCAAAGCCCGATGTTAGAAACAAGTTGCTCTGCTTTAATGCACTTTTGATATTATTTTTTTCTAGGTCATCCATGTATGCATAAGTTCGTGGATTACCGATTGTTGTATTCCAAAAATATTCACCCTTCGGATATGCATTTACCCCTGTAATATCATGACAATCGGATCCGGCTAAACCTGGTAGTTTAATACCACAATTCAAATATGAAAACCAGCTTTGCACTCCAAATGTATTTCGGTTTATAAGATTCGGATCGAAAGTAGATGTAGTAAGTGAATGAGGAGGTTCACAATTCCACACTTCAATTGCATCGAAGCTTTTAATTTCTCCCCATGATTTGAATCGACCGGCCCAATCCCAATTTTGAAATGGGTGATTAATTGACAGCAATCCCTTTTGTGCATGAGTTAAGTTTATTGCATCCTGAACATCTTCGTGATCATCAAAAACGGCTCTTACCCAAATATTTGGATTTTTAGGATCTGTTCCGTTTAATTCATTGATGAAAGTCTGATTCATGTGACCATAACCATTTTCAATGGATTCGATTGAGGCTTCAGTACTTATCTCATTACCGTTTATCGTAATAAGATTTTCACTGTTACACCCAAGCCATTCATTGATTCCAGCTATTGAATTATGATCTGTAAGTATACCCCACGATAAGCCTACGCCTTTCAATGCATGAGCAATTTCTGTCGGCGTTTGGCGTCCGTCACTATAAATACTATGCAGGTGAGTATCCCCCCCGTACCACCCGAGTTTTTTAAGATTATATAAGTGATTAAGTGTTGCATTAAATTCAAGACCGTCAAATTCATTTTCATTAACTATGATCTTTTTATATATTAATTCCCACTCAGGGCCTTTTGAGATGATAAAAAGCAGAGTGTCAGATGGTACTTTTATGGAATAGAAACCATCAATAGTAGAATACGTCATTCCTAACAAATTGTCGGTTCTTCCTTCCACTTCATCAGGTTTGTAACTGAATACTACTTCTTCAAAGTTGTAGTACCATACTTGAACTTGAGCAATTAATGGATCGCCGTATTCATTTATAATTTTTCCATTTATCACCTGTGTTGATGTGGAAGGAATATGTATTTTTGCTATTTGCGCATCTACAATAATTGAAGTCAATAAAAAGATGATCGCCATTAAAAAATGGGACAGATTATTTAATTTATTTGTTTTCATGGCTCTAAAAAGCATTATTTTACCACGGTTATCTTTTCAGTAAAATCATGAGCGTATTTTTCTAAGTTGAGATTGTTTACTTCTTCCAATTTGTCTATTATCTCCTGTGGGAAAGCATCTGATCCAGCATAAGCGCCAGCAATACTTCCGGCAATAGCACCAATCGTATCGCAATCACCCCCCATATTTGCAGCTCCCATAATTGTTTTCATAGGATCCCCTTCGTAATAAACAAACAGAGCAAGCGCAGTGGGGGTAGCTTCCGACATTACCACACCTGCCCCAATATAATTGTATAGATCACTCCAAAAATCTTTTTCATTTTTACCAGAACGAGCAATTTCCAAAGCCCATTTTGCACGATGGAATATTGAAGCACTGTACCATTGTGTTCCGAGAGTCATTCCTTTTTCAGCACCATAAAAAAACGCATCAATTACACCATCTATATCTTTGCCGGCCATACCTGCTGAAACCGCACATGCAACTGATGCCGCACCAGCAATTGCGATGTTGGTATTGTGTGTAGGAATGCAAACTTCATGTACATCTTTTAGTACAGCATCGTAATCTCCTGGATTTACAATTCCAGCCGGGGAAATACGCATTGCAGCCCCGTTTGTGTCGCCCATTGTACCCGCCTGGTCAATTGGTACTCCATCTTCAATTCTTTTTAATGATCTAATCGAACTTGGTCCAAGCATTGTGTTGGTGAATCCTTCCATCTCTTTAGCCCAGGCGAGTAGACGCTTGGCTACACTTTCTTTAGAAAACTTTCCTTCTTCAAGATAAATATCGGCCAGGACCATAGTTTGCTGAGTATCGTCTGTTATTTCTCCGGCTTTCATATCCAAGTGGATTATGTGTCCTTCTGGTGCTGGAAGGAATGTAGTTATCTTTTCTTTAAACGTATTTTTAATTGCTTCCGGGCTCATCATTGATGATGGCATACCAAGTGCATCGCCTGTTGCAACTCCTAACAGTGTACCGTAAGCTTTTTTAAATATTTGCTCTTCTGTAAATATCGAATTATTCGTATTCATTATAAAACTCCAAAATTATGATTTCTTGCCCAAAGGGCGGAAATTAGTATTAAAATTATTGTTAGTGTAATTACGTAATCTATTACCTTCATTTTTATTTCATCTAAATCAGTTGTTGATTTCATTGCACCAAACCCACGGTTCAACATAGCCACCGCAAGGTTATCAGACATTCGTAAGGAATTAACAATCATTGGAATAAGAATTGGGATAAATGATTTTATTTTTTTTATCATTCCACCAGATCCGATTTCAGCACCGCGGACAATTTGTGCTTCCTGTATCATCTCAGCTTTTTTCTGCATTGTTGGGATAAATCGAATTCCGGTTGTAATTACAAATGCTAATTGATATGGCATCTTCATTTTCTTAAAAAGCTGCAAGATGTCCTCAATTTGCGTGGTAAATGTTACAACAGTAGAGGCTAACACCATTGTTAGTATTCTTAAAACGAGTGTTAGCCCCAGCTGAAGTCCCCCAACCGTGAACGATACAACTTCCCCCGGCAATAAATAGAATAATACTTTTTTATTGAATTCCGATTCGAATGCCGTAGGAGGATATGTAAATCCCGTTATAAACAACATGATTACAAAAATCGGGATCAATGGTTTTATAACAGGACTTAATCTTTTAATAGGTGCCTTTGACCAGAGTAATAATAGTATACTAATCAGGACTAATAGTGAATTAATTATAGGTGATAAATAGATAAAGGCAATAACCGTAAGAACAATAAAACCCAACAATTTAGTCCTAACGTCAAGTCTATGTATCTTTGTGTTTAAAGGGTAATATTCAATTAGCACCGTATCACCTTAGCTCAACTTTAATTTTATATTTTCAACAAGTTCGTTAACTGTAACAAGATTGTTACTAATTCCAAATGGCATAAGCTTTTGAGCAATAAGTGCTGACTGCGGTGGACTAACAAAACACTTATTGAGAATTTCCGTTTGTTTAAAAACTTTTGACGGTGCATCATCAAGTACAACTTGTCCGCCTGCAAAAACAATAACTCTGTCTGCATATTCAGCTGCCAATCGCATGTCGTGTGTTATTGTAATAATAGTATGACCATTAACATGTAGTTCCTTTAGAAGACTCATCATTTTTTGTGTTCCTTCCCAATCCTGGCCTGTAGTTGGTTCATCAATCACTAATATCTGTGGAGTCATTGAAAGAATTGTTGATACTGCAAGTTTTTGTCTCTCACCTTTGCCAAGTGAAAAGGGATGGCGCTCTTCATAATTTTCCATTCCAACAAATTTTAATACATTTTTAATACGCTTTTCTCTTTCTTCTTCAGTGTAACCATATGCTTTTAATCCATATTCAATTTCTTCTTTAACTGAAGCGGCAAAAATTTGGTGATCGGGATTTTGAAATACATAGCCGATATCTTTACTCAACTCAGCTATTTTCATTTTTGATGCGTCGCTACCATTGATAAAAATTTCGCCACCAGTAGGTCTAAGTAATCCATTGAGATGTTTTGAAAAAGTTGTTTTGCCAGCACCGTTTTTTCCTATTAATGCAACGAACTCACCTTTGCGAATTTTAATATTTATATTTTTGAGAACGCTGGACCCTTTATCATAAGAGTAACAAAGATTATTTGTCTCAATTACAATTGGGGAATTTGACTTTTTGTGTCGGTCTTCAATTTCAACAGTTGCTTCACTGGGTTTTAATTTATCAGAGAGATCATTAACACATTCATCAACTGTTAGATAGCAGGATCCGTCTTCACCATCTGAGAGGAGGTTTCCTATCTCTGTTATTTCGGGTGGACATATTCCCAATTGTTTTGTTAATGTAACATCTGTAAATAGTTTTTTCGGGTCCCCCTCCCATGCAATGTTTCCATTTTCCATTACAATCAAGCGATCGACGTAATGAAGCATTTCTTCACTATCATGCCCCGAAATAATTATTGTAACATCTCTTTTTTGTCTCAACTCTTTTAGAAGTCCGTAAATTTCTTTTTTCCCTCTTGGATCAAGCTCAGATGTAGGTTCATCTAAAACTAATATTTCAGGTTCCATTGCCAGAACACCGGCAATTGCAACTCTCTGTTTTTCACCTCCGGAAAGTCCATTAGTCATTCTGTTTTCATATCCATTCAATCCAACGGATTCTAATGATGTAGTAACCGCCGATTTTAGTTTCTCTTTTTTAACTGCTAGATTTGATGGCCCGAATGCTACATCTTTACCTACTGTAAGACTAAATATTTGTGTCTCAGCATCTTGTAAAACCAATCCTACAAAGCGTGAAAGCGTTTGAACTCTATAACTTTGAGTGTTCATAGTATTAGAAATAACATTGCCTTTGAAATCTCCTTCATAAAAATGAGGGATCAATCCGTTGAACAGCATTAATGTAGAAGTTTTACCAGCTCCTGTTCTTCCCATAACACCGACCATTTCACCTTTTTTTATATTAAGATTAATATTAGTCAGTGTGGCAGATTTACTGTCTGCATATTGAAATTTTTCAACATCAACAAATAGAGATCCTCTTTCAGTAATAGGGATTTTATTCATCTTTAATTAAGTGTCCAATTTTTGTTATGGGTCTATCTATTTCTTTTACAAATTCATAGACTTTTTCAGCTGGAAGTGTAATTAGAAAGCAAGTCGTTGGTCCTGCCGATTTTAAAGTGTCTACTTTTATATTTTTATTAATAATAGATTGTAAACCTGCTGAGACTGCAAGTTGACTAAGTTCATATTTGATTCCTTTAGATCCTACTGGAAGAATATCATGTATATAATTCAATTTACTCACCGATCTCATTGTTTCGAGGTTAGCAATTTCTTTATCATTAAAATCAATTTTATCATCCGGAGCTGATTTCGGGTAACCAATACACAGAACAACATCATTCAGTTCAGATAAGCCAGGTCTGAAATCTTCTTTTTTAACAATTCCTATAACTACTACACCTAACCCGGTTTGAATGGTTTTTACATTATCTTCTGTACTTCCTGTAACAATCATATCTTTTTTCATACCGGCTTGTTTAGCTTCCGCTCTAATCCCTTCAATAATATCTTTCCCGGTCGGATCCATCTCAACAGCTAGTACATCAACAACTAAGACCGGGACAGCACCGCATGCAACCATTTCCATAAGAGGAACTCGTGCAGCAAAACGACCAAGTGAATATCCGGAGCACTGAACTGTGTCTTGCTCTTTTGGACCAATCCCACCATCTGAGTCACATGAGACTATCATCCAAAAATCTTCAGTTAACTCAGTAACCAATAAATCTCTGACTGAACGAACATTTAAAAAGTCACTCTCAGGATTTTCTTTAATCTTTTTATATTTTATTAATAATTCGTCGTTCAACATATTTTTAAATTATTTTACTTTTGTTAATAATTAAGTATGCTGTAACAGCTACAAAAATGTTTATGGCTGATCCTATTGTAAGTGGAACTATCAAAGCAGCCATCAATCCGAAACCACCCACCGGTACAACAAGCAAAGCAGAAACAGGTCCGTTAAGAATTACTGCAACTAGAATTCCTACCCACATGTGAATATTCTTTGCCAATACTGCAAATAACGAAACCCAAACAGCCATTTGAAAAGCAATAAAAATATGGAGTGGAAAACTCAGGGGGAAACCAGTAGTAAGCGCTGTTAATAAATGTCCAAGAATTGCAACGATACTCCCTTCACGCCACCCAAAAGCAATTGCGGAGAAATATGCGATCGAGGCATCAAGTGCTACGGTACCAGTGGGACTTGGTACTTTTATCATTGAGCCAACAGCACTAATAGCAATGAAAATAGCTATACGTGCAATTCTTTTTGGTGTCCAAAAAGATTTTTTGTCATTTATATTTATCTCTACTGGCGGTATTTGTATTAATGACATTTTGTTCTCTAATCATCTATGTTTATTATTAATACCAATACTTACTTCTTTATCAGGTCCGATGTAAAACTCGCACCTATCTCCTGGTAAAAATGAGCGGGCAAATTCTATTATCTCATTATTTTTTGATAATGTTTTTCTTGTGATTAGAAAAAGAGATGAACCTTTTTTAACCTTTAGTAGATCTGCTTCATATTGATCGGCACTTATACAAGAAATTGTTTCAGTGAAATGACTGAATTTAGCACCAAATTTTTCTTTTAAAATATTTATTAATGATTCCTTCTCAAGATCATATTTTAACAGTTTTTTACAGAATTGTTTCGGGATATATGATGTTTGCAATGATATCGGTTGATCTTCAAGTAAGCGTAATCTTTGAATTCGGAAAAGATCTATATTCTTCTTCAAGTTAAGATACTTTAGCGCCTCTTTCGATTCTTTTATCTCTTCTGTGAAAATAATCTTCGTTTTTAAATTCCCGTTTAATTCACTAAATCTGGCTGAGAAACTAAATAGTTCGGATAGCCCGTCGAAGATTTTTTTTTCTGCAACAAATGTACCCTTTCCTTGTTCACGGTAAAGTATCCCTTCAGTAACAAGACTGGCAATTGCTTGTTTGGCAGTGTTTCTGCTTATATTAAGCTTCTTGCACAATTCATTTTCAGATGGGATCCGATCACCTGATTTATATTTGCCAATATCGATTTCTTCTTTCAAAATTTCTTTCAATTGATAGTAAAGAGGCAAAACACTTTTTTTATCAATTTCCATATTGGAATTCCTTTCTGATTAATTAGTTGTTTAATTACCTGTCATATCCACAGATTGTGAAAAACAAATGTTCATTGAGTTCACAAAGGGAACAAAGAATGAAATAAGTGTTTCCATATTTTCAGGTACTTTATCTAGCTTTAGCAGTTCAAAGTCTCCTTCTGCATGAATTGCTTTTCCAAATAGATCCGCCGCTTCGGGAATATGAGGTCCGGCCTGTTTTGTTTTAGCCGAATCGATATATCTTACCTTGCCATTTTTAACTGCGTTTACGTTATCGGCACCCTCACGGTTTGCCACTTCATTTGGGGTTGTTGTTCCATACCCAACTCTTTTCCCTTCAAAGTATGGCCCACTTGCATTTGCCCAAAGAGGTAAAAGTATAACATCCGGGTTTGCTTCTACAACTTCTTCCCAAGTTACGCTTGGCGCAACACCTGTTCTATCCGAAAAGATAGGGTCTCCACCAGCCATTTTAATAAGTTCTGTCATATAATCATCTTTTCCTGGCACACACTTGTAATAATAGTTTATCTCATAATAGACTGAAACTCTCGGCACATCTTTATACTTACATTTTACCAGTTTCAATTCATCGCGAATGTTTGCAACTAGTTCGACAGCATTGGATTTTTTGTTTATCGCTTCACCAAGTTTGATTAAGTCACAATAAACTTCATCTAACGAACCAAGATTCATATGAATTACCTTGATTCCCTGTTCAACAAAATAGTCGCGTAATTTTTCCTGAATGCCGCTGCTAGTTAATACCACGTCCGGCTTTAATTTCATAACTCTTGATTTGTTAATATCTACAAATCCACCTATCATTTCAATTTTTCCTTGCTTAACGAGTCCGGGAATTGAATCTGGGAATATGCAATATCGTGTTACACCTACTAGATTATCGGTTGCACCTAGTGTTGCTACTGCATTGGTCCAGTTCGGAGTGCAAGATACAATGCGAATATCTTCCTGTGAGTATTGTGAGGTTGATAAGAATACGACAATTAATAGGGCGAGAAGAATTTTTTTAGAAGTATTGATAATCATAATTCATCCTGGTTTAATCTTCAGTATTTAACAAGATAAAGAGGTTGACTCCTTAACTTGTTAGGTTGTACCAACAACCCAACAAATATAACTATTAAGTTTGCTCTTTGTCAAGAAGATTCTATGAGGCTACTAAAATTATGTACTTCAGCTCACTTATTTATCATGGAGTGTTTCTTTAATATTTTGATATGTAAAAGTCTTTAAACCCTTTTTCTATAGGAGGTTTAGTCTTAACAAATAATTCAGTCCATTAAATATTAAAAGAACTCAAGGGATTAATAGTATTAAAAAAATATTTGTATTTTTAAATCAAAACGAAAAACAATAATTAGTAAATAATTGTCTCGCTCATTAAGAAAGTAATAACCACATTAAATTTTATACTGTACAATGAATAATGTGCTCTATAATGTTAATATAATAGGGAAACATCTACAGACAATACTAGAAATCCAGATCAAATTCATATTTTATATTGTAGAAAAATAATTTATTAATGTAATTATTAGAACTACAATTATTTACTTAAGAGATACAATAACTGAGCAATGAGTACAGGCTATTTGTTGATGAAGTTACTGTTAAAAACAAAATAATTTGAAAATATTAAAAATAAATTATTTTTTTATTCAATTCTGCTATCAGGAATTCTTTCTCATAATGTAGTAAAATCTGAGGGTAAGTTGGAGACTGTAAAAGGAAATATTGAAACCCGGTGGGCAAAGGATGTTGATTCTGAAAATGCACTTCCAGAATATCCTAGACCAAATATGGTCCGGTCAAACTGGAAAAACCTGAATGGATTGTGGAAATATGCATTAACTTCAATCGGTAATAAGCCGAAAAAATACCAGGGTAACATATTAGTCCCTTATCCTATTGAATCTTCACTTTCAGGTGTTCACCAAATGGTTAATGAATCGGAGGAGCTTTGGTATAAACGATCATTTGTAATACCCAAAGAATGGGAAGGGAAAAATATACTATTACATTTTGAAGCTGTGGATTGGAAAACGACAGTCTGGGTGAACGGTGAAAAGTTAGGTGAACACAATGGAGGTTATGATCCTTTTAGTTATGACATTACTTATGCTCTTAAAGGAGAACAAGATCAAGAAATAATTATTTCCGTTTGGGATCCAACGGATAAGGGATCACAACCCTGCGGGAAACAAGTACAAAATCCTGAAGGAATATTCTATACACCGGTAAGTGGAATCTGGCAAACAGTATGGTTAGAGCCGGTATCTGAAATATACATAGAAGATTATGTTGCTATTCCTGATGTGGACAATAAAAATGTAAATGTACAAGTGAATGTTCAGAAAGCTAATCCTGATACTAAAGTTAAGCTAATTATAAAAGATAATGGGGAAGTTATAAATACATATTTTGGAAACTTAGAAGAAATAATTTCATTGAGTATTACCAAACCTGTTTTTTGGACACCGGAAAAGCCATATTTGTATGATTTAGAAATCGAACTATTTAATAATTCTCAAGTCCAGGATAAGATTAGAGGCTATTTTGGAATGAGAAAAATTTCTTTACACAAAGATGACGCTGGTAGATTAAAAATATTTCTGAACAATGAGTTTGTATTTCAAAATGGTCCACTGGATCAAGGATACTGGCCTGACGGTATTTATACAGCACCGACAGATGAAGCACTTAGATATGATATAGAAATTGCCAAAGAATTAGGTTTTAATATGTTGAGAAAGCATGTGAAAATTGAATCTCGAAGGTTTTATTACTGGTGCGATAAATTAGGAATTCTTGTCTGGCAGGATATGCCAACTGGCGGAGAAAAAATAGGTTCAAATGATCCGGATATTGTTAGAACACCAGAATCAGCAAAACAGTTTGAGTATGAACTGGAAAAAATGATCAAAACACATATTAATCACCCTAGTATTATAATGTGGGTTCCATTTAATGAAGGATGGGGACAATACGATACGGAAAGGATTGTAAAATTAGTGAAAAATCTAGACCCTTCAAGGTTGGTTAATAATGCAAGTGGTTGGACAGATAGAGGATTTGGCGATGTATTTGATATTCATCATTATCCAAATCCATTAGCACCTGAACCCCAACCTAATAGAGCAATTGTAATAGGTGAGTTTGGAGGAACAGGTTTAACAATTTCTGATCATATGTGGACAAACGAAAATTGGGGATATTCAGCATACTCCAACACAGAAGATCTAATCAGAAAGTACGAAGAATTCTATACTAAGATATGGGAGTTGTCTGAAAGTACTGCTTTAAGTGCGGTAGTTTATACACAGATCACAGATGTTGAGACTGAAGCAAATGGCTTAATGACATATGATAGGGAAATAATAAAAGTTGATAAAGAAGTATGCAGAAACATAAACACAAATTCATATTTTCCTGCTCCTGAAATTATGCCTTCAGGAGGTTTATTTTGTGAAGGTGAAAAGATTCAGATTTTTCATGATCAGCCAGCAATAGTAAGGTATACCATAAATGGAGATGAACCTACGGTACAAGATAATACTTATAATAATGAAATTATCCTGTCATCAGATGTAACTATAAAAGCAAAAGCATATGGTAAGGAGGGAGAAAGTAGAACAGTCACCGCAATTTTCGAAAAAACAGAATTGAAAAGACCTGTTTATAAAACAAAATACAATGAAAGATATACTGCTGGTGGAGATTTCGCACTAATTGATGGTAAAAAAGGGACATTAAACTTTAGTGATGGAAGCTGGCAAGGATTTGAAGGTGAGGATCTTTATATCACTATTGAACTTAAACGACCTGAGAAACTAGATAAGATAGAAGTAAATTTTTTGGAGGATACTATTAACCGGATTTTTATACCTTCAAATGTTGAATTTTTGATATCCGAACATGGCAATAATTTTACTTCTGTAAAAAAAACAAAAAATGATCCTCCTTTGAATAACAAAACTCCACAAATTAAAACAATTTCAGTTAATCTAGGAAATGTTAAGATTTCTCATCTTAGAGTTATTGCTTCAAATAGTGGTGTATGTCCCGATTGGAACCTTGCAAAAGGGGAAAAATCATGGGTTTTTGTTGATGAAATTACAATTAATAAATAATGATAGAAATAGTTTTTTTTAGAAAAGCTTTTTTTCAAGGAGAAAAAAGGACATTGAATAATTACTTAGTACATAAATCCAAAAAATATAATTTTAACACATTTTTTTCAATAGGGGTTTGTTTATAATGAAACGAATTTTCTTAAATGTAATTTTAATATTAATTATAACTGCAATTTCCTCAAGTTCTATAGCGCAATCAATAGACTCTGATATTTCCATTATTTACAAAACCGAATCAGACATACTGTATTATGATAATAATTTAACCGAGATAAATGAATACATGGAAGAACGTTGCAGACTAGACCTATATTATCCTGCAAATAAAATAAACTTTCCAGTTGTAGTTTGGTTTCATGCGGGCGGTCTTCGTGGAGGTGAGCGCTTTATACCGGATCAATTAAAAAATCAGAATATTGCGATTGTTGCAGTAGATTATCGTTTATACCCAAAAGTTTCTTGTCCTGCATACATTGAAGATGCGGCAGCGGCCGTCGCCTGGGTATTCAAGAATATTCACAAATATGGAGGAGATCCTAACTTGATTTTTGCTTCGGGTCATTCTGCTGGAGGCTATTTAACAAGTATGATAGGTTTAGATAAAAAATGGCTTTCTCATCATAATATTGATGCTGACAGTATTGCAGGACTTATACCATTTAGCGGTCATACAATTACTCATTTTACTGTAAGAGAAGAAATGGGAATACCAGGAGAACAACCCATAATAGATGAATTTGCCCCTCTGTTTTATGTGAGACCTGATGCACCACCACTTGTTTTAATAACTGGTGATAGGGAATTGGAATTACTGGGACGTTACGAAGAGAATGCTTATCTAATGCGAATGATGAAAGTCGCTGGCCATCAAAAAACGACTCTTTATGAGCTACAAGGCTTTGATCATGGTGGAATGGCCGAACCGGCATTTTCTATTTTACTAAAAGTTCTTAACAATTCTGATATTAGGTTTTATAAATAATCTTCACAATAACAAATTGGTTAATTTAAATAATGTAGTCTTTATTCACAGATTAAAGAGAAGCAGATGTTAAACTCACTAAGAATTATTCAGACCATTGGAATATGTTTCATAACCTCTATTCTTGTAGTTGGAGAAATGTTTAGCCAAGATTTTAAAACCAACGTTTTTGTTTCAGGCACAAATGGTTATCATACATATAGAATACCTGCAATGGCTATAACAACGAAGGAAACTATTTTAGCCTTTTGCGAAGGGCGCAAAAATGAGCGAAGTGATGCTGGAAATATAGATGTTCTGCTTAAGAGCTCATATGATAATGGTAACACGTGGTCGTTCCAGCAAATAATTTGGGATGACAGTCGTAATACGTGTGGTAATCCATGCCCTATTGTTGATCGCGAAACCGGCACAATACATTTACTAATGACATGGAACAGAGGAGATGATAAAGAAAAGGAAATAATTAATGAGGTCAGTATTGATACCAGAAAAATTTTCGTAAGTTCATCAAATGATGATGGAAGAACCTGGACTCATCCTAGGGAAATTACCAGTGATGTTAAAAAAACTGATTGGACTTGGTATGCAACTGGTCCTGGTGCCGGTATCCAAATTGAAAGGGGAGAGCATAAGGGACGTTTAGTTGCACCTTGTGATCATATTGAAGCAGTGACAAAAGACTATTATTCTCATGTTATTTATAGCGATGATCACGGGCAAACATGGATCTTGGGGGGAAGCTCACCTAGCCCTAAAGTGAATGAATGTCAGGTTGTTGAGATTTCAAAAAATCGTTTGATGCTGAATATGAGGAATTATGATAGAAGTATTCATTCCAGGCAAACATCACTAAGTGATGATGGTGGAAAAACGTGGTACGATCAGAAATTCAATTTGAAATTGATTGAACCGATATGTCAAGCCAGTTTACGCGCGTCTTTGTGGAAAACTGATAGCACACGACAGTTTTTATTCTTTTCAAATCCTTCCGATAGTTTAAAGCGAATTAATATGACAATTAAGGTTAGTTTAAATGAAGGAAATAGTTGGCCCATCTCAAAAATCATTCATGCTGGACCAAGTGCTTATTCAGATTTGTCCATAATTAATTTTAGTCTAGTTGCATGTCTTTTTGAGGCTGGCGAAAAGAGTCCATATGAAAATATAGTTTTTACCATAATTCCAATCTCTGATTTAACCGAAAATGAGGAATATAACATAGGAACGAAGGATGATTAATTTTTAATAAGTTGATTGAATTAATAGTTGCTTGCAACACAAAGTAAGAGCGCAATAATTATTCAATGAAATTTATCTTATTTTATGATTTTTTTTCGATGGAATTTGAGTTTGATAATTAGACGAACGAATGAACGATTTTGGGGACAATGTGTCTTATTATTATTTAAAGTCCTACAACATCAATATATGGTAAATTTATGATTTTCAGAGTGTTTTTGTAAAGTACAAAATCTTATTAGATTTCTCTCTACTTCTCATCTGAGTTAAATATAAGTTTTATCAACTCATTCAGAGATAATGCTAATTATTTATATATCGATTTTTCTAATGTATTAGAAACACAAAATATTAATTTTTACTGGACTCTTTATTAATCCAGTTTGGTGTAGCAATAAACCAGACTAACGAACCAACAAACATTAAAATCTTTGCCGAATCCAAACTAATTGAATTATTAAACACAAAGAATGATGGAATGAGTGTCAGGCCAAGCCCCAAAAATGATATTATTTTAGTTAAGTTTATCATAATATCTCATCCTTCTATTTTTAATAATGATTTTTGATAGACCATACTAGAAACTAAATATATCGCTGCTGCAATAAACCATCCAGGCAATCCTAGAAAAAATATTTCCAATCCAAAATAGATATTGATAAATAAACATAAAGCCAATGTAAGGATCCAGCTTAGTCCAGCAGATGGATTTATTCTTTTATTAAACACTTCTGCTAAACATGATTTCAATTTTAATTTGGGTAAAACAAATGTATCAACAATAATTACAGCACCCATGGGCATTAATATTAGTCCATACAATGCCACAAATTCAAGTAGTTTCATTACAAGTGCCGGGAACATAGCCGCAGCAGTTGTGATTCCACCCACAACCATGGTAACCTTCCATGTTTTCCAATTAGGCTTAATTGATTGAAGTGCTAGACCAGCTCTATAAATAGTTGGGTTGGCAGTTGTCCAGCCGGCAATAATTACACACAAAGCGCCGGCAATACCTGCAGCTCTATAGGCAATTGGTCCAGGAGCAAATTCAGTGCTAAAATCAGACTCATGTAAAAACAATGCATATAATATTCCAGATGCAACCCAAGCAATATAATGCCCTACATACATCCCAGTTGAAGAAGCAAATCCATAATACCACTTTTTCGCATACCTTAATATTGATATATCTGCCATTCCAATGTGCATAGCCATATTTGCAAACCAAGCAAAGAACAATACGTGCCAGAAAGTAAATTGGCTCTGCCCTTCAAGCGGAACTCCCGTCCATATCTTTTCATTCGCTACTTCCCAGAAATTTGATAATGATGTTACACCTAATTCCGGTAACACATTTATAGCCGCAGCAATGAATATTAGTATCATCCAAGGAGCAGCTATGTTGGCAAATTTTGATATTTGATTGTAACCGAACATAGCAACAAATGTAGTAACAATTCCGACAACCAGAACAGATAAAACCCATCCAATACTATTAGGGAACCAATCGTTTAAGGAAGGCATTAGCATATCAAATGGTATTCCGACTGCAGTTGCAGAGACCGCAATCATAGATCCAGCTAAAAAACAGAACATTAATGCATTAATAATATTATAGAAAAATGTTAAGCTCTTTCCACATATCTTCTCCATTAAATAGTATAGAGTAATTCTATATTTAACGGCAACTGGAGCACAGAGAAAAGCCCAGCTTAGAACGGCTAACAAATTTCCCAAAAGTAAACCCCAAATTATATTACTTGCCGTAGCACCGTGAGCAACGAATAGAGGCCCCAAGACAAATTCGGTTCCAGCAGTATGTTCTCCCGCATACATACCTATAAAACTACCCCAGCCTTTCCAATTACTTTTAGGAACAGGGGTTCTTTCAAATTCTTCAACTGAATTTAGTTTTCCAACGATATCATTTTTTTCCATATTATTTTCTCTCAGCTTCAATTTTTGATTGATATCTGCTTTCTACAAATTTTTGCATCGGGTAAAGTGGCAAATTATTGCTAAGTCTTGCTGCGGCAACAATTGGTCTAACATCCGCATTTATCAATGCATCATTAAATACTCTATTTGCCAAGATAAGTTCATCATTATCCTGATGTTTTTTTAACAGCTCTTTATTCACAAGTCCAGCTTTAGCTAAAGAAAGCTGCAAAGAATCTATAGTATGAATGACAGCATGCATTCTATTCTCCCTGCCGCTGCATTGGTCAATCATAAATTCCCATTTATTTTCACCAAAAAGAGAATCACTAATCACTAATTCATAAAATATTCTAGCCATTTCTGGGCTTGGTTCAACGGCATGATCATCATCTGCAGCATATCGCGTATTAAAATGGAATCCCCCCGAAATTCCACTATTTATAACTCTCGCAACAATTTGTTCAATGTTGGTTGATAAATGGTGATGTCCCATGTCTACAAGTATGCCGGCATTTGGACCAAAGGACTTTGCCATTAAGTAAGATGAGCCCCAGTCAGCAAGTACAGTGCTATAAGTGCCTGGTTCAAAAACTTTATACTCAATCAAAACTTTAACACTCTTATCAACACCCTCAGAAATTGTTTTAAGCGATTGCTCAGTGTTTTTTATTGAAGTTTTCAAATCAATTTGACCAGGATAATTTGATCCATCCGGTAACCAGATAGAAACAACAGCACTGCCATATTTTAATGCAAATTCGGAAGATAAAATTGTTTGCTGAATATATCTGTTTCTAGTCTCCTCGTTATTACTGGACAAACTACCCTTATGCGAACCACTCAAAAAGTATGTTGGATTCATCGAACCAAGTTTTAATCCTCTATCCTTTGCTGCATTATATACATCGTCTGCTTTTGAGTAACTTCCTTCTAATCCATCGTCCGACAAATCCCATAGCGTATGCGTAGAAACAGCTTCAACCGCACCAGTAATTTTGTTTATAAATGAGGCGTCATCTAATTTCTCATAAATATTCCTGGCACATCCAGGCGGCATATATTCACCAAAACGTCCTCCCCCAAAATCACCAAATATCCAGCTTGGGACTTCTACCTTAAAATTTTGAACATAGTTAATGGCTCTTTCTATTGCATTTTTACCAAATTCATTTTCAAGTAATTCTATTCCCGATTTGATATCGGACTCTTTAAGTGAGTAGTTTGTAACACTCATTATTTCTCCCGGATCTTGATTTTATGTTCTAAATATTAATATGTGCAGAAATTAAAACAACTTTATGAAATCGATTGCATAAATGAATAAATTATTTTATTAATATATCTCTTTAACACAAGATTGTATACTACATCATGAAAAATCTAATAACAATCAATTCTTATTTATGTCAGCAACGTTTCAAGAAACTCTATTGGATGCTGAGAATTTATTTTACCTAAGTCGGAAATTTGCTCTCTACATGATGTACCACTAGCTAAAATCACATATTTATTGGAACTTAGTTCATTTTTGAATTTCTGAATTTGTGTAATCAGCTCATTACCAATGTTTTTACTTAAATCATAGAAATCTTTCTTATATCCAAAACTACCTGCCATACCACAGCATTCAGAATTGGATACAGCAAACTTAAATCCAAGTTGTTCAAAAAATGATTTTGTATAAATATCTGCACCAATACTTTTTAACTGACAGTGTCCGTGCAAAAAAACACTGTAATTATTTATTTGAATACTTTTTTTCAAATCAACTAATACTGATTCATCTTGTTGCTTGTAAATTTTTTCAATGTATTCTAATGGATCAAAAGAATGATCAGAAATAAGCTGAAACAATATATCATCCTTAATCATTTTTTTATAATCATACCTGAACATTGCCAATACACTTGGTTCGGCAACAATTATTTCATAACCATCATTGATCAAGTTTGACAAGTATTGAGCTAATTTTTTTGCACTTTTAGATGCCTTGGTAATCAAACCTTGCGATTGAGGAGCTCTCCCATCCGGCATTACTTTACTCAAACCAATTTCTATCCCAAGTTTATCGAACACTTTGATGATTGCTATTCCACAATCCGGATTATCATAATTTGTAAATATGTCTGCAAATAGAATTGTTTTCAATCCATATTTATCAATAGCTCTATTGGATTTTCTATAATTAAAGTAATCCTTCTCTAATGTATTATTGGGAGTTTTAGGAACTGATCTTCGTTTATCAAAACCAACTGATTTTTCTAATATGTTTCTTGTAAATGTTAGATCGCTTGCCCGATTTACGAGGTTTGGTGTTAGTGAAGTAAATTTTGCCAATGTAGAATAACCACCGAAAAACTTTTTCTGAAGTGAAGGACCTCCATCTGCTTTAGCAATTCTTTCTTTTAGAACTGTATTAAGATATGGGATATCAATTTTAACAGGACAGTTTGGAACACATCTGCTGCACCCTGTACAAAGTTCTGCAAATCTCGCTTCTAATAAATTTTTTGATGTTGAAGCTGTCCAAGCCCCTCCTATACCCCCGGTATAACATTCGCCACCAAAGGAGTGACCGCCAACAGTCTGAAAATTTGCACATACATTCATACAAGCGCTGCACCTAATACAGTATAAAGCTTCTTTCAAATCCACATCATCTCGCAATTGCATTCTGCCATTATCAATAAGGACAAGATGAAATTCTCTTTGACCATCATTTCTTCTATTTATATTTAATGGCAATGAATCTAAAGGAGGTTGAATAATATTTGTATATGTTGTTAAAGATTGCCCTGTTCCGCTTGCTGCAAGCAGTTCAATAAATGGAGCAAAATCTTTTCTATCCGGAACAATCTTTTCAATTCCTGAAATAGCTATGTGAATAGCCGGGAGTTGTGTTGTAAGCCTTATATTTCCTTCACTCTCAACTAAAAGTATAGATCCAGTCTTAGCATCAATCATATTTGCACCGCTAATTCCGATATCGGCACTTAAAAATTTTTGTCTCAATATATCTCTTGCAAATTCCGTGAGCTCTTCACCAGTTTCAAGCTTTCGGGCAGTCTTAAAGTTTTCTTTAAATAACTCAGTAATTCGTTCTCGACTTCTATGGATTGCAGGAGCTACATTATGTGAAGGCTGCTCTTTTGATACTTGCAGTATAAACTCAGCTAAGTCTGTTTCAGCAACTTCTATATCCTCTTTCTCCAAAACTTCATTAAGTTTAATCTCTTCAGAAGTAATTGACTTGGCTTTAACAACAAGTTTTGCATCTTTCTCTTTACAGACATTTAATATGTAATTAGTGGCATCCGTCTTATCCTTCGCCAGAAAGACCTTACCACCCCGAGCCTCTACAGTTTTAGTTAGTGCATCAATTAGGCTAGGTAAATTTTCAATAGATTCTTCTTTAATCTTTCTTGCTTTCTCTTTTAGCTGATCATAATCAGAAATTTTATTTATAGCTGAATACCTATTTCGGTTAAAAGTTTGTGTATTCAATCTTACTGCATCACTTTCAATTGCTAAAGACATTTTTAAAGCTTTTACAAGATTCTCTTTTTGAGATTTGTTGGCAATCTCTCTTGGGTGTATATTTTTATAATCTGATGACGACATAATTAATCCAGAATAATTATATGTAGCTTCCCGGGTCCATGTACACCTCTAACAAGAGGACCCATATCAGCAGTTGCACTTGGACCAGTTATAAAAGAAAAACTTTTCGTCAAACCATTCCCCTTAAAATTACTTTCTGAAAAAATATCACGAGGCAAAGGAACAATGGTTTTTGATTCAATTACAACAACATGTTTTTGGGTAAGCATACTTATAGCACTATTAATGCTGTTTTCAAGATAAACGCAAACAGATCCTGTTTTAGCAACACCAGCAAATGCATCAGTTACGCCTGTTCTGATGAATGTGAGCTGATCATTGTCCGGATTTCTGACAATATTTGATCCCTTTAGAATTTCTGAAAACAATTCCTCATCAATAGACTGCGGATTAGCAAATAATATATTTTGCTCAGAATCAAAGCATTTTCTAAGGCTCTCTGCTAAAGCTTTTTCATTGCGTTGAACAATTTCGGTTGTCGCAGTTGTCAGCTCAGCAGCTGCTATAAACTCATTGATTAAATCATTTCTATTCGAATTCATAGAATTATTTTGTCTTTAATTACATTTTGGTTTATAGGTTTTTGTTTCAAAAGAATTAGCTACAATCTCTCGCCAATCAGCCAGACAATTAACTACTCCGGTAGCTATAGCCTGAACTCCAACATTCCCAATTATCGTTCCTTCAATCGGCCCTGCAATAACCTTAATTTTTAGGATATCGGCAGTAATTTGATTCAATAATTCATTTTGTATTCCACCACCAACAGCATGAAGAACTTCTACTTTTTCTCCACTTAATTCCTCAAGTTCATCTATTGCATTTTTATAATTTCTAGCTAGGTTTTCTATAATAATTCTAATGATTTCATCATCTGATTTAGCTAATTCTTGATGTGTCTCTTCCAAGTATGACATTATTTTATCAGGCATTTCTCCAGCCTTCAAAAATCGTGGATCGTTTAAATCTAACTTTTTTCCAGAGCGACCATGTTTTTCAGTTTTTTCTTGTAGTTCCTGATAACTATAGTTTTTACCTTCTCTTTCCCAATGTCGTTTACATTCCTGTATTGGCCAAAGCCCAATAATATTTTTCAATAATCTTGTGGTTTTTTCAACACCACCTTCATTTGTAAAATTATTATCTAATCCCACAGATGAAATACATGGAGTTTGTATTTCCTTTCCAATCAATGACCAAGTACCAGAACTTAGGAATGCCCAATTCTTTATTCGCGCTGGAACTGATACTACTGCAGATGCTGTGTCATGGCCTGCAGTAGCAATAATTGGAATATCTGAATTCAATCCTGTCTGCTCAGCAATACTATTCCTAATTTGCCCATGCATAGATCCTGGCTCCACCATTTCAGAGAAAATATTTTTTGGTAAATCCAATTTATCAATTAAATTCCAATTCCAATCACGCTTATATGGATCTGTTAGTCCAGTAGTTGATGCAATTGTAAACTCTGACCTAATCTCTCCCGTTAGTAAAAAATTAATGTAATCCGGAATAAGCAGCATACTTTCTGCCTTTAACAAACGTTCTTTTTTTTCAGAGAATAATTGGAATAGTGTATTGAACTGTTGGAATTGAGTTCCGGAAGCAGTATAAATTTGCTTTCTAGGAATGATATTAAAAACCTCATCCATAACATCATCTGTCCGGTTATCCCGATAATGATATGGATCATTTAAAACTATATTATCATCATTAAGTAAAACATAGTCAACACCCCAAGTATCAACACCAATTGATTCAAACGATGGTCCGAACATTTCCCTAGCTTTTATTAAGCCAATAATAATCTCTTCATAAATCTTTTCAATGTCCCAAAAAAATCCTTTTGAAGATTGATAATTATGAGTCGTAAATCGGTGAACAACGTTTAGCTTAAGTTGATGATTTTCTAATTCAGCGACAACGCATCTACCGCTCTCAGCGCCCAAATCAAATCCAATATACTTAAAACTATTTATCATAATCATTAATTACTGTTTATATGGGGATTGCAAAAATATTTAACGCAAAAATGCTTCTTTTAGGCCTCCATCTATTGGAATTATATGACCAGCAGTTCTACTTGCTCTTTCTGTGACTAAATAATATCCGGCTTCCACAATATCTATTGGTCTTACTGGAGCATTAGTTAATGTTCTTGAGGCGTAAAAACTTGCTAGTTGTGTTCTCAATTCTTCATCCGAGCCAGAATCATTAAATTTAATGTTATATTTCTCTAAGCTCTTCATTACTCTATCTCTTGGAAACATTGTACTTCCTTCAATAACAGTTGCAGGACTTATTCCATTTACTCGTATCGTTGGGGCATATCTAACTGCAAGTTCTCTAATAAGATGACTAATTGCTGCTTTACTAACATCATAGGGTTCGCTGCCATGTTTTGGAACAACAGCATTTGCAGAACTTGTTAACAGTACTGTTCCTTGAGTATTTTGTTTTTTGATAATCTCAGAAAATTCTTCTGCAAGTATATAATTACTTGTTACATTTATGTTTAATGTTTTCGTCCAAGTTTCATCCAGATAGCTTTGTCCATCTTTATTTGGTGGTATAAATACTGCAGCAGTATTCACAAGAATATCAATTCCTCCAAATAAACTAACTATACTGTTATATGCTTGTTTTACTGAACTTCTATTTGTAATGTCCACTTGTATAGGAACAGCTAATTCATAACCAAATTTTAATGTTAGATCTTTAACTGTTTTTTCTGCAGCCTTCAAATCAATATCGCACACTGCAATATGAGCTCCATTTTCAATCAATTTTGTACAGAACTCCCTACCAACTCCATTCCCACCACCAACAACTGCAACAACCTTTCGTGATAGTTCTTTTTCTTTTGGCTGTCTTTGAATCTTGGCTTCTTCCAGAGCCCAATATTCAATTCTAAATGCTTCTCTCGAGGCAAGAGCAACATAATTATCTTTTACTCTTTTTTCATCAATATCTGGATCAATTTTTCCGGTATTCATTGACGTAGCGCCTTCCATAACATGAATTGCGTTAACATAGAACTCTCCGGTTATTCGAGCTTCTTTTTTATTCTTTCCAAAAGTGAACATTCCAACACCAGGTACAGCTACAACCGTTGGATTTGTACCTCGAATTGCTGGTGAGGATTCTTCTTTATTTGATTCATAATACTCTTTATAGTCTTTGTCGTACTTCTTAAATCCTGCAAAAATTGCTTTTTCTAATTCCACCAAGTCCCCACTTTGTGGATTCCAATCAATATACATGGGTCTAACTTTTGTTCTTATAAAATGATCAGGACAGCTAGTACCCATAAAAATCATATTTTCACCATCAACGCTATTTACCAATCTGAGAACCTCTGGCAATTCTGTATAATTGCCAATGAAGCCATTTTCCTTGCTGATACCACCGCGAATAATTGGAAATATTCTTTCAGCTATTTCTTTTCTGTTTTCAAGTGTATTATATTTTTGTCCACCAAAAATATTGGCACCATTTTGCTTAATATGATTAAGAACAAAATCACCCATTGCGTCAATAATTTCGAGCGTATTTCTATAGCATTCATAATGATCATCTTTCCAATTAATCAATCCATGCGAACCCATTATCATTCCTTCAGCTTTGGGATTTTCACTGATTGCTTTCTTTAGCATAGTCCCAAGATGATAACCTGGTCTCTGCCATGGCAACCAAGTTAAATTGTATCCATATTTTTCATTGAATTGTTTCAACAACTCCTGCCCATTTGCAGAGGCAGCAATTGCAATTGCCCAATCGGGATGCATATGATCTACATTTTTATATGGTACTAATCCGTGCAGGGGTGTATCAATGGAGGCTGGTCTCTGGTTAATCCCGAAAGTACAGAGAGGATAATACTCAAGCATCTCATCTTCAAATTCTTCGCCTTTATACTTTTTCTCAAGAGCTAAAAATTTATCCATGTACAAGGTTGCAAATCCGTCTCTTTTAATGGACCCTAAATCTCCACCACTTCCCTTTACCCAAAGAACTTCAACCTCACCATCTAAAAGACTATCTTTAAGAAATATTTTTGATGATGTGTTTCCTCCTCCAAAATTTGTTATCCTTAAATCGGACCCCAATAAATTTGATCGGTATCTTAATTTTTCAGGTTCATCCAATGTCTCAGCATATTTGTGATCCCATTTGTCTTCAAGATAAATCAGTTCTCTCTTAATCATTATTTCTCCAGAAAATTTCTATTTTTTATCGATTTATTATTTATTTCTATGAATATTTTGAAAATTAATTTTGAATTAACTCTTGTTTGTCCGAAAACCTAAAAATCAATCAGCAATTATTACATCAATTCCTTTTTCCCTAATATCTTCAATTACATGCCGAGGAGCTGTATCATCTGTAATAATTTTATTAACCTGGTTTAAGTCAGCATAAGATGCCAGTCCCGATTGAGAAAATTTACTGCCGTCAGCTAACACGATTATTTCTTCGGCACAATTAACAATATGTTTTTTTAATTCAATTTCTAATAAATGTGAATCCGTCAAACCTTTAGTTGTGGAAACTCCCCAAGCTCCAAGAAATGCCTTATGAATATTGATTTCCTTAAAAAAATTATTCGTCGAAAGACCAGTTATTGAGCCTGATACAGCTCTCAAATATCCGCTTGGAACAAGAATATTTAAATTTTCGTTCCCCATAAGCTCCATTATTGCCCAGATTCCAGTTGGAATTACTGTTATATCCTTAAGATGTTTAGCTTCGTTAATTTGAGTGGCCATTGTTAAAGCAGTTGTACTAGAATCCAATAGAATAGGATCTAGTGGATAGACAAACTCAATTGCTTTTCTACCAATTTTAAGTTTACGTTCAATATTTTGTTTTTTTCTAAGATCAAAAGATTTTTCGTGTCTTAATCTATTCTCTAGTAATTCTGCTCCGCCGTGAGTTCGAACTATTTTCCTTTCTTCAGCCAAATAATCTAAATCAGATCTGATTGTAACCTCGGAAACTAAGAGTTTTTGACTGAGTTCATTAACAGATAAATGATTATTCTCTGTAAATAGTTCGAGTATTTTTCTTTGTCTTGTGTTCATTTATACCAAATATTGTTTCCTTTTGTAAAATTACAATCATTTTTGTTTGTTTACAATATATTTGTGTTTGCTTGTGTTTTATTTGTGATTTTTTATTATTCTAAGAATACTTGGTCATCATTGATTTATTTGCCGTCATATAAAATAAAACAATATCAAGCTTCTATAGCAAATAATGATTTTTTATATTTGCCACCAGTGAATTAAGATTATAAAATGAGAAAAAAGAGTATGATTAAAGCTATAATTTTTGATATGGATGGTCTTTTGATAAATTCGGAACCCGTTTGGTTTAGAGCAAGAAAAGAGCTGCTTGAAGAAATAAATATTGAGTGGAAGTGGAGTGATCAAAAGAATACCATGGGTCTTTCAACACAGGCATGGCTAACTTTTATGCATAATAAAATTAAAGGTGTGCTTAACAGAGAAGATTTATTAAACGGAATTATAGAAAGAATGAAATGGTTTTATGGCCATGGTGAAATAGAAATAATGCCTGGAGCAAATGAAGCCTTAGGTTATGCAAAAAAGAATTTTATGGTCGGCTTAGCTTCTGGATCGTATAAAGAATTATTATATAGTGCAGTAAAGGTAAATAAATGGGAAAATATTTTCGACGAAATTCTTTCCAGCGATGATATGGAAAGAGGCAAACCATATCCCGATATTTATATAGAAACTGCAAAAAGGCTTGGAGTTGAACCATCTGAGTCCATTGTATTAGAAGATTCCAGAGATGGAATTAAAGCAGGTGTTTCTGCCGGTGCTAAAGTTATTGCGGTACCAAGTAAAGAGGTTGTTATACCGGAAGAAACTCTAAATAGTGCAGCGGATGTAATTGACACATTGTTCCATTTCCCAATTTCTCTCAACAAATTAAACAAAGAATAACTAATTGAAAACAGAAATTATTGAAAACAAAACATTTAAGAATGAGAATTACTCAATCCAAAAGTTAGAAAGTAATGAGTTTGAAAACTGTACATTAATTGATTGCAAAATTTCTGATCAGGATTTATCAAGATACACTTTCTTAGAATGTGAATTCAGTGGTTGTGATCTGAGTAACTCAAAACTAAAAGAGACTTCGTTTAAAGATGTAAAATTTATTGACTGTAAACTGTTGGGGTTACAATTTAATAATTGCAGTGAACTTTTACTCTCATTCACTTTTATTAATTGTCAAATGAATTTAACTTCTTTCCATCTGCTTAAACTTAAAGGCATAGTTTTTACAGATTGTAATTTGAAAGAGGCGGACTTTGCTGATTCAGATTTAACGAATGCTACATTCAAGAGCTGCGATTTATCTAGGGCTATTTTTGGTTATACAAAATTAGAGAACACAGATTTTAGAACATCATTTAATTTTAGTATAGATCAGGAAATGAATAAGTTTAAGAAAACAAAATTTTCTCTTAATAATGTATCTGGCCTATTTGATAAGTATAATATAATAATTGAATAAATACCAGAGACAAAAATACTGTTTACCTAAAAAAAATATTATTATTATGAGGCAATAATGAATAAACGTTTTGGTTTCATTCCTATAAAATCTCAGTTTGTAGAAAGTGAAGATGCACTTTTAAAAATTGTCGGGAACTATTTTAAAACTCTCGAGAAAATAGGTGGGGAAAGATGGTCTGAAGATAAATTAGACACACCATTATCAATCTTTTATCTAATAGTAACCGGTGGAACAGAGGAAATCCTTCTCAAGGTTCGTGAGAAGCGAAACAATATGATCCCGGCCGACACGGTTTTTTTCTTGGCTCATCCTACACATAATTCTCTCCCCGCTTCTCTTGAGGTATTAGCACGACTTCAGCAAGATGGTGTAAAAGGGCAAATCTTTTATCTTAATGATCCTGACGATAAAAATGGAATTGCTAAGATTGAAAAGGCAGCTCTAGATAATGAAGTAATGCAGGCTTTGAAGAAATCGAGAATAGGTCTTGTAGGAGAACCATCCGACTGGCTTGTTGCCAGCAGTCCAAGCCCAAGTATTGTTCAGAAAACTTGGGGCCCTATAGTTGTGCCAATTGATATAAAAGAAATCACACAAATAATTGAAAAAAACAAAACTGAGAGCATCACGAAAGAATTTAATTCCTTATTAGAAGAAACAAAAGAAGTACACGAACCGACCAAAATTGATTTGGAAAATAATATACGGGTTTATTTGGCGCTAAAACAAATAATTAAGAAATATGAACTCAATGCTATTACCATTCGTTGTTTCGATTTAGTTTTAGATATTCAAACTACCGGGTGTTTCGGTTTATCTCAATTAAATGATGAGGGATTTATAGCCGGCTGTGAAGGTGATCTAGTAAGTACAATTGGTATGTTGTGGGCATATAAACTTCTTAACCAAATTCCATGGATGGCAAATCCAGCACAGTTAGATGAAGAAAAGAATACACTGTGGCTAGCACATTGCACAGTGCCAAGAAGTATTGTAAGAAATTATGATTTGCGCTCACACTTTGAGTCGGGACTAGGAGTTGGAATTCAAGGTGAGTTTGGAAAAGGTCCGGTTACTTTACTCAGGCTTGGTGGAAAAAAGATAGAGAAAATTTGGCTGGCAGAAGGTGACATAATTCAAACAGGTAACTCAGAACATCTTTGCAGAACTCAAATTGAGATAAAACTTACTAATGGGCATGTAAATGATTTATTAAGTTCACCATTGGGGAATCATATTGTTTTATTAACTGGTCACCATGCAGAAAGGTTGGAATCATTTTGGGAAATGAATGTTAAATCATAATTAATTTCAGATTACAACATATTAAGTTGCAGAAGGAAAAGATTTCCCGCTATAATTGATTCCGTCGTGTAATCTCTTTCCCTTTTACAATATGATAACTATTAGACCCTTGCAGCCTTTTTCTCTTCAACACTTAACAAACCAACAATGTTCTTCTTTCCTTTTAGATTAGAAAGACCTACTGACTCAACAGAATATTTTACATCAATGTCAGTGAGTTGTGATAAAATTTCAGCAGAAACTAGAAATTTTTTATTTACATCATTACATGCTGATCTAATTCTTGCAGCTGTATTAACAGTATCGCCATGGTAGGCAATTTCTTGTTTTGTAATTCCAACTTCAGTTATAACAACACTTCCACTGTGAAGACCAGCCTTAAAATTGGGCACAACATTATAATTATCCATAAAATAATCTTTTAAGTCTAATATTTTTTTTTGAGCTAAAAAGAAAAATCGAATACTGTTATTATTTTCCACACCTTGCTTTGAGTCCCAAAGAATAACTACTTCATCACCAACGAATTGAAAAATAGACCCCTTGGTTTCATTAATTGCATCATCTATAACAGAAAAAAAATCTTGAAGAAATAAACTATACTGTGATAATGGCATTTCTTCGGCGATTGTAGTTGCGGAAGTTAGATCCAAAAACATAATGATTCTTTCTTCCTGTCTTGGGAAGTGGTATTTACCGATGAAAAGATTGAACAGAACTCCCTTTCCCATTTTACTTTTAAGTTGGAAGAAGAAGTTTATCATGAAACTCATAATAATGACAAAACCGCCGTGTTTATAGAACACCGATGAACTAAAAAAAGAAATTATTTCATTCTCTTGTGGAGGATCGCCCATTGTAATGCCTAAAGGAGCAAAAACATAATTTTTAACACTAATAAATATTATAACCGAAACAACAAATACCACAATAATTAGGGCAGTTTTGTAAATCACTACTAGGCTAAATTTTATTCTTTTAAATTTAGTCTGGAAAATTGTTACTTCTAAAATTCCATTCATCAATCCGAATAGAATAGATAAAAAAACTACGAGATTAAATATATTTGAGAAAGCGTTTTCCGGAAAACCTACTTCATCTAAGGTAAAGTATATAATTGAATAATACAAAAGAAGGCTAATAAACCAAGCCAATGTAAGGTTTAATATGGTTCGTATGTTTCTAATCAGTTTATTTATCATCAATCTATATAACAGAAATTTTTGCCATGAAAATATTTTATAAAAATAAAACTAACTTTTGTTAAATTCTTTGTTATTTACATTTAATAGATTATTGTGAGTGATTCAGGGAACATAGTAAAATATGATTCGTCTCATTTTAGAATTATTATAAACAAAACTAAATTAAATTAAATTGAGCATGGATGTATATATTCAAATATTCTTATCAACACTAGCATTAGCTTTTGGAATATTACATTTTATTATTTATTTGTATAGTGATAGGCAAAAAGCGAACCTTTACTTTGCTCTTTTTTTAATTTTTTATGCACTAAACACTTTTTTTGATTATCAGTCGTCAATCACAAGTTCAACATCAATAGAATATACTTATTTAAGAATCCATAGGGGACTCTTCCCATTTACTCCAATATTCGCATTATTGTTTGTTTATTCTCTTTTTAAAATAAAATTTCCAAAACAATTTTGGTTTATTTCAATAGCTCTGCTGATATTCACCATTCCAGCAATTATAAAACCAGTAGAGTATTTTAATTACGTTCAAATATTATTAATTGCAGTATTAATTGAATCAATTAGGGTTTATATAAATATTATACGGGCAAAAGTAGAAGGAGCTATAATTGTTTCTTTTGCATTTTCAATGTTAATGATTTTTTCAATTTATGATCTTCTGCTGGATTTTAATTTACTTGATCCGATATATAATATAAGAAATGGAAATCCTTTTGGTTTTCTCATATTACTTTTCTTAATGTCAGTATATCTTGCTAGAAATTTTGCCCGCGCTAATAAAGAAATACTTACAAAAGAAAGAGAAGCTCAAAAAATGGAATTGTCTCAAAAACTTTTGGAAGTTGAAGACAAGCGAAAAAGCAAAGAATTAAACGATGCGCGTGAATTGCAATTATCGCTACTTCCTCATTGTGCTAATAATATTGGCAATCTTGAAATTTGTTTCGACATGAGAACGGCCTCAGAAGTTGGTGGTGATTATTATGATTATGAACTTTCTGAAGATGGAGAACTTTCTATTGTTATTGGTGATGCAACCGACCACGGAATGAAAGCCGGAATGATGGTATCCATAGTGAAAAGCTTATTTCTTGCAAGAGATAAAAATACTGAAATTAAAGAGTTTTTTAACAACTGCTCTAAAACAATTAAGCAGATGAAGCTTAAAAACCTCTTTATGGCTTTAATGGTTATTAAGATTAGGGGAGAAAATCTAATTTCTTCTTCTGCGGGCATTCCTCCATTTTTGGTTTACCGAAAGAAAACCAAATTAGTTGAAGAATTTAAAACCAAGGGAATGCCTCTCGGTGCAGTAGATAATTTCCCTTACCAAACAATAGAAGCAAAACTTGAAATTGGTGATACAGTTCTTTTAATGACTGATGGATTGATAGAATTGTTTAATGGTGAAAAAGTTCAATTTGGAGAAGACAGAATAAAAGAAATTTTTAAAATGAATGCTCTTTTGCCAGTAACTGAAATTATCGCCAAACTATTTTCTGCTGGAGAAGAATGGGTTGGCAATAATAATCAAAATGATGATATTACACTTGTTGCATTTAGACTAAATAAATGAATTAATACTAATACATTCTGTCTATAATTTGTATTTACATGTCTAGTCTTGCTCTATTTCATCAACAGCATTTTTTTTGTTTGTGAAAAGTTATTTCCTGTAAAGTTGTAGAAATAAATTCCAGAAGTAAGATTAGATGCATCAAAATAGAATGTGTGTATTCCAGCATTAATTTTATTATCTAGCAGCACAGCAACTTCTTGTCCCAAAATATTATAAACTCTCAATGTGTACATTCCACTTTCCGGAAGACTAACTGTAATTTGTGTACTTGGATTAAACGGATTTGGATAATTTTGATTTAATTTGAAATCACTGGGTATTCCAATTACTTCAGATTGACTTTCTTCCACTCCAGTAACATTTATATCTCTAACCAATCTCACATAATTATTTATACGTATCACATCGCCTTGAGGTCCATGTCCATATGGGTAATCATCAGAACTTCCCGTTTTGGGATCACTTCTTTGAGCTCCAGCACCGTGAACATCCAAAAGAGTATAGCTTCCTGAATTTGGTGGCATTTCCATCCAGCCTAAAGCTTCTCCAAAACATACGTAAGAAGCATACCCACCATTTTGCATATTTGCATGAGTAGTTCCGGACCAGTAAAAAGGATAATTAGTTTCATTACCTTCGTCTGTAATTTCTGAACAGCTAAACTGTTCATTTATTGCAGGAGAATTGGTAATTGCGGGTGCACGCGAATAATCAACAATACTCTGTAATTCCTTAACATTCGGAAGTCTCCAATCGTCATACCCTAAAAATGTTTCACTATTCTTTTGTTCAACCCACGTCATAGCTTCTTCCCAATTTAAGCCTGCTTCGCTATCCCCTTGCTGCCATATCAATCCGGTTGCATTATCAGAAATGGTTCCATTGCCATTATCAATAAAATCATTAGAACCGTATTCTGTGTTTCCTCTTACATAAAGAACATAAAACTGTTTATCTTCTGTTTGTCCAGGCATTGCTCCAGTCGGGTATCCTTTAATTCTACCATCAGCGAAATTAACACCAAACATAGTCTCGTCATTAATCATTGTAGTGCTGATATATATTGTTGACGTAGCAAATTGAGCATCAATTATTCTTTCTCCGGCATCTGTATCGCCAAATCCAAAATCAAAATAATTAGCATTTATAAATGGAACCAATCCTTCGGTTGAAGTACCTTCATAACCACTAGGATCCAAACCATAAAACATTATTAACGAGTATTGTTCTTTAATTGTGGGAAGTCTCCAGTCAATATATCCGGCAAGATTAAATGAGTCGGCTCCGGAAAGGGCTTCTTCATAACTTAATTTATCATCGTAATCAATATCTCCATCACCATCCATGTCCGGGCTCTTTTGCCACATTAGTCCGGTAACATTATCTGTTATTGTACCATCGTTGTTGTTAGTATATGATGGTTCATTTCCAGTGTATTGAGCATCCTGTCCATAAAATGCTTCCCCGGATGATGGAGTTGTAATTTCATTTGTGTTTCCATAAAATGTTTGTTGACCTGTATCTACTATTTTATATGTCTGTGCATTTACTGTACAAGTGATTAGAGCAACAAAGGTAAAATAAATTATTTTTGATATTATATTTTTTGACTGTTTCATTTGTTGTTTTCCTAAAATAAGAATGAATTAATTAACGTAATTTTGGACAACACTATATCTGCTGTTAACATGCGAAACCAGATAACTTATTGCAGAATCAAAATCTGATGATGAATTCAAAAAAGTATAATTCTCCTGTTCTCCATTAACTCCGACAACATATTCATTAATCAAATTTTGATAATACTGATATTTAGTAATCATCTTTGATGGCTCAAACGCAGTTTCCACCGTTTGTTTAAGAAATGACTTGTACATTGCTAAATATACTTCATCGTCTAATAAGTACCGAATTAAAGGCCAGTTATTATTTACTTCATCACATGAAATTGACACAGCCCCACCTTGCTTACCGGTTTGAAGAACTTCATTATTGTCCCAGGGTATCCATGTTAATCGGTTATCTTTTGGATTATTATATAAATAATAATTATGAGTCATTCTGCCATATGTATCCCAATTCTGAATTGTAGTGTTCACCGCAAGCCATTTAATGAAATTGTCAACATTAAAAACTTGTTCCAAAGATGTTCTCCAACTAACTTCATCTGTTGTTCGTGTAGATGAATGAAGAACATCAAATAAAGCTTCAATATCTGACCAATTGCTTGTCTCGTTTGTCTTCTTTTCAAAATCAGCACTGCTAAATGAATTATCAGCAAAGCTGGCTCCATTCCCTTCGGGTTTATATGCATTGCCATCATCATCATTGAATTGGTCTTCCAGCATTGTATCTTCTATAATCTCAACCATTGTGTATAGACCGAAATATTTAGATTCATCACCGGTATTAATGTAGACCCTATAAAAAGCAGTCTGAGGTGCAGCTACACCAAAATCTCTGAATATTTCCGGAGTAATCTTTTCACGAATTAATGATTTGTCATCATAGTTACTTGATAACGATAGTTCCTTAAATCCATAAAACCGTTGGTTATCTATTTGTGGATATGCATCTTCGTAGCGATCAATATTAAGTCTAAGCGGAATTTTCCATATACCTTTCTGCCAGGAAGTTCTAAGACTTGAGTTTCCTTTAAAACGAACACCAACCTTATACCACTGAATCCCATTAAAAAAAAGTGAGCAAGGTACATATACTGGATTATCGTCAGAACCACTCATCGTTGGTAGTCCTCCACCAGTATTAGAACCAAAACTACCATAGTTTTGTGTCATATCATCTAACATAATCTGCCAATCTTCAGATGATATTTCAATATCAATTCTGTTCACAGAAGTTTGAGGGAAAACAACATTATAGTCAGGATTAACATCATTACTATGTGTAGATGATGTCCAATCTGAAATATCTAAATCGGATATTTCTAATTCTTCATTGGAACTATCAACAGTTTCAGTGGGTGACTCTTTACAACTCACTACCAATAATAAAAAGGCTAACAAATAAATAATGCTTTTTTTTACCAACATATCTTCACCAATATTAATTTGTAATTTCTTCTCCTAAATGTTAAGACGATGATTTTGAAAATAACTTGCGGACTGAAGATTATTTGTAAGAAATTAAAATAGTTTTAAAAAATAAAAACCCTTTATTGCTATAATAAAGGGCTGTTTGATAATAGTTTCTTTAAAATTTAATTATGATTTTGTCTTCCTTTTCTATGGTGTTTTCTTTCTTTATCTATAAATTTATTAAACATTGTTTGTTGTTCTTCACTTAGCAGACTTTTAACCTCTTCTTCAAACTTACTTCTCAGATTATCCATTTCCTCTCGTTCCATCCTATGTTCTGCTTTTTTTAATTCTACCTTTTCTCTAACATGATCAAAATGTGTGATATATAGTTCATGAATTTCTTGATGTTGTTTTTCATTCAATGATAATTCAGTTGATAGATTTTCAATCATTTTATTGATTTGATCATCATTTGGAATTTTTGGAGGTTTTTGTTGTGGCTGAGCAAACATTGTTGCTGAGACAATAAATGTAATTGTTATAAATGCTAGAACACTTGATTTAATATGACGATTGGTTTTCATTTTATTCTCCTTATTATTTATATGTTTTTTTCGAGCTCTATTATTATGACGTCGATTTGAAGAAAAACTTGTGGAGAATAATTATGTAACTAAATTTCTAGCAGGTCTGAATAATAGGGGTTATCACAACCTACTAAAAATTGTTTTAAATATATTTAAGATGAAGTTTTTACTCATTAATTTTGATACCAAATTCCTTTTTATATTGTGTTGAAATAAACTTATCTAACCATTGATAATAATCTTGAACTTCACTATCTACAATGCCATTTGTTCTCCAAGAGTTCAATTTCGTTTCAGTATGAGAAAATATTTCATCTTCTATTCTTCTTAATTTCTGATAGATACCACTAGCATCATTGTTGTATAGAGATGTTAGATTCATATAAAAATTTCCATTTCCTCGACTAATAGGATAAACTTGCTTTTTCAGATTTAGTGCGGCATCACAAATTGGGGCGTTTCCAGTTTCATCGGCGATTGTTACTTTAGGGAGATCAGGACATGCAGAAATCCAGGTTGGAATTGCAACTGAACAAAGCTGATATCCCAAGATAGTCCACATAGTTGTCAATTCGACCGACTCACCTTTTTTAACACCTTCACATAAAAATGATGAGGCAGAAGAATATCTCGGAATGTAATCTTGAGTAATTATATAAAAAGGCTCCTTTGAATCTTTAGGAAAATCTTTGGCCCAATCCTTTTTAAGTAATGAATGTTTCAAACTGCGGCTAATATCCTTTAGGAAAAATTTGTGATCAATACTTTTCGTTGCTTCAGCATTGTAGAATAATTCTTCAGCAGTTAAATATCTTATATATCCGTAACCATCATCCCTAGTACCGGTAAAGGAATAATTAGTTCTTATCACATATCCAAACGGAGCAATTTTAGGATCATTAACATCTATCTTTTTGAATCCCCAATTATCTGTTTCATAATAAGCAGCACCGCCAAATGCATCTATCACTCCAAAGTTAGCTTCAACGCCTAATGGTTTAGGAAGGTCATTGAGCAGCTTTTCAAAATCCTCAAGTGTTTTACACTCTTTTAGCGCCAACCTAATCACAATACCTTCACGGTCTTGAATATTTGTTGTATCATTTGTCTTCAAATTATAAGACGCAGAATTCATAATGCAGAAACCGGCTGAGTTAGTCCCCATCCAGACTTCATTTCCAAGTGTGTCAGGAGAATTTACAACACCCATATATTTATATTTTCCATCTTCAAAATACATTATCCTATTTTGTAGTGTTCCCGTATCCCTGTGTTTAAAAATCAACGGTCGTCCATTTTTAGTAAACTTGCCTGATACAATTGCGGTTGTGCAAGCCTCTGAGTGATTTACAAAAACAAACAATGAAAGAATATAGAAAATGAATATTTTACGCATTAAAACTCCACAAAGTTTTTTTGAAATGAGAATTAAACATATTAAATATTGGTGAGTTCAACAAAAAAAATGAGATTTTCGCTATTCGATTAATTCTATTCAACCAGAAAAAAACCTTTATCTATTTTATAGAAAGGGTTTTAAATATTTATTTCATTAAGTTTTCTTAGTTTTCAAATGGAGGAGGACGCTCACCTCTTGGTGGAGGAGGCGGTTCACCATGTCTATCAAGATGTGGTGGAGCAAGCAATCTATGCATAAGTTTCTGCAGCTTCATATTTTGTTCTGGATTACATATTTTTTTTAGATTCAGAAATTGTTGAAAAGTTAACTTCTCAATTTGTGATTGTTTTTCTTGCGCTAAGTTTAATAACGAATCAGAAATCATAGCTTGATCATTGTTCTGCAAGGCTTGGTCGAACATTTCCTTTTTTAGTTTTCTTATCTCTTCATTTAAATGTCTAGTATTCTTTCTATGCTTATCACGGATTGCAATATACTTCTCTGCTTGATTATTATTAAAGCCAAGTTCTTCCTTTAATAATTTTTGAATATGCTCAGTATTTTGTTCTGACCCTCTTGGTCCCTTACGTAAATCAGATTGTGGTCTTCCAAACCAGAGTAAGGATAATGTGACAATATTCAGTATTACTAAAAAAACTATTGTTAAAACAAGATTTCGTTTTTGTTTAAAAATATCCATAATCTTTTCCTACTCAACTATTAAAATATCTGATTGATCATTTTCGAGATTAAAGTCACTGCTAAGTATTTCAACTAATCCTTGATTAGAGTCAGCATAGTTATATGCATCACTTAAATTGATATACCAAACAGCGGTATACAAGTTGATTGCAATTAATGCCGTGAAAAAAGCCGGTTTTAGAATTGCAGAAAAATTTAATTTCTTTCTGTTCCTTTCATCCAGTCTTTGTTGTATTCGTGTATTCAAATACGGATTAGGTTCTAGTGAGTCCTTTTTTTCAAACTGACCTAATGTTTTGTCAATTTCTCGTTCGATTTTTTCTCGTTTATTCATCTTTTTATCCTTAATAATTAGGACGTTATTTTATTAAAAAACATGCGGTATTACAGATGTTTCTCAAAATAATTGTACAATTGTTTATGTAAATTCTTTTTTGCCCTGTGCATTAATGCTTCAACAACAGATAGAGACAAATCCATTATCTGCATAATTTCCTTATTGCTGAATCCCTCATACTTACTTAAAATGATTGCTGTCTTCTGGTTATCAGGTAATTTTGAAATTGCCCAATCAAGCACTTCTTTTCTTTCTTTGTCCTCTAATTCTTGTTGGGGATTTCCAAAAGAAGGAATATCAATTACTCCTTCATCTTCATCCGATTTGAACAAAGATGTCAGTTGGGCAAATCTCTTTTTACGCTTTTTACTTCTCAAAAAATCTAATGACTTATTTACTGCAATTCTATACACCCATGTTGACAACTGCGACTCTTCACGAAAATGCGACATTGATTCATAAACTTGAATGAAAACTTCCTGAGCAATATCATCGGCGTCTTCTATATTATTTACGTATCGAAAACAGGTATTTCGCACTTTTTCTTGAAGGTTTTCAACAAGTCTTTGAAAATCATTTGTATTGAAAGTGTGTTCGGCCAAAAACATTTTTTCCAGACTGTTATATTACAATATAATATTATGACGTCAGAATTGTAAAAAACTTGTGGTGAGTTTTTGTTTTTTTAAAGAATACGAATAAAAACATATGAAAAGAATAAAAATGTTTATTATGAATTCAAAATGAGATCTGGGCTCCGAAGACAATCGTTCTTCTACCAAAATAACTTTTTATTTTAAATTGCTCTGAATAATCCGGACTATACGAATATTCAAATAAATTTGTGATGTCCAAAATGTTCAATGCTTCAATATAAAATACCGTAAAGAATTTCCTAAATATTTGATTTAAATGTGTTATTCTGAAATCAAGTCGGTGATAATCAGGAAATCTTTCAGAGTTGTCAATTCCATAATTCGGTTTATAGATACCTGAAAGTGGATTCATTTTGGAATTAACTACCGGAGTATACGGGCGGCCGGTTGCAAACTTGTAATTAACTCCTACTTTCCACATTGCAGAAATTCGATAGTTCATGACTACAGCTAAATTATGTGTTATATCAAAATCACTTCTTGAAAGATGTTCAAATTGCAGCCATTTTCTTTTTGTATTAATAAATCCGTATGAAATCCATCCTTCTAAACCGAGTGGAAATTTGCCTTTTAAGATAACGTCAATACCATTTGCGAATCCTTCACCATTGTTATTATAATTTAGTATATCATCTTCGAAGGGAAGATTTGTGTATTTCTTATGATACCCCTCAATTCGAACTGAACTATTCTTATCAAACAATAGGTCGTATGATAAAATAAGATGTTCTGCTTTCATCGAGGTCAGATTCGGATTGCCGTCATCTGCACTAAAAAGTCTTATGTCGGGTAATTGATGAAAAATACCGGCTGCAACTTTTACCGTTGAGTTATCTGTTAATCTGTAACCAATACCAATTCTTGGATCTAACCAATTTATATTTAAATCAGGAAATGCATCAATTCTTGCACCTGCAACTGTGAATAAGTTGCCGAATCCGAATAAGTTTTTTAATTCAATTTCTCCGTAACCTCCAACACGATAATTACTAATATTTACATTGATATTTTCACCCAGCGCTTCCGGACGATAATCAAAGTCTTCTTCCGGCACTATTCCTTTATATTCCCGTTGCCGATTTTCTATTTCTATTCCCGAAACGAGTTTCAAATTATTTGTTATCTGGTATTCTAAATCCGATCTAAGTTTGAGCACATCATCAGTTTGTTTAAAATCGAGTATTCCCAAAGCCCACAGATTTGTATGCTGGTTAAAAGAAAGACTATTTTTAATGAGAATATTCGATGCTAAAATATGAGTTTGGTGTAAATTAATAAAAGTGTTTGTCGAATTTCCATTAAACACACCATCATATTCTGCTCGATCAATGTTTACTCCTTGTTTATCTTCAGCATATAGACCGAAGAGTTTTATCTTTCCCTTTTTCGAATAGCGGTAAACAGCAGAAAAACTAAAATCGCGGGAGGATGGCGATGTAGTAAATTCATCAAGGGCTCCATTGAACCACATAATAGGTTTTGTGTAACTTTGTTGGGAAGTAAATCTAATTCCTAGTTTTTCATCAATGATTGGAATTTCTCCATTTAAATTAGCAGCTGCCATTGAAATTCCTACCAAAAAATTGGTGTTTAATGGTTCGTCTTTTGTTTCAATATCTAAAACACCGGAAAGAGCATTTCCATATTTTGTAGAAAATCCGCCGCTTGAAAAATACAAGCCTTTTACCGTACTTGTATTCAAATTAGAAAATAATCCTCCGTAAGCCGACTCATATGTGTAAGGATGATAAAGTGTAGCACCGTCTACCATAGTTAAAGTTTCAATCGGATCCCCGCCTCGCACAAATAATTGAGCACTTTCTGAAACTTGCGTCAATCCTGGCAGAGTTTTCAAAGACTGAAATATATCTGCCGCTCCGCCGGGTGTTGTATAAACATCTTGCGAACTAAGTACAACACCCTTGCTTTTTTCAGACCCAAATGAACTACCAATCACAATTGATTCCTGAAGCTTAATTAATTCTTTACTAAGTATAATATTTAATTCGATTTCGGACTGTTCTGCCATATTTAATTTTACTATATGTTTTGTGTATCCAATCATACTTGCTGTAACTGTATGCTCGCCGCTTAATTTGGTGATAAATGAAAATTTACCCGAATCATCAGTGGTAGAACCTTCGTTTGAACTCAAGATATAAACATTAACAAATGGCAATGGATGATTTTCTTCGTCGAAAACAGAACCATATATCCTATTTTTTTGCTGAGCACTTACTTCAATCCAGTTAAACAAAAAGAGAGTTAGTGCAATGCAACCTATAAGATGTTTCATATTCTTATCCTCAATCAAGATTTATTTCGTGCTGTTGAACGAATTGATTAAGAACAAATTTAGCATCCTCGTAATCAGCAGGCCCAAAACTCCCAGAAGCATTATTTGAGAATCCGTAATCTTCAGAAGGAATACCGAACATATTTCTATCCATTTTGTTATTACTGTTCTCGTCGTGATAGAGCTTTATAGCATATTCGCCAAATGGCAATCCTTCAATTACCCATTCAGTTTTGAGATCTTCTATTTCTAAAGCAATAGACTTAAAATTTTCACCAGTTTCCGAATAGCCCTCCTCAGAATTAAATAGAGCTATCATTGCCTTGCCATCATTACTTCCAAATCCAACGACTGAAAGGATAAATTTTCCTGAATTATTTTCTATTTTGGTGGTGTCCTGTGCGAAAATAGAAATTGTGGTGAATATCATTATCAATACTAGTTTTATACTTATGTATTTCATTTTATATCTCCATTTGTTATTAAAGTACTTTGTTTATTAAAGTAACCATTTAAAAAATTTTATTTATTTATTAGACCTTCTAACTTTTTAATGTATACTTCAAATGCTTCTTTACCCTTCTCAGCAAGTTTATATGAAGAAACAGGTTTTCTCTCAACAAATTCTTTTTTCACACTTATATAGCCTGCTTCTTCTAATTTTTTTAAGTGAACACTCAAATTCCCGTCGGTCGTATTTACTTTTTCTTTTAAGAATTTAAATTCTGCCTCTTCAACACTGATTAGCACCGACATAATTGCCAATCTAATTCTTGAGTGAATTATATCATTTAGTTGCTGATAATCAAAATCTTTCATGCTTCAGTAGTTTTTAGTGCTTTTACTTTATTTAGTAATATTATTCCAGGTACGATTTGGAGCCCAATCATCATTAAGGCCATTATTAAATTTGTATGCTCACCTGGAAAGAAAAACATAAATATTGCCCCAGCCCACCATCCTATTGAGAGATTGCGCTGCCATTTATAATCGTAAACAACTCCTGTTACAAAATAGGCTATTGCAAGTACTAAAGAGAGAACCGGACTGACATAGACACCTTTTATTGCACCTGAAATCGTTCCTAAAAATCCGAATATAGTCATTGAAACGCCGCAGGCTAACCAGACTCCACCAAGAATTTTACCAGCCAGAGAGATAGTTTTTGATTCTCGTTTATGTTTTTTCGATTCATGGTAAGCATAACCCCAGCCTATTCCAATGAGAATAATCCAAACAAAAAACATATAATCAAAATCAATAATGTCAATGCCCCTGAGATACTCTAAAAACAATCCTACTACTATAAGAATTCCCCAGAATATGTATGGTTTTCCACTTAGAGCGTATGACTTTCTACTTTCTTTAATTATATTTTTTATAAAAGCTAATTCTTCTACAGCTGCATTTTCATTCATCAAATACTCCAAGTATAATAAAGTACTTTGTATTGTAAAGCGAATATAATACAAGATTCCTGCTTTGTCAAGCAAATATTTTTGTATGCTCTAATTCTAATGTTTTATTGAGTTAACAACGAATAATATATTATTATTTTATATCTTACAAAAAGAAACTTAAAACAACATAAATATATTATTGAATGAAAAATAGTGAAGGAAAATAAATGAAAACTCTTAAAATGATTTCTTGGAACGTTAACGGAATACGTGCTATTGCCAAAAAGGGATTTCTAGAATGGTTTAAAAGTGAAAACCCTGACATACTTTGCTTGCAAGAGACAAAAGCATGGGAAGAGCAACTTGATGAATCTCTAACTAAAATAGATGGATATCACTCGTATTTTTCTCAAGCGTACAAAAAAGGATATAGCGGAACAGTGATTTATACGAAAGAAAAACCATTAGAAGTTAAACATGGAATAGGAGTAGAAGAGTTTGATAGAGAAGGAAGATTTGTAATAGCAGAATACCCTGAGTTTATTTTATTTAATATTTACTATCCAAATGGTAAGGCAAGGGCTGAACGACTAAAATATAAAATGGATTTTTATGAAGCATTTCAAAAATATGCAGTTGGCTTAACCAAGAAAGGGAAAAACGTAATTGTCTGTGGAGATGTAAACACTGCCCACAAAGAGATTGATTTGGCCCGACCAAAACCGAATTCAAAAGTTTCAGGATTTTTACCCGAGGAACGCGAATGGATGGATAGGTTTTTTGATGCAGGGTTTATTGACACATTAAGAATGTTTAATGATAAATCTGAAGTGTATACTTGGTGGGATATGATTTCCCGAGCACGAGATAGAAATGTGGGCTGGAGGATAGATTACTTTTTTATAAGTGAAAGCCTAAAAGAAAATATAAAAAACGCATTTACAATGCCCGATGTAATGGGGTCAGATCATTGTCCGGTTGGAATAGATATCAATTTTTAATTGATTTAAAAATAAAACGGTGGAGATACCAGCTCCACCGTTTAACTCACTACACTAAATCTATCGCGAGGAAATTTAATTCCTCAAACAATTAAGCAATAATATATATTGAATGCAACCGCATATATATGCAGTACTAAATATTTGCACTAGTTTTAACCCCACCAACAATATATAATATTGTAGGTGTGGGGAAACTAAAACCATCAATAGAGAGAATATGTTTTGTTATCTGCAAAAGTATAGATATGCAGAACTGCGTATAATGTAGTGGTTTTATTTGAACAAAAAACCCATTAACAAATCGTGTTTTTAGTTTAGGAATGACGAGGCAAGATCGAAAATATTGTCAAAATTTACATTAACTATTTCTCTTTGGTTTTTGTCTGTAGGAAATGGTGTTTCGTGTGAATAATTATATGGAAAGTCTGAAATCATTGTTCTAATTGGTATCTTTTTTTGAGCTCCGTTAAGTGTATTGATTACTGATTCAGGAGGTACAACCTTGTCTTTGATCAGAGATATTGCAAAAATATTATTTTTTAATTCCAAAAGTCTTTCTTCTCGTACATTTCTTAGTCCGTATTGCGACAACAAACTTTTAAAATATTTTATCTCGGGTAAAGAGTTTCTGTCAATTTTTCCATTGTTTAGATAATCATCAAACACCTTAAAAAATCTACTCGTTGAATTATAAGCTTCGCTGTCTAAAATTGCTTTTGCTACAGGAAACATAATATCGAAAGTAGGCCCACCGCAAAACATAAACAATTTTGAGCGCTCAAAATAATTGTTTAGGTTTGCCATTAGCAACACTTCCGCCAATAAAGCGCCTATTGAGTACCCAAAAAAATCAAAGTTTGCATCCTCACAAATTGATTTATGTTTACCATCTCTAATCTCTTTAACAAGTTTTGTAATGTCAGAAAAGGTCTGAAATCCAGAAGTAAAAAAGCGTGAAGGATTATGGTGAAGTCTTGTACTTAACGCTGCATTAGCAAAAGAAGAATTTTTAATATCTCCAAACTTATTTATACGGGAATTTGAAATGTTTTTCATTACTCTTGGATTGCTCCAAGCACTTGGGGCTCTATTCATGTGAAATGCAATAGGGAAGAGAACTATAGCTTTGCCGGTTAATCTGTGCAATGTTAAAGCCCAAGGCAAATATTTTTGCCATAATCTTTCGTTCAATCCATGAAATAAAAAAATTGCGCCTTTCGCTCGAGTAGACGATTTACTCTTAACAAGGATATAATTGAAGTTGTTGTTTTCTTCAATATTAGAATCTTCCGAGTTAAAGAATACTTCATTCTCTAATTCAGATTGTTTATAATCATTAGGATTAGGGAAGAATTCAATTTGCTCTTCTAGGCTGGTAGATTGAAAGGGATAATTAAAAATGGAGGCATTTACTTCGTCAAGATCTATCTTCTCTTTTTTAATGTCGAAGTTATTTTTCAAATATATGTTCTGATCAAAGTAATCCAAATCCTAATCCTTTTTCTTTTTTGTTTTAGTACTTTTTTGTTTACTATTTTTAGATTTTACGTTCTGAATTTCTTTCTGCTTAGTTTTTAAAAGATTTTCCCATCTAGAGATTCCCTCTTTTAATAAATTCATTTTAGAAAATAACTGAACTATTGCACCACTCATTGCATCTAATCTTTCCTCTGTTTCTTTTTTGGAGTAATGATTCAAGTCATTTTCAATTAATAAGAAATCTCTAAAATAATCTGATATAGTCTTTATTTCTTCTAACGAATAGTTAAATAATTGAAGATCTCTTACAAGTTTGCACATATAAATATAGATTTCTGAATAAAGTCTAAATCCACCTGCATTTCTCAACTCGGACTCAATAATTCCTTTTTCCTCCCAATGTTTTATAGTTCTGACACTTATTCCAACCTGTTTAGCGAGATTACTAATTGTAATGTACTGCGCCATGTCTTTCTCTTGTTGTAATCTTTTTGAGTTATTAGGCAGTCCAATTTTTTTAACAATTTTCTGAATTTCCTGTAAACTATACCCAACATTTTTTAGTGAACTTAACATTGAAACCTGTTCTAGTGAGCCTTGTGTATAAAAAGGTGTTTTATCTTCTGTAACACCGGCAGGCTTCATCAAATTGTTGGACTCAAATTCATGAAGTGTTTTTTCAGATATTCCGGCTTGACTTAAAAAGTCTTTTTTAAGAAATATGTTATTCATTGTACCCTTACGTTCACTTATTATTAACCTATACGTTTACGTGCACGTAATATATATTATTTTTGTATTTCTTGCAAGAAAATATGTTCGAAGACTTAAAATATTATTGAATCTGGAGAGTATTTTCCAAATTTTACATAGTAAGTATTTATGATTTGTAACATGAATAATATCGACGGGACTATTTATAGGAGAATTATAGTATTTATATAAGGTTAACTATTTATTACCTTTGTGCTCTAAATAATTTTTGGTTAAAAAAGAACAATATTTTATTAGAAAGCAGAAAATGAGATACAACAATATAGAGGTAATGGCGCCGGTCGGTTCTTACGAATCATTAAGTGCTGCAATAAAGGGCGGGTGCAATTCCGTTTATTTTGGAATTGAACAATTAAATATGCGTGCCCGTTCATCAAATAATTTTACAACAGAGGATTTAGCTAAAATTGCTGAAATATGTAATGAAAATGACATTAAATCATATATTACTCTTAATACTATTTTATATGACCACGACATTACACTAATGCGTACAATAATTGACGCAGCTAAAAGCAATGGGATTTCCGCCGTAATAGTTTCTGATCATGCAGCAATGAATTATGCAAAGAAAATTGGCTATCCTGTTCACATTTCTACACAGGCTAACGTAAGCAATATTGAGACTGTTGAGTTCTATTCCAATTACGGAGACGTAATGGTGTTAGCACGAGAATTAAGTCTTCAACAAGTAGCCAGCATTTCTTCAGAAATTGAAAAAAGAGGAATCAAGGGGCCATCCGGCGAAAATGTAGAAGTTGAGGTTTTTGCACATGGTGCTTTGTGCATGGCTGTTTCAGGAAAATGTTATTTGAGTTTGCATTCTCATAATTCATCTGCAAATCGGGGAGCTTGTATTCAAAACTGCAGAAGGGAATACACTGTAATAGATAAAGACGAAGGTGTTGAACTTGATATTGACAACGAATATATAATGAGTGCTAAGGATTTGGCAACTATAGATTTTCTTGATAAAGTATTAGATGCCGGAGTAAAGGTTTTAAAAATTGAGGGACGCGGTCGCTCAGCAGACTATGTCTACACAACAGTTAAATGCTATAGAGAAGCTGTTGACTCTGTTTTAGATGGAACATACTCAGAAGAAAAAATTAAGGATTGGAAAGAAAGACTTGCAACTGTATATAATAGAGGATTTTGGGACGGTTATTATCTTGGAAAAAAGATGGGTGAATGGAGTGATTCGTATGGCTCCAAAGCTACTCAAAGAAAAGTTTTATTGGGCAAAGGAATAAAGTACTTTAGCAAAGCTAAAGTGGGCGAGTTTTTACTTGAAACCCACTCATTAAAGAAAGGCGACAAGGTTTTAATTACCGGACCAACAACGGGAATTATTGAAACTGCTATTGATGAAATTAGAGTAGATGACAAAAATGTAAACGAAGTAAATAAAGGAGAATACTTCTCAATTAGAGTTGAAGAAACAATAAGATCGTCGGATAAAATTTATAAGATTGTCAGTAGTCAATGATTTCTATTACATATTACAGAAATAAATGCATTGGCTGCAATGGTTGTGTTGAAGCGGATCCAGATAGGTGGCGCGTTTCTAAAAAAGACGGGAAGAGTACTTTAGTAGAAGGCAAAGAAAAAAAAGGAATATTTACGCTGGTTGTTGGAGATGAAGAACTAGAGACACTAAAAGCAGCCTCAGTAAATTGTCCCTCAAAAATTATTAAGTATACTATAAAGTAGAAACCACTTCATGTTGAGCGAAGTCGAAACATGTTGCTAAATTGTATGAGTGAAATAAAACAGATTGTTAACATACTTCGACTCCGCTCAGTATGAATATTAGCCTGTAATTACCAAATATTTATTTAATATATAATGTACTTATGAAACAAACTGTAAAAAACAAACAGAAAAATTCAAAGATGTGCTTTGTTTGCGGTATGGAAAATGACTTCGGTCTTAAAGCATCATTTTTTGAATTAGAGAACGACCAGCTGGTAGCAACATTTTCACCTTGTAAGTTTCATCAGGGTTACCCGGGAAGATTACACGGCGGAATTGCATCTACAATATTAGATGAATCAATCGGTAGAGCAATACTTATTAAAGATGAAAACATATGGGGAGTTACATTAGAGCTTAATGTTAAATTTAAGAAACCGGTGCCACTCCATGAGGAATTAAAAGTAGTTTGTAAAATAACAAATGAAACCTCCCGTACTTTTGAAGGTGAAGGAAAAATCATCTTGCCAAATGGAGATACTGCTGTATTAGCAGAAGGTAAATATTTTAAAATGGCAGTAGATAAAATTACTGACGTTGAATTTACGGACGATCAATGGTTTGACGTGGAAAGAGAAACCGACCCGAAAGAAATATCGGTTTAATAAATAATCTTTTTAGTGGTCTCAAGACTGTAATAACTATGAGATGTAGTGGTTGGCTAAGCCTTAAGTTGACTGTGATCAACACAACTTCACTTCTAATAATAAATTAAGTTCTATGCAGTAGATATTGGATCAAGTCAGGAATGACATTTTGGAAACAACTTCTACGTTATTGATTTTATTAAAGCTTCAGAAGCATTTCATACTGACCAATTCCTGCTGGTAGATTTATGCTTTGTGCAAATTGCTTAAACGGAACATACTCTGCATCAGTATTTATAATTTTAATTGTTTCTGTTTCCGAAAAATGAATAAGCCGTTTAAATAATTCTTTTGCCAATCCCTTCCTTCTGTGTTTTTTGGAAATTGCAAATTGCGGAATATCACCTGTGGTGGGTTCAATTATTCCATATCCAGCCAGCCAGTTATTATCAAATACACCCACTATTTTGAAGTCATCAATTTTTCGTTTGGTTGAGTCAATAGAGTTTTGCCATGAAGGTGGAAAGTTCCAAAAAGTTTTAACAAGCTCCCAATTAGGCTGATTTATTTTTCTTATCTCATACCCGTCCTCCATCTCAACGCTTTTTATCTTGACGCTATCCTTTCTTGTATTATAGTAATCAAATTCTCTTCTTACCTGAAATCCGGCTTTTCTATATAGATCAACCGCAGCTGTATTTGTTTTAATTACTTCGAGAAGATATTGTGAAATCTTGTTTTCTCTTAATACGGGAAGAGAATCAATAAACATTTTGGTCGCAATCCCCTGTTTACGGAATTCCTTAATTATTCCGGTTCCAGAATCGTAAGCAGTATTTTCACCATTCCAAATGCCAACACCATTAAGCGTTAAACCTACGAGCTGTTCGCCATTAAATGCCCCAAATGACAGATCCAGATTTCCCCCTCTCCGTTCAAACATATATTTTAATTGGTCAAGTGATAAATTGAATGGTTCAACATAATCAGAAAATGCATTTGTAAACGCTTCATGTATTGTTTCAAAGTTAGTATTAGTGAGTTGTTTAATTTCTATCATTTTAAATAATCCTTTTAAATGTGGCGAATAAATAATTCATATTATTCTTTGTTTAAAGTTCCTTAGCATTCTTAATATATTTTGGAAATTGTGTCTGGTGTGTATTTCCTATATTTAGAAGAAGTATAAATGAAGTTTTATTAATGAATTTAACCATCTTGGAATTTTTTTTACCGTAATCGAGAACAATCATTTAAAACAATATTTATTTAGGTTATTGATTTATGAATTAACTTATAAAACATCCCGCAGTTTCATTTCAATTGAATGTAATTGATCTTTTCTAAGAATATCTAGTTTTACAATTTCACCCTCTTTCTCCAACAATGAGTTTAACTCACCATCTTTGAATGTCTCAATTGAGATTTCATTTACATGTGTTATAATATCTTCAACCTGAATATTGGCTTCACTTGCAGGGGAGTTTGGATGTACTCTGTTAACTTTTAGATTTCCGTTTTTATCAGGACGAAATACAAAGCCTGTCATATTAAATGCAAAAGGCTCATTATAATATTTTGATGATTCCAAAATAATTTTATTATCGAAATAATTAAAAACTATATTGAACCTTTTCAATAATGGTAATCCAATCATTGTATTGCCATAAATATCGGAATCTTTTTCAACTGAGGTAAAAGCAGTAAGAACATCTTTTAGAATGTAATTACCCAATCGAAAACTTTTTACTCTCCCCTTATGGCCTTTCTGATTGAAAAATCCACTTCCAAGTCCGCTTTCAATAGCATTTGAGGGCAATGTTATATCATCATACTTTCCTATTGGAAGGTAAAGTGGGTGTAATCCTCCAAGATCAATAAGTAAATCAATGGGTGAAATTGTTCCTTCAAATAGCTCAACTTTTGCTGAAATTGTTCTAGTATTGTATGGGCCTATATTCATTGAGAATTCTTCTCCATCACCAGAATATTCAAATGTTTCGTATGGTATTAATTCAATATTTGAATCATCGAAATTAATTTTTACGACAAAATGTTTAAAAAATGTTGCACTAAACTGCCCATCAAATCCTTCCCACAGATTTGGCCGATTGCTTTCATATCTGCTTACTATCGCTTTCTGGTTATTAAAAACAAGATTACCAATCTTAATGGAAACACTTGTATCAACATCTGCCTGGGTCATTCCAAAGGTAGTTTCTTCAGTATAATTAAATCCTATGGAATCAATTTTTGTACTCCCGAAGAAAAGAAGTTCATCCCACAAAGATCCATTATCAAGCATCATATAATAATCATTACCATTAATCTGAGCTTTAAATCGAAATTTATTTTTGTAAAATTCAAAAGGGATGATAACTTTTTGGTTTGAAGATAAGATCTCGTACGTTCCCGGAGGAGAACCTAATTTATAAACATCTTTTTTTTCTTTTGATTGTGCTAACGTTGTATTTAAGCCGCCCCATAATAGATAAATTAATGTAGATAAAATATAAATGAATACACGTCTGTTTGTTTTCATAACTATTCTACTCCTTAACCAAAAATTAATTTGTCACTTAACATAAGACGGATAAAATTAAAATTTGTTTGGGGAATATTTTGAATAAAACTTTAGATTAATGGGATAGCACGTCTTATTGGTTGGCGAGAGATAGGTGTTTGGGTCTATTTTTGTAGTGAACACTATATTCTCATATTTAATCCCAAACATATTTCCAAATTCCATTTGTTTGTTTTTTCCAAACTGTGTGGAATATCCCATTACTATTGATTGAATCTCCATTTGAATCTATTGCTGAAAATGTATATTTGCCATATGTATAAGCTAGATCACCTGACTTAGCCACATCCACAAAATCTGGTTTCCACTCAAGTTTAATATCTGACAGAATTTGGCTTTCAAAATATTTTTGAATCTCTTCTTTGCCTTTAATGAGAGTATTGTTTCTATTCAAAACAGCATCTTTGTCAGCATAGCTATGAAAGGCTTTTGCAATACCTTCATTTTTTGCGAACTCAGCAAAGTCATGCTCGACTAGCAGCACTTCGTTTTTTAATTCTTCCATTTGTATCTCTTTAGTTTCTGAGTCACAACTAATAAACAATAAAGAAATAAGAAATATATATTTAATTGAGTTGGAGATATATTTCTTCTTAATCATAGTTCACCCACATTAATTATTTATTAAGTCCATTAATAAAATCTGTACTTATCCAATAAATATTTTGACTCCCGTTTATTATTGAGTTAAGTCCGCTAATCAAATTGTTATAAGTTACAGGTGTTGTAGAGAAGTTTTTAGAGTTGCTTCTATTGCTTGTAAAAAACAGATATCTGCCATCTGGTGTTACACTAGGACAATACTCAAAGAACGGTGAGTTCACTTTACTACCCATGTTTTTTGGTTTTGTCCAATTACTATTTTCTTTCCTGAAACTTATCCACAAATCGCCACCACCTAAACCAGTTCCCCAGCCCATAGAGGTGAACATAATATAATCTCCATTCGGTGATACAAATGCGTTAAATTCATCACGGGTAGAATTAACAGAATCACCCAAGTTTACCGGAGTCAAATATTTGCCATCTTTAAACTCAGAGGAATACAGGTCTTCTCCTCCAATTCCATTTTCATACTTTGCACAAAAATAAAGAGTGCCGTCTTTAGTAAAAGATGGATAGAATTCATTTGCTTCTGTATTTACCGGTAATCCAATGTTTGTCGGATTCTCCCATATTTCATTATTTTTTTCAACATACCAAATATCATAATCTTTTGGCTCGCCGTTACCAGATATTGGCCGAGTGGATACGAAAAATAATTTGGTTCCGTCTGGTGAAAAGCACGGTTCAATGTCTGAATAACTTCCGGAGAAAGTGACAACTTCGGGTTTTTGCCAAACTCCATCTTTTCTTACTAAATGAATGAGTGAATGAAATGATGGACCTTTTAGTGAATAGAAAAACTCATTTCCATCCGGAGAGAAACTCATATCCCTTTCATTAAATTGGGTTGATATAAATTTCTCGGCAAAAATTGCAGCACTGTCACTCGGTGTGGCTTGGCCTAAATAGTTGCCTCTTAATTTTTTGTTTTCGGTTTCTTGATTTGGCGTACAACTAATAATTGATATAGCAATTGCAAACAGCAACATTCTTAATTTCATAACTTTCCTTATTGTGTTTAGGTCAATATAGTGCTTAATTATTTTCTTGATGCAATTTCGTTGAATAATTTAACTTTTCTAGTTTTAAGACGTCTTTTCCAGCAGATAGTTCAGAAATAATTACTAATTTTGATTAAAAATTAAGGACTATTCATTTTTGGTTAGGGCTCTCATTTGTTTTATCTTTGGCAAATAAATTTAATGTTGGTTTATGTTAGATTACAAAGAAATAATTACATATGTTTTTGCAATTGGAGCTGGACAAGCAGTTTTTTTGTTTTTTATATTATGGAAAAAGACAGAAAATAGTTTTGCCAATAAATTTTTCGCATTAACTATGATTGTGTTTGCCCTAGATTTGTTAGGGGGCGTTATTTTTCTCAGCGGCTTTATTAAATACGTTCCTTGGATTTTAGGCTTAAATAGTGCTTTCCCTTATTTATATGGTCCATTAGTATATTTATATGTAATCTTTCTTATTCACAAACAAGAATCATTTACAGCTTCTAATTATCTGCATTTTATCCCATTCGTATTTATTCAAATATATGGACTACTCTTTTTCTATTTTGAAGGGGCAGAATATCAGTTAGGCTTATTAGATTATAACATTGAGCAGCCATGGCACATAGAGATAATTGGCCAATTAATTCCGTTTCATGGTACAATTTATATGATAATTACAGTTTGGGTAACAACTCGGTACAATAAAAAAATTAAGGCTGTTTTTTCAAGTATTGAAAATATTGATTTAAGCTGGCTTTTATATTTAGTTGTTGGAACAGGATTAATTTGGCTCGTTGTTATATTGGCATATTTATTAAATATTATTTACGGGGATCAGCTTCAGGCTAACATGCTGATTTATATTGTTATTTCAGTATTTCTATATACTTTTGCTTTCAAGAGCTACAAACAAGCTGAAATAAAACCAAGTCCCGAGGTTGATGATGCGGGCAAATCATATAAAAAATCCGGATTGACGGAAGTTAGAGCTACCGAGCTTCTAGATGAAATAGTTGATTATATGAATATTGAAAAACCATATTTTGATACAAAACTTAGTTTAAGTCAGCTTAGTGATAATTTGGGCATTTCAAGTCATAACATATCAGAAGTAATTAATACAAAACTTAATCAAAATTTTTATGATTTTATTAACTCCTACAGAGTTGAAGAAGTAAAGAAATTAATTGAAGAGGATAGAGATTCAGTTTATAGCATTCTAGCTCATGGTTTTGAAGCAGGTTTCAGTTCTAAATCAGCTTACTACTCCGCTTTCAAAAAATTTACCGGTTTAACCCCAGCCCAATACCGAAAGACCAGCATATTAAAGATTGCGTCTTAATACAAAAGGAAAATTTGTGATAAATACATCAAGAAAAACTCTTATAAATATATCTGCTATAGTTTGGATTCTTGGTGGTATAGTTTTACTATTAAAAGGAATTTCGTTGATTAAAGCGGCTCAAATTATTTACCCGAGTATAATAGTAATATCAATAATTATTATTGTGGCATTGTTAGTTGGCCTAATTAAGGGCAAATTTTTAATGGGTAAATTTTGCAAAAACAATATTAAAAGAATAAATAATATTGTAGAACCGAAAATCCATCAGTTTTTCGAACCAAAATTTATTTTGTTTTTAATTTTAATGATATTAACGGGAATTACTCTCTCTAATTTAGCAGTAGGAAATTACGGTTTTCTTCTTGCCGTTGGTTGTTTAGATTTTGCTTTATCAACTGCTTTGCTTTCAAGCACTTCCGTTTTCCTTAATAAAAAAGAGACAGAATAAGACTAAAATTATTTTGCATTAGTAAAAAGAGCTTATTCAAATGCGTATTTAACTAAAAGGGTAGTCCATGCTTGGAGATACTTTCCATTATGTTCTGCTGGAAGAAATTTTAACTTCCTAACATAATTATATGTTACTGTATCTAGAATTTTATATCCGGAAGATGTTTCTAATATTACTTTGGAGACATTCCCTTTACTTGTAACCAATATTTTTGCAAGAACTTCTCCCTCGATATTTTTGTCTATGGCCTCTTGTGGATAATTAAGTTCAACTTTCGAAAGGAGTGTTGGTTTTGTTATCTCAACTTTTGGAACACTAATATCATTCTCAGTCCTCGAATCATGGACAACGGTTATATATTTTTGGGGTGACTTATTCTTATAAATTACTGCTGAATTATTTTCATATTTTTTATAAGAAAAACCATTTTCAATCAAAACTTTTGAAATAGCTTCTTCGGCAGTTGTATTTAAATTACATGTTACAATGATTTCTCTAGTTTGTTTATCATTATAAATCAGATTTAAATTCGTTTGACTTCTTATTTCGTTTAAGATATAACGCAGAGGTTTTTCTTCAATTTGAAGCAAAACCTCTTTGTTCCATGCATTTTGTGAATATTGATGAATTGATGAGATTATTATTATGCTTAATATTAATAATGTTTTAGAAAGCATGTTCAATTCACTTATGATAAATTGTTGTTTCTATTGTTTTTTTCTAAATTGAGCTCGTCCATACCTATTTGAGGATAATTACTTTCAACAAATCTCTTTATTTTTTGAATTAGGATTGCGCTATTCTTATAATCATTTGATTCACTGTTGCTTAATAAGTTAATATAGTCTAAATCAAGTTTAAGAGCATGCTCTAGAAGAGATTGAACAATACTCAAGCTGTCATAATCGGAAAATCTAGTAATAAAATCATGATACAATAAAAATGATACCGGATAGGGTTCAGTAAAAGGTTTCCATTCATCCTTAATGTTATTATTAACTACTGAATATAGATACTCATTGAACTTTAGTCCATCTCTCATTGTGTAAACAATATTATTGTGTTTCTTTAATATTTTTTTCTGAATTGCCAGTCTAGCCGCTCCTTTTAATTGCTCAGCATCTGTGTATAATTCTAAAACCTCAGCAATTTTATTTTGTATGTCTTTGTCAGCTCCATTTAAATTGAACTTTACTTCCAATTTCATACTGCACTCTATTGGCTCTCCATTGTATTTTGCAGGTATAAAAATCAGATCTTTACAGTAATTTTCAGCTGCTTTATCCAGATCTTTCCAACCAGATGACTTTTTAACTAAAGTTTGATTAACCTTCCCTTCTTCTGTAATTGCAATTAATATAACAGAAGTTCCAAGTCTATTATTCTGCTGTGCTGTAATGGGATATATTAGTTTAGGTTCCTCCTTTAATATTGGTAGAACCATGCCATCTTCTAGCGATTGCTGCATATGAGAGCAAGCAGTAACTAAAAACAATGTTGCAAATAATATTTTTATATAGTTTGTCATGACCAACCCCCAAATTTAATTTGTGGTTAAGTTATTTTGAATTTCAAACTTATCGTTATTTACTACAAAACTCAGATCGAGTGCTAGACAAATTTTAGCAAGGACACTATCAATTTTTTGATTATCAAATGATCCGGTTAAGCTAAATTGTGCAAGTTCCTCGTTTTTGAGAGTAACTTTTCTATCATAAAATCTTTCTAATTCTTCAGCAATTTCATCAAGTGGAGTATTGTTAAAAACTAATTTACCATTCAACCATCCGAGTATGTAATCAGCATCCACATTAGTTGGTGCTTCTGGAGGTAGGGTTTCTTTTACCTTACTTAATTGATCCTTTGTCAAAAAGACTTTATTAATCGAGTTTATATTATCTGAAAGACTCACATTCCCTTCTCTTACAAGAACTCTGGTTTCATTATCTCTTGACCATACATTAAATTTTGTTCCAAGAACAGTCGTAACGGCATTATCAGTAGAAATTATAAAAGGACGGCCATCTTTATTTACAGAGAAAAAAGCTTCGCCTTTTAATCTTATTTCTCTTTTATCACTTTCAAAATTTTCAAAGTATTGTATTTCACTATCACTGTTTAACTGAACAAAAGATCCGTCAGAAAGTTGTACTTCCAGTCTTTGATTATTAACTGTGGCTATTGTTTTAATGTCTAATGTTGGTTCATAATAATTCCAAAATATTGTTGTTGAAATAATTAGTAATAAAACTGTTCCGATTGCCCAGGCGGGTCTTAGTTTTGGAGCAAATAATGAACTGAGAATTTTAGATATTGAACTTCCAGTCTTTTTGATGTTTATTGTCTCGGCAATTATTCTGTTTTGCAGACTACTCCATTCTTCTTCTATATTAACCTCATATTCTAATTTGTTAGGAGATGTGGAATTCCAAGTGTTTTTAATGTTTTCATATTCCAGTTTGTTTTGATTAGATTTATCCAGCCAGTCTGTTAATAATTTTTTTTCGCTAACGCTAATATTTTTTGTTAAATCTTTAATACAAAGATTTTGGTGAAACGAAATATTCATTTTTTTGTCCTTAATGTTTATCTAAATAATAATACAACTGAAATGAGTAATACCCTACTGGGGATAGATTTATAATATTGCTTTTCGCAATTTATTTAAAGCCTTAGTCATTCTTTTTTCAACAGCCTTAACTGAAATTTCACAAATTTCGGCTATTTCAGAATATTTGAATCCTTCAATTCGACTTAACAGAAATACTGTTTTTAATTTTAATGGAAGTTTTTCGACAGCAGAATAAATGTCAATCCTATTTTCTTGAGAATAATTATCTGAAATTACTTTTTGTGTAATTGATTCATCTAGCGAAATAGTCTTTGATGTAGAATGTTTAGAATAATTAATAATCTGGTTTGTAAGAGATTTATAAATATAAGCCTTTATAGATTTGTCAGGATCAAGTTTCTTTCTTGAAATCCAGAGTTTAGTAAATAATTCACTAACCATATCTTTTGAATTATCAATATCCAAAGTTCGATACATAGAAAAAGAAATGAGTTTTTCATAATATCTGTGGAAGAGTTCTTGAAAAGCACTATGACTACTCTTTTTTATTTCAATGATCAACTCTCTATCACTAAGTGGATCAGTGATAATTGCAGACATATAATTTGTCCTTACAGGATTAATTAATATTTATAAATATATAAATTGTTTTATTAGTTAAAGAGTTTATATTAATGATAGTGATCCAAACGATTTCTAATAGTTTACTTATTAACACATTACTCACTGGCATCATGTTCGAAACGACAACATTAAGTAAAGCAGAAAAAGGAAAAGCATTTCACTTTAGAAAATATTAACTCTATTTTTAGTCCGTCATAAAATTAAGTTATTGCTGGTGGAAAAATTCTTTACATATGCATTTATTGTTGGAGCAGCGCAAGGGCTACTTCTCTCGATATTTTTATTTAGAAAAAAAGAAAACAAGATTGCCAACAATTTATTGGCAGTAACAATGCTTTTATTTTCAATAGATTTAGTACTTGAAGCAGCTGCAGTAACTGAAGATATTAAAGCATATCCACTATTGATTGGATTGATGCAAACCTTGCCTTATTTATATGGTCCATCCATTTACTTATATATTATTTTTATAACTCAGGGGATAAAGAGTTTTAATTTTAAATATCTTTTACATTATTTGCCTTTCGTTTTTGTTCAGGTGTATGGTTTGTTTTTCTTTTATTTTGAACCGATACCCTACCAGTTAAACTTAGTTTATGTTGAGTTAGAGATGCCATGGCATTTACTGTTAGTTTCATATATAACTCCAATATATGGTGGCTTTTATATTGTCCTCGCTGTTTATGAAGGATATAAATTCAATAGAGAACTTAAAAATCGATTCTCCAGTATTGATAAACACAATTTATCCTGGGTTACTTTTTTAGTGGTGGGATCTGTATTGCTTTGGATTACTGCAATATTTATGACAAGCCTTCAGTTATTTTTTGGTAAAGAAATCAGACCTGAATTAGTAAGCTATCTGGCCATTTCAGCATTTATATATGCGATGGCATATAAAGGTTTGAGACAACCCGAAGTAATAGTTTTTGATAGAAGGGTCGATGAAATTGAAAAAGAAAATAAAACAAAATCTTATAAGAATTCTGGCTTAGATGATTCGAGTGCCGAAGAGTACGTGAGGATTTTATTGAAGCTTATGAATGAGAAGAAACCATTTAAAAATGAAAAATTAAATTTGCCCGACTTATCAGGTATGTTAGGCATATCAACACATAATCTCTCCGAAATTATAAATACCAGAATTGAGCAAAATTTCTATGACTTTGTTAATTCTTATAGGGTGGAAGAAGCAAAGAAGTTGATTCATGAAGATAAGACTTCAACATATAGTATTCTTAGTCATGGAATGGAAGCAGGATTTTCCTCAAAGTCGGCGTTTTACTCTGCCTTTAAGAAATTTACCAGAATGACACCGGCTCAATTTAGAAAAAAACCAAATTAGAATAATTAAAATTAAAAAGAGACGCAATATATTGCGTCTCTACGTTGTTTAAACTAAAATTCATATTCAACACCTAATACTGGGAGAGTACTCCATTGTTTCTGCTCGGCTTGTTTGTTCTCTTTTTCATCCCACATATACTGAGCAATATTTTCTCTGCCGTAAGCATTCCACACACTTAAGTAAACAATCAAATTTGACCCGCTGAAATAGAATCGTTTATCAATCCTAATGTTTAATGAGTGATAATCGGGAAGACGCTTGCCATTAATATTTTCAGTATCCCATATTCCTCTATTAAGTTCAGTTGATTTTGTAAGATCAAACGGAGTATAAGGAGCACCACCTGCATAAATCCATCTTAATTTAAATTCCCACTCGTCATTAGGAATGTATCCTCCTTCAAAAGTAAAGTTAAATTCATTGTCGTATATTCTATCGTGCCATTTGTTACTTAAATCTTTATATCTTGTCTTTGAGTAAGAAGCACTAACCAATCCGTAAAAATCAGAGGCTAGCTTTTTCTGAATCATTAATTCAATTCCTCTTGAAAATGCTTCGCCATCGTCCACTAAACTTTCATGGTTTAAGAATAATCCATCAATCATAGACTGGTCAAAGATAAACACATTAGGCTGAGAAGGATCTATTGGAAAGTTTTTGTAAGTTTTATAATATCCCTCAAGACTTAGTCTTGTTGACTCTCCAAGCATTTTACTAATTCCTACAACAAAGTGATTTGATGTTGGTGTAGCAAGGTCATTGAAGTTATTGTTCTGAACGAGAAAATTTTCCGGAATTTCTTGAGTAAAAATTCCCGCACTTCCAGATAATGTAATTCCATTGCCTAATTCATACGCTAATGATAACCTTGGAGAAACATTTAGATGATCATTGTATTCAAAATAATCTATTCTTCCACCGTATTCTAAACTTAACCGATCAAATATTTTCATACTATGCTGCGCGAAGATTCCAGCTTTCGATGTACTGATTTTATTATCAACATATAACCTGGGAGTTGGATTGCCATAATGATCTTCCCACTCTTCGTAGAGTACATCGAAAGTACTAAAATTGTATTTTGTTTCAAGTCCAAACTCAACTTTATTATTATCATCCAGTTTATAATAATTCACATTTCTGAGTTTTACACTGTTTTCTTTTGATTTATTTTCAAAAAGATGATTCTTGGATTTTGTCTCTGAATAATCTCTTTTGTAACCAAAATAAGTGTGAGAAAGTGAGGTGTTTGAGTAACCGGATTTTCCCCAGACATATTGCCAATTTAAACCGGCAACATTTGTAATGCCATCTGTTTTTCCATAAACATTTGTTAGGTCGGTCTCAAGCGCATTTTCATAATCTAAATTTATTTGGTCTAAAGAAAACACCTCTAATAATGTCAGTTTATGTTTGTCATTTAAATTATAAACAACCTTAGCTTGAGCATCTCCATAACGAGGAATTGCACCGCCGGTTTCACTTTCATCCAATATTAAATCTAAATAACTCATATTTCCAGAAATCATATAAGATCCGCGATCTGATAACGGACCTTCAATTGCCGCTCCAAAACCCTGCATACTTAAGTTAATTTGTTGTTGAGTTTTATCTTTTGCTCCTTCTCTAAAAGAAATCTCCATTATAGAAGAAAGACGGTCACCATAAATTGGTGAAAATCCACCAGAATAAAAATTCACATCTTCTATAAAGTCGACATTAAGTAATCCTATTGGTCCATCAGAGGATCCTTCGACGGGAAAGTGATTAATATTTGGAATCTCTATGTTATCTATATAAAAACTGTTTTCAATCGGACTTCCGCCTCTAACTATTAGACTATTTCTGGAATCATTTACTTTTGCAAGAGAAGGTAAACCAAAAAGAATTCTACTTACATCGCCAGCTGACCCGGGAGCTCTCCTTACTTCCTCTGAAGAAAAATTAACAGTTCCCAAAGGCTTACTATCAATCTCATGAAAATATCCACTTTCAACTACAACGTTTTCCAATTCTACGGTTGATGTTTGCAAATCAACATTAATATATGTTGTTCTTTTGGGTCTTATAATTATATCAGTTTTTGTGACCTTGTTATAACCGATGTAACTAAATTGAATGGTGTAAGTACCCACAGCAAGATTTTTGAATTGATATAATCCATCTTCATTAGTCGTAGTGCCTATATTTTTATCTTTTATAAAAATATTTACTCCAATTAATGTCGATTTGTTACTATTATCTACAACCTTGCCCTCTAAATTACCTTTAGAGGATACTTGCGGAAATACAGAACTAATTATTGTAAAAAATATTAGAATCATTATTTTTTTCATTTTGTGCCCCATTTTAAATATTGATTAAAAAATTATATGAGGCAAAAATATGTTATTAAATGCGTGAAGTCGTTTTTCTCAATGGGATGGGACTTTAAAATTCTAAATTGCGAGTTCTTTTCGATGGGGAAGGACTATGGTAGCCTATAATATAACAAGATGAACATGTAAACTCCTAGGAAATCCTATTTGAATTTGTTTATCAGGAATATTCCAAATATAATTACACCCATTCCAACAAAATGGAGTGGAAAAAGAGCTTCATTATCAATAAGACCCCAGCCAATTGCAGTAATTGGTATAAGGTATGTTGTGGATGAAGCAAAAACAGCATTAGTTTTTTTGACCAACATATTAAATATTCCAAGTGCGAATGCTGTTCCAACAGCTCCCAAAATAAATATAGAAATAATTGAAAATAAAGCATCTGGATGTGTGAAAGTTCTATTTATAAAATCGGTAGACAATAAAAACATAAGTGAAAGTGGTCCAACGGCAAACATTGTTAAAGAAACTAAAACTAACGGCTTAATATTTCCAACATACACTTTAATTAAATTGCCTGCAATTCCGTACAGAATGGTAGCTAGAATTACATATAACGCATAAATATTAAATTCTCCTAACTGTCCACTAGAGCCAACCAAACTCAAAATCACTGAGCCAATTAATCCTAATCCCAAACCAATAGCTAGGGGAAAATTAATTCTGATCTTATAGAATAATACACCAACAATAATAGTAAAAATTGGTGTTAGAGAATTTAACATACCAGCAAGAGAACTATTCATATTAGTTTCGGCTATAGCGAATAATATTGCGGGAGCCAAATTTGTAATAATCCCTAAAACCAATAACTGTTTCCAGTTGTCTTTAAAGGTAGGTCTGAGATTTCTAATTGCTATTGGAAGTAGAACAATAAATGCAAAAACGATTCGTAAAGTACCGACTTGAACCGGCGTATAGGCTAGCAATCCTTTCTTAATTAAAATAAACGAGCTGCCCCAAATTAATGAAAGAAATAATAATATTAAGATTGGGAAAAGATTGCTGTTTTTTATCTTAGAAAAGGCCATATGCACTTATAATTTCAATAATGAAAAGACAATTTAGTAATAAATATTTTTGTGAGGATTAAGATATAGATTATTAAATCAACTTCAATCTATGAGGGAAAGTTTTACTGTAACCATGTACCAAAAACTTTACCATCAAAACTTTCAGACTATTGAGTAACGGCTAACTCAGTAAGCTCTTCAAATGTTATTTCATTTTTTCTTTTTATTGTAGTAAAATAAATTACTTGTAATGTCGTATCGTCTCTTTAAGATATTTATACCTTTTTTGCCAAGTGGGTGTAACGTTAAGATTTTTTCTTCATCCATGTCTTTTTCTTTCTATCCGGCTTTTTCGTATGCTTCTTTAAGCCAGGCAAGAACTTCTTTATCAATATCTTTTGGTTCTGAAATTTTCACTCTATGTGTACACATAATTCCAAATGGACCTGATCCTTCTAACCTTCCTTGAACTTCTTTATCCTTTAATTTCAATCCCAAATCAATTCTGGTTTTTGTGCTTGGTTGAACGAGAGCAAATTGTCTTTTACGTCTCAGACTAACAGCAGCTTTCTTGGGTACAATTTCAACATCATTTCCAAACTTAGAAATCTCCTTTATAATTTTGTCATAAATAGATTTTAAGCTTTCTTTCCCTTTGTATTGATCAACAATTAATTGATCAGGGCTTTCCGCAGACCCTGCATCCGTTCCTCGAGCTTTTAATGATACCATGGTAGCATAACCGTGGGTAAATCCGTGCTCTTCTTTTAAAAATTTTAAAATTTCTCCATGCTTTTTCAATTTTTCCTTCTTTACTAATTCAATCCAATCTTCAAATGGTTTTCCGAATTTCTTTTCAATATTATCCATCATTGTTTTGTCTGCACTATCCATTTTATATCCTTTCCTAAATAATGAAATTTGATTGAAATGTTGCTGCAAAATAACATGAATTTTCTCGTTATATATGTTATGTTTGTAACTTATATAATTGATTTGCCAATATAAAGTGAAAATATAAATGAAAAACATACAAAAATTTATTCTACCTGGACTAATCGTTTTTATCTTAGCAATCTTATATTTCTCCTATTTTGCTCCTAGTGATGATCTGGGAAGTTTTGCAAGACTGGATTCTAATAGCAACGCTTCTGTTCCAATAATTGTAAAATTAGTTAAAGATAAAGGTGTACAAAGAACGCAAGAAGGTACATATGTATTTTACGTTGTTGATATAGACAACAAGGAAATGTTAATAAATGGATTAGAAAACCTTCCCCCCGGAATGAACGATTCTAAATCCATGGTTCTAACAGGTCACTTATCTAGTGAATCTAGTTTTCATGCTCATGGAATTGAGCTAAGAAATTAATCCTCTTATTGAAGTTTACGGAAACAACTAATTAGAGAAAAATTTTTACCCACAACTTTCTTACTGCTATTTCGTCTTATAGACATTAACTGAGAGAGATGTGTTAGATTATAAATTGCCTTACCATGTTATACAAGAAGATGAAGAGGAAACCTTTCGTCCCAAGTTATCTTTTAAAACTCTAGTAGACGCAAAAGAGTTTGTTCGCTTTGCTTCAAGTCCAAATTTAATAATTGTAAAAACAAATGAGCTCAAAGACTATTACATTAGGGTTGAATCAAAGAAATATGAATTTTAACTTTCATTGATTATAACATCTTTAATGTTGCTGTCATTCTGATTTTATAATCTTAAACACAAAAGAAAAACATTTATTCCGATCTTTTTAATACTGAGCCGAAAGGAATTATTGTTAAGTCAATAATATGTTTCGACTCAGCTCCAAATAAATAATAGTTCTAATTGAAATTCAACTTGGGTAATCTGCCCGGAGTATATGGAGCCCCGCTACTTTCTAATTTTAGCTCAAAATCTAAACTTGTTAATTGCTACAACGAATGAATTAAAAAATTATTATTTAGGTTTGGAGTACAGAGGTTTTGATTCTAGAAAATTTTAACAATTCTTATTATACCTAAACACTAAAATCTAAATAAACTTCTATCCTTCTACAAGTTACTGCAATTTCTTTCATTAACTACATATCCAATGTTTTTATCGTCAGGTTATAGCTGGCCTTTTGGATCACTTCCAACATGGTTAAAAGGAGTTTATTCACTTTTTCCAAGTACTCCCTATTATGCTGCATTTACCAGAGTATCTCAAAAGGGCGCTGGTCTAAATGATGTTGTTCCTGAATTACTTCACATGGTTGTGCTTGTTAAATTTTACTATATTCTAGCAAAGGTAAGAATGAAAAGTCTTGTAAAAAAAGTATCTCTAAAAACAGCTTGATAGATATCCGTTTTTTTACTCCTACAAAAGAAAAGATTCTATAACTTTACACACACATAATAAGTTGTAGGTATAAATATGATTCGCAAAACTATTGCACTCCTCTTCATAGGATTTCTAATTCTATCGTGTTCAAAAAACAATTCTGATAAAATTGAAAAACCTTCAGAATTAATCAAGTTTAATGGGATAAAGCATGTATTAATTCTAAATGCTGAATCGATAAACTCACAAAACTTTCTTTATGCAGATACCATTCAATATTATAGTGGAGAGGAAGCAACAAAAGTTTACCAGATAGACACCGGAAAAGAACTTGAAGAAAAAACTTTTTACATTCGCAATAATACTGCCGATTCAATTAAATTAGCGGTTTCTGATAGCTTAAATTTTATTGCAAAAACTTTTGACTATACGAATGACAAAACGTTAAGAGATGTCTCCCTATTTGAAAAATTTGAGACCTTTATTAGCTCAGATATTAAAACCTATATTTCAACTCTTCCATTTAAACTAACAATAGTTGATAATGAAGTTGTTGTAATTGAAGAAATTTATATTCCTTAGCATTTAATTTGAATTGGATTTAAAATGAAAAATCTTGTGATACTTATTGTTATCTCTACCTCCTTTGTTTTTGGTCAAGCTAAAAATAATATAATTCTTGAAGCAGAATATGATAAGCTTCCAATTGAAATATCGATAAGTAATTCAGGAATATATGGTGTTTCACATTTTAAAATTGTAGAAAATAATATTTTGCTTTATGACTTTAACAAGTCGTATGTTCATACATTTTCTAAAAATTCTTTGGTTAAATCAACACCGATAAATCCACAGAAATTATCATCTCAATTATTGAAAAATGAAAGTCTTCAAACTCTAAAAGAGAATAATAATCTCTATTACAATTTTGAAAATGGAGAACTAAAAAACAATAGAAACGAAGAGTTTAATATTAATGTTTGCTCAACCAGTTCTCTAGATGTAGATTATAAGCATGAGGAAAAATCTAAAAAGTTTTCCCTCTCATTTCCTGATGATCTTGCATATGCAAACTTAATAGGCATAGATAAAGAAAATTTCATATTCTTAATTGTTGAACGATACGTACAACAAGTCCCTTTGAAAGTTCGTCGCCAAGTATATACACTTAGTCCTTACGGGAATATTTGTTCTGTGTTAGATTTACCTGATACTAAATATTTATTTACTCTCTCTGATCTTACTGTTGATGAAGATGGAAATTTGTATCATTTATTTTCCTCAAAGAAAGGAATAAAAATAATTAAGTGGCAGGGATTAAAAATTCTTTCTAAAACTAATGTCAAATACTCAGAGGAATATTATCACCATTTCCATTATAACCAAATATTGCCAACCAATGAGATAAAGAACAAGAATTATTTGGGAAAAACAACAGCAGGCTCTAGAGCAAAAGCATTAAGAATTGCCGAAAATTATGTTTATCATAAATACAATTGCACAAGCAGTAATTTAGCGCCAGATAATGTTACCGCTCCTGATGGAGATATTGTTAGAACTCCAGCTCGACTTATTGTAGGTGCAAATGCAAGAGTTCCATATAAATGGGGTGGATTTAATACTCTTGATCAATTTAACGATGGACTTTCAAACGGTTTATATGCTGGAGATATTAACACTGCCGGTGTTTCTTCATCCGCTGTTGGTGTAGACTGTTCAGGATATGTTAGTAGATGTTGGCAATTAAGTTATCATGCCTCCACTTCATATATGCCAAATATAACTGGTTTGTATAATAACTGGTCAGAGTTAAAACCTGGTGATGCTGTACATAAGGTCGGACATGTTAGGCTTTATATATCAACCCAATCAAATGGAAGCATCAAGGTTGCTGAATCAACTAGTCGCGGATGGGGAGTTTCATACTGGAATTTTGCACCCTCAGACTTAACTGATTATTCTCCCAGATATTATACTGGAATGTCCGATGACTATTATGAAAATCAGCCTAAATTAATTTCTATTATTCAAGAGTCGGATAACAAAATCAAAATTCAGTGGGAGTGTAATGATTCAGAAGTTTTGGGTTATAGGCTTTATCGTTCTGTTGATAGAGTTAATTGGACTCTATTGCTTGATGAAAATACTCTACAAGAAAAGTATGCAAATGATGTTCTAGCAAAAGGAGCTCTTTATTATAGAGTTTCAAGTGTTAGAAATAATTCTCTAAATATTTCTGAAAGCGATCTATCTAATGAATTGGGAACTGGAAAGACCGATTCAGAAACAAAGTATCTAATTGTTGATGGATTTGACAGAGAATCTGGAAGTTGGCGAGGAGCAGGTCATAAGTTTGCTGGATATTACGGAAAATCACTATTTAAGAATGGAGTAAGTTTTGAAACAATAAAAAGCGAATACCTTACAGAACCTGATTTTAACTTAAGCGACTATTCTGGAATATTTTGGATTTCAGGTGATGAGAGCACTGTTGATGAAACATTCAATTCATATGAACAATCCACAATTATCAATTATTTGGAAAACGGAGGTAAGCTATTTGTCTCTGGAAGTGAAATTGGTTGGGATTTAGATTATAAAGGAACTTCTACAGATAAAAGTTTTTACAATAATTACCTTAAAGCTGATTACCTTTCTGATGATGCCGGTTCTGTTTTCGTTAATGGAGTTTCTGAGTCTTCCCTTGAAACATGCAGTTTTAACATTGGACAAACTTATGATGAAGATTACCCAGATGAAATAGCTTCTTTCGGTGGAAGTTCGGTGTGTATGCGATATTCAAATAATAAAGGTGCTGGCATTCAGTTTGCTGGTTCTTTTGGAACTTCTACTCAAACATCAAAAATTGTTTACTTAGCCTTCCCTCTTGAAACTACAGCAAATGATGATGAGTTTGATAATGTTATATCAAATGTTCACAAATATTTTTTAGAGGAAATTGTTTCTGTTGGCAATAATCAAGTTGAGAATCTTATTTTTCACTTAAGCCAGAACTATCCTAATCCTTTTAATCCAACAACAATTATTCGCTATCAGATTCCTAAACATATTCAGAATAATAACGTTACTTTGAAAATTTTTGACGTACTTGGAAATGAAGTTGCCACATTGGTTGATGATCAAAAGTCTGTTGGAAATTATCAGGTTACATTCAATAGTGAGAATTTTTCTAGTGGAGTATATTTATACAGATTAAGGGCTGGAAATTATATCTTATCTAAAAAAATGTTGTTGATAAAATAAAACTAAGTCTCCAAGTTTATTAAACATGGAGACTTAGTTTTAATAAGCTAATTTATTTTTAGCTGCGGCAATCTTCCTGGTGTATATGGAGCCCCGCTACTTTCTAATTTTAGCTCCAAATTCTGTATGTCAATTTCACTAAGGTCTTTTACCTTTTTATAAATTGGAGGAAACTCTTCCAACAAAATATTAAGCACACTTTTTTCACTTTCAGTTATCGGTTCTGTAGAGCTATCGTGAGCCCATAATAATATTTCTAGTCTCTCGTTAATTGTGCTCGGTGATGGAGGATTTTCTTCTGTGCTTGGAGACTTGCTTTCTCTATTGAATTTTAAATAAACTTTATCTAATTCCAATGCTAATCTGTTTGCATCGGCAAGCAGTTCAGAGCCAGCAGATGGAGTAGTAATTATTGCTTGTTTTATTTTATCAACTTTTGATATAAGTTCATCTAAGAATTTTTCTGTACCGGAAATAGTTCTAATTAATTCACCGGCTTTTTGTTGAAATACTACCAACTCTTCCCTTTCCGGAGTTATCTGTAATTGCTTATTCAATGGCACAACGTTAAATTTTACTGTGTTGGATAGTTGTTTTTCTCCTTCCCTAGTAACGAGAAACAGAGAAACCTTATATTTACCTGGTAATACTAGTGTGCTGCTATTTGGTTTTGCTTTGGGATTAAATTTATCTTTTTCAGATAATGGATTTAGGTTTTGATATCGTAAATCCCAACCTTCCCTTTGAATTCCCTTTTTAGCTTCTTTTGTTAACTTGCGAATAAAATTATTATATTCGTCAGAAATTAAAAATGTTAAATATGGATCAACTTCATTTTTTTCTTTTCTTAATTCTTCATTAGAAGGTTGTGGAATTGGCTTCCCTTCTTTGAACAATTCTTTCTCTTTTTCTAAACGTAATTGTTTTAGAGTTTTAGGAATGTCTTTTAAATAATATGTAAAAGTTGCTCCAAATTCAGAATTTTTAGCTTTATAGTAGGTTGAGCCTTGTCCGTATCTTGCACTGCTTTGAACATAAACTAAAGCATCTTTAACAGGAAATAATTGTGCCTCTTCTTCCAATTGTTTGTTATCTATATTTCTTAAAAGCGAGTAATCATCCAGAATATAAAAACCTCGTCCAAATGTAGCCAAAACCAAATCTTCTTCTCTTTCTTGAATCGCTATGTCCTTAACAGATATGGTCGGAATACCGGATTTTAATTGTGTCCATGTTTTACCAGAATTAATTGAGAAAAATATTCCAAACTCGGTACCCACAAACAGTAAATCCGGATTTATAAAGTCTTGTTCAATTGTATGGACACTTCCATTTTCAGGTAAATTTCCAGATATCGATTTCCAGCTTTTTCCTTTGTTTTTACTCATTAATACATAAGGTTTGAAATCATCTCTTTTATGATTATTGAATGTTGCATAAACTATATTTTTATCAAATTTGGATGTTAAAATATCACTGACATAACTAAATTCAGGAACTCCTGGAAAATCTGAATGTTTTTTCCAAGTTTTAGCATCTTCAGTAACCTGAATTACTCCATCGTCTGTTCCGGCATAAATAAGATTTTCTTTCAATTTTGATTCGCTTAGTGAAACAATTGTCCCCCATAGCGAAGTTGACCTGTCTTTGGCTACAGCATCTATGCTCCAAAATTTATCCATAACCGGCCAAGTATTTCTATCAACTTGAGCAGTTAAATCATCACTAATAACTTCCCATGAGTTACCTTTGTCTTCACTTCTGAACACTTTATTAGCTGCACAATAAAGACGTGTGTTATTATGTGGACTTATGAATAAAGGTGTGTCCCAATTCCATTTATATCTGTCCTCCCCTTTTCTTGGTTCAGGTCTAATATAAATACTTTCTTTTGTAACTTTATTATATCTAACCATCCACCCATATTGAGCTTCTGCATAAACCGTATTCGGATCTGTCGGATCAACTGAAGACCAAAAACCATCTCCACCATTAGTGATAAACCAATCGCTATTTACAATTCCATCGGCACTGATTGTTTGTGATGGTCCACCCATGCTGTTGTTATCTTGTGTTCCTCCGTATACATTATAGAAAGGTTCACTGTTATCAGCAAAGACCCTATAAAATTGTGTTACAGGTAGGTTTTCTTTATAATCGTATGTGTTGCCGCCATCAAAACTTTCATAAATTCCTCCGTCACCGCCAATTAAAAAGTTCTCTGTGTTATTCGGATTTATCCACATTGCATGATCGTCTACGTGTCTATTTTTTGTGCTTAATCTTTTCCAGGTTTTTCCTCCATCAAGTGTAGCTTCTGATCTAACATTCATCATGTAAACTTTATTTTCATCATTAGGATCACAAAAAATCTCATTAAAATATTGACCAGAAGCATTTTTGTCGCTCATCTTTTTCCAGGATGCTCCCCTATTTGTAGATCTGAAAAATCCACCTTTTCCATCAGCAGCTTCAACACTTAAATAAATATATTCCGGATTTGCAGAAGAAATATCCAATCCCATACCACCGATATCTACCTTTGGCAATCCCTTCATAATTTTTCCCCAGGTTTCTCCACCATCAACAGATTTATAAACAGCTGACTCTGGTCCGCCACCAATTTTAGTAAATGTGTGCCTTCTCCTTTGTTCTGATGTTGCATACATTAGATCCGGGTTTCTTGGATCAAAAACAATTTCATTAACACCTGTGTGTTTGCTGATCTCCAAGACTTTTTTCCATGAGTTTCCACCGTCTGTGGTTTTATATAAACCTCTATCTCCTCCCGGTCCCCAAACTGAGCCTTCGGCTGCAACAAAAACTATATCAGTATTTCTAGGATCTATAACTATTTTTCCTATTTGACGTGATTCTTTTAATCCTACGTTTTTCCAATTTTTTCCACCATCAATTGATTTGTAAACTCCATCTCCATAACCAAGTGCTCGCTGGTGATTATTTTCACCTGTTCCGGTCCAAACAACATTAGGATTTTCAGGGTCTATTGCGATACAACCAATTGAATATGAACCATACTTATCAAAAATAGGCTCAAACGTTGTTCCGCGGTTATTAGTTTTCCAAATATTTCCACTAGATACTGCTACAAAATATTCACTGTGATTTTTTGGATTAACAACAATATCCGATATTCTCCCGGAACTAAAAGCCGGACCAATATTTCTCCACTTCAATCCGTTATAAGTAGATGAAGAATCGGAAAGTTTTTTTTCTTCATTGCTATCAGCATTAATAAATGTGGGTATAACAAAAAGTAACATCACAAAAATGGCGGTGAGTTTTTTCATTTATCTCTCTTATTAATTATTATTATGAATTATCGATTAGACGATTTTTACATATATTAAAAATATAAAGGTTTGTTAAATATTCATAAGATGAATGAATATATAATCTACAAATTAATAGAATTGAAAGAGGGAAATTAGAGATCTTCTCTTCATTAAGATAACAGAAGGATAGAAAAGGGCAACACATCGTTTCAAGAAAAAAGTAAAAAAAAAAAATAAATTTAAGAAAATTTAAAAATAAAATGAATATAAAATGGTGATGATTTGTGGGGTGGTGTTGAAACTGTTTCCAGTATTCACAACTTCTTGTGGAACACTGGAATCTTTAAAATTTAAAACTAACTTTTTATTGCACGTCTTACGAAACCATCTGAGTTTTCCAATCTTTTCGTTGCATCTTCAAAGCTGACTTCCGCTAGAATCATTACAAGAGCTGATTTAACATGATAATTTGCCTCTTCCAGATGCTTCGTTGCTTCATCATAATCAACACCGGTTATCGTCATTACTATTCTTTTCGCTCTCTCGACTAACTTTTTGTTAGTCATCTGAAGATCTATCATCATATTTTCGTAAGTCTTGCCTAACCGAACCATGGTTGCTGTTGTTAACATATTAAGTACTAGCTTTTGTGCGGTACCACTTTTCATACGCGTAGAGCCCATTACTACTTCCGGACCTACATATGGACAGATTGGAATATCGACTTCATCTATATTGAATGTTTCTCTAGGTGTGCAAGTTACATATAATGTTGTAGCGCCTATTTCTTTTGCTTTTTTAACAGCTCCTATTACATATGGAGTTCTTCTGCTTGCAGCTATTCCGCAAACTACGTCATTACTGTTTACATTTGCATCAACAACGTCTTTAGCTCCATACTCTTCCAAATCTTCAGCCCCCTCTTGGGCAACAAACATTGCTGCTTCACCACCGGCAATATAGCCTTGTACCATTTCTGGAGGTGTACCGAAAGTTGGTGGGCATTCAGAAGCATCAACCACCCCCAGTCTGCCACTAGTTCCGGCACCAAAATATAATAGTCTCCCCCCGTTCTTAATTGAGTCAACTATCTTATCAACTGCTTTTTCAATATGGGGAAGTTCCAATTCAACAGCCAAAGGAACTGTCTTATCTGCATTATTAATTATTTTAAGAATTTCTGCTGTTGAAGCAAAATCTATATCTGTCGAATTAGGATTACGTTGTTCAGTAGCTAAATTACTTATTTCATTGAACAGCTTCTTGTTTTCTGCACTCATTTAGTAAGTTCCAAAAGAATTATTTTCTTACCTTTTTTATTCCTGATATTGCTCGGTTTATATGATAAGTCAAAAATTGTTGATTTTTTTATATGAGATCTATATTTAAGCTCGGCAGTTTTAAATTCTTCTTCCAACTGACCGCCTTTAATTACAGCCAAATATGCTTTGTCCTTAATCAATGGAAGAGAATACCTAAAAAGAATAATTAAAGGAACTGTTCCTCGACTTACAATGAGATCAAACTTATTTTTGTGTTTTTTAATAAATTCATCACTCTCTACTCGAGAATTTTCAACAACCAAATTACCCAACTTTAATTTTTGAATAAATTCCGAGACTGCTTCCGTTTTTTTACCTGTTGAGTCGACTAAAACACCTCTTTTTAAAGGCTTTGTAATTGCTAGTGGAATTCCAGGAAGTCCACCACCTGTACCTATATCTAAAAATCTGTTTGCGCTAGTTGGCAAATACTCTGTTATAAAAGAAGAAATAAAGATATGGTTTTCAATTATGTTTTCTGTGTCTTTACGAGAAACCAGATTTACTTCCTCATTTTTTTTCACCAAAAGATCTGCGAAATGAGCTAGTCGCTCAACCTGGTAATCACTAATGCTTAATTGATTTTCCCAATAAAGAGTCTTTAATTCTTTTATATAGTCTTTCCTTGTTTTCAATCCTACCTCTTTAAATTTAACTCTTCAAATATACTAATAATACCGAAATATCTGCAGGTGAAACTCCTGAAATTCTTGCTGCTTGTCCTAAAGATCTTGGTTTAATTTTATTCAGCTTTTCTTTTCCTTCTGTTGAAATTGTCTTTAAATTTAAAAAATCGAAACCTGAAGGTATTTTTAAACTTTCTAATCTCTCCATTTTTGTAATCAATTCTTGCTGCCTAAAAATATACCCTTCATATTTTAACTCAATTTCAACTTGTCGTAAAGCATCCATATTTTCAAGCAAGGAATCAGCAATAGGATATTTTCCTGCATCCATAAGCAGAAGTAATTCTCTTAAATTAAGTTCGGGTCTCTTTACCAACTTGCCCAGCGTTTCTGTATTATCAAGTAAAGATGAGTTTTTGGTTTCAAGAAAAGAATTAATTTGCTTTGGAGTAAATTTGATATTCGAAGCAAACTCTATTGCCTTTGAAATAAGATCTTCCTTCTTATCCAGTTTATTTATTAATTTATCTTTAACCAAACCAAACTGATTTCCATATCTTAAAAGTCTTCGGTCAGAATTATCTTGTCTCAACAACAATCTATGTTCGGCTCGAGAAGTAAACATTCTATAAGGTTCATTAGTTGATTTTCCAACAAGATCATCAACCAACACCCCAATGTATGACTCGCTTCTTTTTAATATAAACTCTTTCCTTTTCTGAATTTTTAGCCCTGCATTAATTCCAGCAATCAATCCTTGTCCGGCAGCTTCTTCATATCCAGATGTTCCATTTATTTGTCCCGCAAAATACAGACCTTCAACTAATTTTGCTTCTAATGTTAAATCAACTTGATATGGCGGAAAATAATCATATTCAACTGCATATCCGGGTCGAACCATAATTGAGTCCTCCAAACCCTTAATTCCATGAATAGCTTTCAACTGTACATCTGCAGGAAGTGAGGAAGAAAAACCATTTACGTAAATTAAATCATCATCCAAACCTTCGGGTTCCAAAAATAATTGATGACGTGATTTATCTGCAAACCTTACTATTTTATCTTCTATTGAAGGACAGTACCTAGGACCAGTTCCATGAATTAATCCTGTAAACATTGGCGACTGCTCAAAACCAGTTTCTAGAATTTTGTGAACACTCTCATCAGTGTATGTAATATGACAACTAACCTGTGGAAGAAATGGAAATTTACTTCTATCTGTTCTCATTGAAAACGGCTCAGGAATTTCATCTCCCAACTGTTCTTCTAAAATGTCAAAGTTAATCGAATCTTTTAATAGCCGTGGAGGTGTTCCTGTTTTCAATCTACCAAACTTAAATCCAAGACTACTAAGTCTTTCTGTTAAACCAAAAGAAGCATTCTCACCAAATCTTCCTCCTTTGGTCGCATTTAATCCGGTGTGCATTAGTCCATTTAGAAACGTTCCTGAAGAAACTATAACTGCTTTGCATTTAAGTTCTTTTCCTTGGAGCGTATTAACACCTACTACTTTTTTATCTTCAATTATTATATCTATTACAGAATCTTCAACAATATCTAAGTTTTCCGTATTTGAAACAATTTTCACTGCTTCTTGAGAATAAAGCTCTCTATCAGATTGACATCTTCCAGCCCAAATTGCTGGACCTTTAGATTTATTAAGTATTCTAAACTGAATCCCTGACTTATCTGCAATTTCTCCCATTACTCCACCGAGAGAGTCAATTTCATGAACGAGATGCCCCTTGGCACTTCCGCCAATTGCAGGATTACAAGACATCCTCCCTATTGCGTTTTTATCCATTGTAATCAATGCAACCGAGAGACCCATTTTTGCAGGAGCTACAGACGCTTCAATTCCAGCATGTCCTCCACCAATTACAATTATATCATAGTTTTTCATATTTATATCTTTCTGTTCCACGTGGAACTATTTTGGAAAATTGACTTAAAATAATATTTTTGTTTCACGTGAAACGATAGTTTTCTAACAAATTTTTATCAGTGCTCGTAATTCTTAATGCGACAAGGATTCATTCATAAATTCAGAATTTAGCGATCTTATTTATTTTCCAATGCAAAACTGAGAGAAAATATTGTTTAAAATATCATCAGTAGTCACCTTGCCTATTATTTCTCCTAGAGCATTTTCTGCATTTCTTAAATCAACTGATATAAATTCTCCACTAAAACTACCATTTATTGAATCAATTGCTTTTTTTAAATGATCAACTGCCTTTTCCAAAGCTGTTTTATGACGAAGATTTGATACTACCGCGCTTTTCTCAGTAAATATTTCTGAAACAAAACTTCTCTTTTTGAGTAGCTCAACAAACTTATTAATTCCCTCTCCAGTTTTGGCAGAGATTCCAATAAGTCCTTTTTCAATACTTTTATTATCAAGGTCAATTTTATTAACTAAATAAATCATTTTCTCTTCTGTTGTAAGCTCTAATAATCCCGACTTTAAATCTGCTGGAAAATCTGAGTTAGTGTCAGAAATTAAAACAACAAGATCAGCATCTTCAACTGCTTTTCTGCTTCTTAGAACTCCCTCTTGCTCAACCTCATCATTAGTAATTCTTAAACCGGCAGTGTCGAAGATCTTAAAAAGAACTCCATCAATTGAAATTTCTTCCCTTATTATATCTCTGGTAGTTCCTGGAATGTGACTAACTATTGCTCGCGACTCCTTTACCAAATAATTAAGTAAAGATGACTTCCCAACATTCGGCTTTCCAACCAAAACTACATTTACTCCATCCCTTAAAACTTTTCCTATTTTGTAGGATTCTATTAGCTTATTTATTTCGTATATAATTTTTTCTATTTCAAGCTTCACTTTTTCGTAAGAAACAAACTCAATCTCTTCTTCAGCAAAATCTAATTCAAGTTCGATCAATGAAGATGAATTCACAAGCATATGTCTCAAAGCATCTATTCTCTGTGAAAGCAAACCATCTAATTGATTACGTGCTCCTTTTAACGATGCGTTTGTTCTTGAATTAATAACATCAATTACTGCCTCTGCTTGAGAAAGATCTATTTTGCCATTTAAAAAAGCTCTTTTTGTAAACTCTCCTGGTTCTGCCAATCTAACATTATGTTGAATTAATCTTTCAAGAATTTTATTACATATCAGTTGACTTCCGTGTGTACTTATCTCAATCGACTCCTCTCCTGTATAAGAATTAGGAGACCGAAAAACTGAAACTAGAACATCATCAATTACCTCACCATCAATTGAATTAATTTTACCATAATGTATTGTATGTGAATCAACTTCATTAAGATCTTTTTGGCCCTTGAAAATTTTATTAACAGAAGATATACTTTCTATTCCGCTAATTCTTATAACTGATATAGCTCCAACACCAATTGGAGTAGCAATAGCAGTAATTGTGTCTTCTGTTGAATAAATCATGTTTGTATTTAAATTATTTGTGTTTGTAACATTACTTAATGAATTTAGAACAGTAAAATTAACACTAAATAATAACAATTACAATTATCCAAAACTCTTAACTTATTGTGAACAACTGAGTTAGAGTACTCCGGGGTCTTATTATTAAAGTGAAAGGCCTTGTTACGTTAGTTTATAGGGTGTTGGAAAGAACCTTTTGATATAATACTTTGTTAAATATTCACTATTATTAACAAGAATCTTTTTTGTAGGAGTAAAAATGTCATTCAATTTAAATAAGTTAACCGTAAAAGCCCAAGAGGTAGTACAAAATGCAGTAGAAATTGCTCAGAATTATACTAACCAAATAGTTGAGCCTGAACATATGCTTGCTTCTATGCTACAAGAAAGCGGAAGTGTTGCTGAATCGATGGTGCAGAAAACAGGGACCAACGTTGCTCAGATGAAAATTAAAATAGGTGAGCTTTTAGAAAACTTGCCAAAGGTTTCTGGTTCAGGAATCGGAAATCAACAGCTTTCAACAAATACAGGAAAGCTATTTGATCGTGCTGCTGCTGAAGCCAAAAACCTAAAAGATGAGTTTATTTCAACCGAACATTTATTATTAGCATTAACAGAAGATCCAGGTAAAGTTGGAGAATTATTAAAACAAAATAACGTTACAAAAAACATTGTGCTCTCAGCATTAAAAGATATACGGGGAAACCAAAGAGTAACATCCCAAACTGCTGAGGATACTTATCAATCACTTAAAAAATTTGGTCGCGATTTAAATGAGCTTGCTCGAGCTGGAAAACTAGATCCTGTAATTGGAAGAGATGAAGAAATTAGGAGAGTACTTCAAGTTCTTTCTAGACGGACAAAAAACAACCCTGTGTTAATTGGCGAACCCGGGGTTGGTAAAACAGCGATTGCAGAAGGATTGGCACATAGAATAGTTTCTGGAGACATTCCGGAAACACTGAAAACAAAAACAATAATTGCCCTTGACTTGGGAGCATTGGTTGCCGGTACTCAGTTTAGGGGACAGTTTGAAGAGAGAATAAAAGCTGTAATAAAAGAAGTTCAATCATCAAATGGAGAAATAATACTATTTATTGATGAAATGCACCAGTTGGTTGGAGCAGGAAAAACCGATGGAGCTATGGATGCAGCAAATATTCTTAAACCTGCACTAGCTCGAGGTGAACTACATGCAATAGGAGCAACCACTTTAGATGAGTATAAAAAACATATAGAAAAAGATGCTGCTTTAGAAAGGAGGTTCCAACCTGTAATGGTTTTAGAGCCAACTGAAGAAGATACCATTTCAATTTTACGCGGACTTAAAGAACGCTATGAAGTTCACCATGGTGTAAGAATTACAGACGGAGCTATTGTGGCTGCTGTACAGCTTTCAAATAGATATATATCTGATAGATTTTTACCTGACAAAGCAATAGATCTTGTAGATGAATCAGCATCAAAATTAAGAATTGAAATTGATTCTATGCCGGAAGAGCTTGATAATGTTGAAAGAAAAGTTAAAACATTAGAAATTGAAAGAGAAGCATTAAAAAGAGAAAAAGATAAAATTTCTTTAGAGCGATTGAGCGAATTAAATAAAGATGTTAGTAATCTTGAAGAAGAAAGAAACGAATTAAAATCACATTGGTTGCTTGAAAAAGACAAAATAAAAACAATTCGCAAATTAAAAAGTGACATGGAAAACACACGAACACAAGCTGAGAAATTTGAGAGAGAAGGAAATCTTGGCAAAGTTGCCGAGTTAAGATATGGTGTAATTGCTGATATTGAAAAAAGAATAAAACTTGAAACAGAAGAACTAGCTAGTATTCAAGAATCAAGTAAGATGCTAAAAGAGGAGGTTGACTCTGAAGATGTTGCTGAAGTTGTTGCAAAATGGACAGGCATTCCCGTAAGTAAAATGCTTGAAAGTGAGCGAGGAAAACTTGTTCGTTTAGAAGATGAGCTTCATAAAAGAGTAGTTGGACAGACGGATGCAGTTGCTGCTGTTGCAAATGCAATAAGAAGATCAAGGGCTGGATTACAGGAAACGACAAAACCAATTGGCTCTTTTCTTTTTATTGGAACAACTGGTGTCGGGAAAACAGAGTTAGCGAGAGCTTTAGCCGAATACTTATTTAACGATGAACATGCAATGATCCGAATAGACATGTCTGAATATATGGAAAAACATTCTGTCTCAAGATTAGTTGGCGCACCCCCCGGATATGTTGGATACGAAGAGGGTGGTCAGCTGACCGAGGCTGTAAGAAGAAGACCATATTCGGTTGTTCTATTAGATGAAATCGAAAAAGCTCATCCTGATGTATTTAATATTTTACTACAGATACTTGATGATGGAAGATTGACCGACAACCAGGGAAGAACTGTAGACTTTAAAAATACCATAATTATAATGACCTCCAACATTGGCTCACATTTGTTCCAAGAAAAACTTCATACATTTAATGAAGATAATTATGAGAATCTTTTGAGCGAAATAAGAGTTAAGCTGGGTGACTTATTAAGAAAAACTATTAAACCCGAGTTTCTCAATAGAATAGATGAAATTGTTCTATTTAAGCCGTTGCTCAGTAGCGAGCTTAGAGAAATAATTGGTATTCAACTCAAGAGGCTAGATAAACTTTTAGCTGAAAAAAATATGCAACTTGAAATTAAGGATGAGGTGAAAGAGTTTCTACTCTCAATCGGATCTGATATTACATACGGAGCAAGACCATTAAAGAGAACTATTCAGCGGCATTTAATAAACCCATTATCAACCGAACTGCTGATGAATAATTTTTCTGCTGGAGATACTATTGATGTCAGTTATCCAGGGGATGGAATAGTAAAGTTTAGCAAAGCTTAAGCAATTAATATTGTGCGGGTTTGTGTTTTTAAAATACCGGAATCTTATCTTTTTAGATTTCGGTATTCTAGTTTTGCTAAGAAAATGGAAATGACTAAATATATTCTTTCTTTATAATTTTTTCTGCTGCCATAATTAGCTCTAAATTGTTTTTTACTTTTACTCCATTTTCAAGATAAATAGTATCTTCCAACCCAATTCTACTATCGTATTCTCTTCTTTTCGCCTCTCTAATTAATCCCCATGACGCAGAATTAAATCCATGTAATAGTATTTTAACTTTATTGTTTTCTTGGTTCAGAATACTTTCTATTGCAGAGACTGTTACTAAAGCCTCTTCCAATATTTCTTCCTCGGGCTCAATTAGAATTCTCTCACAATACTCTTTCAGATTGCTGTTTACAAATATTTCTGCCGCCTTTTTCTCACTCAAGCCTGCTTCAATAGTAACACCTTTTTTTATTAGAGCGTTTGTAACCTCTTGAACATTGTCCTCTATTATATTTACAGAAACAAAATCTGGAACAACTGTCCAACTTTCAATTAATTTTACTCTTTGTGTTAAATCAGGCTCTATCCACTCACCAGTGCTAATACCAATTTTTATTTTGGAAGAGATTTTTTTAACAGTTGTTATTAATTCTAAGACATCTTCTGGATTTATACTTTCGTTACCTTTTTTATCATAACAATGAATATGAAAAACATTATAACCCAATTGAAAAAGCTGATCAACAGCCTTTTGTATTTCTTCTATTGCTTGGGGAATGTTTTCATTCTCTATTTTTGGTCTAGCACCATTTAGGGCTATTTTTAATAACATCTAAATCAGCCTTTCCATTATGTAAAAGTAGAGGCATAAACTTTACGCAACTACAAGATTAATTATTCAACAATTGGTGCTCCATTTTCAATCAGCTTCTTTTCAATTGCCGGAATTTCATTTTTAACAATATTATTTAAATTTACCTCAAACTCTGCAAACTGTCTTTTGGCAATATTTAAACTTTTTATATGTGTTTGCGTTGGTCCATATGTTGAACCATAAGTTCCGTTTATCGCAACTCCCAACCTGTATAAGATTGTAGGGTTGTCTTTTTCACCAACCTCGTTTTTTGATTTGCTTCCATTTAGCTGTTCGTCTAAGTTGTATAACTTCTGTTTTAGAGAATGTATGTTTTTGACTAAATCTTTATTTTCAGCTAATATTTTTGAAACAGCCAACTGTAATGCTTCTACTTTTTTAAATGTCTTTTTTAACCTTAAAGCTGCAGCCGTTGTTTGCCGTTGCAAATCAGTAATCTCAGTCCAAAAAGCAACTGTTTTCTCCGGTTCATTTCCCGTTAAAGCGCCTTTGTAAAGTCTTACAACACTAAATGGTATTGGTCCGGCTAGCAGTTTAATATCACCGTTAATCTGTTTTGACAATGTAACCGAATAGTTTCCTGGAGCAGCCAAGACACCTCCAATATCCTTTTTAGGGAGTTCTTTCTGTGAGTCTATTACTCTTACCGAAGGAAAGCAAAGATCCCAAGCCACTCTGTTAAATCCTTTTTTATTTTTTCCTTTAATTTTTCGTACAACATTTCCATATGTGTCTTTGACAGTCAACCAAATTAATGGCTTATCCTGCCGTCTTTCAACCTCTACTTCCCCCCAACCCGGAAATGAAACATCCTTATTTTGTTCTTCTCGTTCTTTCTCGTATGCTTGTCGTACTTTTTTAAGCTCCTTATATTCCTCTCTTAAATAATATGTAAACACCGCTCCAAATGGAGGATTTTTTGCAGTAAAGTATGAAGCTCCTTGAGATCCCTTTTCACTAAATCCATGTCCCGGGCGAGGAATATACCATAATGCATTTCTACTGCTAAATAACTCAGCTTCTTTAGTTTTAAGTGTTTCAGGTTTAATATCTCTTAGGAATGAGTAGTCATCAAACACATAAAAACCTCTACCAAAAGAAGCACCAACAAGATCATTCTCTCTCCGCTGAATTGCTAAATCTCTAAATGAAATTGTCGGAATGTCACCCTTAATTTTAATCCACTCTTTTCCAGAATCAAGAGTAAGAAAAATTCCAAACTCTGTGCCCACAAAAAATAATTCTGGATTTATATGATCCTGTACAACTCTCCAAACAATAGTTCTTTTGGGTAGATTTCCAACTATTGATTTCCAAGTTTTTCCCCTATCAGTACTTTTTACAAGATATGGATTTAAATCCCCGTATTTATGATTATCTAAGACAACATATACTGTATTCTCATCAAACAAGTCTGCTTTAATATCATTTACAAAAGCTGTTTTTGGAATACCTGATATATTACCAACTTCTATTTTATTCCATTTCCTACCACCATCTTCAGTTACTTGAATTATGCCATCATCCGTTCCGGCATAAATAACTCCTTCTTTTAGAGGAGATTCTGATAAAGAAGTAATAGTATTATAATTAGACATTGCGTACACATCGTAAGGAGAGTCCCAACTCCACGTTTTATCCATAATCGGAAGTGTTATTCTTTCTTGGTTTAGTGTAAGATCACCTGAAATTGTTTTCCAGCTATCTCCCCTATCATCTGATCTCCAGACCCTTTGAGAAGCAAAGTATATTCTTGTTGGAAAATGCGGACTTACCAAAATTGGTGCGTCCCAGTTAAATCTTTCGTAAGGCTCCCCTTCTTCCGGCTGGGGTTGAATGTGTAAAATTTCCCCGTTAGTTAGGTCTACTCTTGTTAAGTTTCCCTCCTGCCACTCAGAGTAAATTATATTTGGATTACCCGGTTCGGTTGCAGGTTGATGACCATCTGCAAAAAGTGTAATAAACCAATCAGCATTTCTTATACCATGTACATTATCTGTACGGGATGGACCGCCCTGCGTATTATTATCCTGCGTACCACCATAAATTGTATAAAAGGGTTTTTTATCATCAACAGCTAATTTATAAAACTGTGTTATTGGGAGATTGTTAATATATTTCCAGTTCTTGCTATTATCAAAAGTCTCGTAAAGTCCTCCATCTGTACCAACTAATAAATAATTAGGTTCATTAATTCTAAAAGCTATTGCATGATTATCCGAGTGCTTAAATTTCTCACCCATTCTCTTAAATGTTTTTCCACCATCCTCAGAAACCTGAGTTCTAACATCAACTAAAAATAACTTATCAAATTCATGTGGACTTGCATATAATTCCTGATAATAATGCGGTCCAGTTGCTCCGGAAACTGTCTCGGACATTTTATTCCAAGATGCACCTCGATTATCAGATCTAAATATGCCTCCAGTTCTTCTATCAAGCTCTATAGCTGCATAAATTATATCCGGTTTTTGAGGCGAAATGGCCAGTCCAATTTTCCCCATTTTAGATTTAGGAAGCCCTTGAGCAAGTTTTTCCCATGTATCTCCTCCATTAACCGAGCGATGTATTCCTGATTCTGGTCCTCCACCCATATAAGCTGCTACATTTCTATGTCTTTGCCATGTTGCTGCATAAATTATCTTTGGATTTCTAGGATCAACAATAATGTCGGTTACACCTGTCCACTCATTATCTCCCAATGTTTTTTTCCATGTCTTTCCAAAGTTAACGGATTTATAAAAACCTCTCTCTCCACCTTTTGACCAAAGTGGTCCTTGAACAGCGGCAAAAACCACATTTGAATTTTCTGGATTAACAATAATTTTTGAAATGTGCTGAGACTCCTTAAGCCCTGTATTTTTCCAACTCCTACCACCATCTTCACTTTTGTAAATTCCATCACCATAGCCAACATGTCTTCCACCAACATTTTCTCCTGTTCCAACCCAAATAATATTTGGATTATTAGGATCTATAGAAACACATCCAATTGAGTAAGAGGATTGATCATCAAAAATAGGATCCCATGTAGTTCCAGAGTTCAAAGTTTTCCAAACTCCTCCAGATCCTACTGCAACATACCAGATATTATTATTGGTTGGGTGAATTGCAATATCAGCTATTCTTCCAGACATAAAAGCTGGACCTATACTTCTAAGTTTAATACCTGAAAGGGATGAGCTTGAGATTAGTGTATCTTCTTTCTGTGCGAGGGCTGAAATTGTTAATAGAGTTAAAAAGAAAATGATAAAAAGTGATATTAATCTTCTTTTCATGGAAAAGTCTCCAAAAAATTATGAAGTTGTAAAGATTAGTTTTTAAATATAGGAATTTATTTTTTTACTTTTGCAGGTTTAGAAACTTAAATTCTGTTACTAAAATATTAATGGCTTTTAAAGGTGTTAATAACTTGTTAAAAAGTGTGGAGTAAAAACTAATATTATGTTAATAACTCTAGGATAAGAACATGATTGGTGATAGAGTAGATATTACCCATAAGTTATCAACATCTAACATAGGTATTAAAGTTTGATTGCAGTATAAAAACTTAATAATCTCAACTTATCCACATATCCACAGACTTATTATTTATTATTATTTAAAGTATATATACAATATTTAAATATAGGTATGTTGATAAGGTAAAGGTATTACTTGTATAAACTAACTACAGGATCATTTCCTTTAGTTCTATAACCTCTAAACATTCCTTGTGTATTAAAAGACATAACTATGTTTCCATATTTATCTATTCCAATAACTCCACCAAGTGCTTCTTGAGATTTTAGTTTTTTGTTAACTACCAATTCAGCTGCTTCATTTATGTTCAATCCTTTATATTCCATTAAAGCAGATATATCATATGCAACCACATTTCTAATAAAAAACTCACCATGACCAGTTGCAGAAATTGCACATGTTTTATTATTAGCATATGTTCCTGCCCCAATTATTGGAGAATCACCCACACGACCGTATTTTTCCCCCATCATACCGCCTGTTGATGTCCCAGCGGCAAGATTGCCGTCTTTATCTAAGGCAGCACACCCTACAGTACCAAACTTGTTCTCATCGCCTTGTATAAAAGCCTGATCTTTATTTTCTTGTTTATTGTATTCATCTATTCTTTTTTCAGTTTTAAAATAAGAATTATCAACTTTCTGTAAACCAAATTCATTAGCAAATTTTTCGGCTCCATCTCCAAACATTAAAACGTGTGAAGAATGTTCCATTACAAACCTGGCAAGAGTAATAGGGTTTTTTATATGTTTTAAGCCGGCAACTCCACCAGAATTAATATCTTTTCCACTCATAATCGAAGCATCTAATTCAACATTCCCTTCATTTGTAAATACCGCACCTTTACCAGAGTTAAATAATGGAGAATCTTCTAATATTCTAATTACAGTTTCAACCGCATCAACTGCACTACCGTTATTTTCAAGGATGTCATACCCAACATTGAGTGCCTCCTCAAGTTTTTGAATATATTTTTCTTCCTCTATTTTAGAATATCGTCCTTCGTATATATGTCCAGCTCCTCCATGTAGAACTAAGGCAAAATCAGTTTTCTTTTCTGATGTGTCATTATTTTTAATTTCTTTTACACATCCACTTAGGAATAATCCTGCAAGTAATAAAAAGCAGTATAAATAAAGCTTTGTCATATTAAATATTCCTTAATATTTTGGGTGTGATAATTAGAATCCACTTAAAATAAAAAAAAAAGCGGTAATTAGTAACTTTATTCTAGAGGTTGTTAAAAATGAAAAAAATATTATATATAGTTTATATTTTATTCCACTCATCCATATTATTCTCACAAGAAGATGTTCATCAATTTACCATGCTAAATCAGGTTAAAACAACTCCCGTCAAAAGTCAGGGTAAATCTGGAACATGCTGGGCTTTTGCATCAACATCTTTTGTTGAATCAGAATTATTAAGATTAGGATTTGAAGAAGTTGATCTCTCAGAAATGCTTACTGTGAGATATAAGTTGTTGCCCATGTCTGAAAAGTATATTAGGTATCACGGAGTTTCTAATTTTGGAGATGGTGGTCAAGCACACGACTTATTGAATGCAATTAGTAAATATGGAATGGTACCAGAAGAGATATACTCTGGAAAAAATATTGGCTTCGATGAACATAATCACGGAGAAATGACCGCAGTTTTAAAAGGAATGTTAGATGCTGTATTGAAGAAAAAAAGTGGTAAACTAACACCTAGGTGGAAAAATGCAGTTGAATCAGTATTGAATATATATTTAGGAATTCCACCAGAAAAATTTTCCTACAATGGAAAAGAATACACTCCTAAATCATTTTTAAATGAAACAGGTCTTGATCCAAAAAATTATATAGAGATAACCTCTTATACAGATTCTCCATATTACGAAAGATATAACTTACAACTGCCTGATAATTGGACAAATGCTGATTATTATAATGTACCTATTGATGATTTAGTGAAAATAATAAATAACTCACTTGAAAATGGTTATTCAGTTTGTTGGGATGGCGATTCCGGTAAGGATCACTTTTTAAGAAAAGAAGGTTATGCGGTTATTCCAGAAATGGAAAAAGAGACTGATGAAAAAGTAACTGAGCCAAAAAAAGAAAAAATTATTTCACAAGAAATGCGACAAGAATCATTTAAAAATTTTGATGTGACAGACGATCACTTAATGCACATTGTCGGAATTGCAGAAAATCAAAATGGCACTAGGTTTTTTTACACAAAAAACTCATGGGGTACAAAAAATAAGAAGTATGATGGTTATTGGTATATGTCCGAAAATTACACTCGTTTAAAAACAGTGGCAATTATGGTGCATAAAGACTCAATTCCAATCGAAATAAGGAAAAAGTTGGGAGTATAATAAAATTTTTCTAATTAATTTTTGTCACATAATGTACTAGGCATTCAAATGTCTATTTTCTGATTTTAATATCTGGTATCTCGGCCGGAATGACAAAATCTGTATTATTTAGCTTAACCCACAAAATCTATATTTGCTATAAACGTAAAAAATCCTTATTTAAAACTGTAAATAAGTTAAAATGTCTTTAAAATGACAAAATCTATGAAATTAATGGAACATATTGCCATGTAAGAAAGTCTATATAGGTATAAATTTTTACTAGAAAGGTAAAAGTCATGAACTCTAATAAAAATAATCCTCTAGCTGAATTGATAAGTGATGAAATTTTTGAATTGTTAGATAGTAGGGGTCTCATTAATAAAAAGTCAGTTAGAGACTACGAAATAAGAAAAAGATTTGATAATCTTCGTAATAACGAGCTAAGTACTGGAGATGCTATTGAAATAATTCAGGAAGACTATCCTTATCTTCAATTTGATTCAATTAGAAAAATAATTTACAACAGACCTAATTCATAAACTTCAACTTTTAATTCGCTCCTCTATTATCTTTTTTTTAACGAGAATAATATTAAAGCGTCTTTTTTAGAAACCATACCATATTAAATGCATCATACTTTCCATAAAATTTAATAAATAATAAGGAAAATATAATGACATTACAAACAGGATTATCACACTTAGCAACTTCTGACGATCTGCAAAAAGCAATTAGCGAAAATGAAAATGTAATGGTTTGCTGTGGTAGAATGGGACCAATGTGTATTCCAGTTTACAGCGTTATGGAAGAGTTGGAAGACAAATACACAGAAGTAAAGTTTATGGATATGGCTTTTGATAGTCCAGAAGCTCAAGCAATTAGAAATTTACCAGAGTGCCAAGGTTTTGCTGGTCTTCCGTTTACTGTATATTATAAAAATGGAAAAGTAGTAAAAGCTACATCAAGTATTCAGTCAATGGATCAGGTAACAGAAATTTTAGATTTAGAATTTAAGAGTTAATAATGGATAATGAATTTGATGTAATCGTTATCGGCGGAGGCCCTGCTGGTCTTACAGCCGGAATATATTTATCTAGAGCAAAAATTAAAACTATTATCTTAAACGAAGGTGTTTTCGGTGGTCAGGTTTCCTTAACTCATGAAGTAGCTAACTATCCTGGAATTGAAAACATAAGTGGCTATCAGCTTTCTAGAACTATGAAAAAACAAGCAGAGTCCTTTGGATGTACAGTAAAATCAAATATAAAAGTTACTGGTTTTGAATTGGATGGTGAAATTAAGAAAGTTTTTGTTAATGAGACTGAAATATATTATGCAAAATCTATAATTTTAGCTACTGGTGGTAAATCAAGAACAATTGGTGTTCCTGGAGAAGAAAAATTTAAAGGGATGGGAATTTCTTACTGTGCAACATGTGATGGTGATTTCTTTCAGGACAAAAATATAATTGTAGTTGGTGGTGGAAACTCGGCTTTAGAAGAAGCGGTGTCTTTAACAAAGTATGCAAGTACTGTTACGGTTGTTCATCAGTTTGATTATTTTCAAGCATTTGAAAGTGCAATAGGTGAGGCTAAGTCAAACTCTAAAATTAGTTTTATTATGGAGTCAGAAATACAAGAGTTCCATGGCGAGCAATCGTTAAAGGGTGTAACTATTAAAAATATGCGAACAGGTGAATTAACAGAAAAAGAAATAGACGGAGCTTTTATTTTAATTGGATATGTACCAAGTACTGAAAAAATAAAAGGGATGATCGAATTAAATGATAGAAATGAAATAATAACTGATGATAGTTTATTAACAAGTACACCTGGTGTATTTGCGGCAGGTGATTCACGCGAAAAACGATACAGGCAAATTACTACTGCAGTAAGTGATGGTACTATTGCTGCGTTAGGTGCGATTGAATTTATCGAAAAAAAGAAAGAAACTGTCTTAGTATAAAGATAAGGTATAACAGTATTAAAGTTTAAGTCCGTATAAGTTAATTCTTATTCGGACTTTTTATTATGTAGCTGCCAGGAAATATAAATGTTTTGAAAAAGTATATAAAACACAGGCCCTAAAACGGCAAGAGGGCTTATAAAAGTTAAAGCAACCCAAACTGCAAAGCCATTATTTTTCTGACCCAACGATAGCCCACCCTCAACTTTTAATCTCTTAGGAGTTACAACTCTACCTAAGTAGAAATACAAGATGCAAAGAAATAAAGAAGCAAAACCAATCTGATAAATTATCGGATCAGAAAAACCCATTTCTTGCCTAATGAAGTAACTCGCCTTGGAGGTACCTAGATTAATATTAACCACAAGAATATAAAACACATACTTGTTAAATCTAGTTAATCCCCTCCTCAGCTTTGGAAGATGTCGCTTAATAAATAGAGCGAATCCATAAGGTATTAAAAATACCGTTGCAACCGGAATAAGAACATCAAGCAAAGAAATACTTGACGAATTATTAAGTATTGGCGGTAGAATAAAAGGAAGCAGAAACGCTATTGTAAAGTTGGTTATTAATATAGAAATAACTGCAAACTCAATTTTTCCGTCTAAAAGACTTACAATAATTGGGGAAGCTATTGCTGTTGGAGCAAATGCTGTTATAAAAACAACCTGGGCTAACTCTAAATTAAGCGGTCTTATTATGAAAAAAGTGAGAAGGGGAACTAATAAATTTATTGAAAGTATTGTTAAATGACTTTTTTTAAAGTGTTCTTTCTTAACATCCATCTTTAGGAATGAGAAGAAAAGCATAATCATCAATAGATATTTAATCATAAACGAGTAGGAGTGAGCGAAAGGGAAAAAAATTCCGACAGAAATAGTTGCTATAAGAAGTAGTGTTTTCATAGTATTGATAAAGCAATGTGTAAACTTATAATAAATTAGTACAATAAATATCAGTTAATTTTTAAACCCCATTATACAATATTGTTTCAATGGAAAAACTAACTGAAACCGCTTATTCTTTTTTCAACAAAAACGGATTGCAAGTCTTATTTATTTTATATATTTTTACGTCCTTTTAGTTAACTAATTAACCATTAACCAGGAAACTAATGTCCCAAAAAAATATAGATGGATCACTAGGTTTTTTATTAAACAAAGGAACGCAGGTGCTTCATAGGGAATTAAACAGGAACTTCACTGCTAAGGGTTACGATATTACTCATGAACAGTGGTCAACCTTAGCTTTTTTATATCATTGCGATGGAAAGAGTCAGAATGAAATAGCCGAGAAAACACATAGAGATAAAGTAAGTGTGACTAAGATAGTTGATAATCTTGAAAAAAGAGATCTCGTTTATAGGGCTCCAGATGACAAAGATAGACGTGTAAAGAGAATATTTATAACCGCAAGTGGATTTGGTTTAATTCCAAAATTAAAGGAAATAGTTTTTGAAACTTTAGAAGAAGGTTTTTCGGGCATAAAAAATAGAGATTTAGACACGTTCAAATTGGTTCTCTCAGAAATAGTGAAAAATATTACTGGAGAAGATTTACTAAAGTTTATTAAAATAAATAAAGAAAAATGGAAACAATCATGAAAAAACAAAAGTACATCATTATTGCAGCCGGCGTTGCGATTATTCTGTTTGCATACTTTTCAATGAGTTTTTTAAGTGGGTTTAAGAAAGATCCAGTTAAAGCTCCCGAAAAGGAAATTTTTAGATACGTAAAAGCCGAAGCAGTAAACTACTCCAATCAAAAAGGAGAAATATTTGCTTCTGGAAGAGTTTATTCAAAATCGGAAGTTGCATTAAGTGCCGAAGTTGGCGGAAAAATTTTAACTGGGAATGTTCCTTTTAAAAAAGGACAAAAGTTTAAAAAAGGTGATATACTTCTTAAAATTTATGATAAAGAAGCTGGATTAAGCCTTAAAGCTAACAAAAGCACTTTCTTAAATGGATTAGCTGGAATTTTGCCTGATTATAAAATTGATTATTCAGATAATTATGAAAACTGGTATAATTTTTTTGAAAGTATAGATATGGAAAAAGATCTTCCCGAATTACCAGAAATAAAGACTACAAAAGAAAAGGTGTTTCTTGCTAGTAGAAATATTTTAAGTTCCTACTATAACATAAAAAGTGCCGAGTCAACCTTTAAGAAGCACTCAATTTATGCTCCTTTTAGTGGTGCAATTTCAACAGTAAATGTTGAGGTTGGTGGATTTGCCGGAATAGGTTCTCGTCTGGGAAATATTATAAATACAAGAGATTTGGAAGTAGAAGTTCCTTTAAAAATAGAAGATGCAAATTGGGTAAAAAGGGGAGATAAAGTAACTCTAAAAAGTGATTTATCCACAGAAGCTTGGACAGGCCTAATAGGAAGAAAATCTGGTGACCTAGATGTTCAAACTCAATCAGTAAGTGTATTTGTTGATGTTACCAACAATAGAAATACGTCTCTTTATAAAGGGCAATACCTTAAGGCATACTTTAATTCACTTACAATTTCCGACGCAATGAAAATCCCACGAAATGCAATTGTAAATAATGATCAGGTTTTCGTTGTTGTTGATGGCTTACTAAAAAAAGAAAATGTTAATGTTGTTAAGGTAAGTGAAAAATCAGCATATATAAATGGCCTAGTGGAAAACACAATGGTGGTTGTTCAACCATTGGTTAATGCTAACGAAAACACAAAAGTAAAAATTTTAGAGAATAACTAATATCTTTGTGTCATATCGAAACCCATTAGGGTGAGATATCTTTTAATAAGATTTTTCAATCGTCCGAAAAAATCCGGACTCATTTCGAAATGACGAGAAATAAATTTTTAATGGAAATCATTTAATGAAAAAATTAATCTCAACCTTTATAAAATATCCATTTTATGCAAACATACTTATTGCTGTTCTTGTAATATTTGGTGGTTTCAGCTTAATGTCAATGAAGAAATCATTTTTCCCAGAACGTTCAACAAGATTTATAACAATTTCAGTAGCATACCCTGGAGCTTCTCCTGAGGAAATGGAACAATCAATTACAACAAGAATAGAAGAGTCTATTAGAGGTTTAGTTGGAATAAAAGAGTTTACATCTACCTCTTCCGAAAATTTTTCAAGTGTTAGAATTGAAACATTAACTAGCTACGATATTGATGATGTATTAAGAGATGTAAAGAATGCTGTTGATGGAATAAGTTCTCTTCCTGTAGATGCTGAACGACCAATTGTATTTAAAAGAAGAGAAATTACTCGAGTTGCAAGCATGGGCTTGTCTGGTGATGTTGATTTGGAAACACTGAAAAAATACGCTACAGAAATTGAAGAGGATTTTTTAAATTCTGGAATTGTAACACAAATGACAATTCAAGGTTATCCTCCACTTGAAATTTCTGTAGAAGTTCCAGAGGCAACACTATTAAGGTATAAGTTAACCTTTCAAGATATAATGAGGACAATTTCTTCAAACAACGTTGATATTTCTGCTGGCAAGATTAGATCTGATGATGAAGAGATTTTAATTCGATCGAGAAATAGAAGTGTTGATCCTAATGTAATTGGTGATATTATTTTAAGAGCTAATAGTGATGGTAGTTATTTGCGTATTAGAGATATAGCTACAGTAAAAAGAAAATTTAATGAAGACTCTAATGAAGCATATATGAATGGTAAAGTTGCTGTGTTTTTTACCATAAACAAATTGGCAGATGAGGATCTTGAAGAAATTTCTAAATATGTAAGCTCATACGCCGAAGAGTTTAACAAAGCTCATGAAGGTATTGTGTTAGAAATGACATTTGATTTCTTAAATATGCTTAATAGCCGACTTGGTTTACTATACAACAATGGGGGCATTGGGCTTCTTTTAGTAGTAATATCTTTAGCAATATTTTTAAGCTTTAGACTATCACTTTGGGTTGCCTGGGGAATCCCTGCCTCATTCCTAGGAATGTTTATAGTCGCAAATCTTGCTGGTGTAACAATAAATATGATTTCACTTTTTGGGATGATTCTGGTGATAGGTGTTCTGGTTGATGATGGAATTGTGATTGGTGAGAATATATTTACACATTTTGAACGAGGCAAAAGTCCTAAACAAGCTGCACTCGATGGAACTCTAGAAGTAATGCCTGCAGTTCTCACTTCTGTAACAACAACAATAGTTGCATTTGCCCCACTAATGTTTTTGGTAGGACAAATGGAAATGCTTTATGAAATGGCATTTATTGTTGTTTTCAGTTTGGGGTTCTCTTTGATAGAAGCTTTTTTAATTCTTCCTTCCCATCTTTCTAGTAAATATGTATTAAGAAGGAAGAATGGAGACACAGGAAAAGTTAGAAGAAACCTAGAAAAAATAATTATTTTCTTAAGAGACAAAACTTACAAAAAAGTATTAAACTCTGTCATTAGGTGGAGGTGGATAGTAATAATAATACCAATTGCGCTAATTTTTATTACGGTTGGAATGTTTAAAGGAACACTTATTAGAGCAACATTTTTTCCATCAATAACATTTGATTTTTTCTCAGTAAATCTTGCGTTTACCGCAGGTGAAGGTGAGAAACAAACATATGCATTTCTAAGAGATTTTGAAGAAAAGATATATGAAGTAAATACTGAAATAAAAGAAGAGTTTGCAGATTCAAATGATTTTGTAACATTTACGTTTTTGTCCGTGGGATCAGCTTTTAATGGTCAAGAAACAGGTACCCACGCTGGGACAATAATGGTTATGGTTAGAGACATGGAAGGAGCTCCACTTTCTAGTTTTGATATTGTCTCTAGAGTTAGGAAGAAAATAGGTGATGTTCCAGAAGCTCAAAAACTTACAGTCGGTGGAATAAATAGGTGGGGAAAACCAGTTGCAATTAGTTTGTTGGGTAAAAACTTAAAAGAGTTAGATCTTGCTAAGAAGTTTATGGAAGAAAAACTAGGTGATTATGCTGAATTGAAAAATATAACGGATAATAATCCAGAAGGTAAACGAGAGATACAAATTCAACTTAAGCCAGAAGCATACTTTTTAGGTTTGTCTCAAAGTGAAATTGCATCGCAAATACGTCAAGGATTTTATGGTGGCCAAGCACAAAGGCTTCAAGATGGAAAAGATGAATTAAGAGTTTGGGTAAGATACCCCCAAGAAGATAGATTAAACGTTGGTCAGTTAGAAAACATGAAGGTAAAAACTCAAAAAGGTGATTTTCCTCTAACAGAATTAGTTGACTATAAAGTTGAGAGAGGCCCAGTAAGTATCCAAAGATATAATGGATCCAGGGAAGTAAGAATAGAGTCCGATCTGTTTGATCCATATGCTTCAGTACCACCCATATTAGCTAGAATAGAAACAGAAATTCTTGATAAAATAAAAGTTCAATATCCAGGGGTTGATATTGAATATCAAGGTCAGCAAAAGAGTAGTGGCGAGTCTGTTGCTCAAATTCAGCAACTATTCTCAATGGCTTTTGCAGTTATCATTATAATATTAATAGTTCATTTTAAGTCGCTTACTCACGCTGCAATTATTTTGATGATGATTCCACTTTCGTTTCTTGGTGCGGCTTGGGGACATGGCATCCATGGTCATCCAGTCTCAATATTAAGTGCTTGGGGAATGGTGGCGCTCTCCGGAGTTATTATTAATGATGCTGTAGTTTTCCTCTCCAAGTATAACTCGAATTTATTGGAAGGAATGAGTGTGGAGGATGCTGTGTATGATGCAGGTGTTTCAAGGTTTAGAGCAATATTACTAACAACCTTAACAACAACACTTGGGTTGTTTCCTCTTATTCTTGAAACAAGTTTTCAAGCTCAATTTTTAATTCCAATGGCAATTTCTTTAGCTTATGGGGTTTTGGTCGGAACAGGGTTTATTCTTAGTTTTTTCCCAGCATTAATATTAGTACTAAATGACATGCGGTTCTGGTTCAAGAATAGATTTAATGATGAACAAGTGTTTCGTGAAGATGTTGAGCCTGCAATTATAACAAGTAGAATTACTTTTGATTAATCAAACACATAGGAAAATTTCCAAATGAAAACTAGAATTATAACAATGTTCCTAATATTTGTTTCGGGAACATTATTTGCACAAAATAGACTTTCGCTTTCAGATGCAATAAATATAGGTTTAGAAAATAATTATAGCTTAAGAATCTCAAAAAAGAGCTTAGAAATAAGTCAAGAAAATAATAGTTGGGGAACTGCGGGTAGATATCCTACAATAGATGTTAGCGTTACTTCTATCAACAGATTTGACAAGAACAATAATCAGAATACTGAATTTACAACTAATAATATTGCTCCATCGGCACAGTTAAATTGGGTTCTGTTTAATGGTTTTAAAATCTTTAATACTAAAAGTAAATTGGATGACCAGTTTAAACTTTCAGAAGGATTTAATGCTGTAGTTGTTGAAAACACAATTCAAACAATTATTTTAGCTTACTTTGATGTATTACTTCAAAAAGAAAAACTTTCAGTTATTGAGGAACTTGAATCGTTATCAAAAGATAGATATGAGAGAACAGAGGCGAGCAAAGATATTGGAGGGTCCGTCACTTTTGATGTTCTTCAGGCAAAAACTGCCTGGCTGGAAGATAGATCTAGTTTTCTTTCACAAAAATTAAATTTTGATAACTCTATCAGAGCGCTAAATTTATTGATTGGCGAAAAGGGAGACAAAAGCTATAATGAGTTTGACGAATTTGATACTGCAATAAATAGCTATGATCTTTCTGACCTGAAAGAAAAAATGCTATCCAGCAACAAGACTCTTAAAAACCAATATCTGAACGAAGTAATTAGTGATAGAGAAATTGATATTGCCAGAGGTGGTATGTATCCTAAACTTACCCTATCATCCGGATATGATTATTTGAATTCTAATCAAAAAGCACCTGCTCTTCCAAGAACGTCATCGGATTCGTACGATTACTATGGGAACCTAACTTTAAGTCTTAATCTGTTTGATGGCTTTAATACAAAGCGTTCGTTAGAAATTGCAAAAATCCAAAATGAAATAAGTAATATAGAAACCGAAGAGATGGTTCACAGTTTGAATAATATATTAACTCAAATTTTGGAGTTGTATAATATTCAAAAAGACTTGTTTATGGTTGCAGAAGAAAACCTTGCCGCGACAAAATTAAACCTTCAGATTTCTGAGGAAAAGTTTAAGAACGGATCAATTAATTCATTTAATTATAGAGATGTACAAATTGTTTATTTAAATGCTTCACTTCAAAGACTAAGCTCGATTTATAATCTTATAAGTACAGATACAGAACTGGCAAGATTAACAGGATCAATAGTTTCTGAAAAATAATTATGAACAAAGCACTTAAAGTGGCGCTATATCTTTCTCTCATAACAATATTTTATAATATTGCAGAAGGATTGATCTCGGTGTTTTTTGGTCTGGAAGATGAAACCTTAGCCCTGTTTGGTTTTGGAGTTGATAGTTTTGTTGAAGTCATTTCAGGTGTTGGAATACTCCACATGGTATTCAGAATGAAAAAAAATGAAGTTAACCAAAGAGATAGGTTTGAACGCACTGCTTTAAAAATAACAGGATTTAGTTTTTACTTGCTTACTTTTGGTTTAGTGGTCGGAGCCATCTTAAATATAATTTACGAAGTAAAACCGACAACTACTCTTGTTGGAATAATTGTATCTGTTATATCTATTTTTACAATGTATTACTTAATGAACGCCAAACTCAAAGTTGGTAAAGAGTTAAGTTCAGATGCAATTATTGCCGACGCAAATTGCACAAAAACATGTTTTTATCTTTCTTTTCTTCTTTTAATATCAAGTGGTTTATATGAATTATTCCAGATTTCCTATATTGATATAGCCGGATCTTTGGGAATAGCCTATTTTGCTTATAAAGAAGGAAAAGAATCGTTCGAAAAATCTTTTTCGGAAACGCTCTCCTGTAATTGTCACTGAAAAATTTCTTTAATACTTAACAAAAAAGTCATCAGTATGACAAATTTTAAAATATATGTTGCAACATTAGATGTTGTAACGTATATTTGAGTTGCAAATAAGACAATTAATCTTAAAAAGAGGAAATAAAATGAAAAAAATAAAACTAGTAGCAGCATTGTTACTTTTAACTGCTTCTTTCATATTAGCACAAACAAATTGGGATTTAGATAAAGCTCACTCAAAAATTGGTTTTAGCGTTACCCATCTGGTAATTACAGATGTCGAAGGTAAGTTTAATGAATTTGATGCAAGTATAGTTTCATCAAATGATGATTTTGAAAATGCTAGTATTGAATTTTCTGCCAATATTGCAAGTATTGATACAGATAACGAAAAAAGAGATAATCACTTAAAGTCAGACGATTTCTTTAATGCAGAAAAATTTCCTAAATTAACGTTTACAAGTAAGTCCATAAAAAAAGTTGACGGAAAAAACTATAAGATGGTTGGTGACTTAACTATTAGGGATGTAACAAAAGAAGTTGTTTTGGATGTAGTTTACAATGGAACAATTAAGGATCCATGGGGAAATACAAAAGCCGGGTTTTCTTTAGAAGGTGAAGTAAATAGATTTGACTACAACCTTAAATGGAACACAGCTTTAGAAACAGGCGGACTAGTCGTTAGTGAAGATGTTACAATTCTTGTAAAGCTTGAGTTAGTAAAAAAATAATGCAAATATGAAAATTGAAGATGAAATAAAGCAGAAATCATTTAAGTCGGAATATCAAAAACTAGCCGTGAATGTAATCTTTACTCACGGCTGGTTAATGTCATTTCAAAAAGGACTATTTGAAAATCATGATATTACGTCTACTCAGTATAATATTCTTAGAATCCTTAGAGGTCAATATCCAAATCCAATATCTATCAATATTTTAAAAGAAAGAATGTTGGATAAAATGTCGGACACATCAAGGCTTGTTGAACGCCTTAGGGTTAAGAGGTTGATTGATAGAAAAACCTGTGAAAACGATAGAAGAAAATCAGATGTAAATATTACAAATAAAGGACTTGGGTTATTAAAAAGTTTAGATGATATTGATTCAAAATTTGAACAATTATTTGACAGTTTAAATTCGGTTGAAGTAAAAACATTGAATAATCTTCTTGATAAAATGAGAGGTTGAGATGGAAGAAAAAAGAGTGTATTACAAATCAGATAAAATTACTGTTAGCTATTCCCCAAACGTTTGCATTCATGCCGCAGAATGTGTAAATGGATTGCCGAATGTTTTTGATCCAAAAAAAAAGCCGTGGATAAATGTCAATGAAGAAGATCCAGAAAAAATCATAGAAGTAATAAATAAGTGTCCTTCCGGTGCATTGAAGTATAGCTTGGATAAAGACATAATAAAAAAGGAGAATTCAACAATGGAAAAAACAAAAATCACAGTAATGCCAGATGGGCCTTTAATGGTTGAAGGAGAACTAACAGTTAATAAAATGTCTGGTGAGAATATTAAAGATGGTGAGAAATTATTCTTATGCAGATGCGGGCATTCATCCAACAAACCATTTTGTGATGGCGCTCATAAAAAAGCAGAGTTTAAAGCTGATTAAAATTCAGATCCTCATTTAGAATATAAATTATAATTCATGGCTTACCTTAAGGCTTTTGAACCAAGATAGAATTACATGAAAATAAATATTGATCTAAATTTACTTGAAGAACTTACATCAGACATAAAGCCCCTTTGGGGGAATATGACTGCACAACATATGGTTGAGCATTTAAGTTTAGCCGTTAAATCAAGCAACACAAAAATTATTTTTAAAGAATGTATGAATCCACCGGAGAAGTTTTCTTTATTAAATAGAATTTTGTTGAGCAAAAGACCTTTGCCAAGGGATTTTGTTAATACAGTAATTGGCAAGGGATTAAAACCATTAAGACTTAACAATTTAGAAATGGCCAAGGCAGAGCTTTTGACTGAGCTTAATGAATTTTATAAATATTTTAAGGAAAATTTCGATGCAAAACTATTAAACGCTACATTTGGACCACTTAATTTTGAAGAGTGGATAGTTTTTCATAATAAGCACTTCACCCATCACTTCACTCAATTTGGACTTATTAAGGAATGATATAATAACCTCTACAAATATTTATTATAAAGCAAAATAAATTTAATTTTCAGCCTCCTTAAAACACCTACACACAAGAACTAAAAAGATTTTTTCTCGAGCTACCAATATTTAATTTAAGACAATGTTTTTACAAATCTATGACATCCAGTTTCCTTGGTTGGGGTATTTTATCCTTGAATTTACTCTTGTTTAAGAAATCAAGTAAATAACAAATTGGAGGTTGTATGAAGTTTAAAAAAGTATTTTTGTTTGCTTTTCCATTTGTCTGTTGCATTTCATCGTGTATGGACAATGATCCGGTTTCACCGGAAAACTCTGATGTGCTAAAAGACAACATGCTAAAGCATGAAAACTATGCCGGAATAGTTTCGATAATGACAAGAAATATATATGTTGGCACAGATGTCGATCTGATCTTGCAGACTCAGGACCCAAATGAAATTCCTTTTGTTGTTGCTGAGGTATTTCAAACTCTGAAAGCTACAAACTTTCCTGAACGTGCGCAGGCTCTTGCAAAGGAAATATATGAAAATCAACCACACCTAATCGGACTACAAGAAGTTTCTTTAATTAGAATACAGTCTCCTGGTGATGCTGTCTTTGGAGGAACCACTTCAGCAGAAGATGTGAGAATGGACTATTTAGATATCCTTATGATGACCTTAAATAGTTATGGCCTAGAATATGACATAGTAGCAAAAATTCAGAACTCTGATGTTGAAATGCCAATGATAGTAAACTTCGAAAAACCATATGGCTTCGACGATGTTCGCCTTACAGACTATGATGTTATACTTGCGAAAAGGGGTGTAAAGATAAACAATGTTACTGCTAGAAATTACAGAGCAAAAGTTACAATACCAGACCTTGGATTAGAGCTTCCAAGAGGATACACAGCAGTTACCGCTGAAGTAAATGGCAATTCATATCGTTTTGTTAATACTCATTTGGAGGACGCTGATCAAGGTGGAGATTTACTAAAGATTCAGGCTGCCCAGGCTGCTGAGCTCTTATTAAGATTAGCTCGTGTAAAAATTCCCGTTATTATAGTCGGGGATTTTAATAGTGCAGCACCAAGTGAATTAACTTATCTATTATTAACACTTTCTCATCGGTATCAGGATACATGGCTCATGAATAGCTTCTCTGATAATCCAGATGGATTTACCTTTGGTCATGACTCTGATCTTCTGAATTCCGAACAAAATTTTTGGAAAAGAATAGATTATGTTTTTGTGCGTAACGGTAAAAAGAGTGATAAAAAAATTAAATTGAAAAATGTGAAAGCAGAAGTTCTAGGAGACGAGGTAGTTGATAAAACGTCCTCTGGGCTTTGGCCCTCAGATCATGGTGGAGTTATAGCAGAATTAGAATTTAAGACCTATACTAATCATAAGTTTAAACGAAGATAGACACTTTGGTCACTAGGATTATTCCTTTCTTTCAACAAATGAAAACAGGAGGGAGCAAACGTTATTTTTGTTCCCTCCAAATAATAAAGTTTATTATTTAATCTCTAATTTTGATAGCATAATTCATAATATTGAGTTATATTAAATTAAAATCATACAAAAGCATCCTACTTTTCTTCTACTCAAATATTGCCTCCAAATACTGATGTTATAAAAAAATTTGAGGATAATTTGAATTCCTTGTCCCCCAATCAAAACAAGATAATTCTAATTGATTTTATCATTCTCTTTTTTTGTGTATTTGGAATATATAATATTATCAATAAAGCTGATATACCCTTTAAAGTTGCCGCACTAGATTCAAATCTTGAAATAACCAATATCAGAGATTCACTTTCTGTTTTAAAAAATGGGGACATTATTATCAGCTTGGAAAATCAAGAGCTCATAACAAGAGAAGAGATAGAGATTTTTTTAGATGGAAAATCACCAAAAGACAAATTAAATATTACAATTCTAAGAAATGATCAATTGCTAAAATTAAAATTCGACTTAATATATTATTACTCCACATTATATAATTATATAGCAATCCTAGTCGGATTACTGTTCTTTTTTGTCGCATTAATAATTCTTATTAAATGTGATATAGTAGAACTCGCCCAGGCCGCTCATTGGTCCTTCATTTTTACAGCAATGATAATCATGATGACATGGGGAAACTATTCTTTACTGCCCTCTCCCCTTGCTATTGCAACTAGAATAGGATTTCATCTTGGATATCTTTTTACTCCTGTTTTCTTTTTACAATTTGCAATCATTTTTCCCTCTCATTTAAATATCAAAACAAAATATATCTTTAAAACCCTATGCATTATCTCTACACTATTGTTCTTAGCCCTGAGCTTTGTTTTCTACTATTATGTCAATAATCTGAACTTAGATTTGATGCGAATCTATATAACATTATTTGATATAAGCAGTATTTATATTGGTCTAGTAAACCTATCTGCAATTTTTGTTTTTGTTCACACATATTCGACAACTTCAATAGAGACCAATAGGAAAAAATTAAGATGGATTTTACTTGGTTTTATACTTGGGCCTTTGTGTTATTTGATTTTATGGGTAATTCCATCAAGAATATGGAATCAACCCTTTGTGCCAGAGGCAGTAGTTTTGCTTTTAGCAGCTTTTATACCTATCACATTTGGAATAGCTATAGTAAAACATAGACTTATGAATATAGATGTCATTTTTAAAAGGGGTATTGTATATACCGTTGTTATTACAATTTTATTATTTATTTATGTGTTAATGCTATCTGTAGCTGCCAAACTGCTTAATAATCCAGATTCTGAAGTATCCTCAATAATTGCAGCAATATCAATCGCTTTACTTTTTCAACCAGCAAAAGTAAGAGTACAAAAATTTGTAGATAGAAAGTTTTTTAGAATAGAATATGATTATAGGTTAGCTCTAAACATCTTTCTAAAAGAAATAAAAGATATTCACAATATCAAAGAATTAACTACAAAGGTGGTTGAACTTGTTGATAACCTTATTCCAGTAAATATTTTGGGTTTCTTTTTTTATAACAATAATTACAACCATTTGGAATTGACCACTCACAAAAATCTTGAGCACATTGTAGGTAAAAATATTCGGTTTAAGCCTAGTGAGAATCTAACGACTAGTTCCTTACCGATTTCCGGAAAAAACAAAGTTGAGCCAGGAGTTAATGTAATAAAAAGACTTCCTCAGGAATTTATAGACATTGGAGCGGATCTTGTCTTTACAATAAAATCATCCAATTATAATGTTCATGGATTTCTAGCACTCGGTGAGAAAAAAAGTGAAACAATTTTTACAGCCGAAGATATTGACTTACTTAGTATAATCTCTGCTCGACTTTCATTAACATTTGATAGAATTAAATTACAAGAAGAAATCATAAGGGAACATCTAGAAACTGAAAGGCTGGAAGAGCTAAACAAACTGAAATCCTATTTTGTATCAAGTGTCTCTCATGATCTTAAAACGCCCTTAACTTCGATCAAAATGTTTGCGGAAATTCTTAAGTCCTCCAAAAATATTTCGCCTGAAAAGGCAAAGGATTATCTCGAAATAATTGAGGGAGAGAGTAATCGACTTACTCGCTTAATAGATAATGTTTTAGACTATTCAAGAATAGAAAAAGGTATTAAAAAATATAATTTCAAAAAAGTTGAAGTTCATCAGATCATTAAAGAAGTAGTGCAATTGCTTGAATATCAATTTAAGATACAAAAATTTAAAATAGAGACCGATTTCCATAAAGACGAACTCTTTATTAGCGCTGATAGAGATGCTATAATTGAAGCTATTATAAATGTTATTTCAAATAGTATAAAGTTTTCCGCAGAAAATAAGTCAATACTTATCGCTACAATTAAAGAGAAGAATATAATTTCTATTAAGATATCTGACAAAGGAATAGGAATTTCAAAAGAAGATATTGAAAAACTATTCAGACCATATTTTAAATCTGATAAGATAACTATCGAACAAAATAGTGGAGCTGGATTAGGCATGTCAATTGTGAAGCACATTATGGATGCGCACAATGGAAAGGTAAAAATTATTAGCGAAGTAAAAAAGGGCACTACTATCTCTTTGGAATTTCCAATGAATAAGATCTACACAAATTTGGAGATGCAATGAAAAGAATATTAATCATTGAAGACGACCCTGCTATTCTAACTGGATTAGTAGCCTCACTTAGTGACGAGCACTTCGAAGTAGTGACAGCCGAAGATGGAGAAGTTGGTTTTCAAAAAGGGAAAAATGAAAATCTTGATTTAATTATTCTTGATCTAATGCTTCCCTATAAAAATGGTATTGAAATATGTAAAGAATTAAGAGCAAGTGGTGTATCTATTCCAATATTGATGTTAACTAGCAAAAAAGAGGAAATGGATAAGGTTCTTGGATTAGAAATAGGGGCAGACGATTACGTTACAAAACCCTTCAGTATCAGAGAGTTAATTGCACGAATTAAAGCACTCCTGAGAAGAAAAAGTGAATTGAAAAATGAACTTGAGGATTACTCATTTGACAATATTACTTTGGACTTTAAAAAACAAGAAGCATTTAAGCATAATAATAGTATTGATTTATCAACTACAGAGTTTAATATATTAAAGTATTTTATTCAGTTTGAAGGTGAGGTAATTACCAGACATCAATTGTTGGATGAAGTCTGGGGATATGACAATTTTCCAACAACACGAACTGTTGATAACTTTATACTTAATATCAGAAAAAAGATAGAAGATGATCCCGCTCAATCAAAACATTTATTAACTGTTCACAAAGCAGGCTATAAATTTGTGAGATAGGGAAGTATAAAATTATGAAAATCCTGTGACATTTTTATGACAACTATTGATAGACATTTGTACTAATTGAAGGTAGAGTTGTCAATAATAATGGAGGGTACTATGTGGTGGAAAAAAGCATCAATGGTTTTAACGGCATTAGTCTTTGCATCAAATACTTCTTTCACGCAATCGTTTAAAAATCCAATTGAACTTAAAGAAAAAAATCTTGGCGGGCCAAGATTAGGACTAACTTTTATACATGGTGATGGAGAATTGGTTAGATCCATAAAAGAAAATAAAATGGATCGTTTAATAAGTCAATTTGGCTGGCACTTTGAGTATCAGGTTTCTCCAAAGTTTAATATTGGACCAGCATTTGTCGTCCAATTTATTCCATTATTTGGAGGTGTTGAGTATGGAAAATTTGTTCCGAGCCTAACAACAGCATTTGGAATAAGATTTCCTGATGGAATTGAGTTTGGTATGGGTCCAAATCTAGCCGTATCTAAAGATAGTTACGGAGAAACGGTGCTTAGTTCTTCCCTTGTTTTGGCGGCAGGATTGAGTATTGATTATGGTGGAGTAAGCATCCCATTAAATTTAGCTTATGCTATGAGTCCTAAAGGAAATCGAGCTTCGTTCATCTTTGGTTATGCGCTAGAATAACTCAAGTCATCACTTTAATTTTAAAGAGGATAGTGGTCGAGTATTTTAAAAAAAGTATTCAATAAGATGTAAAAAATCCATTAAGATTTTGTATGAGGTTGTCATGAAACTCAATCGATATAGTTATTTAAAAATTATACTACTTATTTCGTTTTTGTTATCAAGTTGCTTTCCAACCTACAAAGCAACAAGAGTTTTAACTGACACTCTAGCGATAGGTAAATATGTTGATGTTCAGGCAAAATTATTTGATCTTGATAATACAACTTATCTCTTTCCTAATGGTTTTTTTGTTGATGAAAAGTGCATTTCAGGTCACGCAATTAAGAAAATATTTACTTCTGACCATCCTAAATCGATTAAAACAAAAATACCTTTTGACAGCATAACGGCAATGATAACATATGAAGAGACTACAAGTGGAGCGAGATACTTTGGGAGTTTTCTTTTTGGATTAACCGGTCCACCATTAACCTTTTTAGGAATTTATTGCATTGCATGTCCGAAGTGCTGCTTTGGTTCTTGTCCAACAGTATATACATATGATGGTGAAAACTACAATCTTGAAGCAGAACTTTTTTCAGAATGTATTTCTAGACAATTAGAGAATAATGATATAGATCTTTTAAGACAAGATGTAAAAGATAATATTCTAAATCTGAAGATAACAAATGAAGCTCTTGAGACACATTATATAAATAAATTTGATTTACTTATTGCAGAACATCCCCAGGGAACAGAAGTATATCCTACGATTGATGATAGCATTATACTTATTTCAGATCCGATTTCCTCGCAAATGATAAAAAATAAAGATGGTGATGATATTACAAAGTTACTTATTTATGATGATGGAGAATATTATAGAAGTGGAGCGGAGAAAGTAGCTGAATTGAGAAAAGGACCGACATTTGATTTTGTTGATATAAAGATCCCATATACAGGAAATTCTTTCATAAAAATGATAATTAAATATAGGAATACACTTCTTAGCACAACCTTGCTTTATGATGTTGTAATTGGTTCACAAGGCGCTGCCGGCCTGGAATGGACAAACAGAATGAATAACGATGCGGTTTATGCTGAGCAATTTAAAATGATTTATGAAGCCTTTTCAGGAATCAAATTAAAGGTGTTAAATAACAACAAATGGATAAATGTAGGATGTTTTAAAGATGCTGGTCCACTTAATTGGAAATATCTCTCTGCAGATGTTACTCTAAATCAATTTAGTGGTCAAAGTATAAGGTTGGAGTTTGTTCCTGATAATTTCATGATAGATTATATAGCATTTGATACAACTCAATCACAGTCAGTGGAGTTAGAAACAAAATTAATTTATCCTTCTGAAATTTCAGATGGAAATGGAGATATTGTTTCCGAAGCGCTTGGATTTATTGAAAAAGATGATCAGGATTATTTGCGAACAGAGCCAGGCGATAGCTATAACCTTACCTACTTTATTCCGTCCAAAGAGAACACTACCCAAACGGCACTTATTCTCTCAAAAGGTTATTATAACGAATGGATAAGAGGGAATTGGATTAAAGAAGGTAATAAGAATTACTCGTTTAATCTTTATGATGTACAAGGAACCCTGTCTCATTTAGTTGATAGTTGGTTGGAGACCAGAACTCTATTAGAAAGTGAATTTTTTAATAGCCGAATTATTCTTAAGGAGGCGAAATGAAAAAGTTACAAATAACAGGTTACATTATAATTGTTTTTATTTTTTTAATTGGATGTTCTTCGCCTTACTATTTAGTTTCAGAATATGGTGATAAAGCAATTCTTGTATTTAATAATGATTATGAATTAGAATGTGAAATCATTTGTTTTTTAGATTCATCAATTGTTGTTTCTCCATTTTTGGATGAGTTTCAGGGAATTACTCAGCAACCTTATGACCTCTTTTCTGTCAATTATTCGGAGTTAGCATCAATATCCATGGAAGGATTTGATGGAAGAGATTGGGGAACAGGAGTCTTGCTATTTCAGGTTGTTCCAGTAGGGCTATTAGCCATTGCAGCTATAAGTGCTGAAGCAGATGCCTTGTCGACGATAGTGATTTTTGGTTTTCCTGCTGCAATAACATCACTTTTTTTATCCGGGTCTGATGGAGAGACTCCGCAGTGGAATAATAAAGATGTTTTTTCAAAAATTGTTGACCTCAGTATATATTCGCGATACCCAAATGGAATGAGTGGTGAAGAAATGAATCAATTGATAGAGGGTTCGATCCAAAAAGAAATAAAGAAATTTTATATGAGTTACTAAGATGAATTCAATATTTATATTAATAAGGATCCTTGTTTTAGTGATATTGGTTTTTCATAGAATTCTATTTGCACAAAACGATTCAACTATTCATACAAAAAATGAATGGGAAGTATTTCCAATATTAAATTATGATACGGATGTTGGTTATGGTTATGGTGCAAAAGGGTTCTTCTACAATTTTTTAAAAAAGGGAGAAAGTTTTGACATAACTTCTTATAACAGTACAAAAGGTGAACGATGGTATCGATTTGTGTTTTCAATTCCAGATATGCAAAGAAGACAGGGTAAAAAATATGATACGGCTTTTGATCTGATAATAGACTACGATAAGTGGATTAATTACACATACTATTTTGATTCTCAAGGTTCCTTTTCTGAAAGCATGATGAATGAAAAGGAAAACTATATTCGAGAACCAATTGAAATTTCAGCTATGTTAAGTCGTGCATTCACAAGAGAGATTATTGTTGAGCTAGGATTAGGGTATAAAAGTATAAGTTGTTATGAATTTGATTTGAATGGTAAATTGCAAACTTTAAAGCCCTCCACAGTTCAGCATCTTTCCTTTCTTCTGAATTTAAAATTGGATACAAGAACTAACTTTATAAATCCAAATAAAGGATATTTAATACAATTAAGTAATGAGATTGCCAAGGATATTTTAGGACAGAAACAAAATTTTATTAAAATGGGATTAAGATTTCAATCATACTTGAAAGTGTTATCATCGAAATTAGTTTTGGCCTCAAGAGTAATACTTCAGACCGTTACAGATGTGACATATCAAAACTTGCTTCCTCTTGGCGGAAACAGTTCAGTACGCGGATTACCTCAGGATAGATATTTGTCACAATCTTTTGCTTTAATTAATGAAGAAATCAGGTTTCCAATATGGGAAAGAATTAGTGGAATAATAGGAGTCGATATCGGTAATAGCAAATCAACTCCTAAATGGATTTTTAATCCAGTGGTAGGTCTCAGATTTAATATGGATAATTTTATAGTTAGAGCAGATCTTGGGTTTGGAAAAGAATCAACAGGGTTCTATTTTAATTTTGGTCATTTATTCTGAAAACATTAATTTTTCATAAATTTCGAATAATCATATCCTAATTCTTCCAGGGTAGTTTTATTGTCGTCCATAAACTCCAGTATTTTTTCAATAGTCATGATTTTAGTAACACCATATTTAATATCTGTTTCCTCTTCAACAAGTATTTCCCCATTGTAGGCCACTTGAGGGAGATACACAAAATCTGGATTGTTAGTATTTGGTTTCAGGTTAAATTTTCTATGAACCGTACCTGATTTGACCATACCAACAATCTCAAAGTTGGGAGCTCCATCCCTTAAAGCTAATACAATACCACCGCTAAATCCTCTATTAAATACAGCATCAACAAAGAAATAATCTCTTTCTCTTATTTGAGATGGACTTGCCAAACCAGAAGTAATCATTTTATTATTAAGGGGAAAACCGATAATGTAAACTTTAGATCCCCAAGATAATTCGCTTGAATTCCCCTGAACTAGACCAAATGGGAGATACTTTGAAGCTGAGAGAGAGGAAATGTTTTTCCCAACAATCGCTATATCCGAAAGTGGATCAATTGACAAAATCTCTACTTCGTTCGATATAGTAAATTCGGGCAACAAGTTAGACTGTCTCATTTTTATTGAGATACTTTTTATAAAATCTGAGTTAAAGCCGTTTTTGTTTTTAAAGTAAGTAACAATAGTATCTGGAAAATTAAGAATATGAGCACATGTTAATAATGCTACTTTTTCTTTGTTTGAATAAATTATTGTAGCTGTTCCACTGGCAGTTTCAGTGACGTGATGAGTACTAATTGCAATTGACTCAAGATCGATTTTCTCAACATTATCTAATGTTAATTTCGAATCGTCATTAAACAGATGACTTTCATAATAGGCAAGGCAGTTAATCAATTTAATTGAATTTACTAACTTGTTTAAGGTGTTATTTTCTTTAACTTGAAAAAAATCACTATCATATTTACCATCAATTAAGCCAAAATCAGAAACCTTTGTTACAGTTGACCTACAAGAAAAAGAAATCAATGAAACAAAAATTAACAAGAGTACAATGAAATACTTATACATAATTATTTTTTAATTTTATTTATATACTATTATAAAATATAATTAAATAAAACAGATTAATTTTTACATATAACTAATGAAATGAAAAATAGGCTACATAGAAGAAAATATTTATTATTTTTCATTTTGCCAAAATTTAAATACCGAAATATGATTTGTACGGTTGGGTTGATATAACCATCTTGTTTTTTAACTATTCAACAAACATGAAGGAAAGGAAGTGAAAAAATTAACAACAATAATTCTCTTGGTAATTATAGTTATGGCCTGTAATGATAAAAAAAAGGATCCCATAGTTACTGAAGAGTATAAAAAAGAAATAGACGATTGGCATAGCAAAAGAGTTAGCAATTTAAAAAAAGAGACTGGATGGTTAAATTTAGTTGGACTTTATTGGTTGAAAGAAGGCGAGAATACTTTTGGTGCTAATGAGTTAAACGATATTGTTTTTCCTGTTGATAAAGCTCCGGAATTTATTGGTAAAATAGTTATGAAAGATTCAATAATAACAACGATTATCAATAAAGATGTAAAAGTATTTATGAATAAAAATCCAATAAAAAATATTGTGATGAGCCCTGATATTTCTGGAGAACCCACAGTTTTAAATATTAACTCTCTTCGATGGTTTATAATAAAAAGAGGAGAAAAATATGGAGTTAGACTTAGAGATCTAAAAGCTGATTTGTTGGAAAACTTCGAAGGAATAGAAAAATTTGAGATTGATGAAGGTTGGAAAATAAATGCAACGTTTGAAAAGTATGATCCGCCCCAAAAGATTATGATACCTACAATTCTTGGAACAGTTGAGGAAGACTTTTCTCCGGGGAAACTGATTTTTAATATAAATAACAAAGAATATAGCTTAGAACCGACAAGTTCTGGAGAAAGATTATTTATTGTTTTTGCTGACCTAACAAGCGGAGAAGAATCCTATGGTGGCGGTAGGTTTTTGTATGTTGATGGTCCAGACTCTAATAATAACGTAGTTCTTGATTTTAATAAATCATACAATCCACCATGTGCATTTTCCAAATTTGCTACTTGTTCATTACCACCAGAAGAGAATAAAATACGGATTAGAATAACTGCTGGTGAGAAAAATTATGGAGTAGGACATTAAATGTCATTACTTACTTATGTTAAATAAAAGATTCTATTTTTCTAAATATATGGAGGCTAAATGTCAGAGCGAATGATTAACCAGTTTATAGAAATGGTTAAGATAGATAGCGAGTCAGGAAACGAAGCTGAAATGATTGACTATTTATTTAATGAATTTAAGAATTTGGGTGGCCATGTTCAAAAGGATTCTTATGGTAATTTAATTGCAAAGTTTGATACCAAGAGATGTGAAGGCAAGGAAACGATTCTATTATCATGTCATGCTGATACTGTTAAGCCCGGTATTGGAATTGAGCCGATAATTGAGAATGGTGTGATAAGATCAAAAGGTAATACAATTTTAGGAGCAGATGATAAAGCAGGCATAGCAGAATTGCTTGAAGCGATAAGGGTAGCAGAAATTCATCCACCTATAGAAATTGCTATTAGCCGCGAAGAGGAAGTAGGACTTCTTGGAGTGAAAAATCTGGATTACAGTCTACTTAGTGCAAAAAAAGGATTTCTACTTGATAATGATACTTTAGATACAATAATTATTGGCGGACCCTCATATTTTATTTTGGATGTTGATATAAAAGGTAAATCTGCCCATGCGGGTATGGAGCCGGAAAAAGGATGTAATGCAATATTGGCAGCATCAAAAGCAATTTCCGCAATTCGACTTGGAAGACTTGATACTGAAACAACAGCTAATGTTGGAGTTATAACAGGTGGTGTAATTAGAAACGGAGTTCCTGATACTACAACTTTTTTGGCAGAATGCAGAAGCCTAAATCATGAGAAAGCTCAAAGCCTTGCTGATGAAATGGTAGAAATAATCACAAAAGAAGTTGAATCAATAGGAGCGGAAGTAACAATTAATGTGCAAAATTTGTGTAAAGCTGTTGATATTCCAGAAACCTCTCAAACAGTTGAAGTTGCAAAGAAAGCTTTAAAAACAATTGGTATTGATGCAAAAACAACCTTTATGACAGGATTTACAGATGCTTCAATTTATAACAATAAGGGAATTGAAATGGCCGTAGTAGGTATTGGGGCACAACAAGAACATTCAACTGAGGAGTTTATTAAAATAGAAGATATGGAAAATGCATTAAAAATGATTTTGGAAATATTAAAGCTTTCTGCAGAACAATAATTTTTTTTAGCTTATCTAACTAGTGGAATATAAATGGATTAAAGCAATAATGTGAGGGTCGGCGTAAATAATTTATATATCGAAAAACATTAATTTAAAGCTTTAGATACGCTATAAATATTAAGTTGTTTTTCTGTAGGTTTTGGAAGCTTGACAGTGAATATACTTCCAAGGCCTTTTTTGCTGTCAACAACTATAGAACCATTATTTAAATGAATATATTTTTTAACTAAGGCAAGCCCTAAACCATTGCCTTCAAAAGATCGTGTGTAGCCCATTTCTTCTTGAAGAAAAGGTTCAAACAAGGTGGGTAAAAAATCATGCTTAATTCCTATTCCAGTATCACTTATATCAATTTTTATAAATTCATCTTCAGACTCAACAACTATTTTAACACTTCCTACATTAGTATACTTTAAAGCATTGTCAATTAGATTAATAAACAACTGTGTTATTGTGTATAAATCAACAAGTACATTTGTATCTTTCGTCTTAACATCAAACTCAAAAGTAAGATGTTTTTGAATAGCGGTTTGCTTAAACTCTTGAAATAGTCGATCTAATACATCATCAACTATTGATATTAATTCTGTTTTTAATTCATACGCTCCAGACTGAAGTTGAGACATATTTATTATTGAATCTATAGTCCTAATCAATCTTCTACTTCCACTATCAATCATCTCAAAAGAAGATTTTATATCTTCAGTTGTGTTGCTACCTAAATCAGATCTAATAAGTGAGATATAGTTTAAAATGGTATTTATTGGTGTTCTTATTTCGTGAGACATTCCTGCCAAAAACTCAGATTTTAACTTGTCAGACTGTTCCGCTTTTTCTTTTGCTTTTATTAAATTTTCCGCGTCTTTCTTTCTTTCCGTAATATCGTTTACAATTGCTATTATTACTTCTTCATCTTCATAATTAATAACAGATGTGTTTACCTCTACCGGATACTCTGATCCATCTTTTTTCTTCTGAGAGGTCTCAAACTGAGCAACCCCTTTTTCTTTTAACATTTCATAACCAAACTCTTCCCAGTATTTATCAGTCCAACTAGGGTCAACCTCAGAAACCTTCATTTTCAGGAGTTCTTCAAATGTATAACCAAGCTTTTCTACTGCTGCGTTGTTAACATAAATAAAGTTAGATTCTTTAGAAATCCAAAATATTGGACTGGCATTCAACTCAACAGCTTTTTGGGTGATTAGAAGTTGTTTTTGCGCTTTTTTTTGCTCGGTTATATCCCGGATATTAGATAATACATAATCTTCTTTACCTAATGTTATTTTCGATAAAAAAACCTCTACATCGAAAACAAACTTATCTTTGGGCCTCATTGCTTTCCACTCAAATCTATGTGTCTTACCTCCAGCAACAACATTTTGCCAGTACTGAGCAATAGTGTCTAGTGGATTATCTTTGCTCGATATATCTTTAATTGAACACCCAATAGCTTCTTCCATACTTATGTTGTACAGATCTAGAACTTTACTGTTTATATTTATTATTTCTCCAAATTGGTCATGTATTATTATGGCGTCATATAAGTTGTCAAAAACTGTTTGGAGCCTCTCCCCTGCTTCTCTCAACTCTATATCAGCTAATTTGCTTAAAGAGATATCTTCAACAGTTCCCTCAATTATTCCTTCTCCTGATTCATTATAATCTAATCTTGCACTTTCGCGAACAAATATAATTGAACCATCCAATCGGCGCCATTGAGTTTCAAAACCAATTAAATTACCCGACTCTTTTAACTTTTTTATAAATTCGTCTCTTTTATCAGGATAAACATATCCAGCTTGTGTTAATCCCCTCTGTTTTATTTTTTCTAAAGATTCAAACCCAAGCATTTTTAATAATGCATTGTTTGCCATTAAAATTTCACCATCAAGAGAACTTCTATAAATTCCCATTGTTGCATTTTCGAATAATCCTCTAAAGCGTCTTTCACTTTCAAATAGATCATCTTCCATTTCTTTACGAAAAGAGATATCTTGTTTAATTGCAATAAAGTGAGAAATTTTATCTGACCCATTTCCAGTGACGGGTGTTATTACCATCTCTTCAAAATAAAATTCTCCACTCTTCTTTTTATTAATTATTTCTCCAGACCAAACTCTACCCTCTAATATTGTTGACCAAAGATTTTTATAAAAAACTTTATCATGCTTATCCGATTTAAATATTCTTGGGTTTTTTCCAACAACCTCTTCAGATGTGTACTCGGTAAGTTTAGAAAAAGCTGAATTACACCAGATAATATTACCACTTCTGTCTAATATTATTATACTGTTAGCTGCCGATTCTAATGCCTTGCTTTGAAGCATTAGTTTTTCTTCTGCGCGATCAATTTCTTTATCACTTTCACTTATTTTTGTATAAAGATTAGCATTAGTCTCAAATGATTTTTTGAGCATCAAATTTTGAAAATAATCTCTTCGCGAATAATATTCCAAAGCGTAGGCAATTCCCATCCCAGTTAGATTGGATGCAAATAGATAGAAGGTACTTATAATATACAACTCAGTATCAAGGGTTACTATATATCTTAAAGCAAATTCATAAACAAAAAAAATCGTAATTCCAGCAAAAGAGGCCCAAACATATCTTAATTTAAGAAAGGTATAACCCCAAAAATAAATTAGAATAATTCCTATATAGTAATATGAGTTCAACTTGGGATATGCTAAAATTATGAAGGAAATGTTTATTACCCCCATTAAAATAAGAACCATGCTTAAAAGAGGCTGTGATACATTTTTATTCTGTAATTTATTAATAAGTAAAACAACGGAGATTATTATTGAACAGGTTAGCACCACCCTTAACAATAAAAATTCATAAAAAAGTTCTGGAACTAAATAAAGATCAAAGGGAATATAAAAGGCAAAGAGCAAAGCTCCGGTGGCAGTAGAAATATTTATTTGGAATATAGAATTATTATAATAATGATTAAGAAAGTCACTTTCTAATGATTTTGGAAATGCTAATGTGAAGGGGTTTAATCGAACAGTTTCTACCTTACGTTTCTGTCCAATTTCATTCAATTCAACTACACCCCAGTTGAACATCTTTTCCATTATGCTATTAATTACACTCAATACTTTATCTATATGTTATTGTAATTATCAACTTTATAATATGCAGACTTTATAATCGAAAAACAATTTGAATTAATTACTAAAACGGTACAATTTGCTCCTCATATAGATTAAGCTCATTCGGATTAGCAAGTATTGTGTAAAATTTTCGCCAAGATCACTTTTTTGATACATCCTTATACGTAAATTATTAAGAATAGTATTGTTAATAATTTTTCTTTCATATTTTTCTCGTAATTTTATACTTAATTACTAAATTAATATTGTTAGTAGCAACTGAAAGGTAAAAATGATAAATAAATATAAACATGTAATATGGGATTGGAACGGCACTATGCTCAATGATGTAGAACTATGCGTAGATATCGGAAATAATTTGTTTAGAAAAAAGAATATTCCATTGATCACGGTCGAAAAATACAAATCTATTTTCACAATTCCTGTAAAAGATTATTATGTAAATGCTGGATTTGATTTTTCAGAAGAATCATTTGAGGTTGTAGGAAAAGAGTGGATGGATGAATATGAAGAAAGAAAATACGAATGCTCATTACATGAAAGTTTAATTTCTGTAATGCAAAAATTCAATAAAAATGGAATTCAGCAATCGGTGCTTTCTGCTTATAAACAAGATAATCTTAATGAGATGATGAAATATTTTGATTTAGATAAATACTTAGATCATGTTGTTGGCTTAGATAACATCTATGCGGCAAGTAAGGTTCACTTAGGTAAAAAACTAATTAGTCTCTTAGGAAATGGACATGGGGAGACACTAATGATTGGGGATACGACACATGATTATGATGTGGCTAAAGAGATGGGGGCTGATTGTATTTTAATTTCTTCAGGTCATCAAACTTATGATAAGTTATCTAAAACTGATGCAATTGTTTTAAATACTTTACATGATCTAAAAGCAATTTTATTCGAGAATGGTTCTGGAGCAAATTAAGATCTAGTTCAATGATATGATTATAACTGGCGAATTAATCTGTACACGTACTCTCATTTTGCATTAAATATATAATCATTTTATTCCTACAAATCGAATTACTGAGGCATTTCCTTTATGAAGCTGACCTTCACTTAATTGAATATCTTCTTCATAAATAGTTTTTTGGCTAAGATCAGAAAAATCATCCAGAAGCATTTCTTTCGAGAATAACATATCTAAGTTTTTGGGTCCGCCAGAGCTATTGTTAATTTGGTTTTTAGAAAATCCTTCAAGTATCAATTTTCCTCCAGGTTTAAGATATTCCATTAGCTTCTTGTGTACTTTCATTCTAAGGGAATCGGGTGTATGGGCATAGATTAATGCTATACAATCAAACGAATTTTCCTCTGCTTCAAATTTATCAAAATCGCTCAGCAAATAATTTATTGAGACTTTTTTAATTGCAGCTAACTCGTCTGCTTTTTTTTTACCAATCAGGCTGGAATCAAAAGCTGTGACATCCCAGCCTAGGGTGGAGGCGAAAACTGCATTCCGTCCCTCTCCTTCTGCAGGAAAAAGTATTTTTCCAATCTGAACTTTCACTAATTCTGATTTTAAGAATTCGTTTGGGATTGTTCCATATACATATTCTTTGCTGGAGTATCTATCATCCCATAAACTTGTCATTGCAAATGTCCTCTTCGTAATCATCATCTAAAATAGTTTTAATTATTGGAATTTCGAGAATGAATGAAGTACCTATACCTTTTTCACTTTCAACAGAAATATTAATTCCGTTAATTTTAGAGTAATTTTTAACTAGCGCTAGACCCAAACCACTTCCCTCATATCGTCTAGTATAACCAGTCTCTTCTTGAGAAAACTTATCAAATAAATTTGGTATATACTCCTTGCTAATACCTAATCCTGTATCTTTTATTTTGATTATATAATTCTCATCCTTACTTTCCAAACTAACAATTATTTCACCTGTCTCAGTGTACTTTATAGCGTTATCAACGAGGTTTACAATTGTTTGATACACGGTATAGTTATCAATAACAGTAATTGCCCCATCAATTTTACCTTCTAAAAATTTAAGTGAAAGATTTTTGTTTATTGCTGCTTGCTTAAATTCATTGACAACTGGAATTATAATGTGTTCAATTAAATCATTCTTTTCGAAATTTGGATCGTAAGTGCCAGCTTCTAAATCAGAAATATTGAGCACCAAGTCGATTGTTCTTAACAATCGATGGGCTGCATTTTCTATAGATGTAAAACTACCTGCATTAATTTCACTAACTTCATTTTCAAACTCCATCTTTAGAAGAGAAGTATAGTTCATAATTGTATTAATTGGTGTTCTTATTTCATGAGACATTTGAGCTAGGAAGTCAGATTTAAGCCTATCTGATTTTTCGGCATACTCTTTAGCCACCCTTAGCTCTGCTTCAGCAATTTTTCTATTAGTTATATCTCTTACACTTGCCTGAACAAGTTTTTTATTATTGAGCTCAATCAAATCGAGACTCACCTCGGCAAAAAAATTAGTTCCATCTAATTTGCAGTGAACCCATTCAAAAAATTGTGACTTTCCTGATAAGGCAGAGTTTATTTTTTCAAATGCTTTTTCTGAGGAGAGCTTGCCATCTGGTTGAAATTCTGGAGAAAACTTTATTGGAGATTGATTAAGGATATCTTCTTTTTTACACCCGAACATTTCTAAAGTTTTTATATTACATTCAGTAAACATTTCTCCTGTCATAAGAAAAATTGCATCACTGGAAGCCTCAAATAAAGTTCTATAATGAAGTTCTTTTTCTACAAGAGCAACTTCTTGCTTTTCTAATTTGTTTAGTGATAGCTCTAAATCAGTATTTTTTTCTTGTAATAAACCATGCATGGTTTCTCTTACATACTCAACATAATAGGATATTACAGATGCAGCGGCAAAGGAGCAAACAAATCGTAACTTGAAATTAAAAGTATATAGTTCGGGAGAAACAAACATTGTTAACATTATTATTGCTATTAGAAGGTAGACAGTAATGAATAGACGACCTGTTTTTCTTCCCAAGAGAAACATTACAGAAACAGGAAAAATATATGACCATAATGAACCCGAATGATCAACACCGGCGGTTAAAAGTAAAAATAAAAAAAGCATTCCAAGTACAATTACTAGAGTATAACTTAGAAATATGTAATTTAGCGTTTTCTTATAATAGTAAATAGAAGAAGCAATAATAACTGCTGAAAGTAAATCGAAAAACCCAACTACATAATTACCTTGTACTGCAGATAAAACACCAATTGGGACTAAAAAGAGAAAGCATGCTATTACAATGTAGTTTAACATCATTAATTTTCGGGAGGTCTCAAGATCTGATTCCAATTTAAAACTATCATTCAAGAGTAAAAAATTAAATTTGCTAGCTATTTTATTATTCTTTTTATTCATATTCTGTAAAAGTTTAATAATAGTATCGAAAATATGTAGAAAAAATAAATCATATTACAATTGTTCAATAAAGTAAGAGTTGAGGCCAATTCGGAAATGGAAAAAATTAAGAATAATTATCTACTGTTTCAGAAGTAATTCAATTTTTACTCTAGCCCAAAGTAAAATTAGACTTTTTGTCTATTTTTTTTGTGGGGTTGAAAAACCAATGCTGGCAATTGTGGTATATTAGTTAATGGGTTAATGGTTATTTTAGTTTATCCTTAAATACTTCCTTAAACTTTTCTACTTTTGGTGTGATTACAAAACTACAATAAGGCTGATTTTTATTTTGCTCATAGTAGTCCTGATGATAATTTTCAGCAGAATAAAATTTTTCAAATTTAGTTATTTCAGTTACAATTTTGTCTTCAAAAACTTTTGCTTCGGTTAGCTTGTTTTTATACTCATCAGAAAGACGTTTCTGTTCGTCATTATGATAAAAGATAGCAGATCTATATTGTGTTCCAACATCACTGCCCTGTCTATTTAAAGTCGTTGGATCATGAGTTTTCCAAAAGACTTCAAGTAATTCGGTAAAACTAATTATTGTTGGATCAAAACTAATTTGAGTTACTTCAGCGTGACCAGTTTCTCCAGTACAAATCTCTTCGTAAGTTGGGTCGTTTTTTGTTCCACCAGAATAACCCGAAATTACCGATTCAACACCATTTAGCTTTTCAAATACTGCTTCTGTACACCAAAAACAACCACTGCCAAATGTTGCTACTTCATTTATATTAGTGTTGCTCATATCTGCTTTTCCTTCTAGAGTAGAATTATTTGTCAATTCAAATGCAAAAAATAATATTACAAAAATAAAATAGTTTAATAATGGATTTTTTATAAACATTGTGCCCCTCATTAAAATGACAGCTGGTCTTTTTACAACATCAAAGTTTTATGGTTCCACAGTCGTTGGTTGATTAAAAAGAAACTTTAATCCATACGTTAATGCTTCAGGAGGACAAGAATAATGAGTTCCATTTTCAATTTCGCTGAATAGTGTTTCAATCCCATGAGACTTCTTAATCTCTGATAAAAGAGAATTAATTGGAATATGATATTCGCTGGTGTCTTCTAATTCTCCAACGCTTACAAATAGTTTTTTGTTGAGCTCGGTTTTTGAGAGCATATCTGCTTTTTCTAATAATAAATCTAGATCATTTCGAATGTATGGGCTTCCAGCAATATAGCTATTAAATGTATTTGGAGAACTGAGTAGAGTGTGTATGGTAAATAATCCACCAAGAGAATATCCGTTAAGGATTCTTTGGCTATTTGTTCTGTATCTTGAATCAATAAGAGGAATTAGTTCCTTTTTAAAAAAGTGAAGGTAGTTATTTCCACCGCCACTTACTTCAAATCTCTTGTTTTCTGAAAAAGTGTAATCTCTTTCTCTAAAATTTGTTTCTTTATCATTTAAGAGAGTTCCATATCCGGGTGCTACAATAATAAGATCAGGAACGTCTTTTCCAAATTGAAGATACCTAATAACACTTGTTGCCATGTTAAATGCAATATCTCCATCTAGTAAATATAGAACCGGATATCTTTTGTTTGAGGTTTCGTAATGTTTCGGCAATCTAATATATACATAGAAAGTATCATCGACCTCACTAGATATAATCTGTTTGATTTCTGTGTATTTGGTAATAATTTCATCGTATTTGGACTCTTTCTCATTTCCATTTTTAGAATTACATGAAATGTTTAACAAGGAAATTGCAAACAGTAAGCCAAGAACAAATATTTTCATTTTAATTCCAGTTTAATATTCCAAATAATTGTCATAAAAGCGACAATAGACATCTTCTGGTAATTCAATTCAAAAATATATCGTGCATCCGTCAGTTTTAACAGAATTGTTGATTTAAATTTACTTCAACTTTTTTAAATAAACTAAATTGGAGATATAATGAAATCACAATTTTCTTTCACAAAAGCAATAGTTGCTGGAATAAGCGCAACTGTAGTTATGACCCTTTTCACGTACATGGGTGGAGTTATGAATATAAAAATGGATATTCCGGCCATGTTAGGCAGTATGTTTGGGGGCAACCTAACAATTGGTTGGATAATGCATTTCATGATTGGAACAATATTATCAATTAACTATGGCCTAATTTTTTATTCAAATGTTAATATTAATCCACTCTGGTTAAGAGGGGCTGTTTTTGGATTATTACCTTGGCTTATGGCTCAGATACTTGTAATGCCCATGATGAGTGTAATGAACGGAATGCCCTTCTCATCTGGTCTTTTTTCTGGATCTATAATGATGGCTATGGCAAGTCTAGTCGGACACATAATTTTTGGAGCTGTTTTAGGGTCTATTTATAAACCAGAACCAAAATTAGTAGCTGTGCAATAAAAAAAATAGTTTCTAATAAACAAAGGATTTTATAAATTGCACACAACATCCTATTTATAACAATATTGATATATATATATGACTATTAAGCCTACAACAAAAATAAAAGTAGCCGATTATAATAAACTTAACGACAGAGAACCGACCTATGGATTAGCTTGTAATACCGATCTGGTTATTATTAAGTATGATGATAGTGTTTCCGTTCTTTACGGACGTTGTCTTCACAGAGGAGCGCTTCTTGCAGATGGACATATTTCTGGAAATAACCTAATCTGCGGACTTCACTTTTGGGATTACAGAGTTGATACAGGTGTCAGTCAATATAATAATTCCGAAGTTTTGAAAAAATTTACTTCATGGGTTGATGAAAAAGAAGATGCGGTATATGTTGACGAAGTTGAAATTGAGGAATGGGAAAAAGATAATCCTCAACCATATGATAGAACGTCATATCAAGGATTATATGTCGATGTTCATGGAACACCAGATGAACCGAATAATTCTTATATAAGAAGCCTAGCTAAAAATGGTTTAAAAGATTGGGGTCATCATGGTAAAACATCTTCCATGGGCGTTTCTTTAACAGAGCTACCAAAATGGAATGACATTCAGATTATCACAGCACAATTGGCAAAAAAACCACTTTTAGATGAAGCAGCTGTAAATACCGAGTTGATAATAGGTCCAAACTCAAAAAAACCTCTAAAATTGGATATACCCATTTTTGTAAGTGATATGAGCTTTGGCTCTCTTAGTCAAGAGGCGAAAACAGCTCTTGCAAAAGGTGCTGAACTGGCTGGAACTGGAATCTGTTCCGGTGAAGGCGGGATGCTGCCAGAAGAAAAAGGAGCTAACTCAAAATACTTTTACGAATTAGCTTCCGGCAAATTCAATTGGAGCTTAGATAAGGTTAAGGCTGTTCAAGCTTTTCATTTTAAGGCAGGCCAGGGAGCAAAAACCGGAACAGGAGGCCACTTGCCGGGGAATAAAGTAACTGAAAAAATCGCTTTAGTAAGGGGCTTAACTCCTGGTCAACCAGCTATAAGCCCTTCCACATTTGAAGACTTAAGCTCTGCGTCAGATTATAGAAAATTAGCAGATGATGTTAGAGAAGTTTCCGGAGGGATTCCCATTGGATTTAAGATCTCAGCTCAACATATAGAAGATGATATCTCTTTTGCTCTTGATGTTGGAGTTGACTATATCATTCTCGATGGCAGGGGAGGAGGAACCGGGGCGGCACCAGATATTTTTAAGAATAATATTTCTGTACCTACAATTCCCGCTTTAGCGCGAGCTAGGAAATATCTGGATAAAAATAATAGTAATGATGTTACACTTATTATAACCGGTGGTTTAAGAACGGAATCGGACTTTGTTAAAGCTTTGGCTCTTGGAGCAGATGGTATTGCAATAGCCAATTCAGCAATACAAGCAATAGGTTGTTTGGGGATGCGAGCATGCAGCACTAATAATTGTCCTGTTGGAATTGCAACACAAAAGGAAAGTCTTCGTTCACGACTAATTATTGATCAATCTTCAAAACAACTTGAAAATTACTTAAAATCAACTGTTGAATTAATGAAGATATTAGCAAGAGCATGTGGTCACGATTCTCTTTCTAAATTTAATAAAAACGACCTAACAACCTATAAAGAAGATATGGCAAAATTATCAGGTGTAAATTATGGAGGAGTAATAACATAATTCAAATGAAAATATTAAATAATCTTTCTCAAATCGGCACTTCAAGCTTTTTTGAAACCAAAACGAGTATTCAAAAAATTGCTGCTATTCTTATTGATATTAAAAATAAGCTTATGCTTCATCAAAAAAATTCAGAAGAATATAGTCTTAAATTTTACGCTAAAGGATTTACTACTACTCCAATTCCTATTATTGTTGAAGGAAATGTAGTAGCCCTTGAGTTTAATCTTGATTTTGTAATTCATAAGCTTGAAATATTGTTTGGCACCGAAAAACAGTATATAGAATTAAACAAGCCGAATTTTAGTTCTTTTGTTAAAGAATTTGATGCCATACTAAATACTTTTTCAATACCACATAATTTTGATGACAAAGCATTTACGGATAATGTAGAGAGAACCTATAATAAGAATGACTCTAAATTCTTGTGGGATTTATTAAGAAACATATATTTTGTGTTTGTGAAATTTCATTCTCCTATTCTTAAAGAAACAAGTAGCATTAATTTTTGGCCGCATCATTTTGATGTCGCGATGCTATTATTTTCAGGAAAATTAATATCTGGCCAAGACAAAACGAATTGGGGTCATTCACGTGAGCAAATGAATTTCGGATTTCTTTTTGGAGATGAGTTTATTGCAAAACCCTACTTTTACGTTACATTGTATCCCTTTGAGAAATCATTAACAAATAATAAATTAAATTTTGGTGCTTACTGGTATTCTGAAAAATGGAATGGAGCAATCTTAGAACTTGACAATCTTTTGCAAAGTGCAAATCCAGGCCAGACAATTATTAAGTTTTTTGAGGAAATTAGGAACTTAGCGCCAGAACAATTTTATAAAGAATAATCAATAAAAGGATATGATGTGAGATTATTTCTATTAATGTTTTTTATATATCTTTTGACAATAAATTTTGCACAGGACAAAATGGAATACAATAAATTAACTCCCGACGAAGAAAGAGTTATTCTGAACAAAGGTACAGAGATGCCTTATTCAGGAAAATATACTTCAAATAAAGAATCTGGAACTTACATTTGTAAGCAGTGCAATGCAGAGCTTTATAAATCTAATGATAAGTTTGATTCACATTGCGGTTGGCCGAGCTTTGACGATGAAATTGATGGTGCGGTAAAAAAAGTTCCCGATGCAGATGGACGGAGAACTGAGATAATTTGTAATAATTGTGGCGGTCATTTAGGACACGTATTTGTAGGAGAACAATTTACCGACAAAAACACACGACACTGTGTTAACTCAATTTCACTAGGTTTTATTCCATCTAAAGAAAAAGAAGAGAAGTAAGCTAATTTTTTAATACTCGGTAATACATTCTTTTATTACCAAGCTTAACTTGTTTTAGTTGAAAAATAAAGCCTCTGTGCTGCTTTTGTTTCGGATAACTCTATTTGTTTTTGGATGAATGCTGCGTGAGTTAAATAACTTGTCAAAATTCAAGCTTAATAATTTTTTTATTCGTAATTGCATATCTCCCCCAGAGAGCTATTCTTCTAGACGAACAATATTCATCCTGTCTGGTTTAATTCAAGGTACTTTTCCACGAGCGATTAGTAATTGCACAACCATTCTAATATTGATCTTGATTCACTTCTTCAAAATTATTCTTAATATTATCATTTATGAATGAAGTAAACGAATGATTTTTTTTTTCGATAATCACAATATCGAGAAATATATTGATTATGAAAAAAACAACTCAAATAGTTTTAATATTATTTATACTAAGCTTCGAGGTATTTTCTCAAAGTTTGCCTCCTAATGCTATCTTAAAAAATTATCGTCCTTTTTCCTCACCTAGAACAAATGGAAGACCTGGAGAAGTATATAGAATTGATGAAAGTGGTGTTAAATATATTGTTCAAGATGTATCTGCAATAAAAGAGAAGGTTAGCGAGGAAGGAAATCTTATTGGAAGAATGTATTTTACTTCTGATGAATTGCTCGCTCTTCTTAATTTAGAATTTGATAGATTGGATGTAATACCTGCAGAAGTAAAAATTCTTAAAGCTAATCGAGAGTATACCGAACAGACAATAGTAGATAAAATTTTATACGGTAATGGGAAAATTAGAGAGCTAATAGTTGACCCTAATAGTTCATATTTCATTATAAGAGAAGCAATTCTATCCAAAGATATTACTTTTCGATTTAGTCACGAAACTGTAAAGAAAATAAAGAGAGGGGCTTCTGTCCTGACAAAAGTAAAATCTACTGAAGAAGTAGACTTCCCGTTTGAAATTCAGAAGAAATTTAAGAAAGAAAAAAGAGTCTTCTATTTGGACCAATCGATTCAAATTGATCCCTATGATGGATAGTTTTTAATTTCCAACCAGAAAGATTTCGCAAACAACGCAATCAAATTTAAAAATTTCAAAAACAAAGCATATAAGAATCAATTTGCAGTTTTTGACATTGCAGTTTTTGTTTCCTATATTATGTTTCGCAATCAACGAAACGGTTCTCCATGACTAGTTTAAATCCATTTCCTCTTAACAGCTATATTCAGCCCAAATTCTTTTGTGATAGAAAAGACGAAACTGAATTATTAATTAAAAAAATAGAACACAAAGAAAATGTTGTTCTAATTTCACGAAATGGTCTCGGAAAAACAACGTTGGTTAAAAACGTTTTCTATCATCTAAATAAAAAAAACGAATACAATCTAATTTATTGTGATTTAGTACAAACAACGCATATAGGTCAATTCTTTGAATGTTTTTTTTCTGCAATATTAGAATCATTCGGAACAAAATCTAAAAAAAAGATTGATAAACTAAATAGCATTCTATACGAGAAAAAAGATGGCAATCAATTAAAAGCACTTACCAATTTTACCAAAGCAGAATTGATTTTTAAATTTAATGAAATATTGTTTTTTCTTGAAACTCAGAAAAAGCGAATAGTTATCTCATTAGATAATTACAACATTGGGATGCAGTATCCCCCTAATGAATTTGAAAATATTGTTATTAAGCCGTTAAGTTCAAATGTAAATGTTCAGTTAATCTTCTCAGGAACTAAAAATTCATTGTTATTTACAAATGATGAGATAATTGTTTTAGATGAAATTCCAAAGGACACATATAAAAATTTTATTCTCAAGATGTTTGAAGATAATAGTATTGCAATCAAAATAAAGAATCTTGATAAAATACTTTCATGGTCTCGAAGCAATACTTACGCAACTCAATTGGTTTGCTTTAAGTTATGGGAAACAAGAAAGAATAAGATTAAATTGGAATTAGTTGATGAAGTCATTCAGCAGATTTTAGTTGAACACGAGAGCAGTTTTTACATGATAAAGAATTTGTTGTCAGCTTATCAATGGAAAACATTAAGGGCAATAGCTTCAGAGGGAGAAGCAATACAAATCACTTCTGCTAATTTTATAAAAAGATATGAATTGAATGCACCCAGTTCAGTTAAAACTGCACTGAAAGCTCTAATTGAAAAAGAGATGATTTATAGGATAGATAATTCGTACCTTATTACTAATGTTATTCTTGGCCGGTGGTTGGCAAATCATTAGTTTATTTCAATCTTATCTTTTTTCGATATGTATTATTAATTTGATTTTTTGTAAATTAAAGATGTATATACAACCAATGGTTAAAAATGAGATATAATTTTAATGATTCATTTGGGTTTTTAGTAGTTAAAACTGGCAGATTAATTGAAAACAGACTTAAAGTAAATTTCGAAAAAGAAAAAATTAATGTAACTCCCCAGCAATGGTCAGTTTTAACTTATTTGTGGAATAAAGATGGAATATCTCAACAACAATTAGCAGATGCTTTTTCCAAAGATAAAACAAGTATGACACGCCTATTGAATAATATGGAGACGAATGAGTTAATAATTCGTAAAAAGGATAGCGTTGATAAAAGAACCAAAAAGATTTTCCTTACTGATCGTTCTCGAATATTAAAAAAAAATTCTATTAAAATTGCTGAAAAGACATTAATGGAAATACTGGTAGACATTAATCATGGGGACGTTAAGTTGAGCAAGAAAGTCCTGAAGCAGATAAATGAGAATCTAGCAAAATAGAATAAAAGTAATTAGTCTTTAGTATAAATAAAAGAGTGGTTATTTATAAAAAAAATTATTTTCTCCCACTTTTAACTTCTGAATAAATCTCATCTGAATGATATCCAAAATACTTGCTGCTTAATTTATTATACTCAGCTCTTTTCTCTTTATCTGCCCACGCAGCTCTAAATAGTTTTGTGTTTTCTGGACCAGATGCCAGCATGTCTTCCATGCTTTTGTATTCAGTAATATAAATAAGTTGTCTACTATCACTTCCATAAAGATGTCTAACACATCGTTGGCTAACGATTTTAGAATTTTTCAATGTTACATTGTCTGTATAGACTTGCTGTAAAGAATCAAATTCTGCCATAGAGCCGCCTTCAGGGATTTTAGTCTCAAAAGTAGTGACGGTGAATATATTAGACGTTTCCTCTTGTGCGAATAGATTGTTAGAAATAATTACTAAAGAAAGCACAAGTGTAATTAATATATATTTTTTCAAATTTTCCTCCTGTAAATCAAAATGATGATTGTAAGATTATTAAATAAATTGTGACTAAATAACCACTCCGCAACAAAATTAGGACATATTGTCCGCATTAGCAAGATGTTTTATGCTATAAAGCAAATGCTATTTAAGTCTTTTTATCTATGTAGATAGATGCGAGAAATCTGAAATTGTGTAAAAAAGTCCTGAAACAAATTAATGCAAAATTGGAGGTTTAATTTAATTCGTTTCAGGACGTGATAATTTTCACCAGGCATAACCAATATCAAATCTTACAACCGGAACAGTTCCACTATAGTTTGAAAAATCATCATCGATATCATTAATAGAACCAGTGTAATAATCTGCACCAATTCCTAATCCAATTGCAAAGTCATCTCCAGGGAACCACTGCCAACCAATTAGTGCACCTATTCCAACTGCAGAAGTATTCCCGTTGTTAACAGTTAAACGATTATAAGAAATATTTGGTGCAATATAAAATCCCCTTAAAGTTTTTTCGGATGGGTAAATACGTGCTTCAGCATTTACACCAAAACCACCAAGACCTTCTATTGTTGGGATTTGTACTCCTGCCCCTATAGCAATGTTGTTTGATATTTTATGGAAATATGTTAAGTTGTAGAAAATGAAGAACTTTAAAGGATTTACAACAATCATATCTTCTCTCGGAGTAATATCCTCAAATTTCGAAATAATTGTTGATTCGGTATAAACTGTATCACCGCTTTCGGTTACAGTCTTCTTTTTTTCTTCGGTTAATATTTGGCTAGGTACTGAAATTGAAAATATTATGAGTAAGATGAAAGTATAAATGATTTTCATATCGCCCTCCGCGATTTAAGGTTGTTATCACTGAAGACTCAATTAACCAATAAGCGTACCAGATGTTTTTTCATAAACGCTAATAATATAATAGATAATCAGAAAGCAGTGTAGACTATATTAAACACAATTGGATAATAAACTGGAATAAAAATCGGTATTTATTGTGAACCAGTAAAAAATGAATTCATAAACAAGCTGGACATCGTTGAGGGAATATAAATGTCAGAAAAGTATGAAGACAATTCATTCGTTTAGGCAAAGGTTATTTCTGGTCAACAAGTGAAGTGAAGACTTAAAAGTAAATAATTAAAAATATGCATGAGAGCAGCAGATTGATTCAAATTTTGCTATAAGCTGAGAAACGTCTGGTTTAGAAAATTTCCCCCAAAGTTATTTGGAAAGGAGATAACGAATAAAAATTTATTATCATCGTTGGACAAATAACTAGTTAAATCAATACTAAAATCTGAAACAAAATAATGATTACTTCAGTTTATTCTGTAACTATTTGTAATATGGCAAATTCTTTTACTACAAAATTAATTATATAAATTTTCTATCCTAAAAAAAATAAATTACATCGCTGAAATTGCAAATCCAGTTAAAAACACTCCACTTGTAATAGCACCGATTATCATATATACAACTATTGCAACTACAACTACGGTTATAAAATAACCGACCATTTTATCTTCAGGAACATCTTTTATTATCTTCAATCCAAAATACATTAAAACAAGGGTGTAAATTCCTGCTAGGAAAGAAACAAAAGAGAGGAATGGAATTAAACTAAATAAACCGCCTACCCATGAAGCTGTAGATGCATAAACCGCTACCTTCATAGAAGCTGTTAAATCTTTAGTTGAACCAAAAGTTGGTGCAAAAGAATCTATTATAAATCCAACTACAAATGCTCCAATAAGAGATAAAATATAGGTTAAAATTGCCCATCCGAAACCGGAGCTAATTGGAAGTTTGATTCCAAAACCATATCCAAAAGCACTAAACCCAATGAATCCTGCAATAGCAGGAATTGCAGCTAATATTATAGCATATTGGGTGAATAACTCTTGGATAGTGGAGGCCTCATCTTTAATAACTTGCCATTCTTCTTTTGGATTTACTAGGATGGTTTTAACTCGTTCAACAATATTCATGTTAAACCTCGTAGATTTGAAAGGATAAAATAAAATATATAATTATCCGCGAAGCTCAAATAATTATTTTTTATTCTATTTTATATTCCATAATAATTCCGGAACACAAATGATTAAAGAATTTAATAATTTTCACAACTTTTTTCTCATTATTCCAAGAATAATTTTCGTTTATTAAACGTATAAATACTTGCGATAAATATTCCAAATCCGAAAAATATAAATACTAAAGTTACTTCTGATTTAAAATATACATCTGTTAATGTTTGTCGAGTATTTATAAAAAAATCTGGCGAAAGAAAATCCAGGTAGGTACTAAATAATATATTTAGGCCAATATATACTAACCAAATAATAGACCAAAGCGTGCCTATAAAAAATTTATCTTTTTTCGTAAAATATGTACTGTAGAAATCAGAATATAATATTGGAATTGAATTTATCAGGAACATAACTCCACTTGTGCTTGCTAAATTAACGATCCAATCCTGATCAGGGGTATGACCAAAATTAAAAATATAAAAGCAAAACAAAATTATGAGAAGACAGATCCAAAAGCCAACAAAGACAATAATTCGAGAGGACGAGATTTGAATATCTGAAACCGGAACCAACTTCTGGTTTCGTAATCGACCACTTTTTCTATTAAACAGAATGGAAAAAAAAAAGACAACAATTCCAACGCCCAACCAAATAACTCTCAATCCAGGAAAATCTCCTTGAGCTTCAATCCAACGGTCATCAACAGTGAGGCCTATGTTTATTATTGCAACGAAAATAAGACTTAAAATATAAAGCCATCTAAAATAACTGATCTCTGTTTTTAATAATTTCCACATTATTTTATCTTTGTTTTTTTATGAAGTACATAATTATGTCAAACAATACTAATGCAATAAATAACCCAAATAATTTTTTCAGGTTGTAACATCTTTTGGTCGAATGAGCAATTATTCATCAGACCCACAATAAGGAATGCTAGCGTTCTGAATCTTGGCCAATACTTTTTCATCTGGACCCCAAGTGGGATTCTCTATGCTTAAAAGTTATATAAGAGAGAATTGCAAGAATAATGGCCCCGATGTAAACAAACACAATATGTATAATTCCTGCACTAATAGTACTATTATAAGCGTTTCTTACTGTTATAGCTGTAAACACTAAAGCAAACAAAATTATGGCTCCAACAATTATATTAAAAAAAACATAATTGGTTTTTTTTTGAAACAGAGAAAACAAATCCGATAAAAACAAATATGTATAAACAGTCATTAAACTCATTCCTCCAAAGAGTACAAGCTCGGCCAAAGTATCATGAAATCCATCTGAGGGTAAATCAAAAATTAAATAAGATATTCCTCCAATTGTATAAACCGATGAATAACCAATAAGCGAAATAATTATTCTCAAACCGGCTATTTTATTATTTGATAAACCAAGTAAGACATATTGTGAACTTCTTTGCTCTTTTAACTGATAAATGTATGTGTAAGAAAAAAATTGTAAAAATAGAATAAAGCATATTAAATTAGTTGGATTGAACCCCCTAATCATAGCAAAAAGGGAAAGTGCAATCAATACTAAGAGCCAGTTATGTATTTGATATTTTGTATAACTCAACTCTGCTTTGATTATGTAAAACATTTCTCTTTTCATGTCAAATAAGTCCTTCTTTTCCTATATGAGAAAATGGAAGTTATAAGTATGGCAAATCCCAATAATGAAAATATAAGTTTTGCATAATGAAATGCTTCAGGCCCATAAAGGCCAACCAAACCTTTGTTCAAATCGCCCATTTCTAAGAAAACAAACACAACGATAATTTGAATTATCAGAACTGTAATAAATGCAGCAGCAGTTCTTTTACCAAAATTCCAATAAGAAAACCAATCATCTCTGCCTCTAATAAAACCGGCAAATAGAATAAGTGTTACTCCCAGCTGGCCGATTAAACTACCTGTTTCATTATGCCAACTATCAATACTTATTAGTTGAGCAAGAATCAAATAACCGATGATGAAAATGAATGGTAATGCTGCAAACCAAAATCGAGACAATGAATTTTGTTTCTGAGATAATGGTAATAAAGAATAGTATCGAACTCTTTTCTCTTTCAACCTTGTTCCCCATATTGAAAATAGAAATGCATATAGTATTATACTATAAATTCCACCCCAGTAATCAATTTCAAATTCTGGGGAAGTTAATAATTGGATATCGAAAAGCGACAATGCCGTATACACCAAAAAAAAGATGGAGATCATCGAAAAGTGATACCAATTATAATGCAGTTCTGATTTAATTAATTGCCACATTTATTATCCTAAAAATGATTTTCGTTTTGTAAATACAATTGTATCAATTATAGAAATTATTATTGCCCAAATAAAAAAGATGATCTCTTCACCGCCAAAGCCTAGGGGTTTAATTAGAGACGTAGTTACAGAGTATATAATGCCGAAGGAGAACGTTGCAAGTGCAACGACCAACAAGAACGAATATATAAGCCTTTTGTCGTATCTTTTTGATTCCAGTGCAATCCAAGAATTCATTACTAAGTCTACTGCTACAAGGGCGATAAACATCATTCCAAGCTGTCCGTTAATTCGATCAATAAATATTAATTGTTCAAAAGGCAAAACACCATGAAGTAGTTCAATATACAATCCAACTAATACAAAAGGAGAAATACCAAACAGCCATCTCATAAAAGAAATTCTATTAACAGCAATAGGAGTTAACGCGTGTTTTCGTTCTCGCATTTCCTTTTTACGCATGCTCCAAATCATAAATACGAGACCATAAATTCCTAAACCAACTAGAGCAGACCAAAAGTATTTTTTGAGGAAATAAACTTGAGGAAATGTTTTTATATCACTAAGCGCAAAAGCAGTAAAAATCAATGGTAAGATTATCATCACTAGTAATGGGAATCTAAAATATTTCATTTCCGATTTTAATAATGCAAGCATTTTGTTTCTATTGTTTTTTTTTCAAAATGTGAACTGCAATTTCGTCAATGCCCATCCTTGTTTCTTGCATATTCTGAGCACCAAGATTTTTAAGTTGATTCATTGTTGATTCAAATTCTTTACTTATTATTTTGTAGTTGTGACCTTCACTTTCTACGTTTACAGTATTCTCAAATTGAACATTTTTTTCGTTTAACTTAAAAGATATTCTACGCCAATTTTCTGTAAGATCATCTTTTTGAGATTTTAGTTTTAATAGGCCATTATCAATAAAAGCTAACTCATCGGCTAGGCGACTAATATCTGTCAGAATATGTGTAGAATAAAATATAGCTCTTTCCCCATCTTCAAGAGCTTCGAATAGTACATCTAATAATTCGGTTCTAACAACTGGGTCTAAACCTGCCGTGGGCTCGTCTAGTATTAATAATTTTGGAAAGCGCGATAATACTTGAATCAGAGAAAGTTTTACTCGATTACCAGTTGATAAATCTTTAGCTCTTTTTTCGATTGGTAGCTCAAAACGTTTAATAAGACTTTCTGCCATTTTATCTGACCAGCTCGGATAAAATTGAGATATGAACTTAAGATTTTTTGCACCACTCCAATTTTCGTAGAAAACATGCTTGTCTCCCACATAGCCAATGTCAAACTTCCAATCAACTTTATTGGGATCGTTTTCTCTACCAAAAATTTCTGTTCTCCCGGAATCAGATTTTATTAATCCAACCAAACAATGCATTGTGGTTGTTTTACCAGATCCATTTGGTCCAATATAACCTAGTACTTTGCCTGGTTCTAAATCAAGACTAATAGGTCCAAGCTTAAATTCTGGAAATCTCTTTGTTAGCTCTGTTAACTGAAATGCTTTGCTCATTTTTATTTTCCTTCTGTTAACAATTTATTTATTATTGTTTTTATTTCGTCTTCATTCATTCCTTCATCCATAGCAATTTTAATTATTGGCTTTAGTTTCTCTTTTAGATGCTGCTCAGCTAATTCTTTTTTCTTATGATCTTGCACATCAGTTACATAGAAACCTTTTCCTCTTCTTGAAACAATTAAGCCTTCTCTCTCTAACATTTCATAACCTCTTTGAACGGTTATAACACTTACCTTCTGTTCTCTTGCGAGTCCGCGAATGGAAGGCAACATTGTTCCAGCGTCCAACTCACTTGCTAAAATCATTGCTCGAACCTGTCTGTAAATTTGACTTTGCAGCGGTTCTTCGGAAAGATCTGTTAAGTTGAAAATCATTAATCGACCTTCCTTAAATTTTTTAATTGTAGTGCCATAAAAGTTGTATCATCAAGCTCATTTTGATCATTTGAAAAATCGGAAACTTGCTTTTTTATTTCATTAACAATCAGCTCAGAAGTATTTTGAAAAGATTTTTGTAATGTATTTATAATTCTCTCTTCCCCAAATTGTAGATCATTGATGTTCATTCTTTCAGATAATCCATCAGTAAAAACAAATAATAATTCTCCGGGATTTATCTTTGTTGAATTCTCGCTATAATTTGCATTGGCCATTATTCCCAGTGCTGGACCAGTTGTTTGTAAACGCTTACCTGTTGATTCCTGTCCCAATATTATTGGGAAATTATGACCTGCATTTATATAGTTAAACTGACCACTGGTCGAATCCAATATTCCATAGAACATAGTTGCAAAATTTCTTGCAGCTGTGTAAGTATTCAAATAGGAATTAATTAAGAGAACTGTTTCCACAATCGATCTATTTAGAGAAAGATCACTTTTTATTATTGCTTGAATTTGTGAAATCAACATTGCCGCAGGAAAACCTTTTCCACTAGCATCTCCAATAATGATTCCATATTTATTATCATCTATTTCAAAGAAATCGTAAAAGTCTCCTCCAACATCATCAGAGATGGTAGAATAAGCTGCAACATCCAAAGTGTCATTGTTTGGAAGATTCTTCGGCAATAGTCCATTCTGAATTTGTTTTGCCGCATTTAGTTCTGCGTTAAATAAATCATACTCAGAAAAATTTTGTGCATTGTGATAATTGCGATCAATTAATATTTTTAGTGCTCTTGTGGAAATATCACTTACAAAATATTTCTCATTTTTAGACGAGTGAATTACGCCCAACTGTTCTAGTTTTTTAAATGCTTTTTTTATACTCGTCTTGCCTATATGGTGCTGCCTAGAAAGCTTCCCGATTGAATCCAACTCATCACCAGGAAATTTATCCTCTTCTAGAATTCTAAATAGAACTTGATTCACTATTTGGTTATGTATTGGTTCTGAAGAATAATATGTTAAATTTAGTAACATTCAAATCCAAATGAATTTTTGCTTGCTGTACTAACTGTATAGACGCAATATATACAGTAAAGTTCCGTTTGTCAACAAAAAAAATTCTTGACTCTACCCTTAGGGTAGTGCTTATATTTGAAAATGAAAAGAGCAGCTGCTTTTCAACAAACATTTAGAGGAGTTTATGAAGCTAAGTATCGGTGAATTTTCCGCGATTACATCACTTACTATAAAGTCATTAAGGCTCTATCATGAAAAGGGGATCTTGATTCCTTCTGAAATTGACGAGTTAACACAATATAGGTATTATGATGAATCAAACTATGAAACAGCAATTTCAATTAAAGTTCTCCGCGATTTTGATTTTTCACTATCGGAGATTAAAGAAATATTAGATGATTTTGATAATGACTCAAATTTACTTGAGCAACTTCAGGGTAAGATCAATCAGATTCAGGATAAAATTAAGCGATACCAAGACATTTCAAATTCCTTAAAAAACACAATATTAATTGAAAAGGAGAATAAAATGAAAACAGACGAGAATTTTGAAATTGAAGAAAAGGAAGTTGAAACCATTTTAATTGCTGGTTACAGAATGAAAGGAAAATACCAAGAAATAGGAAAAGGTTTTTCTGTGTTAGGTAAAAAATTTGGAAGATACATTAATGGCAAAGCTCTTGGACTTTATTACGATGGCGAGTATAAAGAAGAAAACGCAGATTTTGAAGCATGTTTTCCAATAAGAAAAGGAAAGGAAGAAGACGGAGTTTCTGTGCGGGAATTAAAAGGAGGAAAGTGTGTTTCTTTAATTCATAAAGGGACTTATGATACCCTGAGCGAATCTTACAAGACAATATTTTCTACAGCGAATGAAAAAGGATTTAAGAAAATTTTACCTACAAGAGAAGTTTATCTAAAAGGACCCGGAATGATATTTAAAGGAAATCCTAAAAATTATTTAACTGAAATTCAGATTTTTATTAAAGAATAAAAATATTTGTCATCTGAGCGGAGTTGATCATTTCATTTTTTATGATTTTCACTTCGCTCAGAATTATTAGAAAAATTAATTGTTTAACCAATTGGAAATTCGATTTGCCTTTGGCTTTTTACTATAAAAGAAATCATCCATTACTAAAGCAAAACTTCTGAAAATTGAATTTCTCTTTATTCCCTTCCTTATCAAATTATGCAAAAAGTTATCTGGATGTGAGTAAGGACAAACAGCTACGCATCGCCCACAATCAGAGCCAACTTTACACCAATAAGTAAAGCATGCTTCCGAATTGATTTGCCATCTTAGAATTCCATCAATTTCTGCTCTTTTATCTTTTTGTATTGCAGAACTTGGACAGCAGACAGCACATTTCTTACATTTTGTGCAAAAATCTATTACTGATTGATCAATTATTGGCTTATCAATGTTGAGTGGAATGTCAGTTGTTACAACACCTAATCTAACACGGGGTCCTAATTTAGTTGTCATTAATAATCCCATTCTGCCTATTTCACCAAGACCAGCGTCTTTTGCAACAAGTGGACAGACAACCTGATAGTTTCCATCAATATGAGCTCTGGCATCATACCCAAGATTTCTTATGAAGATACCAAGCTGTACAGCAATTTGTCCTGCATTTAAATATTGTTGTGCAGATTCCATAACAATTGGAAATGATGGTCCACCCTTGACCATATTGTAATCCATTTCAACAGTAAATGCAATCGCATACTTGTGTACATTACTTATACTTTTACCATAATTTGACTTTCTGCCAGCAACAGAATAAAAATGGTAATCTTTCAATTCTGTTATTCCTGCATCAAGAGCACCTATTTTTTTTGTCCAATCCTTTATGTAATTTGTTATCCTATTTCTATCTAAATCTTCTTTTTTATCTGAAATTTTTCCAGTGATCTCGGAAGCAAGTAATTCAACCACTTCAAATGATGATTTAGCTGAAGAAGCCATTAGCTTATCATGATAAAAGGATTTTTCATCTAATAAGCCAGGTTGTTTTCTAAACTCTTCATCAAAAGATAATTTGTCGGGATTATTCTTATAATAACTATTGAAATTTTCTGTTCCCTTTTCGAGCTCATTTCTGGAGAACATTATATCGCGTTCATCAATTTGATTTTTAGCATTTCCAGAAACGGGTAATTTTTTTAAACTAAGGGGTATTGTGAAGACAATGAAACCTATAAATATTAACAGAAGAAAAATTATTTGGAATTCATTTTTATAGAGAAAATTAATTTGAGATAAGAATATGACTGGAGCAGAAATAATAATTCCTGCAATTAAGGACCTTCTTGAAGCAAGATATTCCTTTTCAAAAATTGATAATACGGAAAAGAAAAGAAAGAAGAGAAAACAGAAAATTCCACTAATCGAAAAAGCAAAGTTTACCATTGTTGTCCTTGCAAAAATTAAATAAGATAACAATGACTTAAATATACTAATTCTTTGAGGATAATTTGACTAATGATTAGTGTGTGCTTTGAACCCTTCTGAGCGGAAAAATTAAACTTCGAAAACAGATTATCAGCTGAAGTTTTTAACTTCAGCTGATAATTAATATTTATTTGCCATCGTTTTTCACAGACCAAGGAGGAACAACTCCATTTGATCTAGCATAGGCAATTAAACTTCCTAAATGTTCATGATAATGATTATTAATTACTAGGATCATCATTCTTTGAGGATGGTCGCCAAATGGGGTTTTAACTATTTTTTCATAGTTGGCGGTATCATAAGATTTAAGAAATTTTGTTACAGCTCCAAAAGATTCTTTGAGGATTTTTATAATTTCTTCTTTGCTCTTCAAAGTTTTTTCGATTTCCATATTGATATGACTGGGCATTTCGGCTCCCATCATGGATGGAATTCCGTAAGATGCTCCTATCATATGTGCAAAGTGTTCCCCAGTTGAACGAACTCCTTCTGCAGGTCTCCAGTCATATTTATCTGCAGGAATTGCCTCTGCCAAACCAGTTAACCTTCCCTCCATAAATGCAACCTGACCCAAAATCAATTGAATAAATGGATCATACTCGGTCTCTGATTTTTCATGATGGTCTTCTGCAATAAGACTGCTGAAGAAAACAAGAAATAGGGTCAATATAATTAGTATTAATTTTGAATTTTTCAATTTACACTCCTTATTAGTTATAAACTAATTATTTCTATAATCGATTAGTTATTGAATATAATAAGTCAAGATGTCCGATACAAGCAAGAAAATTATTATTTTAAATAAAAACACTTGACAATAAATGAATGATCATTTATTTTTGATATGTGAGAAATAAAGATCAACATAAACAAGATGCAATAATAAAAGCAACAGTCGATTTGGTAAACGAAATTGGATTTGTTTCCAGCTCTGTTTCCAAAATTGCTAAAAAGGCTAACGTTTCCCCTGCTACAATTTATATTTATTATAAAAACAAAGAAGATTTACTGGTTTCTACATACATAGAAATTAAGAAAAAGAAAAGCAAAGCATTCCTTGTTGGTTTTGATAAAACAAAACCCTTTAGAGATATTTTCTTCAAAATCTGGGTAAATGCATATGAATTTGTAAAAAATAACAAAGAAATATCTCGATATGCTGAACAATTTGGCAGTTCTCCTTATTCTGATTTAGTGGATCATGCGGAATTGGAAAAGCATTTTGAACCATTTTGGGAAGTTTTGCAGCGTGGAATAGAACAAAAAGTAATAAAAGATGTTCCATTTGATATTTTGGTAACATTTATGTTTTTCCCGATAATGACTCTAACAAATCCTAAATTTTGTAAATCATTAATTCTTAATGAAAGTGTCATAGAAACTAGTTTCAGTTTAGCTTGGGATGCAGTTAAGTTGTAAAAAATTTTTAAATATTAATTAAACGAATATTCATTTATAGAATTAAAATATGAAAAAAAAGGTAATTAAAATAATGAAGATAAGTACTTCACTGCTGCTCGCAGTAATTCTAATCGGAATGCTATTTACACAATCTTGTTCATCGGCAACCTATAGTACAGAGGATATAAAAATGGAAAAAGTTGAGAAATCTAAACAATATAAAGAGGGAAAATTTGTTGGTTATAAATCTGGACCAGAATGGAAGCTTGGAAAAGTACTTCCAATTATGTGGGATTTTCTATTTACTGGTAATGATAGGAAACCTGAGGTTGACTTACCAACTCAGTCAGTCGATTTTGGTCAAATTACTAATGTAAAACCAAATGAATTAAAAGTTACTTGGGTTGGTCATTCTTCTCAGATAATTAATATTGATGGGAGAATAATATTAACAGACCCGGTATATGAAAATAAAACAGTATTTATGGGACCCTCCAGATACAATGGTGATATTCCTATAAATATAGATGAATTACCGGAAATAGATTTGGTTGTTATATCTCATAATCATTATGATCATCTTAATTCTTCAACAATAGAAAAAATCTATCCTAAAGTTAAAAAGTTCATTGCTCCATTAATGGTTGGGGCAGAATTAGAAGAAATGGGCGTACCAAGGGAGAAAATAATTGAACTCGATTGGTGGGAAGAAGTAAAGCTTTTTGATAATTTTTTAATTGTACTTACTCCGACTCAACATTTTTCAGGTCGCGGATTATTTGATAGAGATGAGACTCTTTGGGGGTCTTATGTGATTAGTGGACCAAAACATAAAATATATTTTAGTGGTGATTCCGGCTACTTTGAAGGGTTTAAGGAAATTGGTGATAAGTACGGACCCTTCGATTATACATTTCTTGAATGTGGTGCATATAACGAAAAATGGCATTTTGTTCATATGTTTCCAGAAGAAACCGTTCAAGCCCATATAGATTTAAAAGGAAAAATTCTTCATCCAATACATTGGGGAACATTTGATCTTGCTTTACATGCCTGGTATGATCCCATGATCAGAGTAGCTAAAGCTGCAGATAGTTTGGGAATTAAACTTTCGACACCTATTGTTGGAAAAACGATTACAGTTGATCAAAACCTTGAAACAGATAGATGGTGGGAAACGGTTCTAAATAATAGAGAATTGGCAGTAGCCAAATAAGTCTTGTCATCTCGACAGAGTCTGTTGAAAACAGACAACGGGAGATCTGAATATTTGGTAATCAAAGATTTCTCACACTCACTTCGTTCATCGAAATGACAAGGATAATTTAAAATTTGAACAGAATATAGGAACAATAAAATGAGTAAAAAACAAAATTGGACAGCAGAGAACATTCAGGATCAAAAAGGAAGAATAGCTATAGTAACCGGTAGCAGCAGTGGTATAGGTTATGAGGCCGCAAGAGTACTTGCAAATAAAAATGCAAAAGTTATTATTGCTGTAAGAAGTATGGCAAAAGGTGAAATTGCAAAGGCGAAGATAATGAAGCAAAATAATTTTGCTGATTTAGAAATAATGAAAATAGATCTTTCCAACTTATCCTCTATTAAAGGTTTTGTTGAAGAATATAAAGGTAAATTTAAAAAACTAGATATACTTATTAATAATGCAGGAGTAATGATTCCTCCCTACGCAAAAACTAAAGATGGATTTGAATTACAAATGGGAACAAACCATTTGGGTCATTTTGCTCTAACTTTGCAATTGTTGGATATCATTAAAGAGACTCCAAACTCGCGTGTTGTAAACGTCAGTAGTGGCGCACACAAATATGGTAAAATAGATTTTGATGATCTTTCTTGGGTAAATAGAAAATATAAACCATGGAGAGCATATGGAGATAGCAAAATTGCAAATCTATACTTTACAAAAGAATTAGGAAAAAGATTGAATCAAAGTGATAAAAAGGTTTTAGTAACTGCTGCACACCCGGGATGGACAGCAACTGAATTGCAGAGACATTCTGGATTGTTTGATTACTTAAATCAATTTTTTGCAATGCCAATTGAACAGGGAGCATTACCAACACTTAGGGCTGCTTTTGACGAAGAAGCAAAAACTGGTGACTATTATGGTCCAAATGGTTGGCAAGAATGGAAAGGATATCCTGTTAAAGTTGATACAAATAAATTAGCAAAGAATGAAACAATTGCTAGGAAGTTATGGGATGTATCAGAAGAATTGACAAAGGTAAATTATAATTTGAATTGAAAAGAGGAATAACATACTTATTTATAATGATCCAAATAAATTTTTGATAAGAATAACATCAAACAATAAAATTATCGAGTGAATATTATTTCAGGCTAATACTTTTATTATTCTTTACAGGTATTATTATACTAAAAAAATAACCAGATACTACAGCAGAGCATAATCCTGATGCAGCATAGAGCAGAAAATTTAGATCTGTATATTCTTTTACATAATACTGTACCAGCGCACTAATAATTAGTCCCAATATAGCTCCAATACCATGAGCTTTTTTTGTAAACATCCCAAGTAGAAAAATACCACCAAGGCCGCCTATAAATAAACCAACAATTATGTTAAACTGATCCCACAATGATTTAATATCCCAACTAACCATTAATAAAGCAAATGAAGTGCCAAGAACACCAATAATTACAGTAACATAACGAGCAAGTACTAACGACATATAATCAGTAGCATCTGGCTTGAAACGTTTATAAAAATCCGTTGTAACTGTGGTAGCCACTGAATTCATACTACTATCCAAGCTTGACATAGACGCTGAGAAAACTGCCGCAATGAGTATCCCGGCAATGCCTTGTGGAAGCTGTGTAACTATATACCAAGGAAAAATTGCATCCGTGTTTGTAATTGCAAAATTTAAATCTGTTGGGTGAGACTTAAAAAACACATAAAGCGCAGTACCAATAGCGAAGAATAAAATTGTTGACAACACTGGTAAAATTGCATTTACCCAGATGCTTTTTGCTGCCGCTTTTTCATCTTTAGTAGTTAAATAACGTTGAATTATTGTTTGGTCTGTACCATAATTTAAGAAATTTATAAATATTCCACCTAGCAATATTACCCAAAATGTCGACTGAGAAAGGTTGAACTCAAAATTAAACATTTCCAATTTATTGTTAGCTTGGGCAATTTCAATAAAGGTTGCAATTCCTCCCTCAACACTAAATACAAGAATGATTAAACTTATGATGGCACCACCCACTAAAACAATAACCTGAATTACATCTGTCCATATTACAGCTTCAATACCTCCGAGCACTGTATAAAAAATACTTAGAGTCCCAAGAACGGCAATGCAAACATAAATATTGATTCCGGTAACAACAGATAATGCTATCGAAGGGAGAAAAAGAACTATTCCAATTCTTCCCAATTGAAATAAAATAAATACTGTGCTGCCAAATAAACGAACAAGAAGATTAAATCTCATTTCTAGAAATTCATAAGCACTAGTTAGGTTTAGCCTCCGATAAAACGGAAGAATAAACATTGCAATAAAAGGTGCTACAATTAGCATTGAGGCATTGAGGGTAATATAACTCCAATCTGTTGCGTATACCTTTGCCGGAATTGCCATAAAAGTAATGGCGCTTAGTAATGTGCCGAAAATACTGAGTGCTGCAGCCCACCAAGGAATTCTCCCACCTGCTTTAAAAAAATCGTCAGTTGTCTTTTCCCTTTTAGAAAAATAGAAACCCATAAAGACTAGCCCTGATAAATAAATTCCCACAATAATATAATTCACTAAGCCGAAACCGCGCATATATTCAATTTTTGCTTTTATCACAGCTGCTGTTCTAACTCCTGGACTTATTTCTCCTGATGGCAAAATGAAGTATTCTTCATGCTTAATAACATTTGTGGTAACTGGTGGATTAAAAGGAATTTCCCCAGCCTTAATCCATGTATCAGTTATTGTGTGATACGCTAATATATCTTTGCTAAAACCAGTGTGTTTATTTAATAGATTCAATTTTTCTGATGATAATTTTTCCCTCTGTTTTGTGTCTTTCGTTAAGGTTATTTGCGTAGTTAGTGTTTCTATCTTTTTAAAAACTTCTCCTTTAGCACCGGAAAAAATTAATATGTGATTTGCGCCTGACTTAATGGCAGCGCCTGCCATAATGTTTCTTGATTTATTATCTACTCTTATATGATTCAATACCTCCCAGCGATCCGTGGATATGTTGTATCGATATGCATCAGAGAGCATTTCAGTCGGGGAATTTGGTTTAATGTTTCTTCCGCTAAACAAATAGAAACAATCTGTACTTCCATTACTTTGAACAGAAGAGACGGGAACTACTCTGCCAGGGCCAGGCCAAGATTGTAGGACTTTCCACTTAAATTCGGATGGATTATTTTTAAATGATAAATTCAACATAAAGAAGTTTTTGGACCCTAAGGATTTGTTCAAGTCTTTTTGCCCGCCAGCAATAAATATTTTATTGCCTGATCTAGCTCCAGTCATAAAAGCAAGAGGCTTTGGAAGTGAAGGTAGTTTTTCGATTTCAACCGTTTTATTTATAATATCTGGCCTAATAAAATAAACATCAGAGTTACCACCTCCAATTAATATTAATCCATTCTCATCTTCAATAGTTACACCATAAGCAGAAGGAAAAGGCAGCCTGAGATTTTCTGAAATTATCCACTTAACTGGATTTTTGAGATCCAATAAATATATGTCATTATGCCAAACCTTTTTACCGCCTTCCCATGGTAGTTTATCTGGAAAATTTGCACCACCAGCAACAATTAAAATATCTTTGTAAACCCCACTAAATGAGCCGGCCAAACCTGGTTGTACTGAATTGTTAATGCTGGGTGGAAGCTGGGGTAACTCAGACCAAACTATATCTTGATATTTTCCACTTTGACCAAATATTCTTAAAGAAAATAAAAATATAATAGAAAGAGTAATATATGTTTTTCTTGTAGAACTCATTAATTATTACAGTATTCGAAGAAATCTATACTTTTTAATTCTTCATACAATTCTTTTTCCTCAAGTTCGGAAGTTGTTTGAAGTGGAATTCTGTTTGGACCACAATCCAGACCGAGAAACTTCATAATACGTTTACCCCCCATTATATTTCCCCTATATTTTTTCAAAATTGTGCAAAATTCATGTGACTGATGCTGCAGACTTCTGCATTTTTCCATATCATTTTGCGAAAACGCTTTTTTCATATTCAGATATAAACCAAAACAATGATTATAAGTGCCACCTACACCAGCTTTATTGCCGTATACAAGTCCATCAAGAAACATTTCATCAAGACCCCATAGCATTTCATATTTACCATCAGCAATGTACCGACATTGATCAAATTCATGAATATTAAAATCAGTGAATTTTACTCCAGCAAGATTGGGTATCTCATTTTCAGCAGTTTTTAGAAAGTCCAAAATTGAGAGATTAAATTTATTCAATGGAGGAATATGATAATAATAGAATGGTAGGTTTGGGGCAGCAGAGGCAATTGATTTACAAAATAAAACAAATTCCTCATTCCTTGTTGGAGGTAAAAATGCCGGTGCCATTGCTGCAATTCCCCATGCTCCAATTTGCTGAGCATGATTTGCAAGAAATTTCTGATCCCTTAAATTTGCACCACCAGTATGGATAATAACTTTTAATTCGCCATTACTAACATTGATCCATTTTTCAGCAAGGACCATTCTCTCTTCCTTTGTAAGCAAAGCCCCTTCACCAGTTGAACCGCAAATAAACACACCGTCCGGCCCATTTCTTTTAATGAATTCATAGTACTCCGGAATTAGTTCAAGATTAATATCACCATTATTAAGCATTGGAGTAAAAGGGGCTGCAATATAACCGTTAATTTTTTTCATTTCATACTCTCATTAAGGATATTTATTTTCATTAAGAATTCATTTGAAAATTATAACAATGACTACTCGATCGTGTTTTTCTTCATTATACATCTTCCATTTTTTCAGTTAACTGCCAGCTCGTTAGCAGCATTCTTGGTATATGAAATGGTCCTTTCCACATATTCCCTTTTATTGTATTTGATAATCTTCCATCTCGATGAAAATAACCAAACCACTCACCAAACTCTTTGTCGGGAAATAGATTAAATGTATAATCATGAATTAACTTATGCTTTTCCAAATATTTAATATCTTTTGTTATCTGATAAGCGTATAATGAAGCAACAATTGCTTCACACTGAGGCCACCAGAATTTCATGTCGTGCCAATATTCAGGGCTTGGTCTATTTTTAACATCACGGTAGTATATTATTCCACCGTAATCTTTATCCCAACCCCAGTCCCAACTCCAATCAAAAATTTTCAAGCCTAGATTTTTAATTTTATCGTCGCTTCTATAAATCCCTTCCCGCATAATAAACCATGCTGTTTCATTGGCATGCCCAGGATTAAGTAATCTTCCATCAAATGAGTCAAGAAATTCACCATTAGGACCTACTGTTTCTAATATTGCATTAAATTCATCTTTCATGAAATCATTTTCGATTTCATGAATCGATTGAAGAATTGCCTCATCTATTAAAGGATCCTTAAGTGTTTCTCGGAGTACCTGACCCACAACAATATTAATCATCGCAACGCTATGGCTTTTCATCGGCCTTGTTTCAGAAAGAGTTTTTTCGGGTAAGAGCCCAGGTCCTTGAATATATTTTAATATAAACTTGAACAATTCGATTGATTTCATTGCATATTCGAGTTTCCCACTTGCTCTTGCATAGGACGCATAGGCCATACAAGTAAATGCTTCAGTAAATAAATACCTTCTTTTACGAAGTGGCTTCCCTTCTCTTGTAGTAGTAAAAAACATTCTGCCATCATCGTCAAATCCATATTTATTGATAAACTCTATTCCATGTGTAGCTAGTTCAAGCCATTTCTTTTTATTTTCAACTTTGTTGTATAATTCAGACAAAAGCCAGACATACCGTCCATGAATCCACATAGCTTTATCAGTATCCAAAATGCTTCCATCTTTATCTAGCGAGAAAGTAAAGCCGCCATATTCATTGTCCACAGAATGGTTAAACCAAAAGGGAAGTATATTATTTAGTAATTGTGTTTTGTAATAATCGGAGGTTACTCGTAAGTAATTTTTGATATCGGAAGAGGATAATGTCAGCATTTTTAAAATAGTATATTATCTAAGTTTAATTTACTTCTTTTCTTTTCATAATTCAAAAGAATAATTAAATACTATATTAGTTTCAGAAACATTTTGGGATAAAATTAAATTGCCACTGCGATATCAAAAAGATTTTGCAGATGTTGAAATTATGAAACTAGATCTTTCAGATTTTTCTTCAAAAAAATCTTTTGTTGAAGAATATAAAAGTAAACTTGATTTTTTAATTAACAATGTCGGAGTAATGATTCCACCATACTCGAAAACGAAAGATGGATTTGAATTACAAATGGGGACAAACATTTAGGACATTTTGTTTTAATGTTACAATTGCAAGGAAGCTATGGGATGTTTCAGAAGAATTGACAAAATAATTGAGAGAAATAAAGGATTAAGGTAAATTCTGTACAATTTTATTTTCTGCAGACTACTTATTTTTAAGAAAAAAAAGAGAAAAAATGAATAATCGAAATTTAGTTTTTATTGCGACAAGCTTAGATGGTTACATTGCCGATAGAAATGGTGGATTAGATTGGCTTGAATCAATACCAAATCCAGATAACCAAGACTTAGGTTATGAAAAGTTTATAAATCGAGTTGATGCAATAGTAATGGGAAGAACCACATTTGAAACGGTTTGTAACTTCGATTGTCCATGGCCATACTCAAAACCAGTGTTTGTAATAAGCAACAGTTTGAGCGAGCTACCAGAAAAACATAGAGAGAAAGGCGAAATTGTAAATGGAAATCTTGATGACATAGTTGAAAAATTATGTAAGAGAGGTTATTATTCTATCTATATTGATGGAGGAAATACCATTCAAAATTTTCTTAAACAAGATTTAATAGATGAGCTAATAATTACAACAATTCCAATCTTGTTAGGTGGTGGAACTCCTTTGTTCACAGAACTTCCTAAAGAATTAAGTTTTGATCTTGTAGAATCTGAAGTATATCTTGATGCAATAGTTCAAAGCAGATTCAAGCGTAAAAGATAATTGATAGAGCCGTAAAAAATTCTTTTTCGTTGTAATACTTAGGAATCAGATTGCTCAATTTATAGGCTATCTGTTTTCCATAAATTTCAATAATTTATATAAATCATCGGCCATATATCTTAATCTAGAATCAATTATTTCTGGTGCTATTTTTTCCCTGACAGAAGTTTCACATAATTATATTGATAATTACAGTTAATTAACAATATCCAATCCGGATAATACAAATCGAGAGACACTCTTATTCGTTAGACATTATAAATTAAATTTGTAATAAATTGTATAGTTCTTTCATTAAAAATTTTTAGTATTTTTACACCAACTAATAACACCAAGGGTCTTGTTTGTGGTAAAAGTCAAAGAATCATATTTTCAGAAGTTTTTAAATAGGACAGAAAAAATAGGAAATGCTCTTCCTCATCCAGCAACTTTATTTGCATTATTTGCTATTTCAGTTTTGTTGATTTCTGCACTGGGACACTATTTAAATTGGGAAGTTATTCATCCGGGTACCAAGGAAATAGTAAGAACGGTGAACTTATTATCTCATGATGGAATTCATAGAATTCTACTTGAAATGGTGGTTAATTTTACAAGTTTTGCTCCTCTAGGAATTGTTTTAGTTGCTATGCTTGGTATTGGAATATCTGAACAAAGCGGATTGATTAATGCCATAATAAGAATGTTGGTATTGAACTCGCCAAAACACCTTTTAACATTTGTAATAGTCTTTGCCGGAGTACTTTCGAACATTGCATCTGATGTTGGTTATGTGTTGTTAATTCCATTAGCTGGAGTAATATTTTTAGCTGTGGATAGGCACCCAATTGCTGGAATGGCTGCAGCCTTTGCAGGGGTTTCGGGAGGATTTAGTGCAAATCTGGCTATAGGCACAGTTGATCCACTACTTGCCGGTTTATCTCAAGAAGCTGCAAGAATTTTAGATCCAATTTATGAAGTAAATCCAACCGCCAATTATTACTTTATGGTTGCATCTACCTTTATTATTGCGCTTGCAGGAACAATAGTTACCGAGAAAATAGTAGAACCTAGGCTTGGAAAGTATAAGAAAAACAATGATGATGAAGAATTGGTCCTTGATAAAATGTCGACTGTTGAGAATAAAGGGCTATTATGGGCAACTATAACATTTTTAATTATTCTTGTAATCACTCTAATAGGGATAATACCAGAAGATGGATTTTTTAGAGGAACCGATGGTGGTGTGCTAAGTTCACCATTAATAAAAGGTGTTGTGGCAATGCTTTTTATAACAGCTGGTGGAATGGGACTTGCTTATGGATTTGCCACTGGAAAATATAAAAATGATTCTGATGTTGTTAAAGGAATGGCAAAATCTATGAAAACTTTGGGGACCTATATGGTTCTCGTTTTTTTTGCAGCTCAATTTGTTGCATATTTTAAATGGAGTAACCTTGGAATTATTATAGCTGTAAAAGGTGCTGGTTTGTTAATGTCTCTAGATATTGGTTTAATTCCAATGATGATTTTATTCATACTTCTTTCTGCAGCTATAAACATGTTAATGGGAAGTGCTTCGGCAAAATGGGCAATACTTGCCCCAATATTTATTCCAATGTTTATGATTATGGGATATTCACCCGAACTTTCTCAGGTTGTTTATAGAATTGGAGATAGTGTAACTAATGTTATTTCACCAATGATGAGTTTCTTTGCGTTGATAATTGCATTCGTACAAAAGTATGATTCAAAAGCGGGAATAGGAACTATAATAGCAGCGATGGTACCTTATTCTATAACATTTTTAATTTTCTGGATAATTCTTTTGGTGATTTGGTTAACACTCGGAATTCCATTAGGGCCGGATGCATTAATACATTATACATTGCCAATTACTAACTAATAATATCTAAAAAAATGAAAAAATTTCTGAAATGGGTTTTAATGATTTTCAGCAGTATTTTAATACTTCTTCTTTTTGCTCTGGTTAGTATTTTTATTCTGCACGATCGATATTGGTTTTATCCCTCTGGTGGTCAGCTTTCAGAGTTGCAACAAAGTTATGATGTTAAATTCTATGATCTAAATCTTGAACCAAACTATGATGAGCAATCGATAAGCGGATTTGTAAATATAAAATTAAAGTCCCTTATTAAAGAATTACCTACAATTGAACTAGAATTAGTAGACAATTTTGATATATCAAAAGTTACAATAAATGATGAACCACTTCAATTTACTCACAATGATGACATAATTCTTATTTCACTCAAAAATAATCTAAAATTAAATGAAGAAATAGAAATATCAATACATTATAGTGGGCAGCCAATTGAGGCAATAATGCCGCCATGGATTGGTGGTTTTAATTGGTCAGAAGATAAAAACGGCAATCATTGGATTGGAGTTTCCTGTCAAGGTGAAGGCGGGAAAATATGGTTCCCATGCAAGTCGCATCCTTCTGATGAGCCAGATAGTGTTGCGATAAACATTACAGCAGAGGATCCATACATTTGTGCATCAAATGGAGTATTGGAGAAAACATCAAAGCCCAAAGAAGGGTACACAACTTATCATTGGTTTACTAGATACCCAACTAATAATTATAACATTAGTATAAATATTGCAAAATATAAAACAATTGAAAATAGTTATACTACAATCAATGGAAATGAAGTTCCAGTCGTGTTCTATTATTTAAGAGAGCCCGAAAAAATGGCTGACTCATTAGTTTATATGGCTATTGATATGCTTAAAACTTTTGAAATATATTTTGGGGAGTATCCCTTTGTAAATGAGAAATTTGGTTTAGCAGAAACCAGTTATTTGGGAATGGAACATCAAACAATTAATTCATATGGTAATAGATACTTCTTTCGAAAAAGAGAAGAATTAAAAGTTGATTTTCTAATGCTGCACGAAATGGCTCATGAATGGTGGGGTAATAAGGTTTCGGTGAGAGATTGGGCAGATTTTTGGATTCATGAAGGGATTGGAACTTACAGCGAAGCCCTTTACTTAAGGCACAAACTCGGTGAAGAGGGTTATCATAATCATATAGCTAACATAAAAAGAAAAATTACCAATGAATCACCAATACTTAAGCGGAAGAATACGAATAGTTCTTCGTCGTATTCAGGTGATATTTATAATAAAGGGGCTTATTTTATGCACTCTTTAAGATATATGATAGGGGATAGTCTTTTCTTTCCAATTCTATATCAGTTTGCTAACGACACAAACTATACATATTACAATTTTGCAACAACCGAAGATTTTTTGAGCTTGGTAAACAAGAATACTGACGATGATTATTCTGCATTCTTTAAAATGTATTTAGAAACAAATGATTTGCCAAATGTAGTAATTGATTCGATAGGAGACAATAGGTGGAGCATTTCATTAGAAAATACAGAAGTAATTCTGCCAATGGATATATTGACCGATGAAAAATTGATTAAAGTAATTGTTAGTGAAAATCCAATTGAGATTATTTCTAATTCGAGAATAGTTGTTGATCCGAAGAATTGGTATTTGCACAAAAAAGACTTTTTAAAAATTGATTAATGACAATGAAAATTCAAAATTATTTGATGATACTTTTTATTATTTGTTCTAATTTATCCGCACAGACAAAAGAATGGAAAACAGAGTTTTCTGAAGATGGCAAAACAGAAGTTGTTTATGCTATTTATGATTCAATTATTGTAGATGATAACGAAGTTACATTTATTGAGTACAAAGCAAAAACGAAAACAAAAGCATCTTTAGAAAATTGCATTGAAATATTTAATAATCCAGACATGCACAAAAAATTTTATGAGTATACTGAAGTAAGTGAAAAAGTAAAAGACATTTCAGAAAATGAATGGGTTATCTATTACTATTACAGTCCGCCATGGCCAATTGCAGATTCAGATTGTGTGTCGATAATTAAAATGAAAACGGATAGCTTAAATAATAAGGTTATCTTCACGAGTTTATCAGATGCAAGTCTAATTGAAAAAAAAGATGTTGATCGCTCTGAATTTAATAATATTACATTCACGTTTACAGAAATTGATAGCCTAGAAGTTGAAATATTCATTGAAGCAAAACTTATTCCAGCAACCCAGGCTCCAAAATGGATGATGAATGGTTGGTTTCCAGATGGACCGGCGAATACATTAAAACGATTTAAAGAATTAGCAGAGAACACCAATAATTAACTGTTTTTCGTATTCCCACAGTAACAAATTTAGATTGGATTTCAGTTTGTCAAAAATAAAACTAATTAATTTTCTTATTGTCCTTGCAGTAATAAACATGCTTGTGGCATCATGCTCATCTGTTGATTTTTTTAGCCGCACATCGATCTCTTCGAATAATCACAACCTTAATACAAATGAAATTTCACTCTTAACATATAACATAAAAGCCATCTTCGAAAAAGAAGAAAATCAGATAAATAACTTAATGGCTTTTGTTAATAAGGAGGAATACGATTTTGTTGTATTTCAAGAATTATTTGATGAAAGTACAAGAGACGAAATAATTGAAAAAGCGGATCCAAATATTTTTAACACTTTCATTTCAAGGATTGATTACAATTCTTTTCCTGAATTTCTATTCCAGGATGCGGGTTTGTTTATGATGAGCAAATACCCAAGAGTAGATTTATCTAATATTAATTTTGGAGATGATATAAAAAATTCTAATGGTGTAATCCATATGATATTGGAAAAGGAATTTTCTCGGACGAATGATTATCTTGCAAACAAATCTGTGCTCGGCGTATTATTCAATATTAATGATTCAACAGAATTATTCTTATTTACAGCTCACGTACAAGCTGCCGGGAGTACTGAACAGAAGCAGTTTCAACTGAATCAAATTAAAAATTTTATTGATATTGCAATAAAAAGTGTTGTTTATTCTAAGGAGAAAATATTTTCGAAAGATCTCATAGTGTTACTAGCTGGTGATTTCAATAGCAATGCTTATGACAATAATCGATTTAATCAGTTTAGAAGACTACTTGGTTATCCTAGAGATTTGCATAAGGAATTTCATAGGAACAATGAAGAATACACATTTAGAGACAGAGAGCGGCGTTATGATTATATTATGTCATACGATACTGTTGGTGATTTCGATCTAAAAAAAATATTTGTTAAGTCAATAAATGTAGCAAACGTATTTGATGATAATGGAGAAAGCATTTCTGATCATCGAGGAATAAAAGCAACTTTAAAAATTGACTAAGTTATCCTGAAAAATATTTATCTTTTATTTCCTGTTTACCATTATAACGCCAATAATTATTACAATTCCGCTTCCCATCATAAGCAAAGTGATATCTTCATTCAATAATAACCAAGCTGTAAATACAGTTACAAAAGGTTCTAAATAAAGAAAAGCACCAACTCGGTTTGCGGGTAGCTCACTCATAGCTTCAGCCCATAAAATATATGCTACTCCTGAACAAAAAATTCCTAGAAAAATAAGGGCACCCCAATCAGTATTAGATAATAAATTAATGTTTTTGAAAAACTCTGAAGATAATGTAACTGGCGAAAGTAGAACTAGCATGGTAATAAAAAGATACAGAATCGTTAATGAGGGCGGATAATCAAACGTAACTTTTCTGCCATAAAATGAATATATACTCCAAGTAAAAGCACTGCCCAATACCAATAGGTCACCATAATTAGAAACAAAGTTTATTGAACTTAAATCACCTTTGCTAATTAAAATTAACAAACCACTGAATGCAATTGCAGCACCAATCAATTGTGGAGTATTCATTCTTTCTTTGTAAAAGATAAATCCCATTATTGCCATTATGACAGGTACTATTCCAATAATCCATCCTGTATTAGAGGCAGAGGTGTACTGCATTCCTGTTACCTGAATCCATAAATGGCTTGTTGAAATTATGGCCAGAATAAAAATTCCCTTAATGTCTTTCTTCTTAAGTGAGAAATTTCGTTTTCGGAAAAGAGCAATAACTAAAGCCGCTGTAATACCAAAAATAAGACGTATGTATATTATACCCAGAGGTGTGAGTGAATCGAGTAGACTTTTTGTAGCAACAAATGATGCACCCCAAAAAATTACTGCAACGATTGGTTTCCAGATTGTTCTAAGAGCTATTGACACAGGTTGTCCTAATTTAAAAGAACAAATATAAGTAAGAGATTTGATTAACGTAATTCTAATCTTATTTCAAAAAAAAGCATAAAGTTTCTCACCCTAATTTTTTATGCTCTCAATAATTAACAAAAGAGAATTTTCTTTTTCAAATTGTGAAGAAAAGTAATGAAGTTAAATGGTGTAGAATTAGTTAACGTTTTAACCATTTTCATTTTGCAATTTTAACCTTGAGCGTACTAAAATACCATTTGCTCTTCTAATTTCATAAAACTACTATATTGATCATGGAGAATAACATTTATTAGCTGTTTTGTGCTAGCAAATGTTTTTGAATTATTTTCAACAATTCTTTTTGAGTATTCTATTATGTTTTCAGTATCGGAAGAAATAATAATCTCATCTATCAATCCTAATTCGAGAAGCTCTTTGGAATTTAACTCATCCTTGGTATATAAAATTTGTTTTGTTTTTGAGATGCCGAGGCTGGCATTGAGAAAAAAGGGTAATGCGCCAGAAGGGTGTAAGCCATATTTTTTATGCAGAAATGAAAATGATGATTGGTTTGTAGCTAATTTTACATCGGCAGCTAATGTTAGACCAATAAATGGAGTTACAATACATCCATTAAAAAATGTAATAATCATTTTTGGAAACTTTAACATTAACCGAGTCAAATTATTGAGCATATTAATTTGTTTTTTACGCATGTCAACATCTATTGATTTCAAGTTATGAAAATGTGAATTTGTTAAATCTTCTTTGCTTATTGAACTAAGAAACTTTTCATAAGGAGCGTTACAAAATAAATCTGGGCTTCCCAATAATAGAACACCTTTAATTGTATCGTCAGAATTTATTGTGTCAAACCAATTAATTAGCTTAAAGCCTTCATTTACCTGAGTCATCATAGAGAATGCGTCCTTTTTAATTTCGAGAATTGCTAAAGAGTCATTCAAATATGTTTTTACAGTCTCGTCTTCAAATTCGATTGATATAGTTTTCATTTTTTCTCCCGGATATTCAATAAATTCTTAAATCTTTTTAAGTTAAAATTATTTCAAAATCGAAATTAATTTTTTAAGATTTTTGTCTTTTTGTTCATTAAACGTTCTTTTTGCATAATCCGTATAGTAATTGTGTTCATTAAAAAATTTAATGCTCGATGCTATCCAATCTTGTTGTTTACAACGACAAATTGATCTTCTAAGCATTTCTGTGTACAAGTTATTGGCATGTTCAAAATAATTCATTTCTCCTAAATGAGATAAATCAGCATCTCTAATTATTTTTTCCAAAATATTGGCAGGTTCATTTTTCAGGCATGTTGCCCTTATGCACAAAGCAATCTGATCAATCTTTTTTTTAGGGCAATTAATTGATTCTAAATAGAATTCAGCCAGTTTAGCACTTATTATTTCATGATCATCGCTAGATGTAAGATGGCCTATATCATGAAACCAAGAGGCGATTTTTAGAATTTCAATATCAGTCCGTTTTAAATTACAGCCTTTGCCTATTTGGGTAGCTGCCTCTACAACAAATTTTACATGAATTATGTTATGATATTGAAACTTATTATTACAAAATTCTTCATAGTAATTATGAATATAATGTTCTACTAGACGAATCTGGGTCATATTTTCTTCCCTCATAAAAATTATGGTAAAAGGGTTTTTTACTCTATAGCTAGTAGAAATTTCTCTGTGATTCGTTTTCCTTATTTTGTTATTCCATTAAATAATAAATCATTTATCTGCTCTATCTTTTTTTTCATCGATTCTGAACTTGGATCAGTCATCCATTGGTGAAGCACTTGATCGACCATACCCAAAATCATATAACTTGCAGTTATTGTATCCATAGTACGTAATTTGCCTAATTCGATTCCTTCATTAAGGGTTTCTGAAAGTGCAGGAATTTTGGAAAGAGTATAATCTTTCCATGTCTCTTCAATATCATCCTTTATTTCCTTATCCGGATGCAATAAAATGCGATACAAAGACTGATTTTCTTCAAAAAATGTCATATAGGTTGTTATAGACCTTTTAATTCTCTCAACCGGATCTTCAAGGTTTTCTATATCAACACCAATTTTGTGTGTCAGATCCACTAATCCTTCTCTTATTAAAGAAATGAATAAGTCCTTCTTTGAAGAAAAATATAGATACACTGTCCCTTTAGCAATGTTTGCTTTTTGGGCAATTTCGTTCATATCTGCTTTATGAAATCCCACGTTTGAAAAAATCTGTCTCGCTGATTCAAGTATTTCTGTTCTTCTTTTAATTTGTTGAGGACTTTCTGACATATAATATCTATAGTTTTAAGATAAAAACATTGACTGACTTGTCAGTCAGTTGCAAAACTAAATACTTTTGTATTAATAGGCAAGTCAATTTTATTTAATTTTTTATTCTTCCGTGAAAATTTCGTGACAAATTAAGTCTATTTTGGATTCAGACAAAACCAAATTAGACCAATTTACAGTCATAAAATTTACAAGGAGATTGATATGAAAAGGCTACTTAATATTGTATTTATACTTGCTCTGGCTACAACTGCCTGCTCAAAAATAAATTCACAAGAAGAAAATAAAAACATCACTACACCAGTCAGTTATAGTGAAAATGATGACATTGCTACTTTAGCTGGCGGATGCTTTTGGTGTATTGAAGCACCTTTTGAAAAAATCGACGGAGTATCCAAGGTGATCTCTGGCTATGCTGGTGGAACGGCGCCAAATCCAAGCTACAAAGAAGTTTCAAGCGGGCAGACAGATTACCGTGAAGCTGTACAGATTTATTTTGACCCTGCCGTGATTAGCTACACTGAAATATTGGAAATTTTCTGGAAACAGTTTGATCCTACAGACGATGGTGGTTCATTTTTCGACCGTGGCCATCAATACACTTCTGCAGTTTTTTATCACAATGAAAATCAAAAAAAAACAGCAAATCACTCTAAATCTATGCTTAATAAATCGGGAATATTTATGGATGCAGTTGTGACACCGATTGAAAAGTTTACAAATTTTTATCCTGCTGAAGAATATCACCAGGATTATTATAAAAAAGATCCGGATAGATATTACAAATACAGAAAGGGTTCAGGAAGGGATGAATTTATAATGAATCACTGGAAGAATATGTCTGAATATTCAAAACCGAAAAACGATGAGATTAAGGAAATATTAACGGACATACAGTATCGTGTGACGCAGAAAAATGGAACTGAGCGAGCATTCCAAAATGAGTATTGGGATAATAAGGAGAAAGGTATTTATGTAGATATTGTATCCGGTGAACCATTATTCAGTTCAGCTGATAAGTTTAAGTCGGGTACAGGATGGCCTAGTTTTACTAAACCGGTTGATCCTAAGTTTCTTAAGAAAATTGAGGACATCTCATTTGGTATGAAAAGAGTTGAAGTTAGAAGTAAACTTGGTAATTCGCATCTTGGTCATGTTTTTAATGACGGACCCGAACCAACTAAATTAAGATACTGCATTAACTCAGCTGCTTTAAGATTTATATCAAAAGACAAAATGAAACAAGATGGTTATGGGGAGTATTCGTGGCTGGTTGAGTAAAAGGTTTTTCTAGTAAATAAAAATATTAGTTAACTGGAATGGTTAAATGAGCATATTTTGATTCTATTTTAAAATTGTCCCTAATAAATCAAAATTTTTGTCTCACAGTAGTATTTATTTTCAAATTATTTTCGGTGTATGATTAATCTTTAATGTTCGGTATTCTTTAAGTCCGGGTCACATTTCTGTAACCCGTAAAATAAAGTATTATTATTAAATAATTCTTCTCACTTAATCATTGTTAGCAGCATTTTAGATTTTTGAATTGCTACCAATCCATGTGGAATATTTGGAGGCATAATAATCATTTCTCCAACTTTTACAACATTTTCATTTCCCCCAATTGTGATATTCATTTCTCCCTCCATTATCTGAGCAATTGCTTCATAAGGGGAGGTGTGTTCCGTTAAAGATTCACCTTTATCAAACGCAAAAAGAGAGATATTTCCATTTGGTTTCTTAATAATTTGTTTGCTAACAATACCATCTGACTGATATTCAATATCATCAGTTAATTTTTGAACTGATGCAGTTACTATATTTTTATTTAATGTATTTCCCATAATATCTCCAATTGAGTAATGTTTTTTAATGTTTATGTTCTTGATGTGAATGACTGTCATGTAAATTCTCTCCACCGAACAGGCCTTCTACATAGTGAATAAAGTGTACATATGATTTTACATATTCTCTTCCGGCATGCAGATCATTTACCTCATAATTTCTTTTGGATTGTAAATCTGAAAAGTAATGTTTTACCCTATCAAAATTTGCCCCATCAACTTGAGCAAGAATATCATTAACAGAGTTTTTTTCAATTGCTATGTCTGCCGCTTCTATTCCCTCTGCTGGATTGAAGTCTTGTTGTTTTAATCCTGTATAACCAACACCTTCACCCATTCTATGAACTCTAACAAGAGTTTCAAAGAAATACAGATCCGCTAAAGCCTGGACGTCTTCATTTATATTTCGAACTTTAATCACTTTGTAAAACATTTCTTTAATTTCTGCCTCATCATCTGCCCCTACCCAAAGTAAAACATGATTCACGTTTCCGGTTTGAAGGGCTTTTTTAGCCGCAACAACTACGGGACCTTCAATGCTATCGCAATGAGCATAAGAGTTATTAGGGTTATAAAAAATACTGAACAACATCAAAGTTACAATTAAAACTATTTGGTTTTTCATGGTATATCTCCTATTGTTTTCAAAGGTCATTTAATTTTCATAGGGAATATAACACCAGAGGTCTCGTTCTAAAATGATCTAGCTTAGTTTACTGCCTTCGGAGGGATTAAATTTATTCAATAATGGTAGTTGCTCTTAATTCCTATTCTAAAAAAGCTAATTTTTTTAATTTATTAATATTTTTGATCGCTACCCATTTTCTTCCAGTTTGAATTATATTTTCTTTTTGCAGCTGACTAATAATTCGACTAGCAGTTTCAGGGGTAGTGCCTGTCATTCCTGCAATATCCTCTCTTGATAGAGGTATTTGAATTAACAATCCAATATCTTTTTGCTCACCTAATTTTTGACTTAACTTAAAAAGTGTGTAGGCAATACGCCCTTCAACAGGAATTGTGCTCAATTGTCTAATCTGTTCTTGGGCTTCTCGCAAGCGATTTGACATAATATCTAATATTAGAAGTGAGACTGAAGGATGCTTTGTTAGAATACTTCTAAAATCTTTAGTATCAATTTTCATTATACAGGATGAAGTCTGAACTATGGTGGTTTCTTGATAGAGTGTATTTCCAAATGGATCAAGGTTTCCAAAAAACTCACCTTGTCTCAATATATCAACTAAAGTGTTGCTCCCACTTTTATTCTGCTTTATTAACTTTACACTGCCAGAGGCAATTACACATAATCTTGTAGCTACATCTCCACTAAAGTATATGGTATCATCTGCACTATACTGAATATCATTAAAGAGACTATTGATTTCTTTAATAGTATCGTGAGAAAGATGTTTAAAAAAAGGCAGCTTATGGATAATTTTCAATCTTAAATCAAAAGAGCAGGACTCAGCATCAACTTTATTGATTTCTAATGGTGTTTTTCTTCTTGTTTTCATGTCCTTATTATTTCTAGATAATTAAAGAGTGATATAAAAACACTTATAAAAAATATATCATAAGTAAAAAAGTATTTTGATAAAAAGCCATATTTATTTTATTTAACTTATGAAGTTCACTGTAAAAAAATATTAAGAACGAAGGATTTAGAATGAATGAAAAAATTAAAGCAATCATTACAGGCTCGACCGGAATGGTAGGTGAGGGTGTTCTACACACATGTTTACAGGAACGAAGGGTTGAATCTGTTTTGGTAATAAACAGAAAACCCTGTGGGATGACTCACCCAAAACTCAAAGAAATAATTCATAAAGATTTTATGCATTTATCTCCAATTCTTGATCAACTGTCTGGATATAATGCATGTTACTTCTGTGCAGGTGTTTCTTCCGTTGGAAAAAGTGAAAAAGAATACACATATATTACCTATGACCTTACATTAAGTTTTGCGAATTCACTGGTTCAGCTAAATCCAGATATGGTTTTTACTTATGTGTCGGGAGTTGGAACAGACAGCACGGAAAAAGGGAAAAGTATGTGGGCGAGAGTTAAAGGTAAAACGGAAAATGATTTAATGAATTTACCATTTAAAGATGTTTATGCATACAGACCAGGATATATTCAGCCAATAAAAGGATTAAAGAACAGTTATAAGATTTACAAAATATTCACACCATTCTATTCAATCCTAGAGAAATTCTTCCTAAAGTATGTTGGAACACTTGAAGAGATTGGAAACTCCATGATAAATGTTACTCTTAATCGATATGAGAAAAAAGTTTTAGATGTTGTGGATATAAGAAAAACGGGAAACATTAAAGAAAATTAATTCAATTACTTATACTACCTCTGCTCCGCTAATGAAAAAGTTTAGTAGCAGGTATTTCTGTTTTATCAAATCCAGGACCATCATAGCTCACTTTAAGTCCATTACCGCCTTTTGCTTGAAAAAAGTCTACTTCTATTTTGTGAAATCCTTTTTTTAATCCAATTGATCCCTGTTTTTCATTCATGCCATGTTGGCCATCATTGTCTATTACCAATAAATCATCTCCAATTTTAAGAATTGAACCATCATTTGAAGAGATATAAAATGAATAAATCCCTTCCTGGTCAATTTTAATAAAACCGTGATAAGTAAACGAAAAATTATTATTGCGTTTTCTTTCGGCAATACTAATTTGATTTGAAACTCCGGATTTTATTGTAGTTAGTGTCTGAAAGTCTGGAAGCTCTAAATAATCTTCATCATTATTTTCATAGTAATTATAGCTTACTCCACTTTTCGGATTTGCTAAATTAATACCTTTGGCAAGTGTCGTTTTTGTAAACGTTTTTGTAATTAAACTACTTGGGGCACCATCACTCCAAAATGCTTTAGCTTTTAGTGTGGTGTTTTTTTTTAACATTAAAGATTTTTCATATAACTTTGAATTGGTAGTTGGTTCAGTACCATCAATTGTATATCGGATTTTATCTGAATCCGCACTTTTATTTAAAGCAACTTCTAAGGAATCAAGAAACAAATCACTTTTTGCAACAATTTTTGGAGGAAAATATCCTTGATTTATTCTGGCCAAGACATCAGGATCGATTTTATTGATCTTTCGATCATAAGTCATTAGCCCATTAACTTCAACTTCAACATCTGTTGTTTGTGTATACACAGCAGCAGATAAACCTTTCTCTTTAAGTACAAATAAATCTCGAGTGAGAATAGAGTAAGCAGTTATGAGTTCTTCCTCGTTTGCATAATTAACATAACCCCAATTATCTTCTTTTTTCCATGTGTGACCTTTAACAGGATATCCAAGACCACCATATTCTCCCAAAACAACTGCCCGATCTTTTTCTACCGGAGGCATATTTGGACCAGGATAAGAGTGCATATCATTTATGTCTCCAGTTCCTCTATCTGTCCATCCACTTGCTGAAATAACTAATCGTGATGGATCCCACTCTTTAATTTGTTTTGTGACCTTCTCAGTTTCCCATTGTCCCCAGCCTTCATTGAAAGGAACCCACACTATAATACTAGGATGAGAATAGAATTGATCAATCATTTCTTTTAGTTCAGTCATATATTGTGTTGAAGACTCTTCGGATCTTTCAATATCCGGCTCATGAGGAGCTATTCCTTTTTCGCCGCTTGGCATATCTTGCCAAACCAAAAGTCCAAGTTTATCGCACCAATAATACCAGCGTTGAGGCTCAACCTTAACATGTTTTCGAGCAAGATTAAAGCCCATTTTTTTTGTCATTTCAATATCATATTTAAGCGCTTCGTCAGTTGGGGCAGTATACAAACCATCAGGCCACCAACCTTGATCAAGAAATCCATGCTGAAATACAAATTTATTATTTAACATTATTCTAGTTATTCCATTTTTGTCCTTACCTAATGATGATTTTCTCATTCCAAAATAGCTTTCAACAATATCAGTAGGTTCATTCTTTTCATCAAGCAATTCTACTTTTATTTCATATAGAAAGGGAGATTCGGGTGACCATAATTTCATATCCTTAATATTTACAACTCTTGACTCGTTTGTATTCAAAGAAAATTTTTGAGCTTCCTTATTATCTACAAACACACTCACTTCGGCAAGATTACCACTTTGCTTATTTGTAGTTATAACCGAAATATTAATATTGCTATCATCAATGTTGGGAATAATTCTCACATCCTTAATACAATTAGACATAACTGGTTCCAGCCAGACAGTTTGCCAAATCCCTGTAACAGAAGTGTACATAATGCCGCCAGGTTCTTTAACTTGTTTTCCATGTGGTTGAGTGCCCGCATCAATTGGGTCATAGGCTGAAACAACTATTTCATTTTTAGAATGGCGATCTAAATATTTTGTAATATCAAAGCTGAATGCATCGTATCCACCTTTGTGTTTGCCAACAATCTGTCCGTTTACAAAAACTTCTGATTCAAAATCAACAGCGCCAAAATTTAGTACTACATTTTTATTCCCCCATTCTTCTGGGATCGTGAAATATCTTCTATAAAAAAGCCTGTTTTTTTCTCCAACATTTTTTTTAACTCCAGACAATGAAGATTCAATTGGAAATGGGACTACTATTTTCCCTTGGTAAATGCTTGGTGCTGATTTTTCTTTTGATACAATAGAATATTCCCATAATCCATTTAAGTTTTTCCATTTATCTCTTTTTAATTGTGGTCTGGGATATTCTGTCAAAACATTTTCAGTTTTTAATTTCTGTCCCCATTCTGTCATTAAAGGTCCCTTAACTGATTTCCACACAAGCGAACTAGAAGAGCATGACCAAACTACCAAAGTAAAAAATAAAAAATAGATATTATAGAATGGTATTTTTAACTTCCGACTAAGCATTTACATTTTCCCAAATTTATTAATTATTTAAAATTATATTATATGTATTTGTCAATTTTTGATAATTTAAAATAATAAATAACTATTATATTACGAAAAGATATCTTTCGTCAACAACAGAATGCCCGAGGCAATTACACACAATCTTGTAGATACATCTCCACCAAAGTATATGGTGTCATCAATGCTATACCGGATATCATTTAAGAGACTATCCGAAGTTGGAACAGACAGCACGGAAAAAGCAAGTGGGCTCGTGTAGAGGGGAAAACAGAAAACGACTTAATGAATTTACCATTCAAAGATGTATATCTATATAGACCAGAATATATTCAGCCTATAAAAGGATTGAAACACACTTACAAAATGTATAAAATACTTTATCCATTCTATGCAATATTAGAAAAATTGTTTCCAAAGTATGTTGGTACTCTAGAAGAGATTGGCAAATCAATGATTAATGTAACTATCAGTGGATATGTGAAAAAGGTTTTGGAGTGTGTAGATATTAGACGGACTGGAAGACATTAAATAATAATTAAACGTAGAGACGTAAAATTTTCGTCTCTACGTTGAAAAAAATTAAGCTAATAATTTTGCATTCAAGAAAACATCAGTTCCAGTTGTTAGTCTTGAAATAGGGCATTTAGCCTTTGCTTCAGTTGCTAGAGCTTGAAAATCTTCCTCACTTAAGCCGGGAACAACAGCTTCGCAATCCAATGTTATTGAGGTAATCTTTGGTCCATCATCCTGTCCCAATTCAACAGTTGCTTTGGTATCAATGCTTGTAGGTGTAATTTCATTTTTACTAATTAGGGCAGCTAAAAACATTGAAAAGCATCCAGCTTGTGCAGCACCAATTAATTCTTCAGGATTTGTTTCTTCTCCATCTTCAAATCTTGATCTGAAATTAAACGGACCCTCAAAACCTGTAAAATTTAATTTGCCTTTGCCATCTTTTAGTGTTCCTTCCCATTTGGCTTTTGCGTAATGTTTACCCATTAGTGTTTCTCCTTTTCTTTTTAATTTGTATAATCATTGATGACAATATACAAAAAAACAGCAACCGACAAATCGTCTTTTGTTGTTTGACTAGCTAATCATGCTGAGCAACTTTTACCATCCTAACTGTAATATCTTCCCAGACATTACCAACTATGTATGCCTCATTATCAAGCCAATCCTTTTTTAAATTTTCTTCTGAAGGATAATCACAAAAGATAACAGAACCATTCATATTACCATTATCATCTAAAAGCGCTGAAGCAAAGAGCCACTTTCCTTGTTCAAACATTTTTTCAGCAAAACCTAAATGCTGCTCTCTTACTGCCATTCTTCGTTCTAATGCTTTATCATCTTTGTAGTCGTGAGCAATTACAACAAACTGCATGATAATTCTCCATTTTGAAAAGTTAAATATGTTCTTTTACTTCAAATTCAAGAGCCTTCAGAGTTAAACTTACATCAATAAATAAAAATATAGCTGAAAGAATAATTCCGCTTATACTTAGCATAAAAAAGATCATACCAAGGCTTTCTAAGTCGACCTGAAATAAGCTCATAGCCAATAATACGGGAATGATTAGACTACTACACAGAATGCTGAAAGAAATTGAAACAATTGAGTATTTAAGTATATAGCTTCGTTTGACAAGTATTCTGAGTTGTGTTCTTTTATTCTCTTTGTTGTTTGAATTTTCATTTTCAATTTCAACGACCATTCCTCTTGATCTATCAATAGTACGAGCTAAACGGTTTGTTAATGAAAGAAGTATTAGCCCAACACCAGAAATTAGTACAAGTGGAGAAATAGTTGAGTGAAAAAATTCAACCAGCGAATTTGTGATTTCCATAATTAAATTGATTTGTTGTTAACAGAAAATTTTGAATTGTAAAAATAAGCAATATCTAATTGAAACTATTGAATTATTCGCATCACAGTGAAGACATTAGTTAATCTATAGAGCTGAGTTGAGGCAAGATTTTTTATTAAAGCTTCAACTCCGATCAGCATGAGGAATTAATAATATTGAATACAATTAATTTTTGCTTTCATCTTATTTAGTTTGTTTTTGATCAAGACAAACGGACAACACGTCCCTTTTGTTGAAGTCTTAAATATATCAATATAAAATTTTCACTTGACAATTCGACCCAACTAAAGTAATTTGCACTATAGTGAATGTGTCTATAGCATAATACATAGTGAGTCAAATGGAATACTCTAAAAACGTAGAAAAAACTTTAAAACAATGGGACAAAGAATATAAAAAGGGCTTTACATCTTATGTTATACTTCTTTTCCTGAAGGATCAAACACTATATGGGTACGAAATTAAGAGCAAACTTGAAGATTTAACAAATCATGCAATTTCGTATCAAGACAGTGGTATTTATCAAATTCTAAAAAAATTAAATTCTAAAAAATTTGTTACATCAGAACTAAAAGAATCTAATAAAGGGCCTAAGCGAAAGTATTATTCCATTACACAAGATGGGCTTCAATTAATAGAGCGATATACTATGAGTTATATTCTTCCAATCAATAAAGTACTAAATGACCTGATAAAAATAAATTATTCTGAAGTATAATTATTCAATAAGGCGAGTATAAATATGGATGTTTCAAAAATGCCGACTTTAAATATTGGTAATTTGGCAATTAAGGTTCCCATTATCCAAGGTGGAATGGGTGTAGGTATATCACTAGCTAATCTTGCATCTGCAGTTTCTAATGAAGGAGGCATTGGTGTAATATCCTCAATTGGTTTAGGGTTGCTTTATCCTAAGTCGGGCAGCACTTATTTTGATGCAAATAAAATAGCAGTTCAAAATGAGATAAGAAAAGCCAGAAAGCTAACTGACGGCGTTTTGGGAATAAATATAATGGTTGCAATTACTGATTTTGATGATATTGTTAAAGTAGCATTGGAAGAGGAGATTGATATAATATTTATCGGAGCTGGTCTTCCATTAAAAATCCCACAGAATTTATCTTTGGAATATTTATTAAAATCTAAAACCAAAATTGTCCCAATTGTTTCTTCTGCAAGGGCAGCAAAAATTATTTTTAATTCTTGGGATAAGAAATACAATCATGTTCCAGATGCAGTAGTTCTTGAAGGACCTTTGGCTGGGGGGCATCTTGGCTTTAAAACACAACAAATAAATGATCCCAACTATACTTTAGAAAATTTACTGCCGGATCTTCTGGAAATAATATCGCTGTATGAGGAAAAATTCAACAAACAAATTCCCGTTATTGTTGCTGGGGGAATTTATTCAGGTAAGGATATTCATAAGTTTTTAAAGCTTGGAGCAAGTGGTGTGCAGCTAGGAACTCGTTTTGTGGCTACTGATGAATGCGATGCTTCAATGGATTTTAAGAAACAATTTATGGATTGCAGTATTGATGAAATTGGTATAATAGAAAGTCCGGTCGGATTACCAGGTCGGGGAATTATTAATGATTTTCTAAAAGATGTTTCGTCAGGTATAAGGAAGCCATATAAATGTCCATTTAAATGTTTAAAAACATGTGACTATCAAAATGCTCCATATTGCATTGCACTAGCCTTGGTGAATGCGAAAAATGGAAAACTTGAAAATGGATTTGCTTTTTGTGGATCAAATGCTTTTAAGATAGAAAGTATCATATCAGTAAAGAAATTAATGGCTGATCTTCAAAAAGAATATGAGACGGAGGCGTTGCTAAATCAAGGTGAAAGTCTAAAGGATTTACATAAAGTTATATAACTTTTATTCATAGAAGATATTATTTAAATTTTACAGAAAAGATTATTATAATTTTTGAGTCTACATCATACAGTAATTCAGAATCATTTATCTGACAAAGTTATTAAAAAATTATCTTGACATTTAGAAAATTATAATATATTTTAGACCACAATACATTTTTAGTCGAGAAGTCTTTGTGGGAATTGTTATATGGACGATAAGAAGGATCGCATAATTGAAGTTGCTGAACAACTTTTTGCTCATTTTGGAATACAAAAAACGACGATGGAGGACATTGCAAAAAAAGCTCGAATGGGTAAGTCTACAATGTATTATTATTTTAAAAGTAAAGAGGAAATCTTTGCAGAAGTTATTAGAAGAGACTCGGTCATATTTAAGCTAGAATTAAATCAAGCAGTTTCTAAAGGAATAACTCCACAAGAAAAAATTGGAAATTATGTGCTAGCGAGAATGAAACACCTAAAAACATTGAAAAATTACTATTTGACACTAACTGATGAATATTTGGAGCACTATGCATTTGTGGAAAACACAAGAAAAGAATTTGTGGATTATGAGATTAGTACTCTTTCTACATTGTTAAATGAGGGTGTTAACCAAGGTCTATTTACTATTGATAGTATTGATGCAACAGCCAGAAATTTTGCAATTTGCTTAAAAGGGTTGGAGTATCCTTTTTTTACAAAAGAGATAGAAACTGATATTGAAAAGGGTAGTAATCAAATGCTCAATATCTTGTTAAAAGGAATTGAAGTACGATAAAAATTTTTTGTCAACAAGTCGACCAAAAAACGTTTACGGTCGATATGTTTTTTGATCTTACTTATTGGAGAATTAACATGAAAATATTACTTGTTTATCCGGAAACGCCATCGACTTTTTATAGCTTCACTAGTGCTCTTGAGTTTGTTTCAAAAAAATCTGCAGAGCCGCCATTGGGACTTCTAACAGTTGCATCCATGCTACCGAAAGAATGGAATAAAAAGTTAATTGATATGAATGTAACCACACTTAAAGACAAACATTTGGACTGGGCTGATTATGTATTTATAAGTGGTATGAATATTCATAAGAAGTCATTTAAAAAAGTTGTAGAAAGATGCAATCTAATTGATGTAAAAGTGGTTGCTGGAGGTCCAATGGTAACCTTTGAACATGAAGAGTTTTCTGGAGTGGATCACTTTATCTTAAATGAAGCTGAGCTTACTTTGCCCCAATTTCTTGATGACCTAGAAAATGGTTGTGCCAAATCAGTTTATTCTTCGTCAGAATTTCCAGAAATTTCATCAACACCTATTCCTCAATGGGAATTGTTGGATATAAATAAATATGCCAGTATGAGTCTTCAGTACTCAAGAGGATGTCCATACAATTGTGAGTTTTGCAGTATAACAATATTAAATGGTCATAAACCTAGAACAAAAAGTACTGAACATTTTATCAATGAACTTGAAGCACTATATAGTACCGGGTGGAGGGGTGGAATCTTTATCGTAGATGATAATTTTATAGGTAATAGAAGAGAGTTGAAGTCGGAATTGCTTCCTACAATAATCGAATGGATAAAGAAAAGAGATTATCCATTCTCTTTTAGTACAGAGGTTTCAATTAATCTTGCAGATGACGATGAATTAATTCGCTTAATGGTAGATGCCAATTTTTATAGCATATTCATCGGTATCGAAACCCCAAACAACCAAAGCTTAATTGAATGTGGAAAATCCCAAAATTTAAATCGAGATTTAGTGGAAGCAGTAAAAAAGCTTCAGCGAAATGGATTAATGGTTTCGGCTGGCTTTATTATTGGTTTTGATAATGATCCAGAAGATATATTTGAAATACAGAAAACCTTTATCCAGAAATCGGGTATAGCTACTGCTATGGTTGGCTTGTTAAATGTTCCCTTGGGAACGCGTCTTTTTAGAAGATTAAAATCCGAAAATAGACTTATAGAGACAACTAACGGGAACAATATGGATAGTGTCTTGGATTTTATTCCTAAAATGAATCCTCAAGAGTTGATAAATGGGTATAAAGATGTGCTTAAGACCATCTACTCTCAAAAAGCTTACTATGAAAGAGTTAAAACTTTTCTAAACGAATACCAACCTAAAATTAGGTTTATTAAAATTTCAGTAAATGATATAAAGGCTGTATTGAAATCATTATGGAAATTAGGAATTCTGGAAAAGGAAAAACGATATTACTGGAAACTTTTATTTCTCAGTCTTTTCAAACATCCACAGAAATTCACTGCTGCCATGACTCTCTCAGTTTATGGATATCATTTTAGAAAAATAGTAGAATTGATTTAAGTCAGTTTGCCAAAACAATTGGAGTTCCAAAGGAAAATATTGTAATGAAATAGAAGGAGAAAAAATGGTTGATAATTATAGGGTCTCGGCTGTTATATCGGTCTATAATGAAGAGAGTACAGTCGAAAGTATTGTAAAGACGGTATTGACTTGTGATTTAGTCGATGAAGTTATTGCTGTTAATGATGGATGTAAAGACATGAGTAAGATTAAGTTAGAAGCATTTTTAACTCATAATAAATTCAAATACATAGAATTTGAAAAAAATATGGGAAAGTCATATGCAATGATGGCTGGTGTTGATATTGCTAATGGAGAAATCATAGTTTTTATAGATGCAGATCTGAGAGGGCTTCATGCAAATCATGTTTCTCAAATTATTTGTTCACTTGTAATTAAAAAAGCAGATATGATAATTGGCCAACCAACAGAAAATAAGTTAGACGAAAAGTTAAATCCCTTTCAAATATTGTCAGGTGAACGGGCCCTATTTAAAAAAGATATTCAGCCCATTATTGAAGATTTACGAACTGTAAAATACGGAATTGAGACACTGCTTAATATTTATTACAAAAGTAGAGGTCTGAGTATTGGATTTACATACTTATGGAATGTATATCACCAGATTAAACCGAGAAAAGAAGGATTTAATTCTTTTATAAAAAATTATTCCATTGAAGCTAAAGACATTATTCGCACAGTTGTTGTACACCATTTACTTTTTAGGTCAGCATTAAAACAATTACTCAGAAAACGGAAACGTTAAATTGTTAATATTAGCTTTTTTTATAGGATTAATTATAGCAATTCCAGTAGGCCCTTTAGGGCAAATTATTATCAATCGAAGTATTAAGCGCGGATTTTGGCATGGGTTTTCACTTGCCATATTTGACGCTTTGGTCAATTTTATCTTTTGTGTAGTCTTCCTCTATGGAATTTCTACTTTAGAAATGCAACCGGTTGTGAAGTTGGCTCTTAATATATTCGGCCTAATTGTTTTGTTTTTTGTTGCGGTAAAAGAATTTTTCTTTACAAGCAGGACATCAAATAAAAACATTTCAATTGAAACGACAACATCATTAAGAACAAAAGATATTTTCGGAAACATACTATTAACACTTGTCTATTATATTACAAATCCAACAATTATAGCATTTTGGATTAATTTTTCAAGTATAGTTCATGATAAAATAATTATGCAATCAACATTATCTAACATATTAGTCTTCAGCTTACTATTTAGTTTAGGAGTATTAACAAGTCAGTATCTCGGGATTATTTTCATGAAGTATATCCAACGGATCCATAAATTTAAAAAAGCCGTTAAGTACGCTTCAGCTAGTCTTTTTGTTTTAACGTTTGGATATTTTTTCTTCACAGTTATTCAGTCAATTCGGGAAATACAGATTAACTCATTTTAAAAATGCTGTTTGTTTCTTACTACAATATATAGACATAATATCTGATGATATTAAATATTATAAATTTGTTTTTCTTCATAAAATCATCGAGATTTAAATGTAATATTCATTTCTAATAATAAACATATGAGTAATTCCTATGCAAAAACTTTGGATTCTTGTTTTAATTCTATTTCCTATAATTTCCTGCAGTAATGAAATTAGTATAGAAAAGAAAATCGATGCAATATTTGATGAGTTTAACTCCACTACAACTCCTGGTGTATCAGTAACAGTTATTAAAGACAGTAATGAGATTTATAAGAAAGGTATTGGTCTTGCCGATCTTGATACCAAGGTTATAATTGAACCAAACACGAATTTTAGACTAGCTTCCATCACTAAACAATTTACCGCATTATCAATCATACTGTTGGAAAATGATGGGAAACTATCTTTTAATGATCGTATCTCGAAATTCTTCCCTGAATTACCAAAATATAGCGATAAGATTTCTATTAAAAATATTTTGCAGCACACATCAGGCTTGCTCGATTACGAGGATTATATTAGCGACACTGCTACAGTACAATTAAAAGATATAGATGTTTTAGAAATTCTAATGAATCAAGATTCAACATATTTTGAACCGGGTACTAAACATTTATATAGTAATTCTGGTTATGCAGTGTTAGCGCTTTTAGTTGAAAGACTTTCCGGATTAAGCTATTCAGAATTTTTGATCAAGAGAATTTTTGAACCATTAAAAATGGAAAATTCAGTTGCTTATGAAAAGGGCATATCGGAAATTCCAAATCGTTCTTTTGGTTACGTGAACACAGATTCTGGTTTTGTGTATTCAGATCAAAGTCTGACAAGTGCTATACTTGGAGATGGCGGAATTTATTCATCAACAATAGATATAATTAAATGGGATAAAGAAGTCAATTCCCCGACTCTTCTTTCAAAAGAGAAGTTTGATCTAATATTCCAGAAAGGTATTAATAATAATGGGGAAGAATTTGATTATGGTTTTGGTTGGAGATTAGATCCATACAAAAGTTATTATAGACCTTATCATACAGGTAGTACATGTGGCTTTTCAAATATTTATATGAAACTGCCTGAATTAGATTTAACAATTATTGTTCTCATTAATATTCGAGATTATGACGCAAAGGGTTATGCTGAAAAGATTGCTGATTTATTTATCAATTAAATAATAATATTTTTAGAGGACCTCACAATGAAAAGACCACACTATGTTTTGGTGTTCATTATAATTTTATCTACTTCTATAAGCCTTTGTGCACAAGAGGATGTTATTTCAAAATCTGCGATCAAGAATGCTGAAAAAATAATTGGTCTGGAATTCACCAATACGGAAATCGATTCAATGCATAGGAGTTTAATCTCAAGTTTAGAAGACTATAAAGTAATAAGAAAAATTAATTTGCCAAATTCAATTCCTCCGGCAATAGGCTTTAACCCAATACCAGTCGGGTTTAATTTAGATGATGTAAACTCAGAAGTTATTATTTCAGATTATTCTAACACTGAATTTCCCGCTGACAAAGAGAACCTTGCATTTTATTCAATTGGGCAGCTGGCGGAATTAGTTAAAACTCAAAAAATAACTTCTGTTGAGTTAACAAAATTTTTTATACAGCGACTCAAAAAATATGACCCTATTCTAGAATGTGTTGTTTCACTTACAGAAGATTTGGCTTTAGAACAAGCAGCAAGCGCAGATCAAGAAATTTCTGAAGGAAAATATAAAGGACCTTTACACGGTATCCCGTATGGTGCAAAGGATCTTCTTTCTACTAAGAATTATAAAACCACATGGGGGGCAGTCCCATATAAAGATCAAATTATAGATGAAGATGCTACAGTAATAAAAAAGTTGAAAGAGGCCGGCGCCGTATTAGTTGCTAAATTAACAATGGGAGCCTTGGCTTGGGGCGATGTCTGGTTTGGTGGTAAAACTAAAAATCCATGGGATATTTCACAAGGATCAAGCGGATCATCTGCTGGTCCGGCATCTGCAACGTCAGCGGGTTTGGTTCCTTTTGCAATTGGAACTGAAACATGGGGATCAATAGTTTCTCCTTCAACAGTCTGCGGAGTTAGTGGGCTACGCCCGACTTATGGAAGAGTAAGTAGAATCGGCGCTATGGCTCTTAGTTGGTCGATGGATAAAATAGGACCTATCTGTAGAAATGCAGAAGATCTAGCCATTGTTTTCAATTCTATTTACGGGCCTGATGAAATTGATCAGACACTTTATGACTTTCCCTTCAATTATTCACAAAAAATTGATTTTAGAGATTTGAAAATTGGATATCTGAAAAGTGAATTTGATAAAGAATATCCATTCCATAAAAATGATTCTTTAATCCTGAAAACCTTAAGATCGTTAGGAGCAGATTTAATTCCTATTGATTTGCCAAATGTGCCTGTAGAAAATATCTCATTCATGCTTTCAGCAGAAGCAGCAGCGGCCTTTGATGAATTAACAAGAACGAACAAAGATGATCTGTTGGTTAGACAAATTAAAAATGCATGGCCAAATGTATTTCGTTCGGCTAGGTTTATCCCGGCGGTAGAATATATAAATGCTAATAGAGTTAGATATTTATTAATTCAAGAAATGGCTGAATTGATGAAAAATGTTGATTTATATATTGCTCCTTCCTGGGAAGGAGATAATTTGTTATTAACAAATTTAACCGGACATCCTTGTGTTGTTGTTCCAAATGGATTTTCCCAGAATGGAACACCGACAAGTATTTCATTTATAGGTAGACTTTTTGAAGAGGGTAAAATTATTGCTGCCGCCAAAGCTTTTCAGGATGCAACGGATTTTCATCTTAAACATCCAACAATGGAATAGTGAACAAATTACTTTGTTCTAAGTTTAATATCTATTAGTGTTTTAGCAAATTCAACATCTTTCTTAGAGCTAAAGATTATTGTAAGTCCACGTATTTTATTGTAATATTTTCCATTTGTGAATTGTTCTTTTAACTTATCGGAAATAGTGCTTTCCATTATTGCCGGCACTGCTTTATCAGTAAAATAGAAAGTCATTCTAAATTTACTTTTAAGGACACTAACCCAGCATATTGTTTTTGATTTTCTGGTAACTTTTAGAAGCCAACTTTTCCCGTCTTTGTAATATCTCCATTCTTCAGTAATATCTGGGTAATTAGAATGAATATGATCAAAAATTGAAAGCCAATGACTTTTATTTCTCCCAAGATGAGAAAAAATTATTTTTTCGGATGGAGACTCATTTTCGTTTATTAGAACTAATTGTTCCATAGACACTCCCGATTCATAAATTCACAACATATACAAAAATATTAAATAATTAATTAATAATTATTTTGTTTTGTTTCTTTTCAATTTCATTACATACCAAATAATTCCCAGGAGGAGAACAAATGTTGTTACAAGGCTACCCTCTGGACCAAAACCACCACCACTTATTATCTCGTTGCCAGTTGTGTTAAGATCAAATATCGAAACTTTTTCTCCCGAACCACTTACCGAGAGTCCGTAAACATTACCCATTACCCAGTTCCAGGACGAATGCCACGCACACGCAAACCATAAACTACCGTCGTTCATAACAAAAAGAATTAATAGTAGAGAAACTAATATTAGGTTAATTACAGAAGCGGGATTAACACCGGAGTTACCAAGATGAACAAAAGCAAAGAAGATGGTGGAAATAACCACACCTATCCAAGGCTTGTAACGTGAACCTATAACTTGCAGCATCCAACCTCGAGAAAGAGTTTCTTCGGCAGTACCCTGAACAATAAATCCAAATAGAAATATTATTACAATACCCATTGCGTTTATTCCTATAATACTAGAACTTTCTTCGGCAATTTCAATACTTCCCAAAATTGCCATGATGCCCACAACTATAGTATTCATTAAAATTCCAATGCCAAAACCTGACAAATACTTTTTAATAGCTTCCCTTTTTGTAAAGCCTAGTGTAAAAATTCGTCTTCCTTCAAAAAACCTTACCCAAAGAAAAATTAAGAATATAACACTACCGAACATCACGTATAAGCCGAAGACTTCCCGAGCCCAATGTGCCGCATCTTTAGGATTACCAAAAAATAGAGGAGCAAATACATGTTGCGTTAATAACCCGGCAATGACAAGGGAGATTACGGGCAGAATAAAAGATGATAGAGAAAAATGTGTTATTCTTTTTGAATCTTTTGTTAATTGAAAGAATTCATTTTGAGGATTGAACAAATCAAGTATTATGTTCTTCATTAATTTCCACTCTATTAATTTTATAATCTGTTTCTTTAGACTTGCATAGCTTCTGTAAGTTACAGAATAAGTAAATTATATTTAAATAAGATCGAGATTAAATGTTAAAACGAAGATTTGCATCTAATTGATTTCCAAACAAATAACCTTTCGATTAGTGTTTCTGGTGAAACTGCATTTTCAGGTAATTTTATTGACTACGCTAGTGGTATGGGCTTTCATGTTGCTTTTAATATATGTCGAAGAATTTCCAAAATTGAAGATTTAACAGATTTTCCAATTGAGACCGATTGACAATCATTACCTGACCTAATTAGTAATAGCAATGATGGACAACAGATAAATAAAATCAGTGCAATAGAAAAAGATACAATTTATGTTTTTGTGATCAACATGGAACTCTGATATCCGGGGAGGTCAGCTACGGAGGAAATGGAATCAGATTCCCACTTTGCAGTTAGTCAGGCGATTTTGTTATCAAAACTCAATAATATGTTTCAATTAGTTAAGCGGGAGTTTAGAATCATCATACCTAATTCCATACCCAATTCTTTATCTTCAAATTGGTTATCAGTATCCGTTCTTTCAACAAGCACAAGTTTTAATTCCGGAACAACCATTAATGTCTGAACTCCACCCAATCCGGTATGGCCAAAAATGTCATATCCTCCCCATAATTTAGAAAACTCCGTTCCTCCATTGTATAATTTCCACATATATCCATAACCGAGGCCAAAAGTTGAGTCTTCCACAGACCATTCAGTCAAACTTTCTGTTACCCAGCTATTAGGAATTATTTGACTCCCATTCCAGTTACCATTATTCATGTATAGTGTTCCATATCTTGCCAAATCACGGCAACTCATTCTAAAGCAGTATGCTGGATGAATAGATTTGTTGAATTCATATTGGTAGTAACAATTTTCATGATCAAAATCCTGCATCCCAATTGGTAAAGCAATTTTCTTATCAAATTCTTCGAATATTTTAACACCGGTTTCTTGTTCGAATATTGTTCCGGCTGCATTAAAATCCCAATTATTATAATAAAAGAAAGTATTTGGCAAATGACTTCCTCTTTCAGGGCGACTTTCCGTCCATCCAATTCCGTCTAATTCAGCAGCTGCAACATGATAAACACCTGAGCGGGATTTAATTAAATCTTTTACTGTTGCTTGTTTTTCAGCAGGAGATAAACTTGGGGGAATATCATCAATATATAAGTCTTCTAATGTTGCATCAAGATTTATATTTCCATTAGCTACATGAATTCCATAGAGCCCACTTAACATAGGTTTTCTGATTGAATGAAGTTGGTAATTTTCAGATACATTCCCCCACGAAAAAAGTATTTTACCATTATACAATGCCATTACCGCATCGAATCCGCTCGATTCAGCAAATTTTGAAACTTCTTTCAATTTTTCAGATGAATAACCTACATCCTCAGGTACTACTCTCTCTAATTCATTAGGATCAGTATTATGCTCACTATCAACAGAATTTTCGTCGCACCCTATCCAAAGAATGGTAAAAAGTGTGAATAGAGGAATAGTTATTAGTTTGTTTAATAATGAATACTTACTAATGAATTTCATTTTTACTTTCTCCAATTAATGTTTTATTCAAACATAAATCCTATACCAAAAGAAAATTCAGGTCCACTATAATTATTTTTACTCCCAATCGGTTGATCAAATTCTGTAAAAAGATTGTAACCCAAATCTGTATGTAATTTAATAAGACTACCTAGAAGCATATCAGCGCCAAATCCAAAGTACCCCCCCATAGCAGTTTCGGAATGATTGTTTACTGATAATATTTTAACATTTGACTCCGAACCGTGTAACATTCCAACCATTCCAGATAAATATGGTCTAAACGGCTGATCATTTTCATTCTGTATCAGAAAATATTTTACACCCATCATTATAGGTGCGATCGTACTAGTGTAATTAGAAAAGGTTTTTACTTTAACTTCTGTAGATAAAACACCAACACTGAATGTAAAAGCATAAAATTTATTGGGATAATAATTGTACATAATCTTTCCACCTGTATTCCCGCTTCCAACATCAACTGAGACTCCTGGAACGCCAACAGATACATCCGATGAGTAATTTCGCCACATTGAGAATCTTAGGTCAATACTATGTTTTGGATAATCGCTATTCCGGATCATGTCATTGGAATAACCATCATTTTGTAAGTGGTTAGTATTTTGAGCTAAACAGATTGTGGAAATCATTATTATTAAAAAACAAAACGCTTTCATTTTTCTTTCTCCTTTTTTCAAAAATTCTCATTTGCATATAAATTTTTATAAGAATAATTACTAAAATCCTGAAACACCAATGTTTCCATTAGTCGTTTTTAAAGAAATTAGTCCTTGGCCTTCACCTAAGATTCCGTGAAGAGATTTACTATTTGAAACCTTGTTATGAAGACTCAGATTTTTGTTTGAGATACTACCATTTGCAAGACTTGCTGAGAAACTGGCAGAAGTATTTTGCGGAATATCCAGTGCAATGTTGCCATTTATCAAATTCATATCAATAGTACCGTTTAATGGTACGGATACTCTACCATTTATTTCTCCGTTAGTGTTATTAATAAATAAACTAATGTGTGATGGAACTATCAAAGTGTAGTTTACAACGTAGCTTCTACCGTTAGAATATTGTGGCTGCAACGTATTAACCAGTATTTCGTCAGTGAACTCCTCAATTTTTATAGTAATATTATTCAAATGAACTTCGGCATCTGGATAGGTATCCGCAAAGACTAATTTTTCAATTAAAATCGAAACTTGATTTGTTGCTGATGCAGACTCTATACTAATCGTACCATTTATTCCTGCTAACTTTAAAGATGTTTGACTTGTTACATTGATGTTACGAGAAAAGGATTCTTTTGCTTTAGCTTTTGAATCACTAATTAAACCCGGACCTTCTACATTAACTTGTGGGTTTACTACTGTGTCTGAACAACCAAGACTAAATAAAAAAGTTATTAAAGCTACTATTGATAATACTAATGGATTATTTGTGGTTTTCATTTTTTTAACCTTGCATTTATATTAGATTTATTGATTATGGCAATTCCGTTGTGGTAATAAATATGAAATGGTACATTTTTGTTTTCCCCTATCAGGTTCGTCTACCAATAATATCCCCTAGGATCGTTTTACCCCTACAACTATTTTAAAAACAATAAAAATATTTAAGAGATAATGATTCTTGTAATTATGAAATGAAAAAGGAGTGTGTTTTAATTTAAAGAAGGGTAATGGTTTTGCCTTTTATTTGATAATCCATAGAAGTTAAACCGGAGATTAGTTCTAACATCTCACTTAAAGATTTCTTGTGAATGATTAGTGTTAGCTCATCATTTTTAAGTCTTGCTGTATTATATTTAAATTGAACATCATACCAGCGTTCAATTTGATCTAAAACTTCCGTGACAAAAACGTTTTTAAAATATTTTTCACCAATTAACCATGAGGTTGCTGAATCAATATCTATTTCGCTTGGAGGTGATATTTCTCCTGTTTTGTCTATAGAGCTGAAATAGCCTTTTGTTAATATTTGTTGATCAGATCCTTTTATCAAAGAGTTAAGTGCTACCTTTCCATCTGCAACAAAAACATTTACATTATTATTGTCATTAAACGTACTGATATTAAATTTTGTGCCTAATACTTCAACAACTGTATTTTCTGCAATTACTTTAAATGGTTTCTCTTGCATATGTTGAACTTCAAAAAAAGCTTCTCCAGAAAGCTGGATTTCTCTAACATTGTCATTAAATTTTTCAGGATATTTTAAAATGCTTCCCGCATCAAGAATGATTTTTGAACCATCAGACAAAATTATTGTTTGTTGATCACCCAATTTTACATTTAGTGTTAAATAATTTTGTGTTTTTTGTGTGGAAGTTGACAAATAATATATTATTGAAATAGATAAAACAATTATAAATACTGCAGCATATTTAAGAATAGGTGACCCATAAATTAATTGAAATAATGTTGGTTTATCAGCTACAATATTATTTTCCTCAATTTCTAACTTTCCTCGTAATCCGGCTTTTGATTTAACATTATTCCATATTGCTCTTGTGTCGGATGGATCGAAATTTTCTTCAGGTAGATCCCAAATTTTCTTGGCGGATTTATAGATATTGAGATTATTCTCATTTTCATTTATCCAAGTTTCAACTTCCACCTGCTCAACATCAGTGCAGTCATTCGCTATATACTTTGCTAATAATTCCCAATTTGTAGTATCGTTCATTCCACTTTTCCCGCTGATTTAACAGCTCTATCTAATTTTAATACCCTTGAATGGTCAATAACCCTTACAACTTTTATTGTATCCATCAAGTTAATTTTCAAAGAATTATTATAAACCATTTAATATCCTAGCAATCAACCAAATAATTAACATTAGAAAATGTCTTAGGTTTTTTCGTAATTTTTTTAATGCTCGTCCCATTTGTGTTTCAACTGTCTTCACAGAAATATCTAATATTTCAGCAATTTCGGCATATTTTAATTTATCAAATTTACTCATTGAAAATATTTCTTTGCATTTTTCAGGGAGGCTATTTATTTCCTGATTAAGTCTTTCTGCAATTTCATTTTTTTCTAATATATTTGCAGGACTAATTTCTTCGTTCGAATCAATTGTTATGATACTATGTCGTTTTTCAACATTAATATGTCGTAAGTGTTTTAATGAATTATTTTTTACTGCAGTAAAGAGATATGTTTTAATACTTTTTGAATGATCCAAATTTTTTCGATTGATCCAAATCTTTACAAAAACGTCTTGAACAATATTCTCAGCAATTTGTTTATCATATACATACCTTCTTGAAAAGTTTATTAATTTTTGGACATAGGCATTAAATAAACTTTCAAAAGATAATTCATCACCATCGAGTATATTTTTTACCCAATGCGATTCGATATTTATTTGTTGTTCATCCAAGTCTGAGTAAAAACTTATTAAAACTCCATTTCCACACCAATTACCGGAACCGATGACATTAACTTATAATCAACTTCAATACTATAAGATTCCGACCAGCCATGAATGGAAACATTTTCTCTATCAAAGAAATTCCAAATACTAATGTATGTTATTAGATTAAAATCGTTAAAGTGAAATCGTTTATCCACTCGTATGCTGGTACTAAAATAGTCAGGAACTCTCTCACTATTAATTTTATTTAAATCATAAACCCCAAATCCATATACTTGTGATAATGCATTGTTGAATGGAGTAAATGCCATTCCACCGGCATAATTCCAGCGAAGACTTACTTCCCACTCGTTATTAAATTTATATCCTCCTTCGATAGACGCAAGATACTTATTATCGATAACGCGGTCTCTCCATTTATCGTTTTCATTTTTGTATCGACTTCTAAAATAAGTAAAACTAATTGAGCCGTAAAAATTATCGGTTAACTTTTTCTGAATCATTAATTCAATTCCACGGGTATTTGCTTTACCAGAGTTAGTCAAATTGAAATGATCGGAATAAAAAACATTGTATATGGCTTCATCCAGCAGATAAACTGATGGAAGCTCGGTATCAACCGGTGTATTGGAATAATTTTTATTGTAAAGTTCAATTGTTAATTTAGTATCATCTGAAAGTAGCCAATTAAATCCCAAAACAGCATGCATAGATTCAATGCTTTCTAATGAACTAAAATTTTTATTCTGAGATAGAAAATGCAAAGGTAAGTTTTGATAATAAATTCCAACTGATCCGGTTAAAGACAATTTCTCAGTTAATTTATATATCGTGGATAATCTAGGAGAAAAATCAATATTTCGATTATAGGAAAAATAGTTTATTCTCAGACCAGGAATTAGTGTTAACCTCTCAATTGGTTTCCATTCATCTGAGAAGAATGCAGCGAATTTAAATTCAGATAATTCATCATTTATTTTCAATTCAGATTTGGGCGTTCCAAACAAATTTATCTGTTCGACAAAAAAGTTATCACTTTTATTTGTTACAATCTTTGTTTCCAATCCGAATTCAAAATAGTGTTCACTTAACCATTCAATTGAATTAATATTGCGAAATTGGTAATAATTGTTACTGATATTCAAATTTAATTTGGAACGTTCAGTTGTTGTAAAAAATAACGAAGTTTTTTCGTTTTGATATATATGTGAAAGAGAAGTATTAGAAAATCCTTTTTCACCCCACATATATTTCCAAGATACTCCAATTACGTTTTGGAGTTGCTTAAAAGTTCCAAACCAATTCCAAAAATTATCCAGCGAGTATTTTCGTGGTGTTAACCAATCATCAATGGATAAAATATTAATAAGGCTCAATTTATTATTTTTATTTATATCAAAGTTAATTTTACCTTGTATGTCATCAAACTTACTGGGCTGTTCTAATTCATCCATTATATCTAAAATTATATCACTAAAACTATGTTTTGCTGAAATCATCCAGGAGCCGGAGTTGTTTTTTAACGGGCCCTCTAATTGACCTGATATTCCTCCGAAATTAAAATCAAATTGTGCTTCAAATTCTTCACGATTTCCTTCTCTGTAATTAATATCAACAACTGAGGAAACTCTATCTCCAAATTTTGAGGCGAATCCACCAGTATATACATTTATATTATTTACAAAATCTAAATTCAATATTGAGAACAAACCTCCCGTCGTTCCTGAAAAAGAAAAATGATTAATTGTAGGAATTTGAATATTATCCACAAAAAAAGCATTTTCAATTGTACTTCCACCCCTTGCAACAATATGATTAGCTTCATTTTCATTTGATAAACTTGGTAGTGAATTTATTATTCGAGTTATGTCTCCTCCCAATGTTGCACTTCTTCTCATCTCTTCATAGGAAAATTTTGATGAACTTGTTGTATGTTGTGATGGAAGAGAGAAATAATCACTCCTAACAATTACTTCTTTACTCATTAAAGTTTTGGGAATCAATTCTGCATCAAAAAAAATTGCTTTGTCAGATTTTACTATTATATCTGTTAGCGTAATAGGCTGATATCCTAGATAAGATATTTGAATGTTGTAATTGCCAATTGGTAGATTTTCGATAGAAACGTTTCCATGTAAATTTGTTGCTGAGCCAAAATTATATCCTTCAACCAATACGTTAGCTCCTATCAAAGAACGTTTGGTTTTTGAATCAATAACTTTTCCAATAATTCTTCCCTTTAAAATTTTATTAAAACCTGACGGGACTATTAGCAGTTGATCACCTGAAGTAATTCTAATTTCTGTTGAGGTTAAGTTCAATATATAATTGAGGATATTTAACGCACTTTCATTTTCAATAACTACAGTTATTTTTTTTTGAAGAGGTATACGACTCCTATTGTAATTGAATTTAACCTCCACCTGTTCACTAATATTTTCAAGAGCTTCTTCAAATGATTTATCAATAATCTTTAACGAAATTATTTTACTAAGTGATTCCGGATAGTTTTTAGATATAATACTGGTAGACTGAGAGTGTGTGATAGACGAAATAAGAAATAAGAAATTAAACAAACAATATTTTACCGAATTAGAGTTCATGATATCTACAATTCGATTATTAATTATAACCAATAATACAAAATTAACAATATTAATATCAGTCAATTCCGTTTGTGATTCGTCATTTGTTACGAGGGTCGATATTGCTGCAGATGATGGACCATCTCAATAATATTTTAAGTATTAGATGATTAAATGATTTCCAGTTGACTTGATTATTTTCTAATACAAACCGGGAATTAATCTTTTAGTTTTTCGCGCATATTCAATAAAATCATCTCCGTATTTCTTCTCTAAATATTTATCAAGAGTTGGAATTATATAGAAGATAAAATTCAGCGCCATTACTAATGGAATAATAAGAAGTGAGAAGCTTTGGGTGATTAAAGCAAATCCAGTAAAGAGAAGAACATCGCCAAAATAATTTATATGCATGGAATATTTGAATAAGCCACCAGTGTAGAGTTTTCCTTGGTTTGCATTGTTTTTTTTCCAAATATATCGTGTGTATTCAGATTTCGTATTAATCCATGAGCCGAAAAAATAAAGCATTATTCCAATGTAATCCATTATACCAATAGGCTGAGAACTATTACCACCAACTTTAGCAAACGAAAATAGAACAAACGACATTAGGGTAGTAACAAGCAGCATTTCAATCCAGAGCATTTTACGTTTTAGAAAAACAAATACAGTAACAGCTAACCTTAGAACATAAAATAATAAGCAAAACATCAAAAGAATGTGGCGGAGAAAAATACCATTAATTGCATATGGCTCTAGAAATAAAGGCAAACTTGCTTTATCTATAAACATCAAACAAACTGCTAATAGACTTACACAAGAGATTGAAGTCATAAACATAATTTTTGGTAAAAGTGACAAATCATATTCATCTTTGAAAATCAATTTTGCCTCCGTACTTAAGAATAAAGCCAAATATTATTAGTAAAATTCCAATGATATAAAGTGGATAGTGTAGAGTTGGACTGAAAAATTCTGAATTTAATATTAACTCAACATTAAGCCAGTATATTAAAACACAACCTTGCAAAATAATAAACAGTTGATGATGGTTGTTCTTTTTGATTGTCATTACAGCTACAATAATGCTTAAAAACCCAATAGAAAATAAAAGTATTATACCGGGGATCAAATAATTATAAAATGGTGTTGTTTCAAGTAACTCAAGTGGTATTTGAATTGCTTTGCCGGTTAGATCAGTAATTAAATACAAGCTGCCACCTACAGCATTGACTGCAAGAAAAAGTAACAAAATAATTGAGATTATTCTTAGTGTTCGATTCATATAATATTTTAACCTCTATATTATTATTTCATCTCCATATTTCATTGTGTTTTTATTAGTTGTGGTTTGTGCTTATATAAATACCATAATCCCCAAATGCCATAAATTGTAATTACGATAAGAATTAATACTATAGAAGTGAAGTTAGGATAATTAAAATCAGGTGAACCTTCGCTAAAAATTATTATAAAGATATTTACAATTGGCCAATAAACTGTGATTCCCAAAGCACTAGTCATTGCAAATATTCCCCATTCTTTTTTTTGCCACAAACCAATAAGACCAATCAATAATATGGGAAGATATACTACAGTATCACCTACACCAAAAGCCTTGTTTGTGGCGACCCCCATCATACCAATATCATCCACTGATTCTTGTAAACCAAGAGAAACAGTAAATTCATAGTCAATAAAAGATATCATTTGTCCCGTAAGAAGCATTATGACAATAAGAATTCCAAAAATTGTTAATGCCCAGAATCCGGCTGTTCTTTTATAAGTCATATTAATCTCTCTAAATGGAATTGATATTTTTTAGAAGATATCTTCTTGATGGATAAATAAGGGATTATAAATACTTGAATGGATACCAAAAATAACTTCATAAGGCTAATCATAAAATTATTTATCAGTATAAAAATACTACAATATTACTTTATATTCCTATAATATATTAATGTTAGACAACTCATTATGAAGTGAAATGCTAACTATGCATTTATTTATTAGAATTGACTTTTATTTTCGGACTCAGATTTTATTTAGGAAGCAATGAAACTTCCGAGAATGATTATATATATATGCAAAAAATAGCTGCTTGTAGAGACGCAAAATTTTGCGTCTCTACAAATATAAACATATAACTTTTATAAAGAGGCTTCCGATTGATCTTCCTCTAATATAGCAACTCTTTCAACCAAGCTCAGAAACTCAGCTCTATATCCATATTTATCCTCACCAATAGATGCCTCAGCAAGTTCTCTGATTAATTTGAAGCTGGAATCTCCTTTGTGTTCAGAATTTCTTAATATCATTGCGAATTGAGCAACAGCAGAAGAAAATTTAAAATTTTCCGACGAATTAGCCAAAGCGATTTTGTTACTTTTTAATATACTTACAATTTCTTTACTGTTATCACTATTGGTTCTTTATATCTAATCTTTACAGTCATTATTTCGGCTGTACTGTATGCACCATCATTTATTTGTGTGTGTTGATATTTCAAATCTCGCGAAGTATTACTACCATTCTTTGCCGGAACAATTTCATACAGAGCTGTAACTGTATGTCCAGCTCCTATTTCTCCAGCATCTTTTTTGTCATCTGTAAAATCTTTATCTTCTAATATTCTATTTTCATATCCAATCAGTCTGTAAGATTCAATTTTAGCAGGATTAAACTCTACTTGAATTTTTACATCTTTTGCTATTGTAAAAAGAGTAGAAGTCACTTCATTTACTAGCACTTTTTTTGCTTCCAATATATTATCAATATATGCATGATTTCCATTTCCTCTATCAGCTAGTTCTTGTAAACGATCATCTTTATAGTTACCCATTCCAAAACCCAATACCGTAAGGAATATCCCATCATCTCTTTTATTTTCAATGAACCTCACTAACTCAGATGTACTCGAAATACCAACATTAAAGTCACCATCTGTAGCTAGAATTACACGATTATTTCCATCCTTTATAAAATTCTTTTTAGCAATTTTGTAAGCAAGTTGAACACCCGCACCGCCTGCAGTACTTCCGCCAGCACTTAACTTCTCAAATGAATTAATTATTACTCTTTTATCATCAGCCGAGGTTGATGGAAGAACAAGCCCTGCACTTCCTGCATATACAACAATTGCAACCCTATCTTCAGAATTTAGTTGGTCAACCAAAAGTTTAAATGATTTTTTAAGTAGCGGCAGTTTTTTAGGAGAATTCATTGATCCAGATACGTCTAAGAGAAACACAAGATTACTAGGTTTTTGTTCTTCTTTTGATAGTATTTTTCCCTGCAACCCAATATGTATTAGACTATTCTCTTTATTCCAAGGGCATTCTGAATATTCCAAATTAATTGAGAGAGGATCTTTACCTGCTGGTTGTTTATAATCATAAGAAAAGTAGTTTATAAATTCTTCACTTCTCACGGCATCTTTATAGGGAAGTTGATCCTGCATAATAAAACGCCGTGCATTTGAGTAAGACGCTCCATCAATATCTGCGGCAAATGTAGAAAGAGGTTTATTAATTACATTGAAGAAACCGCTCTCATCGATTTTTGAATATTCTTCAGTGTTGTGTTTAATAAAAAAATCTCCTGAACGATGTGCCATTAAATTTGATACGGCTTTCATTGGCAATTCTATATCTTCAAGAACTGATATTTCTTCCAACTCCAAATTTTCTGAGGTCAACTCAAAGTTAACTTTTTTTATTATTCCTTTGGTTACGTTTATTTTGGAAGAGTGTTTAGTTTTATAACCTATAAAACTGGCCTTGAGAGTGTAATTACCTACTGGAATATCTTCAATTTTGTAGAAACCATTTACATCAGTAGATGCACCGAGAGTTGAATTTACAATAATAATGTTTACGCCAACTAGAGAAGATCCGTTACCTTTATCTGTCACTCTGCCTTTAATTGTTCCATAATCTTCAGCATATAAGCCGGTAAATAAACAAAGAATGAGTAAAACCACTAATTTTTTCATAATCACCTCCGAGAGTTATTGAAAAATGAATTACTGCTCACCCACTGATTATATTTACAAAAACACAAATATTAACATTGAGACAATTAAAGACTTTAACTAGTAATCTAATTTCTTCTGATATAGATTCAACAGAATAATCAGGTACTTTGTTTCAAGAAAAAAAATTGAGGAAAGAAAAAACAGAAAAGATAGCAAAAATAAATTGATAAGCGGGCAAACAACTCACAATATTGCAGTCGATTTTAAAAAAAAATTACAAGTGAAATTACTGATTTTACAATAAAATTTACATACAACGGATAGAGAAAAAAAGTAGTCAATATTATTTAAAGCATTTTTCCATAAATTAGACTCAAAATAAAATTCAATCTTAAACTAAAGTGTGAAAACCTAATTATGGTATTGGCTCATTTATGTAAAAAAAACTTGGAAATATCAGTTCAGTTTATTTAATGACTGTTGATCTTATCGATAATATTTCAGATGCAATTTCTTCAATAGGTTTATTCGCAACATTAATTATCGGCCAATTTTGTTTTGTTCTAAAAAATGATCTTGCTTCCATAAGTTCAATTTTAATATGTTCAGCGTCAGTGTAATCTCCAGTTATTCCTTTTAGATAATTATCTCTCGGAAATCTTAATGCGGAAAGAGACCTTGGGTTAGTATCCAAACAAAAAACTTTACCTTTTGGTAGCTTTTTCAATATTGAGGGTGGTTTACTGCCAATATATATTGGAACATTGGCTACGAACCAACCTTTAAACGCAAGGTAAATACTTACTGGAGTTTTAAAAGTTCTCGATACACCTATCAATACAATCTCAGCTTTTCTTAACTCGTCAACATATAATCCATCATCGTGTCTTAGTGCAAATTCCATCGATTCAATTCTTCTGAAATACTCTTTATTTAACTGACTAAATAATCCGGGCTTTTCGGTTGGAGAATTGGAGAAATGATCAGAGAGTCTGGCTAGCAGGGTTCCCATCAAGTCGATAGCTTCAATATTATGCTTCCTTGCAGAATTAGTAATTAATTCTCTTAATTCATCTGTTACAATAGTGTGAACTATGAATCCTTTGCTTTCCTTTACTTCATCGATTATTTTCTTAATTTTCTTTTTAGTTCTAACTTTCGAATGAATATGGATATTTACTTTTGCATTAGGATATTGGGTTAAAGTAGCTTCTGTTGACTGGACAGCGGTTCTTCCAGTCCCATCCGAAATAATATAGATATCATACATAGCTATCTCAACTAATGAATAATATATTGATTATCTCAAAATGTACAACCTGATAATAAACGATTAGCATGACAAAAATTAAGTTACTAAATTATTTACAGCGTTTAAAGTAAAGTATAGTGAGCCTTTATAATATGATCAATGGAAGTGAATAAGTAATTCATATTTATATTAGGAAAATTGAAATTTTATAAAAGTCTAAATGATGAAGAATAATGATAAAACTATGGAATGAAGAAATAAGATAGATGACATCTTTCTGTGGACTATTATAATAAAAATATTTTTTAGATTCAGGATGATTTTCAACAGTTAAACTATAAATATTTGTTCTGCTGGGAAGATTATTAGCATTAAATTCTTTCCTGTTTACCCCAGCTTCAATATGATCGTTAATCAAAGTCGCGGATTTTTCTCCAACCAAGTTATAAACAGTTAAATTAACTAATCCACTTGCCGACATTGTAAACTTAATCCTAGTTGTCGGGTTAAATGGGTTAGGATAATTCTGCAATAGTTAAAATTGATTGACAAAGAATTAATAAAAGAAATTTCTAGGATATCTGAATATTCATGTGACCCATCTATATCAACTTGTTTTAATCTGTAATAATAATCATAGAAGCAACAAAAAGCCCACCAATTAGGTAGCCTTTTTGTTTATGAATAAATATTTATTTTTACTAAACGGATCACATATTTTCATTCATTATTTTTATTTCGTTTTATTTAATAACGCATCCAGTTCATCAACGGTTTTATCAAATAGATTTAATGCAGATTCAATGGCGTCAGGTTTTGTCATATCAAGACCTGCATCACGAAGTAGATCCAATGGGGGTTTAGAGCTTCCACCCTTTAACATTCCAAGATATGCATCTTGCGCTGATTTTCCTTCCTTAGAAATTTTTTCAGAAAGAGCAATTCCTGCTGAGAGTCCATTAGCATATGTAAAAACATAATACTTGTAATAAAAATGAGGTATATAAGCCCACTCTATATGGTCGTTCTCATCCATTGTATAATTGGGACCGTAGTACGTTTTAATCAATTCAGAATAAATTTCATTTAATTTTGCTGCGCCTATTGGCTCACCAGCTTCAGCAAGCTGATGTAACCTTAATTCAAATTCAGCAAAAAGTGTTTGTCGGTAAATAGTTGTTCGGATGGTCTCAAGCAGTTCACTTAACAACCATGCTTTGTCTTTATCAGATTTTGCATTATCAATCATATAGCGAGAAAGAAGAGCTTCGTTACAAGTAGAAGCAATCTCAGCAAGAAATGGTGGATATCGCCAAGAAAGATACGGTTGATTATTCATTGCAAAATAACTGTGCATTGCATGACCATATTCATGAGCTAATGTAGAAACATCATTAAAACTATTCTGGAAATTCATCTTCACAAAGGGATGTATACCGTATGTAGCTGTAGAAAATGCACCGCTGTTTTTATCGTTTGAAGGAAAAACATCTATCCAACCATTTTTAGGGTCCATACCAAATTTAACTTGATTTACATAAGTTTCTCCCATTGGTTTTAGTGCTTTAAGTATATAATCAGCTCCGGTATTATAATCCATTTCAATTTCAGTTTGCTCAACCATAGGGACATATAAATCATATAGATGAACTTCATTCAATCCCAATGCCTTTTTACGCAGATCAATATATTTGTGTAACGGTTTTACATTAGCACGAACTGTATTAACCAGATTCATGTATACATCAGTAGTAAGATCATCTTTATCTAAATATGCTTCAAGTACTGTTTCATAACCGCGAGCACGACTAAGGAATAAACTATATTTTGCCTGTTCACCAAGTGTTGAGGCAAAAGTATTTTCATAATCTTTTAATGAACTGAATAACGCTTCAACAGTTTGTGCTCTGATATTACGGTCGGATGAACCACGATACCTACCGTAATTAGCAAAAGTTAACTGCACTTCTTTTCCATTTTCATCTTTAATTATTGGAAGAACAAAATCTGAATATAGTGATCTGAATGCTTTTTCCGGAGCAGAAGGTAGCTCATTCAAATCAATTTGCGCCCATAGATTATCACCGGCTAAAGATAAAATCTTTTCTTCCTTAGGAGACAACATTCTGTCTGCTCGTCTCAATAAACTGTTGAAATAAGGGAGATATTCTTTTAGTGTTGGTTCTTCTTTAATTGCTATTTGTAATTCTTCAGTTGAATATCCCATTGAAGCCTGACGCAAAACCGCTCCTTCTCTCATCAACTCTTCTGTTAAGTTTAACGCCTGCTCGTGTCGTGAGATCGTTTGCGAGTTGCTTGCCTCCATATCTCTTTCCATGTTAGCATATAATGTAAGGGCATTAATTTTGTTATCTAATTCAAAATAGGCTTTTAAGTATGTTGCAATTCCCTGTGGTGTTGCTAAATCAGTATTAAGTTCTTTTAATTCTAGCATATTTTTTTGGCATTGCTCTATTCCTTCATTCCACTTTTCAAGAGTCGGGCAAATATCCTCAACATTCCATTTATAAATAGATGGTATCTTATCTCTATCAATATTAGCATCCGGTGTGAATGGTGGAAGATTAACGTATGGCCCGTCAGGCGCAAAAACAAAGCCAAGAATTAAAAAGACTGTGAATATACCTGCAATTATTTTACCCATCCTATCCTCTAGTTTTATTTTTTAATAATTTTCTATGGTGAAATTTAATTCATATTATAAAAAATACCATATTTAATTTACAAGAAAGTCAAAATAAGAATTAGCAAAGGGTTCACTCTTTAATGTAAAGTGCCACCATTCTTCCCTTAAGGGTTTGAATCCATGTTTTAACATAACATCTCGAAGAAGCATTCTATTTCCCCTTTGGATATCTGTAACACCCATACTGCTTGGCCAGGATTGTAAACTAAAAAAATCATATGATGTCCCCATGTCTAATTCTTCACCCTTTTTATCACCATCCAAGTAAAATAATGTCAGATCTATTGTACTTCCTCTTGAATGACCTGATTTCTCAGCAATATATCCTTCTTCAAATAATTTGCTTTTCTTAATTTCTGGATAATAAAGTGATTTCATTAAAGTATCATCTAAATCTCTTGCCCATCTAACAAAATGATTCACTGAGCGTTGTGGCCTGTATACGTCAAATACCATTATTCCGTAATTTGACTTACGCAAATCATTACTTACATTAAATAAAGCATTTGCTGCCTCTAGGGTAATGATAGCATTATTTGAATGATATCCTTCAATTGTATCTCCAACAAAATTCTTTTTTGAGTAGTATCTAAGATCTATAACAATATCAGGAACTACTTCATTTAAATAAACAAAACCGTCAGGTAAATAATTGGTTTTTTGAGAACAGCTAGAAATACAGACTAGCGCAATAACAACAAATAATTTATTCATTTTGGAATTTATGTCTTTTAGTTTTTTGCAAAAGAATTTTTAAAAATCATTTATTTTCGATTTCAATAATAGTATTGGGATAATCTGCAATCAGAGACAAAACAATATCTGTAATTAATTCTGTATCTTTTGACCTTTTTAGATGCCCGTTTATTAGGAATGAAAAGACAATCTCTTCACCATCGGACGTGGTAAGATAACCGGAAAGCCCTCTTACATTAGAAATAGTTCCTGTTTTGGCCCTTACATTTCCCTCCGCTTTTGTTCCGATCATGCGATTTTTCAATGTTCCGTCAACCCCAGCTATTGGTTGAATTTCTCTCCATGTTTCCCAATATTCACTTTTTCTCATTCCTTTTAATATTTTAACTAGCTGGCCTGGACTAATAAAATTATATCTTGAAAGACCGGAACCGTCTCTATAAGCATAAGTCTTAGGTGCAATCCCAAAGCCGATTAAAACATCTTCAACTACAATTTTCCCTTCATCAAAAGATCCAAATTCACTATTTTTCCAACCCATGGTTCTTACCATGGTCTCTGCATATAAATTTTGACTTTTTTTCATTAGAACGCTTAGTATATCTTTCAATGGGGGGGAATTGTGTATTAGAATACTTTTATAATTAAGTTCATCTAAATTCCAATTAATTATATCATCACAATCTAAAGCTTGGCCAGTAATAGAAATTCCTTTATTTAACAATGTTTCCTTAAATACATTTACATAAAAAAGAGTAGGATTGTGAATTGATGGGGATCGTTCAATACTTTCAGTACCGACCACCAAATTTCCAGCTATCGTAATTTCATTCGAATTAAATGGTCGGCTGATTCTAATTGAAGAATTGCCTGTATCAACAACATTTATCCTGTTAATAATAGAAAAATAATTGCTGGATATACTGGGAATAATTTTGACTGTATCATTAACATTTAGTGGGGGAAGTATAGTTAAATCTACATAATTTTCATTTAACTGAAGAGCTCCCGATTCGGCTGAGTACCAAGCATTCAATCCATCATATGCCCACCCCATTCCTAATCCGTTATCTTCAAACTCATTGTCATCTCCAATAATATTGCCATCAATTTTCTTAATTCCCCATGTTAATAATGTATCCGCCCAGTTGAAAAAAGGATCTCTTGGATCATTAAAAAATCTTGTATAAAAAGTTGGGTCTCCATTTCCCTTAACTATTAAATCACCTTTTAATATAGAGTCAATTATTTCACCAGAATAATAAAGATTCGTTTCATACCTGAATTCAGGGCCAAGAGTTAATAATGCTGAGGCTGCTGTTGGAATTTTCTCATTTGATGCAGGCATAAACATTCTATCAGCATTTTTTTGATACCATATTTCACCTGTCTCTAATGATTCAATTAGTACACCCCAATGTGCATGAGCAAATATAGAGTCATTGAATTTTTGATCAATCACCTCTCTTATTTCATTAACAGAGGAAATATACTTTGTGGTGCTACAGCCGTAAAAAATAACAATCATTAAAAAAAACGTTAATAAACTTACAATTCCTTTAGCCATAATAATCGTCTGTTAATTTTTTAATAAGATTAAAGCACTCAAAATAATAAATTGTTTTTGTGGACGTGTAATCCTAAAGCATTAAGCATATGCAAAGTGTGATGTCCAAAAATAATGTGGAAGCAAAACATATTTTCTAATCTAACTCAGTGTAATCGACACTATAAATTTTAATATTTTCAGTTTTCCCTTTTAATATAGTTTCATCGACAAACTCAATTGTATATGAATTATCAGGTTGGAGGTTTTCTTTAAGTGATTCAGATATTAGAAAACTTCTATTATAAGTGTTACACATACTTTGAATTCGTGCGGCTATGTTTATAGTATCTCCATGGTATGCAATTTCTCTTTTAATATTGCCAACTTCAGCTACAGTAATTTTACCAACATGAGCACTGGCTTTAAATTGTGGAAGTAGCCCAAACTTCTTCTCATAATTAGACCTATTACTTTCCAATAACTCACAGAAAGCAAAGTAGAAGTTTATACAATTCTGATTTTTAAGACCTTCTTCTTTAAGCCAGGTTAATACTACTTCATCACCAACATACTGATATACTTCAGCAAAGTATTTTGGCAACACTTTATTTACATCTTGAAAGCAATTTTGAATCATCTCGCTATATTTTAAATGGCCAAGTTCTTCTGCATATTGTGTAGAACTTTTTAAGTCCATAAACATAAATATTCGTTCTTCTTCCCTTGGCTTTCTATACTTCCCCCATAACATTGGTAAAATTATTCCAGGCCCAAATTTATTGTTCATTTGTTTGATGAAGCTTATTCCAGCCATCATTACCATAGTATATATTGTGGTTGAAATACCCATGTTTGAAAAAAATTGTGAAGTATAATTGACTGCGGCATTGTCAATAAATTTAGCTTCTATTGCTATTCCAACATTTCTGGCGACGTTCATAAGTATAAACCAGGCAATAGCGTATAAAAAATACTTCACTAGAAGTTCCAAACCCAAAGAACGACGAACAAATTTTCTTTCAATATAATGATCTACTAAACCCAGAACCGAGCCAAAAACCACTCCGCCAATTACCGCTATAATAATATTCTCGGTCATATGAGTTTTAGCGTTTAGATCAAAAAGGCTGGCAACAGCTTTAGAAATGTGATTAACTAAAGTAAAATAAAGAGTGAATGCAAATATCCAATAAGTTATTTGTGTTCCAATATCAGATAAAAGAGGATATTTAAGAGCCACTCTTCTTGCTCTTGTTGTATAGTCAAAACGCTTGGGCATAATTATTATAGTATTTCTTAGTTCAATTCTAGTATTAAGCGTGAACTGCTTTCTTTCTGCTCTTTTTTAAGTCATCAATAATTGTTACAAAACTAGGTATTATAAATAAAGTTAAAAAGGTAGAAACTAAAAGGCCAAACAAAATAACATTAGCCAATGGAGCCCACATCTCAGACTGACCACCAATACCAAAAGCCAAAGGTACTAATCCGGAAATTGTAGTTAGTGATGTTAGAATTATTGGTCTTAGTCTTAATCTTCCTGCCTCTATTATACTTCTCCAATGCTGAAATGGAGTTAAGCTTTTACTTTGTCTGCGATTATTGATGAATGTAATTAATATTATAGCATCATTTACAACTATACCTGCTAATGCTACAAAGCCAAACATAGACACTATACTAAATGGGTTTCCGGAAATGAGTAATCCAAGAATTGCACCAATTATTGCAAATGGTACGGTCGTAAGTATTATTAATGGTTGTGTGTAAGAATTAAACTGTGTTCCTAGAATAAGGAATATTAAAATCAGGCTTAACATAAAGAGAGACATTATGTTATCAAAAGCACTTGTGAACTCATCATATTGGCCACCAAAGCTGAATTTAACTCCAGGATATTTCGCCTCAACACTAGCAAATTTATCTTCTATTGCACTGCTCACTTTATCTAAGGTAATTTCATCTTCATTAATATTGCCAGTAATAAAAATAGTTCTCTTCTGGTCAACTCTTCTTATCTCCGTTGGACCAGTCCTAATATCAAAACTTACCAAATCTCTAAGTGAAACTGTGTTACCGAGCGTGTTAGATATTTTTAAATTTAAAACATCCTCTATTGAGGATCGATATTTTTTATTATACTTAACAATAACATCAATTTCATCATCTGCATCTCTATACTCTGTTGCCAGAGTACCATCAAAAGCATAGCGAACGTGCATTGCAATACTCTGAACTGAAAAACCATAAAGAGCAGCTTTGTCCTCATCAATATTTATTCTGATTTCTTTCTTTCCGGGAGGGAAATTATCTGCAACGTCAAATGTCCCCTCAATATTCTTTATTGAATCCTGCAACGCAAGTGATGCTAGTTTAATTTGATCCAAATACTTTCCTTGTGCTTTTATAGAAATTGGTTTTCCTACTGGGGGACCACCTGCAATTTTTAGAAATTGTTGAGAAATTGCACCACTTATATAAGAACAATTATTACGTAATTCCTTAATTAATTCATTTGTAGATTTAGTTCTTATCTCAACTGGTTTTAGTTGTATAATAATTTGCGCAACATTCTTTTTAACAAACCAGTCTTCATCACTTTGTAGTAGTCCAACATTTGTTATAACAGATTCCACATTTTCTTTTGATAATTTTAATGCCTCTTCTTCATATTTTTTCATTATTCGATTAGTCTCTTCCAAACTTGTTCCCTCCGGAAACTGAACTAATACGCGCATTATATCCCAATCTTCTTCACCAAAGAGTTCAATTCCAACAAGAGGAATAATTCCGAAAGAAGAAAAGAGAACAACAACCAAGCCAGTGGTAACCCAATACCTAAAGCGAAGTACTTTTATTAAAATTTTTGTGTAATAGTTTCTGAGAACTTTAAAGAATTTTTTTTCCCCTTTGGTATGAGTCTTTGATTTTTTAGTCCAATCAGCATAATGGGAGGGAAGTAAAAAGAATGCCTCAAATATTGACGCTAGGAGAGCTAATGAGAAAACCATTGGAATTATCCTCATAAACTTACCCATTATTCCTGGTAGAAGAATTAGTGGAAGAAAAGCAGCAATGTTTGTTCCTATTGAGGATAATATTGGTCTGACTACTTCTTTTGTTCCGAGAATAGCTGAGTCATAAGAGTTATGACCTAATAGCCTATATCTGTGGCAATTTTCAACAACTATAATTGCATCATCTACTATAATACCCAGAACCATTACTAAGGCAAAAAGTGTATTTCCGTTTAATGAAAAACCAAACATATCCATCAGAATAAATGTAATGAAGAATGAAATGGGTATTCCAAGAGACGCCAATAATGCATTTCCCTTACCAAGAAAGAAATAAAGGATAAGCACTATCAGAATCATTCCTGTAAGAGCATTATTACGGAGGATGTTTATTATACGGGCAATCCAAACAGAATTATCATTTGTATAACTAAACTCAACTCCACTCGGTGCATTTACACGGAATGTCTCAATTAACTTTTTAACACCATCTATAACATCTATAGAGTTGGCATCGGCGTTTTTTGACACAGAAAAACTTACTGAATTTTCACCATTTAGCCTTGAGAGAATTACCAACTCCTCTCTTCTATCTTTAACTTCTCCGACATCACTTATTCGTATAAATTCACCATTAAGAGAAGTTTTTATAATAGTCTTTTCTATTTGCCTAATTGATTCATACTCACCGATAGAACGAATTAAAAATTCAGTTTTGCCAAAAGATATATTCCCACCTGGAACATTAATGTTTCTTCTTTTTAGTGCAAATATGATGTCATCAAAAGAGATTCCACGGTTGTTCATTTTCTCTGGATCTACTTCAATCCATATTTCTCTTTCTCCTAAACCAGAAACTTGTACCTTGGCAACACCGGCCAAATCTTCGAGATCATCTTGTATGTCTTCGGCGATAATTTGTGCGTTGGCTTCAGGGATGGAAAATGACATATTAACATTTATTAAAGGTAAAAAATCACTGCTATTAAAATCATCTACTACTGGATCTTCAGCTTCTTCAGGAAACTGAACTTTATCCAACTCAGATTTTAATTCATTGTATCGTTGTCGAAAATCATCCAGTGAGATGTCTTTAAATTTTACCATAACAAATCCAAAACCCTCACCAGCGGTTGATTGAATTTCGTCAATGTCAGAAACATCTTTAATTTCAGATTCAATTGGATCGACGATTAGGTTCTCAGATTCAACAGGAGAAGCGCCCGGATAAGTAACTGTGATAAATACCCAGTTAAACGATACAGGCGGATTAAGCTCAGAGGGCATTCTGTTAAGTGATAGCCAGCCAAAGACAAAGAGACCAATCATTAATAAATTTACAAGAACAGGGTTCTTAACTGAAAATTTTGCTATGTTCATTTTTTAATCCTTTGTGAAGATTTATAACACAAGTGATAATGAGTTAGTATAATTCTTCAATTCTTACTTTTGTTTCTAATCCTAAATTTTTCATCCCGACAGTAACAACCGTATCACCGACAACGACGCCTTCATTTACAATTATGTTTTCCCCCACAGATTCCAAAATATTAATCTTAACCAAATCAGCTACATTATTCTTGATTTTATAAATGTAATATTCATCATTTTTCGAAACCATGGAATATCCCGGTATAGCTAGTACATTTTGTTCATTTGAAATAATTATCTCAAGTTTTGCTGTCATTCCACCTTTGATAATATTATTTGTATTGGTCACGTGTATCTCAACAATAAAACCACCAGTCTGCTCATCCGCTTGTGGAGAAACATGTTTAACATTTCCGGAAAATGATTTATTGTTTAAAGCCGAAACTATAATATTTGCTTTCCCTTCAACATGAACCTTGTTAATTAACTCCTGGGGTACAGAGACAAATATTTTCATTTTTGAAATATCAATTATCCTATAAACATTTGAACCCACTGAGACCATCGTTCCATAGTCGATATTTTTTCTTGATACAAATCCGGAGATTGGTGTTTTAATTTTCGTGTCATCATAATATTTTTTTGCAGAGCTTAAAGCAGCTACCGCGGATAAATATTGTGCTTCCGCATTTTTTACTGTAAGCTGTGAATTGTTGTATTCAAGCTCTGAAATGTCTTTATTCTCAAATAACAGTTTATCACTTTCTAAATTAGACTTTGATATTTTTAAGTTATTTTCAGATGACATTACTTGAGCTTCGGCTTGCTTAAATTGGCTTTGTGCAATAACATCATCAATAGATACTAATGTTTGGTTGGTATTTACAAAGTCACCCAACTCTTTTTTTACAGAAACAACTTTCCCAGAAACCTCTGAAATTATATCAATTGAATTGTAAGGCACCAAAACACCAGTTAAAGGAATTTTATGTTCGATTATTTTTTCTTTTATAACCATTGCTTCTACAGGAACTTCGTTTATCTTCGTTTCGTTACTTACATTTTTTGAAGGTTTTTCTGAAGAAACTTTTTCTTCTTCACACCCAATTAGGAACAATGAGGCAGAAATAAGAAATACTAATAATTTATTGATCATATTTTCTCCTAAAACTGTTGTCATATTTTTCAACCCGAATCAAAGGATTAGGTTTTCTATTTTACCTGTTAGATAATACAGCTCAACTATTGATGTAATGAAATTATATGAATTGGCTATTAATTCAAGGTTTGCGTTTTGCATATTTAATTTGGCATCTATATAATCAATATTGGAAACCAAACCCTTTTCTCTTTGCCTTTCAACTACAGAATAATTGTTTTTACTAAACTCTAGATTACTTTCCAGCAATTCTAGCTGAGTTTTGATGTTAATGATATTGTTTGCAATGTTGTTCAAGATCAATTTTGTGTTCAACAACTGGTCTTTAAAATCCTCTTGATTCCTTTTATACTCATATAATGTTGATTTAAGAGCCGTGAAGTTCTGAAAACCAGAAAAAATGGGCATGGTAAAGTTTATCATCAAATTTTTAGGTGAATAATCGTCAAAATCAATTGTATTGTTTTCTCTCCATGCATAAGAATAACTGAGGTTGATGTTGGGCAAATATGAGGAATAAGAATTTTTGTGCAATAACCTGCTAATTTCTTCACCAGACTTTAAGGCTGACAAAGATGCGTTGGCTTTTATGAGATCTTTATCATTCAAATTTATTAAACTAAGGATTTCTCTCTCATTAAGATCTAAAATTTTATTTTTCTCTAATTCTAAATTGTCAAGGATCTTTGGATCAATAACAGTGCTTGTATCTAAAACGGCGTTAACCAACCTACTTAAAGAGAGGAGTGAATTTCTTAATTCAGCTTTACTGTTTACAACGGTACTTTTTTGCTGCTGATAATCAATTTTCCATCTTAAAGCTTCGTTTTGTGAATATCTATTTGCTTCATATAACCGTTGAGCTTTTTCAAAATTTAATCGCGAAAGATTCAAATATTCATTCTGAATTCTGTCAATTTCTTTGTTTTTCAAAGTATTGAGATAATTTGTTATAACACTAAAGATAGTTTGGTGCTCAACTGATTTTGTTTGTTGTTCCGAGAGAGATTCTTGTTCATAAGCAATTGATAATCCATTAAGCAGAACCCCATTAAAAATTGGCATATTTACATCAAATGAAGAATAGTATGATTCTTGAAAAACAGTTTGGGGAATTTGAGAGGATAATTCCGGTGGAAGATATTGTCTAAAATCTCTCTCAGCAAATGTTTGTTTATCAATCCAGTTATATCTAGTATTAAAGCTAAGAGTTGGGAATAATTCTGCCCATGCTCTTTTAACATCCCAGTTAGCCTTTTTAATTGCATACTTATTTGACTTGATAAGGTTGTTATCTTGCAATGCTCTTGATATAGCTTCTTCCATTGTAAGATATTTTATCAGACCTTGTTCCTGGGCAAATAGGTTTGTTTGAGTAAGTAGGCCTAAAATTAATAAAAGAATAACTTTATTTTTTAGCACAGCAAATATTTTAACCATCGCCAACTTCCTATTTTTGGATTTGTAAATAATTGACACAAAAAATAATATGAACAATATTTCACAAATATAAAATATATAATATTATTTGGACGATAAATAGATTCAAAAGTTTCTATGAAAGAATACTATTTAATTGCCTGTTTGTAATTTCTATAAAATCTTTGTAATTAGATGGACTATACCTATTTAAGTAAAAAAGCAAGATCCCAACGGTTGTGTTTTTTAGTGTTTCTTTTTTTAGTTTTGCTTCATTTTTAGAACAAATTTTCATTTCAATACAATAGTTCCATTCATCTTCACAAAGTCTGTCTAAAAACGAATAAACTAGGCTTATTGTTGGATTGTTATACCCTAAATCATTCACTCTCTCTAAAAAGAATAATTCAAATATTCCGGGGTATTGCACAAAATATTTAATATATGAATGAGTAATGTCTTTTATTTTTGATATACCAGGTTCGCTTTTTTGAGTATCGTGTTTTATTGCTTCCTCACACTCCAATTGAAATTCCTTCGCACACTCAAATACTAATTCTTTAACGTCTTTAAAATAGTTATACAAGGTTGCGTAAGAATAACCAGCATCCTTGGCTATATTTCTAACATTCACACTTTTTAGACCTTCGCCTTTTAGTATTTTTTTTGTCGCTTGAATGAAGTAGCCCCTCATTCTTTCTTCTTGAATTATTTTATTTGTTGTTTTCATAATTGTTAAATTAACAAAATATAATATAATTAACAATGTTAATTTATTAAACAACGTTTAGGGAAGAGTACGGCTTTGGTTTGTTAAATTTTTGGTAAAAACGAGGAATAATAATTATTTTATTAAAATTGAATCATTAATTTTTTTAAGATCCTTGTTAATCAGTCCTATTTGAATTACCCTATCATAGTGAATCTGAGCTTCATTAATAAGCATCCTGCCCTTTAGTAATTCATTAAGTTTACCATCAGCATTTTTGTCAATTAAAATTGATACTTTATAAAAGTTTTTTCCAGCTTGTTTATCTGTAATTATAAACTCATTAAAAGGGGAATCTAGTTTTGGATGAAATGTCTTTATTTCGTAATCATAATTGACATCATTAAGGACATATTTATTGTCAACTCTATTAACCTCATTTAGTTTATTCATCTTTTGAAGTAAGTTTAAGCTATAATCATAGATCTCTTGTGCTTCGGCTAAATCCACATCCCCGTCGCTAATTTTATCAATTATTCTATCCTGATTTAAATCAACGGCGACAAATTTGTTGCTGATTAATTGATTACATGATTCGGGATTGTTTGGACAATAGGCAGATCGTATGATAAAGCTTTGATTATTGTATAGAAATTCAAATTCTGAGACACGAAGTTCTGAAGAATAGCAGCTGGTGAAAATTAAAATAAGAACGAGGCTAATAATAATTGACATCGGCTCAAGAATAATAAGCTTGAACTTATAATCTCTTTTCATATTCCGATCTCCCATTTTATTTGAAACAAATAATCTGAGGAGTAGATTTATATAATATAATTTAACAGAATGAAAACAAAACGCAAGCTAAACAGGTTTTTAAATCAAACTGAACAGTGCTTAGGAAGCACTGGTGTCTGAATCTATATTTTGACTTACAGATAAATAAACAGATGCAAATGTTAGTCTAATCCAGATCAATGAAATAATTACTCCAACACCAAAAGTAAGCAGACCCAAAAAGAAAATGAAAAATGCTAAGAAGCCTATAAGCAAAATTTGCCAAGTATAACCTTTTGTCATCTGCCAACTAGTTCTGACGGCTTCAACTGCTTCCATTTTTTCATCTACAATTAAATAGGGAACAAAAGCCAGTTTACAAGCAAAAATAATTGCAGGAACAAAGAGCAGCATAAATCCAAAGCCAATAATAGTAACAACTAATAAATTTGCAAATACAGCATTCCAATAATTATCAAAGACATCAAACATATTTTTAACTTGAAATTTTTCTCCCCGAGCGGCTTTTAAATTAACATAAGAGATTCCATACTCGAGCGGCCATTGAAAAAGTAGTACATAAGCTATTGCAAGTATTAAGTATGCTCCGAAACCCTCAAAGCTTACAAAAAATAAATCAATAGAGAAAAATCTTTCGGAGAAAAACTTATTACCATCATTATCTAAACCAAGAGCAGGCAAAAATACAAGAGTGGAAACAATAGTTATTAAAAGCAATTCTAAAAAATATTTCCACAATTTTCCCCATGCGTAACCATAATAAGAAAAAACCGAGTTATTAATTTTGGGAGTGTTTTGATTTGACAAATTCTCTTCTGATTCCATTATCGAAATCCTTAATTAGATAAATTCATTTAATAATTTAGATGCTCATATATTAATATAATTAAATTAATAAGAATTTAAATACTCAGTAGAATTATTGATAGTAGTCCGGAAAGTAATGCAAGTCTTGAGTAAGTGTTCCACTCTTCTTTCCATAGCATCTTAACGAGTAATGCGGTTACAATAATAATACTAAGGTTAGCAAAAGGATAAACAAAAACTGCACTGAAAGATTTTAATGCCTCTATAAGAAAATATGAACTGAAGATATTTGGAATCCCCATAATTATTCCAAGAACAAATGTTTTATTATTAAAGGTTTTTTTTTGTTTTAAAGTTACAAATGCCGTAATTAAGAACGCAAAAAAGAAAATCCAGAATAAAAACAAGGGCTTGTCTGTAGAATTCCAATTTTCTTGGAATACTTTCATGAAGAAATCTGCAACACCAATTCCAACAAGAATACTGAGTAAGTATATGAATTTTTTATTATTGTCCTGTGAAGCACCTTTAGTTGAGATAGAGAAATAAAAAAGTAAAATAGTAATTGACGTGAGTACCAAGCCGAATATTTGATACATGTTCGGCAGGTCAGCGTAAAAAATCATAGAAAATATTATGGGAATAAAAACAGATAAGCGAGAACTGACAGTTGACAACGCAGCTCCAGATAAACTAACCGATTTTGCAAATGCAAATATTGATCCCACGAATAGTAGTGAAAGAAATAAACCGAGTGGAATTAACTCAACAGAAGCAGTTGCATTTCTGCTTGAAACAAATAATATAATGCTTATTAGTGAAGCGGAAAAATAGTTCCCGCTCAATAGCAAAAACGAATCCCCTTTATTATTGCTGTTGATTTTTAGAATTATTGCAATACTTGTTGAGCAAAGAATGGTTAGTGCAAGAGCAATCATATAATATATCTAATTGATTGTGAGTAGGAAATTTGTTTGCCTAAAGATAATCTATAAAATTATATCTTGTTTAATATTTGGGAATCTCCTAAATTACGCTAATTATTAAATCATTTTTTCATTAAGCCATTTTATGATTGTCTAACTATTGATTCAATTATTGATGTAACCAATAATTTTGAATCACCTACTTATTTTTAATTATATACAGACATTATTTCTGTGTACTACCCATAATAATAATCCAAGGAATATTAAAGATGAACTTAAATGATTTAGGTTTTACATCATTTCATGCAGACATGTTAGACGTAGATAGTAATACATTTAAAATAGCACGAGTAATTTCAGTTAATAAGGAAAGTTATAAAATTCATAACGGTGAAAAGGAATTATTTGCCAAAGTTACAGGTAATTTACTTTATTCTTCAGACTCACCAGAAGATTTTCCAACAGTTGGGGATTTTGTATTATTTCAAAGTTTTGAAGATGATTCATTAGCAATCATTCATAAAACTCTTGAGCGAAAAACATTATTAAAAAGAAAAACCCCCGGAAAGAAAATTGAATTTCAATTAATAGCAGCAAATTTAGACTTTGCAATAATTATACAATCGCTGGATAATGATTTTAATCCGAAAAGATTGGAAAGATATTTAGCCATGGTAAATGAGTTCGGTATTGAGCCAATAATACTATTTAGCAAATCGGATTTAATCAATGAACATGAGAGAAATAAGATTATCACAAATATTAAATCAAGTTTATCAGATTTAAAAGTAATCTCATTCAGCAACTTTGATGATTCCAATATAGATCTGATTAATTCAATATTTATGCCTAACAAGACTTATTGTCTAATAGGTTCATCCGGAGTAGGCAAGACAACATTGTTGAATAATCTGATTGGAAGAAATGAATTTAAAACAAAAGAGGTTAGAGAAAACGATAGCAAAGGAAAACATACAACAACAAATCGTCAATTGGTACAATTAGAAAATGGAGCAATGATTATTGATACTCCTGGAATGAGAGAGTTGGGAAATATTTCAATTAATGATGGAATAGAAAAAACCTTTGATGAAATATTAGATCTTAGCTGTAAATGTAAGTTTGCCGACTGCAGCCATACGGTAGAAAAAGGTTGTGCTATTTTAGATGCTTTAGAAAATGGAGATCTTGATAGAGGTAGATATGATAATTATATCAAACTTAGAAAAGAGTCGGACTACTACAAAAGGTCATATCTTGAAAAAAGAAAAAAAGACAAAGAGTTTGGGAAAATGATTAAGTCAGTAATGAAGCATAAGAAGAAAAAATAAAAGTATTACGATTCATTGTTAGATTATTTGTTCTGGAGGTTTTTTGTATAACAACGCCAAAAGACCTCCAGTCTTATTAAAAAGATAATTAAGTATTGTTTATCAATTAATTGATTCATATATTAATTTTACTTGAGAGAAACATTCACCAATTATTGTTTTGAATATTTCTCTCCTCTTTTTACTGCGCTTCTCCCAAGAAACTTCCAATATTCATTTTACTAACTTAATGAGGTAGTCAAAATGAAAACCATTATACCATTCCTTTTAATATTAATATTTATATTTGTAACATGTAACGAAGACAAACCAACAGCCCCTGAGGAAGAAGTTCAAAATCAAGATGTCCTTGCAGAAGCTAGTATTGGTCCAGAAGGAGGATTACTTGAAACGGAAGACTTTAAGTTAAATATTCCATCTGGAGCATTTGAACAAGTAATTAATTTAAAGTTATCTAAAGATGACTCTGTCTCAATAACATTTACAAGCGTTACACCAGGTTTTATTATTGAAGGCATTCCAGAAAATTTTAATCACCCGCTTGGAATTAAAATTAGATACGATGGCAACATAACTGGGCTTAACTTGATAAAAAGAGGGAGGGAAACAGAAGTTTCAAACGGAGACTCATCATATATTACTAGAGTGTATGATTTATTTGAAGCTACAATAAATGATGGATTTCTTAATGCAACGATAAATCCTTTGAATTCTAATTCCGGACTTAAAAAAATGAATAGTGCTGGTAATGAAACACAGAATTGGAAAATCACGGGTCATTCAGGATGTAGTCATTTAGAATCTGAAAATTTTGTATTGTGGAGCACAGACTACAACTTTGAAGATAATCCAACTATGTTTGGAAAAATTAGTGAGACATTCGAAGAAACTTTTAAAAAATTTGGTGATTTGAATTTTGATGTAGGGTACTCTTATGAATATATCCATATTTATAATATTGGTAATGTTTTTCTGGGACCCAGCGTTCAAATGGAAGTAGATCATAATTTAGCGTATGCTTGCATAAAGCTTTCTGATAATCCCGAAATAGATAAGTTCCTTTATCTGATCCCATTAAATTTTGTAGAATCATTTTTACTATATGCTTATGATATAGATCCTTATTATTACTTGAGCGATGGCATATCAGGATGGGCAACATATGACTATTCTAATCACATTTCGACAACATGTTTAGGATTATCCTTTTCAAGAGTATCTCTTACTTGGCATCCATCTGCAATGTTTGAATATTTAGTCGATAATTATGGAGAAGAGATATTAAAGAAAATAGTTATTGACTATGTCAATTGGTCAGATCCAATGTATTCAATCCAACAACATACTGCTCCAGTTAAGGATTGGTTAACTGACTTCTATATTAGTTTATTGACTAATCCAAAATGGCAGGAAAGATTAACCGAAAAAATTCAGAATAGACCCAATTTTTGGATAGATGAAGCTGAAGCACAAACCTTGATTGAATCAACTACAAATGAGGTTATTTGGTCGGAAAATTTTTGGGAGCCTAGTGGAATATTATTTAGAGTAGATCTAGGAAATAACCTGATAGACAATTCTATGTTAAATTTTACAATTGAAGGTGAAGATGTGGAATTAGCTATTCTAAAATTCAAGAATAATAAATTTGAGTTAATGGATAAATCTACTACAGGCATTTCAGTTTCAGGTATAAAAGAATTATCCGAAAATAACTATGATTTATTTGCCATAATCACAAATAGACTAGTCTCAAACTATGATTCTTATATTGGTACTGATATATCTCTAAAAATTGAACAATCTAGTACTCCTATAATCAAAGGTGTTGCACTTCACCTCAGAAATCTCGAAGTCAATCAATTAGTACATTACGAAAGCAGAGATACTGTAATGAACGGGTACATAGATTGGCACATTTGGACACATGATGAAACTGAAGTTACGTTTGAAAATAATATATTTTATCAGGCCTATTCTTATACAGAAAATAACGATAGTACAAAATACTCAGGAAGTATGAGTATTCAATTCAGTGATAATATGGATAAAATATTGACATTTGCTGCAGAAGAAAAGTTTGAACATGTCGATTTTGATCCAAGATGGACTCGAAAATCTGAGAGAAGTATATCCGGACATGATGTTCCAATTATTCCCTATTATGATAAATATGAGGTTACTGGTATTGAGACATGTGATCATTTAAATAATAATTTAAAATTTAAACAGGAAGGAGAATGGATAAGTAACTGGGAAATAATTAGTATTAGCAAATGTGTTGATCAAACAAGAATTACAATTGAACTAGAGCTAGAATAGAGATTATTAATAAAATAAAAGAAAGACTATTTACTCTTTATTAGAACCATCTTCCAACGTTAATAAAGAAATCAAATTTATTTGTGTAATCTGAAGTAGATATCAGTACATCTATAGGACCAATGAAACTATTATAAGAATATTTTATTCCGTAGCCGCCAATTATTTCCCGAGTTTGCCAATCTTCAAAGCGATTAAAATGTGTTGCTCCATTGATTATAAGTGATAAATAATTATCCTCGTTTAGTTTTCCTCTTAGCTCAGCTCTTGTAATTAAGGTTTTGTCCTTGACAAAAACAACTCTTCTTATTCCCAGAAAAGGTAAATGGTAATCAAGTAGTTGAGTTACCTCCGTTCCACCTAGAACATTATTTCTAAAAAGTTCTGAGTTATCATTTAACAGTAGTCTTCCATAAAATGATGGCAAGAAACAAATGTCGCGGCTTAAACTAATAGCTGATTTTAAATTATAAGAAAGAATTGGAGTTGTGGTGTTTTCAATAATGTTGTCAACCTTATTGGAGGCGTAACTAAATTCGGCAGTTAAATCAAAGCCACTTTGGGGGTAATATTTATCATCAAGATTATCGAATCTTACTTTTCCGAAGGCACTCAAAATAGAATTTTCAGATGCTAAAATATTTGTTTCTGTATCTTCTGAAAAGAACGGTTTAAAATTGTAATACTCACCCCTTATCCCAATATTAAAAAGATAATTACTTCCTAAAATTTCGAATGCGGAAAATTGGCTGCTAAAATATTTTACATCTGCCTCACTTATTTTGTTGTTCCTATCATAGATCTCAAGACCATAGTTTTTATAAAGCAAACTCAGATCAATTTCAGGAAGAGATTTATTACTAAATTGGAATGATGCACCAAACATGGTATTGGTTGATAATTTTGCATCAAAGGAAATTCTACTTCCTTTAAAAAGTTCATTACGAAAAGTAAGATTGAGTAAAATAGCTGCTTTATCGGTTGAGTTAAAATTGAAACCGGCATTCATCGAGCTTGTATTTTTTTCGTCTATAATTAATCGGAAGGTTTTATCATTACTGTCCAGTAGTTTGAAATAGGCTTTTGTGAACGAATCAGTTCCATAAAGCCGTGTAATGCCTTTGTTGATTTTATTAAAATTGTAAGTGTCGGGGAAAGTAAAATCTGACTTATCAAGCAAGTAGTCAATTGTGTTTTCTCCAATTCCCTCTACCATAAAATTATTTATGGTAAAGTCATTATTAAACGAATATTCTCTTTCTACTCTATGCAACCGGATATTATTTTTTGAGAGTAAGTTTTTTATTTTATCCAATTGTAATATTGCAGCATCCTTCCCTCTTTTGATTAGAGTATCGGCGGCACTATTTGAAAAGCTAGCTGAACTATAACCTTCAATGTTTGGTTCAATTATAATTTCACACAGATTTTTGTTCTCTTTATACTTTTCAAAACCCATATAAGAAATCATTTGACCAATAACATCAGTTAAATCTCCAATTTCATCTTTTGCTAAGGGTTGAGTTTGTATATCAACTCCGATAATAATATCAGCTCCCATTTCTTTCGCAATATCCGTAGGAAAGTTGTTTACTATACCTCCATCCACAACTAATTTGTCATTAATTTCAGATGGGGCAAATATTGTTGGAATTGACATACTGGCAAACATTGCTTCGGGTAAGTAGCCATTGGTGATAACCACTTCCTCACCAGTTACTAAGTCCGCAGCAACACAAGCAAATGGAATTGGGAAATTATTAAAGTTTTCTTCTTCATGATACTTTGCTGTTAATTCGCAAAGCAAATTCATAATGTTGTGGCCTTGAACAACTCCGGCTGGTAAAGAAATTCCTTCATCGGTTTTAAGCTTAAAGGAAACCAAATATCTATCTTGATCATACCTCTCATAAATGTTCTTATATTCTCTTGAAATGTGATCGGAAAGAAGATCGATCCACTCTTGAGTTGTGGCAAAATCTTTCAATTGATCTGAATTGTATCCAATTGCATGCAGTCCACCAATAATACTTCCAATACTTGTTCCTACAATAAAATCAATTGGAATTCCCTCTTTTTCAAAAACCTCCAGAACACCAATATGTGCAAATCCTTTTGCGCCACCACCGGATAACACTAAGCCAATTTTTGGTTTTTCAAGTTCTTGAGGAAGTGTGTAGGAAGTAATTATAAATAAAAAAACAGATAAGAATAGTAATAAATTATTTTTCACAGTACGCATTATATTTTTTTTCAAAAGGGACTATAAATTTACAAAACTTGTTTGTTAAATAGTTTCCCAAACCTCTCGTGAAATATCTATACTAATGACTCATTTTTTAATTCGAGAAATTTGAAGTAGAAAAAATAATTTTTTTCTTGACAGTCACCGCTCAGTGACTTATATTTGTCACCACAAAGTGACATTTTAATTAGAGGAGAAAAAAAATGAAAAAGTTAACAATAATTTTACTTTTTATTACTTCGGTATTTTATTCACAAACCTATGACAACAGCTCGCGTGTTAGAGCAGGACTTGAAATTGATGCTTTACCATATTTAACCGGGGGATATTATTTTTCGGCCTGGGGTGGTTATAAGAATTTCCGTTTAAGAGGAGTTTTCACACACTTTAAATCTCCATCCTTCGTTATACCGGATGGATTTGAAGATCAAAAGAGCGACGCTTATACATTACTTGTAGATTATTTCCCCTCAGCGGATAAAAACGAGTTCGAAAAATGGTGGATAGGTGCTGGATTAGAATACTGGAAAAACAGCGTTCAAAACTCTTCGGATAATGCTACCGGCAATTATGATAATTTAATTTTAACGCTAGGTGGTGGATACGTCTGGAAAATCTGGGGCAATTTGTACCTTAACCCATGGGCAGCAGCGCATATTGCTCTTTCCGGAGCAGATGAAAAAAAGATCGGAAATAATAACTTCAAACCGAAAGGATTTTTATACGAAGCTTCATTGAAACTAGGCTGGTATTTTTAATTAAGGAGAATAAAATGAATACTACAAGAAGAGAATTTTTATTTACAGCTGCGAAAGGCGTTATACTTACAGCCTCTCTACCTCTATTAAATGCGTGTAGCCATATTGGAAGAGAAAGTATTAATCCAGGAAGTGAATTATCTATAAAAAAAAATTTATTGAACAAGGATCATATTGAAATATTGAGGTACGCTTCCCTTGCACCTAGCGGGCATAATACCCAGCCATGGGAAGTAGAGATAATTGAGTTAGGCAAATGGAAAATAAAATCTAATCCTGATCGGTGGCTCCCGGTCGTCGATCCGGAAAATAGAGAAGGTACTTTGTCTTTAGGACCATTTATAGAAAACTTAGTTTTCGCTGCGGGTAGTTTTGGATATGCGACTGAGATAAATTATTTAGCAGTGTCATTGAAAGAGAAAACTGTAGTCGAAGTGGTTTTAACAAAAGATAAACAGATTGAGTACCCGCTTCACAAAATTGAGAAACGCCGAACAGTTCGAAATAATCATTTAAAAAAAACAATTAGTCCTGTGGATTTAAAATTTATTACAGGCAATGATGATGCAAGCTTTCACTTTTACTCTGCTGATTCTGCTCAAGGAAAACTTCTTTCTGAAGGAACATTGGAGGCAAATAAAATTCAAGCATTACGGGATGATGCTCAAAGGGAACTTTCAGAATGGATCCGCTTCTCTAACTCGGATGCTGAAAAATACCGGACCGGATTAACCCCCGCTTCAATGGAAATGTCAGGATTCGCATCGTTATTTGTGCGGATGTTTTATGACAAAGATGATGTTATGTCAAAAAGTTTCAGAGAAAAGGGAATTGAACAGGTGGAGGAGCAGATAAATAGTTTCGGCGGATGGTTGGTTATTACCAGCGATGGAAATAACACCGAAAGTCTGATTGAAGCCGGTAGAATATTTCAAAGAATGGCATTAAAAACAAGAGAAAAAATGATAGCAGTTCATCCAATGATGCAGCTTCTCGAAGAGCGATTCAGAGATAAAGTTCAAAGCGGATTAGGCATTAGCAAGCCGGTTCAGTTTATTCTGCGAACAAGTTATATTGAAGATTATCCGGATTCAGTAAGTTTGAGAAGACCTGTTGAATGGTTTGCAACCTAAAAAATATTGTAAATTGCATAATGAAAACAAAAGGGAAAATGTAAATATGGCTCGGGATAAAGAAGCAACAAAACAGAAGTTAATTGATGCAGTCGGTGCGGTAATATTACGAGACGGTTTTTCGGCAATCGGTGTGAATGCAGTATCAAAAAAAGCAGGGGTTGACAAAGTCCTGATTTACAGATACTTCAATGACCTGGATGGATTGTTAAAAGCTTATGTTATGCAAAAAGATTATTTCAGCAATATGGCTGTGATTACATCAGAATTTGATAAGTTTGAAACAGGTGATGATGTAATCAAATTTGCGAAGAAAATATTTATCGGTCAGTTGAGGGATATTTTGGAAAACAAAGAGTTGCAGGAGATTATTTTGTGGGAATTGAACACAAAAAATGAAGTGACATCAGCAGTTGCAAAAGAAAGAGAAGTACAAGGTGTTTCGATATTGGACGGGGTAAAAAAAATAACCGGTAAATCAAAAGTTGATATTCCCGCAGCAGTGACCATAATTTTAGGCGGAATATATTATATCGTGCTAAGATCCCGTCAAGTAGATGTATTTAACGGCATCAATATCAACTCTGAAGTGGGGTGGAAGCGAATCGAAAAATCGGTTGAAAATCTTATCGAATTAACATTGCGGGATATTTAGATCTAACAAATGTCAATAAATACTTGACAAAAACCTACAAGTGTTATATATTTGAACTGACCGGTCGGTTCTATTAGTTGTGACCAATTGGTCAATTGTAAAATTTTGGACCGGAGGAAAAATGATTGGGGAACTTACAATAGCGCAAGAAGAACGCAGAGAGAAAATATTGAATTCAGCAACTTCATACTTTGCAAAAAATGGCTTTTACGCAGCAGATATGGATAAAATTGCGAAAAATGCCGGAGTAGGAAAAGGAACTCTTTACAATTATTTTAAAAACAAGGATGACTTATATCTTAACTGCGTTGAACACCATTTTGAAAAAACATTGTCTTTCATTGATTCAAGGACATCTAATTCAGAAACAACGGAAGAATTTATTAATAACTATTTAGATGCATCTATTGAATACTTCTCAACAAATCTGGATTCTTTTGATTTGCTCATTCGTTCAAATTCCGATCTTCTTGATGAAGTTATCAACACCATGGATGGTGTTAAAGAAAAGTATTACAAAAACTTTAAGGAGAAAATTAAGTCAGTTACAACAGAAAAAAAACTTAATCCGCAAATAGTTTTGCTTGCATTGGATGCCAGTACAACTTTTATAATGTTTAGGCAGTTTAAAAAGCATAATTTTGAAATAAATGAAGTCAAAGAAACTTTACGCAAATTGTTTCTGACAGGTCTTATTGCTAAAGAATGACATAAGAAAAATTGAAATCGGAGAAATGAAAGATAACGAAGTTAGCAAGAGCAAGTAAGAAATAATGTATAATATAAAGGAGAAATATTATGAAAAATAAAAAATATCCCAGATCATTTTCGCATATAGGAATTACAGTTCCGGACATAAAAAAAGCAGTTGAATTTTACGAAGAGGTTATGGGATGGTACGTTATTATGCCTCCCTCAATTGTAAAAAAAGAAAATGATACTGCTATAGGTATAATGTGTGTTGATGTTTTTGGGGAAAAATGGGAAACATTTGAAATTGCTCATATGTCTACTTCTGATGGAATTGGAATAGAATTATTTTCTTTCCCAAATATGAATAATGAGAAACCCGAATTTGCTCCCTTCAAAACTGGTCTATTTCACTTTAGTGTGCAAGATCCAGACATAGAGAATTTAGTAGATAAAATTGTTGAGTGCGGAGGTAAACAGCGTATGCCAATTCGAGAGTATTACCCAAACGAAAAGCCATATAAAATGGTGTATGTTGAAGATCCATTTGGGGTTATATTTGAAATCTATACACATAGCTATGAGTTGACTTATTCCTCTGGTGCTTATCAAGAAATATAAACTGTACACATCAATCCGCAATGGAAATGTGTATATTAAGATCTTAAGTCCAACATAAAAATGATCAAAAATATGGATATACTAAGTAAAAATATTGAACGAAATCAGATTCAAATATTACCAACAATCAACCTGGATATTAAATGGTTAATTATGGAGCACAAGAATGCTATTCTTTAACAAAATAAAATACAATATTTCTATCCTTTTACTATTAAGTACAAGTTTAATTGCCCAGGATATAAGCTTTACAGAAGCCCTTAATATAATGCGGAGAACGAATAAGACTTTATCGTCTGCACAAAATGAAGAAGTGCGTTTTAATTATGAACGGAAAGCTGCACGGGGATTATTTTTTCCAAGACTGGATGCCAATGCCAGTTTTACTGAAATGGATGATAAAATAATAATCGATTTAAATGATATCCGTTCGGCCATGCTTTTCCTCCATTCAGACAATCCCGTGGCTAATATGCTTCCATCATTTGAAACGCAAGTCCAGAATAAAGGGTTTTGGAAACTTAACGCAACTCTTACCTGGCCCATTTTTACAGGAGGAAAAATTCTTGCTGCAAATAATGCGGCCGAAGCACGTCTAAATGAATCACAAGAAAAAACAAAGCAAGTTGAAGACAGGTTAATAAGCGAATTAGTATCCCGGTATTTCGGTTTGCGCCTTGCCAAATCCGTTGTCGATATACGCAAACAAGTTCTTGACGCAATGGACCAGCATCTTTACGAAGCCAAAAAGCTTGAGGAAGAAGGTATGATTGCTAAAGCCGAACGGCTTCACGCAGAAGTATTCCATTCCGAAGCCGAACGTGAATATAAAAACGCAAAAAGAAATATGGGAATGGCACGGGCTGCACTTAATAACACACTTTCCGACGATGTGGATTTTGAACCAATCTCACCTCTATTTATCTTCAAAGAGATTGAACCATTATCATATTATCAACAAGCAGCGGCTGAGCACAATCCAATTCTAAAGCAAGTTGATTCAAAACGTGAACTGGCGCATCAAGGTTACAAAAAAGAAATTGCTGAGTTTCTTCCGCAGGTTTATTTATTCGGAAAAAAAGAAATCTATACGAAAGATCTTACATTATTAGAACCTGACTGGGCAGTAGGCGTTGGACTGAAAATTAATATTTTTGAAGGACTTGCAAAATATAATCGTCTAAAAGCATCTGAGTATTTAGAAAATCAAGTTAGTGATTTATACACAAAAGCTCAAAGAGACATTTTAACACTGGTTGAAAAACGATACAATGAATTAATGGATGCATTGGAGCAATATGAAAGCACAGATGCCGCTCTTGAATTTGCGCAAGAATATGTCCGCGTACGAACCCGTGCATTCGAAGAAGGGTTGTCAACCTCGGTTGAAGTAGTTGATGCACAGCTTGCTTTGTCACGTGTAAAAATTGAACGGTTAACCGCGCTGTATAATTTTGATGTATCCTTGGCAAATTTGCTTGAAGCAAGCGGACAGAACAATGAATTTGAAGTTTATTTTAACAGAAGTGATGTGGAGGTTGAAAGTGGTAGCAAAAAATAATCGCATATTAATTGGAGCTGGTATTCTTCTCCTGCTTGTAATGTTAACTATTGTTGGGTGGTTAATAATTGTTCCAGCTCCGCTAGTTGTTCAGGGCGAAGTGGAGGCAGCTGAAGTGCGGGTTGCTTCCAAAATATTTGGTCGTGTGGATTCGATATTTGTAAAAGAGGGAAGTTCTGTACTCAGAGGTCAAGTGTTGATTTCGATCTACAGTCCTGAGATTGACGCTAAATTTGAACAAGCAACCGCAGCCCAGCGAGCAGCAGGAGCTCAAAAAGATAAAGCATTCATTGGAGCAAGAAAAGAAAAAGTCCAGGGAGCTTATAATATGTGGCAAATCGCTAAGGCTCAATCTGATTATGCAGAAAAAACATTTCAAAGAATATCTAATCTTTATAAGGATGGAGTAGTTTCTGCTCAAAAAATGGATGAAGCGGAAGCAAAAACTAAAGCCTCAAAACAGCAGACAGAAGCCGCACAAGCTTCTTATGATATGGCACTTACAGGTGCACGTATTGAAGACAAAAAGGCTGCTTCAGCTTTAGTAGATCAAGCTTCCGGCGCAGTTTCTGAAGTTCAGGCATATCTCGAAGAAACTAATTTAATGGCTCCAATAGATGGAGAAGTAGCTGAAATAATTCCTAATAGAGGTGAACTAATTAGTCCGGGGTATCCGATTGTGAACATAGTTGATCTGGATGATATATGGGTTACATTCAATCTGCGAGAAGATTTTCTTACTAGTATTAAAATGGGTTCAAGGTTATTAGCTTCTATTCCGGCAATAGGAAACCGTGAAGTTGAATTAAAGGTTAACTATATAAATGCATTAGGAAGTTATGCTACCTGGAGTTCAACAAAAACCAGTGGTGACTTTGATATGAAAACATTTGAAGTGCGCGCCGTACCGGTTGATATTATTGAAGGATTAAGGCCGGGCATGAGTGCTATTGTAGAATGGGAGAAATAAATGTCGGATAACGCTAAGCATGGTATTTGGGGTGTCATTATTAGAGAGCTGAAGCGTATGTCCTCCAGACCAATATATCTTTTGATGGCACTTGTTCTTCCGCTTACTTCGTTTTTCTTTTTCTGGTTATTCTTTTACCAGGGGATTCCGAGGGAAATGTCTGTTGCAGTTTTTGATAGTGATCATTCAACTCTTTCACATAAGTTGACACGAATGATTGATGCTACTGCATCAATGCAAATAAATTATAAAGTTAATGATGTTAATGAGGGGAAAACCTTACTCGAAAAAGGTGCTTGTTATGCCTTTATTGTCTTTCCAAAAGATATGGAATATGATGCTCTGAATGGACATGCCCCAAAGGTAATTAATTATTTTAATAATTTTTATTTATTATCCGGCAGCATTATTAATCGCGATGTGCGGCATGTAGTCGGAACAGTTTCTGCCGGCATTGATTTAAGCCGGAGACAGAAACAAGGAGAAATGTATGATGCCGCAATAGCTCATCTTGAACCCATTAAACTTAAAAGTGAAGTCTTATTCAATCCCTATGTAAATTATTTTTATTTTCTTTCAGGTACACTGAATCCAACAATGCTGCAAATTTTTGTGTTTATGCTTTCCATCTATGTTTTGGGTATCGAGTTAAAAGAAGGAACAGCTAAGGAATGGTTGAACGAAGCTGATGGCAATGCATGGAAAGCAGTTATTGGTAAATTAGTGCCTTACACTTTCATCTTTATAATTCTTGGTTTTTTCATGAATACTTATCATTTTTACTTTTTAGGTGCCCCGCAAAGGGGGAGTTTCTTTCTCATAAATATTAGTACGATCGCGCTTATTTTTGCCTATCAGGCCATTGCACTTTTTATAGTCTCAATAACAGCAAATTTACGTTTTGCGTTGAGTATTGGTGCCCTTTACTCGGGTACATCTTTTGCTTTTGTTGGAATGACGTTCCCGCTTATTGCTATGCCAACTATCGCTAAGATTTGGGCAGCGATAATTCCATTAACTTACTATCTGCAGGTTTTTATAGACCAGTCAATGCGCGGATTTTCAATATCGTTTTCATTAACTGATTTTGGTGCGCTAATTCTTTTTATTTTATTATTGCCTCCGATCGCTATAAAGCGTTTTGGTAAAGTTATGCGGGATCCGCAATACTGGGGGAAAATATGAAAGATATTTGGCTCATATGGAAACAGGAATATAAAAATATTTTTACAGATGCCGGTGTGATGCTTATCTTTTTTGGCGCTATTATCATCTATCCTATTTTATATCCAATTCCTTATTCAAGTGAAGTTTTAAAAGATGTTCCTATTTCCGTTGTAGATTTGAATCATTCGCAAATAAGTAGGAAATTAGTTCGAATGATTGATGCAAACGAGTTTGTAAATGTAACAGCAAGACCTTCAAATTTAGCTGAAGCGCAAAATCAGTTTTCCCATGGCGATGTGAATGGAATTGTTCTTATTCCGGAAGATTTTAGTCAAAAAATATTGTGGGGTGAGCAGGCTACAGTTGTTGCATACACCGATGCCAGTTATTTTTTATTTTACCGTCAAGTTCTAACTGGAGTATTGCAGTCAACAGCAACGATGTCAGCTGGTATTGAAATTCAAAGAATGACAGCAAAAGGTGTAACAACGGAACAAGCTATGGCCGCCCGTGATCCATTGCCGCTAATTTCGAATCCATTATATAATCGCTCCGGCGGATATGCAACCTTTGTTGTTCCTGCAGTGCTGATTTTAATTCTCCAGCAAACACTTCTTATTGGAATTGGTATGTTGGGTGGTACCGCACGTGAGCGAAAAAGCAATCACTTTTTGATAAACGGTATTAAATCAAAGAACGGAATTAGAATAACACTTGGTAAAGCGGGCGCATATTTTTCTTTATATTTAATACATGCAATTTATTTTTTCGGAATTCTCTTCCGTTTTTATGATTTTCCACAACGGGCAGATTTGTGGCAATTAATTCTGTTTAATGTGCCTTTTCTTATATCCGTAACATTTTTAGGAATTGTGCTTTCATCACTTTTCAGCACTCGTGAAAATTCGATGATGATTTTAGCTTTTACATCAATTCCGATTTTATTTTTAAGCGGATTTTCCTGGCCGCCGGAAGCTATTCCATCATGGTTGCGTTTTGTTTCCTTTGCGATTCCCAGTACAGCGGCAATTGACGGATTTTTAAAATTAAATCTTCTCGGTGCTTCTTTTTCTGGAGTGATGTTTAATTGGACGGTACTTTGGGCTTTAGTGATTGTCTATTTTTTATTAGCTGTTGCTTCAGTTAAACGAATTATAAAGAAACAATATTAATGGTTATTCTACTCCTCCAATAAATGACAATACCTTACTTGCTGCCAAGGAACCTTTATTTAAAGCGCTTTCGATATCTTGCGATTTGAACCATTCAATTACAAATGAAGCTTGAAATGCATCTCCACAGCCGGTTGTATCAACTATATCATCAACTTTAATGGCATCTTGGTAGTAAGTTAATTTATTCCAAAATGCTACACTTCCTTTTGCTCCTAATGTGGCCACTATCAGTTTACCTGATTTTATTGCAATATTATTTAAATCATTTATCAATTCTTCATTCGCACTTAGAAACGTAATATCAATATTTTCAATTAATTCTCCAATAAAATTAGGAGTATGATAATCTAAAAAATCAATAACCACCAACTGGTTTGTATTTCGTTTTTTTAATAATTTCATTAAATTCGGATCACCTGCGGGCATAGCTATTATATCTCGGTTTTCTAAATATTTCCAATCTTCTTCGGATAAACGGAAGACATCAAAAGCTCCTCCGTTCCAGCTATTTTCTTTAAAATATCGATCACCTTTATCAGATATATATATTTTATTTGAAGCAGTGGGGCTAGTAATACTATATAAATGTGAGCGGTTTATCTTGCTTTTATCAAGGTGTTTTTTAATAAGAACACCAAATCCATCCTTCCCAATTCCACCCATGATTGATACATCATCTATACCTGAAAGTATACACTGAGTGGCAAAATTTAGAGAATTTCCTCCCACGTAAACTTTAGCCAGTTCAGGAAATACATCGACACAACAAGATGTTAGGGCAGTAATTTTCATTTTATTAATACCCATCTCCATTTAAATCAATGATATTATTTCCCATTTCATAGGTTTCAGGATATACCATTACATACGGATCCTTCCATGGGCGAATATTTATATCATTTTTATTTTTTGAGTTTATAAATGTATTATGGATTTGTCTGCAATGTATTTTATTATAAAAGACCGGCACATTGGTTTGAAATATTGAACATATAAATTTGCCATTATCAACAAATTCAAATGCTTTTTTTACTATTTTAAATCCTAGATCCTTACCTCTGAAGCTTGGTTTTAAACAAACGCCCGCTAAGGCTAATATTTGTTTTTTTTCTCCTTCAATAATTATTTCTCGATTGAATATCTCAGTATGACCAACAAGTTCCTTCCTATTAAAAAAGAGAAGAACTTTATTAAATAAATTTAGACTTTCGTTTTTATAATCTTCGATCATTTTATCCATATCAATTTTTCCATCTTTTGGCGGCCATGTAGACGTAAGTAATTCAAGCAATTTCTTAACTTCCAAATTTGTCAATTGCTTGCGGTCCTTTAAATGTAAATTCATTTTTCTGGTTCCATTGGTTGTTTTTCCATCGATTTGACTGTAATTGTAGCACAAAAGTGTATTGTTTTATGAGTTCTTGTTTTAGTTATGTCTATTCACACACTACTTTTTCGATATCTTTTCGTGGAGAAAATTCTGCTTTCTTAGCATACCCAATTCTTAAAATAATTGTGGGATATTCACTATTTATTGGTAATACTTTCTTTAATTCATTAGATAAAATTTCTAATTCACAAGGAGGATTTAAATAAGCACTTGCAATACCCAATCTGGTTAATTTAAGCAACAATCGTTCAAGATACATTCCAAGTTTAATCCAATCTGCATGACAATTGGTTTTTGTCGTAAGCAAAATAAAGTGTGATGATGAATCAATTTTTTCTAAATCAGATTTATTCTGCTTCTCCGGAGTCAAAAATGATTTAACAATTTGTTTTCCAATAAATTTGGGTAACGAAGGTGCAGCCATTACTTTGTATGTTAAACCGTTATTTGTTTTTTCAACATGTTTTTTATTAAAGCGAATCCAAGACAACAATTCATTTTTGAATCCTTCATCATTCATTTGGATTATATTTCCTTTCATGATAAAGTCTTTAAGAGTAGAAAAATTAGATTCACCGTTTTTAAAATAATATACATTAAGATTATCATCTATAGATAATTCTCCTAACTCGGATAATAGGATTTCTTCTACAATTTTCCCGTTGTAGACACTCCGGTTAGCTTGTCTTTTTTCAATAATATCCAATGTATCGTTATTGATGCTTTTATTTGAATCACTAAAAATAATACGAAGAAAATAGGTATCATTCGTGTTCTTTTCAATGTGCCATTCGGCACAATATCCAAAAGCAGAGGAGGAGACACATAGATTTTCAGCTGCACAACCCAAACTTATATAGAGTTCACGATTTTGGGGATCGACAGCAGGTAAAGTAAAATTAAAATCGGGGTGGATTTCAATACTATTTTCTTGAATTTTAAATTTCCAAGGTTGGCTGTTATGACCTGATGGAGCTTTGGTAGCATAGTAAATTAGTTCCTTCATAATATTCATTTTTCTTTGTCCTTTAATTGTCTGCATTTTTTTCAAATGTTCACAAATTCAAATTATCAATTTTCTCATTATTGATCTATATATATTTTTTGGAAATTCTATTGTTGCATATTTTTCACTTTTGGACTAATGTCAGGATATAGTTTTAACCCTCACAAAATGACATCTTTTAATAATATTTTAATATGATCCTAATAGTTGTATGAAATAATTGTGAATGTGATTGTGTTAATGCTCATAACAGAAACGGTGCTTACACCACTTCTGTTAATAAGGAGTTATTTTAAAGATTATTATCCAGCCAGTCAAAAACTTGTTCGCTGCTGAAAGCTTGAGCACCGACTTGGCAGTGTTGCAGTCCCGTGTCTTCAGCCGTAAATAGTATGTATGATTTTGGGCTAGAGAGTGATTCAAATAGATCTCTTCCCCGGCTAAAATCATCGTCTGTACCGTCCATAACTAGCATCCTGCATGTGATCTGCGAGACTATTTCTTCATTAGAGTATGCCTGAAGATCTGCCATTTACTGTGAGGGAGAGTCTTTAACAGAACACACTTCTCCCTATGAAGCTATTGCACAAATTATAGAAGGTGAAATGAAAATAAAATTGGGGAGATAGTAAATATTGTAAAGGGTGGAGAAATGATCATAATGCCCCCAAATATTCCTGTGCCTATTCAATTGCTCGTATGCCTAAAAAACTCTTCTAAAATTACTGAATTCTGGAGATTTTGTAATTTCAATTCATATATTCGCATCTTACCTCAACTACACCTAATTTGGTCTACTTTGATATACCATACATCGTCTGATTGTTGATCAGTAGGTGAGGTATTTCAGTTATTCAATAACAATCGAACTTGAGCTAATAGTAAATGCACTAAAATAACCAAAAGCATTATTGCTCCAATTTGTTGTTGGATTTGTAGGTGCCGTTGGACCAAAAGGTCCGCCGCTTGATCTTGCAAGAGCCTTTCTTAATGTATTAAAATAGGTGTAAGTTTGTTCATCTATAGTTAGCAATTCCACCTCTATATCATCACCAGCATAAAACTCTTCATCTTGAAAGTTAAAGAAAAAGAAATCAATACTATTTCCATTAGTCAGCCTATCGTTATATAAAAAAATTCTGTCAAACTTTTTCCCATTTTTATAAACTACAAATCTTGCATAGTCTTTTTGATCTTGCTTGTCTTTAAAATAGACATGAAGCTCTAAAAATTTTTCTTCTTCACTAAAGGGACGAGATTCAAGTTTATAACTTAGACTATCAATTTCTATTGTATTTGGTGCAAAAGACTCGGCACTGTAATTTTGATTAAGGTAATTTACTTCAATTGTGTAATTAGTTTGAGGGTTTGACATAAGACTATTGTGAATATATCTCCCTGGTATAATTTCTTCCAATAAATAACTAGTGCCATCATTTTCTCTGATTGTTACTTCAGCGTTGGAAATAGTCTTGTATTCATTTGGATTATAGAAATCAGTTGATTCAGTTATGTTTACAAAATTTTTATCCAATGAATTAGTTAGATTGGCCTCAATAATAATTTGCGGATCAGTCGAATTAATATCCACTTCAATTATTTCCTCACAACCAAATAGAATTGGAAGAAGTACTATTAAAAATAATCTTTTCATAATTCCCTAAAATTAAAATCTAAAGTTAAATGTAATTGATGGCACAATTGAGAATAAAGCCAATTTTACAGCCTGTGTTCTTGTTGGGTCTGATTCGTTTTCCTCAAAGGTGATTCTGTAAGCATTTTCACGAGCATAAACGTTATAGGCAGAAAAAGTTAAGCTCATTTCATTTTCTTCAGATCTATTAAAGTAATAAGTTGCTCCCAAATCTAAACGATGATAGTCCGGCATTCTATGGCCATTTCGTTCGGTATATAGGTTAACTGTTTGTCCATCTATTTCGTATTTCCCACTTGGGTATGTTGCTGCAAATCCGGTATTATAAACCCAATTAGCAGAGAAAGACCAGTTTTCATTTAAGTTATATATTCCAACTATAGATACATCATGAGTTCTATCTTGTCTAGCTGGAAAACTTTGTCCTTCATTTATTTTATCGAACTTTCTTTCTGTATTTGATAATGTATAGCTTAACCAACCTGTGAATTTTCCAACTTTCTTTTCAACATAAAGTTCAAGGCCATATGACCATCCATTTCCGAATACCAATTGAGACTCAATAAATTCATTCAGAAATATATCGGCACCATTTTTATATTCAATTAAATTCTGCATGTCTTTATAATAAATTTCCAGCGAGGCTTCATATTCATTGTTGTTAAAATTTCTAAAGTATCCAATTGAAACTAAATCAGATACTTCTGGCTGTATTAAAGCGGTACTTGGCTGCCAAATATCTAATGGAGTTGAGGTTGAAGCTGTTGAGAGTAAATGAATATTTTGTGTGTTTCTGGCATATCCAACTTTAGCAGAGCTTGTTTCATCTAATAAATAATTAACGGAAATTCTTGGTTCAAGATGACTATAAGATTTTATTAACTCGCCGCTTTCATATTTTTCTGTATTAGTTAAATTACCATCATCATCAAACGAGTATACTTTTCCTTCTCCCATTAAGTTAAATGATGAATAACGCAATCCATAATTTATTCTGAATAGTTCAGAAACTTTCCATTCATGTCCGATATAAGCATTTGCTTCAATCGCTAGATTATCATCAATTTTTTTTGAATTAAAATTTGTGTTACCAGTTACTGAAATTTCTCCCGGGAGGAAAGTATGATAAACTCCATTTAAGCCAAATTTAAATGTGTGGTCGGTATTGTAATAGTATTGAAAATCTTGCTCAAAATTAATATCTCTAATTCCTGAAGTTACCGTTGTTGATTGTTCGGAATCCTCAATATTTATATCGTAGTTATAATCACTATATAGTATAGTGGTATTTGAAAACAGTTTTTCGCTGAATATATGATTCCATCTTAAAGTAGCGGTAGTATTTCCCCAATCAAAGCCAAATTCATTATTAAAACTAAAATTATCTCTTCCAGTATAGCCGGAAAGAAAAATTCTATCATTTTCACCCAATTTATAATTTAGTTTTCCATTGAAGTCATAAAAATATAGGGCTGAGTTTTTAAGCTGATCATCTCCGAAGAGAGGAAAAAACAAATCAGCATAAGTTCTTCTACCAGAAAAAATAAAAGACCCCTCATTCTCAACAATTGGACCTTCAAGTGTCAACCTAGATGAAATAAGACCAATCCCACCATAAGCAGAATAATTACGGTTACTTCCATCTTTCATATTGATATCTAGAACTGAGCTTAATCTTCCACCATACTCCGGACCAGAAATACCTTTTATAATCTTAGCGTTCTTAATTGCATCTGAATTAAATACCGAAAAAAATCCAAGCAAGTGGGAAGCATTATAAACCGGTGCCTCATCCAAAATTATTAGGTTCTGATCTGCGGAACCACCTCGGACAATAAAACCACTGTTACCTTCTCCGGCAGAAGAAACACCGGGTAGAAGTTGAATTGTTTTCAATATATCTTTCTCGCCAAATATTACAGGTACTTTGTCAATTTCTTTTGGGACAATATCAGAAGTTCCCATGTTTGTTGACTTTACATTTTCATCAGCTTTCTTATCTACAACAACAATTTCTTGTAAATTATAAGCAGTGCTTGAAATATTAACGTTTAATTTTTGAGACCTAGTTAGATCTATGTTTAATAATTTTTTTTTATAACCAACAAAGCTAAATTCAACTGTATATTTTGAAGAAGGAACAGTGATGGAGTAAAAACCATATTCGTTCGAAGCAGTTCCTATTCCCAATTCTTTAATAAATATATTTGCCCCAATCATAGTTTCGCCAGAATTAGCATCGTATACAAAACCACTTAATGTATGAGTTCCGTTATCTTGGGCAAAGAAAATGGATGAAATAAATAGTAAAAAAAACATAAAAACTCTTGGCTTCAAGAATAATCTCCAGGATATCATTTAATAACAATTAGCATTTAACATATATACTTTATAAAAGTTTCTAGATTAGGGAATAAAAGGTGGTCATAAATTAAAGTATAGAAATTCTTAATTCTTCTTTAAGAGCATAAAAATAGAATCATGATCAATTTTATCTTTGTAAGTAGTTAACTCAACTATTTTAAAGTCAACTGGAATCAGTTTCGCAAGAGTCTCTTCTGTATAGTAAACCCATTTTAATCCATGATGATCTTCTTCTTCGTTACCACTCCAAAATGAGTGCATTACTAAACCACCGTTATTGAGTATTTTTAATTGGTTTTGAAGAGATTCAGTTAGATTTTCCTCGCTCATTTGATGCAGTACTTTATTTGAATATATTCCGTCGAATTTTCTTTTGGTTTCAAGTTCTATAAGATCCAGTGTAATTAAATCAGTATCCGGATGGGATTTTTGATAAACACTTAAAAGTAATTTGGAGAAATCAGATCCGGTTACATTATAATAATTAGATAATTGCTCTAAATCCCTTCCTGAGCCAATTCCAAGAAGAAGAAGTGAAGAATTTTCGGGAAGATAATTCTGTAAAATTATTATTATCTCACTTCCATCATGCCCTGTTGAGGTATTTCTATATTCACTACTTTCTATGTCGCTCATTATAATTCCATAATATTTAAAGTTTTGGAAGATCGCTTAAGCAATCTTCTTTCCAAATTCGATTCATAGTGTTTTTATCAATATTTCCGCCTGACAAAATTACTAATAAACGTTGCTTAGTTTTTTGAGATTTCAACCATTTAGCTACACCAACCATTGCCATTGCAGATGTAGGTTCAATTTGAATTTTTAACAAATGAGTTAACCATTGTGTCCAGTAAATAATTTCTTCTTCATCTGCTTCATAAAATTCATCTAACTGTTTCAGATATTCAAAAGTTAAATCACCTACAGACATAGTTCTTGCACCATCTGCAATTGAATTTGGTGGTGTGCTCAGATTTTGGATTGAACCACAACTAACTGACTGGATAGCGTCATTAGCTATTTTTGGTTCAACACCAATTACTTTGGTTTTTGGAGAAAGACCCCTTGCAGAAATTAAAGTTCCAGAAAGTAAACCACCACCACCGCAAGGTGCGAAAACTGCATCAACATTATCTAATTCAGACAAAGCTTCGTACGCTGCTGTTCCTTGTCCCGAAATAACTTCATTATGATTAAAGGGAGGAATCCAATAAACACCATCTTGATTAGATGCATCCAAAACTTTTTGATCAGCAATGATTCTGTCTTCAGAAAAATCAATTTTAGCACCATACGCCAATGTTGCTTGGGCTTTTACCTTTGAAACATTTTTGGGCATATAAATAGTTGATGGAATGCCAAATATTTTCGAGGCCAATGCAACTGCCTGAGCATGATTCCCAGAGCTGTTTGCAATAATATGTTTGGGTTTTTGTTTGCTTTCAACTAACCACGCAACGGTATTCAGCCCGCCTCTAATTTTAAATGCACCGATTTTCTGAAAACCTTCTGCCTTAAAATAAATTTCATGACCCAACAAAGCATTAAGTGTTTTAGAAGTTAAAATAGGCGTATTATTTATGTCCCTATCAATTCTTCGTTTTGCGGTTTCAATGTTTTTAAGTGTTAGTTGAGTCATTTAAGTTCATCTGTTCGTTTTATTGTTAAGCGCAGACTAAAGTCTGCGGCTACATTTTAATTTGCAAATTGTGTGTTATGTAATTTCTCAATGGAATTTATGATCGAATTAATCTTCTCTATTTTTTCAGCGGGTTCTTTTTCATTAGGTTTCAAATCTAAAGCTGTTGTAAAATGTTCAATCGCTTTTTTATAATCTTTCTCTGCTAAACACTCATTGCCGTTATTCATATTATCATCATAAGACGCATCTATACTAGGTTGAAGTATTTTATATTTGATTGCGTCTCCTCCTTCCTCAGCTATTAATTTTTGAAACTCCTGAGGATACCCAACTCTTTTAGGTTTGCCATATTCATCTTTTATAATTCCGTCCATATATTTCATGTTTAGAAACTCAAAAAGTTCTTTCCATGAATTGTATGTGTTTAGTCCGGCAGTATTGGAATAATCAGTTAGATAATCGACACATTCACCTTTGGATTTTTTGAGGAGCGATAGTGCAGTTGATTCAATAGTATTTTGATTAACGAGATAACCACCTTCTAATTCATTTTGTTTTCTAACTAAATCTTCTATCGCTAATGAATAACGGGGATAAACAAAATTTGAAACAGCATTAAAAACCCAGAAAATTGCATCCCAATTAAATTCGCCTAAAGAAGCAAGGTTTTCTCTATAATTGTATGGGATAGAATTTATTGAACAATACATAGGTGTATAGACAGTCATATAAGTATCATCGACCCCAAACCAAAGAACGCCTCCAATCTCATTTGGAAGATGAGAACGTGATTGTGAAACAAATGAGAAACCCGTTTGATATGTTGAAATAGGTCGTTCATTAAAATATTTTTCACCATCAACAGTAAAACTAAGTGGACTGCATCTATAAGGCATGTTGTACGGACCAGCGGCAATACCTTTTGTCATATCAAACTCAGTTCCCTCATAATGGTCTCTCATCAATTGCATTACATCATGAACTGATATTTTCTTTTCCGGTTTAATCCACAATGGCATTCTCTCCAATGTCTCGCCTTTTATATAACTTAGGTATTGCGACATGCCATCATTAACTCTATTGAACATTGACCATACTCTTGCATCACAATATCTGATTCCACCAAAATCCAAAGGATTATAAGCAGCTGCAAAATCAAAATCTTCATCCTTCCCATTGTAATAGCCTTTTTCGCGAGCAAATGAAATAACATCATCTGAGTATATACAATCATCCGTATCGTTAAGTGGGAATGTTGTAATTCTCGCTTGGTTAGCATGACCTGAAATATATCCATCTGGAATTCTTCTTGCTACCCAAACCGCACCTGTGTTTCCTTTCCCTTTTCCAATCAGTTCAAGAATCCAAGCTTCATTCTTGTCACCAATTGAGAAAGATTCACCAGAACTGTAGTAACCATGTTCAGCTACTAAGTCTGTCATAATTTTTATTGCTTCTCTTGCCGATTTCGATCTTTGTAAGGCGATATACATTAGGCTGCCGTAATCGATTATCCCGGTTTCGTCTATTAATTCTTCCCTTCCTGTAAATGTTGTTTCCCCAATTACCACCTGGTTTTCATTTATATTACCAACAACATTGTAGGTTACCTCTGCTTGTGGAATTTCACCTAAATACTTTCCTGTATCCCACTCATAAACTTCTAGAGTCGCTCCTTCTGGATAAATGGCGGCCTTAAAGTGATATAATTCACCATACATTTCATATGAATCGGCTGAATAAGTCACCATTACTGAACCATCTGTGCTTGCTCCTTTGGTCACAATTAAGTTTGTACATGCATCAATTTGGAGATTGAATACAAAAATGATTACAAAAACGAATATATATGGAAGTCTATTTATCATGGTTTTTTTCTCAATTAAGGTTGACAATATTAATTTGTTGCTAGAATAGAAAATTAGTTAAAAGGATAGACAAACTGAAATACTTGTGTAATGAATAATTTTAAAAATAGTTAGATAAAACGGTTAAATTGATTTAATAAATGGATAAGAATAAATTAGTCCCCCAAGGACAAAAATCATAAATAGAATTAAAGAAATACGATTTTTTAATCCGAAAAAATAAATTTGTTCTAATGCTCTTAAATACCAAAAGATAGAAATGAAAAACAATATTGTTTTTCCTAGACTTGTTGTCATTAATTCAGTTGTATGAAATATTGAAATGTAAGCAAAAAGTAGAAATACAAGAGTTAAACAAAGGTTTAAGACCTGAACTATTCCTTTATTCACAATGTTTAATAAGCGTAATTCCTTTTTCCAATTGAAGATTTTCCAAAAGAACACGTGGAAAATTACGAAACCCAAATTGTAAGCACCACCAATTATTATGTATGTTTCTGAGCTCATTATAAGTTTATGATTGTTTATTAATAATGTTTCCTAGATTCAATGTTTATTGTAATTCTTACTACTCAGTTCTTTTGATATCTTATAGGATATTTTAACAAATAAAACTGTTCCTAACATTAAAGTTCCAAGTAAAATATATACCATTTCGTATTCTTCTTTCAATGGATAAAGAGCAAAATACAGAGTTAGACCAGAGATAAATATTCCAAAGGAAAAAAGAAATCTTCCCATAATAGCATTTACGTCATACCAAATGTTTTCACTTTCCATAGTTTGGGGTGTACGTATTCCATACCAAGCATTCATTTTAACTCTTCGTCTAATGAACGGGATTGAGAATATGGAAAAGAATAAGCCGGCTATAAAAAATACTATTAAACTTGTTGGCATTGTAGGTTTATCTAGATTAAATAATTATGAATATAATATAAGAGAAAGGTTTGAAAAATTAAACCATGTGCTATAAAAGAATCTTTCATGTTGAAATGGATCACCTCTGTTTAAAACTTAGTGTTTATTTTTGTAAGACGGAGTGTAGAAAACAAAGAATAAAAATTTCTTACATTCAAAAGGAATAAAATTTTTCTGCTGAAACTTTATTATAATATCATTGGTAATAGTCTTTGTTTATCTCTTTTTATGGAACAAATTATTGTCCAATTCGTCTTTATGAATAATTAGTAAGGCAAAGTAATATGAGAAGCAATCCGTTTTTAGGAATAATTATTTTTAGCGTAATAATTCTATTAATTGATTTTTACACATATCGTGGTATAAAAAAATTGATTATGAATTCAGGTAGAGCTATTAAACAAGTTATAAGAATTCTTTTTTGGATGATTCCCATTATCATTATTGCAGGATTGATATTTGTCCCCATGTTGCGTAGCGAGATAAATCCAGCAGAATTCTTAATATACTTTCATTTCATCTCAGGAACGTTTGTCCTTTTTTACTTACCAAAGCTAATCTTCATTGTTTTCAATTTTATTGATGATTTATTAAAAGGGGGAATACATTTATTTAATTGGAAGAAAAAGAAGAATGGCGAAAAAAATGGAACAGATAAAATTACAAGAAGTCAGTTCCTAACAAGAATTGGAATTATTACTGCAGGTATTCCATTTCTTTCAATAATTTATGGTATTGGTTGGGGCAGATTTGATCTTACTTTAAGAAAAGTAAAGTTGCAATTTAAGAACCTACCTCAAAAATTTAATGGATTAAAAATAGTGCAATTATCTGACTTTCATCTTGGGAGTCTGCTTAACCAGTTCTCATTTGTAGAAGAGGCTGTTGATAAAGTGAACTCTCTGAGTCCAGATTTGATTTTATTCACCGGAGATTTTGTTAATAATGTATCTGAGGAAATGGACAAATTTCTGCCAGTATTAAGTAAACTCAAATCTAAGTATGGAAATTACTCAATACTTGGTAACCATGATTATGGTGAGTATGTTCATTGGGAATCTGAAGAAGCAAAATCAGATAATTTGGAAAGATTAAAAACACAACAAAGAGATGCCGGTTTCGATTTAATACTAAATGATAACCGAAAGATTAGTATTGATGATGACGAAATAGAATTAATTGGAGTTGAGAATTGGGGACTTCCACCCTTTCCGCAATATGGAGATTTAAATATATCTTTAGCAAATGCTAATAAAGACTCTTTTAAAATATTATTGTCACATGATCCAACTCATTGGGATGAGCAAGTTTTGGGTAATACGAATGTCGATCTTACTCTTTCAGGCCATACACATGGAGCTCAATTCGGGATTGAAATTCCCGGCTGGAGATGGAGTCCGGTAAACTTGCGCTACAAACGCTGGGGTGGACTTTACACAGAAGGCAAACAACACCTTTATGTAAATACTGGTATCGGCTTTATCGGATTTCCGGGTAGAATAGGAATGCCGCCAGAAATCACTCTTATTGAGTTGGAGAGTGTTGTTTAGTTATATCTTTCTGCATTAAATGCGTCAATATCTATCGAAGTCTTCTTTTCAGAAATCAATTCAGAAATTAACTTGCCGGTTGCCGGACCAAGACTTAGGCCTAACATTGAGTGCCCGGCAGCAACAAATTAATTATTGTAAGATTCGCTTTTCCCTAGATAGGGTAGACCATCAGGTGAGCAAGGTCTTAAACCATACCAAACATTTTCTTTTTGTGTAAGTGTAGAAGCTTCACCTAGAGTTACACCGAGAACGATTCCTTCGATTCCCGCATTCAATTGTTCATGAATATTTTTGGTAAAAAAGCTCTAAATCAAGTTTGTCATCGTCAGTAAATTTTGTAGTTATTGCCGGGTAAACACCTTTCCAGTTAACTTGCATTATTCAGCTTTCCTTAGTCAATTCTGGTAGAAAAACATTATTAATAGGACACATAGTCTTTAAGTGGGTTTGCAAATGCTAATACTATTTTAGCAATAAATAGATATATTTGAGGTAACTAAGGTAGAATAGTATAAAATAATGAAAGCATTATCATTTAAAGTTCCAAAAACGAGAAACGAATCTTTAAGAGTTCAAGTCGATCATCAACCATATTTTTATGACCATTTTCATTATCATCCGGAAGTACAAATCTCTTATATTATTGAAGGAACCGGTACGAGAATTATTGGTGATAGTGTGGGTCGATTTAATAAAAACGAACTTTATATAATTGGATCAAATATTCCACATATTTTTAAATCTGATAGAATCTATTATGAGAAGAATTCTCCAATCTCACATGCTATCTCCTTTTACTTTACAGAGAATGCTTTTGGTAATAAATTTTTTAATTTGCCGGAGACAAAAGAAATTAATGAACTTCTCCTTAATGCTAAGAAGATAGTTTTTTTTGATGATAAGTCACTGGCAAATATTGAAGATGATTTTATTAGAATTACAAACACAGAAGGGTTTGAGAAACTACAAATGTTCTTTAAAATTTTAAATAAAATTTCAAAAATTAATAATCAACAACTATTAAGCAAAACAACTTATGAATTAAAAAATACAGAAAAGCATGGTAAACGGATTAATGATATTTTTGATTTTGTAATAAATAATTACGAGAAAAGTATTTCACTTAACAATGCAGCAGAAATAGCAAATCTTTCAACTACAGCTTTTTGCAGATTCTTTAAAGAGAGAACAAGAAAATCATTTACAGAATTTGTGAATGAAGTAAGAATTGGAGAAGCATGCAAGATGCTTTCAAAAGATGATTTTAATATTTCACAAATTTGTTATGAAGTTGGATTTAACAATATCTCCAACTTTAATAGAAAGTTTAAGGAGATTACAAATCTAACCCCAAAACATTACCGAGAAACATTTTCAGGGGATAATTAAATTAACTCAATACATTCTAGATATAAGTGTTGAAAAAAATAATATTTATTCTTTTTCATGAATTTTATTTAGAATCGATAAAACTCAAAACTATAGAGAAGAAATTATTACAATAGAGTCTTAATCTGTTGTAGTCGATCCTTTGAGCAAAGATTTATTAAGAAAAGAGAGCTAAAAGTATTACAATTTTTTTTGAATAAATAGATTATTTGCTACCTAATTAAAGTTGAATACTAACCATAAAAGTCCGAACAAAATAAATTGATAAATTATTTTTGTGTTGATAAAAATTAAATACCAACGATGTCAATATAAAAAGATTAAATATATCAATTAACGTATCATATTAATACACCACTATTATTAATCTCGAAATAAATCGAATATAAACTATTAAATATTATTAAAATGTTATTTAATTTATTCGATAATGTGTTGGTATTATTCTTGAATGACTTTTGCATATTTGATACCGATCAATTTTTCATTGCTCTTACAACGGACGAAAATTACTATTTAATTCTAAAATGAAATGCAAATACAACAATTTTTAACTATTGGAGCACTTGTAATATTCACGACTTTTTTAGTCTCTTTTAATAGAGGTTTACTAAGTCATAGTACAATCTCAGATTATAACGAAGCTGTAATTGTAGCGACTAGCTTAGCTCAATCAATGATCGATGAGGTATATGGAAGATCCTTTGATGAATCAACTATTTCCGAAGCGGTTGCATCAGTTGATTCACTAACTTCTTCTAATAAACTTGGATGTGATGTGGGGGAGGGTTCAAAGAAAACTCCTGGCTATAATTTCATTTCAACTTTTGATGATATTGATGATTTCAATGGTTTAGAAAAAGTTTATTCGGATAAGAAACTTGGAGAATTCAAGGCAAAGGTCGAAGTTTTTTATGTTGATAGGCCTAACACAGAAATTAGGATTAATACTCAATCTTTCATAAAGCGAGTTAATGTTTCCATAGTAAACTCTTACTTAGTATTAGAAGAGAACTATCTGAAAGACACCCTAAAATTTTCTACAATAATTAGTTATTAGATTTCATGTTTAAATTAATAGACATAATTGGAGCAACTGTAATCGGTGGATTTATTAGTTTAATTCTTGTAACAACAAGCACTCAAATCACATCATATACAAATGAATTATTTAGTAATACTATTGTACAATACGAAGCCGTAGAAATTGCTAAAATATTTGAAAATGACCTTCACAAAATTGGATATAATGTTCCTGGAAATAAGATTGATATTGCAGATTCTAATCAAATTAAATTTTATTCAGATATTGTTACAACTACACATCCGGAAGGAGATGGAATCGTTGATAGTATATTTTACTACATAAATAAAAACAAAGATCTTATACAGACAGATAATCCTTCAGATATTCCACTATTCAGAAAGGAAAATAATAATGAATTGCTTATTGGAAGAATTACAATGTTCAATTTAACATATTATGATTCGGTCGGACAACAGCTTAATTATAGTGCATTAAAACAACAACTAAATAGAAATATTATCAAAAGAATTGGCGTAAAACTCACCATTGAATCTTCATACGGTTCTGATTCTACTTATAATACTATTGAATGGGATAATATTATATTACCAAGAAATTTAATTTAGGGTTTATAAAATGGGAAAAGGAATTTTAATATTAATCTTAGGAACAATTGGAATCTTCGGTTATATTAATTTAAACATCAATACCAATCTTACCCAGGCAACAGAAAATGCTGCTGAATGCTTTGTAGAAAACAAATCTATGAATGTATGTAATTGTACGGTAGAATGCTTACTTTCAAAACTTGGAGATGATAATAATTTTAGAGCTAATAATTTTGAGGCCATTGGTTGTGGCGGCAGCAATGCAAAATCCAAGTATCGAGTTGTTGACACTTTAGTTGGTACAGACAGTCTGGTTAAAATCCAAGTTAAAGTAGATTATTTCAACGCAAAAGATTCATGTACAGTTTTAGCAAGAATGCCAAATTCGGGTTTTAGAATGCCGATTAAATCAGCCATTATGACAAATAATAATGTTCATATTCAGGGTAATATGACTGTAGATGGAAGAGATCATGATTTAAATGGCAATGTGATTTCAAATAATGGAATATATGCATTTTGGTCAACAGGTAATTTTAGTACTACTCCAAGTCTCAATGTTGGTGGAACAGATGAAAATTTTATAGATTATGCAATCTCTACACCTGCAGATCCAAATATTATTAAGACAAACAAAAGTTGGCCGGATGGATATCCCGATACTCCTGACAAAGTAATAGGAGGGGATATGTTTGGATTTCCGGAGGGTACATTAAAGAAAATAGCTCAAAGTGGAGTAAATGGTAGCCAATATACAACTAATCCAAAGACTCTAACTTATCCGCTAAAAGGGGTTACATATGTTGAAGCTGACTATTGGAAGAAAGGAAAGATAACTGGATCAGGAATTTTTGTAATGTGCAATTCTGCAGGGACCTCAATTCTTAATACTCCGGAAGGCAATTATACGGGTATAATCATAGCTGATGATCTCAACCATATCCATCTCACTCGCTTATTAGGCGCAGTTGTAACATTGACTAATTCTCCATCTGCTGGAAAGGGAATTGGAAGTGGGAAAGGATCCATACTCTATTCTGAGAAAGCACTTTTCAATGCTACAAAAAGCATACAAAAATTAGAATACGGATTTGGTAAACATAGGGTTAGTGTTGTTAGTTGGTTGGAATAGCATGAATTTTCTAAAAATAGCACGCCAGTATGACCAACAATTTGTCTAAAGCTAAAAACATATTTCTTCTATTCATTTATTAAAAGCAAATTTATAAATAACGTATGGAGCCAATAACATACTAAGTAAAAACAATGACCATGTTCTACCTTCAAGTATATTATAATCAGCTAAAAGTTTTTCGAAGGAATGTCCCATAATTAAACCACCAAAACCAAATTCAAAAAGTATAGTTAGAACTAACCAGAGAATTCCAACTTTTATACAATCAGATTTGGTCCAGTTAGCATTCGTTTTTTTTAAGAAAAGATAGGTAATTCCAAAGATGTAGAAAAAAGTTAATGGGAGAAGTATTGCTCTTGCCAAATTTCCCTCTAATCCAGTAGCCGGAATGAAAACTATTTCTCTAAAAGCTCCATAGAAAACAGTAATAATTGCAAAGACTAACCATATACCTATTGATTGAATATAAATATTTTTAAACATTAGTACTCCACAGAATATAATAGTATTTTATAAAACTTTTATATAAGGTCAATAATTTTTTGGTGGACTTGATATATGGAAAGCTAGGCACTATCATGGTTCAGTAATAATTAAGTTCAATAATTTTTTTTGTTGAAAAAATGTTGAATTTGATAAAAATTTAAATGGAAAATCAACATTCTAAAAGAAGGGGCATAATATTGCCCCTTTTCAGAAATCTAATAGTTAATTAGTAGGTCCAACTTGTCTGGTCTTACTAGTCTCAATAGATTGAAGAGCTAAATAACTATCACCAAATTTGGCCATGTTATCTAATTCAGAATCATATTGTGCAAAATGTCTTTCCTCATCAGCTACCAATGATTCGAATACTTGTTTTGTCATTGAATCTGCATTTGCAGAACATTCGTTCGCCCAAATATTATAATCCTTGGCACTATCCTCTTCCATCTTTGCTGCCATTTTTAACATTTCACTGATATCGTGAATTTTTATTACATCTCTTGCGGCTTTCATCTCAACTTCACCTTTTAGAAATAAAATTCTATCAGCACATTTTTCAATGTGAATCATTTCTTCAATAGCAGTTCTTTTAAATAGACTGGACAATAATTCGTAACCTTGATCATCACAATGAAAGTGGAAATACATATATTGATGTACTGCCCATAGTTCATCAGCTGCTGCCTTGTTTAATAATTCGATACTTTTTTCATGCATGGTTTGTTCTCCAATAAATTAATTCCGATTTGTAAACCTAAGATTAATCCATATAAGGTGGTAGTTGAATATTCAAATGATTCTATAAATAAATATTAAAAGAGTGTTAACAATTCCTAAACTATCTAAAGTCATAACTAAAAATAAAGAATCAAATCAATCCAAGAGATTCAATAAGTATTTTCTAAACTATTTCTTATATGAAATAGATTATTGTGCAATTTGTTTTGTGAAATTTTAGTAACTATTGGATGGCGGTAATCATTGTTATTCAAAACTATGTCAGAAACTCCAATTGGATTATGTTTAGAAAGGTACATTTGTTGCCCCGGAATGTACCTTTTTTTGTATAGCTTAGTAACATTGTCAGTACCACCAAATAATTCGTTATCTCTAACAATAGCTCTTTGCATTGTATTTTTAAAGGAGGTATCAATAAAAAGTTTATAGTCCCAATATGGAAATAAATATTCATTAAACAAGAAAATCCCTTCAAAAATTAAAATTGAATTCTTTGATGCTTTTTTAGTCTCAACCATTGTTGGCTGATTAATTCTAAAATTGTAAACGGATTCTTTATAATTTAAATCACCATCTGGACCTAGAGGTTCTAATAAATACTTTTTTAGTTGAGGATAATCATACGAATCTTCAAAGTATCCTTTTGGAGAAAGCTTTCCTTGTTTTCTTCTTATTTCTGGTGGATTGTGAAAACCATCAATTGTTGATCGAATTACATTTCGGCCAAGTTTTTCGAGTGGTTCAATTAGTTCATTCGCAAAAGTTGTTTTCCCTGCAGCACCACCGCCATCTATAGCTACACGTATAGGATGAGGTAAATCAATTTGATTTATTACGCCGGCAATTTCGGAAATTAAATCTTCTCTAGTAACGGAATTCTGCATTAATCAGTTTTTACAATTATTTATGCAAATATACGTGAAATTGACATTATTTTCTGCTTGGTTGAATAATAAATGAATAATGATATTCTTTTGCTGGAATAGTGTATTCATCATGAACCAATCTGCCCCAGGAAGTATCGCCACCAACACCCATCTGCAAATGATCGATATTCCACTGAACAGTTTCTCCAGTTCTAATATCAGCTCCATGTTTTGCTGTAATTGGTACTAAGCCAGAAGCTGATTCACCACCATCCTTGCCAGCCACAAAATCTAATTCATTAGTTTCAAATGGCCAAGTGCTGCAATTTAGTACTTGGTTATCTGTAGCTTGTACAGAAAGACTAATATTATCAGTCTCAACTTTCATCCACCTTACATCTGTTTTATTTCCTGTTTCCTGTGGTCTTGGATATCGGTGGAATTGATCTTTAATCAATCCTGAATAAATACCAATTTTACCCGAAGTTTTTCTATCCCAATAAGTTTCATGTGGTCCTCGTCCATACCAGGAAACGTCACTAAAATTATTCGGAAGATAGACAGATAAACCGAGCCGAGGGATATTTGGCAGATCTTCATTAAGTGGTTTGAATTGATACTCAACGTGTAACTCTCCTGAATTACATACAATATAATTGATTGTTAATTTTGCTATTTCTTTAGGGAATAGATACAGAAGACTAAACTCAACTCCATTATCAGTTAGTATAGGATCTCTGAGTAGATTTGCTTTAACTTCACTTGAAGATTGTTTCCAAATTTCTGCCCATTTTTGCATTCCATTGCCCAAATCGTTATCCGTTGGAGGTCTCCAAAAGTTTGGTCTTATTGCTGATTGAGTAATTAACTCATCATCAAAGCTCCATAATTTTAATTCTCCAGATACTTGGTCAATTAACATTGTTATCAAGTCATTTTCGATTATAAAACTAATACTGTCCTTATTTATATGTAAGTCTGTACCAATAGTTGATAGAGAAGTTACGGAATTATTTTCTTGGAGTATAAACTGCTCAAATGCAATCTCATGGCTGGTCTTAATAATCCCAATTCGCTCATTTGTTAAAACTTCCGCCAGAAGAATATATTCTACATTAGGTTCAAAACTATTGAGTGGAAGTGAAAGGTTTATGTTTTCTTGAGGAGTAATTTTTATATCCATAGAATCTTGTTGAACTTTAGATCCATTTTTCAATAAAGTCCATCTTAATCTAACATTCTTTAGCTCAGCGAAAATATTTTTGTTTGTCAAGATTAAGCATTGTTTTTCAGTGTCCCAATCAAACTTAATTGGTTGATATACTTTTTTTACCTCATTCAAATGTGGATGTGGTTGGCGATAAGGATCAACTAATCCATTATTTAAAAAATTACCATCTGTAGGTAAGTCCGGATGATAGTCATGGCCATAGGCTAAATAGGGCATTCCATTTGCATCTTTATATTCTAATGCTTGGTCTACCCAATCCCAAATATATCCACCTTGTAATGAAGGATATTTCTCTATCACATCCCAATAGTCTTGTAAATTTCCAACTGAGTTTCCCATAGCATGAGCGTACTCAATCATTATAAGTGGTTTCTTTGGATCGCTCAATGCATAATTTTCTAGTTTTTCAATTGAAGCATACATGGGACAATAGATCTCAGTATAGTATTCAAGTCCTGCTGGTTCATATTGTACTGGTCTAGAAGGGTCTCTTTGCTTTATCCATTTGTAGGTTGTCTCAAAAACCTTTCCATGACCTCCTTCATTTCCCAAAGACCAAATAATTATTGAAGGGTGATTTTTATCTCTCTCAAGCATTCGTTGTGTTCTATCCAAGTGTGCTGGAATCCAGCTTTCTTCATTGCCAATTTGGGTCTCTTCACTTATTGCCAAAGGATGTGCTTCTACATTTGCTTCATCTATAACGTACAGTCCATATTTATCAGTTAAATCATACCATAATGGATTGTTAGGATAGTGACTAGACCTAACTGCATTGATATTATGCTGTTTCATTAGCTCTATATCTTTTAGCATAGTTTCCTTTGTTATAACATGTCCAGTCAATGGATGTGTTTCATGTCGGTCAACTCCTTTAATATATATATACTTCCCGTTTACTAGTAGGTTGCCATTTTTTATTTCAACATTTCTGAATCCTATTTTATCTGAAATTACCTCTAGGATTCTACCTTCTGTGTTTTTTAATTTAATTAACAATGTGTAAAGGTTTGGTGTTTCTGCCGTCCATTTATGAGGATTGATAATTTTGGATTTAAAACCAAGATTAGTTTCTGAATCAATAATTGAAAGTTTTCTTTGATCGGAGTATGCTAACTTCATTTCATTTTGATCATCAAGAAGTTCAATTTCGACACTCAAGTTTTCCCAGTTTTTATCCAAATAGTTTCTAATGCTGAAATCAAGTTCCAACTCCCCGTTAAGATAATTTTCATCTAGACTAGGCTTGGCAAAGAAATCATAAACATGAATTTTGGGGGTTGAGAATAAATATACATCGCGTTCGATACCTGAAACTCTTAACATATCTTGGGCTTCTAAATATGTAGCATCACTCCAGCGAAAAACTTGTAATGCAATTTTATTTGAACCCTCTCTAAGATACTGAGTAATATTAAATTCAGCTGGTGTTTTTGATCCTTGTGAATAGCCAACTTCTTTTCCATTAATCCAAATGTACATTGCTGATTTTACTGCACCTAAATGAATAAATATTTCTCTTCCCATCCAAGTGTCCGGGATTGAAAAAGTTCGAATATAAGTCCCTACAGGATTATAATCATGGGGAACATTGGGCCAATTAGGTTCGAAAGGATATCGTTCATCTAAATAAATAGGGTGGCCATAGCCTTCAACTTCCCAGTTACTTGGAACTTTTATGTCATCCCAATCAGAATAATTATACTCCTCTTCGAAAAAATGAGTTGGTCGATCACTTGGTTTCCGTACCCAACTGAATTTCCATATTCCATTCAGTGAATGATAATACTGAGAATTATTATTTTCTCCATTCAAAGCATTTTCAATAGATTCAAATGGAAATAATGTAGCATGAGGGTCTTCCTTGTTTACATTAAAAACGGAATGGTCTTCCCAATAATTTGTTGACACTTGACCAAAAATGAAACTCATAGTAACCATTAGTACAACAATAAAAATTCTCATATATAATCCAATTTGAGTTCTAAAAAATCCAAAATTTAATCCAAGTATACAACATCTATACCACTAGTATTTCATTTAATCAAAGAATCAATGTTTCTTGAATTTACATAAGTAATTCAAAATGCTAAATATTGATGGACAATTATGTCATCAAAGTGAACAAATTGACATGTACTTATACTAAAGCGTAAACCATAGTTAGCTTATAATTAATCAATATTTTACAGCAGTTATGTAATAGAATAGAGAAATGCAACAAACGCTAAAGATTATAAGTGTAGGAATGAGAAAGATAATATAATTATTGAAAATAATAAATTGGCACATCTGTTGCATATACATGGTTTAATCCTAGATGAGGGGGATATAGTAACAAATTAATGTTAGTAAAATTATTTACCTACTAAACCATGAGGAAATAAAATGCAGAAAATTCTTACCATATTATTTTGCCTATTTGTCACTCAGACAATTTTTGCGCAAAATGGTTCAATTACCGGAAAGGTCATAGACGAAAATGGCCTGGGGCTTCCTGGGGCAAATATCATTGTTCTAGATACTGAATTAGGTGCCGCAACTGATACTGATGGAAATTTTACAATTCGAAATATTCCGTCTGGAACATATTCAATTCGCGCGCAATTTGTTGGATATGATAGTTTCACAATTGATAACATTGCCGTTGAAGCTGGTAAAAGTACGGAAGTAAATTTTGACCTAGTTTCGGGAATTATTGCTGGAGATGAAATAGTTGTTGTTGGATATGGAATTCAACAAAAAAGAGACGTTACTGGTTCAGCAACAAATATTGATGTTGATGATATTCAGAAAATACCAACCACTTCTGTTGGAAATGCTATTCAAGGAGCTGCAGCTGGTGTAAATGTTTCTCATTCTACAGGAGCACCTGGTGAATCACCGCAAATTATTATTCGTGGTACTGGTTCTTTAGGAGGAAATGATCCTTTATATATTGTTGATGGTGTTCCTACAAGAATTAATTATGTCAATCCAAGTGATATTGAATCTATCAATATTCTTAAGGATGCTTCAATGGCTGCCATTTATGGTTCAAGAGCATCTAACGGTGTTATAATAATTAACACTAAAAGAGGTAAAGTAAAAGGAAAGAATTCTGGTGAAATACAAGTAAGATATAGTTCTTACTATGGCGTAAATTCAATTGAAGAAGAATTCCCCTTTATCACAAATGCTGATGATTATGTTACAGTTGCAAGAAATGCATTGGATAATGCTGGTTTAACATATCCAGACGATCATTTTATTGCATTGTATGATGCTAATCCTTCTAGTTTGGCAAGCTCTGATTGGCAAAATGAATATTTTAGAAATGCAAATGAGCACAAGCATGACTTAAGCATTTCAGGTGGAGCAGACAATTTTAATTTTGCTGTAATGGGAATGTTTTCTGATATGGAAGGACTTGTAATTGGAACCGAAAATAAAAGAATGTCTTTAAGGTTAAACTCTGATTATAAAAAAGGCATTTTTAGAATTGGCGAATCGGTCTCTTTTGGACGATCAGAAGGCGGCGGTCGATATCAAGATGCTTATAGCTTTTATAAACTTACCAGAATTTCTCCAATAACTCCAATTTATGATAATACAGAATCTGGATTTGGGTCTCAAATGAATATTATTGGATTAGATAATCAAGGTGTTAATCCCATTTTACAAAACACACTAATTCAAAATACATGGGACAATATTCAAGTAATGTTATCGGGATATTTAGAAGTAGATATTCTAGAAAATCTAACATATACATTTAGGTTAAGTCAGAACATAAATAATAATTATAGTTTCTATTACTTCCCAAGTTATTACTCTAATGATATTGATAATACACCTTCTGCCGAAATGAGTGAAACCAGAAATCGTGAATATCATAATATCTTAGAATCTTTTGTTAATTACAATTTGGAAATTAGTGATCATAAGTTAGAAGCTATGTTAGGTTTCGCACAAGAAACAAAAGATTGGCGGTCAACTTATGGATATGCAAAAGGATTTGCTAGCAACGATCTACAAGTTTTGGGTGCTGGAGAAGCCTCAGATGATGCCAGCGGGTATGCTCTAGAATGGAAATTAAGATCATACTTTGGTAGGATAAACTATTCTTATTTGGATAGATACTTAGTTACAGTAAATATGAGACGAGATGGTTCTTCTAGATTTGATGAGGGAAATAGATGGGGTAACTTCCCTTCATTTTCTGCTGCTTGGCGATTAAGTAAAGAATCATTTTTTAATGTTTCATTCATTACCGATCTGAAATTGAGAGGTGGGTATGGTGAATTAGGATTGCAAGAATTTAATGACTACCAATATATTCCAAAAATTGAAATAGATCAAAATGGTAGGCTAAACTATCCATTTGGTGATGGAAGAGATCAAAGTATTTATATAGGTGCTAGATCGTTAAATTTTCCATCAACAGGTATTAAATGGGAAACTTCGAAAGAAACAAATGTTGGTTTAGATTTTGGACTGTTTAATGATAAATTAAGTTTAAATATGGATTATTATTTAAGAACATCGGAGGGAATTCTTTTTGAAGTTCCTATTCCACTTTCAGCAGGCGTAGTATCTCCACCTACTGTTAATAGTGCATCAATTGACAATAGTGGATTAGAATTAGCAATAAACTATAGAAACTTCGATAGTGATTTTAAATATCAAATAGCAGCTACAGTTTCAACCTACAGCAATGAAGTTACAAAAATGGGTGAATTTGGAGATGAATCCATCGTTGGTGGAGAGATTCACTGGGGATTAGAGAGTACTACAAAAACAGTTGTTGGTATGCCAATAGCTTCATTCTACCTTTATGAAACAGATGGACTATTTGCTAATCAAGCAGAAATTGATGCCTACGCAAAAAATGGTAATCTAATTATGCCTGATGCAATGCCTGGTGATCTTAAATATGTTGATATTAATGGTGATGGTATAATTACAGTTGATGATAAAAAATTTATGGGTGATGCTATACCTGATTTAGAATTTGGTTTGAATTTCAATGCATCTTATTCAAACTTTGACATAACACTTAATTTATTTGCCTCTCTTGGTAAAGACATGATAAATGGTGCAAGATGGTTGACAATGAATTCAGATAAATTCCACGCTATGCATGAAGATGTATTAGATTCTTGGACAGAAACGAACACAGATACAGAAATTCCAAGATTTGTTTATGGTGATGAAAGAAACTTGCAAGCATCTGATGTTTGGTTAGAAGATGCTTCATATTTAAGAATTAAGTTGTTAGAAATTGGATACACTATTCCTAAAAACCTAACCTCATCTTGGGGAATTGATGGCTTAAGAGTATATGTAGCTGCCGAAAACTTATTGACTATTACCGGATATAGTGGTTATGATCCTTCAATTAGTACTTATGAAGGCGGTAATATTTTTGATAGAGGTGCAGATAGATCCCCATTCCCGTTAGGCAGAAAATTTCTAACTGGTATTCAGGTAAACTTATAACAAAGAATTGGAGTATCAAAAATGAAAATAAAAACAATAATAACCTTATTCCTAATTGTGCTACTGTCAGCATTATTTGTTTCCTGTGATGAAGATTTTTTAGATGTTACTGATCCAAATAATCTGTCACCAGGCACATTCTGGAAAACAGAACAAGATGCTATTAAAGCAATAACAGCCACTTATGCTCTTTTCCAATATCAAGTTTGGGGTGGAAGATGGGGCTTTTATGAAATTGGCTATATGAATCTAGAATGCAGAAGTGATTTAATTTCACTATACGATATGTGGTCCCCCTTTGGTAATATGTCAAAATATGATGCGGATCCTACTTCATATGTGCTTAATGATTTTTGGTCATTTACATATCAAGGATTGTATGCTGCAAACCAGGTTATAGAAAATGTAAATAAAATAAATTCAACTGAAGAAGTGAAAAATACTTTTATTGGCGAGGCAAAATTCTTAAGAGCCTATGCACACTATTTATTGTTTACTAATTTTGGGAATATAATATTAAAAGAATCAATACCTGGTTCTTCAAATGAATATTATGGCAATCAAGCTTCTGAAGGAGATGTTTGGGCATTTATTGAGCAAGATTTAAGTGATGCAAAAAGTATGCTGCCAACTACTTGGGATAGCCAATGGTCTGGCAGAGCAACAAAAGGAGCTGCTACTACACTTTTAGCTAAAGCTTTATTATGGCAGGAAAAATGGGGCCAAGCTGAAACTGAATTAAGAGAAGTAGTTAGCTCTGGTCTTTATTCACTCCAAAGTGATTATGAAGGATTATTTAATGGATTAAATGAACATGGTAGTGAATCAATTTTTGAAATTAATTTTACTATGGATGAGTCGGGTGGACGAAATGAAAGAAATTCGTTCCCAGCTATGCAGACAGACTGGAAAATGTCAACACCAAATGAATTTATGAGAAGTCTCTATCTACAAGATACAACTTCAACCGGTGAATTAAGTAAACGTGTAACCGGATCATTAATTTATGAAGATCTTGCAACTGATAATTTAGATAATATTTCATGGAGAAAATACAGTCTTCATGATAGCGAGACGAATAATGGTTACAGTTTTTCACATTCGGGAACAAATTTAACTGTTTTTAGATATGCAGATGTTTTACTTATGTTAGCTGAAGCTATTAATGAATCTGGAAGCACTGGAGAAGCCGAAGGTTTTGTCAACGAAGTCAGAAATAGAGCTGAAGTTCAAGATATTTCAGGTATGAATCAGACAGATTTAAGAGAACATATTAGAAATGTTGAAAGACCATTAGAATTAGCCGCTGAAACCGGACGATTTTATGATTTAGTAAGGTGGTATCGAGATGGTGATCTACGTTCAATCTTAGTTGCTCATGGCCGTGAAGCTGGAGAAAATTTTGATAATAATAATGATCTTTATTATCCAATACCGGCTAATGAGTTGACTTCAAATCCAAATATTACTCAGAATCCGGGTTATTAATATTAGCTGTTGTACATGCAGCTTCCCTCATGACGCCTAAACTTTAATTAAGTTTGGGCGTTTTTATTTTAAAGATATCAAGAGATAGATTGATGTTAAATATATAGTGGAGTAGATTTGGTAATGATAGAAAATTTGCACGTGTGAATGTTATTCGAACCATTACCGTTACTTTCAATAACCTCTTTCTTTCCAATACAATTTTTTTACTAAATATGATGATAAAAGGAGTATAACTTTTCAGGATGTAACTAACTTTTAATCTAAGAAGCGATTGAGGTTGCCTATCAAAATTCAATGGATGTTGTAAAAACGAGAGATCCAAACATTGAATTAAAAGAAATTGTTACAACACTTATCTATTCTTCCTTATGAATTCTTGTACTAGAGATTCTGTGAAAAAGGTGTGTTAGTACAATTAAAGAAATCACACCGAGTAATACAAGAATAAGAGGAGAAATTTTTTGGAAGCCCCAGAGAATAAATAATATTCCTGAAACCAATGCAACGCTTATTGCATATGGGATTTGTGTATTTACATGATCCATATGATCTGATCCTGAAAAGATGGATGATAATACTGTAGTATCAGAAATTGGAGAACAATGATCACCAAAAATGGCTCCTGAAAAAACAACGCCAGCCATAACTACTGAAATAGAAACATCATTGGTCATTTGATAAGTTAGTGGAATTGCTATTGGTGTAAGAATAGTCATCGTGCCCCATGAAGTGCCAGTGGCAAAAGAGATAATTGCACCTAGAATAAATATAATAACCGGGAGGAATCCAAAATTTATTGAGTCACCAATTATTTTTATTAAATACTCAGCCAATTTCATATCCAAAGTAATACTACCTAGGCTCCATGCTAAAACAAGAATGGCACACGCAAGTAACATTAGCTTCATACCATCAAGAATCGTTTCCATTACTACTTTGATAGTCATTAATCTATATACAAAGGCTATAACAACACCTGTTAACATCATAGCAAAGGAACCCCATAATAAACCTTTAGCCGGGTCAGCTCTTTCAAGGATTTCAATTATCGTACGTCCCTCACTTCCAGTAATCCAGAATCCAGCTAGTGTCACGACTGTCAATGAAAGGATTGGTAGAAACAATGTTATCAACATAGGCTTGGTGTCATTTTCTTCACCAAGTTCTTTGGAAACATCCATTAAAGGAATTGCTCCATCTCTCATTACTTTACCAGTAGTTGTAGCTCTGTGCTCAGCTTTGAACATAGGTCCAAAATCTTTCTTTGAAATAATTATGATTCCAACCATAAGAACAGCAAGGATACTATAAATATTAAATGGAATACTTTGAAGATATGCTGAAAATGCAGATACGCCTTCAATTCCAGCAGCTGTAATTCCTGTGTGAATCATTCCAATCTGAAAAGCAATCCAGTCAGAAATTAGAAAGGTTGATATCGGAGCAGCAGTCGAATCAACAATGTAGGATAGTTTTTCTCTGGATATTTTTTTAGCTGTAAAAATATCTCTAAATACATTACCAACTATAGCAGCATTTACTCCATCATTAAAAAAAATAATGAATCCTAAAAACCATGCACCTAAACCAGCTTGTTTTTTTGTCTTAATTCTTGTGCTGGACCAATTTGCAAGAGCTTTACTTCCACCTAGTCTCCAGATAAATGCAACTCCAGAACCCATAAATAAATTGAAGAGTAATAATCTCGCGTTCCATTCATCTGACATTGAACCAATCAAAGTATCGAGTGAATACTCAATAGCACTAAATGGATTGCCACTAACAATAATTAAGCTTCCTATAAATACACCGACAAACAATGATAGTAAAACTCTTTTCGTTAAAAAGCATAAAAGAATTGCAACAAAAGGTGGTATTAGTGAAAGTATTCCATAATCCAAAATTTATAGGTTCTCCTCAATAGTAATTGATTAAAATATGCAAAAGTTTCAGACAAAAATGAATAACCTTCTCTGGTTGGAGAAGGTTATTGTAATAATAGTTAAAGCAATAAACTGTACACTTACTATTTCATGTGTTTCTTTTTATATAATCTCCACGTGATCGCCCATTTTTTTGGATCATCGTACCATGAATGATCGATCTTATGTACAACACTATTGTGCGGAGCAGTTTTTACAATTTTAGGATTCGTATATGCTTCATTTGCAATATGTGTTAATGCATTTACATATTCATCTAGTTCATCTTTAGAATATGCTTCAGTTGGTTCAATTGTAAAAGGTTGCTTGACTATAAATGGATGATGACTTGACCATAAATGAAATCCAAAATCAGCCATTCTTAATGTTACATCCTCAGTTGTTACACCTGTATCTTTGTGAAGTTTTTCCCAACTGTAACGAACTTGTTCAATTCTGTGTTTATCTGCTGCATAGGGAGCTCTTGCACCTTTTATTTTTTTAATTTTATTGAGAAGATAATTATTATTTAAAACTGCTATTTCTGCAGCTTCTCTCAATCCTTGAGCGCCTAGACTCATAATCCATGCATAAGCTTTTAGTACAACAGGGAAGACAGTAGGGAAGGAACGAACCTTACCAATTGAGTGCTTAATTTTATTATTTGTAGAATATTTTTTGCCATCAAATTCTACAGTTGGTTTAGGTAAGAAATCGTATAATTTTTCTACAACTCCTAATGCACCTGTAGCAGGTCCGCCACATCCATGAGGAGTAGCAAATGTTTTATGTAAATTAAAAAAGCACATGTCGAAACCTGCTTCTTTTGCACGCGTGATTCCTAAAATACCATTAGCGTTAGCCTGATCATAACAGCATAATGCCCCAGCCTTATGTGCAATATTAGTTATTTCATTTATATTTGGATTAAAAATACCAGTATCTTCTGGGTTAGTAATAAATAGGGCAGCAGTTCTTTCTGATATTGTTTCTTTCAATGACTCAATATCTGGCAAACCTGTTTTTGGATCATGATAAATCATTTTAACTTTATAACCTTTTACTGCAGCTGCTGAATAATCAGAAGGATGTGAAAATATCGTAGTTATTACTTCATCTCTTTGATCAGCTTCACCCTTTACTTCAAAGTACTTTTGCACCATTGAAGCCATAGTTAAAATTGCTGCAGAACCCGAGGGAGGTTGAAAGGAGAATTTGTCTAAACCAGAGACTTCTCTTAGAAAAAGATCCAATTTGTAAATTACTTCTAGAGCACCCTGCAGTGTACTATCATTTTGATCTGGGTGAAGGGCTGAAGCTTTGGATGAATTAGCTAATACTTCGTTAATTTTTGGATTATACTTAATTGTACAAGTCCCTTGACCAATGTCTATATTAAAATCAGCCCCAAGTGTTTGTTGCGATAATCTTAAGAAATGTTTGAGTACTCTCATTTGACTAATTTCAGGTAATGCTGGAGTTTTTTTTCTTCTCATGTTCTTAGGAATCAAGCTTACTCCATCACCGACTGATTTTTCTATAGAATCTGACGCTTTAGGTGGAATTAAACCTCTTTCGTTGGGACTATCTAATTCAAATATAATTTGTTCATCCCATTTTGCCTGATGAAATTTTCTTAATTTTGATTTTATATTTTGTTCCATTCTATATTCCTTATAAGTATAATTTTTAGATAAGAATTTGTTTTAATGTATCTACCAATTTATTAATGTCTTCTTCAGAATGTGTTTCTGTTATACAAAACAGAGCACTTTCACCAAGTTCTGTGAATACATTTGATAAATCCTTACCTCCAAATATTCCTTTTTTCAATAATTGGGCATTTATATACTTAACAGTTTTGCCAGTTTTATTGAAATCAACAACAAATTCTTTGAAATTTGTAGAAGTAAATTTAGGGGCTTTAACTCCTTTAACGTTATTCAATTTATTAGCTGCAAATTGTGATTTTTGTAAAATTGTTTTACCAACTTCATACATCCCTTTTGGGCCCATTAACGATAAATAAACTGCAGCAGTAATTCCCCATAATGCTGAAGCTGTTCCAACAAATTCTTTTCCTTCTTCTCTATTTCCAAATGAAGTTCTGTCGTCATAAAGTACATCTCCAAAACCCCACTCCCCGTTAACTTCAGTTTTCGAGATTCCAAATAATCTTGAAGGATATTCTTGAATAATTTTTTCATCATCTTTTGATGCAATAAAACCTCCATTCGCACCACCATAGGCCATATGCATACCTAGAGATTGAATTTCTCCACAAGTTATATCAGCACCATAATTACTTGGTGTTTCTAAAACACCAAGCGAGATTGGATCGCAACCAACCAACATTAAAGAACCATTTTTCTTTAACATCGAACTTATTTCTTTACCCTGAGTTTCAATAAATCCAAGATATGATGGATTCTCAAAATAAAATCCTGCAATGTCCTTATTTAGTTTATTCTTCAAATCAGATAAATCTAGTTGACCTGTTTTTTTATCATGATCAACAAATTCTATATTCAGCATAGGATGACAATAATTCTTAATCACAAGTAATCTATCTGGTGAAATATATTGTGAAATAAGAACAGTATTTCGTTTGGTAATTCTTTGCGCCATTCTGCAAGTTGTACTTGCTGCTTGTGCCCAATCGAAAGTTGGAACATTTACTACATCAACATCTAGGAGCTCTGCCATCAAACTTTGATATTCGAATAGTGACTGAAATCTTCCATGATCTTCGTATGGTTCTCCTGCGTATGCTGTTAAAAATTCTGACCGATGATTAATTTCATCGCAAATTGCAGGTACATAATGAGGATAACAACCACCGCCTAAAAAGCTGATATTTTCATCGCATGATTTGTTTTTATTTAATATACTTTCTACATGTCGTTTTAATTCAAATTCTGATGTCAAAGGATCCGGAAGATTCATTGCTTTTTTTAGTCGTAATTTTTTTGGGATATCCTGGTATAATTCTTCAACGCTCTTTACACCAATTTCCTTCAGCATTTGTTTCTTGACTGAGGGAACTGAATTTGGTATATAGGGGTGAACGTAGTTCCTATTGCTACTCATATTTATCTCCAATAATTATTATTCGTTTATTTTTCTAAATACAATAACAATAAGTGTGCCGCCGACCAGCTGAAATGATTAACTTTTAATCCATTCCCATTCCGTGGATCATAATTTTCTCTGATGGGTAAATTCGAATTTTTTAATCCTTCCAATTTGTCAAACAATTGCTCAGTAAAATTATCTGCTATTTCATTGTATCCATAGTTTTTTAATCCCTTAATTGCAAAGTAGGCTTGATCTAACCATACAGGACCTCTCCAATAACCGCTCATATATTTTTCGTCATCTGCCGAAACAGTGGGGAATGGAATAAACGTGGCAAATTTAGATGTATCTAAAATTATTTCTTTAACTCGTAAAGCATGAGATGGCTCAGCTACACCAGCCCATAGAGGTATCCATCCTTCTGGTCCTTGAGTCTTAATGAATGACTTATCAGTGACATTTATGTCATAATAAAAGCCATTTTTTTCATCATACATTTTTTGATTAATTAAAAATTTTAATCTTTCCGCTTCAGATAAAAAATTGTTTTCATCTTCCTTTTTGAGTAGCACCTTTGCAATTTTTGCAAGGTATCCTTTTTCCGCGTAAAGATAGGAGTTAAGATCAACCGATTCTTGATTAATAGACCAGGCACGATCATTATTTTTTAACATTACAGCATTATCAAATCTAACTGCATCGTCCATTCCACTTTCCCACATGGCCGAAACTAATTCCTTATCTGTTCCTCCATATTCACATAGGCCATTCTGATCATGATCTCGGTTTAAATACCACCACTCATGATATTTTATAAGTTTAGAATACATTTCATTTAGAAAATCTTTATCATTTGTTTCTTCAAAAATTCTCCAGACAGCCCAAGCAGCTAATGGTGGTTTTGTATCTCGCCAATTATCTTCTGTTGAGTCTGCGTATATAACATCTGGTATCATTCCATATTTATCTTGACGAGCAAACATTACACGTATCTGATTTTTTGCCAACTCTGGATTAAAATGTGCAACTCCTACAGCATGTTTCCATGAATCCCACGCCCAAAAACCATTAAAGTACCACACAGCATAAGACGGAATAATTCCATCATTTTCTAATGCTCCAATTCCTGTTCGCCAATTGTTTGTAAGAGTAGAAATGCATTTGACAGCAATCTGAGTATATTCATCATTCTTTGACCAAATGGAGTTTGTCATTAATCCATTAGTTAAATAGGAATTCCATCGGTCTCTGTTGGAAACTAACAATTTTTTCGAATTTTTAAATGCTGTTTGTATTAATTCAATTTCCTGTCCAAACTGCTGATCACCGTAATCCATTGAATAAACAACGGTATTATTATAATTCCCACCAGCTTCTACTGATATTTTATTTGCAGAATTTTTATAGATGCTATCATTTATAATTTCACTTTCTCCGTTACTAAAATTCACAATATATTTCATATCATCTTTTTTAAGATCAATAATTATATTGTCATTTTCTTTTAGTAGAGTTGCAGGCAGATTAAAAACATCTCCAACCCATTCAATTTTTAAATCAATTATTTGAGTTGACTGATTTATGATATCTAGAGAGATCATAGAAGAATATTTTGATATGAAAATTAGATTAAGACTAAGTGATAAATCACCAAACTGATAGTTCTGATTTAATCTTCCGGGATAATAATTTAAAGAAATCTTATCAGCCTTCTCCAAAGCAATATATTTCTTATTGGTAGCATCATATAATTTTACCTTACTCAATCCTTTACTTAACCACTCTCCGTGAGTCATTAAAAATGGACCAGAAAATGAACCAAGCGATGATGGAACATTTGTGTCTGGTAATGCAAATCCATACCAAGCACCCAAATCGGAAAAACAAAACGAATCCCAATCAACTGATTGGTTTGGAATATTCATTACATTTAATAAATTGCCATAATTCTCTGGGCTAATAGATATATTTTCTTCTTTATCATTATCACAAGCAGAAAGAGCAAAAATAAATATTGCATATGATATTATTAGACAAAAGAAACGTAACCTTCTTGATTTCATTTAAAACTCTCAATTTTATTTTCAGTTGGTATTAAGCAATTCCTCCGCCATCAACAATAATATTAGCTCCACTTATCCATGAAGACATATCACTAGCTAAAAAGAGTACCACATTTGCAACATCTTCAACTGTTCCTAATCTGGCTAATGGTCTCTCCGAGCATTCTGCTTTATATTTTTCATCGTATGTGCCCCCAAGTTGTTCACACTCACTTTGTAGCATTGGTGTATCAATATCACCTGGACAAACAGTATTAACTCTAATATTATCTTTGCCATGATCAATACACATAGCTCTAGTCATATTTAGTGTTCCACCTTTCATTGCACAGTATGCTACAGCATTTTCTCCTCCTCTAAATGACCAACCGGAACCAGTATTAATTATGCTTCCCCCACCATTTTTTTGCATACATGGTATTACAAATTTTGATAGTAAATACTGGCCTTTTAATGAGACATTCAGAGCCAAATCCCATTCTTCAGGTTCAAGGTCTACAGCATTTTTTCGAATAGCTATTCCAGCATTATTAAAAAGAATATCAATTTTACCGAAGGCTTCTATGGTTTTATCTGCAGCATGTTTACAATCATTTTTGTCCGTAACATCACATTTAATAAAAATTGCATCACCACCACTTGCTTCAATATCCTTAACTGCTTGAAATCCTAACTCTTCGTTAATGTCAAGAACCACAACTTTGGAACCCAACTCAGCTAATCTTTTTCCTGTCCCAAGTCCAATACCAGAAGCCCCACCACTAATTATTGTGACTTTTCCTTCTAGCGATAGTAATTTTTCTGCAATTTTTGAAATATTCAATTTTGTTTTCTCCATATATTTTTGTTAAAAATATTAAATAGTGTATAACAGTTATTGTGCCACACAAAAATAAATCATAACTTTTTTAATTATTTGCTAAATATGGTCTTTAACTATTTGGATTGAGTTATTCTTGAAAATTTAAAGGACGATTTGAAAATTATAATTAATAATTCTTTTAAATCTATGTGACATAAATGACATCATAAAATATATTATAAATCGAGCATATCCTTCAAACGTGGATTATCTTTCATTTCAGCAATCTTTCTTTGAACCTGACGAAGAGATAATCCTAGAATTTCAGCAGCATCCTGTTTATTACCATTAGTGTGTGCTAATACTCTAATTACATGTTCTTCGGAATTTTCTTTTAATGATTTTAAATTAAATTCATGTGCAGGCGAATCTACATTTAATTCTGATCCAAGATTGGTAGGAAGGATTATATTTTTATTTGAGAGAATTACTGCATTTTCAATTATTTGCGAAAATTCTCTAATATTGCCGGGATAAATTTTCTTAATTAAAAATTCTATTGCTTCAGGAGTAATGTTTAGATTAGGTTTATTATACTTTGATTTGAAAATGCCAAGGAAATGATTTGCAAGAATTGGAATATCTACAGATCTTTCATGAAGAGGTGGAAGATGTACTTGAGCAGATTTTAATCTGTATAATAAGTCCAATCTAAATTTCCCATTTTTACAAGCTTCATTGATGTTAATATTTGTTGCAGAAACAATTTTTACATTAATAGGATAAGCTCTATTTTCCCCTATTGGATAAACCAATTTGTCTTCCAAGACTCGAAGTAATTTTGCTTGCTGGTTCAGAGGTAGTTCTCCAATTTCGTCTAAAAAAAGAGTTCCATTATTAGCTTGTCTGAAATATCCAACATGAGCTTTATTGGCTCCGGTAAATGCTCCTAGTGAATGTCCGAAGAACTGACTTTCGAATAATGATTCTGGGACTGAAGCAACATTTACGGGAACAAATGGACCTTTTGGAGCCCATAGTTTATGAATTCCCCTTGCAAACAATTCCTTTCCTGTTCCGGATTCTCCGGTTATCATTATTGGATTTCCGCTGTTTGCCATAACTTCTGTAAATTGGAACAGATTTATAATCTTAGAAGATTTTGTAACTATTGATTTAAAAACCGGATTAACTTCAACTGTTTCTCCATTTGATCCGTTTTGGTATAAAGAGGTTAATAAACCTTTTCTTTCATATGCTCTGTTAATTGCTAAAATAAGTCTTTCTGGTTCAACCGGTTTAACCAAATAATCGTAAGCTCCAATTTTTACGGCATTAACCGCAGTTTGGAGATCATCAACAGCAGTAATCATAATAAATTCGGTATCGGATTTGTGAGGTTTAGTTGTTTCTAGAATTTCTAATCCATCAGTTTCAGGCATCATTAAATCAAGTAACACAATATCATAATTATTCTTTTTAATTTTATCAATCGCTGAAACTCCAGAATTGCATAAATCTATATCAGTTATTCCTTCTCTCTTTAGAATTCTTTTGTGTGAATTTAATGCTTCCTGCTCATCGTCTACAATTAGTATTTTCATAATTTTTATCTGCTAAGAGAAATTAGAATTTTATTTATTTCAATAATTATTTCTTTATCAGTTGATGAACTAACAACTTTAATGCCATGCTTTTTTAGTCCATTAGAAGATAAGTTATCATTTTTAAATATTATAAGTTCGAATAGTGGATTAAACTCCAATAACTCTTTTGCTAATTGTGAAATATTTTCAACGATACTGCCATTTATTAACAAGATGTCTATTTCCGGATGAGACCTTAAGTATTCACATAGTATTTTTGTACTTGACAAATGACTCATAGTTTGCTTGCTCTCTCCTAAAAAGCAAACAATATCTTCTTTAAATATTGAATTATCATTATCAATACATAACATTCGTGAGTTTAAAATAGCTAGATGCCGATTTTTAATTGGGAGATACAACTTAAATATTGTTCCTTTCCCAACAATTGAGTGTACATTGATAATGCCATTGTGTTTAGTAATAATTTCTTGTGAAATTGATAAACCAAGACCTGTTCCGCCATCTTCATGTCGGGTTGTAAAAAATGGATCGAATAACTTTGGAATTATTTCATTTGGTATTCCTTGCCCATTATCACGGATTTCAATGTAAATTGCACCTAATCTATCAATAATTTCAGTTTTAATTCGTAATTCGCTTTTGTTTTTTTTCCGTATCGCTTGAATAGAATTAACTATAAAATTAATAAATACTTGTTCCAGCTTTTGAAAATCTCCAAGAATGTTGGGGAGATTTTTCTCTAGATCTAAAGTAAACTTCCCAAAAGATTTATCTATTTTGGACTGGATGATTTTTAAAGAGGATACAAGTACTTTGTTAATTGAAATTTCCTCGATCTTATCTACATCAGCCTTAGAAAATCCTTTTAAATTTGAAACAACATTGTTAATCCTTTTCGAACCAACCTTTATGGAATCTATCAATTCAACCATTTCATTTGTTAAATCAGAATAAAAATTTTTATCATATTCATCGTGAGTATTATTCGAAATATAATCTTCAATTATTGGTTGAAACAATTTCCAAGATTTTTCCAATAGAGATATATTTTGGACAACAAAGTTATTTGGATTATTAATTTCGTGAGCAACGTTTGCTACTAATTCACCTAATGATTTTAATCTATCAGCAAGTATTACTTGTTGTAATCTTTTCTCAGATTCTATTTTTAATTTCTTTCTTTCTGTAATGTTTTTAGCTATAAAAACAACCCCAACAAAATCGTTTAATTCATCAAATATTGGTAGAGAAGAAGTAGAAAACGTTTTCCCTAGACTTTGGTATTCGACTTCCTTTGTGTGAGGTTTTAGATCTAGAATTGTTGCTCTTGCCGGGCATGTATTGCAGTGACTTTCCCCAATGTTATACAAATTTGTACAAAAAACACCTTCAGGATTGTCAGCAAACGTATCATATTCTTTCAAGGCAGCTTTATTTAATCGTTTTATTTTTAGATTTTTGTCAAGAATAATTATTACTTCTTCAATTGCGTCAAAAGTACGCTGCCAATCATCATTTATTATTTGAAGTTTTTGAATTACACTATCATTTTCATCAAATGAATTTATTACTTGATTTAGTTTTTCAATCACTTTATTCTCATATATTTTTATTATTCAAATATGATTGTAATTTACAAATATCTAACCAAATTCTATATTATTACAAATTTGTAATAGGATCAAGTCAAACTTTCTTAACTATAAACCAGCAGGAGGTTAGTAATTAATTTCACAAAATTTACTCAGAAGTTCTAGTGCTTCTATAAGCTTATCTGACTTTACAAGTAGATAATCAGTATTAAATGTTGAAATTGTAAAAATGCTGATATCTTTATCAGCTAGTGGTTTTGATAAGGATGCTATTACTCCAGTTAATGAAAAATCAATAATACCATCTACCTTTATGGCCTTCCAGTCTTTTTCTGATTTGATATCATTAGGAACAAGTCTTTGTGGACAAACTATTGAGAGTTCGTCAATTGTTTTTGTAATCGATAGAAAAATGTTATTCTGAGTCCATTCTGGAATTTTTGCTTCACTGTTAAATTGACAAATTGCCATTTTAGGCTCAAGTACAGACAAACTAAGTTTTAAATCTTTCATTTATTCTAATGGCTGAATTACGAATTTATTGAATTGAATGAGCCCTTATACTGAAGAGCCTGCTTTACATGAGCCAAATGATGGTTTGAATGCCATGCATATATTCCAATATTTTCTGCAATATTTATTGTTTGATTTCCTTCTGGATGAACAAATTCCAAATCCAATTGTTCATCATCCAAATTTCTTAGTAAATATGTCCATTTCTTATGTAATGCAGTTAAAAGCATTAGTGAATCTTCAATATTGTTTGAAATAGAATCTGATAGCTTAGCCCATCGATCTTCAAAATATGGTTTAATAATAGGTTTCTTTTCTGTAAGTGTAAGTTTAAATCTTATTAGACTATTCATATGGCTATCAGCACAGTGATGCACAACTTGTTTGATAGTCCAACCATCTGGGCGATATTTCCAGTTTAATTTCTCTAAATCAAGGTTCTCAGTTAATTCTTTCAATTCATTTGGAAATTTTTCTATATCATTAATCCAATTATCAACTATAGATTTATCAATATTTGCTGGCTTAATAAATTTTCCAATAGGGAATTTTAATTTATTTATGTCTACTACATGCATTACAACCCCTCTAACCGGCTAACTTCTTTAGTATTTTGACTAATTTATTTGTTCTAAAATAATTGCTCATTTTCTAAATTTTCTCAAGATTATTTTTTGTCATATCATTTATTTTATCTCCGGTATTCAAAGTAGCACTTGGTTCGAAAAGCATTACTGAAACTTCTTTTTCAGCTACTGGTCTGTGTTCTACACCCTTTGGAACAACGAGAAATTCGTTCTCATGTAGTTCAACAACTTTATCTTTAAATTCCATTGTAAATTTTCCTTTTGCAACGAAAAACATTTCATCTTCATTCTCATGTTTATGCCAAACAAACTATCCTTGAAACTTTACAAGCTTAACATACTGTTCATTTAGTTCGCCAACAATTCTGGGATTCCAATGATCAGAAAAACAGGACAGTTTTTTCTCAATATTTATTTTCTCTAAATTCATATAGAATAATTATGTTGCACAAAATTTTTAATGATAGTTAAAATCATGATTTTACCACAATATATTCCGTTAAGTTTGAATTTAATATTTTGGTTAGCTCTACTTCATTTCCTGTTGTTGTTTCACAAAATAAAAATCCAAAGAAATGATATTCTTTGAAATTAATCTTTCTTAGAATAATGGGATTTTCAAAATCCGCCATTAATCGATCATAGTCAAAGTATTCTATTTCATCTTCGTGAAGTCCAGAATTATTATCTAACACAATAATGCTATATATTTTATCCTTTCGTTGCTCAAGAATATTTTCCCAGTTGGGTTTAAAATTACTTAAGAAATATTCGTAAGAATTAAATCCATAAGCATACCAAGATAAATCACCGGTGGTGCACCAACCACCAAATCTCAAGGGATTAACCTCAATTGGAATTATATCTCCATTCTCATTAATTCTTATTTCAACATGAGCTGGAAAATTCTTCAATTTTACTTTCTCTCCAATAATCTTTAAAAATTGAAAAATCTGATTATAGTACTTTTCAATTATATTTTTTGATGTAGAATAAACTCTATCGTTTACATCATCTTTTGAAGAGAAAAGATGATGAAGAATATTTAAGATAACTGGTTCACCTTCTGTATTATAGTAGCAATCAATTGCATATTCATCTCCTTCTATACACTCCTCAATAATAAACTCCGAAGTGTCAATAACCTCCTTGGGATATAAATTATTCAGTTTTTCAATATCATTATTGATTGTTGTTAATACTTGCTCCCATTTATCGAGGCCATCAACTTTGTGTACGCCAAGACTAAAAAAACCTACTGCAGGTTTTATTATAAATGGAAATTTTATATCCTCAATATTTATTTGACTCAGTTTATCAAAACTGACTGCTTTAAAATAATAGTGAGGAAAATAATCTTTTAATAGTTCTCTAAATTTTATCTTGTTTTTGAAAATGTTTATCTGTGAAGGAAGTTTAGATTTCCCTAGATTTTTTTCTATCCAACTTATAGCATTTTCAGAATTTGTGTAAATTGGATGGTTGGGATTTATACTAAACAAGTTTTTAATTTTTTCTTCAGATATCCAGTTTAGTGAATCATTTGCTAAAATTCCTTTTGCTTCATCCGTTGCAACTATAGTCAATTGCTTTTCTTCTATTGTTTTTATCAAAAAATCCGATGCATAGGGTTTGTCAATTAAAATCATATCTTGTCAATTGTTGTGTTTGATAGTTATTTGATTATGTATAAATATACTAAATCAATATCTAAGTAATATGATTGCACTTTGCTTTATTGTCTAAAAAAATTAAATGACAAGTAAATCGATTCCAATATTCTTTGGTTTTGTTGTACCAATCAAATTTAATAAGGACAAAAAAGTAATACTAAATTTTGATGTTGAAGGTTCGTAATGTTTTTGTTAAATATCTAATAAAAATGAATGTTATGATGAATGCTAATAGAACAACTATTTTTCTAATAATAATCAGCATGATCTTCATTTCGTGTAAAGATAGTCCAACTGAAAGCAATTCTTTATCATTCTACGAATGGCCAACTTCAACTCCTGAAGAACAGGACTTAAATTCAGTTCAATTAGATTTAGCATTTCAGGAAGCCGAAAAGAGACCACATATATACAGCATTGTTGTAATTAGAAACGGAAAATTAGTTGCCGAAAAATATTATCATTCTTACAGCAAGTCTTCTTCTTTTAACATAAGATCTGTGTCAAAAAGTTTTCTTTCTGCAATGACTGGAATTGCCATAAGGGATGGTATAATTGAAGGACTTAATGAAAAGGTGCTGGATTATTATCCAGAGTATGTTACACAAGATTTAGATAACAGAAAATTTAACATTATTGTTGAGCATTTATTAACAATGAAGGGTGGAATTGAAAGTGAACATAACAACTATATAACTTTATATAATTCATCAAACTGGATAAAAGAAACTATTGAGTTTCCTTTGCTTTATAATCCAGGGGAAAGATTTAGTTATAACACTTTTTTGACCCACATTCTATCAGGAATAATTACCAAAGCATCAAAGATGACGACACTTGAATTTGGGCAAAAATATCTTTGTGACCCAATGAAAATAAACATACAAGATTGGCAACAGGGACCACAAGGAATCTACTTTGGTGGTAATAGCATGTACTTTACCACTCGTGATATTGCTAGACTTGGATATCTATACTTGAATAATGGAATGATTGATAGCAATCAAATTGTGCCTGAGGAATGGGTTGCTAAATCACTAACAAATCACCGACCTTCACCAGGTGGGAATTGGGGTGAGCTTAAAAATATTGGTTATGGATATTTATGGTGGCTAGGTGAAATGAAAGGATACAAAGCGTTTATGGCAATAGGTTATGGTGGTCAGTTTGTAATTAATTTCCCAGCTCTGAATATGATTGTAGCAACAAATTCGGATGCTTATATAAATACTTGGGAAGAGGCTGATCAAAATGAAAGATCAGTTCTTGATGTTGTGGCAAATTATATTTTACCAGCAGTAACAGAGTAAAATTCAGACCAAAAGAGGGCTATAAATATTATTGAATATAAAAAGAAAGGCACCTACGAATAGATGCCTTTAAGGATTTAAGAAAGTAATATTCAGCTATTCTTCAATAGTGCTAAGATCACCCTCGGGTAATCCCTGAGCCCTTGCCTTTAAAACTCGTCTCATTATTTTCCCACTTCTGGTTTTTGGTAGTGAGTCGACAAAGGTTATTGTTTCCGGCTTAGCAATCGGTCCCATTTCATGGCCAACATGATCTCTTAGACTTTTTTCAAGAGCTGCGTCACCAGTTAAACCAGCTTTCAATATCGCATAAGCATGAATAGCATTTCCCTTTAATTCATGTGGCAAAGCAATAGCAGCAGCTTCAGCAACTTGAGGGTGACTCACCAAAGCGCTTTCAATTTCAGCAGTACCTAAACGATATCCGCTAACTTTAATTACATCATCAATTCTTCCAATTATCCACACATATCCATCTTCATCAATACGTGCCGAATCCCCGGCTTTGTACCAACCTTGTTTTTCATAATCTTTCCAGTAAGTATCAACGTATCTATCTGGATCACCCATAATTGTTCTAGCCATTCCTGGCCAAGGACTTTTAATAACTAACTTACCTTCTTCGCCTGGTTTAACAGAGTTTCCTTTATCATCAATTACATCAATTTCATTTCCGAAGAAGGGCTTAGTGGCGGAGCCCGGTTTAAGAGGAGTTATTGGAAGAGGGGTAATCATAAATCCACCTGTTTCGGTTTGCCACCATGTATCCATAATCGGACATTTATTATCTCCGATGACATTATGATACCACTTCCAGGCTTCAGGATTAATCGGTTCACCAACTGAACCTAATAATCTAAGTGAGCTAAGATCATGCCGCTTTGGCCATTGATCTCCAAATCTCATCAAACCACGGACAGCAGTTGGAGAAGTGTACAAAATTGTTACTCCGTATTTTTCAATAATCTGCCACCATCTATTTGGATAAGGATGATTTGGAGCTCCTTCGTACATCATTATGGTTGATCCGTTAATAAGTGGGCCGTAAACAATATAACTGTGACCCGTAATCCAACCAGGATCGGCAGCACACCACCATCTATCTTCGTCTTTTATATCAAATACCATTTTGTGTGTTGTTGCAGTATAGACAGAATAGCCACCGTGAGTGTGGACTAGCCCTTTTGGTTTGCCGGTTGTTCCTGAAGTATAAAGTATGAATAATAAATCTTCAGCATCCATAACTTCGGTTTCACATTTTGTATTTGCAATGGGTAATGAAGCTAAATCATGATACCAAAAATCTCTATCGTTCTCCATGAAAACATCGTGCCCGGTTCTCTTAACTGTAATACATGCTTCAATTGTTGGCGATCTGCTAATTGCTTCATTCACAATTCCCTTCAGATCATTTACTTTACCTCTCCTCCAACCGCCATCAGCTGTAACCAAAACTCTACTTTGAGCATCGGCAATTCTTTCGGCAAGTGCTTCCACACTAAAACCACCATACACAACACTATGACCAGCTCCGATTTTTGCACAAGCTAACATTGCGAAAACAAGTTCCGGTATTTGGGGCATGTAGATAGTTACAATATCTCCCTTTTTGACGCCCATACTTTTTATAATGTTAGCAAACTTTGTTACTTCTCTATTTAATGCATGGTAAGAATAAACCTTTACATCACCCGGCTCGCCTTCCCAAACAATAGCAATTTTATTTCTTCTCCAAGTTTTAAGATGTCGATCAATAGCATTTTGAATGATGTTTGTTTTAGCTCCAACGAACCATTTATAAAAAGGTTTGTTGCTATCATCTAAAACTTTATCCCATTTTTTATACCACTCAAGATTTTTTGCCTGTTCTGCCCAAAAGCCTTCTCTGTCTTCAATAGATTTTTTGTACAACTCATCGTACTCTTTGACATTTGCGTTTTCTACAACGGAATCAATTGGATTATAAATTGTATTTGAATCTGTTTTATTATTATTATCCATTTACTTATTCCCTCCCAAGTTTTTGATTGGCACAAATATTTGGTGCAAAATAATAAAAAAACACTAAATATCTTTAATTAGTTTCTGGATTGTAAATAACAAAGGTGGTGAGAAAATATTTGTTTTGGATAAAAATATGGTGCTTAGTACAAGCACCATATTTATTAAAAAATGAGACTTAACTACCTAATGTGGCAACCATAACTGCTTTAATAGTATGTACTCTATTTTCAGCTTCATCAAAGACAATGGAATGTTCTGATTCAAAAACATCTTCTGTAACTTCAAGTCCATCTAAGCCAAACTTTGTAAAAATATCTTCACCAACTGTTGTTTCTCTATTGTGAAAAGCCGGTAAACAATGCATGAATTTTACATTTGGATTGTTTGTAAGTTTAATTGTATCCATATTTATTTGATAAGGTTTTAGGAGTTTAATTCTTTCTTCCCAAACTTCGGCAGGTTCGCCCATAGATACCCAAACATCGGTGTATAGGAAATCAGCATCTTTTACACCTTCTTCAACATCTGAAGTTAATGTTATTTTAGCGCCTGAACTTTTAGCAATTTTTTTACACTTTTCAACTAATTCTTCATCGGGCAAATTTTCTTTTGGTGCGCAAAGTCTAACATCCATTCCCATAATTGCTCCACCTACCAATAAAGAATTTCCCATATTATTTCTGGCGTCACCTAAATAACAGAATGAAATCTGTGATAATGGTTTATCACTATGTTCGATCATTGTTAAAAAGTCAGCGAGAATTTGAGTTGGATGATATTCGTTTGTTAAGCCATTCCAAACAGGAACTCCGGCGTACTCTGAGAGTTCTTCAACAACACTTTGTCCGAATCCTCTATATTCAATACCATCATACATTCTTCCCAATACTCTTGCAGTATCTTTCATTGATTCTTTATGCCCAATTTGTGAACCACTCGGTCCAAGATAAGTAACACTGGCGCCCTGATCAAATGCAGCAGTTTCAAAAGCACATCTTGTTCGTGTGGATGATTTTTCAAAAATTAGCGCAATATTTTTGCCGGATAAGGTAGGTTTTTCATATCCACCATATTTTGCATCTTTTAAATTTTTCGAAAGATCGAGAAGAAACTTAATTTCTTCTTGTGTATAATCAAGCAATTTTAAAAAACTTCTGTCTCTTAAGTTGAAAGCCATTGTAACTCCTAGATTTTAATTATTTATAAATTTTTCTTATTAAAATATATCTAACAAAACGGAATTCGCTAAGAAAAATCTTTAATTTGTTAAGAAAATCACATTAGCTTAGGAATAATACTTTACTTATTTTTAGCAAAGTTATCTACATAATACTGATGCAAATATTGAGGTCAAAATGAAGTATTTTTCAAGTTATCGTTATTCGCTAATATCCACTATAGTTCTTTTATTTCTACTAAATTCTTCTGTTTTAGCTTCTGCAAGACCAATAAGCAGTAAAAATGGAATGGTTGTATCAGCTAGTTCGCTAGCATCCGAAGTTGGAGTTCAAATTCTTAAAGATGGTGGTAATGCGGTTGATGCATCAGTAGCTGTAGGATTTGCACTAGCTGTAACATATCCATATGCCGGTAATATTGGCGGCGGCGGATTTATGGTTATTCATCTTAACAATGGAAAAAACACAACAATTGATTATAGAGAAAAAGCTCCATTATCTGCACATAAAGATATGTATTTGGACAAAAATGGAAATTATATTTCAGATTTAAGTCAGAAAGGAGCAACTTCTGTAGGAGTACCGGGTAGTGTAGCCGGTTTAATTTATGCTTTAGAAAAATACGGATCTTTACCGCTTGAAAAAGTTATTCAACCAGCAATTGATTTAGCAAAAAATGGGTGGCCTTTAGATTTGTACAGTGCAGAATCTTTTGAGAGAACTTTAGAAAAGTTTAAAAAGTATCCATCTTCTTATAATGTATTTACAAAAGACGGTGAAGCTTATAAAGAAGGAGATATTTTTATTCAGACCGATCTTGCTAGGACATTGGAGCAAATTAAAATAAATGGTGTTGATGGATTTTATAAAGGTAAAATTGCTGATTTATTTGTAAATCAAATAAAAAAGTTGGGCGGATATATTACTCATGAAGATTTGATAAAATATAAAGCAGTGGAAAGAGAACCGATAGTTGGTATGTATAAAAATCATGAAATTATATCAATGCCTCCTCCAAGTTCTGGTGGTATAGCTCTGATTGAGATGTTGAATGTACTTGAAAACTATGATTTTGACGGTACTGAGTGGGGAGGTAGTGGTTATATAAATAACTTAGCCGAGACTATGAAATATATTTATGCTGATAGAACCTACCATCTAGGTGATGAAGACTATTATCCGGTTCCAAAATCTAAACTAATCTCAAAGGAATATGCAAAAAAAATTTTTGATAAATTAGTAAATTATGCAAGACCATCAACAGAAATATCAAGTTTAATTCCTACTAACCAAATAGAAAGTGATGAAACAACACATTATTCTGTGTATGACAGTTATGGAAATGCAGTCAGTGTGACTACAACAATAAATTCTGGCTTCGGTTCAAAAGTTGTTGTTGAAGGAGCTGGATTTCTACTAAATAATGAAATGGATGATTTTAGTGCAAAACCCGGAGAACCAAATCAATTTGGATTGTTAGGTAGTATGGCGAATTCGATTCAACCAGAGAAACGAATGCTTAGCTCTATGACACCAACAATAATATTGAAGGATGATAAACCTTATATCATTGTTGGTTCACCTGGAGGCTCAACAATAATTACGGTGGTGCTTCAGGTAATATTAAACTGTATTGATTTTGGAATGAATATTCAAGAAGCAGTTAATGCTCCAAGAATTCATCATCAATGGTTTCCCGATAAAATCTATTTAGAGAAATTTGCTGCAAGTAATGATGTTGCTGAAAAACTAACCCAAATGGGATATGAACTTGCTAATAGGAATAAAACTTTTAGAATACTCGGATCTGCGCAAGCAATTATGATAGATCAAGAAAAGGGAATAATTTATGGAGCTGCTGATCCAAGAAGAAATGCTTCTGCAATAGGCTATTAAAAGAGAGTCCATATGAAAAAATATCTTAATAAAACTCCGGAAGAAGTAATTAAATTAGTAACAATAGAGATTATTGAACGAGCCATTAAATTGGGCAGAAAAAAAAATAGGGAAATTACTATTAGTAAAACTTCTGGTGGTAAAGGAACAAAGGTAGATGACCTAAATCCTAAAACAACAGAAGGCAAAGAAAATTTAGAAAAATATTTAACACCAGCGAGAAGACATTATACTTTTTCAGGTTTAGGCTCAATTGAAGAAAAAAACTCAATTAATTGGCGAATTCTAAATTTACCATTTGGCAGAAGAATATTGCTGGTATTCCAAATTGCAGTTTCTTTTATGTTAAAAGGAACATCAATTAAAAATAAATTGTACAGATGGATGGGTGTTCATATTGGAATTGGAACCGAAATAATGCAACTAGTTTGGTTAGACCATTTCAGACCGGAATTGATTTTTATTGGAGAAAATACTCTTATGGGTGCATTTACTCAGTTAACCGTTCATGCCTATGAAGGAAACGGGAAATTTCGTTATGGTTTAATTGAAATTGGAAATAATTGTAAAATTGGTGCCGGTACAGGAATGGGCCCAATTATTATTGAAGATAATGTCAGAACTTTACCAGGGGCAACACTTTCTCCATACTTTTCAAGAATTAAATCCGGCTCAATAGTTGGATGGAATCCTCCAATGGTGAAAGAGTCCAAATAAGAGTAATTATCTTTAACTTAAACAATAAATAGGTTATTTTTATTCTTCAAAATGTGCAAATTAACTATAATCTTAACAGAAGGAGTTAGAGTTTATGAAAACCTATAAAAAGACAAAGGGTGTGTTGAGTTTACCAATACTTGTTTTGATTACATTGCTAATATTGATAGGATGTGATAGGGCGAAAGAAACAGTAGAAGAAGCTGCTGATAATGTAGTTGAGAAAACTGGAGAGGTTGTGTCAGAAACAGCAGAAAGCCTTAATGAAACCGTAGAAGAGACATTAGATAAAGTTATTGAAGATATCTCTTTTCTTGTCGGAACTTGGAGTGGCAAATTTGATATAAGAACAGCCACTTTAGAAATTTCAAAGCAAGATGGGAATAATTTTGAAGGTAAAATCACTATTAATTTAAGAACAGTTATTAATCAAGAAATTAAGGGTTCTTTTGATACTGAGACAAAGAACGTTATAATTAAAGATCAATTGAGAAGCAAATTTAAGGGTATTTATGTTGGGACATTATCTGAAGATAGAACAACTCTCTCAGGAGTATTTACAACAAATTTAGATAACAAAAAATTTAATTTTAATTTGAAGAAAAACTAAATGGAGAATATAAAGATGAAAAAGAACTTATTATTTGTTTTGATGCTATTACTTGGTATCATTTTTGTCTCTTGCGATGACACAGCTACAGACCCAGTTGAAGATACAGGTACAGTTTATGTTGAATCAACACCTACCGATGCAGAAATTTGGCTTGATGGTGTAAGTACCGGCGTTGTAACTCCGGGCACTATTAGTGCCGCAGCGGGGGCACACATTATTACGTTAAAAAAAGATGGTTATGCCGATTTAGATATAAGTGTAGCCGTATCTGCAGGTCAACAATTCATCTTAACAGCAGGAACCACATTAGCTCAAATGGGATCATTAGTTATTGACTCAGAACCCATTGGAGCAACTATTTGGTTAGATGGTGTTAACACAGGAGAAGTAACTCCAAATAATTTTTCTGTTCAAGATGATAATTATACAATTACGCTTCAGTTCACAAATTATTCGGATACTACATTTATTACCCAAGTATCAAATGGTGGAACTACAACAGAAACAATTAACTTAAGACCAACTTTTATAACAATGCATATAGCAAAAATATGGGAATCTTTTGGAACTACTGTAGTCCAACCGAGCGGACTTGATTTATCAACGGGTTCTCCGTATGGAACTTCTGACGCTGATAATAGAGACAAAATTGATATTTATTATTTCTCAAATTCCGCTGGAACATCATTTTTAGTTCAAAGTTCACATTTAGACAATAATATGACTAGGGAAACATTCTTTAAAATAATGGCAGAAACTAATCTAGAAGATGGAATTAACTCAACAGTCAAATCTGTTGACTGGGCATTTAGTGTTAATGAATCAGAAGACAAATATATGTTCTTGTTTGATGCCGATAATCACTACACTAAATTAAGGATAACCAATAGAGGTGGTTTAGGAACAAGCGATGATCCAGCTTGGGTTGAAGTACAATATTATTATAATGAAAATGAAAACGACATAAATTTTTAGAGCAAATTAGAAGTTAGTTTTATAGGTGTGAATATTTGCACACCAATTTTATTTTAAAGAGTGAGTTCTTTTCAAATAGTTATCGTTTTCTTTTGATATACTTAAAATAAACTTAAAAGTAAGAAAATGAAAAACATCTCAGATTTTATTGAAAACATTTTGGGATTTAGTCCTGCAACTCAGGAGAAACTTCTTTCTTCTATAATTGTAATTGTTATTTGGTTGATTTTTGATAAACTACTAAAGAAAGTGGTTTTTGAAAAAATTGATGATTATACTCTTAGATATCAATGGCAGAAGATTGTAAAATATGTAACTGTAATATTTGCAATAATACTATTAACCAAAATATGGTTCGGGGCATTTGAATCAATAGGTACTTATTTGGGATTAGTTTCTGCTGGTCTTGCAATAGCCTTTAAAGATCTTTTAGTAAATCTTGCTGGTTGGGTTTTTATCATGATTAGAAAACCACTAACTGTTGGAGATAGAGTTGAAATAGGTGAGGTTACGGGCGATGTTATTGATATTAGAATATTCCAATTTTCAGTTATTGAAATTGGAAACTGGGTAGATGCAGATCAAAGTACAGGCAGAATAATTCACATACCAAATGGAGTTGTTTTTAGTAAACCTCAAGCAAATTATACAGCAGGATTTGAATATATCTGGAATGAAATACCTGTGCTTGTAACATTTGAGAGTGATTGGAAAAAAACGAAGGAAATATTACTTGATGCAGTAAATAAACATGCTGTTCATCTAAGTAAAGATGCTGAAAAACAAATTAAAGAAGCTGCTAAAAAGTTTTTAATCTTCTATAATAAACTGACACCAATTGTTTACACCTCTGTTAGAGATAGCGGAGTAATGCTGACAATACGGTATTTATGTCACGTTAGAAGAAGAAGAGCCACAGAAGAGCTTGTTTGGGAAGAAGTATTAGAGCAGTTTGCAAAACATAAGGATATTGATTTTGCATATCCAACAACCAGGTATTACAATAATATTGGCGAGGGGAAAGAAGGAACTAAACCAACCAAATAATCATTTAATTAAAACGATTATAAACTAACTATAAAACTCTTAGGAGGAGCCATGATAAAAACCACACAAAATCTTTTATTAATGATTTTTTTTCTAGGTTTATTCAACCAGAATAAGGCTCAAGATATGAAAGATGAGCTATTTAAGGATGTGAAAGTAAAAATTGATGCAGCAATATCAGAAAGCGTAAATTTAATGTCACCATCCTTCTTTGATGAAGCTCTTGAATATTTTAAAAGTGCTGAGAAAGACTTTAAAGAGGGTTCTAGCTTGACTAATATTAAAGAACAATTATCCGAAGCAGGAACTCTTCTAGACAAAGCTTTTAAGACGTCTGAGGTGGGGAAAGTAACATTTGCAAACGTTCTTGAAGCCAGAGATGATGCGGTAAACGTCTATTCACAAAAGAATGTCCCTGAAATGTGGATGAAAGCAGAAGATAAACTCCGAGAAGCTGGCGAAGACCTTGAAGATGGAGATGTAAATGATGCGAGAGATGAAGCAAAATCTGCGGAGAATTTATTTAGAGCAGCTGAACTTGAAGCAATTAAAATTTCTTATCTAGTTGAAACAAGAAATCAGATTAAGAGAGCGGAGGATGAAGATGTAAGTGATACCGCACCTGTCACATTATCACTAGCAAAAAAATTAGTTAATGACTGTGAGAAAGAATTAAATAATAATAGATACGATATGGATTTGCCAAGAAGCTTAGCGAAACAAGCTCAATACGAAATTAGTCATGCTTTTTTTGTTGATAATTTGATAAATGATTTTGATGAAAAAGATGAGACATTAGAAAATATAATACTATCAGCAGAAGCTGAATTAGGAAAAGTTGCTGCTGCAATAGAAGTCGAAAAAAACTTTGCATCTGGACTTTCACTTGTTGCAGATAATGCCGTCGAAAAAATCGAACAAATGAAAACAGCTAACGCAAAATTAAACGAAACAGTACTAACACTTGAACAAGAAGTGAAATTATTAAAAGAAGAATTGAGTGGATTAAGTGCTGAAAAATCTGAATTGGCTGGTAAAATGGATCGTTTAAAAATTATCAAACAGAAATACGCAACAGTTGATAAAATGTTTTCAACAAATGAAGCACAAGTATTGCGTAAAGAAAACGATATAATAATTCGTCTTGTTGGATTGAGCTTTGATGTTGGTAAGGCTATTATTGAAGCTCGGAATTTTGGACTGTTAACTAAACTAAAAGATGCTATTAAAGAATTCCCTGATAGTAAAATGTCTATTGAAGGTTATACAGATTCTTTTGGCGGTGATGCTCAAAATCTCGCATTGTCGCAGAAGAGGGCTGATGCAGTTACACAATATCTTTTGGCAAATACGAACATTAGTAAATCCAATATTTCTTCTATTGGTTATGGTGAAACCAATCCTATAGCAAACAATGAAACTAAAGAGGGTAGAGCAAAAAACAGAAGGATCGATTTAATACTTCATAATGATTAAAAAACATTTGAATTCTAATTTTCTGAGGGGAAATGTTCCCCTTAGAAAATTTAGTAATCTTCTAAGATGTTGTAGTAATAAATAATTATTGTGACTTTAGGTTTACATTAAATGGAGTGTATTGACTAATTTCCAAAGAAGAATTTGCAAATTGAATTTTATCAGGGGAGTAGTTACTTTCTTGTAGAATTCTACTAAATATTTTATCCTTGGTCCCACGTCTAAATTTATAATCAACAACATATCTAAAAGTAAAATTTATCCAATTTTCATAAAAAGCGATAGTTAGTAATGGTTTCACTTGTGCGTTTTCTACCATATATTTATTAACCAATTTACTCCATGAAATTGAAGCTTTTTTAGAATATTCCCAATAATTTCATCTATAATTTTGCTCAGAATACTTTTAACAACTTCTACATCAGAACCATGTTTAATTGGAATTACAACTTCATCCTATAAGAAAAGGAAATCACCAGAATAATTATAAACAGGATCTTTGAATAAAAAACTATTTGCCAACCCTACAACTCTGCCATTATAAAGGTCTCCATCAACCCAACTGCCGCATTCCATAATTGTAGTTCTTAAAACACTAATATCAATAACATCTCCTTTTACACCTCCTAATAAAATTCTATCCCCGACTTTATAATAACGACCGAATGTTATTGCGATACATCCGGCAATACTCACAATAATTTCTTGATGTGCAAACGCAATACCCGCTCCCATAACTCCAAATGCAACTGTTAATCCCCCAAGTTTGTCAGAATATATTATTGATATAGCAATGATAATTGTTCAAAGAAAATTAATTTTGCAATTATTAGTAAGACACAACAATATTTCTCTTTCAATTAGTGCAGAAATAACTTACTTTAGAATAAGAATAATACATCCGAATAATATGACAGTAATATTTTCAAAAAAATGTGAATTAGCCCTCCAGGCAGTCTTATTCCTTTCTATTAAAAAAGACAAAATAATTTTTAATGCTAAAGAAATATCTGATGAGCTAAAAGTACCAAAAGAATTTGTTTCAAAAATGCTACAAACTTTGACCGAAAGTGGAATAGTTGGATCTAAGAAAGGTAAGAATGGGGGTTTTTATTTAGCCCGGCGACCTAGTCAGATTAAATTAATCGAAATAGTTGAAGCAGTTGATGGATTGGAAGTTTTTAACAATTGCGTACTAGGATTCCCTAATTGCAGTTGTGATTCCCCATGCCCTGTGCATGATAAATGGGGAAAGATTAGAGACGAAGCATATAACATGCTAAGTGAAGAAACTCTCGAAGAACTAAAAGAAAAGACGGTGAGAAAAATTATTAGTCTCTAATATTAGCTAACAACTTATAATTACTCAAGCCATGAATCAATTTTAAGTCGATGGTTAGTAATAGCAGTATTTCCTCCTCCAGAAACACCTGTACTTTTAGAGCTTTTTTTGAGAACTTCACTAGAATATAGAACTTTTCCTTTTCCATTTCCAACACAGTTACCAGATGCTGGACTTGGAGAAATACCAACTAGCGCACCAATAATAGTTCCGTGAACTTTATCTATATCATCAGCAATCACCATTCCTGTAAATGTGCCTTTTGGTGTTTTAATAATGGCGTTTGTTGAAGAGTTATGGACAATTAAAATTCCCGAACCATCTATTTTAGCTGCTTTCCAACTACTCGAATTTTCAACATATGTTATTCCTTTAAGTGGATAAGAAAGATCAGAAGGATTTGTTACATATTGACTTCCACCGATGCCACTTTGGGCCACACTTTTTAAATATCCTTCAGGAAATCCTTCAGCGGCACCACCCATAACTTTATCTGGAGAATCGGGGTAACCGCCAGGCCATGTTTGGCTAGTTTTAATAGTATTTGAATTGCCTGGTCTCGAAGGTGCATAATCAGTCCCGCTACTATTCCCGCCAATTTTAGAATTTCCACTCTGCCATAGTGTTCCAGTTGTCCAAATGCCTAATGTTCCTTCTCCGGATATTAAACTACCATCTTCCTTATGGTCTCTTCCATCCACAACTAATGTACCAATAGTTCTAATATTGTTATTTGTAGAAATTGCTGCTTTCACCGATCCCGGAATAAATCCGCTCTCTGGAATTGAAGTAATGAGAGTATTCTCAGACTCTTCTCCATCATAATAGGCTTTTACGTATATTTTAATTTTATCTACGCTGTTTATCACTGTGTCGGTCAGAGTATATTCAAACCTTCCATCCAACATATATTTTTCTGTTTGGTTATTTACTCTAAAGGTTTCATCATCTGCAACCTTACTTAATAACATTTCCGTTGTACTATTACAAATATTCTTCGTAACATTCTTGGAATAATAACTGAATGCTTCATCGGTTACCTGGTTTATTCTATCATGTGAACTTTGACTTGTAATTGCGAATATAAAGGCTACTGTCAATACCAACATGATCGATGATTGTCCCATGATAAATTTCCTTCTTTATTATAAATTTTTTGGTTTTATTTCTCTCATCCAATCTACCGCGGGATAAAGACTATCGTAATTGGGATACATTCCTTCTTTCTTAAGAGTAATCTTGAAAATTTTTATCTTATTCATATTGGATTGGTTTGATAATGAAGCATAACTTAGTTTTTGACCTAAAGAATCTAAATATTCCAGTTTCATTTCTGTAATACTGCCAACCATGTTAGTCGTATTGTTTAGTTTTCTATATACAGGTCGATCATTTGGATTATTAGTAGAACTCAACTCTGATGTGCTTCCCATATAATAACTCATTGAATCTTTAACGCCATTGTTGTTAAAATCATAATAAAATTTTACTTGATCTGAATCAGCTATACAAATTTTATCCCCAGAAATAAGACTACCGGCTTTTTTAAAGTCGAATTCGATAATTTCAGATAATTCGATTGCATCCATTTGTGTTATTGTGGTATTCAGGTTTTCAAAAGAATGATCATTAATTTGGGAATTAACACCAATCATGATTAACATCATCAATCCCCAAATAATAGATGCACCAACTATGTCAAGTATTTTATCCATAATTCTTTTTGGTTAGTAACATATTACTTTTGAAAATACTAATGTGTCAATTAAGTACTCATTTGAAACAAAAATATTTATTCGTTTTGAAAAAGATCTGTTTGAAATCTTTGTATCAGGAAACATAGTAGTTACATAATACACTTCTATTTCTGTTGTGAAAACACCTAACCTATCTAAGGTATCTTCGTTTTTGTAACCATCATAATCGTCAATATCATCATATAAATAATGTGTTGTTTCGCCAGGATCATTAAAAGAAACAGATGAGGATAATGAATCAGTTGAAGTTACCATTTTAGAAATAGTGTTTTCGTCAAACGAAGCAAGTTCAATTTTTTCAAATATAGATTGGCCAATTCCTGTACCAGAAATAGTAGCTTCATTATTCAATTCCCATTCAGTTTGCTGACCATGGTGATTGTTCATATTAAGAATAGTAAAAGTTAAAGCAGCAATACTGCCAATAACTAAAAATGTTTGGATGTTCATCTTTTATATCTTTGTATTAAAATGTTCTTTTCAATATTCAACAAAAGTAAGTGTCCATTTTCCGTATGGACGCCAATAGAAAACATTTCTACTGATTAATACAACTCATGGAATAACAATATCGATGCCAATTTTATAATCGGTTAATGTTCAAAAATATTTAGTTTTTAAGTAGTTTTAAGAATCAAATTGAAAAATATTTGACACAAAGCACAAATCGAAACAAACTGTTTGTTTTTGATACAATGCGAGTCTATTTTAGACAAAATTCTTTCCAGATAAGTAGCTTATAAAGCAAATAACTTGAAAAGGCGTCATTTCAAATTTAGAAATGAAACTTATGATATGTTTGTTGTAAAATTTAAGAACAGCTAATTATCTGGTAGAATTAATCTTACACTTTTAATTTTATCTTCTTTAACTGTACTAGTACAGCTCCCAATGCTGCTATAAACATTCCAATTCCTTCTTGAGTTGAAATTTTTTCATCAAGGAAAAACCAAGCTAAAACGGCTATTTGTATTAACATCGTTCCGTTAATAATACTCGATTCCATGGCGGTAAGATTTCTTAATGTTAAATTCCATAGTGTAAATGCAAATGCGGTATTTATACCTGCAAGCCACAGTAAGAAAAGCCAATTTTTAAGACTTATATCTGGAAAATCATTTATTGATAAACCAATAACTAATAATATTATTGCTCCAATTCCCATACTGACAACAGTTACAACAAAAGGACTAATATTTTTCTTCCTATTTATATCTCTACCGATTATAGCTGATCCCGAATTCGCTAAAACCCCAATTAACATTATTGCCAAACCGAGTAGTTCATTTTCTAATAAATCAATTGGTAGAAAATAAGCTAGTATTCCTACTATAAATAATATTGCACCAATCCATTGTAGTCTGGTTGGCTTTTCATTTAATAGAAAGATTCCCATAACAGCAACAATTAAAGGAGTGAAGTTAAGCATTAAGCTGACTGTTACTGATGGAAGCAAGGACAAACCCAGAAATTGTGCCCCTTGCGTAAATGTATAAAAAACAAAACCCAACAAAATAAGTTTCTTCCATTGGATTGGTTTCAAATTTTTGATTTCTTCAATGTAGTTTTTTTTTAAAAATAGGAATGGTAAAAAACATAAAAAAGCTAAAGAGTAACGTAATCCAGCAAAAGTAATTGGGGGAATTTCTACTAATCCCCATTTTATTATGATAAACGATGTTGACCATAGAAATGTAACCAACAGTGCTTGAAAAATTGAAATTATGTGGATTGGTTTATTTTTCATTTTTTCTTAGCCAGTTAATTATTCCAACATTTGCCTTTTTTATTGCTCTATCCCGATGGTCATTAGGTTGAATTAAAGTATCTCCCGATTCAGCAATTGAGTTTCCATTTTCTAACATAAATATCCGTTGATAACCTTTTCCTTCTGCTCCAATTAATTTAGTTGATATTGTCCCTGGCAGTTCACCCAAAAATATCTCCTCCTCACCATTTGGAAAAAGAACAGCTATTGCGCTTAGAAATTTAGCGGATCTATTATTAATCGAAACATCCTTCATCATCTCTAAAATTTTTATGCTCCGATCATCATCAGTGCCGGTCGTCCATCTTGCCGTTTTTACTCCAGGAAATCCATTTAAGGCATCAATAGATAATGCTGAATCTTCACCAAGGATAATACAATTAGATTGGCATCCAACAGCCCTAACTTTTATTAATGCGTTTTCAGCGGGAGTTATTCCGGTTTCTTCAACATCTTTTGTTTTTTCTTTATCAACGGAACTTATTATTAAGTTTAGAGGGGAGAAGCCTTCGGTTAACCAACCGACTTTCGTTTTATTCCAGGTTGCAAGTACTAATTTCATTCAGCACAAAACTAACTAACAAAAATACTTATTCAAACAAGAAATAGTTTATTTATTGATTCTTCAGAAAGGGTAGTTGTGATAAATTTAAATTATAAACAAGGATTGTGATAAATTCACATTATTATTTAGCGGAGTCTTTAACTGCAACAATTTTTCCTTCAATTTCATTTAATTCAGTTATAAAATGATTTTCAATTTGAACAAATAATTGGCGTTCTTCTTTTCTAATGTGTTTTTCAAGAAGAACTCCTAGATCATTGAGTGTAGTTTCATGATTTTCGGTTGTGTCTAAGTCTGCAATAAGTTTTTTAATTTTGGAATGCTCATCTAAAATTTCATCAATCAGTTTATCTATTTGATTATTCTTTCCTTTAACCAATGGGAAGAGAATATTTTCTTCATTCCAAAAGTGAAGCTTTAGTTCTTTCTCCCAACTTTCTTTTGCATATTTAGCTTTTCCAATTGTATCTTTTGGCAGACCTTTATATTCCGGTGCTCCTTTTTTAATTAGCTGAGCGAGCATTAGTCCGTGATGATGATCTTGAGAAAGAGGTATTATGCTTTTGTGTCTTTTCATGTTATTTTGTTAAAACCATCACTAGGTTCTGTGATTTTTTTTCAAAATACTCTTCTTTTGTTAAATTACCAAATAATTCTATATGATATCCATTTTCTTTAGCAAATTGTTTAAAATCATTTTCTGAATGTGGATACAGTTTTGTTATTATTATTTTTTCTTGATTAGTTATCTTGTCTGTTGTCTCAATAATAAAATCAATTTCATTAGATTTCATCTCATACTTTCTAATAATAGATTTTGATTCATCATCGTATTCATTTAGAATATACCCACCAGATTTAGGCAATTTAGCGTAATTGATAATTTGAATAACAATTCTTCCTTTAGGATTTAAATAATCATAGAGTTTCTCCAACAAGGATTTCAAATCAGTGCTATTTATATTGGCAATTGTGTTTCCTAAAGAAATAATTACATCATAATTTTTGTTTTCTTTTGTAAACTCAGTTAAGCCGGACTGGGTAAAATTTATTCTGGCATCAAATTTTTGTGAATTGATAATAGCTTGATCAAGCATTCCCTTTGAGTGATCAACTGCATCTACAGTTAGTCCTAGTTTGGAAAGTGCAATGGAATCAGTCCCTGTTCCGCATCCAAGATCTAATGCCGTTTTATAATTTGGTGAAATAAAATTTCTGAGACTCCCCATTTTATTGTTTAATGAGTTCTCGAAATTTATCATGTCATCATAGTCAGATGATAGTGTATCATAAAAATTTGAATTATCCATAAGCTCTAATTTAGTTTATAAAACTTCACACTGAACAGAGTTGAGGTGTGAAAAAATTAAATATGTCTTAACCATTTCTCGACTCTGCTCGAAATAAAATTATTTATTACTTGGTTTAATAAAAGTATGAATCTCATCTGAAGATTTATTGGTTGAATAAACCTCAAATCCTTTTTCCTTTATAATTTCAACTAATGGTCCGGGTAAAAAGGGAGTAACAAGTAAATATAATTCATCTTTGTTCAATGCTAGTATTTCACTTGAAACTTTTGCTGCAGGATGGTTTCCATTTTCAAGATCTATTCTTGCATCATAAGTAAATTTAATATTCTCTTCCTTTACCCATTCTGGTTTTAGATCTTTCTTAGATTTGTCTTTCTCAATAGTTATTTCATTTTGTCCGGCAGCAGTTCGTAATCCATTTATAAGCTCCGAAAGAGAAATTTCAGCAATTTTACTAACTTGTCTTAAAGTTGTTACTTTAGCCAAAGATTTTTTCAGTGCAGGATTTTTCAATTTTTTAAAAGGAGGAGCTATTTCAAATAGTTTACTTTCAAGTTCTGGAAAGTTGTCTAACAATTCGGAGATTTTTATCTCTGGTGTTATTTGTAATTTATTCATTTAGTTAACCTTTATATTTTGCATCCTCAAAAATAATAGATTCCGGCACTAGACCGGAATGACATATTCCTGAAGTTCTCAATGTCTTTACGTTTTTTCATTTTAACTTTTGTTATGTTATCTACTTTTTATCATAAGTGAGTAATCTTCTATCACCTTCAATCTTATTTATTTGTGTAATATCCTGAGAAACTTCAACGGTGCCAAGGTATTCGTTATTCTTTCTTACAGCATAGTAAGCAATATGGATCAATTTCCCACCCATGTTAATCCAGAAAACAGCTTCATCTTGTTTCCCGGTTTTAAAATCATCCACAATTTGGTTAACTATATGAACACTAGAAGGTGGATGACAATATTGAACTTCTCTTCCTAAAATAGCTTTGTTGCGATCAAAAATTCTTTCTTTACCATGAGAGAAGTATCTTACTTTGTCATCTTTATCAACAAAAGTAATATCTTGTGGAATACTGTTCAACATTGATTCAAGTTCATCAACAGTGAAAGATCCACTAGAGAGTTTAATTTTATTCTCATTTTTTGCTTCTGATTTGTCATCTATGGTAACATTTGGTTTCCACTCAACCGTTGGTGCAATAAGAGAGTAACCAATTTCATCACTTTGAGTATATATTTCATACCACTCAATTTCAGTTAGAGTGTCCATACACATTGGGAATAAGATTTGCTCTTCTTTGTAGAACATATCCTGAATACCACTTATCGCCGGATTAAACATCAGCTCCCAAAATCCTTCTATTTCTTCTTTTGTAACCTCTGGTGTTTCCCTCAGTAACTCAATACTTGATTTTAGAAATCCTCTAATTTCATCGTGTTTTCCCCACATTACCATTGGAGGCCCTGTAATATCATTTTTTTCTAAATAAGGGAATAATAGATTTTCTTTCCTAACATAGTGTTTATCTACATCCATAAGATTATTAAAATGTTGATGAATTTCTGACAGTATATCATTACATGTTTCATCAGAATTTCTAGAATTTCTTTTGTGATAAATGTGTTGAAGATTATCTATTTCGGTTTGTAATGCCTGGTTTTCTTTAATGAAAGTATCAACAGGATGTCCTTCTGGAAAATCTTTTGCCATAGAAGTATCAATATTACCTTTTAAAGCTTCAGTATGAATATCGCAAAATTTTAATACTTCTTCTCTTTCTAATCCTTCTGAGATTAATTCTTCTTCAGCCTGAACAACTTCACCATAGGGAACACTTCCCATTAACTCAGTTAATTCATTTTTCACATCACTTGCAGATTTATTCTTGTGTAATGTTAAGATAAGTTCTTTAAGCTTATCAACTCTATTTCTACTGTTGTTTATTAACTCACTCATAAAATTCCTTTTTGTAAGATTTATCTGGACTAAATATAAATAAATGACAAAAATAAATCCTGGTAAAATACTACCAGGATTTATTAATAAATTATTTTGTTGACGATAGTTTTTTGTTCAACCTCATTTGTTCAGCTGCTTCTTCAATTTCTGTTACATCACGTACCATTTCACTCCACCCATACCAAAGAGCATAATCTGGATTAGCATGAAAAGTTCCTTGGAACGTCCTCATTCTATGTTTTAAGAACATAACAAACAATTTTTGTTCAACTGATGTTAGTGCATCATGGAATGTTAGTAATTGTGGAAAAGCATATGCATAGCTTTCAGGCTTTTCAATTATGCCGTCTTTGTAAAGATCAGCAATTGTTCTAATTGATTTCGCCATTAGGTAATCAGCTTCTTTAATCATATTATCACCCTTTTCTAATTCACCTTTTGCAAATTTTTCAGAATGACAATCTCCACATACCTTTAACATTTTATCTCTTTCTTTTTGCCAATCTTCTTGTGTTAATCTGGCTACATCTGCGGCCTTAATAACACCCAATAATGCTGTCGGTGTTCCTTCAGGATCCTGGACTCCAAGTGCTTGAAGAATTGTAGCTCTATCCTTTGCCCATTGTTCATCATCTGGCATTGGTAATTTAACAGCTAAAAAGCCCCAAGCAGTTCTTACTTCATGGTTACCTTCAGGCATGTGACATGTCTGACAAGTTGGAGCAGGTGTATCTTCAGGAAGAGTTCCATTCTGTTTAAGCAAATATCTAACACCATGTTTTGACCCTGAGTACATTTCCCATTGTGGATGATCAAAACCCATATGACATGTTTGACATGCTTGTGGCTGTCTGGCTTCTTCTACAGAAAAAGTATGACGAGTATGGCAGGCATCGCATGAGGCATGACCATAAACCGAACCTTCTTCTTTTAATTTTTTTATTTCTTCTTCGGTTTTAATACCTTGTTTGTGGCATCCACCGCATCCTTTCATACCTTCGGTCATTTCCATTGGTTGCATATGGAATGTAGGCATTGCTTTCATTGCGGCCCAAGCAAGGGCGTGTTTTCCTTTCTTAAATTGATCTACTTGTGTGTCGTGACATTCATTGCAAGTTTCATAAGTTGGCATTTCAGCCAGTTCAACATTCTTAGGTGAATTGTGTTTGTCACCATGACAAACATCGCAAGAAATATCATTTTGTGAATGCTTGCTGAGTTGCCAATCTGTAACAGCTTGTGGTGTTACCTTTTTGTGACAATTCACACAATTTTGAGAATAAAGAGTTGAAGATACAAACAATAAAACTGTAACAAACGCAAATATTTTAGACAACATATTCCCTCCTAATTTAATCAGAGTTATTATTCTTATTTATAAATATAAATAATTAAAAATCTCGTCCAAAACAATTATTAAAAAAAATCAAATATTTAACCTTGACGCCAATGTCCTTTTATATTATATTGTAATCGGAATTAATAATCTGATTACAATATAAATGAATGTAGAAAAAAAAATTATAAAGAATTCTGAAAAACCTATTCAGAAATATAGATTGTATATTCAGCTCTTCTTTGTAGCCATAGTTTTATGGATTGGAATTGATTTTTATTTATTCGCCACTTACTTGGAATCCGCTGGTACAACCCAATTTTTTGAGCGCCCACCCGGAGTTGAAGCTTTTTTACCAATCAGCTCTATGATGAGTTTGTATTACTTTCTTCTATCGGGAAATATTCACCATGCTCATCCGGCTGGTTTTGTAATATTTATTGCAATTCTTAGTGTCTCTTTCGTTTTCGGAAAATCATTTTGTAGCTGGATTTGCCCAATTGGTTTTATATCTGAATCACTTGGTGACTTTGGAGAGAAAATTCAAAAAAAGCTATTTAAGAAAAGAATTCAGATGCCTAGGATTTTAGACTACCCTTTAAGATCACTAAAGTATCTTTTATTAGCCTTTTTTGCCAATTCTATATTCCTTTCGATGACAGCTATTGCTTTGAAATATTTTCTTGACTCGCCATACAATATTATTTCCGATGTGAAGATGTATTATTTTTTCGTAAATATTTCAAAATTTTCTCTTATTGTAATCGCTGTTTTGATAATTCTATCAGTTGTTTTTAGAAATTTCTGGTGTAGATATTTATGTCCTTATGGAGCGCTACTGGGTTTTTTCACATTGCTCAGTCCACTGAAAATTAAAAGGAATAAAGAGTCTTGTATAGATTGTAATTTATGTGCAAAAGCTTGCCCTTCATTTATTAAGGTTGATAAAATAAAGACTGTTATATCTGATGAATGCTCAACATGTATGAGCTGTGTAGATGTTTGTCCAGTTGAAAACACTCTGGGATTAAAACCAATTGTTGGGAAGAATAAGGTTTCAAAAAAATGGATTGCAGTTGGAATTATTGGAATCTTCTTTTTGATTCTCTCAATTGGAATGATCTCAGGTAATTGGCAAAATGATGTATCAAAGGAAGAGTATCTGCATCTTTATAAAAATAAAAGCTCTATTGGTCATATTAGAAGCTCAAGTGATGTTCAGAAGCTTAATAAAGAAGCTAAAAAAAAATTAAGTAATTAATTCAAATTTATTTCTTATTATCTTAGAAATTATATTTCGGACAGAGTATATAAAATAACAGTTTTAGATAGACAAAAACCTTAGTAATGAATTGAAATGTTATTAATCTAATAGGTAATTCATGCAAAAAATTATTAAAAAAGGATTCTTAGATTATATCTTACCCCCACCAAATTGGAGGTTTTCAGTAATTATAGTATTGGGAATTATGGGGGGACTTGTAATTCATCTACTCAATATTTCAAATGCAGTATCCTATCTCTCTGATGATCCAATAACTTGTGTAAACTGCCATGTTATGTATCCCGAATTTGCAACCTGGGAAAGGGGTAGTCATGGAAGAGTTACAAATTGTAATGATTGTCACGTTCCCCAAGATAATGTTATACGCAAGTATTTGTTTAAAGCGAGCGATGGTCTTAGACATGCTTCAATGTTTACATTCAGAATGGAGCCCCAAGTTATTAGGATAAAGGATGCAGGTAGAGAGGTCGTTCAAGAAAATTGTATTCGCTGCCATGCAAATTTTCTCCACCCAATTGCATTACGTGCAATGGGGGCGAAAAGTATCCACGAAGATTCAGAAAGAGTTTGCTGGGATTGTCATAGAGAAACACCACATGGTAAAGTACATAGTTTATCATCAGCACCAAGCATGATAAAACCAAACGTAAAAACAGTAGTTCCAAAGTGGATTGAAACAAGTATTTTAGATAAATGATACATAATAAATTAGAAGGCTAAAAATGAAATCATTAAGTGAAAAAATAGTAGATAATCCAAAATTAGGTTGGTTACTATTTGGAACAACTATCATTGTTGTAGTATTATTAGCAATTTTTGCATCATCAATTTTTGAAAGAAAAAATGAAGCATACTATACTCTTCAAATGGTTAAACCAATTGGGGATGATGAAACAAGAAATGAAGTTTGGGGTGAAAACTTTCCTCGCCAGTATGAATCGTATAGAAAAACCTTAGATACCAATTTTGCAAGTAAGCATGGTGGTTCAGTGAAAAGAGATTATTTAGAGCAATATCCTGAATTAGTCGTTATGTGGGCCGGATATGGATTTTCAAAAGATTATAATCAAGGAAGAGGACATGGCTATGCAATTGAGGACATTAGAAACACTTTAAGAACTGGTGGAAATGAAGTGAGCCCTATGCCAGCAACTTGTTGGACTTGTAAAAGCCCGGATGTACCAAGAATCATGGAAAAGGTGGGAATTTCTGAATTTTACAATGGGAAATGGAAAGAAAAAGGTCATGACATTATAAATCCAATTGGTTGCGGAGATTGTCATGATAACAATACAATGGGATTAAAAATTTCACGACCAGCACTTGTTGAAGCCTTTGAAAGACAAGGAAAAAAAATGGAAGATTTTAGTCGACAAGAAATGAGGTCATTAGTTTGTGCACAATGCCATGTTGAATATTATTTTGATAAAAAACGCCATGATGGTGTACCATATTTAACTTTCCCTTGGGATGAAGGGTTTAGTGCAGAAGATATGGAAAAATATTATGATGAAATTGAATTCTCTGATTGGACACACAAATTAAGTAAAACACCAATGTTAAAAGCCCAACATCCAGATTTTGAATTATTTATGACAGGTGTTCATGGGAAAAGAGGTGTTTCTTGTGCAGATTGCCATATGCCATATAAAAGTGAAGGTGGCGTAAAATTTACAGATCATCATGTTCAAAGCCCTTTGGCTAATATTGCAAATTCATGTCAAGTTTGCCATAGAGAGGAAACATCGACCCTGTTAGAGGATGTTTTTGAGAGACAAGATAAAATTGAGGAATTAAGAAGAATAGCTGAAAAAGATATTGCTGCTGCTCATCTTGAAGCTAAAGCTGCGTGGGATAATGGTGCAACAGATGTTCAAATGAAACCAATTCAAAAGTTAATAAGACATGCTCAATGGAGATGGGACTGGGTGGCCGCGGCAAATGCATTAGGCTTCCATTCTCCTGTAGAAGCTTTGAGAGTAATAGGAACATCAATCGATAAAGCCAATGATGCAAGAAAGGAACTTGCAGTATTATTGGTGAGATTAGGAGTTAATTACCCAATAGATTTGCCTGATATTTCAACAAAAGAAAAGGCTCAAAAAGTTATTGGTCTAGATATGAACTATTTGAATGAAGATAAACAAAACTTCTTAAAGACAACTGCAAAAGAATGGGATAAACAGGCTAAAGAAAGACAAGGAACGTTAATTAAGTATTGATATTCAATAAAGAATATTATTATTGATTAAGCCATTGTCTAGTATAATAACAGGGCAATGGCTTTTATATTTTCGCCATAAAAATATTTTTAGACACTATTTCAATTTGATGTTAGTGTACCAATTATTCAGAGTAAGCAATTATTTTTGCTTATCATTTCTTTAAGTTGGAAATGTCATTATCTATTGCTGTAATTACGGTTTATATGTCGGCGTTGATATAGGTAAATAATTTGTTAAAATTTTTATGATCCTATGATGTGGATCAAAAAAATATTGTAATACTTATCCATAAATTATGAAAATAGAAAAAGTTCACAAATGAGACAAACATAGTGATGTGTATCACAATGGTAATAATTACATGGTAAATTTTACCTGTTAATTCATAATAATAATTTTTTCTATCTAAATAGACTAAATTCAAACAATATGATTGGTATAATATTTGCACATTGTTTAATTTAATTTGGAGGATAGAATGTTTGATAATATTATTAATTCAAAAATGCTTGGTTATGTTTTAGTTATTTTGACTTTTTTTGTTAATGCATGTGATACGACAGAACCGACTCAAACTTCTGCTTCTTTGAGCTTTGTTACAGAAACAAGTTTACAAAAAATTGTTAGTGATAATTTTCAAATTGGAGAAGTGAAGCTTTTATTACGTGACATTAAGATTAAGAATCAAAATGAGGAAGATTCTTTACAAATAAGTACCGGGCCATTAGTTGTAAAATTAAATCTTGATGGAAAAACTACAGAATTTGCAGCTTCAGAAATTCCTGCCGGAGCTTACAATAGAGTGAGGCTCAAAATTCACAAAATTGAAGATTCTGAAACCATATCAGACCCGGAATTTAAAGAAGGCGCTGAAAGCGAAAAACGATACTCATTAATAGTTAAAGGAACTATAAATGGAGATAGTTTTACTTACAGATCTAGAAAATCGGCTGAGCAAGATATAATGTTAGAGGAAGATATTATCGTTGAAGAAAATGAAGAAGCAAACTTAACAATTACTGTTGATCCCTATAGATGGTTCTATGAGGGAGATATTTTCTTAAATCCAAATAATGAATCAAATGATGATAAGATTAGCAATAATTTAAAACATGCATTCAAAAGAGCTTTTAGGGATAATGATCATAATGGAGTGGGCGATTAACTTATTCAAAGTATTTGAAATATTTCAAGTAATAAAAACCCGTCTAGATGACGGGTTTTTTTATGTTCAAACCAAAAGTTAAATCTTAGAAAAATTAATACTATATTCTATTATTAATTTTTGAATATTCTTTCATGGGGTAAAGAAATGAGGCTTCTTTTTTTTGCAATTCTATTAGTTACGTATAATTTATTTGGGACGGATGGTGGGAAAGAAATAGAAAGGGATGAACAATTATATTTGAAAGCAGTTGAATTAAGCAAAAATTTATTAATAATTGACTCACATATTGATATACCGTATCGTTTAAAATCCAATTGGGAAGATATTTCTCAGAGAACAGAAAATGGTCATTTCGATTATCCTAGAGCTAATGAAGGCGGGCTTAACGCTGCATTTATGTCAATCTTTATTCCTGCAAGATACGAAGAGCAAGAAGGTTCATTTGAACTTGCTGATTCTTTAATTGATTTAATTGAGCATTTTACTAAAAATTATCCTGATAAATTTGCAATTGCGCTTACTACGGATGATGTACTCAATCAGTTTGATTCTAATGTAATTTCGTTTCCTTTATGTATGGAAAATGGGACACCTCTCAATAATAGTTTTGAGAATCTAAAACATTTTTATGATAGAGGAATACGATATATAACGCTAGCGCATGGCAAGGCTAATCACATTTGTGATTCCTCATATGATCCAAATATTAAATGGAATGGTCTAAGTCCGTTTGGAAAATCATTAATACCCGAAATGAATAAATTAGGAATAATGGTTGATTTATCACATGTAACTGATTGTACATTTTATCAAGTTCTGGAAATAACAAAAGCTCCGGTTATTGCATCACATTCTTCTTGCCGGCATTTTACTCCAGGATTTGAAAGAAATATGAGTGATGAAATGATAAAAAAGTTGGCGGAAAATGAAGGAGTTATTCAAATTACATTTGGCTCATACTTTGTTAGTGGTGATTACCAAACGAAAATGACAATACTTGACAACTATTTAACAGAACATAGTATTGGCAGATGGAGTGAAGAAGAAAAAATATATTACGACAAGTTTTTGGAAGAAAACGATGTTGATTTTGGTACCGCAGAAGACTTAGCGAACCACATTGATCATGTTGTAAAATTAGTTGGAATAGATCATGTGGGTTTGGGATCTGACTTTGATGGAATAGGCGCATTGCCCAAAGGTATAAAAGATGTTTCCTCTTATCCAACTATCATTTATGAACTTCTTAGAAAAAGTTATACTGAAGAGGACATCGAGAAAATTTGTTCAGGAAATATATTAAGAGTTTGGAATAAAGTTGAGGAGATTGCTAGAAAGAGTTTCTAAATAAATTTAGAACGGCTTTTGCCCATTTCAAAGAGTGTAGCCGTTCACAATATTATTATTTTTTTAATCATAATCTCAATTGAATTAGTTAAGCTAACAATAGTTACTTAGTTGTTTAGTAAACTTTGGTTATAGAACATTCCGCAAAGTCTTCTTACTCTTTCACTATCATCATCTTTTGCACGCTGTTTGACCGCAAATAGAGATTGTGCGGTATTAATTTTTGTTAATGCAACTGCAGCACTAATTCTTTCTTCTTCAGAGGTTCCACTTTTTAACACTTTCAGTAGTGAGTTAACAGATTTACTTGTTCCGTATTCACCAAGCATATATGCCGAGCTTGTTATTAATCCTAGATTATCTGATTGAAGCCCAACAAGTAAGTTATCTTCAATCTTACTATCATTGGCTGTGCTTGTACCAGCAAACATTGAACTTGACAAAAGAAGAGATAATACTAATAACATTAAACTATTTGTTTTTTTCATAACATTTCTCCATAAGTATGGTTGAGTGATTTTCTTAATTCACCCCTTATGACGAACGTGTTTTGAGAAAGTTTCGTAAGTTAGCAAAATAAATGGATTGCTTATCTTGTTAATAGTTAATAAGAGACTAATACTTATAAGTCTTGTTTTTAATTATAATTATAATTGTAAAGCTCAGATTAGTTGAGAAATAATGAAATGAATTTAACAATTGTAAGGTAGCATTATTGAGAAACCGAGACTCTCAATTTTGCAATAAAAAGCCTCGGTAATAATATTTATTTCCCATCACCTTCTTTATGTTCCATCATTGCTTCCCAAGGATTAAAATCAGTATTCCAAGTATCAGCTTTTATTAGCAAAGATCCATTCTGTTGAATTTCAAATAGTGTTAAATATTTACCTTGATCTGCAATTTCTCCTTCTGGTGCTTCAGGCATTCCCATTGTAAGGTCATATTTCCCTATTTCAACAATAAACTTACCGCTTACCCAAACATCAGTTGTAGTTAAAGAGAAGGTTCTCATATCCATAGGCATTTCTTTCTGTTTTTCACTTTGTGCTTTTATAGCTTCTAAACCTTTTATCATTGGTTGATAGCTAGGAAGAGAAATGGCATCTTCAGTATAAAATTTTAAAGAACTTTCATGATCGTTTTCAAGCATAGCTTTTGTAATTTGATCATTAATTGAATTGACATCAACTTTCAGTTTTTCAATATCATACTGTTGTTCACAGCTGATAAATAATGTAAGTGAAATAAAAACAAGAAAAATAGGAAATTTGTTTAATAATTTCATGCGATCCTCCGATGGAGTTTATTTGAAATGATTTAAGAGTAATAGGAATGTATTTGTAAAATAAATAAGATATTAATATGAAGCAAATAATAATATAACTATAAATAAAAGGAGTTAAGAAGGTGCTATTATCTGTTGTCTAACAAGAGAACGAACTCACCCTTCATGTTCTTCCTTTCTACTTCTTTGAGTACCGCTGATACAGAATCCCTAAAAACTCTTTCTTGGGGCATTGTTAATTTGTAAGCTAAAACTATTTGTTGATTAGGACTGAAATGTTGTATTATATCTTCTAATATTCGCTTAATTCTATATGGGGTTTCCATAATCACAATGAGTTCACGGATACTTTTTAATTTTCGTAATTCTTGTCTTCGTATTTCTTTTTTCGGAGAGAGCCAACCATAATGGTAAAATTTTTCAATATCTAATCCTGAAGAGATTAGAGTGGGTAGAAGTGAATTAGCACCTGGTAAAGGGACAATTTTAATTTTATATGAAATACAAAAGTCGACTAACAAACGACCGGGATCTGAGAACAAAGGAGTGCCGGCATCAGAAATTATTGCTGCTGAATTGCCTTCAAGAATTCTATTAGCAATATCTTGGGAAATATCCTTTTGGTTATGTTCATTTAAAGAAATTAATTCTTTCTTAATTTCAAAATGGGCTAATAGTCGGTTTGCCGGTTTTAATTCTTCACAAATTATAAAATCTACTTCTTTAAGAACTCGTAACGCTCTCAGCGTTATATCTTCATAATTACCAATTGGTGTTGGTGTTATGTAAAGCATTGGGATCTTTGTCTTCATTTTACCTGACAAATTTATTTAAACAGATGTCATTCCGGTTGAGTGAAACTAATACCGGAATCTCAGACGCCTTTATTATTCGCAACATAAACCAGCATGACCTGGTAAAGCAAAAAATATTATTTATTTAATAGTTCGGAGACTTTTTCTACCAACTCATTAAGTTTAACATTAATTCTTTCTCCAGTAGCACGAATCTTCACTTCTACTTGATTCTCTTTTAATCCTCTCTCTCCCACAATTACTTGCAATGGCATTCCTAGTAAATCAGCATCACTAAACTTAAATCCGGCTTGTACATTACTTCTATCATCAAAAATTACATCAATACCATTTTCAGTCAAATCCTTATTTACTTTTTCGCTAGCATCAATAACTGCTTCCTTTTTCATATTCAGACCGATCAAGTGAACATCAAAAGGAGATAAAGGTTTTTTCCAGACAATACCATTTTCATCATTATTTTGTTCAATATAGCATGCAAGTACTCTATCTAAACCTATTCCGTAACTTCCCATTATTATTGGATTTTCTTTACCATTTTCGTCAAGGAAAGTAGCTCCTAATGCTTCAGAGTATTTTGTTCCAAGCTTAAATATATGTCCTAATTCTATTGCTTTGAATACCTCAATTGGTTTTCCGCAAGAAGGACAAGGCTCGCCAGACTCAACCGTTCTTAGATCAAAATATTCAATTGATAGTACATCCCTTGTTAGATCAATTCCACCAATGTGAAAATCATTTTTATTAGCACCACTAAATAGATCGTTGCCATTTTTTAATCTTAAGTCTGCTATTATTCTGTGTTTGAAATCTATTGGTCCTATAGAACCAGCATCAGCACCGCTTATTTCCTTTAGTTCTTCAGGGTGACACGATCGAACTTCTCCACCCAATACTGTTTCTAGTTTTGTTTCGTTAACTTCATCATTCCCAGACATTAGAACTAGTACTGGTTCACCGTTATGAATATAAACTCTAGATTTTGCAGTTTCCGCTTCATCAATATTAAGAAACTCACATAATTCATTAATTGATTTAACATTTGGGGTACTAATTTCATAAACATCTTTACTTGTGGAATGTCTCTTAACGGTCTCAATTGTCGATTTTGATACTTCAGCGTTTGCAGCATATCCACAATCTGAACAATGCGCAACGTTGTCTTCACCGGCATCAGATTTTACCATAAATTCTTCAGACTTGCTACCGCCCATTGCACCACTTGCTGCACCGACAACAAAGTAATCAATCCCACATCTATCAAATATTTTTCTGTATGCTTTGTCATGCAAACCGTAAGCTAAATCTAATCCATCTTGCGAAGCGTTAAAAGTATAAGCATCTTTCATTAGGAATTGGCGACCTCTAATAATTCCACTTCTTGGTCTTGCTTCATTTCTAAATTTAGTTTGAATTTGATACCATATTTGAGGCATATCTTTATAAGATTTCAAAACCCCCTTGGCATGGTATGCCATAATTTCCTCATGTGTGGGAGCTAGAACATAGTCGCGATTTTTAATATGAAACAAAGTATCACCAAACGCCTCAACTCTATTTGTAGATTCCCAGATTTCTTTGGGATTGAGAGCCGGGAGGTGAAATTCTTGACCACCAATAGCATCCATTTCTTCTCTAATAATTTCAGTAATTATCTTCATTACTTTATATCCTAAAGGTAAAAAAGAATATATGCCTGCAGATAACATGCGGACCATACCACTTCTTACCATTAAGATGTGACTTGTAATTACTGCGTCGCTTGGTACTTCTTTTAATGTTGGAATGAATGCTGTACTTAATCTCATAATATTCACTATTAGTTAATAAACGAATTTCAAAAATAAGAAATGCAGAGTGGAATTAAAACAAGTAAGTTCGACTATTGTGAAGAATAGCAAGAATGTATGACATACTTGAATTGCAATGATACTCATTCAGTAAAGTACATTTGCTTATGTTGAAAAGGAACAAGTGCACTTATTATTCCCGATATATACAATTCTTTTCTGCTCATTTTTCCATTTGTAAAATAAGAAATTGCTCCGCCTTTCTGTTTTGTATTTTCTTGTTGCATAATTTCATCCATCACATGGCCGAGCTCTTTTCTTTCAAGCAATTGTTTTGTAACAATATCGGGTAACTCGAAGTGAGCAGAAGTACCAAAAGAGGTTTTCCCACTTTTATGAATTATGCACATACAACCAAAAGCAAACCACTTGTTATAAGTTTGCTGTATCCCGCCTTCAATGCCAATAAAAAAATCGGCATTAAAATTTTCAACGTCATTAAGCTTTTGCAATTCTTTTGCACGGTTCTCAGCGCCCTTAAATGTTTCATCATCTATTGGTTGATCAGGTACACCCGATTCTATTTGAAGTCCAACTACATCAATTGAATCAAAGTATAATGAAAAAGCTTCTTCGACTGCTTTTAATTTTACTGGATTTTTTGAGCCTACTAGAATTATCATATGAATTGTTTTTTTATGATTAAAAAGAAACAGCGATTGAACTATAATAAGTATAGAATTCTGAAACACCATTAGTCCCTATTTCAAATTCTAAAGAGTGATTTTTTGATAGATTGAATATATATCCAGCTTCTGTCCCCCAAAACGGGAATGGTAAGAATCCTCCAATTGAAAAAGTTAATCCAATTCCTACATGAGCATCTATATACAAATTTTTATAAAGTCTTAATTCAGGACCTATTTTAAAATAGGGAAGAATAAAAAATGCATCAGGGTACACATTAACGCCAGATTCAGTAGAAAATGATAGTGATACATTACTTTTAAGTTGAATTGAATCTAACTGTGAGTTCCTAAAATTTAAATTAAATATTATAGGAAGAGATATCTCAAAACTATCTCGGCTAAACTTATTTGTTGATGATACTTGTAGTCTAGTTCTCCTACTTAAAATATTTTTGGAATACTTCTTGTATTCAATTTTCTTAAGAGAATCTGTTATATTATTTTTTATGATCAAACCTCTATTAAAAAATATTTTTAGCGGATTAAAAACTCTCTTAGCCCAGGCTGCTTCATTGTGCTGTGCTGTAGAATCAATTGTAATAAATAGATCTTTATTTGTTATAAAATCTTTCTTATTGAGCTGTTCAATCATTGAGTCAATGCCAGGTTGAAGATTTTTTTCAATGCCAACTCCACCATTGTCAATATATATTCTGAGATCCTTTTTTACTCCAAAATAGTATTCAACAATTTTTGTGTGATCAAAATTATCGTATTTAAAGGCTGGAGAAAGGCAAGCAGCTTTAGAAATATAACTTGAATAATTCCAAGCAAGTATAAATGAAATTAGCCCACCCATCGAAGAACCACCCACAGCCGTATTTATTCGATCAGGAAGAGTTCTGTAAGACTTATCAATAAAGGGTTTGAGCTTTGTAATAATAAACTGCATATATTTTGTGCCTTTTGGAGTTGGGGCATATTCTTCATTTCTGTCAGCTGTATTATAAATACCCACAATAATAATTGGCTCAATTTCATTTTTTCTAATTAAGCTATCAGCAGCTTCGTCAATTTGCCAATCAATTTTTGTGTATGAAGTAATTGGATCAAATAAAGACTGCCCATCCTGCATATAAAGTACAGGATAATTTTGATCTTTATTTTCTTCATAACCGGGAGGAAGCCAAACAATAATATCTCTAGGAAGAAGTCCCTCAAATGTCATCTGTTCATGATAGATAACTTTCCCTGTAATTTGTCCTTGGGGTGCCGCCACTTGGGTTCTCATACCCCATGAATTAACACTATAGATTAAAGTTGTGTCATTTATGACCTTTAAGGAATGATTTCCGGGAATATCACCATCTTCATTAAGTGCTTGAGTATTCCAACTGCCCTTTGTAAACTTAAATTCAAGCAGTTCATTTTTTGAATATTTAAAAGCTTTCTTCCAATGGTTTTCTGTTTTGTCAAGTGTTATTGAATCAGGATGCCAATTACCGAATTGCTCATTATTACCAGAAATGTAAATTTTGTCAGATTGATTTAGGCTTTCTGAGAATACTTTTATCGTAACATTAACTTTATTTATCTGTGCAATTAAGGTAGTTGAAATAAAGAGCTGAATTATAATTAATGTTTTCAACTTCATAATAGAGTATATATGTTGATTTTTTGTGCAACCATATTTAAAACAAAAAACACAATACGTGTTCTGCAAACTTTGGCTTGCAGAATCCGCATGGGTTAAATAAACCAATTACAAAAAGAAAAATAAATTTAAGCATTATTTTAGAAAAGAAAGGATTACGATGAAACTGAAATTAAAATAAGTTTATCCTTATAGAGATGCTTAATTTATATTAAAGCACATAGAATAAAGGAACCACTAGATGACAATAATAATCCATATTAAAATCATCTAAAAAAAATCTATAGATCTTTTGCGTGATCAAAATTATAATATCAAATTAAATAATCGGAATAGTCAAAAAAGCAGAAGTATCACTTCTTCATCATAGCCCAGATTTGTTGTGCTTGTTGTTGGTTATAATCAAATGCAATTCTTTTATAGTTAATTAAGTCAATAATGGTGCCTATAAAACAAATTCCAGCGGTTAGCACGTATAGTACACCCATTCCAACTTGATCAACAATAAATCTTTGAATACCGGCAATTCCTAAAAACCCAACTAGAGTAAGTAAAAGAATTGTTTGAGGATCTTTTCTTCGAGATCTGTAAGCGTTTGCAAATTGTTGTGCTGTTTGGTCATCTAAATCTTTAATCAACCCACTTATTAATAATTGTTCATCGCCCATTATTTCGGGTAAAAATTGAAGTACATTTGCCATAATTAACCTCGTATGATTTTGAATTTATTTTTTCTTAATAAAGTAATAATTCTATATATAATTACAAGTAGTGCAAAAAGTCCTAATGGATGCATTCTTAGTGAGGCTAAAAAATCCCCATGATAAATCAATGATATCGACCTTCCAATTCCACAGCCTGGACAAAAATCAATTCCAATTAGCTTGAATAAACAAAATGAAAAATGCTGAATTTGGTAAGGATTAATAAGTATTAAATATACCAACGCAAAAATCCACATTAGAGCTTCTAGATTTTTATTCAGATGCTTAATAATATTTATAAATGTTTTCTTCATTAAGATTTTTTAGTTCGGTCTTTTAGACGCAAGCATATGAAAAATGTTTTAAACTACTTTTTTGTTGGAGAAAACTCCATCACTCGTTCCGGAAATTTTGGTTGCGTAAATCCGAATTGTTTATATAATGTATGCGCATCCAAAGTTTTTAGCATCCAGCTTCTTAAACCTTGTAGTTCTGGATATTCAATAATTATTTTCATCAACCATTTTGATAATCCTTTCCCTCTGTGTGACTCAAGTATAAATACATCTGCGAGATATGCGAATGTTGAATGGTCTGTTATTAGCCTTGCAAATCCAATTTGGATACTATTCTTGTATAGACCAAAACAAAAAGAATTATCGATAGATCTTTTGACTATTTCTATTTGAATATCCTTTGACCAATATGAATTAGTTAGAAAATCATGGATAACATTAAGTTGAAGTTTTGATGGGTCGGTAGAAATTAAATAATCTTCTTTTGTGAATTCTCTAAACATATCAAGGTTATATTTGATTGAACGCCTTATTTGCTTCAGTTATAAAATTTTGTACTAGTTGTTTGTCTTTTCCTCCTGTAGAGTTTTCAACACCAGTATGAACATCAACACCAGCAGGTTTAACTTTCAGAATGGAATCATAAACATTACTTGAATTTAAGCCTCCAGCTAAAATGACTGGTTTTGAAGAGTGCTCAACAAATCGCTTACTAATACTCCAGTCATGAATTTTTCCTGTTGCCCCGCTTGCCCCAGTTAAGGGATCAAAAGTGTCCGTAATAAACGCATCAACGAAAGGCTCTAATTCCTTTAATGTTTTCGCTAATTCGCTTTCATTTTTATCTGTAATTACAAGACTTTTTATAATTGAAATGTTAGGTTCAAGTACTCTTATACTTTTTAGTTCACCGATTGTAATTGGTCCATGCAGTTGAATAATGTTCGAGTTCATTTTAGAACAGAGTTCTATAGCTTCATTGGCTGTTTTGGAATAGCAAATTACGATACCATAATTAGGTGGAACTAAATGTTTAATTATTACACTTGCTTCTTCTTCAGATAAATCTTCCTTATTAACCGGAAGGCGAAGTGGAAATCCCAAATACTTTATTCCACATTGGATTAACATATCGGCTTCTTCTTTGTTAATTATGCCAGCAACTTGTATGAAATTTTTAAAGAGAAGTTTCTTCATATTTAATCTCAATCTTCCTCACCACAATCAATAAATGGTACGCAAGGTTTATCTCCATATACTTCTTTTAATAAATTGAAGTTGTGGTCAAGAGCCTTGATCTTCAGATTATCTCCAATGTATTCATAAGTTAAGACTGGTGAAAGGAAATTGATTTTTGCAATATTACCGGAATTATCCCTCGGGACTTCCAAAAATTTTGTATCAGCGTCTCTATAAATTTCCATTCTAACTCTGTTCTGCTCATCATAAATATATTCTATTGACCAATAACCAAATACCTCGTCTTCTGTCCTGTTTCCTTCCTTATCATAGTATCTTATATATTTTGTTTTACCTTCAGAGTTGTATTCAAACACTGTAACAGCAGCAACAGCCAAACTATCTGTGTACTCTCCCATTTTGTTAAATCGTTCAATTTTTGCGATTTTCTCATCAGTATAATAAACAACTTCATGAAAATTATTTTTAGTTTGTTCTTTCTTAACATTCTTTTTGGTTATAACATAAATGCCATTACCAGGCTTGATTATATTATACTTTACAAAAGATTCAGTTTTCTTTTCAATGGGAGATTCAGAGAAACACCCGCTTATAAATAAAACTAAACTTGTTAAAATTAAGATCTTATTTATCATAAATATTTTTCCTTGAGTACATTTAAATGGTGCTGAGTATGTCCTGTAACTATATAAGGAATTGTGCAGGTTGTAAAAATTTTACCACCGGTTATTCCTTTCTCATTCCAAACATCACCCTTTATTGATTTAAATAGTAATAAGTTGGACTCCCTAACTGCAGCATAATGGTTGATTAGTAAGGCAGAATCTGCTGAATCAAATGAGCCGGTCTTTACATATTCATCATGATCATACATGGGAAGGTTTGTTTTGTCTTTTCTTGAATAGGTTAAAGCACGGTAACCCATTATTATTTCTGAATCAAGTAAATGTCCTAGGACTTCTTTTATACTCCATTTGTCTTCAGCATATCTATACAATAATTTCTCCTCCGAAAAACTTTTATATAAGTCTATTACTTCCATGGTTTGTTTTTCTAAGAATGTCAGAATATCAGAATCGGGCAAAGAATCAATATAGATTTTGTAATATTCTGGATAATCTTCGTGTGATGGTTTTCTAATCATTTTAATAAAGTCCTAGACTGATATTGTAAAATTATATTTGTAATTATATTACTATATTATAAACCTAGCAAAGAATTTAATCAAAAGTAAATACACTTTGATAAGGATAAAACAATGAATCTTAATAGAAGAACCTTTTTAAAAAGTAGTTCAATTCTTGTAGGTGGAATTATACTCCAAGGCAACAAAACAATATCAAGTTTGATCCCCATTGAATCTAATAATCTTAGACAAATAAGAAATAACATTGGTATTTATAATGAAAAAGGTGGTACTATTGGTTGGTATGTTCAAGACGATACAGTTGTTGTTATTGATTCTCAATTCCCAGATAGCGCAAAAAATTTTAAGAGTGAACTTAGTTCAAAGACATCTCAGAGAATAAACTATTTGATTAATACTCACCATCATGGAGATCATACACTTGGGAATTACTTCCTTAAGGATTATACTGAAAATATTGTAGCTCATGTAAATTGTCCCAGATTACAAATTAAACAAAACAAGGGGAAGGAAACAGAGAGTCAGGTTGTTACAGCCAATATTACATTTGATAATATGTTGCAATTAAAGCTTCCAAAAGAAAATTTATCAGCAATTCATTTTGGACAAGCACATACGGGTGGAGATATTGTTGTACATTTTGAAAATGCGAATATTGTACACTTAGGTGATTTGGTTTTTAATAATGTTTATCCATTTATCGATAACAGTGGTGAATGTTCAGTATTGAATTGGATAGAAGTATTAGTTAAGATAGAAAAATATTTTGATAATGATACATCGTTTATTTTTGGTCATGCAAATAATAATGATTCAACTATTGGTAAAAAAGATGATATTATAGTTATGAGAAATTATCTAGAGGCACTTTCTAGCTACGTGTCAAAATTAGTGGAAGATGGTAAAACTGTTGAAGAAATTTCCAATACGAATACTATTCCAGGTTTTGACAATATTAAGGAAGCCTGGGAAGGGGCAAGAAAGATGAACTTAAAAGCAACTGCTGAACAATTCACCATTTAATATTTTTTTAATATTTATAAGTAAGTGAAAATTTCTGACTTATTTCATGTAATAACACTAACAACTGGTTCTATCATTAATTTGGATTGCCTTTACTGCTTCTATTTTGAATAGAAAAATGCTATTACAGCTCCAAAGAATGAAGTGTATGAGTATTGAGCTTTAAAATAAAGACCACCCTCAAATGATACTGACTTATCAAATAAATATTTGAGCACAATTAAAGTTAGCTAAATTAAAAAAGTATTTTCATTCAAGAACATATTATATGAGACCTAAGCTCCGAATTATTTTATGCCTAAGTTTTTATCAGAAACAGAAATTGTAATAAAAAGAATCAATAATCTCACCTCATTTTGATTTAAATCATAACTAATAAGAGATTAATGTCGTAATTTAACGCTCTTGCAAATTTACTGGGGTATTGGCACGCCATATGGGTAAAATCATTTCTGTTGTTCTTCCAAAGGGAGGCGTTGGTAAAACTACTAGTGCCGTTAATTTAGCTTATTTTTTTGCTAAGAAAAAATACAAAACACTTATTGTTGATCTAGATCTAACTGCTACTTGTTCTTTATCACTAGGTTTCAATCACGAAAATATTTTAGCTGATATCTTTGATGTTTTTAGTTATTCTAAATCAATTGAGGCTGTAATTCATCCAACTGGAATTGAGAACCTGGATTGTATCCCTCAGATTAAACTTAACGCTGTTGAAGAGGGTAGGCAATTAAAGCTAATTACAAATGAGTATCTTCTTCGTAATGTTATAAGCACTATTTCGCAGAATTATGACTTTATTCTATTCGATTGTCCACCATATTTATTCGGTCCAACAAACCTGGCCTTAATTGCTTCAGATTCAGTTTTAATCCCAATCCGAACTGATGAGTATTCTCTTGAAGCTGTAGATGATTTGCTTAAAAGAGTCGAATATATCAATAAAAGATATAATCAAAAATTAAGAATTGAAGGCATATTTATTACTTCATATGAGAAAAATATTAAGGCCTCGTTCAAAATAAAGACAAAACTATTTGAAATGAATTCCCATTTTATGTTAAATAAGTCCATTCCTAAAGATGCAAATATGATGAATGCAACTTTTAGTAAGATGCCACTAGGAATGATCAACCCAAAATCGAGGGCAGCAATAGCTTATAAGGAATTATCTGAAGAGATAATTCTTAGAAATAGTGACGCATTTGGTTTTATTTAAGCATCTTTTTTAATTTATCAACCTCGTCACGAAGAGATGCAGCTCGTTCGAATTCAAGATCTTTTGCAGCATTTAGCATTTCTTCTTCAAGTTGGCTAATTAAATCTTTCTTTTGATCATTTGTCATATATTTTAGAACTGGTTCAGCAACCTTTGCAAATGCTGCTTCCTGCTCTGGATCTTTTTTACGTAGCTCAGCAATTGAAGTTGAATTCATAATTTCTTCTCGACTCTTAAAGATTGTCTTTGGAGTAATATTATGTTTCATATTATACTCTAATTGAATTTTTCTTCTTCTATTCGTTTCATTAATGGTTTTTGACATAGAATTTGTTATTCTATCAGCATACATAATAACTTTCCCATTTACGTTTCTCGCTGTTCTTCCAGCGGTTTGCATTAACGAGCGTTCACTTCGCAAAAAGCCTTCTTTATCGGCATCAATTATCGCCACTAATGAAACCTCAGGTAAATCTAAGCCTTCCCTAAGAAGATTGACGCCAACCAATACATCAAAATCTCCAATTCTTAAATCTCGAATAATTTCAACTCTTTCAAGAGCATCAATATCACTATGAATATATCTTACTTTTATATTTAATTTATCTAAATAATCTGTTAAATCTTCTGCCATTTTTTTTGTCAGAGTTGTTACTAACACTCGTTCACCTCTAGGTGCCCTATCTCTTATTTCTCCAATTAAGTCATCAATTTGGTTATTTATAGGTCTAACTAATATTTCTGGGTCTAACAAACCTGTTGGTCTAATAATTTGTTCAATAAATGCACCTCCGGTTTTGGTCATCTCATAATCGCCAGGAGTTGCACTAATGTATATTACTTGATTTGTTAAATTTTCATATTCATCAAATTTAAGAGGTCTATTATCAAGTGCGGAAGGAAGACGAAAACCATGCTCAACCAAAGTTTCTTTTCTAGATCTGTCCCCAAGCTGCATTCCCCTGATTTGTGGAACAGTAGCATGTGATTCATCTATAATTAGTAAGTAGTCCTTTGGGAAATAATCGAATAAACAAGAGGGACGTGATCCTGGAGGACGAGCATCCATATGTCGAGAATAATTTTCTACTCCAGCGCAATAACCAATTTCTCTCATCATCTCAATATCGTAGCGAGTTCTTTGTTCAATTCTCTGAGCCTCTAAATATTTTTCTTCTGACCAGTAATATTTTAGTCTTTCCTTTAACTCATCATCAATTGTCTGAATTGCATTAGTGACCTGGCTTTTTGTAGTTACAAAATACTTTGCTGGATAAACTGGAATAGAATCCACCTCTCGAATAAATTCTCCAGTAATTGCATCAATCACTGAGATTTTTTCAATTTCGTCATCCCAAAATTCAATTCTGATGGCTTCTTCATACTGATAAGCTGGAATTATTTCTACGACATCTCCACGTGCTCTAAAAGTACCACGGGTAAATTCAATGTCATTTCTTACATAATAGATATCGATCAGTGACCTTAATAGTTTTTTTCTTTCAATTAACTCACCCTTTTTTAGAAAAAGTATTTGTTTTGCATATTGATCCGGAGCGCCGATTCCATAAATACAACTTACACTAGCAATAATTATTACATCATTTCTTCCCTCAATTAAGGAAGTTGTAGCTCTAAGTCTGAGTCGATCAATTTCTTCATTTACAGCAAAGTCCTTTTCAATATAAAGATCTCTTTTAACTACATATGCTTCAGGTTGGTAGTAATCATAATAACTTATAAAAAATTCAACAGGATTATTTGGGAAAAATGATTTAAACTCAGAATAAAGCTGGGCTGCTAATGTTTTATTGTGAGAAATTATTAAAGTTGGTCGATTAATGTTTTTAATTACATTGGAAATAGTAAATGTTTTTCCACTTCCTGTAACTCCTAGTAAAACTTGATGTTTTTCACCGGATTTAATCCCTTCTGTCAATTGTCTTATTGCTTCGGGCTGATCTCCAGATGGCTCATAATTAGAAACTAATTGTAATTTATTCATAATTGCAGACTTTCAATATTTTTTATACCAAAAAATAAAGTTATTTGTATTTCTGTAGCCTGTCAAGTTATAAAATTTAAATTGTATTGGACAAAAATTTCCGTATTTACTCTCTTTCTAAGAAACCGCTAAATTAGTTGTGCGATTATTTTATAATGCGAGACACAAAATGAATATTATACATAAATATGAATAATAAGATATATATTTACAATTAGATTCATATTAGTATATAAATTACTCTTGTAATTAATAATTTTATAATTATCTTAATGCACCAAATGAAAAAGATTACTAACAAATATCACCATCATCATCGCAAACATTTTATAGGTGTCGGTGCATTGTAATTAACTTGATAAATTAAGAAAGTTTAAGAACCCCGACAAAAGTTGGGGTTTTTCATTTTTAAAGGAAATACTGTGATGAAAAATTTAAAATTAGCAATACAGAAAAAAGGAAGACTGTCTGATAAATCAATTCAATTATTAAGAAATTGCGGACTTGACATTGAAAATTTTCAGGATAGATTAATTGTTAGTGCTGCAAATTTTAATCTAGACATTCTATTTTTAAGAGATGATGATATTCCAGAATATGTTCAAGATAATGTAGCTCACATTGGAATTGTTGGAGAAAATGAAGTCCTCGAAAAAGGTTTAGATGTTGAAGTTGTAAAACAACTTGGGTTTGGTAGATGTTCCTTGAGCTTAGGGATTCCAGAAAAAAGTAAGATTAACAGTGTAAATGATTTAGGTAATAAAACAATTGCTACTTCTTACCCAAATATTCTCAAGAATTATTTGCAGGAGAATAATGTAAAAGCTAAAGTTATTGAATTGAGTGGTTCAGTAGAAATTGCCCCTTCACTTGGTGTAGCCGACTATATTTGTGATCTAGTTTCAACCGGTAATACACTTAAGCTTAATAAACTTAAAAAATCATTTAAAGTTCTTGATTCCCAGGCTGTGTTGATTAAAAGTAAAATTATGGACGATGATCCTGAGCTCAAAATATTATTTGATAAATTACTAGGTAGGATAGGTTCTTCACTAAAAGCTAAAAAATCAAAATACATAATGATGAATATACCAAAGAATTCACTAGCTAGAATTATAGAAATCATTCCCTCGCTTAAAAGCCCAACAATCCTTCCTCTTTCAGACAAAAATCTTTTAGCAGTACATGCAGTTATTTCAGAGGATAAATTTTGGGAGATTAATGAAGATCTGAAAATGGCGGGAGCTTCGGGAATTTTATCATTACCAATTGAGAATATTATTCTATGAAAATAATTGAGTATAATAAATTAACTGATAAGAGAAAGACTGACTTATTACAAAGACCATCAATTGATATGTCTGACAAATATCAAATTGTTCAGCCAATTTTGAATGATATAAATAGAAATGGATTAAAGAGTGTATTAGAATATGCGAAAAAATTTGATGGATTTGTTGGGAAACAAATTAACGTAAGTATAAATGAGTTAGACGAGAGTGAAAAGTTAGTTTCAACTGATTTTAAGAAAGCTGTAGAAATTGCTACCAGAAATATAAAGAAGTTTCACAAATTACAGGTGCCGATAAAATATTCGATAGAAACAATGCCTGGAATAAAATGCTCAAGAGAGTTTCGAGCAATAGAAAATGTTGGTCTTTATATACCCGGCGGAACCGCAATTTTACCATCTACATTATTGATGTTGGCAATTCCAGCTATTATTGCTGGTTGTAAAAGAATTGTTGTTTGTTCTCCCACATCTAATACTGTAAGTCCAGAAGTTTTATATGTCGCAAAATATTTGGGAATTACAGAATTTTACAAAATTGGTGGTGCACAAGCAATAGGTCTTATGGCATATGGTACAAAGAAGATTAATAAAGTTGATAAAATATTTGGACCAGGGAATCAATATGTTACAGCTGCAAAAGTCCTGGTAAGTATTGATCTAAATGGATGTGCAATTGATATGTTGGCAGGTCCAAGTGAAGTGTTAGTTATAGCGGATGAATCAGCGAATCCAAAATACATTGCAGCGGATTTATTATCTCAAGCGGAACATGGTAATGATTCTCAAGTAATACTATGCACAAATAAAAAAACTTTAGCTGAACAAGTGATTGAAGAGATCAATTTGCAAAATGAGCAATTAGCAAGGAAAGAAATAATTAATAAGTCATTAGAAAACTCATTAACAATAGTATTTGATTCAATTGATGGGGCTATTAAATTTAGCAATTTATATGCACCTGAGCATTTGATTCTAAATACTAAAAAAGTCAAATCACAATTGCCGAAAATTCAAAATGCTGGTTCTGTTTTTATTGGACAATATTCCCCAGAAAGTGTGGGAGATTATGCTTCCGGAACAAATCACTCATTACCAACTTATGGTTATGCAAAATCAATAGGTGGAGTATCGGTTGAACAATTTATGAAAGGAATCACTTTTCAAGAACTATCAAAAACAGGATTAAAAAAAATATCCAAAACAGTAATTGAATTAGCTAATACAGAAAAATTACAAGCTCATTCAAATTCGGTTAAAATTAGGTTAGAGAAATGATTGAGAATTTGGTTAGAAAAAATATACTGAAACTTAAACCATATACTTCGGCAAGAGATTCCTATTTAGAAGGAATACTTCTTGACGCCAATGAAAATAGTTTAGGATCAGTAATTAAGGATGAACATAATCTTGAACTTAATCGCTATCCAGATCCTGCTCAAAATAAATTAAGAAAAAATCTGAGTGAGTATTTAGATGTTAGTCCGAAGAAATTATTTTTTGGTGTTGGCTCAGATGAAATAATAGATTTATTAATTCGAATATTTTGTAATCCTAAAAAAGATTCTGTATTAATACCATTGCCGACTTACGGAATGTATCAAGTAGCTTGCGATGTGAATGATGTTAAAGTATTAAATGTACCATTAAATAAAACTTTCCAAGTTGATATTAAGGCAACGTTAGAGGCAGTACAAAAAAACACTAAAATGATATTTTTATGTTCACCTAATAATCCAACTGGGAATGTGCTAAGCAAAGATAGTGTTTTGCAAATTGTTAAGAAATTCCGGGGAATAGTAGTTATAGATGAAGCTTATATTGACTTTAGGGAAAATAGCTCTTTTCTAAGTGAGCTTTTAAAATATAAAAATATAGTTATTACCAGAACCTTTTCTAAAGCTTGGGGACTAGCCGGAATTCGCTGCGGTTATTCTATTGCCGATGAGTTTATCACGAACTTACTATTTAAAATTAAGGCTCCATATAATTTGAATAAGTTAACATCTAATGCCATACTAGAAGCTTTAGCGAAAGTGAAGGTGAAAGATAAATTTGTAAGTAAAATAAATTCAGAAAAAGACAAATTAATTCTCCAGCTAAAGAAGATTCCTCAAATTCGAAGAGTATTGCCTACAGATGCAAATTTTATAGTATTTCAAATTAATAACGCGGATGTTATTTTTAATCGCTTGGCTTCTAAAGGCGTTATTATAAGAAACAGAAGTAAAGAACTCGGACTAAATGATTGTCTTCGTGTCACAGTTGGAACAGCTAAGGAAAACCAAGTGTTTATTAAAAAGTTAAAAGAAATATTATGAGTGAACAAATAAGAAATAGTCGTGAAGCTAAAGGAAAAAGAGAAACAAAAGAAACTAAAATTAAAATTGCAGTAAACCTTGATGGAACCGGTGAATCAAACATCAAAACCGGAGTTGGTTTTTTTGATCATATGCTTGAACAAATTGCTAAGCATGCCAATATTGATTTAGACATTTATGTTGATGGAGATTTGCACATAGATGAACATCACACAGTTGAAGATGTAGGGATTACTTTGGGAGAAGTTCTGCTAAAAGCACTTGGTGATAAAAAAGGAATTCAGCGTTACGGATTTTATGTGCCGATGGATGAATCAATAGCTCTATGTGTAATAGATTTAGGGGGGCGTTTACATCTAAACTTTAAGGCCAAATTCAGACGGAATAGTGTTGGAGAATTTCCTACCGAATTGACAGAAGAATTTTTTAGGGGTTTAGCAAGTGGTTTGAAGGCAAACTTGTATATAAAAGTAAAAGGCAAAAACGATCATCATAAAATTGAGGCCATATTTAAGGCGTTTGCAAAAGCGTTAAATGAAGCCTGCCGCTTGGATGAAAGAAATAATGGTAGAATACCTTCAACTAAAGGGATAATATGATTGCTTTAATTGATTATGGAGCTGGTAATTTAAAATCAGTTGCCAACGCATTGGACGATCTAAAAGCTGATTACATTATCACAAACAAAAGTGATGAGATTATTTCAGCTGAGAAAATTATTTTCCCAGGAGTTGGTGAAGCCTCTTCTGCGATGGATAAATTGTTTGATAAAGAAATTGCCGACGTAATTAAATTGACTTCAAAACCACTTTTAGGTATTTGTTTGGGCATGCAATTGTTAACAACATTTTCTGAAGAACGAAATACTATGTGTTTGGATGTTATAAAGGCAATTGTCAAACAATTCGATAGCTCAATAGTTAAAGTGCCACACATGGGTTGGAACAAGGTTGAATATAAAAAACAGAATAAGCTTTTTAATAACGTTGATAGTGGTGAACATTTTTATTTTGCAAATTCATATTATGTTCCAATAACAGAATACACTATTGCATCAACAAATTATGAAGTTATGTTTAGTGCTGCAGCTAATAAGGATAATTTTTATGGTGTTCAATTTCACCCGGAAAAATCCGGAAAAAACGGATTACAAATCTTAAGGAATTTTATAGAGTTATGTTAATAATACCAGCAATCGATATAATTGACGGAAAAGTTGTAAGACTTTCCAAAGGCGAATACAGCTCCGTCGTTAATTATGATAAATCACCAATTGAACAAGCCAAAATTTATAATGACCTAGGTTTTGAATGGCTCCATGTTGTAGATCTTTCCGGATCAAAAGATGGCAAAATAAATACAATCAAAATTATTGAGGAAATTAAATATAAAACCAATCTTAAATTAGAGTTTGGCGGAGGAATTAGATCCAAGCAAGATGTTGTTTCATTAAACAATATTGGAGTTGATGGAATTATAATCGGCTCCCTTGCCGTTACAAGTAAAGATGAGTTTGAATCAATATTTTCTGACGTTGAACCCAACAAAATAATAATTGCTGCTGATGTATTAGATTATCAGATAAGAATAAAAGGCTGGACTGAAAATTCGAATATTCATTTGTTTGATCATATTGAGTATTGCAGTAAGCTTGGAATTAGGAATTTTCTTTGTACTGATATTGCTGTGGATGGAATGTTAACCGGACCTAGTTATTCCTTATATAAGGAAACGATTATGAAATATCCAAAAATACAATTAACTGCTTCTGGCGGAGTAAGTAATCTTCATGATATTACCCAGTTATCAGAACTTCCAATTAGGGGAGTTGTTGTTGGAAAGGCTATTTATGAAAACAAAATAAATCTAGAGGAGCTTGCCAAACTTGCTGTGTAAAAGAATTATTCCTTGTTTAGATGTCAAAGATGGTATAGTTGTAAAGGGCACTAACTTTGTCAATCTCAGAGAAGCTGGTTCGGCCGTAGAACTTGCTGAACGATATTATCTTGAAGGCGCTGATGAATTAGTGTTTTTAGACATTACTGCAACTTTGGAAAGAAGGAAGACCCTTATTGAATTGGTTGAAGAAGTTTCAAAAGTAATAAGAATACCTTTTACGGTTGGTGGTGGTATTACAAAAGTGGGAGATATTGAAAAATTATTAAGCGCAGGTGCTGATAAGGTTTCACTTAATACATCTATTGTCAAAAATCCTGATTTAGTATCAGAGGCGTCAAAAAGTTTTGGAAGTCAAGCTATTGTTGCGGCAATTGATTCAAGAACAACGGGTAGACTGCACAAAGTATTTATAAAGGGTGGAACAGAAGAAACGGAATTAGAAACAATTCGTTGGTGCAGGAAAGTAGAAGAGTTAGGTGCAGGCGAAATACTATTAACATCAATGAATAAGGATGGGACTAAATCTGGTTTTGATCTTGACCTACTTCAATTATTATCGGATGAACTGACAATCCCAATTATTGCTTCTGGAGGTGCTGGAAAGAAGGAGCATTTTCTTGATGCTTTTGAGAATGCAAATGTTGATGCTTGTTTGGCCGCGAGTTTATTCCATTATAAAGAATTAGAAATATCTGAATTAAAAAAATATCTCAATGACAAAAAAATAAATGTGCGATTATGATAGAATTAGAGAAAATTGATTTTGAAAAACTAAATGGTTTAGTACCTGCAATAGTTGTTGATGCAACAACAAAGCAAGTATTAATGCTTGGATTTATGAACCGAGAAGCATTATCTCAAACTGTAGAAAAACAAAAAGTTGTATTCTTCAGCAGAACAAAAAACCGACTTTGGTTAAAGGGTGAAACTTCACAAAATTATTTAAATGTTGTTTCAATAAACACTGATTGTGATAATGACACTCTACTAATTTATTCAAAACCAGATGGTCCGACTTGCCATACAGGTTCGTACTCGTGTTTTTCAGATGTTGATAATAGCAATATCCAGTTTTTAGATTACTTATTTAATCTTGTTAAGCAAAGAAAAATTGAGTTACCTGAAAATTCCTATACTACATCATTATTCCAGAGAGGTTCCGATAGAATAATACAGAAAGTTGGGGAAGAGGCAGTGGAGACTGTAATAGCAGCAAAAAATAAAGATAGAAAAGAGATTGTTAATGAATCATCCGATTTAGTTTTCCATCTTCTAGTAATGTTGGCAGATCAAGGAATTGATTTTTCTGAAATTATATCAAATCTTCAAAAACGTCATTCAGATTAAAAATAATATTTTGCCTATATTATCGTCTTTTAATTTAGTGTATTGCTAAGACGAACTATGGAACTTATTAGATATGGTTCGTGTATATTATTTATGAATTGAATATTTGAAGGATGCAATTAATTGTCATCTTCAATAATAATCTTGAGATGTATTGCACTCATTTTATTCGGTCAAAAGTAATATATTTTAGAAAATAAGTGAGGTTTTATTAATGTCCGTAGCTGAAGAACAAAATAAGATTACAGAACAATTCTCAGAAATAGAAGATTGGGAAGATAAATATTCATTGCTCATTAAAATGGGCAAAGAATTAGGGGAATTGGATGCTGGAATTAAAATTGAAAAAAATAAAATTTCCGGTTGTCAATCACAGGTTTGGATGCACGCAAAATTAGATGATGGGAAAATGTTAATTTATGGAGACAGTGATGCAATGATCGTGAAAGGTCTTGTTGCTCTATTGATTAAAGTATACTCAAATCAAAAACCCGACGAAATACTCTCTTCACCACCAGAATTTCTAAGTAAAATTGGTATTGATAAACATCTCTCACCAACACGTAAAAATGGGCTAGGTGCAATGTTAAAACAAATTCAACTTTTTGCCTTAGCATTTAAAGCGTTAGCAAATAAAATGTAGATTATATAATTTGATTTATTAAAAATAAATTATAGAAAGCCCGATGAAAAATATGTTTTTGTTCTGGGTCATGTTTTTAGTTTATTATTCAAATTTATTCCCACAAAATCCACTCTTCAAAATTCCGTTAAGTGAAAGAATAGCCAATTATGATATTTCTGTTGAGCTAAACACAGAGGAACATTCCTTACTCGGAAATGAAATTCTCCACTGGAAGAATACTTCAAATGATATTATAAATGAGCTTCAGTTTCATTTGTATCTAAATGCCTTCAAGAATGATAGCAGTACATTCATGAAAGAGTCCGGCGGTCGACATAGGGGATTTACAAGGAAAGAAAAAAAATGGGGTTGGACGGATATTATTTCTATGAAAGTAGTTGGTGGAGATGATTTAACAAAGTTAATTGAGTTCTATCAACCTGATGACTTCAACAAATCTGACCAAACAGTAATTAGAGTTCCTTTGCTGAAGCCCCTGTTGCCTAATGAAGAAATTAGTATTGAAATCGAATTCATTTCAAAATTACCTAATATATTTGCGCGAACCGGGTTTTCTTCAGATTATTATCTGGTAGGTCAGTGGTTTCCTAAAATTGGAGTATATGAGAGTGCAGGGCAGCGTAATGTTGAAAATGGAGGTTGGAATTGTCACCAATTTCATGCTAATTCAGAATTTTATGCTGATTTTGGAGTTTATAACGTTGAGCTAATTGTTCCCAAAGATTTTGTTGTTGGAGCTACAGGGCAATTAGAATATGAAAAGATAAATGAGGACGGAACGAAGTATCTACTTTATCATGCTGAAGATGTTATAGATTTTGTTTGGACAGCCTCACCTGACTTTTTAATTGCAGAAGATTCGTGGAAACATGTTAATATTAAAGTACTCGTTCAACCAGAACATTTTTATTTTGTTAATAGATTTCTAGAGTCAGCAATTGCTTCCTTAGAGTATCTTGATAAACATGTTGGTAAATATCCATATCCATACCTAACAATTGTTGATCCGCCATTCCATGGAATGGGTTCTGCTGGAATGGAATATCCTACTTTTATAACATCCATGTCTTTGTGGGGTTTTCCGGAAAGTATAAAAATGATGGAGGAAACAACAGTCCATGAATTTGCACATAATTATTTTATGGGCATAATTGCGTCAAATGAATCTGAGGAACCCTGGTTGGATGAAGGTTTCACGACTTATTTTGAGACTCGAATTATGGATGATACTTACGGCAAGAAGAAATCCAAAATTGATCTATTAGGTTATCATGTGGGTGATTTTGAAAGGTCAAGGATCGGATATGTTGGAATGAGAGATCCGACTGTTTCTGATAATTCACCTTTTGCTTGGGAATACCCAATGGGATCATATGGAGTTTTATCCTACCATAAAACAGCCACTTGGTTAACAACACTAGAAAGAATTATTGGGCGTGATATTATAGATGAAATTTTCCAAATTTATTTTGAAAGATGGAAATTCAAACATCCAGGTGGTGAAGATTTTATTGTAATTGTAAATGAAGTTGTTGCCAAACATTATGGAAATAAATTTGGTGAAAACATGAACTGGTTTTTTGAACAAGTTTTATATGGTTCGGGCATATGTGATTACAAAATTTATTCAATAAAGAATACTATACAAAATGAAAAAAAAGTCGAGCTAGAGAAAAATGAAGAGAGTAATTCAAAAAACAATCAAAAAAAAATGTATAGCTCAGAGGTTGTAGTTTATAGAATTGGTGAGGTGAAACTACCGGTTGAGGTATTAGTTAAATTTGAAGATGGTAGTGAAGTACTTGAAACATGGGATGGCCAGTCTAAGATTCATAAATTAAAATTCAGGGATTCTCAAAAAATCGTTTGGGCAAAACTAGATCCTGAATTAAAAATTGCACTTGATATTAATTTGCAAAATAATAGTTATATAATTAAGCCAGAAGCATCTGTGATAAATAAATACTCGGCCAAAGTATTGTTCTGGATAGAAAATGTAATGCTAACTTTCGGGATGCTTTTTTAATTTGGGAAAAAATGGGAATATTTAAGTCATACATTAGTGGATTAAAGAATACGGGAAGTGAAGTAAAAATGGTCTTGGTTATTTATTTCCTCACACTGATTTTAGCCCTATTGGTAGTTCTTCCTTTTAAGAGTATGATGAGTGATTCAGTTGGGCATTCTATGTCAGCATATAAATTGTTGAGTGAATTTGATTATACTGTCTTTAAAGACTTCCAACTTCAGAATGCAGAGGTAATTAAGTACTTTCAGAAACATTTTATTTGGTTCGGATTATTTTACTTGATGAGTTCAATTTTTTTTACCGGAGGAATACTAAGTGCTTTTAATAATAGAAAAAACAAATTTTCTCTTAAATTATTTTTCGGTAGTTGTGCGGAATACTTTTGGAGATTTTTAAGGTTAGGTATATTCTCAATTTTACTTCAGATAATAATTGCTGTGATAATTTATAGTTCATTTAGAATTGTATTTTTTGGTTTAGTAGAATCGGTTAAAAATGAAGTCGATATAATTACTATTGTATCAATTGCTATTGTAATTCACCTAATGTTTGCTTTATTACTAATGATAATTTCTGATTATGCAAAAATTCTGATTGTGCAAAATAAATCAACAAAAGTTTTACGTTCTTACGGAGAAGCGATCAAATTTACATTTAAACATTTCATGGGGACATACTTATTATATTTACTACTTTTAAGTACACCAATTTTATTGACACTCTCATATTTTGCATTCGAAATAAAAGTTGGGATGGTTTCTCCAACAACAATTATTTTTATGTTTATAATTCAGCAGATAATTATTTGGTCAAGAATATTTATTAGAGTCTGGTTCTTCGCAAGTCAATATTTTTATTATTCTAATATCTCTCTTCCTGATGTCGAAGTAGTTGAGCCAATTCTTATTGCTGAAACTGAGGAATGGAACTTAGATGATCTTAATGAGCCTGATACAGTTTAAGAAAGAATTAATGAAATATTCACTCGGATTAATTTTGTTCTCTTTTTTTTTCCTAATTATTTCGTGTTCAATTATTTCTACCGAAAGATCCCAAAGCAATAAATCATCAAAAATCTTTAAAGCTAACTCCGAGTTAGACAATAAAGGCAAATATGTTACATCTGTAGGCGAATTAAGAACACTAATTGTATATGCAACATTTACCGATGATATTTCAACTAAAAGTAAAGCCTGGAATTTTAGTAAAACTCAATTACCTGCTTGGACTAAGAAAATGATAAATAGTACAACTAAATTATCATTCCCTAATGAAAATTTAACTCAATATTTTTATGAAATGTCTCGTGGAAATTTTATGCTCTATGGCGACATATATCCCAAAGTAATTATTCCGAAGTATAATCAGAAACATTACAAATCAATATCTGATGTAAACTATGAAATTCTTACCCGACTTGATGACGAAATTGATTATTCTAAATATGATAATTGGTCTAAAGGGAAAGATGGAAAGTATCTTGATGTTCCTGACGGAAAAGTAGATGTAATATTTATTGTATATAGAAATTTTGAAAATAGATTATTCTTTAATAATGGTTGGACAGGATCTGCTCACTTTTACCTAACTGATGATATTGTAACTAATGATGGTGTAAAAATAACGAGTGGTAGGTTAGATAAAGGATCCGGTGTTCAATCTCGTGGAGGTAAAGTTGGTTTTACCTATATGAAATATGTTTTAGCTCATGAATTTGGTCATTTGCTTTTTGGAGCTGGACATATTGAAAATACAACTAATTTAGCTTTAATGACTGGTGGCCCTGTTTGGAACGCCAGCCGTGGAATGCATTCATGGGAAAGATCAAGATTAGGGTGGACAGATTTTGAAGATATACAACTTGATAAGAATACATCAATTGAAATTGATGATTATATGACAACTGGTAATGCGTACAGAATTAAATTAAATGATAAAGAATGGTTTATTCTTGAAAATCATCAAAAATTAAGCAAGAACGACTGGGCGAAGGATAAAGGAGTATACATTTTTCATGTAAATAATGCCCATAGATTTTCTCCATCTGTTACGGTTGAATGTGCCGATGGAAAATGGGATTTTGAAGTTGATGAAGAAAAGCAGAAATTGATAAAAACTATTCCAAATTCATCCGGCAAAACTGAGATGAATTTTAGAAAAACTATTAAGAAAAAAAGTTATTCTTGTTACAAACAAGTTTATGCAGATAACTCAGCTTGGGGGGATGCTAACGATGCATATGATATTTCTTACAATAATATATTTTCGCCAGTAAGTAATCCTTCATCACAAAATAAAGCAAAAATTAACTTTGCTATTGAGATAAAAGAGAGAAGAGATAAAAAATATTTGTTAGATGTTCTTTTTAATGATATCTACATAAATTCAGTTCCCTCAAAACCCCAAATAATTAATATTGAACAAAAGGAACCAACAAAGGTTTTGCTAAGATGGTTTCCGAATAAGGAGCCAGACTTACTTAGATATAATATATATTACTCATTAAATCAGAATGATAAGCTCAAGAATTTCAAACGACTAAAAATAAACATAAACAAAAATAAAGAAGAGATTAATCTATCATCACTTCTTCAGGATAAAGGAAAAAAAATAAGTGTTGCTATAACATCATTTGATAAATCAGGGAAAGAATCAGTTATGTCTGATATTATCGAGCTAACTTACAATTCCAAGAACAAGAAATGGGATTGGAAAAGGGTGGAAGAATATTAATTGCATCCTCTTAAAAAAATATAATAATGCGATGTCCTTTTGTGATCGAATTACGTAACATTTATTTGAGTAAAAATTAAACAGCCTTAAATCGAATATTTAATCATCAAGTATTACCCCTACTACTTTAACAGAATCATCTTTTTAGTTTCAATAAAATCTCCAGTTTTTAATTGATAATAATAGATTCCACTTGGAAGATTATCTGCGTCAAACTCTACTTCATAATTGCCACTTGATTCAGGGTATAACGTAAATGTCAGCTGCGAGTGAGTATCCTTAATTCAATTTATGTCGTGCCTCATGTCCACTTCACAGACTTTTATATGCCAAGCATAACGCTTGCCTGCGAATCATCCACTAGGGCAAGGGATCAAATCTCTGTCAGAAAATGAGCTTCTCCTTCTACTAGGCGAAATCCATTACCTTTTTTCTTCAATATTGCTCCCTGAGGTCCACTAATAATAAATTTGGTGGCTTCAGCAGAGATTGGACCTTGGATAACCGTATTAAACGACATACTTGTAGCCCCGGGCTGCTTCGTAGCAATGAAAAATGGCCTAATTGGAACTTTCAGGTTAGGTGCTATTCGAATTAAGGCACCACAAAACATACACGCGTTCCCGTTTACAACAGGAGTAGTAGCATTTAAAGTAATTTTCAATGTGTTAGGCTTACTTCCTTTAGTGAATGAGATTTCACCAGTTCCCACTATCGATGATATGGATTCAATTTTTAATACTTTGTCTTTCGAAAAAGAGGGATAAATCTCTTCAAGTATTTGTCGGGCTTGATATGCGTATTCTCCTTCAGGATATCTTTTTAAAAAGTCATCACAAGCTTCAACAGAATTAGCCGCTTTCGCCTGGTCAAAGTAGATGACTTCTATCTTAGAATGTGCCTTATCAGCAAAGTCACCTTCAGCATAACGTTTCAAGAATTCCTCGTAAGCCTCAATTGTATCTGCGGCTTTTGCCTTTTCAAAATAGATTTTCTCTATGCTTGGCCGAGCTTCATCAACAAACTTTCCCTGTGGATATTGTTTTAAATAATTTTCATATGCTGCAATGCTGTTTTCTGATTCTGCATACTTCCAGTCTTTTTCTTCACCAGAGCAGGAAAAAAAGATTGAGAAACAGAGAAGTAGAAGGATTAATAGTTTTTTGTTCATAAATACCTCCTTTATAGGATTAATTTAGCCAAAAGTATCTCCTAGAAAAATCGAAAATTTGTCTAAAAGAGTTTGAAGACTTACAGGTTACCTTTCTCTTACAGCTATTCGATGTAATTACTGTCTGTAATTAACTCTTTCCCTCTTTGTTCACTAACCTTTGTTATATGAATACCATTTAAGTCGGTTTCAATGTACAAATAATAAGTTTCACCCAGAGAACAGAACAAATCAATTTTTTTATATCCACTATTTTTAGTACCTGCTTTAATATCGTGTTCCCTATCATATTCGCCGGCCTTGAGTTGAAATTTAGTATACTTTGAAGAACCGATGTCCAGTACATAATCCCCATCAATGTAAACATTTATTATTGAACTTATCCCAAACATAGTACCACTTCTAATAAGATAAACATCTACTGCTTCATCCGAATTTTTAATTTCAGGTAGTTTACCTATCCAACCTCCTCCGGAACATGCTGTAAAAAAAAGTGAGATTACCAAGGATAATATTTTGTTTTTCATCTCTTAGTCCTATTATATATTTTCAGCTATTTTTTTTCTTTAATTCTTCGATTTTCTTTTCACAATAGGAACATTTATTTTTACTCTCTTTAATCACTTCCTCATACCATTCTTTACTTCCGTTGGATGCATTTGACGTCCGAGGGACTATTTCGGAATATCTTATAGCCGAACGGTTACCTGATCTGACATTGGATAAATCTGCTGAAGACGCTATAACACCTAAGATTGACAAAAAGATATCCTTGCTTTCCTTTGTTTCTATTGCATCAATAACTTCGTTTAATTTGGGAACTGCCTCACTAAAGTATTTTGAAGCATTTGTATAATTGACTAGGGCCAATGAATAATTTCCCTTTTCTTCTTCAAGTTGTCCCATTACTTTGTTAATTACACCCGCGGAGAAAAGATCTTCCCAACTTTCTTCAAAGAATTCAAACTCTACTCCCTTTTCTAATAAATACTCTACAATATCGGGACGATTATTTAAACCGGTGTAATACAAAGCATTTTTCCCTTTTGTATTTAATCTTATACCTTCATTTATAAGTATATCAATAATTTTGGTATGTCCTGCCCATGCGGCTAGAGTAAGTGCATCCCAATCCTGGTGATTGCAAGTATGAATATAAGCCCCATGTTCGATTAAACATTTTAAAATTTCAGGATAACCATATCTTGATGCGATTAGGAGTGCACTCCAACCATTAGAATTTTTAGCGTTAACCTCAGCACCATGAGCCAATAATATTTTAACAATTTCTAAATTACCTTTTCTTGTTGAAGTTAAAAGTGGGGTCCAACCAAAATCAGAATATTGGTTTACATCTGCGTTATTATCTACTAATTTTTTTATTAATGCAGCATCTTCTTTCTCAATGCCCTCGTTTAAATTTGCCGAGCTTCCACAACTGCAAATTAATATCATTAAAGCAGCACAGTAGAACCGAGACAGGAAAGCAAATGGTTTCTTATGAGTAACCACAGTATCCTCCATATTTATTTAGATTTCACTCTTTTATTATAAATTCAAATCGTAAAGATCTTGATGGCCTTGTATAAATTCTTAAAATACTTTAGTTCATCTACAACCTTTAATCATTCACATACATTACTTAATTATTGAAAAGTTGCAGAAAATGCCACCCCAAAACTAGTATTCGAAATAGTGACATCAGAACTTGCTTTATCGGGTACGCTACTAAAAGCAGCGAACACAGCAGCGCCTAAAGCCCAATCATCCGATACCCACCACTCTTTACCTACACCAAAGAACAATCCAAGGCCAGGATCTGATTCACTTTTAGTAGTTTCTGAACCTCCGGTGTATTCAAGTGTAGCTCTGCTTGCTAAAATAGAGCCGGTTATATAAATATTTTCAGGCATGATATAATATGTTAGACCACCACCAAAATCGAAGTTAGAGGCTTTAGTATCCTCTGTATCATAAGTTTGATCCCCAATTTTGATTTCAGGATTCGAGATTGTTGTCCCACCCACTTCTCCATAGGCTATGAGATTTTTACTAATTTCCGCACCAATTTGAAATCTGAATGCCACTGACATTCCACTTAGCTCCATATCTGACGATGCACCGTCTATAGTCATTGTTGAAGATGAACCACCAAGTAAAAACCTCATATAAAAGCCATCGTGTTCGTATTTCCCTGAAGTTTGACCAAATACTAACGGAGTAATAAATAAAAAATTAATTACTAAATAAAGAAACCTGTTACCCATAACATCCTCCTTTTTGTGAATTATTATGACATAGCTCCACGTAAATATTATTTAAAATAAGTTTTAAAGAGATAAATAAAGCACTAAATGAACCTGTAAAACTGAAACTATCTTACTTACTATTACGACATTTATCGTTATTTCACCAATAACATTTTCTTCATATTCACAAATACACCAATTGCTAAGCAACTCCATTACATACTATTAAAAGACATACTTCAGCTTGCTACACTTCAATATTCATTTAATGTAATATTAAGAACAACAGTACCTTCTGAGGGAATTACCGCATTTGGCTCATTTGGTAGATTATTAAAAGTGCCTCCATATATTCCGCCGTAATCTCCGTTCTCTGGAGGATTTCCGTGTGCACTTACGATTCTTACAAATGCATAAATATAATAAGTGCCAGCAGATATATTGCTAATTGAGTAGTTCTCTGTTATTCCGGAGCCGCAAGTTCCTTCAATTAATGAGATGTATTTATCACCGCTCAGATCAGTATCTATAAGGACAAACCATTCCTTGCCGTCGGCTGTAGCAGGCAATGTTAGAGTGCCATTAACTGTGTTGTTAACAGTGGGAGGATCTGTTGAGCTATCGCATCCCATGATAAATGCATAAATAATAGTTAAAAAAAATAGATTTATAGTTATTGATGTTTTCATGTTACCTCCAAATGATTATAACCCATTATCATTATCAGTTTAAGCATGGATAAAATATCAGACAATCATCTCAAAGAATAGGACATTCGTTTAATCCAATCAGAAATTTGATGATTCTTTCCAATATTAATCTATTCAAATAATGATATTTACCATTTCAACTAGAGTACCTTGAAAGAAACACAATAGATATGCTAGAGAGAAGTGCTAAGAATGAAAGTCGAAAATATTCTCTCAAGGTGGAGTAAATTATTTCCTTTAATAATCATTTTTAGCTGAGCAAAAAGAGAAAATTGAATTGTTAATACTAGAACAAAAGAATATAAGACATAACTTATAGTCCTCATTCCCCTCCAAATTTGTCTAGTTCTAACATAGGATGGAGGGAATTTAAAGTCTGACACTACAGTCTCATTCAATAACATAATTGTTGCAATAAAGGATTATTGAGCCTTAAACCAAGATTCATTTACATTTTCAAGCTAAATGAGAGTAAAATTAGCTATGGAGGTTTATTTGTTGAGTAGTTGTTTTGATACTCGTGTGGACTTACTTTATAAAAGGTTTTAAAACATTTAGAAAAATATGATAGATTATTAAATCCTACTTCATATGCAATTTGAGCTATATTACCAAAGTTTTGCTTTATAAGTTCAGCTGCTCTTTTTATTCTATACTTTCTAACAAACTCATTTGGTTTTTCGCCCAGTATTGAAGCAAATTTTCTATATAGCTGCGCTCGACTCATTGCCAATTCTTCAGCAAATTGCTCTATACTAAATTCTGATTGTGATAAATTTTGTTCTATTAGTTTTATTACTTTCTCAATGAACTTCTTATCAACAGATGTAACTGCCACTTCAATTGGGTGAATTTCAGCTTCTCTAAGGTATTTTTCTCTTAGATTCCTTCTTTGAACTATAAGATTATTAACTCTTGCTAAAAGCTCTTTTTCATCAAATGGTTTTATTAAATAGTCATCAGCCCCGATTTTCAATCCACTTATTTTATCTTCACCAGAGGCTTTAGCAGTTAGTAAAATTATAGGTATGTGAGAAGTAATTTGGTTTTTCTTTAGCCTTTCACACATCTGGTCACCAGGCATCTTAGGCATCATTATATCACTGATTATTAAATCCGGCATATATTCCAATGCTTTCTCATATCCTTCCTTTCCATCATCTGCATCTACAAATCTGTACTTCTCTTCTATTATTTCTTTTATAAAATTCTGGACATCTACATTATCTTCTACAACCAAAACTAACGGTTTTTCTTTACCCAAACTTGATTTGATACTCTTTTCATTTTCATATTCTATATCTTTAGTAGGCTCATGTCTATCCTCATAGATTATCTCATCTTCTCTCAGATGTTCATTACCCATCGGCAATATTATTATGAATGTTGTTCCCTCTCGCCCCTCACTTACTGCTTCTATCCTCCCGCTGTGCATCTCAACAAGTTCTTTGGTTAATGATAATCCTATTCCAGTTCCTTGGTTACTTTCACTATTCGAGCTCTCTACTTGGTAATATCTATCAAATATCTTGGGTAATGAGTCTTGTGGTATACCTATTCCACTATCAACAATTGAAATTATTACTTGCTGTTCTGTTACATCTTCTCTTATATCTACCCCTACATTGCCCCCTTCTCCAGTAAACTTAAAGGCATTTGATAATACATTTACTAATATCTTCTGCATCTTCTCCTTATCAAAATATAAGTTGATCTTATCTCTCGATGACGAAATATTTATCTGCATCTCCTTCTTCTGGGCTAGCGTTTCAAAGGACATTGCTATACCCTTAGTGAAGCTTACAATATCTGATTCTTGGGTACTTAGTTTCATCTTTCCAGATTCTAATTTTGATAGATCCAGTAGTTCATTTATGAGATTAAGTAATCTATCTGAGTTCCGTTTTATCATACTATAGATTTTCTTTCGATCACCAACTTTGTTCTCTCTCAATAATCTCTCAATTGGCCCCTTTATTAGAGTAAGCGGTGTTCTAAATTCGTGTGAAATATTAGCAAAGAACTTAGACTTCATCTGATCAACTTCCTTCATCTTTTGTGTCTCAAATTCTTTCATCTCCAAGCGATGAATTACTTTTAATCTTTTTCTTTGCAGATCGTATAGATACGATAATACTCCAATAAAGATTATTACATAGATCAAATATGCCCACCATGTAAGCCACCAAGGAGGAAGTATTGTTATGGATAATGATGCGGGTTCAGTCGCCCAGACTCCGTCAGAGTTAGAGCCTAAAACCTTGAATTTGTAATCCCCATGAGATAGCTTAGTATAAGCGGCTACTCTATTCTTTCCAGCTTCTCTCCAATGGGTGTCATAATTTTCTAAAATGTATTTGTATTTATTCTCACTGGGATTCATGTAATGTATTGCAGCGTACTGAATTGATAAATCGTTTTGCCAATGTTGGAGTACAATATTCTTAGCAACATTTATATGAGATTTTAGAGGCGAATTAGGTTCAACTTTGATAGTTTCGTCCATTATTCTCATATCGGTTAAAACCATTCTAGGTGGAATTGGATTAAGCTTCAAGCTATCTGGGAAGAACCTATAAAAACCCCTATCTGAAATAACATATATTTCTTTAGTATCTTTTACATAATAAGTGTGATATAGCACCTCATCATCGGCTGCTATTTCGTAGCTCCTTTCAAATTCAGCGTCTTGGTTAAATTTAATTATAAAACTTCCAGTGCAGCCATATATATTGCCATTATGATCCTCTGAAAAACCAGTTACAAAGTAATTTGATGGCAGTCCATGTTCGGTTGTAATCCTCGTAAATGAATCATCTTGGGTGTTAAAAAGTAATATCCCTCCAGTAGTGGTACCAACCCAGAGTCTGTTTTCACTGTCAACAAATAGATTATGGGGGTAACCTATATCTCTTGGGACAACTATTCTCTTAACGTGATTCGTTTCTTTGTTGATCTTATTTAAATATAAATCCAAATTCATATTGTAGGTAGAAATCCATATAGAATTTGTACTATCTTCACAGACCCTTATTATGAAATTATCGCTAATGGATGAAATGTTGTCTGGATTGTAGCTGAAGTTAATTATTTCATTTGTTTCGGGATTCCATTTGTCTAATCCATTACCTCTCGTTGCAATCCAAAACATCCCATTTTCATCTTCCAGAGTATAATAGGTATTAAGAAATGACCCAGCTTTTTTTATTTGTTCAAAGCAATCTACTTCTTTGTCATTTGGGTTGAAATTAATCAACTTATCTCTATGTTCACCAATAATCGTCCACAAATTACCCTTACTATCCTCAGTTATACTCCAACATTTGCCTTCTATTGAACACTCTTCACTTTCATTTTTATCTTTCATTTTAATAAATAGGTCTTCTTTAGGTAGATATTCGAAGAATCCGTTTTTCGATGCAAACCATATTTTCCCATCTCTAGCAATAAGCATTCTTGTGTATCTGTAAAACTTAATTTGATCATTATCTATCTTGTAGTCTCTATAATATTGGAATAAGTTTTTTTGCGGATTTATTTTATTAAGTTTTCCTTGACCCTGAGTATTCCAGATATTTCCTACGTCATCTTCAATAATGGAGTAGACTGGGCCTCCTTCGCTTATGCTGTTTGGATCAGAGGGGTCGTTAATGAACCTTCTATATTGCTTAGTTGCTTTGTTAAACAAAAATAATCCCGAATTCATCCCAGCGAATGCTCCACCCCACAAATTATCTTTACTATCAATTAAAATTGATGGAATATTATTAAGTGAATCGGGTTTATTGATCTCTTCGTTATATGGGAAACACTCAAATTCATTTAATACCTTATCATATTTTGCAATACCGTTCCCACGAGTACCAATCCAGAAAATTCCATTAGCATCTTGCTCAATACATATAAAGAAATTCTTTTTATTTAGGAATTTAGTTTTAACTGGCTGTATTAGTCTATTTAGACTATCTGAGAGGCATAATAGTCCATTATTTGTGCAGACCCAGAGATTATTTTCAGAATCTTCATAAATGTCATTAACATGATTTATTCCTTCAACTTTATCATTGATTTCTACATGTTGAAATTCTAATACAATATTTTTGTTTAATATAAATTGTTTATCTATAAATTTGAGCCCATCTCCTTCAGTTCCAATCCAAATATTCCCTTTGCTGTCTTCAAGCATGGTAAATATATCTTTATCACCTAGAGAGTTTGGGTTATTTTCTTCATGGAAATAAAACTCAAATCTTTCCTCATTTCGTAAAAAAATAGCCAGCCCTCCAGTTGATAATGCTACCCAAATATCACCTTTGGAGTCTTCTATAAGAAACCAAATGCGATTACGAATTCTATCATCGGAACCTTCCTTCAGCAAGCTATAATTTTTAAATTCATATCCATCGTATTTTGACAATCCATTGCTTGTTGCAATCCAAAGAAAGCCTAAATGATCTTGGAGAACAGCTCTCAATCCATTATCAGGCAAACCATCTTTGGTGGAGAAATAATCGAATCTTAAATTGCTTGGCTGGCAGATTAACTCACAAGAATTCGTCACTGATATTAAGAAAAAAACTAACAGTGGAAATAGAATGGATATTTTAACTGATCGATTTATCATTACACATCAGTTAATAATTGAAAAAATCCTTGAAAGAAGCACAATAGATATATTGGAGAGAATTGCTAGGACAGTAGGTCAAAACGTTTCTCTCAAGGAGGATGATAATTTATACTCATAAAGTAGGCACAAAAAATAAATTAGTCAATATTTAAACAATGTAAGTTATAAGATGGACTGTCTCATTATAACAACTATAACTAAGACCACCTAAATCACTCTAACCACAATTGCGTTGAATTACCGCAGAAATATTTCGCATTAAATAAAAAACGATTATAATTTGCACAGTAGGGATATTTTTAAAACGCAGATACAAAAATCTACAAAGGCTGTTGACAAACTTGAACTATGATCGAAACACGAAAAGGAAAAATTGCGAAAAAGTTTTTAGAAATTAAATTATTGTAAATAGTAGTTAATCCTTTTGAATTGATTGCAACATTTTAATTCCCCTAGGTTAATATGTTATTATCAGCTTCTTTTATCACCTTTCGATCATTTACAAATCATCTATATAAATCAACAAATTTTGTGAAAATACTATTGTGGAAAATCTATAGGCAATTGGTGAATTGCAAGAAGATATAAAGAAAATCTGCGAGAGGGTATTTCTATAAGTATATGTTAGCGGTCAATAATTTAAGGAGAATTAAAATGAACAGACGAATTATCTTTTCACTCGTCCTCTCAATTATATTCCTAACATTACCAAATTCTTGTACTCAAGAAGTGCAAATTAATTGGGACGATTTTGTTACTGATTTTGTGGAAAGTTATTTCTACCAAAATCCAGATTGGGCAACATTTAATGGAAGGCACGAATTTGATGGACAAATTGCTGATTATAGTGACAAAGGTATTAGGGCGAGAGTGGAGTGGTTTAAAGAACAGAAGTACAGTGCTGATAAATTCAATAATGCAGATCTAAATGGAGAACAATTATTAGAGAAAAAGAACTTATTAAGGATAATTGATGAAAACATTTTTTCAATGGAAATACTCCGCAAACCATATTTTAATGCTGATTACTACTTTTGGCAACTAGCTCCTTCCCTTTATTTAGAAAAGAATTATGCCCCTCTCAAACAGCGTATGACGGGTTACATCAAATATTTGCATTCAATGAAAATTGTGATAGAGCAGATTCGAAATAATTTTGAAAACCAACCCTCTTTATCGCGATATGATATTGAAACAGCTATAATAACATTCGGAGGATTTTCGAATTTTATGAAAAAAGATGCTCCTATTGGATTTGAATCTATTATAAATGAAACCTTATGGAGTGAATTCAAAAAGGCAACTGAGGAGACAGTTTACGCTTTTGAAGAATTTGTTAAATGGCTCGATACACGGAAACATGATGCAACCGACAATTTTGCTATGGGTTCTGAGAAATTCTCTAAGATGTTGTATGCAACTGATCGTATTGATATGCCCTTAACTGAATTAATTGAACTTGCTGAAAATGATCTTCAAAGAAATCAGAACGCCCTAAAGGACGCTTGTCAAAAATATTCTCCCGGCAAGTCAGTTAAAGAATGCATTCAAATGATTCAATCGCAAAAAAAGGAATATAATCCAATAGAAATAGCACGTGAGCAATTGGCTACGCTTAAAAATTTCGTAAAAGATAAAAACTTAGTAGCTATACCGGAATATGAAAAATTATCAGTTTTAGAAGCTCCGCCTTTTATGAGCGGATCAAGTGCATTAATAAATTTACCAAGAGCATTTGATAAAAATTCTGAAGGATTTTATTATATCTCTCATCCAAATCCTAAGTGGTCAAAAAAGCAACGAATATCTTATCTAAAAGATGAAAATTACTTACTATTTACTTCAGTACACGAAGTATGGCCAGGACATTTTTTACAATCATTATATTATAATAAAAATAGATCTCTTCTTGCTAAAGTATTTTTAAATTACACAAACCTGGAAGGATGGGCACATTATTGTGAAGAAATGATGTTTGATGAAGGATTGGGAAATTATCAACCAGAATATGAGATCGGAATGCGAATTTGGGCTTTACAAAGAGACGTAAGATTTGTTGTCTCAATTAAATTGCATACTGAAGGAATATCTGTCAAAGATGCAGAACAATTATTTATTAATTATGCTTTTTTAGATTCAATCACTGCAAACATGGAAGCAATACGGGCTATTTGGGATCCTCAATATTATGGATATACTTTAGGCAAAATACTTATACGTAATCTTAAAGACAAATGGATGGCAAAAACTGGAATCAATAACCTTAACGAATTCCACACAAAATTTTTGTCATATGGCGTTATTCCGATATCATTAATAGAGAAAGATATGTTGGATACAAAATAAATAATATAACTATTGATTCAATTAACACATTTATATTCTGGCTTGGCGGGTTATGTTTGGTAGTTTTTTCTTTCTTAAATGCTTCATTATGCTTACACCACTAGGCTATTATACCCTTTCTATCGAAAAAATTGAATATATTCATAAAATAACTTTTCTATGATTAACACTAAATCATATTGTCATTAGCTCTCCAAAATCTTATTTTGAGATTATGCTATTTGATTTTCAAGGAAAATTTATTAGAATAGCTGCCAAATGTTTCTATACGATTGTTTATGTTTTAGGAGACACTTATGGTTAATTATCGGTCAATATTAATAATATTAATTTTCCTCTTTGTTACTTCTCATAACTTTGCCCAGGTTGGTGAATCCCCATTTAAATTATTCGGCTATTTTCAAACTCTATTTGCGCATCAGGATATTAAAAATGATATTAGTGCGAATTCATTTACTATTCAACAAATGAATTTATTCGTACAAAAGGATTTAGCAAAAGATTGGACGACTTTGGTAAATTTTGAATTCTTGAATACTTATTCTTCCAGCAGACTTTGGGGCGCATTTAACCTTGAGGAAGCGTGGGTAAGGTATCGAGTTGGTAAAAGACTCAATCTTAAAGTTGGCCTTCAAACTCCTATTTTTAACAGCTTAAACGAAATTAATAATCGAACACCATTACTGCCTTATATTATTAGGCCCCTTGCTTATGAAACATCGTTTGAGGAGAATATAGATATTGAAGCATTTGTACCCCAAAGGACTTTCGTTCAAGCTTATGGTTATATTCCTTTAGGGAACTTTAAATTTGATTATGCAGTCTATTTCGGAAATAGCCCTAATATAAGCAACTTGAATTCGGAAACGCAGAGCGGCATTGATACAACTAATACTTTTCTTTTGGGTGGAAGAACCGGCATCCGTTTCAATGAACTGAAAGCCGGTGTTTCAGTTACATATGATAAAGTTACTGAATTTAAAGAATTAGATACTCTTGTTGGTTTACCTTCATCCACTTATGATGAAATGAAGAGAATTCGTTTTGGAGCAGATCTTTCATACAGTTTTCATAATTTTTCTTTTGAGAGTGAAATCATAAATGTTTTCTACGATGACAATTCTTCCAATATCGATTTTGACAAAACATTTTTCTACGGTACTCTTAGCTACCAGATTACAGATAATTTTCTAGCATATATTAGCTATTGGCATACTATTGAAAATGAAGTCATTAAAGGAGTATTTTTGCCAGAAATTCAAACAAATGTAAAAGTACCTAATTTTGGAGCAGCATACGATTTTAACGATAGAATTAGATTGAAAGTTCATTATGGTGCAGTTAAAATAGATGTAGAAAATTATCCTAAACATAGTAGTAGATTTAAATATTATTCTGCCGCAGTTTCGGTGTTCTTCTAGGAAATATTTAGCAAAAAGTTTTATGAAAAAAATATTAATCTTATTGTTATTATGTTTTGTAGTTGCTAACAGCAAAGCTCAAGTTGCTGTAATTGCGAATAAATCCGTTCCTCTAGAAAGTATTTCCGAAACTAAACTTTTGGATATTTATTCAGGTGAAATTAAATGGTGGGATAATGGCGATCCGGTTGTTGTTTTTGACCTAGCAGAGAAAACCGAAGTTAAATCTGAATTCTATAATTTCATTGGTAAATCTACGTCTCGTATGAAATCAATTTGGTTAAAGAAAATGCTATCTGGAGAAGGTGAACCACCTGAGGCATTAAAATCTGAAGACGAAATGCTGAAATTTGTTGTTGAAACAATAGGTGCAATAGGATTTATTAGTATAAATAAGGTAGTACCGGAAGTTAAAGTATTAGCTTTGGTTGAATAAATCATTTCTTCATAATTATTAATAGTTTTTTTGCACTTCTATTAACCTTCACCAAAACTATATTAATAAAATATTTTGGAATAAGAATGAAATTCAAAGATTTAAATTTAGGGACTAAACAAAAAATTGGATTTGGAATTATTCTATTTATAATGGCAATTGCCAATATTATTTCATTAGTAAGAATGGCATCTATCAGAGAAGAACTTGATGAGATTACAACCAATTGGATGCCAAGGGCAATTGCTGTCTCCGATCTAAATCTCAATACCGCATACTTAAGAATAGGTCAACTTGAACATGCATATACATTTGATGAAGCTGGAATGAGAGCCCAAGAAGATGATATGATAAACTTGATAGATGAAATAAATACTAACATTGATGCTTATGACAAATTGAAAGAGGAATCTGAGAAAAAGGAGCTTTATACAAAACTGGAGCGAGGTCAATATGAAACATTTCTTAATAATTGGGAGCTTTACCAGGATTTGAGTTTTACAATATTCGCCTTATCTCGTCAAAATGAAAAACAAAAAGCTGTTGAGTTATTAAACAACGAAGCTAAGGAAATAGCAAGTATTGGCGGGGGTGCTCTTAAACGATTGGTAGATATTAATAAAAAAAATTCTTTCGATGCTGCAGTTCGAGCAAGCGATACTTTTTATACCTCACGTAACTTTATAATAATAATTTTTATCGGAACAATAATACTTTCTATATTAATTGCAAGCTCCCTCGTTAGAAGAATAACAGATCCCATAGCTCAATTAGAAAGAGCTGCAGGATACGTAGCAAAAGGGGACTATAAAATTTCTCTTAATATCGACAGTAAGGATGAAATAGGAAGCTTGGGAAATTCGTTCGTTCAAATGACTAATTCTCTTAAAGAAGCACGTGAGAAAATAGAACAAGACGCGACAGCCCTCAAAACCAAAAACAAAGAGCTTGAACTAACAATGAAACAATTGAAAGAGACTGAAAACCAATTGGTTCAATCGGAAAAAATGGCATCATTAGGTCAATTAACAGCTGGTGTTGCTCATGAAATAAACAATCCTGTAAACTTTGTTATGGCAAATGTTAATCCACTTAGAAACGATATTAGTGATGTGCTGGAGATTATGAAAAAGTATGATGAAACTATCACGAAAAATGAGTTGAATGATAAGTTCGCTGGTGTTGATAAACTTAAGGAAGATTTAGATTTCTCTTCATTGCTTGAAGAAATTGAAAATTTGCTGAAGGGTATTGAGGACGGTGGCAAGAGATCTGCGGATATTGTTAAGGGACTCCGTAATTTTTCTAGATTGGATGAAAACGAAAAGAAACTTGCAGATATAAACGAAGGTATCGAGTCAACCTTACTTTTACTTAAAAATGATTTTAAAAATAGGATTGAGATTGTAAAAGATTTTGGAAAATTGCCTGAAATGCTTTGTTTCCCTGGTAAGCTTAATCAAGTTTTTATGAATATACTTTCAAATGCTGGGCAAGCGATAGAAAATAAAGGACAAATTGCCATTAAAACCTATTATGATGAAAAGAATGTTTATATATCCTTTAAAGACACTGGACCTGGAATGACGGAAGAAACTAAGAATAAAATGTTCGAACCATTTTACACAACGAAAGATGTTGGAAAAGGGACTGGGCTCGGCTTATCAATAACTTACGGTATTATTAAAGATCATGATGGAGAGATTAAGGTGAATACTGAAATTGGTAAAGGCACGGAGTTATTATTAATCCTTCCTCTAAAACAATAGGAAATTGTTATGGATAAAAAAGATTTTGCTGTTTTATTTGTTGATGACGAACAACATAATTTAACTGCTTTCAACGCTACTTTCAGAAGGGAGTATAAGATATTTACTGCATTAAGTGGTCAAGAGGGAATTGAGATTGTTAAGAATAATAATATTCATCTAATTATTACCGATCAGCGAATGCCTGAGATGACCGGAATTCAGTTCCTGGAGAAGATCGTTCCTGAGTATCCCGATATTATAAGAATGATACTCACTGGTTTTAGTGATGTTGAAGCTATCATTAAGGCGATAAACACCGGCAGGGTTTTTCGCTACATTACAAAGCCGTGGGATGAAAATGATCTGCGAATGACAATCGAAAATACTCGTCAGTTATCCAATCTCCAAATTAAGAATAAGGCTTTGGTAAAAGATTTGCAGCAAAAAGTGGAGTATCAGGAAAAAACACTTAAGCTGTTTATAAAATATGTCCCCGAACCAGTTGTTGAGAAAGCATTAAGTTCTTCAGAAGAGACAATATTTGAGGGTGAGTTGATCGATGTTGCTGTTCTTTTTTGTGATATGAGAGATTTTACACCTATTAGTGAGGAGTTTTCTCCAAGGGAAGTTGTCTCATTTCTTAATGATTATTATTCAATTATGACCGAATGTATAAATGAGCATAATGGCACAGTAAACCAATATGTTGGTGATGAAATATTTGCAGTATTTGGAGCACCTGTTGCAACAGTGAATAATGAAAAGAATGCAGTATTTTGTGCAATCGATATGATTGAAAAACTGAAAGAGCTCAATAATAAATACAAAGAACTATTTAATAGAGAGATAGTAGTTGGAATAGGGGTAAATGCGGGTGAAGTAATTGCTGGAAACCTTGGTTCTGAAGCAAAAATTGAATTTTCAATTACAGGGGACACAGTAAACACTGGCAAGCGAATTGAAATGATTGCAAAAGATTATGGAAATGCTGTTCTCATAAGTGAACCTGTTTATCAGAAAACTAAGGGCTTTATAAAAACAGCAGAATTAAAACCAATAAATGTCAAAGGCAAAAAATCTAAAATAATGATTCACCAGGTGCAATTAAATTCTTAGTTATTATGTCCAGAATGATAACCGATACTTATGAGAAAACTTATATTCTAGCCTGATAGGTATACAATTCGTAATATCTTCCCTTACTGGCTATTAATTCATCGTGGTTCCCACGCTCAGCGATTTTACCTTTTTCAATCACTAGAATTTGATCTGCCTGTCTAATAGTGCTCAACCTATGTGCAATAACAAATGTGGTTCGTCCTCTCATAAGTTCAGCCAAACTTTTTTGAATTAACGTTTCACTCTCAGTATCCAAATTTGAGGTAGCTTCATCCAATACAATAATTTTTGGGTCAGCTAATATTGCTCGGGCAATAGCAATTCTTTGTCTTTGTCCGCCGGATAGCTTCACACCACGCTCGCCAATTAGAGTATCCAAACCATCATCAAACCGATCTGTAAACTCATCTACATAAGCTGCTTTAACAGCATATTGTAATTGTTCCGCAGTTGCTTCAGGCCTTGGGAATAAAATATTTTCTTTTATTGTTCCCTCAAATAAGAAATCATCCTGCAGAACTACTCCAAGATTTTTCCTATAGCTGCTCAAATTTACTTTACTAATATCTATCCCGTCAATTGTAATTATACCGGAGCTGGTATTTAAGAAAGTAGCTGCCAGACTTGCGATTGTAGTTTTACCAGAACCGGAAGTTCCAACTAATGCAGTAACAGAACCAACTTGAGCTTCAAAATTAATATTGTGTAGAACTTCTTTTCCCTTTTCATAAGAAAATGACACGTCATCAAACTTTATGTTTCCCTTCATTTTATCCAATATAATTGGTCGAATTTCCGGATCATCCTCAGGCTTCATATTCATAATCTCTTCAGTTCTATCTAATCCCGCAAATGCTTCAGTTAATTGGCTTCCAATATTTCCCATTTGCGCAATGGGTGCAATCATAAATCCAAGATATAATGTAAATGCCAAAAATTCTCCAATTGTCAATTCACCGCCAATTATCTGCCATCCGCCAATCCCCATAATTCCTGTTGTTGCAATGCCAAGCAAAAAAGTTGATGAACTCGTCATAAGTGCTGTAGAAGTCAAACTCTTTTTTACATTTTGGAATAACCTGTCCACGCCGGCTTCAAATGATTTATTCTCCTGATCTTCAGCATTAAAACCTTTAATTACTCTGACTCCATTTAATGTTTCTGTAAGTCTTCCGCTTACCTCAGCAGTTATTATTCTTCTCTTTCTAAATATTGGACGGATATACCCAAAGGCTTTCAGAGCCACAATTCCAAATATTATAACCGGACCTAGTACGTATAGAGTCATCATTGGACTAATATTAATCATTAAAATTAAGGATAGAATAGATGTTAGAAGTCCACCAAATAATTGAACAAGACCGGTTCCAACAAGGTTTCGAACTCCTTCGACATCCGACATAATACGAGAGACTAAAGCACCGGACTTATTATTATCAAAATAGCTTATTGGTAATGAGAGTATTTGCTTTTGTACTTTTGCTCTTAATTGAGAAATTAATAACTGAGCTTCTACACTAAGTAGGCGAGTTAGTAAAAAAGATGTGACAGCCTGAACTAAAATTGAAGCTCCCACAACAAGCAAAAGTAATTTTAACATTTCGAAATCTTTTTCAATAATTATATTGTCCATTAAATATTTACTTGCGCCAGGCAATACAAGGCTTGCAAGCCGACTTATAATAATTAGTATCAGTCCTACTAGAACAATATATCTTCTTGGCCAAACAAAATCTTTAAATGCTTTTGCAATAGTTATTTTTGGTTTATCTTTTTTCATATAAAATAATAGTTAATGATTTGAGAGATGATTCTTAGATTCAAAAAAGAAATCAATAAAATACGACTTCTTGTAGATTATAACAATTGCCAGGATAATTTAATTTTTACCCGTACATTACATTCCGATTCATTTTATAAGAAGATATACTTAAAGAAAATTTCACACACAATTCTGCATCTAAGAATGACGACTTTATTTTTCGATTATTGATTTCGTAAATAGTCATTTAATATAAAACCTACCAGGTACCAGCATAATTTAGTTTTTCATCCGTTGTAGCACTCAGATAATCAAACTTAATTTTTAATATTTGCTTGATGTGAAGATAGTCATGAGCGAGCCAGTTGGTAAAAAAAAGTTTTGCTGTCATATTACCAAATTTAGGATGATCATAATAATTATCCCATTTGGGTTCTTTTAACCCTTCAAGAAAGTTAATCGAGTTTTCTCTTTCATCAAGAAACTCAGTTAATTCAACTTTAAAATCCCGATCAATATAGTTTCTAGAACTAACCCATTCAACAGGATCTAATTGAACGAAGGTTTGCTTAGGATTTTCGAGGGTGTTTTTTAATCTTTCTCTAAAGTCTTCACATTCTTCATCTTGCAAATGACAAACTATCTCTAACAAACACCACTTCTGGGGATTGGGTTTCCAAACAATTATTTTGCTATCTAAATTTTGAAGAAGTTCTTTAAATACAAATTTATTCCTTTGAAGTTCATTTATTATGTAATTGGTATCCATAATTTTTAACTCCCTTTTAATTTGTCATATTCAGTAAAGCTAGATTTGTTCACCATCATTAGATAATTCTAACTTGTTAAGAATCCAAGAACAAATAAGTTTTATTTGCAAATGATAATCCAGAATGAAAATTTTTATTGTTTATAATCACTGTCAGTATCATTTTTTGACTTGCATCCCCTTGGTTGAGTCAAAGCATACACACATTAATTAAATAGAATTTGCATTAGTCAGCAATTCAACTTGAGATAATGCTGCTGTTACTGCATTTTCTACTCTTAGAATACTCTCACTTAATCTAAATTTAATAAATCCCTTCTCTTCCATCAAGGTAGTTTCGAATTCATTCCAGCCACCTTCCGGACCAATAGCTAACGCGATATTATTCTGTTTATCTAATGATATTTTATTCAAATAATTATTTGTGTCAGGATGTGCTAGTAAGCAGATTGAATTTTTCCTTATTGCCTCAAAATCTTTTTCAAAAAACACTTTAAATCTATTGTGTATACTTACTTTTGGTTGATCGGTTCGTTTTCCTTGGCTCAATCCTTCAATTAAATATTTTGTATAATTTTCTTCTTTTAAGAGTGGAGAATGAAAGTAGCTCTTTTCAACTTTCTCTGAACGGATTAAATATAAATTATCAATTCCCATTGTAGCGCATGTGTTTAACACTTTTTTTAATGTTTGAGGGCGGGGGAGAGCACAAATTATATCTACTTTAGGTTTAGTTTTTTGTTTTGTTCTAAGTTCACAGATTTCTAATAATATCTCTGCCTCACTTATAGCAATTATCTTTGCTGTTCCAGCTGGTCCATTCAATAATCCTACTTCAACAAAATCATCAACTTCAGATTTTAAAATTTTCTTTATATGGATAAAGCGATCATTACTGATTTTATAAATGTTCTTTTTATACTGATCATTTTCAGTAAGTATAATAATATTCATAAAAATAGGCACCATTCTTTGGATGGATAATTTAACTAAAAATCTATTTTAATACATTCCGAAGTGAAATAATTACATTTTCTTCTAATCGATGTTTTAACAGGCTAAGTTATAATCATTTTCCCAATCGAAATAATGATTGAATTTTTTATAGAAATTAATTCTGCAATTTTGAATTTACAATTTAATAATAGACGAAAAGTGTTATTTCTCCTTCTATGCAAAATTCAATTAATATCAAACATTTTTACAACTCAATCGTCCAAATTAATAGTATATAATAGAATGCTTTTATATTTTTATGGACATATCGCATTGTGGTTATAAATAATAAACTGAGGAAACATGAAACAATTAAAATTTATCATTATTACTCTTATCTCTATATCCTTGATATCGATTGAACTTATTTGGACACGTATTTTTTCTGCTGAATTTTTCTATACTTTTGCTTTTTTAATTTTGTCTATAGCCATTTTGGGTATGGGTCTTGGTGCATTAACTCTACGATTGTTTCCCAAGTTGAATAATTTAAAATATTTGCCAACCATATTAATACTTACAAGTTTAACGGCTCTGGTGGGTCCACCAATTGTTTTCAAAATCAATCTCACATTTAGTGAAGTATTAAAAGATTGGACAACTATTGCTAAGTTATTTGCAACTATAATAACCCTTAGTTCCTCCTTTTTCTTTGGTGGAATGGCACTTTCCTTATTGTTTAGAAAGTATAGTTCTGAAATGCCGAAAATGTATATGGCAGATTTAATGGGAGCCGGATTTGGAGTTGTTGTTTCCGTAATTTTGATGAACCTAGTTGGTACGCCTGTAGCGGCATATCTTTCTTCAATTCCTCTTATTACAGCTTCATTGATTTTATCACCAAGATATTGGAAAATTATACCTGTTGGTCTGATTGCATTAATGTTCCTTTTCACAACATCTGCAGAAACTATGCTAGAAAAGGAAAGGAAAGAGAGAGCACCTGTTATTTATAAGCATTGGGATGCAGTTTCAAAAATCAAAGTATTAGAATTCTCTGAGGAATATCGAGGGATTGTGATAGATAATCTTGCAAATACACCAGTTTACGGATTTGATGGCAATTGGGATGTTCCAGATTCCATGAGATTTGAATTTCATCTTGATGTTTCCTATTTAATTAATAAATTCGATTCTTGCACATTTCTTTCTTTAGGTGCAGGTGGAGGAGCTGATGTTCTACAAGCCCTGCAGGAAGGAGCAACAGACATTCACGCCGTTGAGGTAATTCCGCATATTAATGAGTTAATGACTGAAGGAGAGTTGGCAGATTTTTCAGGCAATATTTATACTGATCAGAGAGTTAATGTTATTACTGAAGATGCTAGAGCATATGTGCGTCGTTTCAATAATAAATTCGATATCATTTTTTCAGCAAGTTCAAACACTTTTGCTGCACTTGCTTCAGGCGCCTTTGCTTTAGCCGAAAATTACCTATTTACCACAGAGGCCTTTACTGATTATTGGAATGCGCTTTCTGAAAAAGGATTCTTGGTTATGGAACATCAGTTTTATACAGAAAGAATAGTGACGGAAGTAATGATGGCTCTTGAAGAATCGGGAGTAAAAAATCCTAAAGAACATTTCGCTGTTTACAACTTGCCACAAAGACGTCGCAAAACTATTCTTGTATCAAAACTTCCACTAACTGATGAAATCCGTAATAATGCGGTAATGAAACTATCACCCGAGAATCATGAGAATATTCATCTTATTTATCCTGCTCCTGATTCTCTAAAGGACAATTTAACAAACAGAATTATTCTTTCTGGCTGGGAAAATTGTGCCGACACTGCCAATACAGATATTTCGCCATGTACAGATGATAGACCCTTTATTGCACAAATGGGATTATGGAAGAACCTTACTCCCAAAAGCCTTGAAAAAATAATGCCTCATGAAATTTATGGCTTTCCAACGTCAAAAATTCTTATTGTAACAATATTGGCTGTTATTCTAATAATAGTTATTCCTCTAAATTTATTACCATATTTATTTAAAGGGCCAAAACTAAAAGCAAAACCGTGGTTATATTTCTTTTTGATTGGTATGGCTTTTATGATAGTAGAAGTTGTATTGATACTCAGGTACACATTGTTTATTGGTCCATCAATCTATAGTATTATTACTATACTATTAACTTTGCTAATATTTAGTGGTATCGGAAGTCGTTATTCAAGAGAAATTAATTCGAAAACCGCATTTGCTGGAATAATAATTTGGATTCTTCTTGAAGTATTTATTTTTAATTACTTAACATATGCATTTGGTGGATTTACCTTGGTTCCACGAATTATTATTTCTTCAATTTTAATTGCTCCATTAGGTTTTTTTATGGGGATCCCATTTCCAAAAGGTGCTATAAAAGTAGGGGAACTAATTGACTGGGGATTTGCAGTGAATGGGGCTGCATCAGTATTAGGGTCAACATTAATCTTGTTAATTGCTTTTACTTTTGGCTTAAACATTGCACTTTTATTTGGTGCATTGCTTTATGGATTCGCATATTTACTAATTTTAAAAATGGATGCAGTTAACTAATTCTTCTATTCATCTTAATTAAGTAGTGAATATTAGATGGTTCTGTTGGGCAGTCTAGTTATTGGGGATAATTTGAGTGTTGAGTACTGCTAGAAAGTGAATCTTTAATCTATGAATTAATTAGTAAGGTAAACCAACTTTGAATAGTGTATAAAAAAGGGGAACGCCAGTTACCTAACGTTCCCCACAAAGAGCCCGGACCCAATAAAAAAGATCGGGATTTAAGCTAAAGATTTCCCCCACCAGGTCTCTCAGATATACTTGCTTCCGAATTCAATTGAGGATTAATAGTTCCTCGGTATCAGTATTATTCACAATAAGTTGAAGTGAAGTTCCATATATTTTCCATTATTGCAAGTACGTAAAGTTTTCTTTTCCCCTCCAAATTTTAAAATTTAAGCCGCTACTTCAGCTAATTCCATTTCCTCTTTTGATCTATTTCTAAGTGTTTAATAGACCCTAATTCATGTTCTATATAATGTTAGCTTATATATATAAACTTGCTTTCGATCTTTTTATTCAATTCATCAATTCCTATTAATCCCGAAATTATTTTCCATAACTCGCCCCGATGAAACATTAAAATAGATGGAATATCATTCTTTGATTGAACAAAAATTTTTAATATCCTCTCATTTTTCTCTACCATTAATTTGTATATTTTAATGTTCTCTTTTGAGGTAGAGATTATATTATTTAATGTTCGTTCCATCAGGAAAGAACTCCCCGAAGACTCTGAAGAAATTAGAACCAAAACCTGATCAGCTGTGTTAAGCAATTTCTCATCAATATCTATTAGATTTATCTCTTCAATCATGTTTTTATTTTTTTAATTTTATTTTTACGAAGCATATTGTATGCCATTATTGATAGGATATAATTTTCATTTAACTCTTTTAATTAAAGTGCTTTATGTAGACTAGTGACAATTAACGAAATGAAATATCCGCAAGATCCGCAACTATTCCGTTGAATCCGCAAGATCCGCAACTGCGTTGTTTTAAATATTTGATGTACTAACTATTAATAATCAGGATGGGTATTTAATGATCAATATTAATTCTGGATGGCCGTGTAATTCCATGTTTTTTCATTTTATATCGAATAGTGCTGGCAGGTATTCCAAGATAATTTGCAACTCCATTTTTGCCTTCAACATTCCAATTAAATTTTTCAAGTACGGTAATTAATTTCTTTTTTTCTGAATCATTTATATTTACTTCTAATGTAGGCTTATTTGATTGTTTGGAGATATCTTCTAATGTTTTTATTTTAATAGTTTTGTCTTTTGATAAAATAACAGCACGTTCGATAACGTTTTCAAGCTCTCTTACATTTCCGGGCCAGGAATAATCAATTAGATTTCTCATTGTATCATCAGTAATCGTTTCAATTTTTTTTCCAATTTTAGTTGAATAGATACTTAAAAAATGATTTATCAGAATGGGAATGTCGTCTTTCCTATCTCTGAGAGGAATAACATTTACAGGGAAAACGTTAAGCCTATAATACAAGTCTTCTCTAAATTTCCCATCTTTAATCATTACATCCAGCTCTCTATTAGTTGCCGCAATTATTCTTACGTCAACTTTAATAGTAGTTGTTGATCCGAGTCTTTCAAATTCACCTTCCTGCAAAACTCTAAGTAGCTTTGACTGCACGGTTGGTGGAAGTTCTCCAATTTCATCTAAAAAAATACTACCTTTATCAGCAATCTCAAACCTGCCTTTTTTCATTGCCAATGCACCTGTAAATGCTCCTTTCTCATGTCCAAAAAGTTCACTTTCAATCAAATTTTCTTGAAGTGAAGCACAGTTAATTTTAATAAAAGCATTATTTGCTCTCGAACTTAAATCATGTATTGCACGTGCTATCAATTCTTTTCCGGTTCCTGTTTCTCCTAACAAAAGAGCTGTAGAAGATGTAGGTGCCACCTGTTCTACTAATCTCAGGAGATTCTGGAACTTTGTATTTTTTGTAATGATATTCTTGAAATTGTGATTTGTTTTTATCTCTTCTTTTAGATATTTATTTTCATCTTCAAGTTTGCCTTTTAGATTATTTAGTTCTTTTAAAGTAATATTTAGTTCATCTTCTATTTTTTCTCTGTACTCAATTTCATTTTTTAAGGTAGAATTATTTTTCTCTAACTCTTCCTTTTTCGTTTTCAAATCATCGAGTAAAATGTTTTGATTTTCTCTTAAGTTATAAACCTCAATTGCATTATCAATCATAGATTTTATTTCATTCTTTCTCATTGGCTTAAAAGAGAAGCCGAATACATTAGCTTTATTAATTGCCTCAGTTATAATATCAATATCGTTAAATGCAGTTAATATCATTCTGATAACATTAGGATATTTATTTCTGACAATCTGAAGCAATTCTACTCCAGTTAATCCGGGCATTCTTTGATCTGATATGATTACTTTAATTTTAGAATTTTCTAAAATATCTAGAGCTTCTTCACCAGAGAGGGCTGTAAATAAATTATAATTATGTCTAAAATTAATTTTAAAAGTGTTAATGTTGAGTTGGTCATCATCAACATATAATATAGAAGTTTTTTTTTCTTGTAGATCACTCATCTAATTTTCTTCAACTAATTGGTAAATTTATCCTAAAAGTTGATCCTTCTCCAAAGTTACTGTCAAAATCAATAATACTGTTTTGACTTTGCATTATTCCCATGCTTATTGATAGACCTAGTCCTATTCCTTTTCCTGTTTCTTTAGTCGTAAAAAATGGATCAAATACTTTGTTCTTAATCTCTTCTTTCATTCCAATACCAGTGTCCTGAACCGAGATGGTAAGATAATCCTTATTATCTTCAAAAAGTCTTTTGTACACTTTTATTTTTATTAATTCATTCGAATAATTTTCTTTGCACTTTATTGCGTGGACCGCATTAGTAAGCAAATTTAATATTACTTGATTTAATTTACCTGGATTACATTTTGCCAGGGGAATTTCAGAATATTCTTTTTCTAGTGTTATCTTATCATCTAATAGGTGGTTGATCAGCGGCAGTGTGGATTCAATATTCTCACGTATATCTAATGTTTTTTCATCTCCTTCATCCAATCTGGCAAATGATCTTAAACCATTAATAATTCCACTAATTCTTATTCCTGCCTGATCCATCGTTTCCATTATTAGCTGTAAATCTTCTACGTCAAGATTTTCTTTTTCTTCCAACAGAATCTTCGCAATTCTATCATGGTCTGGTTTTTTATTATCAAGTTCCTTATACAGATTTTTTATTTTGTCTATTGAAGGGGATAATACGTTTAAGTTACCGAGTAATGCGTTTAAGGGATTATTTATTTCGTGAGCCAATCCGGTTGCCAATACGCCTAATGAAGCCATTTTTTCAGCGTGTACGAGTTGGTTTTGAGTCAACTTCAATTCGTCAAGCGTATTGCCTAATTTTTTGTTTTTCTCTTCTAAATCAACCTGTAAGCTTCTAATCTTAAGATGTGTTTTTACCCTTGATAAAACTTCCCCCATTTTAAAAGGCTTAGTAATATAATCAACTCCGCCATGTTCAAATCCTTTTACTATATCATTTATTTCTGTAAGTGCGCTAATAAATACAACAGGAATATCTTTATTAAATTCATTTTGCTTTAATTTAGTACATACCTCATAACCATTCATTCCTTGCATATTTATATCCAGAAGTATTAAATCGGGGCTTTGAACATCAACTGCTTTTAAGGCGGTCATACCATTTCTAGTCGCTCTTACAAAATAACCATCTTCTTCCAACATAATTTTTAAAACCTCTATGTTGTCTTTATTATCATCAACAATAAGGATATCAAATTTTTTTTCGGAAGATTTCATTGGTCATTCTCTCTTTTTGTTAAATAATCAATAATTATTTCATAATTAAAACTTTCGGCCAATGTCATCAAGTTCTGAGCCAGAATCAAATCATATGTTTCTACTTTTTCCAGTAGCTCTAAAAATTGTTCGCCATTAAGGCTTTCAGCCGCAATTTTCATCTCCGCAATAATTTTAGTCGGAATTATTGATAATGAATCTGTATCTAAAATTACTGTTTCTTCATCATTTCTAAAATCATGTTCATTTTTTAAATTTTCATACACATACTCAATATTAAAATGTTTTTTTATTTTTTCAAATATTTCCGCTTCTATGTAAGGTTTCCCTATAAAATCATCTGCTCCTTCTTTTAGTACTTCATTTATATCTTCTTTGAACGCGCTTGCTGAGATAACAATAATTTTTGTTGATTTTCCCTCCGGGGTAGATCGAATAATGTTTATAGCCTCCATCCCACCCATTTCCGGCATTTTCTTATCCATAAATATTAAATCCGGTTTGAATTTATTGAACTTATCTACAGCTTCTTTTCCATTACAGGCTTCAAGAACTTTAAACCCAACATGTTTAATTATATTTGTTAGCAAATCTCTGTTCGTATTAATATCATCTACAACAAGTATAGTTAAAACAGGGCTTTTTTTCTTTAATCCAATTACCATCCTTTCATCAATTCTTACGTGAGATACTCCATTTTTTATTATTTCACTCTTAATATTACATTTAAAAGTACTTCCTTTCCCCAATTGGCTCTTTAGAGTTATATCACCACCCATCAGATTTATATACTTTTTACTTATTGCAAGCCCTAAACCTGTTCCATCAATTTGCTTTCTTCCCAAGTCTGTTTGTTCAAATGGTTTGAATAATTTATTAAAATCCTTCTCTTTAATTCCTATCCCGGTATCTTCGATTTCAAAGGAGAGTAATTGCTCATTAATATCTACTTCCATAGAATTTATACGAAAATACACGCTCCCTTTTTGAGTAAATTTTACTGCGTTTCCTAATAAATTAACCAATACCTGACGTAATTTGGACTCATCAGTTTTAATATATTTCGGCATTTGTTCCATACCTTCAAAAGCTAAATATAATCCTTTTTGTTCGGCTTTAACTCTAAACATTTTTGCAAGATCAGATAAAAGTTGATACAGATCAAAAGTTGATGAGTCAATTGTTAGCTTGCCGGCTTCAATTTTAGACATTTCAAGGATATCATTTATAAGAGCTAATAGATGTTCACCACTTCTATTAATAATATCAATCTTTTTCCTTTGATCATGAGAAATAGTTTTGTCTCTTTTAAAAAGTTGAGAATAACCAAGAATTGCATTCATAGGTGTCCGGATTTCATGACTCATATTGGCTAAAAAAGTACTTTTTGCCCTATTGGCAACTTCCGCAACTTCTTTGGCCGCTTGCATTTCTTTTTCAACCTTCCTACGCTCAATTATTTCTTTTTCCATATCATCAGTTCGGTCTTTAACTAATTCTTCGAGATGATTACGATGCTTACTCAATTCTTTTTCATTTTGCTTACGTTCTGTAATATCGCGTGATACTGCTAGTTGGGCATAGATTTTACCGTGCGCATCGTGTAGGGGACTTGAATGACTTTCCATCCACCGTCTTGTTCCTTTCAAGCCTGCTATTTCAAACTCAATCATACCGGTTTCACCGGAACAAATCCGTTCATTAAATAGTTTGAATTCATTACGGTATTTTAAGGGAATTAAAGGATACATCGATTTGCCGATGACACTTTCTGCTGACTGAGCATCAATCATACGTAGGCCTGCGGGATTCATTTGCAGTAATGTCCCATCAGTAGAAATGATTTTTACACATTCCGGTTCGGTTGCAATAATATTTTGCAGATATTCTTCACTCTCTTTTAATGCTTTCACAGCTTTCCTGGTTTCTGTGATATCACGAAAATACCACACGCGACCATAATACTTTTTATTCTTCCCAACCATTGGTGCAGAATATCTATCGAAAATTTTTCCGTCAGTAAATTCAATCTCGTCTCTACTTTTCTCATTGATGTGTGAATAAAGATAGTTTACTCTAGCCAGAAAATCTTTTGGATTAACTACATTTTCTGCAACGAACTGGACAAAATGCATACCAATTTTTGATTTTGATATCTCAGCTGGTATTCTAAACATATCAATAAAGTTTTGGTTGTAAGAAATTACGTTTCTATTCTCGTCAATAATAATTATTCCATCAAGTGAAGTTTCCTGTTGAGTTGAAAGAATAATATTTCTAGATTCAAGAACCTCCAAAGCATGCACACGCTCAGTAACATCACGAAAATACCAGACACGACCATAATATTTATTATCATCTCCAAACATCGGTGCAGAATATCTGTCGAATATTTTTCCGTTAGTTAATTCAATCTCTTCACGGCTTTTCTCGTTCAGATGTGTATAAAGATAGTTCACTCTATCCATAAATTCTTTAGGAGCAACCATTTTTGAAACAGCCCATTCCAATGTTTTGTCATCTGATCTTGATTCTATAATCTCAGGCGGTATATCCCACATATCAATAAAATGCTGATTGAATGAAGTTATTCTTCTATTCTCGTCTGTAACTAAGATACCATCAAGTGAAGTTTCCTGTTGAGTTGACAGAATAACATTTCTAGATTCAAGAGTCTCCAATGTTTGTAAACGATCAGTGATATCTTGGATCTGTGCAATAAAATAACGAGATTCTCCTGTTTGTGACCTGATCAGGGAAACACTAAGTAATATCCATACTACATGTCCTGCTTTGTGGATATATCTTTTTTCCATTTGGTAGGAATTAATGTTCCCAGCCACCAAAGAAGCCTTATTATCAAGATCAGCTGGAAGGTCATCAGGGTGAATAATATCCTGGAATGATTTAGAAAGCAGTTCGCTTTCCGAATATCCTACGATATCACAGACAGATTTATTTACCTTTTGAAATTGACCATCGAGTGAAACAATTACCATACCTATAGGAGCATACTCAAAAGCATTCAAAAAACGTGCATTGCTCTCACGAAGTGCCTCATCCGCATTCTTGCGATCAGTAATATCTATTATTAGTCCTTCAAGAGCTTGAAGTTCAGCATGGGTGGAGAATATACCGCAGCCTTGTTCCCAAACCCATTTTTCTTTTCCTGATGCACTAATAATTCTGTATTCAAACTGAAAAGTTTGATTAGTATGTAATGATTTCTGAATGGCCTCCCACACTTTATTACTGTCATCGGGATGAATTATGTCCCCGTATGATAATTTATTGTTTTGTACTAGGTCATTCGATTCGTATCCGGTTAGTTCATAACAGCCTTTGCTAACAAATTCCATCGTCCAGTCTTTATCGTTTAAACAACGGTAAGCCATACCGGGTAGATGACTCATCAAAGTAGAAAGCCTTCTTTGGTTTTCTCTTAGTGTTTCTACCGCTTCCTTACTATCGGTGATGTCGACCACTGTGCCAAGTAATTTTTCTGCATTTCCGTTATCATCATATTGTAACTCGGCTTGTGCCTGAACCCAGACCACACTTCCATTAGGATGAATAATCCGGTGATCAATACTATATCTTTCCTTTCCCATCCGAGCCGATTCTAAATAGCTCCCCACAAGTTCGGTATCCTCAGGATGAACCGAATTTGTAAACAGATCGGGTGTTATCCATTTATTTTTAGGATCCAGCCCAAAAAGTCTAACAACCTCATCCGATAACTCAATTTCATCAGTTCCCAAGTCCCAGTCAAGGAAACCCATCCTGGCAACACTTTGAGCTTTCAATAATCTCAATTTGCTTTGAAGTATTTCCTCCTCCGCCAGCTTACGGTCTGTAATATTATGAATTACTCCAAATAGCTGCTTCGGTGAGCCATCTAATTCACGTAAGTAAATAACTTCTCTACAATCTAACCAATACATCTCACCATTTTTATGTTTCATTCTAAACTGATGAATAATTGGTTCATTATCTTTTAAGTTGGAATATTTTGGATAAGTATTTTCTAAATAAAATTGAAAGTCATCGGGATGCATTAATATGGGAATTATTTCATCTCCCATTTCTTGAATTTCTTCAATTGTATAACCAAGCATTTTCTGAATACCATAATTGCTGTATATGTTTTTATGCTTGACAATATCATATATATATATATTATCAGGACTGAGGTTAATGAGGGACTCAATAAACTGTTGTCTTTCTCTGAGATTTTTTTCCACATTTTTCAGTTCAGTAATATCTCTCATGATTCCCTCAATAGTATCCGGATTCCCGTTTTCATCATGATTAAGGTGGATATTACCTATAACAATTCGTTCTTCTCCGCTTTTATTAAGAAGAGTGGTACTGAAGTTATTTACTGAACCATCTTTTAATAATTTTTCTAAAAATATTTTTCTTTCTTCAGGGTAAGCATAGAGATCGGTTACTGAGCTTCCAATAAGTTCTTTCGGTTTATATCCTAACATTTTAAATACTGCAGGATTTAATAACGTAAATGTTCCTTCCAAATCTGTGCGGTATATAACATCAGACATTGATTCAAAAATTCCTCTGAATCTATCTTCACTTTCTTTCAAATCTCTAAGGAATAACAAGCTGCTTAATCCATCAGCTATTCTTCGCCCAATTTCGTTAAATAATCTTACATCTGCTTCGCTCCAGACTCTTGAGTGAGAACATTGATGCATACCGAACAGCCAGGGTTTACCTATTTTTGGATATACTGCAAGGGTGATCTGGGTTTGGATTGAGAAATGTTCTGCACTAGGGATTTTTCGGCCGGAATGTGAATCATAAATCACAGGTTCATTCGAATTTAAAGCGATTTTAAATTCTTCAGCTATATTATGTTTTTGCATCGGGATTTCGATTCCCGTGACACCAGTTCCTGGATATTCATCACTCGTTCGCTCCATTGGGACACTCCAAGTAGGAGCGTTCGGGTCGCAAGGGTAGATTAACCAAGTCCGGTCACATTCAAAGATTGATAAAGTAGTATCTAAAACATCAACCATCATTTTCTCGAGATCATCAGATTGCCTGATAACTTGGTCAATCTGCTCCAAGTGTTGGAAAAATCGAATACGTTCTTCATCTGCTATCAACTTAAAATTTTCTTCGGATGCAGATGTCTGTTGATTGGGAATTAACTTTTTTGATTTATTATCTTGGACTAACAACTGGAGATGAGATTCAATTAACTCTTTAAATTGTAGTATAAGTTTTTCAGTTTGCTCACTAAATTTATTTTCATTTGAATCAAGGACACAGATAGTTCCAAAAATTTCATTATCAGGCCATAATAATGGAACACCGAGGTAGGAAACCATTCCCAATTTAAAATCGTTAGTATTTTTCCACCTCTCATCCTTTGAAGCATCAGAAATTAAGAATTTATCTTTCGTACTTATAACTCTGCTGCAATAAAGATCGTCTCTGTGGTTTTTATCCCCAACATGATATGGATTGCTTTTTGATTTGATTGAGAGAAATACTTCGATATTTGGATGGTTTACTTTTCTGATTAAGGTGGCGGACGAGTGTGTAATATCCGACAGTAAATTCAATATATTCTGCCACTTTTCTTGGATATCATTTGAAATGACTATGTTACTATTAATTCCCCCGAATGTCATAGATTTATTCCAATTTTTTTTTGATTAAAAAAATAAATTTATAATCGATAAATGCATTCATAATTTCTGATCAAGTTCCCTACAATAAGCGTATAGATAATTAGAGTACTAAACTAACAATTTAATATTCATAATCAATATGTTAAAATTACTTCTTCAACAAGAATATTTACTTGATGCTGAGTTTACCTACTACAGTATTTTTAGAGTGTTTTTCATAATTAATTGAACAAAGATATGCCAAGTTAAAGTTCTCATATATCTTGAGAATAAGAATTCGACTACACAAATTAATTAGTCACTTTATTTTCATTAATTGAAGTTTCATCAACAATCGATTAATTTCGAAGGTTCTTTAGTATTTTGATTTTTCGTTCATTAAGTTAATAGGACGATTTTGTTAAACTTTATCATACTCAAAACGTCAAAAAAAATGAAAATATTTAATTTTTGACTGGAGATCTAATGAATTTATACAATAAAGATACTCTGCTTTTTTTAGGAATATTCTTTTTAAGCTATCTTGGGATTCTTGCCCAAAAAAATGAAACAATTGAAATTGGAAACCTATATCCCGGTGAGGTTGAATATTCGGCGTTTGAGATTCTGGAAGAATCGACAATTTATATTGAAGGGAAAGCTGGAAATTTTGGTGGTAAGTTTAATGAAAACCTAGTTTTCTATGGTTGGATAATTAATAGTAAAACAAGAGATATTGTTTGGGATGGGAGGGAAGATTTCGATTTTGATAATGAGCAGGGAATGTACGATTTTGATGACCAAGAGCCATTAGATGCAGGTACATATGAAGTTTATTATGCTTGCACAAATGGACACGATATAGAAATAAATAGTTTCAAGGATTTTATATTAAGGATTTTTCCAGGCTCAAATGATTTTAAGCGGAAATATCGTTCAAAACTTGGTATAACAGTTTCTGGAGAAAAAGGAAAATTTCGTGAAGTAGACCCTATAAAAGTAATTAATAAAGTAGTTGAGAACTCAATAGTATCCATAAATAGAGTTCTTGACGATGAAGACTTGGAAGCAGGCTTTTCTCTAATTGATAATACTGCAATTAGGATTTATTCTATAGGTGAAGGAAGGAAGGATAATATTATTGATTTAGCTTGGATCTCTGAGGTAAAGACAAATAAAATAGTTTGGAAATCATCATTAAAAAAATCTTCTCATGCTGGAGGTGGTAAAAAAAATTATTTAATCGATCAAAAGATTGAGCTTCCTAAAGGAAGTTATCTGCTTCATTATTCCTCAGATGATTCTCATTCTTTTGAAACCTGGAATGTAATGCCTCCTAATGATCCACAGTTTTGGGGTGCAACAATTTGGGCAGCATCCCTAGATGATTATAAAAATATTGTTCCTTTCAGAGCAGAAGATATTGTAAAACCGATGATTGAAATAACCAAGGTTGGAGACGATGAGTATCTATCTCAAGGTTTTACTTTACCAAACACAGATGAATTAAGCATTCTTTGCTTAGGTGAAGGGTATGATAAAAAAGATTTGTCCGATTATGGTTGGATTGTTGATGCTGATACAAAAAAAATAATTTGGACAATGAACAATAATAAGAATATTGAGCATGCCGGGGGTTCACACAAAAATATGATGGTTAAAGAAACCTTATCTTTGGAAAAAGGTAATTATATAGCATACTATTTATCAGATGATTCACATTCTTACGAGGAGTGGAATGATAGTAGCCCGTTTGATAGAGCAAGATGGGGATTAACAATTTGGTCTGAAAAAAAAGACTTTAATTTATTTGATGGAGACAATTATAAAAGTGAGAATATTATTTCTGAAATTGTAAGAGTTAGGGATGATGAAGATTTGAAAGAGTCCTTCAAACTTTTTAATGATAGTAAAGTAATAATATTGGCAATAGGTGAAGGAGATAGATCTGGCATGGATGATTATGGCTGGATTGAAGATAGCGAAGGTGATGTGGTTTGGGAAATGACCTATAAAAAGACAAAAAATGCAGGTGGTGCTTCAAAAAACAGATTATTTAATAGAAAGATTTCTTTAGATGCAGGTGAATATACCTTGCATTATACAACTGATGGATCTCATTCGTATAATTCATGGAATTCATCACCTCCAAAGAATCAAGCTAGTTATGGAATAACATTGTTGCTAGACAATTAAATTGATGTTTTTTAGTATGTGAGTTGAAGCTTAATAACTACTATGACTATTCGAGAAGTTTTCAAGGAGCTTTCAGCTAGAACTTGTGGTTAAATAAAATTCAATGCATGGTTTTTGGGGAAATATTAATTGAATAGTTCTGTATAAATTATTTCCTTAGTAATAGCAAAAATTTTAACTTTGCCTAACTTTTTATTTAAGAAAGCAATTTCAGTTGTATTTTACTTCATCTTCTACCAACTATTCGTCTGTGCAATTTTTTCATCTGACCCAAATAGCACTAGTACGTCACTTTCCTTAATTACATAATCAGGATCGGGCATTATCACATTTGAGTCATTCGAGTCATCTGCAAATATATCCTGACTCTGTTTAATCATAAGCACTTCTAAGCCATAAGTATTTCTTAATCTTAACTGTACTAATGTTTTACCAACAAATTTTGAGATTGCCTTTTTCTCAACAATAGAATATCCATCTGAAACTTTTGATATTCTTGTTTTTTCAATTCTTCTAAGATCTTGCGCGAGCTCATCAGTTAGATTGTGCTTAAAGTTTTCCTGATTATATGCACTTATTACATCGTCTCTCCAAACTGTTCCAATTGCTACTCTTGGTGCATTTCTTGTAACTACAGGTAATTGATCAACATTGCTTGTTCCAAATAGTTTTAATGTATGATCGAGATCATCCGATTTAAAAACTGTTGTAACTTCAGGTCTTGCTATATCACTTGCAATCAATGTTTCTCTTATATGCTGATATTCAGTTATAATTGGTCTGAGTTCATTTTCTGTTATAGTGCCAACTAAATCACCTTTCTCATTTATAGTATAAAAACTAGCATGAGGCTCATCGACCAATTTTGTCATGAGCATTCCAATCGAGGTGTTTTCGGGAATTAAGAAAACATCACTTCGCATTACATCATCAACAAAAATTGAACGGAGAATATTTGTTTCCCGACCACTTGAGATTTTATATCCCTCTCTTTCCAAGTGTTTAACGTGAATTGATCCTTTCAAAACTACTTGAACAATTGTTGTACTTAAAATTACTGCGAGCATTAAGGGTAGAATAAATGTATAATTTTTAGTCATTTCAAAAATTATAAGTATTGCGGAGATGGGTATAGAATTTACTCCACCTAATACTGCTCCCATTCCAACTAACACGTAAGTTGTTGTATCTAGATTTACACCAAAGAAATAATTTATTCCAAATGCATATAGAAAACCTGCGCATGCACCTATAAAAAGAGAAGGAGCAAAAAGTCCGCCAAATCCACCAGAGTATAATATTAAAGGTACTAGTAGAAATTTCAATACAAGAAGTATTAAGACTACTGTCCATACTTCAGTCCCTGCTAAAATACTATTTATTGCTTCATAGCCAATTCCAAATATTCCTTGAAAATAAAAACCTGCAATACCCATAACAAGACCAATAGCTACCATCGGAATCCATCTTGGCATTATTTTTAGGATTTTATCTTTAAATATTCTTTCAACTGTATCAGAGTAGCGAATGAATAATAGTGAAAGCAAACCGGCCGCTAAACCTAAAATTGCATAAAGGTACAAATCATTATACGATCCAATAGCAATATCATCAAATATGAATGTCGGGGTATTACCAAGAAAAATTCTTGATATTGCACTTGCAGTAACTGAAGCTAAAACCAGAGCTGAAAAAGTTGGTGTTTGGAAATCATTTAGCAATACAATTTCTAAAGCAAAAAATATTCCTCCTAAGGGGGAGTTAAACACTGCGGAGATAACTGCTCCCGCTCCTGCGGCGGTAAAAATTCTTCTTCTAGCATCCGAGAGGCCTAAAATACTGCCAATCTTACTCGAAAGGCCACCACCCAATTGTGCAACAGGTCCCTCAGGTCCAACTGTACTGCCAGTCCCAATACAAATTACAGGGGCAATAAAGTGAAACAATGTTGTTCTGAATGGAATATATCCACCGCGTAATGCAACAGCTTTAATTACTTCAGATACGCCTTTCTTTTTGGCGGTATCTGGAGCTAGATAAGTCATTAAACTTAATATTAGCATCCCAATTGCTGGGACTAGAAAGTATAAATAATTGGGAATATTGTTAAAAGAAAGATTTGTAATAAAAACGATAGATTCATGAAATATAACTGCGGCTAACCCTACTATTGCTCCTGTAAGAATTGCATAAATACTGAATAAAGCATATTCCGGAATTGGGATATTGCTTAGTTTTTTCTGGAATAATAATTTTAACCGATTAATTCGTTTTGAAAATAAAGCAAAATTATTTAATAAATTAGAATTCATGAATGATAAGCCTAATATTAGACTAAGTTTTTGATAAGATTAATGTTTTTATTTTCACCAGCGATTACTAAGAGCTCATCTTTAGAAATAATGTGATTAGGATCCGGTATTGCTTTTACTGATTCGATCTTACCCTTTTTAGTTTTAATCGATAAAATATCAACACCGTATTTAGCTCTTATATTTAATTCTCTTATTGAATGACCAATAAATGAATTTGGAGGAGTAATTTCAGCTACTAAATATCCTTCTAAAAATTGCACACTGCTTTCTTCGCCTTTCATACTAATTTTACTAGCCAAACTAGATGATATATCGCGCCTTTCAATTTCTTTATCATATTCATCTTGAATGTCCTTTCTCCAAACCATCCCTATCAGCTTGTTCGATTCTACAGAATCAACCACTGCCAATCCATCAAAATCATGGTTCTTCATTTTATCTAAAGCAATCTGGCAATTATCACTTAATGTTATGTTATCAAAATTTGGTGAAAGTAAATCACTGGCTACAAGTAAATTCTTGAGGGAGTCGATTTCGAACAAATAATCCTTGATGGTAGTGGTTAGAATAACACCTTTTAATTCATTTCTTTTAGTCACAACGGGGAATTTACTTCCACGCCCGTGAATTACTTTGGTTACTACATCATTAAAATTGTCTGAAATATTTATTGAATCGTATTCTTTTGTATAAACATCTTTTATAAAGATTGACTCCATAATATTGGAGGCTGTACCTTCCTTAATATGGATATTTCTTAATACTAACTTTAGGGTGTATATGGATTCACGACTAAGTTTTGAAGACAAAATTGTACTTATAACAACAGTTATCATTAGGGGCAAAATAATGTTATAATCGTTGGTAAGTTCGAATACAATAATGATAGCGGTTACAGGAGCCCTTGTTGTTCCGGCCACTAATCCGCCCATTGCAACTAGTGCATAAGCTCCGGGTTCAGCAGTAATATCCGGAAAATATGAGTGAACAAAATAGCCAAAAAATGCTCCGAGCATAGCTCCCATAAATAATGACGGGGCAAAAATACCACCCGAACCACCACTTCCTAACGTAAGAGATGTTGCCAAAATTTTAACAAAGATCAGACCTAATGCAACATACCATACCATATTTCCGTGTAGTGCAGCGTTTATTGAATCATATCCCACACCCATAACCTGAGGAAAAGTCAAAGCAATTACACCAATTGCCAAACCTCCGATAACCGGTTTTAGATATTCTGGGAACTTAAATTTTTCGTCAAAAAACTCTTCTGAATAATAAAGGACTTTAACAAACAGAAATGATACAAGTCCCGAGATTGCGCCAAGAATAAAATAGAATCCAATTTCATATGGAGAAACATAATTATAAGCTGTAACTGAAAAAGCAGCAAATTTGCCTTCAAATGAATGTGAAACAACAGTTGCCATAACAGCTGAAATAACTATTGGTGAAAATTGAGCTACGGCAAAATCCATTAAAATTATTTCTACAGCGAATAGTGCCCCGGCAATAGGAGCATTAAATGCCGCTGCAATTCCAGCAGCAGCACCACAGCCAACTAGTGTTTTTAACCTAGAGCTGGGTAAATTGAAAAACTGTCCAACAGTTGAACCAATACTTGAACCAATTTGAATAATTGGTCCCTCACGTCCTACTGAACCACCGGTTCCTATTGTTATTGCAGAAGCAAGGGCTTTTACTGCGGCGACTCTTGGTCTTATTGTGCCACCTCTTAAAAGAATTGCTTGCATTACCTCGGGTACTCCATGTCCTTTTGCTTCAGGTGCAAAAAAGTAAATTAAAGGGCCAACAATTAATCCACCTATAGCTGGAATTAATAGAATCCAATACCAGGATGTACTCATTACATTTTCTAAGTAAGTTCCTTCTCCGGTAAAAGATAACGAAGAAATGGCTTCAATTAATGCACGTATTCCAATAGCGGCAAAACCGGCTAGAACACCAATGATAATTGCCACAATTATCATAAATGTATGCTCAGTTAATTTTGCTCTGTTAACTAATTGGTTAGTCTTTTTTGATAAGGTTGTTAGAAGTTGTTTCAAATCTCTATTTTCTATTAAAAATTATTGTTTAAAAATATAACTAACAATAATATGAGTCAATTTTAGTATTAGGAATATACAAAATTTTCTGTAATTCAATGAATTTGGTTTTCAATTTGGTTAACTTTTCAGCTTCCTAAACTTTTAAATGGCGCTATGTTTTTACCTATTACGAATGATGCCGTAATCTTTGGCATTCTGCTCATTATTCTTGCTTTAATATTTCATACATCCAGTAGTGAAAATAAAATATGGAAAAAATTTTACAAATTTGTCCCATCTTTGTTACTATGCTATTTTGTTCCTGGAATCGTTAATTCGCTTGGAATAGTATCTACCGAGAATTCAAATCTTTACTATGTGGCTTCAAGATACTTGTTACCAACTAGTTTGGTGCTTTTTACAATAGGGGTGGATTTTAACGCTATCCTGAAACTTGGTCCTAAAGCTATTACGATGACACTAACTGGAACGCTGGGTATTATTATTGGTGGTCCAATTGCCATTATGATTGTCTCTGTAATTTCTCCAGATATTATAGTTGGTTCAGGACCAGATGCAACCTGGCGAGGATTATCAACAATTGCCGGAAGTTGGATAGGCGGTGGTGCAAATCAAACTGCAATGAAGGAAGTCTTCCAAGTTACAGACTCAGTTTTTTCAGCAATTATTGCTATTGATGTACTGACTTACAGTGTTTGGTTTGCAATTTTATTGTATGGGGCTGGAATTAATGACAAAATAAATAAATTTTTGAAGGCTGATACTAAATCGCTTGAACTAGTTCAGAAAAGTATGGAGAATAGTTCAACTGATCAATTTAGTTTATCAAATGTAAATGATCTGATTAAACTATTAGCAATTGGATTTGGGGTAACTGCAATAGCTCATTTTCTCGCTGATATTATTGCTCCATTTTTTCAACAGAATTATCCGGAGTTAGCAAAGTTTAGTTTAACCTCCAGTTTTTTCTGGATGGTAATATTATCTACCACAGGTGGATTATTATTAAGTTTTACAAAATATAGGAAATATGAATCGAAGGGTGCATCCAAAATTGGAAGTCTTCTTTTATACATTCTCATTGCAACAATCGGGATGAAGATGGACATTCTGGGATTTTTTAAAAATTTTGATTTATTGCTTATTACTTCCATTTGGATAACGTTTCACGCTGTACTCTTAATTGTTGTAGGCAGACTTATTAAAGCTCCATTTTTCTTTATTGCCGTTGGTAGCCAGGCAAATATTGGCGGAGCAGCTTCTGCACCAATTGTTGCTGCTGCTATTCATCCATCATTAGCTACCGTTGGCGTACTTCTGGCAGTTGTAGGGTATGCTGCGGGAACATATGGTGCTTGGCTTTGTGCCATTTTGATGTCATTAGTTTCATAATCAAATTAATAGTACTTATATGAAAAAAATATTTTTTTTAATTGTCCTCTATACATTTCAATATGCTATTTTCGGTCAATCCATTCAACTGAATGGTGAGCTGAAACAAGGCGGACTTGTTTTTGGAAAAGCTGAAAATCCAAAAAGTATTTTGTTAGATGGTTCACCAATTATATTTGATAATCTAGGGAATTTTGTTTTAGGTTTTGATAGAAATGATACAATCACACATTTGTTAGTTATAGAATTGGAAAATAAATCGGTTATAAAAAAACTTATTCTTGCTAAGCGTGAATATAAGATTCAAAGAATTAACAAAATGAATCAGAAATACGTTTCTCCACCAAAAGATGTAGAAGATAGAATACAAAAGGAGAGAGATATTTCTAAAACAGCGAAACGACAAATAGGAAAGGTTGAGGAAGCTTTATTCCACAGTGGCTTTATTAAACCAATTAAAGGCGGAAGAATATCCAGTGTTTTTGGAAGTCAGAGAATTCTAAATGGTGTCCCTAAGAATCCTCATAATGGTATTGATTTTGCCGTACCGAGAGGAACGCCGGTTAAAGCAATGGCTGATGGAAAGGTTCTTCTTTCCGCAGACAATTTCTATTATGCGGGGAACAATATTCTTATAGATCACGGACTTGGATTAAATTCTATCTATCTTCATCTAAATGAAAGTCTTGTTAAAGTAGGTCAGTTTGTAAAAAAAGGTGAAGTAATTGGGAAAGTTGGAACTACGGGAAGATCTACCGGGCCACATCTTCATTGGGGAGTCCAGTGGTTTGATAAACGTGTAGATCCAAATTCTGTTTTCAATTTTATTTCGAATTGACAAATTATTTTTGACTATAATACATTTAATCAAGATATTAACATTGAGAACAATTTACAGAAAGAAATAGAATGTCTAATGGAACAAGGATACTTGCTTCAATAATGTTTGCTGATATTGTTGGCTACACTGCAATGATGCAAGAAAATGAGTCGAAGGCTAAAAGTTTACGCGATAGATTTCGAAAAACGTTAGAAAATAAAACACTTGAGTATAAAGGCTCTATCATACAATATTACGGTGATGGATGTTTGTGCATTTATGGCAGTGCCGTCGAAAGTGTAAAAAGTGCTATTGCTATTCAAGAAATACTTTTAGATGATCCTAAAGTTCCGGTTAGAATTGGTTTACATATTGGTGATGTAGTTTACGATGATGATGGCGTTTATGGGGATGGTGTTAATCTAGCATCCCGTATTGAATCTTTATCAATCCCCGGAGGCATATTACTCTCCGATAAAATTAATGATGAACTTTCCAGTCATCCCACCATTGACACGACCTCATTAGGAAATTATAAATTAAAGAATGTTAGTCGTGAAGTAGAGGTCTTTTCAGTTTTATCCGATAAATTAAAAGTGCCTTCCTCAAGCGAATTAAAAGGGAAAATTATTGATACTAAAAAAAGTATTGCAGTATTGCCCTTTGTAAATATGAGTGCTGATCCCGAAAACGAATATTTTAGTGATGGAATTACTGAGGAAATACTTAATGCCTTGGTTAAGGTGAAGGAATTGCAAGTCACTGCAAGAACATCTTCATTTACGTTTAAAGGAAAAAATGAGGATGTAAGAAAAATAGGCAAAAAACTCGGTGTGCAAAATGTTCTTGAAGGAAGTGTCCGGAAATTTGGCAATAAGGTTAGGATAACAGCTCAGTTAATTAATACGGCAGATGGATATCATGTATGGTCCGAATCTTATAGTAGGAGCTTAGAAGATATTTTTGAAATCCAGGATGAGATCTCTAATAAAATTGCAAATACATTAAGAGAAAAACTTTCTATTAAAGATAAAGATGATATTTTAATTACTCCTCCAACTCAAAACATTGATGCTTACAACCAGTATCTAAAAGGTTTGCACAACATTGGCAAGTGGACTCCCAAAGGGTCAGAAGATGGAATTAAATATTTCAATCGGGCCATTGAAATAGAACCGAAATTTGCTTTGGCGTACTCATCTTTGGCATTTGCATATTCAATGCTTGGGGCTATGGGACAAATGAATGTTAAATTAGCTTTTAGCGAGGCTGATAAAAATGTACAAATGGCTTTAAAGTTGGATAATAACCTATCTGAAGCACATGTATCGAAAATGCTTGTTTCAGTTTTCAAGGATTGGGATTTGGAGTTGGCTAAGTATCATATAGAAAAAGCTGTGAAGCTTAACCCTGGATCTGGTACAACCAGACATGCCTATTATCTTTATTTAATATGTGTTCAGGATTTTAATAAAGCCTTTGAAGAAATATTAATGGCTCTGAAATTAGATCCATTCTCTTTGCCCATTAATTCAGCACTGGGCGAACTTTATACTTATACGGGAGAATTTGATAAAGCTATTAAGCAATTGGACAAAACAATAGAATTGGATCCTAATTTTAGGTCGGCTATCCATAGTAAAGGATTCGCATATCTAATGAAGGGAGAATATAAAAAGGCGATTGAAACGTTTACAGAATATAGAAATTTGATTAATGATCCACTGAAAGGTATAACCGGAATTGGTGCAGTATACGGATTTATGGGCGAGATAGAAAAAGCTGCAGAGTGTATTAAAATTCTAGATAAAAGAATTGAACGAGATAAAGAAATAACACTTAATGGTGATTATATTGTAATTTATAATTCAATGGGAGATTTTGATAAAGTTATTGAACATTTGGAGGACGGTATTAAGAACGGAGAATCCATATTTTTTGTTCGATTTAGTCCTTTCTTCGAAAAACTTCGTCTAGATAATAGATATATTGAACTAACTGAGAAATACTTCAAAAAATAATTGAAATGAATCTTTCCCTTTATACAATTCAGAGAATAAAAAGAGTATTTGTAATCGCTCTGATCACATCCTTAGGAATAACTTTTTTTGCATTTGTAGAAAACAAGAGTTTTGAGCAATTCGAAATTGCGCTGTTTGTAGGATTTTTATTAGGCTTGCCCGTCGGAATTTTTGAAGAATTCATCATCATTAATAAATTTAAAAAATTTTCCCTCTTATGGACAATAATTGCTAAGGGTATTCTTTATACAACTGGAATCGGATTGTTTTTTATCGCTTTAGTATGGTTATATGTTTTGCTCGGCAAAGTTCCGAATGAAAGGTTTTGGGTTTTCTTGACAGATGGAGAATTTTTAAGAGCAATTATCTATACTTTAACTGTATTTGATTTTGTGATTGTGTTTAACCAATATCAAAAGTTGCTTGGCAATGATGTGATGTTTTTATATGCATATGGCAAGTATCAGCAACCGGAACATGAAGAAAGAATATTTATGTTTCTCGACATTAGTTCATCAACAGAGTTGGCCGAAATTATGGCGCCTGATAAATACTTCAATTTTATCAACGATTTTTTTCATGATATATCAGAACCGCTACTACAAACTTCTGCTCACATATATCAATACGTAGGAGATGAAGTCGTATTTACCTGGAAGATGAAAGAAGGAATTAAACAGAATAATTGTATAAAATTATTTTTTTTGATTGATCAACAAATCAAAAGAAAAGAAAAAAGTTACTTGGAAAAATACGGGAATGTTCCACAGTATAAAGCTGGATTACACTGCGGCAAAGTAATTGCTGCTGTTGTTGGCGATATTAAAAAAGAATTAATTTACAATGGTGATGTATTGAACACTGCTTCCAGAATAAGATCGTATTGTACAGAAGTTGATAAGAGATTTTTAGCATCTTCGGATATTATTAGTAGACTAATAAATATTGATGATTTATATAAGGTTGACTCCTTGGGTATCTCTCAATTAAAAGGTAAAAAAAATATTGTTGGATTGTTTTCAATCGAGAGATAAATACAATCTAGCGCACTTATGTATTGATGGGAATATTTAGTTTCACGAGATATGACAAATTTGAAAATTTCAGAAAGGATAAATAAATTAAATTATGAAATTATTAATATTCTACGTAGACAAATTTGCATTTGAGACTAGTCAAAAAGGTTTAGAATCTGCCTCAGATATACAAATTAAGGAAGTGATTGAAAACGCAATTGTAGGATTTATTCATGCGGAAGAGTTAGATGAAAACAATGCTGCTTCTGTTGAAACCAAGCTTGTGAAAAATCTTAAGTGGGCTGCGAGAAAAAATGAAACTGATAGGATAGTTCTTCATTCATTTAATCATTTGTCATCAAGCAGTGCAAATCCGGAGTTTACTTTAAACTTGTTCAATAGTGTGGAAAACAGATTAAAAAATGCTGACTACCACACCTCGCAAACTCCATTTGGTTATTTCCTAAATTTAGAAATGCAAGCACCCGGTAAACCATTAGCAAGGATCTTTAAGGAGTTTTAACCTTAATTTTATTTAGAGTCGTAATTTTTCTATTAAACAACAGTTGTCATTCCCGAATGTTTTTATCGGAAATCTAATTGCAAATGATTACCTTGATTCCCAATCCGAGGTAATGACAATTAAAAAAGGGATCATAAACGAGTAAAAAAGATTAAGGTTACTAGTAAGTGAAATTAAAACAGGTAGGAAAATAATTTGTAGTAAAATTAAATAATAAATAAAATGCCGAATCAAAGCCCGGCATTTTATATAATATTAAATCATAAAAAGTACATTTTCTTAATTCACATATCTAACTTTAAATGTCAGAACAGTTTCGTCGTTTTTATTTACAGGCACCTGAAAAGTAATAGTCTGAGCATTTTTCTTTTTGTACTCAAGTGAGCTATTTAGAATTTCCCAATTTAAGCCAAGATATCTTTCAACTTCTACAGTTACTGTTTCATTCTTTCTATTTTTAACTTTTACTTCATTAACTTGTTCATAAACCTTATTTGTTATTTTCTTATGTTCTACTTGTCTTTCTTCTGCTAGAACATCAAAAGCATCACCAATTTTTAATTTTATGGTTTCATTTTTAGGTGTATGGTCAATTAAATCTTCACCAATAAATTCAATTGATTCGCCATCTGACTTATAAACTCTTACTTTTCCTTTTGGCATTGGCACGCCAAGATTCTGTTCCTCCTTATTAGTAAACTCAACAATAACATTTACCTTGCCTTGTGAGTTATAGCCTGTTGAACGGTAAAAATATTTTTTATTTGCGTCCACATTTTGTGCCTCAAATAATGATATTTGTTTGGTTTCACTTTGAGCTAATGTGGTTGGTCTCTGCAAATTATAAATATGGTATTCAAAGAATTCTTTTTCCTCAAATTGTGGAGCGGATTCTGCCATCATAACTCCATCCATTTGTTTTCTACCCTTATACAATCTTCTATTATCTTGTACACGATTTACATCGCCGGCAATTAATTTTAACTTTGCATTTTTGTATGTTGTTCCGGAGTTATTATCAACGCTAACCCAAGAATTTAAATCAAGTTTTGTATCGTCTTCATTCAATACTGCAACATATTCAGCATGCCAATTCATTCCCCGTGTTTGATAAGACAATTCAACGTCTTGTTTCCCGGACATATTTGAATTTACTTTCCAAACCAATGTTGGTTTTGTAATTAAACCATCTGGTAATGATCCAACAGAAAATCTATATTTACTTACATTTGGAATCATTAATAAACCGCCTTCCCTTGTCTTGAGAACAATTTGTCCGCCCATTGAAGAAAGAAGTTTACCCTCAACTAGTTCGTTGTTCTCGCTTACTAATCTAATCTCTTTATCAACATATTTTTGTAAAATTTTATCGAGGCTAACCAAATCGTATTGATAATTTTGTTCTATTACTTCACCCTTAAGTTTAATATGAACACTTGTGGGATCAATTAATTTTGCTACATCAGTAATACTAATTTTTGATAAACCAGATTTCAAATCAATTTCTCTTACATCTTTAATAACACCCAAATTATTATTATAAACTGTAACGGCAATTTGTTTTTGATCAAACTCTTGACCATTATTAGTTTGTGGAAGTGCCAAAACTATGGCAAACACAATTAGGGTTAATAGTTTCATTTTTGGCTCCTTAAAATTGAAATAAATTGTAATACTCATTTTAACTCAGCAAAATTACAAATGTTCCTTCATAAGACCGAATTTGTCTTCAATTTTTTGTATCTTTCAATGACTTAATAAGAAAATATTAAGTTTTGTGCAATCAAGAAAGGAAATTCATGTCAGATTCTATTAAACTTAGTGTAACACTACCTGTTGAGCCAAAAATATTATATAATGCTTGGCTTAATAGTAATGAACATACGGCTTTTACAAATAGTAAAGCAAGCATTGAAAAAAAAGTTGGAAGCACTTTTACTGCCCATGATGGCTACATTTCAGGCAAAAATGAATTACTCCATATGAATAAGAGAATTGTTCAAAGTTGGAGAACTACTGACTTTGAAGAAGAAACGGGTGATTCGACTTTAGACATTTCATTTGAAAAAGTTGAAAAAGGAACAAAAATTACTTTAGCACACTCAAATTTACCGGCAGAGAGTGGAAAGACTTATAGAAAGGGATGGAGAGATCATTATTTCAAACCCATGAAAGAGTATTTTGTAGAGAAGTAATTAAAATTTTCAATAAATTTGTACGCATTTCTTCTATAATTTTCCGCAAAATTATATAAAAAAATTTTTAGAATAGCCTCACAAGAAAAATTATATTTAACCAATAATTTATTTGGTTAAATATGTACAATTCGTTTTATTTACAGTTTTCAATTTAGGAAATAGTTCTAATAAAATTTATTTAACTATTTCGATTGCATGCTGAAAGAGATATTTGTGTACGTAGTATTCTGTTAATAATATGTTGATCGTGTACCTGCAATCCTTCAAATAAATATTTTTACTAAATACTTTTTTTAGGTACGTAGTTATGACAAAGATGCTTAATGGGAAATACCCTATAGTTGATTATGTAGCAATAACAATTGGTTCTGCTTTTATGGCACTTGGTATTGGTGTTTTTTTAGTAGATGCTCAAGTGGTTCCTGGTGGTGTTAGTGGCCTGGCGATGGCTTTTCATTATTTAAGTGGAAATACGATTCCAATTGGTTTAATGATTTGGGTACTTAATGTCCCACTTTATTTATGGGGTTTAAAAGAACTTGGCAAAAGATTTGGATGGAGAACATTCTATGGTTTTTCGCTTAGTTCATTTCTTATTGATTTTTACAGAGGGGATATTCCCGGGTTTGAGTTTGTCAGACTCCAAGATACCCAGACAATAAAAGATTTATTTAATAACGATTTTTTATTCTTAATATTAATTGGAGCAGCATTATTAGGTCTTGGTTTAGGAATAATATTCAAGTTCAAGGGGACAACTGCCGGTTCGGATATAATAGCTGCAATAATGCAAAAACGATATGGAATTAAACCGGGTCAGGCAATTATGTTTGTTGATCTAATAGTTATTGCTTTTGCAGGATTTATAATAGAAGTAAAAGATTTGGCAGAAATTAGACCTGCTTTATCTTTAACTCTTTATGCTGTCTTTTTACTTTTTGTTTCTGCCAGAATTGTTGATGTTATAATTGATGGATTTGATTATGCCAGAGCAGCATATATAATATCTGATAAATATTTAGAGATTGAAGATGCGATACAACATTCGTTAAGTAGGGGAGCAACTGCATTAAAATCTAGAGGTCTTTATCAAAATGTTGAAAGAGAAGTAATTGTTGCTATTGTTACTCTTAAAGAGTTAGGTAAACTTCAAGAACTAATAAGAGATATTGATCCCGATGCATTTGTAGTTGTATCCAATGTTCACGAAGTTTTGGGAAATGGATTTAGAAGAAGGATCTAATAGAATATTATTTTAATGATCTTGTTATTTTGAATGTATTTTTAGTGAGATCTCCTATCTGAAAAGATATTGAGATTTCTAATGCTCACATCATCTATACTAAATGACAATTTCATTAAAGACTTATCAATATTTATACTTCAGCCACTTTAAAACTTCAGACCATTTTGGTTTCTTTCCAGTGCGTAAAATTCCAACTCTAAAAATTTTTCCGGCTAAAGGAAATATTGCAAATATTGTGGAAATGCTTACAATTATTGAGAGTATAAATTGCCAGAGAGGAACATCTACTAAAGTGATTCTTGCAGGCATTACAATTATTGATGCAAATGGAAAAACAGAAGCAATTTGTGCAATTGGATTTGCTGGATTTTTCGACATTGAAATTGCTATAAAGAATGGGATCATAATTAACATTAATACTGGCCACATTCCTGATTGTGCTTCTTGGGCATTCTCAAATATTGAACCTATCATTACAAACAATCCAAGGAATGTTACTAATCCCAAGAAAAAATTAAATAGCAGATAGACAATTTGTCCAACAGTAACATGCAAATTCATTTCTGCGGGCAATGAAAAAATAGTTGTAAATGCAACGATTATTATTGGAATTAACCAGACAGCCATCTGTAAAACTCCGGTTATTGACGCTCCGAATATTTTGGCTGTCATTAATTCTTTACTACTTACTGAGGATAAAAGAACTTCAATCACTCGACTGTTTTTTTCTTCCATAACAGATTGCATTGTCATTTGGCCCATCATTACTAAACTAAAATACAATAGAAAAGTGAAAAGGAAAGAAAGTATTAGGTTTCCATAACCCTCTTCTTCAATATCCTGGTCTTTAGAAATCTTAAATCCGGTAAAATCAATTCTTTTTCTTGCATACCAAATATCATCTTCTGATAATTTTTTATCGGAAAAATAATTTGTGACGAGTACTTTGTTAAAATATCCGCTTAATTTATGAGTCACTGTCGCATTTTTGGGAGCCTTGGCGTAATATTCAATTTCTTTGCTACTCTTTATAGAATCAGATATAAAAAATATTCCAGTCAATTGTTCATTTAGTATCTCCGGCTTTTTTTCTTCCAAATAACTTTTTAAGTCTTCTTTAGTTTTGGTATGATATGAAAAACTATAATAATTGTTTTTAATGAACGGAAGTTCCTCCAATTCCTTCTTAAAGCCATTAGTTAAATTTTCTGATTCAGTTATTAATTCTAATTTTGTGTTTTCATCTCCTTCGTAAGACATTAATAAAGTTTGGACACCAATCATTACAAACATTAATACGGGTATAGCGATTGTCATAATTATAAATGTCTTTGATAATAATTTTTCTTGTAGTTCTCTTTTTAGTAATCCAATCATTCTATAATTAAACATGGCTTACCTCCAAAATTTCTCCTTCTTCTTTTCCGGCAAGTTCAATAAATATTTCTTGAAGGGATATTTCGTTAGCGCTAAAATTTTTAACTTCAACATTATTATCAACGAGCAGTTTTAGTAACTGCTGAATTTGGGAAGAATCTTTTACCTTAATACCTGTTGTATTACCGTAATCAGAAATTTGATCAACAATTGAATTGGAATTTAGAAATGATATATCACCATTATATGTTAAGCTAACATTTTTCTGAGCATAACTTTGTTTTATTGTTTCTAAAGAACCATTTAGAATTATTTTACCATGATCAATCATTGCAATATGATCACACATTTTTTCTGCAAAATCCATTAAGTGTGTTGAAAGGATTATTACTTTGCCTCTTTTCTTTTCTTCAATTATTATCTCTCGTAACAGATTGGTATTAATAGGATCTAGTCCTGAAAATGGCTCATCTAAAATAATAAATTCCGGTTCGTGTAAAATTGTTGAGATAAATTGAACCTTTTGTTGGTTGCCTTTTGACAGATCTTCAATCTTTGAGCTTTTGCGGTCTAATAAATCGAATCTCTCTAAATAGGTTAGTGCCTTCTTGTTAACTTCTTTACCTGTTGCGCCTTTTACTTCTGCAAAGAATAAAAGTATATCTAGCACTTTCATTTTTTTGTATAAACCCCGCTCTTCAGGCAAGTATCCAACCTTGTTTTTAAACTCTTGTCCAACCTGAGTTCCTCTTAATATTACTTCACCATTATCAGGTAAGTAAATATTCATCATCATTCTTATTGTAGTTGTTTTGCCAGCTCCATTTCTGCCAATCAAACCAAATATGGAGCCTTCAGGTACTTCAAACGAAGCATTGTCAACAGCGGTTATACCATCAAATGTTTTAGTTAAGTTTTTTACTTCAAGTGCATACATAATATTTTCTCAAGTAAGCCAAATTTTTTTCAATAAGTATTAAAGATACTTAAACAATAATAATTCTAAAAACATTAGCTGTTTTATTAACTTGATATTTTTGATTCCCAATATTGAAATCTTAAATAAAATGTTAGGTTTTTATACTAAAAAGTATATTACATTATCAATTCATTAGCAGAAGGAAAATTATAAATTTAGTGTAAGAACGAATTATAATATTGATTGTATTGCTGTAACATTTATATATCTTTCAGTTAAAATATATTTTAGTCTATCTCAAATGAATTATTAATATCTCTTTTTTACTTTTTCAAGATGTAAACTCAATATTAATTGGTAATGAACAAAATACACTCATAAACTATATAAACATTTTTTAGTTTAGAAAATGAAAGAGCCTTCAAACCTAAAAAAAAACTTTTCAGTTCTTATTCCAGATGGTGAAAGCCCTTTAACTCTTTCTGTGGTTCGATGTTTAAGCGAAGTGCGAGGGCTTAAAATTAATATTCTCTCAAAAAATAGATATGCCCCAGTTCGATTTTCCCGCTATATCAAAAATTATTTATACCACGACTCAAGTAATACTTTGGACCATTTATCTACTATTGATAAAATGGTAAGGAGGACAAAATCAGATATTGTTTTACCAATTGATCAACCAATGATCGAATTGCTTTCATATCATAAAAAAGAATTAAGTGAATTAACATTCCTCGCTCCTTTACCTCAAGCTGATGTGTTTAATATAACATCAAACAAATGGCTGTTAGCCGATTTTCTAAAACAGAATGGGATTCCCCATCCCCAAACCATTCTTTATGAAGATGAAGGTAAACTCGATCTTATTGAGGAATTATCCTTTCCTGTACTAATTAAACCAATTAAAGGTTTTAACGGAAAGGGAATAAAAATATTTGATGACCTAACTTCATTGAAATATTTTTTTAAAAGTCATAGTAATCCGGAAGAATCTATAATTCAGAGTTTTATTCATGGATTTGATATAGATTGCAGTGTTTTGTGTAAGGATGGAAATATATTAGTGTATACAATACAGAAGGGAATTTATCCTGGACGTTTGCAATTTTCTCCACCTGTAGGAATTGAGTTTCTTTTTGATGATCAAGTATTAAAGATAGTTACAAAACTTATGAATAAACTGAAATGGTCCGGCATAGCACATATTGATCTAAGATATGATGAACGAGATAAAAAAGTTAAAATTTTAGAGGTTAATCCGCGCTTTTGGGGAAGTTTGCTAGGTTCTTTGAATGCAGGTGTGAATTTCCCATATCTTGCAAGTTTAGTTGGATTGAATGAGGATATTCCCAAAATTGATTATCATTTTAAAAGATATATTGTTCCACAAGCCACTTTCGGAGTAATAATTAAAAATTTATTAAAGGGACGTAGTACCAATTTTGATTTTGACTCTACATTTATTAAATATATTTTAATTGACTCATTACCTGTAATAGTGGGTGGTGTTCGTCATGGGTATAATCAGCTAATTCATAATATAAGAAAAATATACAAACTTATCTAAAAATGAATACAATACTTCTTCCATAATTTCGATTGAAGTGTGATTTAAATTTGTTATTATCTCAAATGTAACAGTTACTTTTTTTAAAAAAATTAATTAAATTATTAATAACTAATAACAATTAATTTATTAATTAATAAATAACCTAAATAAACAATCTTAATTGCATTTAACAAGGGTAAAGCTTAGTTTAAATTACTTTGTTAATTTATTATTACTGATCAAATACTGAGATTAACTAATGGAATTTTTTGATTATTCGCTTAAACTCTTTAATCAAATTGAACAAACAGATTTTTCTAATTTTTCAGGGTCATCTGAACATCCTGTTAAAGGTATTGTCTCTTATCTATCTACTAAAATAACTTTCGATAAATTCACAGAACTATACAGAAAAGAAATAGATATAATTATTGATGAACATTTACCAATGTGCAAGGATGATGATGAGCAAGTAAATAATTTGAAGAAAATTTACTACTATGATGGCTCAGTAAATACCTACACGTGGATGTATTTATTTTGGATTTGGTACAATAAAATTGATATTTCTTCAAATGATCTAAAATTCCTTCTTAAGGGTGTATTTATGGGAATGATGGGATTTAGATTAATTGATATTTATACTGATGATGAAGGTCCAAATAAAGATTACCTTTTCCTTGGTAATTATCTAATTCGTAATTTCGAGCAGATATTTGTTGATGTTTTTGGATCTAAAGAAACGTTTGATGTTCTAAATTATTACGGTCTTAAATTTAATGAAGTTGAATATCTTGAAAAAAGAAACTTATGGAAAAAATGTCCTTTTAGTTGGGAAAAATCTAACATGCTAGGATATAAAACCTCACCACTACTTTCACTTTTTGATGTGATATTTACACATTTCCGAATAGATAAAAACAAATCTGACGCTTTGGTCCAGGGATTTCTAAATGTTTTAGCCGTTAATCAAATAACAGACGATTTAGGTGATGCTGAAACGGATTTAGCCGTTGGAAGAGAAACTTTAGTAATGCAAGGATTCTATGAAAAGTATGGAACCGTAAATAGTTGGAGTAAGGAAAATATTGCTGAATTTTTAACACAAGAAAAGTTGATGCAAATATATAATGAAATTCAAGATCTAACTAATAATGGAATAGCACTTTTTTCCAAACATGACGATTTAATTTTTTTAATTTTTGTTGAAATGGGTCGTCAAGTATTTCTCAAGAATTTTGAAATTAAGTCTATAGAACCAGGAGAATAATTCTTTTTACATTTTTAACAACTATCTTATCAAGGAGGAATTATGAAGGGATTTGAAGGATTACTGTCAGTTTTAAAGGAAATGAATACTAAATTTATTTCGCCTACTGAAATAGAATCAGGTAAATTTTTAATTGTCTTTAAAAGTTATTTAGGATCTGGATACTAAATAATAGATGTATTTTAATTAAATAATAATGATTATTAGGCTCTTATATGATAATTTAATTAAGATTAATATTTTTCTAATTTTGTTTAAAGTGGGGAGGATGTATGTTAAAAAAAATTCTTTATTTAACTTTGCTGTTTGCTTTTGTTGTATCATTTAGCAGTGTTCAATCACAGATTGTAAAAGAAAAATCTGGTGGATATGCACGAATTCAATCAATGGGTGCAAACCCTTATTTAATTGATCCATTTATGATGACACTTAATCCAGCATGGGGAGCAGAGTATGATAATTTTATCTTTGGTGATCTAGGCTCAACTCAAACTGCGTTTGGTAATGATGGTGCCGGACAATTTATTGGAGCGAATTTTAGAGTATCTCCTCTTCTAACAGTTGGTGCATTGTTGACGAGAAACGACTTTAATGGCCAGTTTTCTATTGCCAATCTTGACCCAGGTGGCATTGTTTCAATGTTAAATGGTGTTACTGAGTTGAATAATAATATTGAATTGATGGCAACGTACAAAAAAGGAATTCACAAATTTGGATTTGGTTTAGCTTTTGCCGGAACAACTAACGATTTTAATCCTGCAAGTGGAAATAAAAGTGAAGCTTCAGCTAGCCAGATTGGATTTAACCTAGGTTATCTCGGTAAAATGGCACCAGGATTACTTTTAGATGTTGGTGTTTCTTTATCATTTCCAAGTGCATCAACCACAGCGAGTGATGGATCTAAATCAAGTGTAAGTCAAACCAATCTTGGTTTAAATGCAAGGGCATTTTACGACCTATCACCAAAATTTAAAGTTGTCCCCGCATTTACATTCGTAACAGCTACTGGTAGTGGTGAAGTGGCTAGCAACAAAAGTGATCTACCTTCTACAAGTATTATCATTTTAGGTGCTGGATTAACGTATGAAAGCGGTGATTTTTTATTTGCAGGTGGTCCCTCATTTGTTTCACTAAGTACTACTCAACCGTCTGTTGATGGTACAACTCCTGAATTAACATCATCTACTACTCTATTCCCGGCATGGAATATTGGCGCGGAATGGGGAATGTTAGATTGGTTATATGCTAGATTTGGTTACATATCAATAACTGGAAGTATTTCTACGGAATCTGTAGCAACATCAACTTCTGTTAATGAAAGAGTTTCAACTTTATATGGACCAACAGGAGCATTTATTGGATTGGGATTAAAATTGGGAAATCTCTCACTTGATGGAACGGTAAATAGTGATGTACTACGTCAAGGTTTGAATAACTTAGCTGGTGGAGGTGCAACTTTTGGATACTTATCATTGAGTATATATTTTGACTAATCGTTTTTGGGGTATTTCCATTGAAATGCCCCAAATTTATTTTTTAAGTAATTCTTCTATCTCTTCTAAATTTTCTACTGAAGCCTCAAACTCTGGATCAATACTAAGAGCTTTTTCATAACTTTCTTTTGCTAGTTTGTATTTGCCCGCTGCTTTGTATCCATCTCCTAAACTATCGTATGAGTTTGCGATTTCGGGTGCAAGCTCAACTTGTTTCTTAAATGCTTCAATTGCGTCATCAACTTTACCTCGATTTAAAAGCATATATCCATAAGCATTATAAATTCCAGAATGTTTTTTATCATCACCAAATTTATTTAATAACAACTTATACTGTTCTTCTGCTAAGTCAAATTGCTCCTTTTCAATATATGCATTAGCAAGAATTATTCTTCCATTTGGTTCATCCAATTTTAAAAGGATTTTCCCATGTTCAATAGTTTTATCAACATCACCACCCATAATACCCGGTGCATGTAAATAATATTGTGATAATGCAACTCTTGCTTGGATATTACTACAATCTAGTTCAACAGCAATTTCAAATTGAGATTTTATTTTTGGTGCCAGCAAGGCCTGCGAGATAAAATTTGATTCCCTAGCATCTGCACCATATGCTCTTCCTAACTCAAAGTGATACTCAGAATTATTGTTTTCTAAATTAACGGCTTCTTCAAAATTTTCTGAGGCATCCTCATATTCATTTAACATCATCAACGTTTTGCCTAAATAGAAGTATATTTCAGCATTATTTTCAACAGTATCCAGAATTTCTTCTAATACTTCTTGTGCATCCTCATATTTTTTTTCGTCAAAAAGTGATTTGGCTTTTGTTAAATCATCTTCCGCAAAGAGAAAATAATAATTACCAATAGTAAAAAAAGTTAGTATCGTGTAAAGAAGTAATTTTTTCATTAATACTCCCAAAATTAATTGCTTGCTAGTAAAATGGCATCTTTAAAAGATGCCATTTTATGATAATCTATCACCAAATCTTAACTCTATCTTCAGGACTTCTATACATTCCGTTTCCTTCTTTCACTGCGAAAGCTTCATAGAACTCAGGGATATTTCTTAGAGGTCCAAGAACTCTGTACTGAGCGGGTGAATGTGGATCAGTTTTTATTCTAACTTCTAAAGCCTCATCTCTTATTTGGGATTTCCAAACTTGGGCCCATGATAGATAAAATCTTTGAGTTGGAGTAAACCCATCAATTAATTCTCCCTTTTTAAATTGTTCAGTTTGTTTAAATGCATTATAAGAGACAATCAAACCACCAAGATCCGCAATATTTTCTCCTTGCGTGAGCTCTCCATTTACAAATAATGAATCTAAAGGTTCAAAAGCATCAAATTGATCAATAATTATCTGAGCTCGTTCCTTGAAGTTATCATTATCTTCCTTTGTCCACCAATCTCTAATATTGCCATCTGCATCATATTGTCTTCCTTGATCATCAAAACCATGTGTAATCTCATGACCAATAACGCAACCCATTCCACCATAATTAATAGCATCATCAACATTTACATTATAGAAAGGGAATTGAAGAATTGCCGCTGGAAAAACAATTTCATTTCTGGTCGGACTATAATAGGCATTAACAGTTTGAGGATTCATTCCCCATTCCCAAGGACGGACTGGTTGATTTATTTTGGATAATGTTTCCTTGTGATCAAAATAGTTCGAAACCATTACATTGTTAACATAGGAATCAGCAGAAACTTGAAGATCTGTGTAATCTTTCCATTTGTCCGGATATCCAATTTTGACTCCAAAGCCGGCCAATTTTTTAAGTGCTTCTTTTTTTGTTTCTTCGGTCATCCATTCTAATCCTTGAATACTTTCTCCCATAGAAACCTTTAGTGCTTCAACAATACTTTTGGCTTTATCTTTCGCTTCTTGAGGGAAATATTTTTCAACATAAAGTTGTCCTATTGCTTCTCCTAGTGCTCCACTTGTTGTTGCTTGAACTCTTTTCCATCTAGGTCGATTAACTTTTTGTCCATTAAGGAACTTACCGGTGAATGCAAATCTTTCGTCAATAAATTTAGAACTTAAATAGGGGGACATGGAGCGAACCAAATTCCACGTTAAATAAGTTTTCCAATCTTCTAAGGAAACATCTTCAACCATTTTACCAATTTCAGCAATAAATTTTGGTTGGCTGATATCAGCAACATTCGGGTCTCCAATTTCCATCTCTTCGAAGTATAATTTCCAATCAAAACCAGCTCCCGTTTTAACTATCTCGTCAGTTGTTAATTTATTATAAGTAGCATTTGGATCTCTATTCTCAAGAGTAGTATTAGAAGCTTCTGCGAGTCTGGTTTCAAACTTAAATATTGAATTTGCTGCAGATTCACTATCTTCACTGCCAAGTAAAATGAACATATTTTGAACATGTTCTAAATACTTAGTTCTTATTTCCTCAGAACGCTCATCTTTTTTAAAATAATAATCTCTGTCAGGTAATCCTAACCCACCTTGCCAGATACCAGTTATAACTGAATCACTATTTTTTGCATCAACAGTTGACATGAAGAAAAACAATGGACTTGATGAATATTTGTGCATATGAGCAATTTCTTTGACCAAATCTTCTTTGTTACTAAGTGAATTAATCCTAGTAAACTCATAATTTAAAGGTGTTACACCTAGCTCTTCAATTTTTACCGTGTCCATTCCAACTTTATAGAAATTGCCCACTTTACCAGCCAAGCTTTTATTTCCTTCTCCAGCCTTTTCTAAAGCACCGTCAATAATTGTTTTTACTTGATCATTTGCTTCTTCTCTTAAAATATTAAATGCGCCCCATCTTACTTGATCGTCGGGAATAGGATTATTTTTAACCCAGTTTCCAATAGCGTAATCATAAAAATTTTCATTCGGGGTTACCGTTGAATCGATATTGCTTAACTCAAATCCAATAATTTTTTTCTCATTGTTTTCACCCATTGGGGTACATCCATTTGTGATAAAAAGTAATACGATAATGCAGCAAAAAATTTTCGCAGAATTTAAAACCATTATTTATCTCCTTTAATTAATGTTATACGAGCTTTTGACGATTTTTTTATGTTAAAGTTCAAAATTACTAATAATTAGCGGTATGTTGTTTAACTCAATATAATATTGACATACTTTCTCGGCTTTTTGAATTATTTTTTTTAAAAAAAAGCTCCAAATCTATTCGTACTGTATAGTCTCGATGTTAAATTTTCCATATTTAAATGTGCCACTTGGTAAATCCCATTCAACTTCAAAATAAGTTGGGATTGTAAAAGAGTGTTCAAATAACTTATAATCAGATAGGTAAATGGTATAAAGGGATTTTTCATATCCATCATCTAAAGCGCGGTATTTATCAAAAGTCTCAATTTTTGTAATTCTATTTGTCGAATCAAAAAATAGCTTTGCAACAATGGCTAATTCTTTATCAATAAATTTAATTTCAGCTGTATTTGAATCCAGAATGCTCCACATTAAATTTTTGCTCGGTAGTAGTTTGGTTGGAAATAATACTGCCTCCGATATGTAACGAAACAAACCACTTTTGTCTAATTCAATTCCCCAGGAGTCTGCGACAGTTACACTCGAGTTGAACTTAATGAGCATATTCCCTTTCCCATTTAAATAGCTATCAATTGCATTAACCCAGAAAAATTTTGATGTCTTCATTTCTGAATCCCAAAGGAAACTAGGAGTTTCAGTTGTAAAATATTGTGTTGCTTTTAATGGCATCCAATCAGAATTAATACTCGTTTTGAACTTTGCAGTTTGTTCAATAGTAATTAGTTTAGGTAAGAAAATGCTGTCAGCAAGAACGGAATTAAAATAATCTCTAATTAATTCTGGTTGATCTGCTAAACTTGAGTATGTAAATAAACTTTTCTCTGAAAAGTTTATTGAATCTCTCATCTCGCTTATTTTATTGTCAATGGTTCTTCTTGTGAGAACTGTTCCACCCCAGAAAAAGAATAGAAATGCTAAAAATAGAATAAAGAATATTGAGAGTATTATTTTTTTCATGGAAGTGAATAGATAAATAGTTTTTCTAGAGGATCAGAAACTACAAATAGAATTGAATTCTCTGAATCAATTGCTATCCCTTCAATCTGTTCAATGCCAATATTATATTTCTCCATAATAGCGCCATCTTGTGAACATTTAAATACAGCTTCTCCTTCATCACTAATTATCCATAATTCTTCTTTCGACTCAACATAAAATAAACCTGAGTAATCGGAGGAATAGTCTAGGTTATTTTGTTCTATTATATTGCCAAGAGTATCAACCTCTAAAAGCATTCCTGGATCTTTTTCATTTAATATAAAAAAATGAGAATTGGCTGGATTGAAAGAAATTCCTTCTAAGCCTTTATTAGGATCGCTATTTAATTCAATTTTTACCCTTTTTAATTCCTTCCCAGATTTGTTCAAAAATACTATGGTTCTGTCACGCTCTAAAATTGTAACTATAGTAGAATCGTTCATCATTGTGATACCCTCTAAATCAATTCCATCTACAACAATGGTATTCAGAATTTCCCCAGAAAAGTCGATGTTATAAATTGTGCTATTTTCATCACTAACCGTCCACAGAGTATTACTCACTTTATCATAATATAATCCGGAAGGCTCAGGAACTGCTAAATCAATTGTGGCTGTTGGAGAAAGCAGGCCTAATGTATCCGAGTCACTAACATTATTGTAATTACAAATTATAATGGTTCCTAACAAGAATATAACTAAAACTGCAAGGATTTTATTTTTCATACTTTCCTTAAATCGAATTTATATTTTCAAAAAAATCTGTTAATTTATGTTTGTCGAGTTTCCCATTAGTTCTTACACTCGAGCATAGGTCAACACCATAAGGTCTAACAATTTTTACAGCATCCACCACGTTTGAGGAATTTAAACCTCCTGCAAGATAAACGGGAACCTTTACACTTTCAACAATCTTTTTGCTAATTGACCAATCGTGAATTCTTCCTGTTCCACCAAGTTCTTTTACTGCTAAATTTTGATTCCCGGAATCTAGAAGTATTGCATCGACATGATGTGAAATTGCAACTGCCTCATCAATACTATTCTCATCTTGAACATGTAATACTTGTACAATTTGAATATGAGGTAGTTCGGTTTTTATATCCGAATAATCACCATCAACTAAAGTATCAACAATTTGTATTGTATTTGTTTTGCACTTCATTAATTGGTTAATAATTGATTTAGTATCCTGCTTACTCGTTAATAAAAACGTATCAATAGTTTTTGGGATAGATTTTGCAATATATTGAATCTGCTGTTCGCTAATTACACCTGGTCCGCTAGGCATTTCAGAAACTAATCCTATTGCAGATGCACCGAGAGAAATGGCAAGTTGAGCCTCCTCAATGTTTGAGATGCAACAGATTTTGACTTTTGTTTTATTCATAAATCATTTTTAATTATTTCGTTAATAAGTTAAAAAAAGTCGTGTAAAAATCAGCGTCATTTTGAAAAATAGATATTAGTACATTATTCATTCAATATGGCTAATATTGAAGCATAAAATCAATTCGGCAGATTTATATAAATTTGCTGTTTGTATGAAATCTAATGATCTTTCTTTTAGCTATTTTAAAACTTTCTCAAGTACTCAAATGAAGCTAGGTCTTGTTCGTCATTTCAAAGTAATTACCAATGAGAAAACATTTCTCTCTTCTCAAGAATTTGCACACGCGATGGCAATTTATGATGTTTCTCCTGTTAAAAAAAATGGACTTTTAATTGATTCTTCTGAATGGGATATTTGTTTCTGTAGTAGTTTACCAAGGGCTGTTACGACCGCGAAGACAATTTATGATAATGAAATTATCAAAACGGATTTGATAGTTGAGGTACCTATTGTTCCGTTTACGAAAATGAATATAAAACTTCCGATTTCAATTTGGCACATTGCTGCAAGAATTGCATGGTACAAATCTCATAAGTCTCAACCAGAAAATATTAACGGAACAAAAGAAAGAATCAGTAAATTCTATAAAATTCTTGAAAATTCAGGGTATGAGAACATACTAATTGTTGCTCATGGATATTTTTTAAATATGTTTTATCAGGAAATGAAGAAAATGGGATTTAAAGGTGATGTGGATTTCGGTATGAAAAATGGAAGCCTTTATGAATTGAGGAAGCAGTAATCATTCATTATATTATCTAATCTCATTATTAGTGAAAACTGGAATTGCAAATCAATTTAAAATGATAAATTACTTTTCTAAAATACTTATTCTACAAATTCTAATTTTTTTCCCATTGTTTCTGAAGGGGTGTTGTTCTATTTCTACAGAAATTAAACATTCCAAAGTAAAAATTCATTTTCAATCAAAAGAGCAAATAAAGCAATTGGCTCTAGATGGTTTAATTCTAGATCACTCTTTTTATGAGAGAGAAAGCGGCGGATTCTCCCTTATAGTTGTACTTGACAATAAAGAATTAAAAATACTTTCAAAAAGTAAATTAAAATATGATGTTATTATTGATGATCTAATTGATGATTATAATAGTCGGATAAATAATGAATAATTCGAAATGCAAAATTCTATTACGGAGCAATATATGAAATCATTTTACTCTCTTTTATTTATATCCATTTTTCTCTTTAATGCTGTTTTGATAAGTGCTCAAGACTCTGGTGAAAAGTATTCAAAAGTAAAAATTCATTTTCAAAACAATGAACAAATTACACAGCTAGCATATCAAGGTTTGATCTTGGATCATCCATTTTATGAAAAAACCCGGGATGGATTTTCATTGACAGCAGTCATTAATCAGGATGAAAAGATAATTCTTTCGAATTCAACTATAAAGCATGAGGTATTAATAGCGGATGTAATAGATAATTATAACAAAAGAGAAAAACTTAGTTTATCAAAATTAAATCAAATTCAAAATTTCAACCAAATTGATGGATTTGAATTTGGAAGTATGGGAGGATATTATACATTTGATGAAGTGCTTTCTGAATTGGATTCAATGAAATCATTATATCCGGATCTTATTACTGTAAAAGACTCAATCGGCAGTTCAAATGAAGCAAGAGCTATTTGGGCTGTAAAGATCTCTGATAATCCTGATGTGGATGAAGATGAACCCGAATTATTATATACAAGTCTTCATCATGCCCGCGAACCTGAAAGTATGATGACAGTTATATATTTCATGTACTATCTACTTGAGAATTACGGAAGTGATGCTGAAGTTACTTATTTGATTGATAATCGGGAGTTTCACTTTATACCTGTAATAAATCCTGATGGTTACGTTTATAACTCAGAAACTAATCCAAACGGTGGAGGAATGTGGCGTAAGAATAGAAAGGAAAATGAAGATGGTAGTTTTGGTGTAGATTTGAATAGAAATTACGGATATAACTGGGGATTTAATGATTTGGGTTCTAGTCCAGACCCAAGTAGTAGTACTTACAGAGGTTCGGGTGCATTTTCCGAACCTGAAACTCAGGCTGTTAGAGATTATTGCGAAAAACATAACTTTGTGCTTGCTTTAAATTATCACACATATTCGAATTTATTAATTTATCCATGGGGATATGAAACAAAGTTAACACCTGACTCTTCGGTTTTTATTCAATATTCAACAGAAATGACTAAATACAATAATTATACTTTTGGTACGGGAGAAGAAACGGTTGGATATTTAGTTAACGGTGACTCTGATGATTGGATGTATGGTGAGCAAACAACAAAAAATAAAATATTAGCAATGACCCCAGAAGTGGGAAACGGTAATGATGGATTTTGGCCATTACAATCTAGAATTTTTCCCTTGGCAGAAGAAAATATATACCCGAATTTGTTACTTGCAAAATTTGCCGGTGGATATGTTTCAACCATTTCTTCCAGCATCACTGAATCAGAATACAATAATGGCTACATTGATCCTGGTGAAGAGGGAATACTAAACTTAAATTTTAAAAATATTGGACAAGGTGAAACCGGAAATATTGGATTTACCATTGTTAATTCAGATAGCTTTATAACATTCTTAAATCCTCTGGAGATACAAATTCCAACTCTTTTGTCTCAAGAAGAGAAAGATTTAAATGAAATAAAATTCATTGTTTCTAGCTCAACTCCAATTGGTTATTCAACAAACATTTTATATAAAATAATTCAGAATGGAATTGAAACTGAAGATACTATAAAAAATGTAATGTTTGGAACTCCCAATATTCTTGAATTTGAAAATGGGAATAATATTGCAAATTTAAAAATGGATGGATCATGGGATACTACTTCAAGTAGTTATTATAGTGAAAATTATTCCTTTACTGAGAGCCCAGATGGTGATTATATGAGCAATATAGATTACTCCATGACCATTAAGAACGCTATTGATTTATCAACTGATTCTATAATTTTTTTAGAATATTGGACAAAATGGCATATAGAAAAAGACTGGGATTTTGCACAAGTTTATGTTTCAACAGATTCTAGTAATTGGGAACCTTTAAGAGGACATTTGATGACAAAAGGAAGTGGAGAAGGTGTACAGCCCTCAACTCAATACGGTTATCATGGTTTGCAATCTGAGTGGATTAAGGAAAGTATTGATATTTCTAATTATTCGGGGAATTCAAAATTTTTCATTCGTTTCAATCTTAAGTCGGATGAATATATTGAATTTGACGGATGGTACATTGATGATATAATTGTTAAATCATACAGAGAAGAAGTAACTAATGTTCAACAAATTTCTCTTGTTCCAGATGAGTATCAGTTGCAGCAAAATTATCCTAATCCATTTAATCCAAGTACAATTATTAAATATTCCATACCAAGTGTAGCCTCAGACTTTAGTCTGAGAAATGTAAAATTAAAAGTTTATGATGTCCTTGGGAAAGAAGTGTTAACTTTAGTAAATAAAGAGCAAAGCCCCGGTAACTATGAAGTAGAATTTAATGCTACTAAATATTCAAGTGGAATTTACTTTTATAAAATTCAAACAAATGATTTTGCAGCAACCAGAAAAATGATAGTTCTCAAATAACGGAAATAATTGTATAGGGTTTACCTCTAAAATTAAAATTGTCTTTCCCCTTTTTGTTGAATAGTAATTGCCCAATAGGAGAAGAGTATGAAATCGCCATGTATTCTTTATTGTCAACTGTCAGTTTACCTGCACTTATCGATATAAAGAAATTGCCCTGATTTGTTAAAATTAAGCTTCCAGATTGTACTGTAGTATAAGGTTTTTCGCAATCTATTTGACTTAAAGCCTTTTTCAGATTTAATCCATCATTTAGCTGGGCAGAATATTTCTCGATTTCTAGTTGCATCATTGATCGCCCGGTTTCATATTTATCGCCAGAACTGCTTTTTGTTTCTTTGTTGGCAGATTTCTGAGTATTGTCAATAGCTTCTTGAGCAGCTTGGATTATTTTATTTACATAATCTTCACAAAGTGAAAACAACTTCCTCTTAAGTTCTAGTTGATTTTTCATAACAACCTAACTTAATGTTTCGAGAATCTCTTCAACCTTTCCGAGAGCATCATCTATCTTACTAACATCTTTACCACCAGCAGTAGCCAAATGAGGTCTTCCTCCCCCGCCTCCGCCAACAATTTTTGCAATTTGACCAACAATTTTTCCTGCCATAATTTTTTTAGATTGAATTAAATCATCAGTAACGACGCAAACAATACCAACCTTACCCTCCAACTCAGAGATTAAAACACCAACTCCGCTTTTAATATTATCTCTTAATTCATCACCCATAGACTTTAATTCATCCATGTTGTTTGCATCAACTCTTCCTTTAAATACATTCATACCATTTGAGTCTATCGGGTTGTTAATAATTGAATCAATGCCACCAAGTTTTTCTTTTAGTTTAAAATCAGATAGTTCCTTTTCTATTTTTTTTCGCTCATCTAATAGTTTTGATATTTTTTCATCTGCATTTCTTAACTCTTGAAGCTGGTTTTGAATATATTTTTCAACTCCCAAACCGGTAACTGCTTCAATTCTTCTAACACCGCTTGCAATAGAAGATTCGCTAATTATTTTGAATAAACCAATTTGTGAACTATTTTGCACATGAGTTCCTCCGCAGAATTCTAAAGAGAAATCACCAAATTGTACAACATTAACATTATCGCCATATTTATCTCCAAAAAACATTAAAGCACCCATTTTCTTAGCTTCTTCAAACGGAATGCCATAGTGATGCTGAAGATCAATGTTTTCATGTAATTTATTATTCACAAGTGATTCAATTTCCTGTAACTCTTCGGTGGTTACTTTTTGAAAATGTGCAAAATCAAAACGTAATCGGTAAGGCCCAACATAAGATCCAGCTTGTTTAACATGTGACCCAAGTATTTGTCTAAGTGCAGCATGAAGAAAATGGGTTGCACTATGGTTACGCATAATCTCCCATCGTCTTTTCGGATCTACTTTTGCTATTACTTCCTGACCACTAATATCTTCAACTGTGCCTTCGTACTCATGTGCGAAAATATTATTGTGTTTAATTGTATTGATAATCCTAATATCACTTTCGGCACTTTTTAGAACTCCAGTATCACCAATTTGCCCTCCAGATTCTGCATAGAAAGGTGTCTTATCCAAAATTAGAAAGTTATCAGCCATTCGTAATATTTTAGATTTTGACTCTAAGTTTTCGTAACCCTTAAAAATTGAATCATCTAGATCAGAATGATCTGAAAGTGATTCTAATATGTTTCCAGTGGATAATTTACTTTTAGTAGATTTTCTTGCTCTGTCTTTCTGTTCCCCCATAAGTTCATTAAACTTATCTTCATCAATTTGCAATCCTTTTTCACCGGCTATAACGTTGGTTAAATCAACGGGAAAACCAAAAGTATCATAAAGTTTAAAGACCTCTTCGCCCGGAATTATTTTTTCGTTTTTATCTAGAACGATTTGAGATACTTTGTCAAATAATTCAAGACCTCTATCTAAAGTTGCATTAAAACTTTCTTCTTCCGCTTTAATTATTTTTTCAATATTACTTTGGTTTGATTTAATTTCGGGGAAAACATTACTCATTGTCTCAACTAGAATATCAACAAGTTTGTATTGAAATGGTTCGGATAGGTTTAATTTTCTTCCATAACGTGCCGCTCTTCTTAAAATTCTTCTCAAAACATAACTTCTTCCTTCATTTCCAGGAACAGCTCCATCAGCAATAGCAAAGGTCAAAGTTCTTATATGATCAGCAATAACACGCATAGCAATTTGATTTGATTCCTCTTCGTAAGGAATATTGGCAAGTTTAGATATTGCTCGAATTAATGGTTGAAAAACATCCGTATCATAATTGGATTTTTTATTTTGTAATACAGCACAAACTCTTTCAAAGCCCATGCCTGTATCAACATGTTTTGAAGGAAGGTCATGGAGTTTTCCCTCAGAGTCTCTATTGTTTTGTATAAAAACTAAATTCCAAATTTCAATACATTCAGCTACTCCTGCATTTACATATTTAGGATTATCAAAATCATCTCCAACATTTATATGAATTTCTGAACAAGGACCGCATGGTCCTGTTTCTCCCATTTCCCAGAAATTATCTTTTGCACCAAATCTCAGAATATGTTCTGGATTTATATCAGTTTTAGACTTCCATAGTTCAAATGCTTCATCATCAGTTTCATAAACCGTTGCCCAAAGTCTTTCCTTAGGTAATTTCCAAATATCAGTCAATAATTCCCACGCCCATTCAATTGCTTCTTCTTTGTAATAATCACCAAAAGACCAATTTCCTAACATTTCAAAAAAAGTGTGATGGTAGGTATCGTACCCAACTTCTTCAAGATCATTGTGTTTTCCACTTACACGGATACATTTTTGAGTATCGGTAGCGCGTTTATAATCTCGTGAGCCTTGCCCAAGGAAGACATCCTTAAATTGGTTCATTCCAGCATTTACAAAAAGTAATGTAGGATCATCAAAAGGAACTACAGGCGCACTTGTAATTTTTTTATGTTGTTTCTTTTCAAAAAAATCTAAAAATTGTTGTCGTATTTCTTGTGAAGTCATTAGCTTTATTTTTAATTATTAGTTTATTTTAAGTGCAGTAATATAACAAATAAGCAATTATTTAGTGAATCGTTCGACTAATTTTCGAATCATATATAAATAATTATTTTCTTAATTTATTGTATAAAATTGGAGTGAAAATGGCAGAACATAAGGCTGTAGTAAAACAATTACAAGGAATAACATTTGTCGGAAAAACTGATTCTAATCATTGGGTTACGATGGATGGACCTGAAGGATTTGGAGGAAGCAATGCAGGAATAAGACCTAAAGAACTATTATTATTAAGTTTAGCTGGTTGCACCGGTGCTGATGTTACAACAATCCTGAAGAAGAAAAAAGTTGAAGTGGATAGTTTTGAAATACAAATATCAGCAGAATCTACTGAAAAACACCCAAAAGTCTACACCAAAATTCATTTAGAATTTGTGTTTTATGGTAATGATATAAAAGAAAAAGATGTTGAACGAGCAATTGAACTTTCTCAAACAACATATTGTGGTGTAACAGCTATGCTGGAGAAATCAATAGAAATTACTCACTCGTTTATTATTAATGAAAGAAAATAGAACTGAATAACGTAAGAAGGGAAAGTAAAAACCCTAGCATATACAACTCTTCGTTATTTGGGCCATTGAGAGAGATTTAAGGATTCTTCATAGCTTGGTTTATTTGAAGGTGCTGGTTATACTGCAATGTAAAGACTAACGGATTGGCATGTCTCAATCATGGTTATTCTCTCACCTCAAAACGATGTTATTAAAGGTGCAGTCCCAGTTAATAGTGCAATTTCCGGTGAGAAAATAATTGAGGAATTGAAAAAAGTGGGAACAATAATTAATATTGAGGAAAACTAGAGAACTTAAACTACTGCGGTATCAAAATAATATTCAGGGATTAATTTTCTACCTCTAAATCCCTCATTTATTCCATGATAATAAACAATTTTATCTTCATCGCTTTTCCAGCATAAGTAAACATTTTTATCATCTATAATAGCTGGAAAATCAACAAGCCCGACTGAAAAATTCCAATCCTTATATGAACATCCAATTTCTTCTAATTCTGCCATAAAGCCTTTAATTGCAGAAATTAAATTTTGTGCTTCTCTATTATCTTCAATATCACCACCAATTAGATCGGATATAGCTTTTACCTTAAGGCTGTAGTCGAGAATATCTTTAACTATTTTCCTAACTAATGGAAGTGTTCTATTGGCTTCTTCAGGTGTAAAATATTTTATATCTGTATCTGTCATTACTCGTTTAAATTTGTTGATCAATTATAGTGATAATTTATCTAATTAAGCAAGGTATTAAGATTTTTATATATAGATAAAATATTCTGTTTATGTTAATTATAGAACTAGGTATATTTTACAATACAAAATTTTGACTTAATTGTAAGGAGTTTATATGAATAAAATAGCAATTATTTTTCTACTTATTTTATCCATAATTGTTAGTTCGTGTAATAATAAAGAACCACAAGATGCTGAGATGGTATATTCAAGTTTTAAATCTGAAGAAAGCTTGGATAAAAGGATAATCATGTTTGAGGAATTTAAAGAAACAAATACAGATAGTGAACTTCTTCAACCAATGTTGTCTCGAATAATACGTAGTATATTAAAAGACGAGGATTATAATAAAGCTACAGAATATTTGAACAAAAACACCGAACTCGCATCGTCAAGAAATTATAACTCAATTGCTTGGAGCATATTTGAAAGTAAAGAAAATCTTGATCTAGGAGTTAAGACTGCAAAAAAAGGTATTGAAATTGCTAGAAATGAATTAGCATCTAGTAAAGACAGCAAACCAGAAAACCTAACAGAGGAAGAATGGAAATCCTCTAAAAATGAATCTCTTGCTATGATTTTAGATACTTACGGTTGTATTGAAAAAGAATTAGGGAACAATGATGATGCTTTATCGGCTCTTGAAGAGGCAGTAAATTTAACAAATGAAGAATATGGCGATATTAACGAGAATTATGTTTCTGTTCTTCTTAAAAAGGAAGAAAATAAAAAAGCTCAGAGCCTATTAGAAAAATTTATAAGTCAAGGTACAGACTCAAAAAATATGAAATCAACATTAAATGAAGTATTTCTGAAACTTGGTGGTGATGAAAAAGAATTCGATAACTATCTTTCAAAATTTGAAATAATAGCAAATGAGAAAATGAAAGATAGATTGAGGGATGAATTAAGAAATGATCCTGCTCCCCAGTTTGAATTGACAGATTTAGATGGTAACGTAGTAAAATTATCCGACTTCAAAGGCAAAACTGTTATAGTTGACTTTTGGGCTACATGGTGTGGACCATGCCGTCGATCCTTTCCTGCAATGAAAAAAGCCGTTGAAAAATTTAAGAATGTAAAATTTTTGTTTGCAAATACTAGGGAACGAGTTGAAAACAAGAAACAAAATGCTGTTGATTTTATTACGACAAACAAATATCCATTTCATGTTTTGTTAGATGATAATAATGAAGTTATTGAAAAATATGGTGTTCAAGGAATACCGACAAAGTTTATTATTGATAAAAATCAAAATATCAGATTTGAAAGCGTTGGATATAGCGGAAAAGAAGAAGAACTTTTGGAAGAATTAGAACAAATGATTACAATGATTAATTGAAATTAATAATCAATAAATAATAGATTAAATTTAACTCAGATAATTATTTAATTTGAAGCTGTGGAGTAAAAAAATGGCAGTAATAAGACCCTTTAAAGCAATCAGACCCAAAGAGGAAGTTGTTCAATCAGTCGCTAGTGTTCCCTATGATGTTGTTAATAGAGAGGAAGCAGCAGCACTTGTAAAAGATAATCCTATTAATTTTTTAAGAACAACCAGATCAGAAATCGAGTTACCAGATTCAGTAAGCGCTTATGATCAATTGGTATATCAAAAAGCAAAAGAAAATTTCAAGAAATTAGTTGTTGAAGCTCCTATGGTTCAAGATGATGAACCAAAACTCTATGTTTATCATTTAACAATGGGTGAGCAAAAGCAAGCTGGTATTGCTGCAACTTTTTCAGTAGATGATTATGATAACGATGTTATAAAAAAACATGAGAAGACTAGGAAAGTAAAAGAAGATGATAGAACAAATCATATTGTAACTACAGAAGCTCAAACCGGAGCAGTATTTTTAACTTATAAGGGTATTGAAACTGTTAACGAAATAGTATATAAAACCATGTCGGGAACAGATCCTATTTATGATTTTACTACTGAAGATGGAATTATTCATAAAATGTGGACATTACCAAAAGAAAATATTGAGGCTGTTGTGAATGCAATTGGCCAATCAGATTATTTATATATAGCTGATGGTCACCATAGAGCAGCAAGTGCGGCAAGAGCAAGGGCAGTTAAGAAGGATAGTAATCCAAATCATACTGGAGAAGAAGAGTATAACTTCTTTTTAGCGGTATTATTTCCTGCAGAACAATTAAAAATTCTTCCTTACAATAGAGTTGTACTCGATTTAAAGGGAATGAGCGAAGATGAATTTGTAGCAAAAATAAAAACTAATTTCGCCGTAGAGGAAACAGATTCACCTTCACCATTAAATGTACGGAATATTTGCATGTATATGTCTGGTAAATGGAGTATGCTTAAACCAAATGACAATGTTAAAAAAGCAGATGATGTTGGTGGAAACTTAGATGTTAGTATTTTACAAAATTATATATTGCAACCATTCTTAGGTGTTGAAGATATAAGAACTGATACAAGCATTGATTTTATTGGTGGAATAAGAGGAACAGACGAATTAGAAAAATTAGTTGATAGCGGAAAAGCTAAAGTTGCTTTTTCAATGTATCCTGTATCAGTTTCTGATTTGATAAATATTTCGGATGCCGGAGAAACAATGCCTCCGAAATCAACATGGTTTGAACCAAAATTAAGAGATGGATTAGTAGTACATACAATTTAGTAGGTATCATTCCCACGAAAGTGGGAATCCAGAAAACAATGCCAATATATTCCCGATAAAAATATTCGGGAATTACAGTATGAAAATTTTAGATTATATAAGGAAATAAAAATGGAAAAACGTATTTATAATTTCAGTGCCGGACCGTGTACATTGCCGGAAGAAGTAATGCTTGAAGCCCAAAATGATTTTTATTCTTATAAGGGAGAAGGATTGTCAGTAATGGAAATGAGCCATCGTTCAAAAAGTTACGATGAAATTATTGTTGCTGCTGAAAAAGATTTAAGAGAATTGCTCAACATAAGTGATGAATATGCCGTTATGTTTTTGCAAGGTGGAGCAACACTTCAGTTTTCTATGATTCCATTAAATATTATGGCTCCAAATAATAAAGCGGATTACATAAATACAGGTGCTTGGTCTAAAAAGGCCATTAAAGAAGCTAAAAGAGTTGGCGAAGTAAATGTTGCTGCAACTTCAGAGGATTCTAATTTTAATTATATTCCAAAACAAGATGCGTTAAAATTAACACCGAATGCTTCATATGTACATTTTACATCAAACAATACAATTTTTGGAACCGAATTTAAAATAGAACCAGAAGTCGGTAATGTTCCTCTTGTCTGTGATGCTTCTTCCAACATTTTAAGTAAGGTTATAGATGTTAATAAATATGGACTAATATATGCTGGCGCTCAAAAAAATATGGGACCTGCTGGAGTAGCTCTTGTAGTTGTTAAAAAATCGCTGCTGGAACGTTCCCCAGATAATCTACATACTTACTTAAACTATAATACACACGCTACCAAAGGTTCAATGTATAATACACCGCCAACCTATACAATTTACATAATGGGTTTGGTTTACAAGTGGTTGCTAAAAAATGGTGGTTTGGAAGGAATGCAAAAAGTGAACGAAGCAAAAGCTAAAATGCTTTATGATGCTATTGATAATTCAGATGGATATTATAAAGGTTCTGCGGCTATTGAAGATCGTTCGCTAATGAATGTTACTTTCAATTTACAAAGTGAAGAGTTGGAAAAGAAATTTATTTCTGAGGCAGCACAAAAAGAATTTATTGGACTCAAAGGTCATCGTTCCGTTGGTGGAGTTCGTGCATCAATCTATAATGCTTTCCCAACACATGGAGTTGCTGATTTAGTCCAACTTATGGCTGATTTTAAGAAAAACAACTAACCCTTTTTTGTCATTCCGGTTTCCTTCTTTTTTTGAAGGAATACCGGAATAAGTTTTATATTATGAAAAAAATCATCATTATATCATTATTACTATTTGTCTTTTCTGCCTGTTCTGGTCCAGAACCTAATCTACAATTATCAAATCCAGAGGCATTTTCTTTCGATTTAGGTGATAGTTGGGAAGTTATTGCTTCAGTAAGTGCTAAGGGATTTGCTCAAGAAGAAAAGGAAGATAGCTTCAGTATTCACTTGTCTTATTCTGTTGATTTGGTAACTGCAGAAGCAGATTCCTTAATTTCTATTTACAGTGATAATGTTGATAGTAATGATTCTGAAGAATTTATTGATTTACCCCTTGAGGCTCAAATTGAAATTGATTCCTCTTTTGCTGAAGGAAGTTATAAGTTAGTTTTCAACGTAAAAGATGAAATCTCAAATCAAATTAAGACAATAGAAGTAAATTTTGATTTAAATAAATAGTAGATTACCAGAAAACCACTTCTCAAATATTTGGTTTTCGTATTGAAGTTGTACTTCTCGTCACTATAAAATGAGGTGCAAAATGTTATACGAAAAATTCATTCGATTAGTTGAAGATCATGCTGAAATCCTTACAAAAGAATGGATCAAAGAAATCAAAAGTAATCCATCAACTGTTGGTTATAGAAAGGTTGATGAGGCAATTCTTGGTGTAAGAGTATTTGATGTTTACAGGCGACTTGGAGAATGGGTTATGAATGCAGAACCAAATGATCCAAAGACCGCTGAACATTTTATTAAGCTTGGTAGAGAAAGAGCTAATGAAAAATTAAAGAATAGTGAAGTAATATATGCTCTTATTTTAGCAAGAGTAGTTTTATGGAGATATATTATAAGCCAAGGTGTAATTACTTCAAGCATAGATCTACATCAATCGCTTCAATTCTATCAACAGGTTAATAATTTTTTTGATAAAGCTACCTATTATGTTGCTGTTGGTTTTGAGAGTGTTGATAAGGTTGAGCAAGAGAAGCTAAAGAAAGAGGATTTTGTTGATAAAACAGTTCAAGGTATAACCAACTGGTTCATTAGAAAGAAATGATAGGTTATACATTATACATTTTGCATTTAGATTAATTATCAATTCTAATTAAGTTTAGACTAACTGTTTCCCTATTTATGGCTGGATGAAATATGAAAAATTTTGAACAAAGACTTAACTCACTAGAACTACAGTTTGATCAAATTATAAGCAAGCTGCATGACTTCGAACAAAAATATGAAATTGAAATTGCACAAGTAAATCCTATTTATAAAAAGAGTGCACTAAATTTAGTTCATTATTTAGCCTTTAGAAGTTTTGATATTGCATCTCTGCAAGATGAATTAAGAGATTTGAGCTTACCAAGTTTGTCCAATATTGAACCACACGTTATGAAAAGTTTATTAGCGATTAAAAATATAATAACAAGTTTAAATGGCAAACCTGGAAAAGTTAAGCAAAAAGGAATTGTTTCAATTAAAAAGAGTAAAAAGATTCTTAATAAAAATACAAAATCCCTCTTTGGTTATAAATCAAAGAAGCGACGAACCAGAATAATGGTAACTCTTCCTAACACAGCAGCTGAGGATTATGGATTTGTTCATGGTTTGATGAAATTAGGAATGAATAGTGCTCGGATAAATTGTGCTCATGATACACCTGAAGTTTGGGAAAAAATGATTGAAAATATTAAAGAGGCTAATAGGAGCTTAAAGAAGAATTGCAAGATTATGATGGATTTGGGAGGCCCTAAATTGCGAACTGGACAAATGGTTCCTGGGGCAGAAGTAATACATATTAAACCCAAACGAGATGAATATGGTAAAGTAACAACTCCCGCAAAAATATGGATAGCTCCGCCTGATATTTTACCCCCGGATGATTCTGCTGATGCGATTTTACCTGTTGACGAACATTGGTATAAAAAAGTAAAGTCAGGCAATATTATTTCGTTTATTGATTCCAGAGATAAAAAATGTAAGATAATTGTCGATCAGAAAAATGGTGAAGGCAAATGGGGATTATGTAATGATTCTGCTTATGTTGCAACTGGGACGGAGCTTACACTTCGCAAACACAAAAATGGATCTGAAAAAATACGAGTCGGAGAATTATTACCTTTGGAGCAATTTATTGTATTAAAAGTAGGTGATAAATTATTATTAACTAAAGATCCGGTTCCAGGTGAATCAGCAAAGTATAATGAAGAAGGAAAGCTGTTTGAAGCAGCTCATGTTTCTTGCACGTTACCGGAAATATTTTTGGATCTAAAATCCGGCGAACCAATTTTCTTTGATGATGGAAAAATTGAAGGAATTATTGAATCTGTTAAGGATAAACAATTAGAGATAAAAATTACTTATGCAAAAGACCTGGGAAGCAAATTAAAAGCTGATAAAGGAATAAATCTTCCAACTAGTGATATTAAGACTAGTGGACTAACTGATAAAGATAAACAAGATTTGGTATTTGTTGCCAAACAAGCTGATGCTGTTAATTTTTCATTTGTAAATGATGAAACAGATGTTGATCAACTTCATCAAGAATTAGTTACGCACGATTCCAGCATTGGTGTTATTTTAAAGATAGAAACACAAAAAGGTTTTAAGAATTTGCCCAGAATATTATTGAGGGCAATGAAAATGCATCCTGTTGGGGTTATGATTGCCCGAGGTGATTTAGCTATTGAAACCGGTTGGAAAAATTTTGCAAGCATACAAGAAGAGATTCTTCGAATTTGTGAAGCAGCGCATGTCCCAGATGTTTGGGCTACCCAAGTTTTAGAAACTCTGGCAAAAAAGGGTGTGCCTACAAGAGCTGAAATTACCGATTCAGCAATGGCTCAACGAGCAGAATGTGTTATGCTAAACAAAGGATATTATATCACAAAAGCTGTAAAAATGCTGGATAAAATTTTACGTAGAATGCAGCATTTCCAAAAGAAAAAGGAAATTATTCTGCCAAAATTAGATGGAGCTGATGATTTAAGATTATCTCATGACTCATATAATTTTTAATAACCAGTACCAGTTTAAAAAATATTATAAAATAATTATAATTGATGTATAACTAGACTCTTTAGAACTAATCCTTATTGTTCCTCCATGAGCTCTGATTATTTGTCGTGATAAACTTAAACCAATTCCTGAACCATCCTGCCGAGTTGTAAAAAATGGAATAAATATTTTTTCTTGAACTTCTTTTGATATTCCCTTTCCATTATCTTTAACAATTATGTTCACTTTACGGTATGGATCATAATATGCAAGCAGTTCAATCAAAGGTGACTGAATATCCTTAACGGCCTGAATAGAATTCAAAACTAAGTTAATAAGAACTTGTTCAATTTGTTCCGGATCTGCATTTAGTTGAATAGTAGTTGGTAATATTTTCAAACTAAAATTTATATTGTGCCTGTCTATCTCACTTTGCATTAAATTTTTGACTCGATTAAAAATTTCTTCAATACCAAATTTTTGAAAATGAGGTTTAGGTATTTTAGCTAAACTTCTATATTTGTCTACAAATTCCATAAGACCATGACTTCTTCTTTGAATAGTTTTTAAAGCATCTTTTATATCTTTAACTGTTTCATTTGTAGGTTTTGTAGGTAAAGCGAACTGCTCCGTTAGCATATTTTCAACCGTACCGGCAAGAGAAGAAATAGGTGTAACTGAGTTCATAATTTCGTGAGTTAATACCCGTATTAATTTTTGCCAGGCATCCATTTCTTTTTCTTCAAGTTCAATGTGGATGTTTTGAAATGATATTAATTTATATAACTTACCGCGCATTCTAAATTCTGTTGAGTGCAGTATTAATTGTAATGTATCAGTATCATCTGTAAGTTTTAGGGTTGCTCTATGTCCAGGCTGTAAATTAATCAGTCTTTCACTTAGATTTTTTTGTATCCTTTCCAATGAACTCATATTGTTCAGATACTTAATCTTTAACAATCTTTTAGCGGAGTTATTAATAAACTCAACATGCCCATCCTCATCAAATGATAATAAGCCAACTCCAACGTGCTGCATGACTGTATTTAAATATCTGTAATGCTCTTCCTTTTCAGTACGAGTTATTTGGAATTTTTGTATTACCTCATTAAATGAATCATTGAGATCTTTAAAAGATTTGCCTAACCGATGATTACTAAAGGATTGTGAAAAATCGGAATGCTTAATTGACAGGAGAAAACTGGAAATTTCTCTATTTGTTTCATCAATATACTTGACTAAGGAATACATCTGATACAAACATAAAACTCCCAGGACAATAACAGTTGTTTTGAGATCAAAATATAGCAACAAGTAAAAAAGTAAAAACACTGTTAATGAAAATAAGATTACTCTGAATAAAAGATTTAGTCGAAAATTTTTCATCGATGACATTTGTTGATTTAGTGAATTTTATAATCCGTATTTTTCCATTCTTCTATAAAGTGATGTTCGTGTTAAACCCAGTTCGCCGGCAGCTTTTGTAATGTTTCCATTATTTTTACTAATTACGCGCCTGATAATCATTTTCTCAACTTCATCCAAATTATATGAATCAAATACAAATCCATCACTCTTTTCCTGCTGATCATTAACAGAAAATAAAAATTCTGCTGGTTGAATAATATCTCCTTCACTCAAAATTACACACCGTTCAATTGTGTGCTGCAATTCCCTCACATTACCCGGCCAGTGGTACTTTTCAAATCTTTTAAGTGTTTGCTGGTTTATTCTAATGTCGGGCTTATTATACTTTCGTTTGTAGGTTGTTAGAAAATGTTCTGATAACAAGGGGATGTCTTCAATTCGTTCACGTAATGGAGGAATTTGAATCTCGACTGTATTAATTCTGTATAATAAATCTTGGCGGAAGTTATCTTCTACAACCATTTGCTGAACGGCCATGTTTGTTGCGCAAATAAGTCTTATATCTATTGGTTTGTATTTATTAGAACCAACTCTAGCGACTTCTCTATTCTGTAATATTGTTAACAATTTAGCCTGAAGCTCAAGTGGAATATTTCCTATCTCATCTAAAAAAAGTGTACCGCCGGAAGCAATCTCAAATCTGCCGGCTCTCTCCTCTCTTGCATCTGTAAAGGCTCCTTTAACATGACCAAACAATTCACTTTCGAAAAGCGATTTGGTAATTGCACCCATATCTACACTAATAAACGCTTCATTATTCCTGTTAGATTGTCTATGGAGAGCTCGGGCAACTAATTCTTTTCCGGTTCCATTTTCCCCCAGAATTAAGACATTTGCATCAGTATTGGCTACTTTAGAAATTGTATGAAATACTTTTTGAATTGCTGAGGAAGTTCCGACTAGCTCATGAAAATTTTGATCAAGATCTTCACTTAGCATTTTTTGACGGGAACGTAAATTGTCAATCTCAATTTTTGATTCCCGTAGTTCTAAGGCTGCAGCTAACGTAACAAGAAATTTTTCATTCTGCCAAGGTTTTAAGACAAAATCAGTAGCGCCTTCTTTTACAGCTCGGACTGCAGTTTCAACATCACCGTAAGCAGTTATCAAAATTACTACGGCAGAGGGATCGATTTTTAAAATTTCATTCAACCAGAAAAATCCCTCTTTGCCACTAGTCATATCCTCGGTAAAGTTCATATCTAAAAAAATCACATCATAAGATTCGTTTTTTAGTAACTGTGGGATCAGCTCAGGATTCTTTTCTGTGTGAATTAAACCGACATTTGATTTTAGAAGCAATTTGGCTGCAAGCAGCACATCTTCATTATCATCAACAATTAGTACTTTAGATTTATTCAAGATTGTTCTCTAATTTTTAATTAATAATGAACAATATCTATTCCAATAAAAAACTTTCTAAATGTAATAAAAGTTAAATTAAGTTGTTCGAATACGTACACCCTTGTTACAAAAACGGACGAATTAATTTAGAAATTGGATAATTTTATCGGTTTATTCCCAAAAATCCAAAGGGCACAATTATTGAAATTATCATAAAAAAAAGGATTCAGAATGGATAAAAAAATAGCAAAGAAAAAATGGCCACCTAAAAGAATAGCAATGTATTCTGCGATTGGGATATTTTTGTTCATAATTTTTTACACATTTGCGTTTGGAGACCATAGCAGAAAATTAAATGTTGATACAGAAAGACTGACTATTTCTACCGTGAGCGTAGAACCATTCCAGGAGTTTATTCCTGTAACAGGAGAAGTTCAGCCGATCGAAACATATTATCTTGATGTTTCTGAAGGAGGAAGGGTTGTTGAAAAGTATGTTGATGAAGGTGCATTTCTAGAAATAGGCGACCCAATCATTCGTCTAGAAAACCCAAGCCTTGCTTTAAGCATAATGTATAATGAGGCTCAGGTTTTTCAAACCATGAATTCTCTTAGAGGAGTTCGACTTAGTATGGAGCAAAATAGCTTAACTCTACGAGGAAGTTTATTGAATTTAGAATATGATATTAGAAAACAAAATAGGATTTATAGAAACAATAAAAAGCTCTATGATAAAAAATTAATTGCTGAAATAGATTTTGAAGATAGTAAGGATGATTACGAATACTTACTTCATCTATTAGATTTAACAGTAGAAACCAACCAAAAAGATTCGCTCTTTCGAATGGAACAGATAAAAAACCTCGAAATTAACGTTAAAAGTATGCAGAAACAGCTTGAAATGACTAAAGCGCAAATGGAAAACCTCACTGTAAGAGCACCTATCAAAGGTCAATTAACAGCATTAATGGCAGAAATTGGACAGTCTATAAATCGAGGACAAAATTTGGGAAGAATTGATGATATTGAGAATTATAAGATTCGTGTTCAAGTTGATGAACATTATTTAGCAAGAGTAGCAAAAGGTCAATTTGGTGAATTCACATTTGCAGATGAAGTATACAAGCTAATAATTGAAAAAGTATATGTTCAAGTAAATAACGGCAGGTTTGAAGTTGATATGCACTTTATTAATAAGTTACCCGAAGGTATTAGACGAGGACAAACAGTAAGAATTAAATTAGAATTAGGTGACTTATCTGAAGCGACTACTATAGCGCGGGGTGGATTTTTTCAAACAACCGGTGGTCAATGGGTCTTTGTTGTAAATGAATCAGGAGAATTTGCTGAGAAAAGACAAATAAGTTTAGGAAGAAAAAACACTCAGGTTTATGAAGTTATTAGCGGATTGAACCCAGGAGAAAAAGTAATTACTTCGTCTTACGATAACTATGGGGAAGTTGAAAAATTGGTATTACAATAAATGTTTAACTCACTTTTTGTCAGCTGTTACAAAAAACTGTCATTCCGGTATGTTTTTAGCCGGAATCTCATAAATGGTTTCATGGATTCCCGATTAAAGTGTTCGGGAATGAAAATACGTAGCTGAGTATTCATCAATTGAGTTTGAAAAAATTATTAATTAGGAGAATTAAATGATAAAAACAGAATTACTAAAAAAAATCTTTACTACTGAAGATGTTGAAACAACTGCATTAAACAATGTTGATATCGAAATTAAAGCTGGTGAATTTGTTTCAATAATGGGGCCTTCAGGATGCGGCAAATCGACCTTACTAAATATACTTGGACTTTTAGACAATCCGTCAGACGGCAAATATCATTTCCTTGAACATGAAGTATCAAAATATTCTGAAAGACAAAGAGCTATGCTACGTAAACAAAACATTGGATTTGTTTTTCAGAGTTTTAATCTGATTGATGAATTAACAGTTTTTGAAAATGTTGAATTGCCTCTACTATATCTCGGTGTTTCTTCAAAAGATAGAAAAGAAAAAGTGAATTCTGTTCTGGAGAAAATGGAAATTATGCATCGTGTAAACCACTTTCCGCAACAGTTATCCGGTGGACAGCAGCAGAGAGTAGCTGTAGCGCGCGCTATTGTTGGTGATCCAAAAATTATATTAGCGGATGAACCTACCGGTAACCTCGATTCTTCTCATGGTGATGAAGTTATGAAAATGCTATCAGAACTTAATGAAAATGGCACAACCATTCTTATGGTTACTCACTCACCAACATATGCTGAGTATGGAAATAGAGTAATACATTTGTTTGATGGTCACATCGTAACAGAAAATTTTAAAGAAGAATTTCACGTATAGCTTAATGTTAGATCAAAATAAGATGACAATGATAGAACTTAAGTGGATAGAAAAATATTATCACGATCAATTTGCGAAAACTTATGCTCTAAGAAACATAAACTTAAAAATTGATGAAGGCGAATTTGTCAGTATTATGAGACCTTCCGGTGTAGGTAGGTCAAGCTTACTCTATATCTTTGGTATGCTAGACACAGTTTCATCTGGTGATTATTTCTATTATGAAGGGCCTCTTCATAAAATGAGTGAGAGAAAATTTTCTGAACTTCATAAATCTCATATTGGTTTTGTATTTCAGCAGTATCACTTAATTGATGAATTAACTGTTTATGAAAACATAGAAGTACCGTTACAATATCAAAAAGTAATAAGCTCAGAAAGAAAAAGAAGAGTATCTAAAATGTTGAAAAGGTTAAATATTAGTGACAAAAAAGATTTATATCCGAATCAATTATCAAGTGATCAGAGGCAAAGAGTTGCAGTAGCCCGTGCTTTGGTCGGATATCCAAAACTAATATTAGCAGATGAACCAACGACAAATCTCGACCACGCTCAAAGTAATAACGTAATGAAACTATTGTCCGAACTAAACAAAAATGGAACGACAGTTGTAATAGCTTCTAAATTACCATGTTCAGGTTACTGCGAAAGAGAAATTCATTTGTCTGAAGAGAATATGGTAGTAGAGAATTTTAAAGAAGAATATTATGTGTAGAGTAAGCGATTAGCTATAAGCATTTAGCCAGCTAAATTTGGCTTGTCATTTTTATAAGGAATAGAAATCAGAGATTTTAAGAAATACAGTGTTTGGGAAAAGAGTCATCATTTAGTATTAGCTGTATACAAAATAACAAAAAAGTATCCTAAAGATGAATACTATGGATTAGTTTCTCAAATGAGAAGATCAGCGTCTTCAATTCCAACAAATATTGCTGAGGGATGTGGTCGACTTTCTGATTCTGAATTTGCAAGATTTATTGTTATTGCATCAGGAAGTGCTTGTGAATTGGAATATCAAATTATTCTCTCATATTCACTGAATTATATAAATGCTGATCAATTTGATGATTTCGATCAACTAGTAAACGAAATTAAAAAAATGTTATCAGGCTTACATAAAAAACTAACAACATAGACATTTAGCTAAATGCTAACTGCTTTTTGCTAATTGCCAAATTTCTATACGGAGACACAAATGATTGAACTTAAAGGAATTGAAAAGTATTACCAGAACAAATTTGTAAAGACCTACGTCCTAAGGAACATAGACTTAAAAATTGAAGAAGGTGAATTTGTAAGTATAATGGGGCCTTCAGGGGCTGGTAAGTCGACACTACTTTATATTCTGGGTATGCTGGACACTGCTTCAAATGGTGAGTATTTCTTTTACGAAGAACAAGTCCATAAAATGAGAGAGAAAAAATTGTCGGAACTTCATAAATCTCATATAGGATTTGTATTCCAACAATATCATCTTATTGATGAACTAACAGTTTATGAGAATTTAGAAACACCATTACTTTATCAAAAAGTTAAGGGATCTGAGAGGAAAGGAAGAGTGGCTGAAATACTTGATAAATTTAATATTGTTGCCAAAAAAGATTTGTTCCCAAATCAGTTGTCAGGTGGCCAACAACAGTTAGTGGCAGCAGCTCGTGCAATTATTGGCAATCCAAAATTAATTCTTGCCGATGAACCAACCGGTAATCTTCATAGTGAGCAGGGCAAGGAAATTATGGAGTTGCTAAAACAATTAAATGAAGAAGGAACAACGATAATTCAAGTAACCCATTCAGATGACAATGCAGCTTATGGTAACAAAATTATAAAGTTGAATGATGGCTGGATAGAAAAATGATAAGTTTTTCTCCAATAGAGGGAATTATGCTCAAAAATTATTTCTGTCGTCAACAAACATGGGGAAGTAAAAATGTTACTAAACTATTTTAAGATTGCATATAGAAACATTTTTAGAGAAAAAACATATAGCCTGATAAATATTTTTGGATTGGCTTTGGGAATTGCGTCTACAATCCTAATATTTCAATGGGTTCAGGATGAACTAAGTTATGATAGATTTCATGAAAATACTGATAATCTTTTTGTAGCTACTTTCAGCAATGGAAGTACTACCACGCCAACTGCTTTGTGTGAATATTTAAAAACAGAATACCCAGAAGTTAAATATGCATCTCGCTGTAGTTGGGATAAGGATTACATGATTAATTATGGTAGTGTTAAAGCGAATCAGGATGGGGGTTATCTCGTTGATATTGACTTCCTTTCAATGTTCACATTACCATTTATAAAAGGTGATCCTGAAAATGCATTAAGTGACCCACATTCTATCATCTTATCGGAAACATTAGCAAAAAAATATTTTGGTGACGAAGATCCCCTGGGCAAAATAATTAACTGGAATGTAGATTATGATTTGGAAGTTACAGGTGTAATGAAAGATTATCCTCTAAATTCGCATTTCGATTTCAAGTACTTGGTACCCTTAATGCTTTCCAAAGAATGGAACAGAAGCCTGAATACATGGCGAGCCAACACAATACAAACTTTTGTTCAGCTTCATGAAATGGTTCCCTACAAAAGAATGAATGCAAAAATATCAGATGTTGTTGAAAAACAAATTGTTAAGGATAAACGTTTGCTTTCACTTCAACCTATTACCAGGCTTCATCTATATAATTATCCAGAAGAAGGTGGACTAATAACCTATGTCTATTTGTTTTCTGCGATGGCAGCTTTTATTTTACTAATAGCATGTATCAACTTTATGAACCTTACTACCGCACGTTCTACAAACCGCGCTCTTGAAGTTGGTATTCGGAAAACTGCCGGTGCAACTAAATCAGATTTGATAAAACAATTTTTTAGTGAATCAATTGTCCTTACATTTTTATCAATGTTCCTGGGTTTAGTTTTAGTGTCAATATTCCTCCCGATTTTTAACAGCCTTACAAATAAGCAATTTACTGTAGAGTTTCTTACTAATGAAAATATGATTTTAGGAATAATTGGTATTACAATCCTGACTGGTATCATCGCTGGTAGTTATCCTGCCCTTTATCTTTCTCATTTTCAACCTATTAAAGTTCTTAAAGGTACTATTAGAGCAGGCGCAAAAAGCTCATCATTTAGAAATGTACTTGTTGTAACTCAGTTTTCTATATCAATATTCCTGATAATTGGTTCTCTTGTAATTTTAAGCCAGATAAATTTCATGAAAAATAAAAACCTGGGAATTGAAAAAGACAACATTGTTCATATAAGAGTTGGAAGCAGGTTCTATGATAATTATAATGTGATTAAAAACCAATTACTTGAAAATCCAAATATTCTTAATCTCACTTTAACCAATTGTGCTCCATATTATTGGGATTCAAACTCTGGATTAGGTTCTGTTTCATGGGAAGGACAAACAAACCAACAAACAAGAATGGTAGAAACAGCTGTTGAATATGACTTTCTTGAAACATTTCAATTGAAATTATCCGAAGGGAGGTTCTTTTCAATAGAACATGCTAGTGATGTTACAGATGCATATGTTGTTAACCAGGCTGCTATAGACGCAATGGAAATGGAATCCCCAATTGGGAAAGAACTTGATATATCTGGCAGGAAAGGGAAAATAATTGGTGTCTTAGAAGATTACAATTACCAATCACTTCATAAGCCTGTATTACCAATGGCTATGTTCATAAAACCAATTTGGTTCACTACCGCTTGTTTTAGAATAAATTCATATAATATTTCGGAAACTATAGAATTCATTGAGAAAAAGTATAAAGAAATTTACCCTGAATATGAATTTAATATAAACTTTCTTGATGAATCGATAAAAAGACAATATATAGCTGAAGAAGGGATTGGAAGAATATTTAAATATTTTACATTCCTCGCTATTTTTATTTCTTGCATGGGGCTCTTCGGACTTGCATCTTTTACAGTGGAACGAAGAAGGAAAGAAATAGGAATTAGAAAAGTACTTGGAGCTTCTGTACCCCAAGTTACATCAATTTTAACCCACGATTTTATTAAATGGATTGTATTATCAAATATTATTGCTTGGCCAATTGCATATTATTTTATGAATAAATGGTTGCAAAATTTTGCTTATAAAATAGATATCAGTTTTTGGATGTTTGTGGTTTCCGGTGGAATTACTCTATTAATAGCTTTAACAACAGTAAGTTTTCAAGCACTTAAAGCAGCTCTTGCAAACCCTGTAGATAGTTTAATGAATGAATAATTTTTTTATAAAAAAACAAGGTTAAAAAATGTTAAAAAATTATATTAAAGTTGCGATAAGGAATCTGTTAAGATATAAGATATATTCTATTATAAATATACTTGGGCTAGCGCTTGGTATTACAAGTACAATTTTATTAGCACTATTTGTCCAGAATGAGTTGACTTACGACAACTATTACCCCGAATCAAAAAATATGTATAGGGTTACATCTGAACTTAAAATGGGTAATAAAGAATATAACCTTGCTATAGTGGCACCAGTTTTAGCACAAGTTGCTTTGGCAGAGATTCCTGAAATTAAAAAAACTGCACGCTTTAGAGTGGCAGGCAATTATATTGTTAAATACAACAATATAAGTTTTGATGAAAATAAAATTTGCTTTGCTGATAACTCAGTAATTGATCTATTTGCAATTAATCTGCTTAGTGGAAGTCCGCAAACTGCCCTTGTGGAGCCAAGCTCAATAATTTTAAGCGAAAAAACAGCAGAAAAATATTTTAATAATGAAAACCCAATTGGAAAGACACTAACATTAGATAACAGTAGTGATTTTATGGTTACCGGTGTTTTTAAAAGTATTCCACAAAACACACATTTTGATATCGATTTTATGATATCAATGCCTTCTCTCGCTGAATCAAAGCAACTTAGTTGGCTTCAAAATAATTATCAGACTTATTTTATTCTAAAAGATGGAGCAGATCCCAAAGTAGTAAAAGCAAAGTTAGATGGTATGCTGGTTAAGTACCGTGGGCCGGAAATGGAAAAAGCACTAGGAGTTACATTCGCTCAACTTGAAGAAAATGGCGGAATTGGTGCATATTTCTTGCAGCCAGTAAGAGATATTCATTTATATTCTGATTTACAAGCTGAAATAGGAGTAAATGGCGATATAAAATATGTTTATATATTTTCTATTATAGCTGCGTTTATTTTACTTATTGCTTGTGTAAACTTTATGAATATTTCAACAGCACGCTCAGCAACCAGAGCAAAAGAAGTTGGTATCAGAAAAGTTTTAGGTTCTTATAAAAAAGGATTAGTTTGGCAGTTTCTAACCGAATCGTTTTTAACCACCTTAATTTCATTGATAATTGCAATCGGTTTAATAGAATTATTGATGCCCTATTTCAATAATCTAATTGAGAAACAGCTTACATTGGAATATTTTAACAATCCATTTATTCTCTATTCTATTTTTTCAGTGCTAATTGTTATAGGATTTTTAGCCGGAAGTTATCCTGCATTTGTTCTTTCTTCATTTAAGCCAGCAGAAGTATTAAAAGGTAAAGTGAAAGCTGGTACAAAATCCGGAAATTTAAGAAGTAGTTTAGTTATATTTCAATTTACAGCCTCTATTATATTAATTATCAGCACACTTGTGGTTTTAAATCAATTAAACTACATCCAAAACAAAAATCTTGGATTCAATAAAGAGAACGTTATAACATTGAATAACACCAATTTATTAGGTAAAAGTGATCAATTATTTAAAGAGAAAATGTTACAATACCCCGAAGTAAAATCAGCAACCGTTTCAGGATATTTACCTGTTCCATCAGGTTATAATCAAACTATGATGTGGCCCCAAGGAAAAACAGACAATGGATCATCAATACCGCGTTGGGACGTTGATCATGATTATCTATCAACAATGGGAATAAAAATTGTTGAAGGACGTGATTTTTCGCGTGAGTTTAGTACGGATAGTACTGGTCTTATATTAAATCAAGCCGCTGTAAAATTATTTGGATTTGATAACCCAATAGGCAAAATAATTTCCCGACAATATAATAATGCTGGTGATTTTACTAATCATACAGTTATTGGTGTAGTAAAAGATTTTCATTTTCAAACACTCAGAAATAGTATTGCTCCTCTTGCAATATTTTTTGGAAATAGTAATAGTATTATTTCTTTCAGAACAAATACTGCTGACATCAGTTCCGTAATAAAAAAGTTAAAAGTTACTTGGAATGAAATGGCACCAGGCCAGCCATTCAGCTACTCATTCCTTGACGAACGATTCGAAAATATGTATAGAGGAGAACAAAGGATTAGTGAAATATTTGGAACATTTGCCTTTCTTGCAATATTTATTGGGTGTTTAGGTTTGTTTAGTTTATCTGCATTTATTACAGAACAAAAAACAAAAGAAATTGGTATTCGAAAAGTATTAGGATCATCAAGCACATTAATTGTAACAATGCTTTCAAAAGAATTTGTAAAGCTTGTAGTTATTGCTTTTATAATTGCTTCGCCAATAGCATATTATTTAATGAACAAATGGCTTATGGAATTTGAATACAAAACAGATTTGAGCTTATGGATATTTTTATCTGCTGGACTGATTTCGTTAGCAATTGCAGTAGCAACAGTAAGTTATCAAGCAGTTAAAGCTGCAATTGCAAACCCTGTGGATAGCTTAAGAAGTGAATGAGATGGATTTTACATAATTAATTTAATACTCACTGAGGAACAAATGATAAAAAATTATTTTAAAATCGCTTATCGAAATCTAAAAAAAAATTATTCATATGCTTTTATAAGTATTTCTGGTCTGGCAATTGGCTTAGCCGTTTGTATACTACTTTTATTGTATGTGCAGAATGAATTGAGTTATGACAGATATCATGAGAATGCAGATAATATCTATAGGTTGTGTAATCCCGAACATACTTATCATGCACCACCGGTTGCCCAAAAATTAGCCGATAATCTACCTGAAATACAAGATTACGCTCGAATATTACCTCGCGATAATGGAATTGTTGAATATAAAGAAAAACGATTCAAAGAGAATCTCATTACTTACGCAGACCCAGCTTTTTTTAAAATCTTTTCATTTGAATTTAATTCCGGAGATTATGAAACAGCATTAGATCAGCCATACTCTGTAGTGATTTCTGAAAAAATTGCTCGCAAATATTTTGGCAACGAAGATCCGATTGGTAAAGTATTGACATACAATAAAGATTACGATTATACAATTACTGGTGTAATGAAAGAAATGCCTCAAAACTCTCATTTCCGTTATGAAATAATTTTAACACTTTCCAGTGCTGATAAGGTTTTTGGCAACTTGATGAATAATTGGGGATGGCAAAATTTCCTGCTTTATTTTACACTTCAAGATAATTTTTCGAAAACTGAACTTGAGTCAAAATGCAGTGTGTTATTAAAAAATCCTAATAACCCAAATAGCCCATTACCAAAATATGAATTGCAAAATGTAAAAGATATTCACCTTTATTCCTCTCATTTTAAAAATGATATTCAACCACAAAACAGCATTACTTATGTCCTAATTTTTTCAGCCATTGGAATACTTATTTTACTAATAGCATGCTTTAACTATATTAATCTATTAACTGCAAATGCCACAACAAGGATGAAAGAAGTTGGCATTAAAAAAGTTGTCGGAGCTACACGTAATCAGCTTGCTTTACAATTTATGGGTGAATCTTTCTTGGTACTATTTATAGCTCTTATAATATCGCTAGTTATCGTTCAGCTGAGTCTTCCCACATTTAGTGAACTTTCTGGAAAAGTGCTTTCTTTTACATCATTAATTCAAGCAAAGAATATTTTGGGCATTCTAGGAATTGTTTTTGTTGTTAGTATTTTAGCAGGATTTTACCCTGCTTTCTTTCTTTCCTCAATTCAACCGATAAAAACACTCAGAGTATCAATCAATACAAATAAATCTAAATTTCACTTTAGAAAATTACTTATTGGTGCTCAGTTTACAGTAGTAATTGTTTTAATCTGTTCCGCGCTTTTTATGGACAGTCAAATAAATTATCTTCAGGATAAAGATCTAGGGTTTAACAAAGAATACGTTCTAACCTCTGAAATAAACAGCGCCTTTGATAACGTTGAAAAATACAACGCTCTAAAAGAGGCACTTCTTAAAGAATCCATTGTTGCAAGTGTTTCTTCTGGTTCGCGTGTTCCATCAAATTCTAACACTAATCGAGGAGCTTTAACACCTGAAGGAGAAGCTAAACCAACTGTATTGCCATTTATTCATGTACATCAAGATTATTTTGAGACACTAGGAATTAAAGCTTTTAAAGGACGCCTTTTTTCTACCCAGCTTACAACAGATATAGATGAAGCAATAATATTAAATGAAACCGCTGTCAAGGAATTGAAAATTCAAGGTAACCCATTAGGACAATCCGTTAAATGTAGTTGGCCAAAATCAGATAGAGTAATTGTCGGAGTTATAAATGATGTTCACTTCGAATCTCTATATGAATCAATTCCTCCAACAGCTTTTGTAATTGATTATAGTGAATGTTTTCAGTTAATGATTAAAGTTAATCCTTCAAATGCTGAAAACGCCACTAATAAACTTAAAGCCATTTGCAGTAATTTTTATCCAGATGAAGTAATTGAATTTCACTTTTTGGATGATAAGCTGGAACACCTTTATCAGTCTGATAAAAACACATTTCAACTAATGGGTTACTTTACAACACTTGCTATTCTAATATCATGTATGGGACTTTTCGGACTATCATTATTTATGATGAAAAGTCGTACAAAAGAAATTGGAGTCCGTAAAGTTCTAGGTGCATCCATTCCCCGTATTCTAATTATGTTAGTTAAGGATTTTACAAACTGGGTACTGATAGCAAATCTAATAGCTTGGCCAATTGCTTTTTATGTAACTAACAAATGGCTCGAAAATTTCGCATATCGAATTGAAATTAACTATTGGCTTTTTTTATTAGGAGGTTTCATTGCCTTCTTAATTGCATTAGGAACAGTTGGATTTCAAGCTATTAAGTCAGCCACAGCGAATCCTGTGGATAGTTTGAAACATGAGTAAGCTAAATATCATATAATAAATGAAATATTTGATGAGGGTAAAATGTTAAAGAATTATTTAAAAATAGCTTACCGCAACATTATTAAAAATAAAGTTTATTCATTCATCAATATTACCGGACTTGCTATAGGTATTGCGGCCAGCATACTTATTTTCCTATTCGTTTCTTATGAGTTAAGTTTTGATGATTTCCACAAAGATGCTGATAACATATACCGGATTGTACGTATTAATAAATATTCGGAAGGAATTGAATATGACGGATGCATAACATATCCATTTGCAGAAGCATTAAGAATTGATTACCCGGATTTAGAGAATATAACGCAAGTTTGTTTTTTTGAAGAATCTGAAATAACAATAGATAAAAAATTTTACACAGCCGAACACGTAATGTTTGTTGATTCAATATTTTTCAAAATGTTCGAAATAGATTTTGTTGAGGGTGATTCAGAAACTGCACTTATTAATCCAAACTCTGCTGTAATATCCGAAAGACTTGCGAATACTTTGTTTGGGGCAAAGGATCCTGTAGGAGAATCTATAAAATATAATGGTGAACTTGATCTACAAATTACCGGCATTATAAAAAACCAACCGCGTAACACACATCTGCATTCTGAAATGTTAGTTTCAATGAAATCCCTTTCTGCTGAGTTGGTAGGAATAAATTATGATAACTGGCAAACAACTTTATCAATGTTTAATACATTTGTAATGCTTCCGAAAGGTTATACGAAAACTGGGCTTGAAGAAAATTTCAAATCATTTTTCCCAAAGTTTGTTGAAGCTGAAGATGTAAAAAGACAAAACTATTTTCTTCAGCCTATTAAGGAAATACATAACAGTGAGTATTATAGTTCATTTAATTATATAACAGCCATGGAAAGTATATACATCTTTTCCGTGATTGGTCTTTTAATTATTCTGATTGCTGGAATTAACTTTATTAATCTAACTACGGCACAGTCGATAAAAAGGTCTAAAGAGGTAGGAATCCGAAAAGTGTTCGGAGCCTTTCGCAAGCAACTTGTTTACCAAATGCTTGGTGAGACATCTCTCTTTACATTCACAGCAATTATGCTCTCACTAATAATGGCTCAAAATGCACTTCCATACTTAAATCAGTTTTTAGGCAATGATATACAGTTAAGCCTTTTCAGTGATTATTCAATTGTCCCTTTTCTAATAATTATTATAGTCGGAATAAACTTATTAACAGGTATTTATCCATCTTTGGTAATTTCCAAATTTTCGCCAATCGAAACTATGAAAAATAAAATCACCTCAAATAGTAAATCGGGATTTAAATTTAGAAACGGCCTGGTGATTGTGCAGTTTATTATCTCGCAAATATTAATCATCAGTACAATCGTTATATCATCTCAAATGGAATACTTTTATAATAAAGATTTAGGATTTAATTCCAACGAAATTGTCTCTGTTACGATCCCTGATAACGAAACAAGCAGATTGGCGGCCTTCAAAAATGAAGTAATACAAAACTCCAATGTAATTAATATGAGTTATGGTCTCGGAACACCAACTACAGGAGCAAATTTCCAAACAAGAGTAAGACCTGTTGCCGGCGATGAATATGATGAAGTTTTGGTTTCATTAAAAGTTGTTGATGAAGATTATTTAGAAACATTTGATATAAAATTATTAGCCGGAAGATACTTTGAACCATTAATTGAAGGAGATACAGTTTATAACTTTGTGGCGAATGAAACTCTGCTCGCAAAGATTGGAACCGAGAATCCGGAAGAGGCAATTGGGAAACAAATTAGAGTAAGCAGTTTTACAGGACCAATTATAGGTGTTGTAAAAGATTTCCATATGTCAACATTGGCTGAATCCATCGGACCAATGGTAATGATAAACCAGCAAACGAGATTTATTTTTGAAGCAAGCATAAAATACCGTAAGGAAGCCGTGGCAAGTGTTTTGAGCACTCTCGAATCCGCTTGGGGAAATGTATTCCCGGAAGCTTCATTTGATTACCAATATTACGATGAATACCTACGTGGACTCTACGAAGAAGAAGAAAACTTTCTTACTATAATTAGAGTTTTTGCTGCAATAGCAATATTCATAGGCTGTCTTGGCATTCTTGGATTGATGTCGTTTATTGCTGTGCAAAAAACCCGTGAGATCGGTTTACGTAAAGTTTTGGGCGCATCAGTGACAAGCATTTTCGGAGTGGTCTCCAAGGAGTTTACCCGCAACATAGTTATTGCTAACATAATTGCCTGGCCAATTTCATGGTATTTAATGACCAAATGGCTACAGAATTTTAGCTATAGAATTAATCTCAATTTATGGATGTTTCTTACTGCCGGAATTATTTCCATTTTGATAGTCGGTGTAGTTATTAGTTATCAATCTTTAAAAGCGGCAAATGCCAACCCAGTAGATAGTTTAAGAAATGAGTAATACTTGTACAAAGTGCCTGGAAATATTATACACAAATCATCGTGATTAGGAGGAATGAATGTTTAAGAATTATTTATTAATCACAATCAGAAACTTATTCCGTAACAAAATATATTCGTTCATTAATATTGCTGGATTGGCTGTAGGGATGACTTCATTTATCCTAATCTCACTTTGGGTACAAGATGAGCTCAGCTATGACGGTTTTCATGAAAATATTGATAATCTTTACCGCGTTGTTGACTATGAAAAATATTCCAATGGTGAAGAGATTTTCTTTTCACAAAATTCCGCTCTACTAGGGCCAATTCTAAAATCTAAATATCCGGAAATTATTGATTTTACTAGATTCAGGAGAGGTAATAGCCAAATAGTTAATTATAAAGACAAAAGTTTTAATCAAGATGGGATTGTATTTGCAGATCCATCAATATTCGATTTGTTTAGTTTTGAAATTGTAAATGGAAATAAAGGAACAATACTATCTGACCCATATTCAATAGCAATAACTGAGGATATTGCAATTAAATATTTTGGGAATGAAGATCCTATTGGAAAAACACTGCAGTTAGATAAAAGATTTGATTTTAATGTATCCGCTATAATAAAAAACTCACCTTCAAACTCACATTTTCAATTTGATATTATTATTCCGTTCACAACAATCAATGAATTTGGGTATCAAATTGATACATGGCGAAACTGGGCATATGCAACATATGTTTTGCTTGATAAAAATGCTGATCATGAAATTGTTAGCGAAAAGATTAAAAATGCTATAATAGAGAATGCGGAATCTATGAGTGCAACAATTTCACTGCAACACCTTTCAGAGATTCATCTTAAATCAAGTCATATCTGGGGTCTTGGCGGTGAAGGAGATATGAAATATGTTTATATCTTTTCAGCAATTGCCATTTTTATTCTACTGACCGCCTGTTTCAATTTTATGAATTTAGCTACCGCACGGTCAAGTAAAAGAGCCAAGGAGGTTGGATTAAGGAAGGTAATTGGAGCCGAGCGAAAAGAAATAATTCTTCAATTTCTACTAGAGTCGTTTATTATTTCGCTGGTGGCTTTATTAATATCGGGCTTGGTAGTTGAGTTATTACTTCCGTATTTTAATGAGCTTTCAGAAAAAGAACTTCAGTTTACTGTTATCGGCAATAGACATCTTATTATTATTATACTTTCTACAATTCTTTGTACAGGTCTAATATCCGGATTATACCCAGCACTTTTCCTATCAAGTTTTCAGCCTGTTAAAGTATTGAAAGGAGTATTTAAAACGGGGAAACAAGGTTCGAATTTTAGAAGAGTTCTAGTAACAATCCAATTTATTTTAACTATCTCTTTAATTTTTGGGACTCTAGTAATTAACCGGCAGTTAAATTTCATACGGAATCAAAAACTTGGATTTAATAAGGATAATATTGTAAGCATTTCCCTGCAATATAATTTACAATCAAAAGCAGAGCTAATAAAAAATGAGTTAAAACAAAATTCCGAATTATTAATGATTTCCACTGCTACTGCAACACCAAATAGAATGAGGGCTTCGAGATTGTTCAGCGAATGGGATGGGCGCAATCCGGATGAACAATTTTTGGCTTACTTCTTATACACTGATGATAATTATGTTGAATTATTTGATTTGGAAATGAAGCATGGTCGGTATTTCTCCAATAATTTTTCCACAGATAATTCAGCAATTGTAATAAATGAAACGGCTGCAAAAGCTATGGGGATGGATGAACCTGTTGGCAAACTTGTAGACGGTTCCGAGATTATTGGTGTAATTAAAGACTATCATTTTCAATCTTTGCATGAAAAAATTATTCCTCAAATGTTTTATCACAGCACTGAAGAACCTAAATTTTTATTAGTAAAACTGGCTTCAAACAATATCTCAAAATCTTTAAGTTCACTTGAAAATTCTTGGTCTGCAATCAATCCCGGTTATCCATTGGATTTCCAATTCGTTGATGAACACCAGCAGCAAATGTACAACGCTGATTTAAAAGTTGAGAAGATAATAAATACATTTACAATACTTGCTTTGTTCATAGCTTGTTTAGGGTTATTCGGTTTAACATCATTTGTTGCAGAGCAGCGCAAAAAAGAAATTGGAGTAAGAAAGGTTTTAGGTGCTTCAATCGCGGGAATACTGATATTGCTAAATAAAGAATTTACCAAATGGATTATTATTGCAAATATCATTGCCTGGCCAATTGCATATTATGGAATGGAGAAATGGCTTCAGAGTTTCGCATATCGGATTGAAATAAACTTATGGTTCTATCTAATTGCCGGAGGAGTTGTATTGATAATTTCATTTACTACCGTGAGTATACAGACAATAAAAGCGGCAGTAGCTAATCCAGTTGATAGTCTGAGGAATGAATAGTAATAAATAATAATCTTATGGAGAGTATAAGATGATCAAAAGTTACTTTATAATTGCATTTAGAAATATGATGAAGCAGAAAGCTTATTCTATGATTACGATATCAGGACTAGTACTTGGATTGAGTATGTTTATACTTTTTGCCCTATTCAGTGATCATCTCTCCAATTTTGACATGTTTAATAATAACATAGATAGAATTTATGGTGTTGTACAGGTGCAATCTGGAGGTAGTGGTGAAAAACAACATTCAGCTATTACTCCTGCTCCGCTTATACCCGCGCTTGTAAATGAATTCCCAGAAATTGAAAAAGCGAGTAGATATTTTCCTCCTGGAAAAATGATAGTTAAATATGAAGACAAAATATTCTATGAAAACGGCGTTAAATTTGTTGATCCAAGTTTTCTTTCAATATTTTCGTTTGATTTGACAGTTGGTAATAAAAAAACCGTTCTTTCCAAACCATACTCAATAGTTCTTACGGAAGACTCAAAGATAAAATACTTTGGAGATGAAAATCCTATTGGAAAATCATTGACTCTTGACAACCAAATTGAAGTTACCGTTACCGGAATAACTGAAAATGTGCCTAATAATTCTTCATTACGATACGATTTCCTTGTGTCAATGGAGACAGCAGAAAATTACTACGGACACATCGATGATTGGAATGAAAATAAATATGCGTCCTTTATATTACTGTCAGAGGCAAGTAATGTCTCTAATGTAGAAAATAAGTTTCCGGATTTCATTGATAAATATTATAAAGAATCTAAAACTACTCCTCAGCAATATTATTTGCATCCAATGTCAAAGTTTTATTTCGAATCAAAAAATATTGATGCCTATTGGGGTAAAGGCGGTGCCAGCTTCATAGTATTATGGATAATTGCCAGTCTATTATTGATTATAGCATGTATCAATTTTATGAATTTATTAACGGCACGCTATATAACAAGAGCTAATGAAGTAGGAATGAGGAAGGTGATTGGGGCAAGTCGACCACAATTGATTAAACAATTCATTGGCGAATCCATGTTTATGTCAATTATATCCCTACCACTTTCGATCTTACTGTTTGAAATTATTAAACCCATATTTATAGCATATGTAGGAGATATTTTCCATTTATCGCTCTGGGAAAGCCCAAAGATATTGATATTAGTTACTATTGTAACTCTTTTAACAGGATTATTATCAGGCAGTTATCCTGCATTTTATCTGTCATCATTTAAACCATTAAAAGCACTTAAAGGAAATATAAAATCAGGTAGAAAAGGTTCAAGGTTGCGAAAGACGTTAGTTGCTGTTCAGTTTATGTTTTCTATAGTTTTAATTATTATGACAATCGCGAACATTATGCAATCTAAGCACAATCAAAATGTTGATCTTGGTTTTAATCGGAACAATATCATTACAGTACAAATTCAAGGTGATGCAAAAAAAAATCTTGGCGTTCTTAAAGAGGAATTAGCCAAATATAATGAAGTTGCATCTGTTACAGCATCAGCTTCATTACCGGTTTCCTGGAAGGATGAAAAGATGATCCTACCGGAAGGTGTTGATGAAAATGAAACTATTAAAATGAATGTATATGGAATTGGAGAAAATTTTATAGAAACTCTTGAAATTAAACTTCTTTACGGTAGGATGTTTTCTAAAGAGTATGATGATAACAACAACTTTATAATTAATGAAAAAGCTTTAATGAAACTACCGTGGAAAGATCCGGTTGGAAAGCAGATAACAATTGATGAAAAAACGGGAACAATAATTGGTGTTGTGAAGGATTATCATTTCACATCAATTTATTTCAAAAGATCTTCTCCAGCAATATTTTGCATGGAACAAGAAAATCTAAATTATCTGCTCGTGAAAACATTGTCTGGATCTAATAATACGGAAGTAAATAAATTCATTAAAAAACAATGGGCGGTATTAAATCCATTTCTACCATTAGTTACTGAAACACTTGATAATTATTTCTTTGATTCAAATATAAGCGGCGATAAAACATCAGAGATTACTGGAATAATTGGAGTTATAGCTATATTTCTATCTTGTCTTGGATTACTAGCATTGTCATCATATTCAGTTGAACGAAAAATAAAAGAGATTGGAATCCGAAAAGTACTTGGGGCTTCCGTATCTAGCATTACAAATATGTTGACAAAAGAATTCCTATTTGTTGTTTTAATATCAAATATAATTGCAGTCCCAATTGCTTATTTATTAGTTAATAATTTTTTCCAATTCCTCTACGCATATCCGGTACCTATTGGTTCCGAGATATTTATTGCAACGATAGTAGGGACATTGCTAATCTCTTTCCTAACTGTAACTTCTCAAACTTTTAAGGCTGCACAGATGAATCCTGTTCATAATTTAAGAGATGAGTAAATAAGCTTGGAGCCCATTTTAGACTTATAAAAGGAAAAATATAAATGATAATAAATTACATCAAAATTGCATATAGAAATCTAAAAACACACAAGCTGTTCTCATTTATAAATATTTTCGGTTTAGCAATTGGAATTGCTACATGTCTCGTGATCAGTTTTTGGGTTTTACGAGAACTAAGTTATGACGATTTCCATCAAAACTCAGATAGAATTTACCGGGTTGAGAGAGAGTTATTTAGAGATCAATTATATAGTAGATGGCCGATAACATCGGGGCTTTATAAACAAGCATTAATAAATGATATTCCTGAGATTGAAAATGCTGTTCGTTTCTGGAGAAGAAATTTTACAATAACGGATAAGAACAACAACAGCCACAGACAAGTATCGTATGCCTCTGATAATTCTATTTTCGAAATATTTGATTTTAATCTCATTGAGGGTAATACCTCCCAAGCACTAACTCAGCCGAATAGTGTTGTCTTAACTAAGGATAAAGCACTTAAATATTTTGGGAGCTCTGATGTTATCGGAGAATTATTAACCCTTGATTTAGATGGTAATCCAACTGAATTTAAAATCACTGGTATTTTAGAAGAAGTTCCTGAAAACTCCCACATTAAATTTGATATGCTGATCTCAATGTCAACGTATTCTGAAAAACGATTTGATAGTTGGCGCTCTAATTATTTGTATACATATGTTTTGCTCAAACCAAACACATCTATAGAAAACCTTGAAGCAAAACTTAAATCATTTGTGACACAGCATTTAGAGCCATATTACGATGACTTGTTAATCAGCGATTTTAGTATTCATGAAGTTTTGAAGATGTATTTATTCCCAATCAATAAAATTCATCTGGAACCAAGTGTTAATTGGGAATTAGAAACAGGAGGAAATATTAATTCGGTTTATATATTCTCAACTATAGCTGTTTTAATTCTTGTTATTGCTGGAATGAATTTTACAAATTTATCTACGGCAAGGGCTAACAAAAGAGCAAAAGAGGTAAGCTTACGAAAAACTATTGGTGCTGGTCAATTCCAACTTCGCATTCAATTTCTACAAGAATCAATTTTATTGGCTCTTATGGCTTTGTTTTTTGCAATTCTTATTCTTCTGCTATTATTACTTCCCATCTACAATTTTATTTTTAACGAAACATTAACATTTAATTTTCTTTTTCAGATTAAGAATATTTTAGCACTTGTAGGATTTACTATACTCATTGGATTATTTGCCGGATTGTATCCGGCTTTTTATATCACAAAATTTGAACCGTCGAAAATATTGAGAGGTGGTAAATTTACTGGCAGGAAAAATTCAGGATTTCAAAGAAATGTAGTCATTATCCAATTTTTTATGTCAATCACACTTATAGTTTGTATGTCCATCGTTTATAATCAAATGGAATATATTCAAAACAAATCAATTGGTTTTGAAAAGGACAATGTTGTAATCATTCCGGCAAGAAGCGGGTCGGTGAAGCAAGGTTATAATTCATTCAGAAATAAAATATTATCAAACAACAAGATTATATCAGTGGCTGCTTCAGGCGATTTACCTGGGGATGATATTTATAGTAATGGAAGTGTTTTTAATCGAGAAGAATCGGATGAGAATATTAATATGATTTTTATGACTTGCGATTATGACTTGATAGATGCTTATAAAATGGAGATGATTTCCGGCCGTACATTTTCAAGAGAATTCAGTACTGATACTTCTGGAACACTAATTATAAACGAAGCTGCTGCTCGTAGAATAGGTTGGACACCTCAAGAAGCAGTTGGTAAGAAGTTAAGCTACGGCAATCAGCTTTCTGAAACTGAAATAGTTGGTGTTGTTAAGAATTTCAATTTTAGATCATTAAGACAAGAAGTTGAACCAATGATGTTCATGCTTTCCCCCAATAATATTTCAGCAATATCAGTACGGTTATTACCTGGTGAAACGAGAGCCACAATTGATTTCTTAAAACAAAATTGGGAGGAGACTTTCCCTGGAGTACAGTTTGAACATAGTTTTATGGATAATCGTATAAATCAACTCTATGAAAACGAAAAAAACATGCAAAGTTTATTAATTGCTTTCTCTTCCCTTTCCATTTTAGTGGCTTGCCTCGGATTATTCGGTCTAGCAGCATTTACAGCAGAAGAGAAAACTAAAGAGATAGGAATTCGAAAAACATTAGGAGCCTCAATTCCAACAATACTTATGTTATTAGGTAAGAAATATGTTAAATGGGTTTTAATAAGCACTATCATCGCATGGCCTTTTTCATATTATCTAATGAATAGCTGGCTTCAAAATTTTGCATATCATATTAAACTTGGGTGGCTTCCGTTTATCACGGCAGCAGGCTTTTCATTACTGATTGCAATTGTTACAGTAAGTTTTCAAGTTGTGAAAGCAGCTCGTGCAAATCCAATTGATAGTTTGAAATATGAATGAATTAAATAATTGTTGATATAATATCTTAGTTAAGAACTTGAATCCGGTTATTAAAAGCAAAATTCTATGGAGATATAATGTTTAAAAACTATTTCAAAATTGCATTAAGAAATTTCATTAAGTATAAGACTTATTCGATCATTAATATATTGGGGTTAGCCGTTGGGACTGCAGCATGCTTGCTAATTATGCACTATGTTAGTTTCGAAAGAAGTTATGATAAATTCCATTCGGATAGTGAAAGAATATATCGTTTGCGTTATGAAAGAATCAGTGAAAATGGAGAAGCTGTAAGGTTTGCATCAAGTTGCCCACCATCTGCATCGCGCATACGCAACAAGTTTGATGAAGTTGAAAAGATTGCCAGAATATTTAGATACAAAGCGAGTGTGTCATATGATGAAAAGATATTTCTCGAGGAAAGAATATTTTTTGCTGAAAAAGATTTCCTTGATATACTTAAATTTGATTTTATTGAAGGAGTTCCTCTCAACGGTATTAGTGAGCCGGGTAACGCATTTGTTTCAAGATCTACTGCTTTGAAATATTTCGGTACTGAAAATGTAGTTGGAAAGACATTCAGTTTAGATAAAAAAACTGAATTTCAAATTGCCGGAGTATTCGAAGATATTCCGCAGAATTCACATCTGAAATTTGATTTTCTTTTGCCCTGGGAAAATTTATTAAATATTGTTGGTAAAGATTACGATGAAGCTTGGGGGCATACAGGTTCGTATACATATCTAAGAGTTCAACCAGGTACAGACCCAATTGAACTTGATAAAAAAATTGCAAAAGCAGTTGATGACGAACTGGGTGAAGATTTAAGAAAATACAAGATGACGTTGCTGTTACCATTGCAACCATTGGAAGAAATTCATCTTACCTCACATTTTATGCAAGAGTATGAAGTTAATGGTGACGAAGATTCAATAAACTTTTTATTCATTATTGCCATGTTCATCATTGTAATGGCATGGGTCAACTATATTAATCTTTCAACTGCCCGATCAATTAACCGTGCAAAGGAAGTTGGGCTTAGAAAAGTAGTTGGGGCCTCAAGAAAGCAACTCATCGCACAATTTTTTATAGAAACATTTATACTCAATACAATTTCTTTGTTACTAGCAATTGGTATTGTAGAATTGTTCAATCCCTATTTTTCTTCAATAACATCAATTCCACAAGAATTTGGGATCTGGAATGAAGAATGGATTTGGATTGCTCTTCCATTGTTGTTATTAACCGGAGTGTTTTTATCGGGATTGTATCCTGTACTCGCAATATCATCTTTCAAACCAATTACAATTTTAAGGGGTAAATTCTCAAAATCAACTCAAGGAGTAATTACTAGAAAGGTATTGGTTTCATTTCAATTTGTGCTGGCATTGGCTTTAATCACTGGAACATTTACCATTTCAGAACAAATTTCATTTATGAAAGATCAAGATGTTGGTTTTAATATGGAACAGACTCTTGTAGTTAAAGGTCCGCGAGTTAGAGGAGAAAATTTTGCAAGCACAAATGAATCATTTAAGCAGACATTAGTTAAGAATGCTCAAATAAAAAATATTTGCATGGCAACAGAAGTACCTGGAAGACAGATTTACTGGGATGCCGGAGCTATTCACAAACAAGGTGAAGATCCAACTGCCGGAAAGAACTATCAGATTGTTGGAATTGATTACGACTATATAGATTTATTTAAATTGGAAATAATTCATGGCAGACAATTTTCACGGGAATTTAACACCGAAGATAAATCATTGATTTTGAATGAAACAGCAGGGGAGTGGATGGGATTTAAGAATTCTGAAAGCGCAGTAGGGGAAAAGGTAAGCTACTGGGGTGAAATTTTTACCATAGTAGGAGTGATGAAAGATTTTCATCAACAATCTCTTAAAAAAGAATTTGAGCCGCACATTTATAGATTTAAGCCTACCGGACGAGGGACGAGGGCCATGTATGCAATGAATCTAAGTGTAGAAAACGTAAGCAGCACAATTGCAGAAATACAAAATCAATGGAACAAATTTTATCCGGGTAATCCATTTGAATATTTTTTCCTTGATGAGTATTACAATCAGCAATACAAGGCAGATGAACTTTTTGGAAAAGTATTCAGTCTGTTTGCCTTCTTAGCTATATTTATCACATCGTTAGGAATATTCGGACTCTCATCATTTACTGCGGCTCAAAGAACTAAGGAAGTTGGAATCAGAAAAGTATTGGGAGCCAAATTATCAGATGTACTAATATTATTGACAAAAGATTTTCTTATCATTCTAGGAATTTCTTTTATTGTGGCTTTACCACTTCTGGTATATGGATTAAATATTTGGTTGAATGATTATGCAATAAGGATGTCATTAAATGTTTGGTTGTTTTTAATTCCCTTAATTTTAGTGAGCTGTATAACGTTGATTACAGTCAGTCATCAAACAATTAAAGCAGCTAATACAAATCCTGTTAATTCACTAAGAGATGAATGACCATGTTGAGCAGTTTAAATGTATTAAAATTTTATGTTTATAATTCTTGATCGCACCAGGACGATGACAATTAATGATTCGAGTGACAAATATGAATAAAGTGGAATATCGAATTAATGCCGAAAAACTATCAAATTACTATTCGTCCGTTTGCGAACATTGATGTACACAATCGTGCAGTTGGAAAAGAAAAAGTATCATATTTAATTGTATTTAATGACTTTTTACTGGCATATGGATTGTTCATTATACTATATGCTACAATAAATGAGACTTAGAAAATGATAAAAAATTATATCAAAATAGCTTTTAGAAATATTACCAACAATAAAATTTACTCATTTATTAACATCGTTGGACTTGCAATTGGAATTGCTTGCTGTGTAATAATTGCTTCCTTTATTCAATCAGAATTAAGCTACGATAATTTTCATGAGAATGGTGATAATATTTGCAGAGTGAATTTATTTGGCAAAATTGGCGACAATGAATTCAACGTCGCTAATTCTCCTACACCTTTAGCTGAAGCATTAAGAGAAGATTTTCCTGAAGTTGTGAAATCTGTTCGTATTGAAAGAGTTCAGGATACATTTATTAAACACAATAATACAATAATAAAGGAAGGAAATTTCTTTTATGCTGATTCTACAATCTTTGAAGTCTTTACAATAAAATTAACAGAAGGAAATCCAAAATCAGCCCTTTCATCTCCTAACAATGTTGTTATTACCGAAAAAATTGCAAAAAAATATTTTGGAACAAAACATCCAATTGGTGAGACAATAATAAAAGATGATGGAACAGAATTTCTTATAACAGGTATTGTTAAAGAGTTACCAACTAATTCTCATTTTCATTACGATTTTATAGCCTCCATGAGTACAATCGAAGACCAATTAGGGACAATGTGGGTTAGTAATGATGTTTACACATATATCTTATTAAGTGACGGCAGTTCGGCCATAGAGCTTGAAAATAAATTGCCCAAAATGGTGGAAGCAAGAGTGGGACCACAAATAGAAACTTTAATGGGCGTATCATTTAATGATTTTAATAAGGGTGGAAATTCAATTAAATTTTTTGTTCAGCCCCTTAAGGATATACATTTGTCTTCTGGAACTTATGCTAATATCGAACCAGGTGGGAGTCTAGAATCCATATATATATTCACAGCAATAGCTATTGTTATCTTACTTTTAGCGTGTGTAAATTTTGTTAATCTTACAACAGCAAGATCAATTCGGCGATCTAGTGAGGTCGGTATTAGAAAAGTTTTGGGATCATACAAAGCAAGACTTGTACAACAATTTCTCTCTGAATCAGTTTTAATCACCTTTATCTCACTTTTAGTTGCAGTTGGCTTAATTGAAATATTACTACCCATTTTTAATAGTATATCTGGTAAAGAGATTCATGTTAGCTATTTTACAAATTGGGAAGTTATTCCAATATTACTTTGTATAACAGTATTCGTTGGAATATTATCAGGCAGTTATCCGGCATTTCTATTGGCATCGTATAAACCTGCATTGGTGCTGAAAAGTAAGGGTGCTAATGGAATTAAAGGAGGAAAATTCCGTGGAGCTGTTGTAGTATTTCAATTTTCAATTACCATAATTCTTTTGGCCAGTACATTAATCATTCATGATCAATTAACATTTGTACAGAATAAGAACCTTGGGTATGATAATAATCAAATGCTTGTTTTGCCAACTGTTAATGAACTTGGAAATCAAAAGATAGCATTTAAAACAGAAATGTTAAAAAATTCTAATATATCAAAAGCTACTCTTACCTCCTCTCTTCCTAATCGAAGACTTTCTGCTACAATATTTCAAAAGGGGAATTCTGAAGATAATCAGAATTATGCTTTTACTTATTGCTACGTTGACTATGATTTTATGGACACGTATGAATTAGAATTGAAAGAGGGCAGGTTTTTTTCAAACGAATTTTCAACTGATACAGCTTCTGTTTTGATAAATGAAACTGCGGTTGCAGAGTTAGGATTTGAGAATCCTCTGAATGAGGGTATGAAAATTCCAGATGAGGAAACAGGAGGAATGATTGAGTTAAAAATTATTGGTGTTGTAAAGGACTTCCACATGGAAAATTTACGAGAAGAAATTCGTCCTTTAGTTATTGCATTAAACACTGAGAGAGAAGCATCTTTTTTATCATTAAAAATTAATACGGAAAATCTATCACAATCAATAGCATTAGTCGAAGAACAATGGAATAAGTTTTTACCGGGAAAAGCTTTTGAATATCAATTTATGGATGATGATTTTAATACATACTATATGGAGGAACAGAGAACTGGACATTTATTTACATCATTTACAATTCTAGCAATCTTCATTGCATGTCTTGGATTGCTTGGTTTAATATCCTTTTCTGTTGAACAACGAACTAAAGAGATTGGAATCAGAAAGGTTCTTGGCGCTTCAATTTCTACAATATTAATTATGTTGTCTAAAGAATTTGCAAAGTGGATTATCATTTCAAATGTTATTGCCATACCAATAGTATATTATTTTATGAACCAATGGCTTGAGAATTTTGCTTACAGAGGAAATATTACTTTTTCAGTATTTATAATTGCTGGTTTGTTTTCCCTTATTATCGCAACTATTACAGTTTCTTTTCACACTGTAAAGGCTGCTATTGCTAATCCGGTAAAATCTTTGAAGTATGAATAAATGTTTCAAAAATTGATTTAATTGCAAGTTAATACAAATAAAAATTGATTGAGGATAAGATGAAAGATTTAACAATACCATTACCAAATTTTTTGGAAGAACAAATAGCAGAAGTAGAAGTAAAAATAAATGGAAAGAAAAGGCGTTTTAACTTTCGCGTTGAATCTTTTCCGTGGGAAGTAACAAGTAGAGGAAGTGATCAAGAAGAAGTTATTTCATCAAAAATAAAAAATCTTCGCAAAGAACTTGAGAATTATAGTCGGGATTGGGAATTGATTCAAATATTTAATCCAAGTGAAAATGCTAAGAATATTCAAGTACTATTCAGGCAAAGACAAACTTTGTAATCAATATTCAATTATCACTTCATCAATAATATCAATTCTTTGTGGGAGTTTTTAGACCAATTTAAATACACATAACATACACTTCAAAAAATCAGTTAGCATATAAACTTGCTGTCTGAACCAATTCGCCCGATAATTTGAGAAATAAATAAATTAGATTTAACTCACCGTTAACGATAATAATTAAAATAAAATCTTAGTTAAGGTTTACGTTTTTCTGAACAACATCCAACAAGCTGTTATCTTTTACAATTGAAAGAACCTTCTGAATGTCAAGATGTAATTCTCTATCATGATTTAATGGTTTTACAACTTCCCTAATTTTTCTATGGGCTGTACTTGTCCCTTTCCCGCATTTGAGGGGTTTTAAAAATTCTATTCCCTGTGCTGCACAGAGTAATTCAATTGAAATTACTGTCTGAACATTTTTAAGTATTTGGTAACATTTCCTAGACGCAATTGAACCCATAGAATTATGATCTTCTTGATTTGCAGAAGTGGGAATTGAGTCAACACTAGCAGGGTGGGCTAAAGTTTTATTCTCTGAGACTAAAGAAGCTGCAGTATATTGTGCGATCATGTATCCTGAGTTTAACCCACCTTGTTTTGTAAGAAAGCGGGGAAGGTTGCTTAATTGTCCATTAACCAATCTTTCTGTTCTTCTTTCGCTCACGTTAGCCAACTCAGAAAGTGCAATACTCATAAAATCCATAACCAAAGCAATTGGCTGACCGTGAAAGTTTCCACCTTCCAAATAATCTTTCTCATCTGGAAAAATTAAAGGATTATCTGTAACTGAATTTAGCTCAACTTCAACGATTGATGAGACATATTCAATTGTATCTTTAGAAGCACCGTGAATTTGAGGAATGCATCTTAACGAATAGGAATCTTGGACTCGATCATCATTTTCTAAATGAGAAACACGAATTTCACTGTCTTTAATTAATGAAAGCATATTTTTTGCTACTCTTGTTTGTCCTGAATATGGACGCAAGTTATGCAATCGTATATCATACGCCTTATCCGTACCTCTTAAGGCCTCATGTGTGAGGGCACCACTTAAATCAGCTAATTTTGCAAGTTTATTTGCTTTAATACATATGAACGAAGCAAACGCGGTCATCATCTGTGTTCCGTTAATCAGTGCTAAGCCTTCTTTGGCTTTTAATGTAATTGGCTCTAAGTTAAATTTTTGTAGTGCTGTTTTAGCGGAAACAAATTTTGTGAACTTTTCAGTTTTGCTATTTACTTCATCAAATACCTGAACTTTACCTTTTCCTATTAAAGCTAATACTAAATGAGCAAGTGGAGCAAGATCACCACTGGATCCAACAGATCCTTGCGAAGGAATGGCAGGAATAATATTATTGTTAATAAGTTCGATCAAAAGATCTAAAGTTTCTAACCGTATGCCTGAGTGTCCTTTAGCCAAGGCATTTACCCTTAATAACATCATAGTTTTAACTATAAATGGTGGCAGTAATTCTCCAACTCCAGCTGAGTGACTAATAATCAAATTTTTCTGCAGTTCTTCAATTTTATCTTTGGAAATTTTAACATTAGCAAATTCACCAAAACCGGTTGTTACACCATATATAATCTTGTCGTTCTCAACCCATTCATCAATTAGTTTTCTCGCCTTACAAATTTTTGATTCTGCTGTTTTGGTTAAAGCAATTTTTTGATTGCCGTCAATAAATTCTTCTACTTTATTGAGTGATAAGCTATTACCATCAATTAATAATTTACTTTTTGCCATCGAATAATCTCAAAATTTGTTCATGAATTTGTTTGTTTGTTTTATATTGAATTGTAATCCCAAAATCATCGTATGTAGTTTCTAAATCGTCAACCAAAGAATGTACTTTGGCAACTAAGTGAGATTTTGTATGATCTGTTCTAATTTTATTTGTAACAAAATTTTGTTCGTAGAAATCCACAAATACATCTCTCAAATTATTTATGTTAATTCCTCTTTCTGCAGAGAGCATTATACTATCTGGATGAACACTTTTAACATAGTTTATTCTACTTTTATCTTCTAGTATATCAATTTTGTTAAATATTTTTACTTGGTGCTTATCTTTACATCCCAGACTTTCTAAAGTATCTTCCACAATTTTAATGTGATCTTCGAAGTACGGATTTGTAATATCAATAACATGGATTATTAGATTGGCATCTTTCACAACATTTAATGTACTCTTAAAAGATGCAACTAAATGGTGAGGTAGCTTTCTAATAAAGCCAACTGTATCTGTAATTAATATTTTCTTTTTTTGTGAAAGTTGATAAGCTCTTGTAGTTGAATCGAGTGTTGCAAATAGTTTATCTTCAGCATATACTTTTGCTTCAGTCAATATATTCAATAAAGTAGATTTACCTGCATTTGTATATCCAACTAAAGTCGCTTTTATGTGATCTTCTCGCCCAAGACTCTTTGTTTTTTGCTGAGATTCAATTTTTTTTAGTTTTTCTTTAAGTTTAGCAATTCTTGTTCTAATTATTCTTCTATCGGTTTCAATCTGTGTTTCTCCAGGTCCTTTGGTTCCAATTCCACCAAATTGTTTTGAGAGATGAGTCCAAGCCCTTGTTAATCGAGGAAGCATGTATTGTAATTGAGCTAGTTCAACCTGAGTTTTAGCTTGGTTTGTTTTAGCATGTGAAGCAAAAATGTCTAGAATTAGACCAGATCGATCCAGTATTTTCTTGTCAATTAATTTTTCAAGATTTCTGACTTGCGTCGGAGTTAAATCTTCATCAAATATTACAATGGTAATATCATTTAATTCTGCTAAATCTGCAATTTCTTCAGCCTTTCCTTTCCCAATAAAAAATGCTGCATCGAATCTATCCCTATCTTGAACTATTTTAATAATTGTCTCAGCTCCGGCAGTATTAGCTAGCATTTCTAATTCTAGTAAGTATTCTTCAATACGCTCCTTTGAAATATCTTTTGTTCTTACGGCTACCAAAATGGCTTTGTCTATTATTTTCGGATCTGTTTCTATCATATAAACCTATTCTAGTTTAGCGTTATTAAATCTTTTTTAGTACTTCTTGCAATATACATTTCGCATAGTGCTAATAGTAGAGTTATTATTAGTAAATATTTCCATAATTCCGTTCCAAACCTAGCTTGTTTAATTTTAGCAAAATAATTTTCATTCGGGTTGAAAACTATATAATTATCTCCAAATAGTTTTTTAAATGAGTCAAACATTATGTTTTCATCAATCTTTGTTAAGTCTGATTCTTTAGGATTGGTGTTAACACTTGTGAAAGACAATAATTGGTTGTTATTGTAGAATTTATAACTTCCTGGAACTTCTGAATTATTATAACCAACTACTTGTTGATCATTGGTTTGCAAATTTATTTTCGCATTTCCTTTTGGTAAACTTACATCTATTAATGGATACGTAACCTGGCTAACATCAATTGGAATTGGCTCTCCAACTGTATATGACTCTAATTTATCATTCTGGGAAGTTAAATAGTGGACAATTCTAGATATAATTGGAGCAAATATTCCTTTAATTGGAAAATTACTCCAACTTAAGACAGCTGAGGAATTAAAGAAGAGAACTATTCCGTCACCAACTTTATACTCACCAAGAAAGATGCTATCATCAATTAATCTGATTAGAGGATAAGTTGAGTTAGATTCATTGAATTTTATGTACTTAAATATATTTGGGGATTCAATTTGTTTATTTGACCTAGCTTCAAAAAGATTTAAAAATATTGGATGTTGACGATCGATTTTTCCAAATTCAGTGTAGTTATTTTTGCTTGGGTTCGTCGAAATAATTGTTTCTGAAGGCGGCAGATTAATAAAATTACTTAATACTGCTAATTCATTTTGATTGATAGAACTAGGTGGTATATAAAGTAATTTACCACCATGTGTTAAATACTTGCTAATATCATCTGTTTGGTTGATTTTTGAGCTAACTAAAAAGACAATGTTGAAATCTTTTGGGTTATAATTAGTAGCTTCACTAATCTTTATTTTTGTGATTTTTATTTGTTCAGCGGTGGAAGAAGATTTAAGAGCGGCTTCAACAAACAATATGTCGGAAATTTGGTCATACAATATTAATACATTTATGTTTTTGGGTACAAAAAAGTTCAAATAGCAAATATTATCATAAAGAATATCATCATCTTCTAATTCAACTCTTGCTTCATTTAATCCACTAGCGCTTAACGATGTTTCAAACCTAATTCTCTTTTCTTCTCTTTCTTTTAAGTTCACACTTTGTTGGGCAACTCTTTTATCATTTAGGAAGAGAGAGGCGGTAAGGTTTATAACTCTATTATCCGAAAAATTATGAGTTGATACTGAGAAAGTTAACGATTTGTTCAACTCAATGATTGAATTTTCTAAATTAAGGTTAGAAACCGAATAATTTCCTGTATTTTCAAGAGACATATCAAATAAATAAAACTTAATCCCATTTTCTGCAAATTCTATCTTCAGTGAATCTGTATTATCTTTTATATCAAATGTAGAGGATTGGAGATCGGAAAAAAGAAATATCTCCTTATTTATGTTTTGTGATTTTCGTAAGTATGAAATTGCATTATTTAATTTTTCAATTGTAGATTCTGAAAAAAAGTTAATATTGAGATCATCTATTGTTTTGATTGCAATTTCTTTATTTGACGTTGATAAAACAGAATCTATAGAGATAAGGAAAATAAATTCATCTCCATTTTCCATTTGTTCAATTATACTTTTTATAGTTTTTTTACTTCTATTGAAATTAGATCCATTATCTCCTACGTAAGACATACTAAACGAATTATCAAGAATAAATACTGTACTCGACTTTGCAGTTGAAGTTGTTCCAGCCAGGCTAACATTTTCCAAAGTTGGTCGTGCAAATGCAAGAACCAGAAAAATTATAATCAAAGTTCTTAATAGCAATAGGAGCCATTGCTTAATTTTTATTTTTTTGATTTTAGATTTTTGCAACTCTTTCAGAAAGGACAGAGTACTAAACTCAACTTTTTGAAGCTTTCGAAAATTTAAAATGTGTATTAGGATTGGAATTGATGCAGCGAACAAACCTAATAAAATTGATGGATTAAGAAAAATCATAGAATCCTAATTAAATTACCTGATCAAAATAGTATAACAGTCTAATCATATATTTTTTTTATGTTTGCTCCCCTAAAATAGTGTGTCAGAATTTCATCAAAGTGATAACCTTTTTCACCCATAACAGCAGCACCAATCTGACATAAACCAACTCCATGTCCCCAACCGGCACCACGTAAAACAAATTTCTGCGGTACATTATCTCTGATATCTTCTTTATCAACAATAAATGCTGAGCTATATAAATGTGAAGCAGAAAGTATTTTTCTAATTTCCAGTTCTTTACCAATTGTTATAGTTTTTTTTGAACCAACAATTTTTAATTTTATCAGTCTCCCAGAATGTCCTCGTTCAATTGGTATTAAATCCAGTATTTCACCAAAATCTATCCCGCTTTTTTCTTTTAATAATTTTGAAATATTATCTTGGCTATATTCAGTTCTCCAACGATAAAAATCAGATGTTTCTTGGTCATAATTATTTAGTACTTGCTCTAATATCTTTTCATCTGTTGTATTACAGAATGCAGGAGGAGAGTTAGATATCCATTTAACAGCGTCTTCTTCATTAATTAAATCTGTGTTATATCCTTCCACCTCAAATTTATAATCCGTTAGTCTTTGTAAATATGGATGCTCTATCTGTTCCCAAACATTTTCGAATGTTTCAGTGATGCCTCCGCAAGATTTAGAAAAACGGGCATCACAGATCTGATCGTTATAAGTTAGTACTAATCCACTGGTTTCCTTAACAGCCTGTTCGGCATTATGAGCTTGTGTTTTTGTTATTCCCTGATATCGCTGGCAATGATCATCTGCACATACATCGTATAATATGTGGTCTTCACGATCGTACCATTTAATAATCTCATCTTCACTTTTAAATTCGGAAACATATTTCTTTTCATTTGAAAGAGAAGTCCTTTTATCTATCTGCGCTAATAACCAGCTCCTTGAAATTATTGCATGTGCTTTTAATAACTCTAATGAACTAGTAGCGCTCATTTCAGAGGATATAACACTAGTTAAATACTGCTCAACCGGTACTACATTTATAACAGTCAATTTATCATTTTCAACAATGATTTTTAATGAACCCATAAATCTTTGGTTTTGCTTCTGTTCCCAATGAAATTTTAATCCAATAGTAACGTCTTTTAATAAAAATGACTCTGAAATTGGGTCAGTGGGTGAAAAAATCAATTCTCGTAAAGGCTTAAATGTTTGATCCCCAGATTTAAGAACAATCATATTGTTTGAAATTTCTGCTCTTATATTGCCATTAAACATTTCAGTAAAATCAGTACATTGAAAAACGCCATAGAGGACAAACTCAATTTCTTCGGCTGACATTATTGCTACCTTTACATACGGTTCATTCATACTATTAATCTTTTTTTATTAAAAGGAAGAAGGAAAAATAATACTTACAAATTGAGTTATCAATGACATTTCACGAATAAGTACGAAATATTCCTTTTTTCATCAAAATGAGAATTATATTAAATAAGTAAAGTGGCAAGTAAATTTGTTAAAAATAACTTGAATTATCAAAATTAATATATTAATATATTTTATATAAAAGTTTAAATAATCTGTATACAGATTATAATTGCAAATATTTCAATAATTTAAGGGTTGCAATTATCTTATCACGAGTAATACAATCTTTCAAAACAACCCATAGTAAAGGTTTTTGTAAAATATTTTACCCACTTCTAGTTTTTTTTATTACAATTCTAAGTGACTTCTCTACTGCTCAGGAGTTGATTATTTCTGAGATTATGTTCGCCCCTTCTGAATCAAATAGTGAATATATTGAAATATGCAACATTTCATCTACTACACTTAATTTAAGTTCTTTCCTAATCAAGTATCATACATCTACATCAGATGAGATTATTTCTCAGGTCAATGAATATAATCTGCAACCAAATCAATATGCAGTAATTTTTGAAGCCGATTATGATCTTACTACTGGTGTTTATACAGATTTAATACCAGAAGATGCTCTTGTATTTCTCCTTGACGATAATGCATTTGGCAGCAGCGGAATGGCAAATACAAGTGATCGTACAATTTATTTAATCAGTTCATCTGAAGACACTTTGGATGTATATACTTATTCTGCAAATAATGAAAAAGGGTACTCTGATGAAAGAATTGATTATACTGAAAGTCTTTGGGAAAACTCTAAACTATTTAATGGAACACCAGGACGAAAAAATTCAGTTGAAGCCGTTCAATATGATTTAACAATTTCTGAATATTATGCACTATCACCTTTTGTAATTCTTGGCGATAGTACGGTTATTAATATAAAAATCAAAAATATCGGTTTAGAATCAACTCAAAGTTTTATTCTAAAAGTTTATTCTGATCAAAATAAAGACAATCAGCCACAGTTGGAAGAATTAGTTGTTACTGAAACATACTTGGAATTAAATACTCAAGATTCTCTATTTATTTCTATTACTGTCGGAAATCTTAGTAAAGGAGAAAACACATTTATTGCTGAAATTGAGTATCCTCTTGATGAATTCCTCGATAACAATTCAAGTATATTAGTAATTAAAGGCATTGAAATTAATGAATTGCGAGGAGATATAGTAATAAATGAATTTATGTATACTCCAAAGAGCCCAGAACCTGAATGGGTGGAAATTTTTAATCCAAGTGAGAAGATCATAAATCTTAATAAATATCAATTTGCGGATAATTCTGATACGATAACAATTACGAATTATGATTTTCTTTTTAATCCCAAAGAATATTTGGTAATTGCTGATGATAGTTCAATTTCTAACATTTATCAAAATATTGAAAATTTGATAGTAACGAAGCTCCCAACACTTAATAATTCCGGTGATGATATAGTTATCCTGGACTCACTAAACAGAGTAATGGATTCACTTTCCTACACACCAAATATGGGGGGCGATAATGGTGGATCATTAGAGAGAATTGATGTGTTTAGTAATTCTGTTGATTCTTATAATTGGAGTGAAAGTGTTTTCCCAACACCTGGTGCAATCAATTCCGTAACTCAGAAAGATTTTGATTTATCCCTAGATACTGTTTTTACAAATCCAAATTATCCTCTGATTGGAATGAATACGAAATTTAACGTTAAAGTAACAAATGTTGGTAAAAACCCGATTGATTTTTCCCTTGGTTTGTATTCAGATGTTAATCAAGATAGTCTTGCTGATGATTTGCTTGAAACAAGTAATTTATTATCTCTCATTAGTGGCAATTCAGTTCAGCATGAATTTTCTTTTGAAGCCAATGTAATTGCATCAGAATCTCATTATATAATCAAGATTAAAGCAAATGATGATGACACTACTAACAATAATTTTGTTTTTAAATTAGCACCATCATATCCTCAGAACTCAATAGTTATAAACGAAATAATGTACTCTCCAATTAATTTTGAACCGGAATGGATTGAGTTATTTAACAATTCAGAATATGACATAAATATTGGCGATTGGTCTATAGGAGATGTTTTGACGAATCCCATATTTAAAAAAATCCCTGATGAATATATTTTTCAGAAAAAAAGTTACCTGGTAATCTCAAAAAGTAATTCAATCTTTAATTTCCACAGAAGTATTAATTCCCAAGTAATGGAGATATCGTTTGCAAATCTAAATAATGATGAAGATGGTCTAGTCCTGAAGGATTATAACAATCGGACTATTGATTCGCTAAAATACAATAATGATTGGGGCGGAAGTGGAGGTAGATCTCTTGAAAAAATTAATCTCGAATTTAGTTCCACGAATCAAAATAATTGGAATAGTTCAATTGACCTAGAGGGAAGTACACCAGGTAGAATTAACAGCGTTACACCTAAAGATTATGATCTTGCAATCACATCATTATCGACCATCCCAAAATATCCGATTGAAGGTGACAGCATCAAAATTCTTGTAAAGTTACATAATTACGGAAATATGGAAGCTGAAAATTACAGTATTGATTTTATTAACAATGCTCTTATAGAGAATCAAATTTTAGAGAGCCAAAATAATCTATTTCTACCCGCGGGAGATTCTATATTAATAACTTCAAATAAATCAATAATCATTTATGATACATTAAATATTGGAGTAAGCATCACATTTGATTTTGATCAAGATACTGGCAACAATTACGTAGATGAGACAATCATTCCGGGGTTCAATAAAAATGCAGTATTGATAAATGAAATAATGTTTAAGCCAAGTTCAGACGAACCTGAATGGATTGAAATAGTCAATAATTCAGATTCTATAGTAAATATTAGTAATTGGTTAATTGGAGATTTAAGTTCTAGATACATTATTACGCAGGATGAAATTCAATTAACTCCTAACGAATACTTAGTAATCAGTGACTATCATTCACAGTTATATTTTAGTTCAGATATTAAAGTCATTCAAACGGAACTCCCAAATTTGAATGATACCAAGGACGCAATTATAATTTATGATTTTCGAAATGCAGTTATAGATAGTACTTATTTTAACGTAGCAAGTAATTATAATTCTGCGAATTCATTAGAAAGAGTAAGTTTAGAATTACCTTCGACCGATTTTTCAAATTGGACATTCTCCTTAGACGAAAATAAGTGTACTCCCGGGAAAGAAAACTCAATTTCTACTTTACCTAACTATTCATTTGATGATATAATAATTACAGAAATAATGTTTGATCCTTCAGAATCAAATTCTGAATTTCTGGAATTGCTTAATAATTCAGATAAGCAAATTGAAATTGGCGGTTGGAAAATTGAAGATGAGGATGGAGATTATTTCAATATTATCGAAAAGAGTTTTATCCTTGAAAAGAATGATTTTTTTGTAGTTGCTGCTGATTCTTCAGTTCTACAAAATTATAATTGGTTAGAAAATAATGATCAACTGTCAATCCTCAATCTAAGCTCCCTGAATTTTACCAATAGTGACAAGTTGTTTTATTTAAAAGACATTAAAGGAAACATCATTGATTCAATCCATTATTCAAGTTCTTGGCATAATTCTGCTTTGCTTGAAACTAAAAATACTTCCTTAGAATTAATCAATTATAATCTAGTAAGAACTAAAAGTAGTAATTGGAGTAGTTCAGTAAGTGAATTAAGAGCAACTCCTGGATTAGAAAATTCTATCAATGTAAAAAATTTGGTGTCAGAAGCTAAACTTGAAATAACTCCCAATCCTTTCTCTCCGGACAATGACGGATTTGAGGATTTTTCATTCATCAACTATAACCTCACACAACCGTTCTCGCAGATCAGAATTAGGATTTATGATAGTAAGGGTCGATTCGTAAGATCTCTGGCTAATAACCAGTCCATTGGCTCTCAGGGAACAATCATTTTTGATGGACTGGATAAGAACAAAAACCCATTAAAAATTGGTATTTATATAATTTTATTTGAAGCGGTTAATTCAAATGATGCAGTTGTTGATGTAATAAAGGATGTAGTTGTTGTTGCCAGAAGGCTTTAATTAAATTTTGTATTCATCACACGTTATATCATTTATTTTTTGTATGTTTGCCTTTCATTTATAGTTTAAACTATTAAAAGTGATGGATTCTTATGGGAAAAATTATTGCTCTAGCTATGCCTAAAGGTGGAGTAGCGAAAACAACATCAGCAGTTAACCTATCAATTGCTTTAGCTAATAAACAAAAAAGAGTTTTACTTATTGATGCTGACCCAGCAAATCAATGCTCAATTGCTTTTGGTTTACCTGATGATCCTGAAATTGGAAGTTTATTTGATGTATTAAGTTATACTCAAAATTGTGAAGAAGCCATTAACACGACCGAAAATCCATATTTTGATATTCTTCCATTTAAAAACATATCTTACGAGGAAGAATTACTGTTAAGCGAATTTACCAGTGATACAAGTTTGTTTGAACATCAGATTAAACCATTTATTTCTGGTTACGACTATGTTATTATTGATTGTCCACCTACTCTAGTAGGTATGACAGCAAATGTATTAAATATTTCGGACTCAGTTTTAATACCGGTAAAATCAAGTATGTTTTCTATAGCCCCAATTCCAAAATTACTAAAAAGGATAGAGGCTATTTCAAATAATGGTAACCCTAATTTACAAGTTGAAGGCATTTTCCTTACAATGCATGAAATAAATACAAGAGCATCATTTTCTGCAAAAAAAGAACTATACAAGTTATACCCCAATTTTATGCTTACAACCGCAATTCCCAAGAATATTGCAGCAGAAGAAGCCTCATTCCATAAAGATCCTGTTATAATAGTAGAACCTAACGCAAAGTCATCTATAGCATATGATAAACTTGCGGATGAACTTATTGAACGAAACAATTCAATGAATGAAGATATTTTCCAAAGTTTTTCAGATACTGATTATTTGAATGATCTTTGATATCTTTAGTAGATGAAAAAAACAAAAAGTCACTATGATTATATTGTAATTGGTAGCGGATTCGGTGGATCCGTTTCTGCACTAAGACTAAGTGAAAAAGGTTATAAAGTTTTAGTTATTGAAAAGGGAAAAAATTTTGAGTCAGATGATTTTCCCAACAGCAACTGGAATTTAAAACGTTGGTTGTGGTTACCTTCTCTCCGTTTCTGGGGATTCTTCAAAGTTACTATTTATCGTCATATCAGCATTCTATCAGGTGTTGGGGTCGGAGGAGGTTCGTTAGTTTATGCAAATACTCTCCCAGTTCCTAAGAAAGAGTTTTTTGAAGCTGATTCATGGTCTCATCTTAATGATTGGGAAGAAGATTTATTTCCACATTATCAAACAGCTAAAAAAATGCTTGGTGTACAAAGAAATCCGAATTTGGAGTATGGTGATAAAATTCTTGGTCAATTGGCAAAAAGGCTTAATAAAGAAGAATTTTTTGAACCCACTGATGTAGCGGTCTTTTTTGGAGAGCCAAATAAAACTGTTACTGATCCTTATTTTGAAGGAGAAGGCCCGGATAGAGCCGGTTGTAATTTTTGCGGCAGTTGCATGATTGGATGTAAACATAATGCTAAAAACACGCTGGACAAAAATTATCTGCATTTTGCTCAAAAGAATGGAACCGAAATTCTTGCTGAAACTGAAGTCTATGACGTAACACCTTCTGCAAATAGTAATCACAAATATAAAATTAAGTGGAAATCATCTACCAGACTATTTAAGACAAAAGGCGAGATTACTTGTAATGGGGTAGTGTTTTCCGGTGGAGTTCTTGGAACAATACCTCTACTTTTAAAGTTAAGGAAAACATCTCTTCCAAAAATATCTAAGATGGTCGGGAAAGGGATTAGAACAAATTCTGAAAGTCTATTAGGGGTAACAAGTACCGATAGCAATAAAGAATTTTCAAAGGGCATTGCAATTGGTTCAATATTACATACAGATAAATACAGCCATCTAGAACCGGTAAGATATCCAGCAGGTTCCGGATTCTGGCGACTTCAAATGGCTCCAATGATGGATGGTAATAATTGGTTTGTTCGTTTATTTAAAATATTGGTTGAAGTGTTGTCTAACCCAATTAAATGGGTAAAACTTTTTTTTGTTAGAGATTGGGCTAAACAAACTCAGATATTATTATTTATGCAAACTTTAAATAGTACTCTAAGTTTTTCTAAGGGTTGGTTTAGAATGAAATCGAAATTAGATACAGGCAAAGCACCAACTGCTTTCATCCCGGAATCGAGAGAGCTTGTTAAAGAATTTGCAAAACAAGTAGATGGAGAGCCGGTTGCATTAATATCTGAGACACTATTAGGAATTCCAACAACGGCTCATATTTTGGGCGGTGCTGTAATGGGGAAAGATGAAGCCGAAGGAGTAATAAATATCAACAATCAAGTTTTTGGGTATGAAAATATGCTTATTTGTGATGGTTCCGCAATTTCAGCAAATCCTGGAGTAAATCCATCATTAACAATAACAGCCATTACTGAAAGGGCAATGAGTAAAATACCTAATAAAGTTTCAGTAATTGCTTAATACAAACATTTAATATAGTTTTAAACACATGGTTTTTGAAAATATTAAATAACGGATGAAAAAAGACGGATTAACATATAAGATAGTTTATTTACTTATACTTTTTGGTATAATAATCCATTTAGTTGGGGCACATCCTCTAGAAAATGAGTGGATTATGTGTAGTGCGGATAACAACACTCATCTCGAAAATGTAAATATTAGTGAAGACTGTCACTTTCAACATGAAAAAAATATCTTGACAGTTTGTTCGAACTGTAAGAGCGATATTATTTTAGAGCATCAAGATGAGTTCTACTCTAACTACAAAAATTCAGAGAAAAGGATTCTTCCGGTATCATTAATGATTTATATACCGGAAATTGAAAACAATATTTTATTCTCACACTATATCTCTATAAACCTTGTGGAGATTGAACTACTACCACTTCTCCAAAAAAATACAGTTAGCCTTCTTATTTAGACATCACGTCTAATTTAATTTTTAATCACACAATTAGTTTTTAATAATATTTTGAGGTACCGATGCATCAACTTTGGATGTATATGGCAATTATACTGTTTGTTCAATTTACTTTAACGAACACAATAGCCCAGGATTATAATACCGGACTGACACAAGAGTATGAAAATCTTGAAGAAAATTTTTTTATTTCTGACTCGTTAAACATAGATGAGGCAGTGAGAATTGCACTAAATAATAATCTGGAAATACGTGAAGCTTTCCTTGAAATAAAAGCACTTGAAAAAATAAGTTATCAACAAGGATTAATGTCTAATCCTCAACTTTCTTTGGAGGCTGAAAATATTTTTGGTAGTAAGGATTTTAACGGATTTAATGGCAGTGAACTTACAGCAACTTTATCTCAGGATATTATGCTTGGAGGCAAACTATCAAAACTAAAAAATGTTGCCGAGTTAGAAACCAATCTCGCCTTTTTTGATTATGAAATAATGCGCCTTGAAATTATAACAAATGTTCGAAAAGTATTTAATGATGTTGTTAAAACTCATAATTTACTTGAAAAACAGAATGAGTTACTTGATAACACAAATTCATTTATTCAAAATGTAAAACAAAGGAATAAAGAAGGAGCCGTGTCCTCAATTGAAGTATTGAGAGCTAATCTTGTTTATAATAAACTTGAAATAGATTTAATATCAACAAAACAGCAGTTTAAAACTCTTAAGAAAATTCTAACAACTCTTATGGGCATAAATGAAATTAATTCAAATACATTTATTGCGGAAAAGACAGTAGAAAAGGCTTTGCCAAAATTGGATAAGCTCAAAGAATTGCAAAATTTTAATCCAGCAATTTCAAAAAGGAAAATGATTGAAAAACAGGATTACTCTAAGATTGATTATGAACAATCTTTAGCAGTACCTGATCTAACTATTGAAGCAGGTATTAGAAGAATAAACGAATCTAGTGCCAACACATTTCTAATAGGAATTTCCATGCCATTACCAATTTTTAATCGTAACCAGGGTAACATTGCTAAAGCTGAGATACGACTGGACCAAAATAGAATACGGAATGATGGAATTAGAAGAAAAATGGAAGGCAAGCTTACTGAGTTTTACAACGATGCTGTCAAATTACAGTATTCCTTAACTGCCTACAAAGAAACACTTTTGCCCCAGGCAAAGGAGGCTCTTGAGTATATTAAACAAGGATACAACCAGGGACGTTATAAGATTCTTGATGTAATTGATTCTCAAAATACTTTGATAGAATTCGAAATAAATTATTTAGAGGTTCAAAGTGCATTCTTAAATACTGTGTATGAAATTGAAAATCAAATAGCAACTAGCATTGAAAATGTTAACTAAAAGGAATTTAGAATTATGAAGAATTCAAAATATGTGTTTATGGCAATCGGTCTATTTATAGGGCTTGCTTTGGGCTATTTACTGTTTAACGAAAGCAACGAACATCTTTCTGAGACAGATAATGAAGTTCACGAAGGAGAAACACTTCACAGAGAAGACGAAGAAACTGTTGTTGATCTTTCTGAAAAGGAGATTGTGGAACTTGGTATTAGAATTGAATCAGCAGAACCGGGAAATATTGAACTGAGCACAACTCTTTCGGGGGAGATTTCAATCGATCCTGTTTGGGTTTCTCATCTAAAACCTCGCTATCCCGGTATTGTAAAAGAAATAAGAATAAACCTCGGAGATTTCGTAAATAAAGGTGATACTCTCGCTATCATTGAAGCAAATGAAAGTCTGGTTGAGTTCCCTCTATTATCTTCTGTGAAAGGAACTGTAATCAATATTCATATGTCACCTGGTGAAATAAAAGGTAATGATGAACATGCAATTGAAGTGGCTAATCTTAACCATGTTTGGGCTGTGATGACGATATATCAAAAAGACTTACGACAAATTAGAGTCGGTCAGAAGGCAATAGTATACGATAAGCTTAGTGGAATAGAACATTCAGGCAAAATAAATTTTATTAGTCCGATTGTTAACGAAATAACAAGAACTACTAATGCTCGCATTGAATTGAGTAATAAAAAAGGCGAATGGTTACCTGGAATGTTTATTAATGCTGATTTGGTAACGGGAAGTGAAAGGGCCTCAATTATTGTGAACAAAAATGCTCTTCAAACATTTGAAGGATCTTCGGTTGTATTTGTTAAAGAACAGCATGGTTTCAGACCACAACCTGTCTCTATTGGAGTAACAAACAACAAATACGCACAAATAATAACTGGTTTAGAGAAAGGCCAAGAATATGTTTCTAAGGGGGCTTTTACAATTAAAGCAGAATTGTTAAAAGAATCATTTGGCGGCGGACACGCCCACTAACAGGAGAATTTAATGGACAGAATAATAGATGTTGTATTAAAGAATCGCCTGCTATTAGTGGTTTTGGGGCTCACTGTATTTGTCGGCGGATATTTTAGCTATAATAAATTACCAATTGACGCTTTCCCGGATGTTTCCCCAACCTTGGTTCAGGTTTTTACAGTTACTGAAGGCTTGGCTCCTGAGGAAGTTGAGAAATATGTTACATATCCGGTTGAAACAGCAATGAACGGTTTACCGGATTTGGAGAAGATAAGATCGGTTTCTAATTTCGGTTTATCGGTTGTAAATATATATTTTAAAGACGGAACAGACATTTATTTTGCCCGCCAAGTTGTAAATGAAAGATTGCAAGAGGCACGAGAACAAATTCCGGAAGGTTTTGGGGATCCTGAAATGGGACCGATTTCAACTGGAATGGGTTTAATTTTATTCTATTATCTTGACGATACTACAGGTAAATACTCTTATGAAGAGTTACGGACAATTCAAGATTGGATAATCAAATTTCAATTGCAAACCGTTCCTGGAGTCACAGAGGTACTCGGTATTGGAGGGTACGAGAAGCAATTTCAGGTGGTAATCGATCCAAATTCTTTACTCCGCTATGACATCGCAATAAATGATGTTGTAGAGGTAATCAAAAAGAACAACCTAAATGTGGGTGCTTCCTACATTGAAAAGGACGCAGAAGAATTTATTGTTCGTTCCGTGGGATTAGCTACCAAAATTGAAGACCTTGAACACATTGTCGTAAAGTCTGAAGATGGTATACCCATTTTTCTAGATCAGATTGCAAATATTCAAATCGGCGGAGCTATTCGTAGAGGATTGCAGACAAAAAATGGAATTGAAGAAGTTGTTGCAGGACAAGTAGTTAAACTTTTCGGCACGAATTCTTCAACTGTGATTAGTGCGGTTGAAAGTAAAATGGAAGAGATAAACAAAAATCTGCCGGAAGGTCTTGAATTGATTCCTTATTATGAACAAAAATCATTAGTTGAAGAAGCTGTTAGTACAGTTACTAATGCTTTAATTCAGGGAATAATATTAGTAGGTCTGGTTCTCATTCTCTTTATGGGTTCAGTAAGACCTAGTCTAGTTGTTGCTATTTCAATTCCTTTCTCTGTATTCTTTGCGTTTATTGGTATGGAATATTTTGATATTTCGATAAACTTAATGTCATTTGGCGGATTGGCAATTGCTATAGGGATGATGGTGGATGGAAGTATTGTCCTTGTTGAAAATATTGATAGATTAAAAAAACAGTCATCACCTGATGAAAGTTTTATCCAATTAATTTCAAAAGGAAGTAAGGAAGTATTAAAACCAATATTATTTTCAATTGTAATTATCATAACGGTTTTTATTCCGTTGTTCACACTTCAGGGAGTTGAAGGAAAGACATTTACTCCACTGGCTTATACTATAACACTTGCAATGCTTGGGTCATTATTATTTGCTGTAGGTTTAGCTCCAGTTCTTTCATCATTTTTACTTAAGAGAAAAGTAAAAACAAAAAACAATGAACTAAGGGAAAAACCAAAAGAGATTTTAATTGTAAGATTATTATTAAAACTTTACGAACCGATTGTTAGCTTTTTTATTAAAAATCGTATAGCAGCTATGATTCTAAGCACTGTTATATTTATTACTGGTCTTATCATCTATCCTCAACTCGGTTCAGAGTTTACACCACAGCTTCAAGAAGGAACACTGGTAGTTCGTTTATCAATGGCTCCTTCTATTTCCATTGAAGAAAGTAAACGTACAACTATGATAGTAGAAAAAAGGATTGTTGAAGTAGAGGAAGTATCAGGTACTATTAGCAGAATTGGTCGTGGTGAAGTGGGTGCACATACCGATCCGATAAATAGTGCTGAGATGTACATACTGTTAAAACCTGAAGAAGAATGGCGACCAGGAATTACTCAGGAAAAAATTGAAGAAGAAATAAGAAATAAAGTGAGTAATTTCCCTGGTGTACTTGTGAACTTCACACAACCCATTCAAATGACAATAGACGAGCTGCTTGAAGGTGTGAAAGCTGAATTGGCTGTTAAACTTTTCGGTGATGATTTGAATATTTTAAAAACTAAAGCCGAAGAAATTGCCGGAGTAATCAGAGAAGTGCGAGGTGCAGCAGATATTCAAGTTGACCAAGTAAGCGGTAAACCTCAATTAAAAATAACAGTTGACAGGCAATCAATAGCTAGATATGGATTGAACTTATCCGATGTACAAGAGGTAATTAAAACTGCAATCGGAGGTGAGACAGCTGGACAAATATTCGAAGGTATAAAACGATTTGATATTTTTGTAAGATTGGATCAAGCCTATAGGGAAAACGAATCGATAATTAAAGAACTTTTAATTTCTGCACCTAACGGAATGAAGGTGCCTTTAAGTCAGGTTGCTTCAGTTGAAGAACTAGAAGGACCTCGCCAAATAACACGTGAGCAAAATCAACGATTTATCACAATACAGTGCAATGTTGTTGGCAGAGATATAGGTTCGTTTGTTGAGGAAAGTCAGGAAGCAATCGATAAAGAAATAATACTCCCAATTGGATATTTCGCAACATGGGGTGGACAATTTAAACTTCAGCAGGAGGCTAATGCCCGCTTTGCTGTTGTGGTCCCGATTACTTTATTGATCGTGTTCTTTTTGCTCTATTCCAGTTTCAATTCATTCAAGAGTACGCTATTAATTTTTATAAATATTCCTCTGGCTCTTGTAGGTGGAGTAATAGCTCTTTGGTTAACGGGACAAAATTTATCAGTTCCGTCATCAGTTGGTTTTATAGCACTCTTCGGTATCGCGCTTCAAAATGGAATGGTGTTGGTAACCTATTTCAATCAATTAATGAATGAGGGAATGATGATTGATGATGCTTCGATTGAGGGTGCAAAGCTTCGGCTCCGACCAGTATTGATGACAGCAATTACAACTATGCTTGGGCTGTTGCCTCTGCTTATTGCAACCGGAACTGGTAGTGAGGTTCAAAAACCATTAGCAACGGTAGTAATTGGAGGATTATTTACATCAACAATACTTACATTAATTGTGTTGCCGTCACTTTATAAGTATTTCTGCTTAAAAAATACCGAATTGGGCATTTAATTTTGAAGAAGAATTAATATTATATAAGATTCTATAATAAAAACTCCCGAAATATTATTTTCAGGGGTTATTATATTTCATTTACTCTTTATAAACATAGAACGGTTAAATATAATTCGTTATTTCATTCCGATTGGACTAGTGGTTGAAAAATAAAAAACTTAACATGTTAGATATCTTAGTCGTTTAAAAAACAATCTCTTTCGAAATGACGGGACAAAGGTAGAGAGTTATGTTTTTATTTTAATGTCTAATTGATTTAGATAACACACTTTTAGCACTCTTAAATCCTCATATGTAACGGTTTCTTCTAATTCATCAAAAATCGGTTTAAGGTAACTTACTCCTAATTGTTCAAAGGCCTTAAAAACCTCAATTTGTTTCTCATCACTAGCTTCAATCATGTCTGCAAGTAAATTGGTATTAATTTTATTGCCTTCGTTAACAAATGTTGTTAAATGAGTAAGTAGAGTAATTTCTTTTATCCTAAACTTACTGCTAAGTTCCTCAAATGAACTGCATTCTTTATATGTTTCACCAACCTCAACGTATCTGGCTGTTTTTTTAGTTGTTTTCTTTTTATTCGTTTTTCGAACCGCTAATTTTTCTGTTATACTATTTGATTGGCAATACTTAATTATTATTGGCAGAAAATGTTTAGCATACTTTTGAATTTTAAATTTGCCAACTCCATGGATTTTTTCCAAACTGATTTTAGATTGAGGAAGGAAGGTTGCCATTTCAATTAAAGTTTTATCAGGGAAGATTACATATGGTGGCAAATTAGCTTTATCTGCAATCTTTTTTCTTTTAAATTTTAACTTAGCTAATAACTCTAAATCATAATTCAGTGAAGTTTCTTTCTGAACTTTATAATCTGGTTCCTTGGCTAATATTTTTCCTTCAACCTTATGCTTTCCATTTAATACATCAACACCAAGATTTGTAATTTTCAAACTACCGTATTCAAAATCTTTTTCAATTATTTTTCTCTGTATAAATTGGCGAGATAAACTTGACCACTGCTCCTTGCTAATATCTTTCCCAATCCCATAGGTAGTAAGCATATCGTGATTTTTGTCTAGCACTTTTTGTACTTTTGATCCGCGCAAGACATCAATAATATGTAACGCACCAAAATATTCTCCGGTACGTTTTATACATGAAAGAAATTTTTGTGCTTCCGTTGTTATGTCGTCAAGTTCAAGAACTTCACTCTCACAATTATCACACATACCACATTTCTCTTGGGAATAATTCTCACCAAAATAATTTAATAATGGAATTCTGCGACAAGAATATGACTCAGCAAAATTTATTAATGCATCAAGATGCATTTTTGCAACTCGTTTTTCCGCACCTTCTTTCTGATCAATAAAATAATTTATCTTACTGATATCACCGTAACCAAAGAGAAGCAAGCAATGTGCTCTAAGACCATTTCTACCTGCCCGACCAATCTCTTGGTAATATGATTCTATATTTTTTGGGAGATCGTAATGTATTACAAATCGAACATTCGGTTTATTAATTCCCATCCCAAAAGCAATTGTAGCGACAATAATTTGGACGTTATCCTTTATAAAGTCTTCTTGATTATTTCTGCGTTCTTTATCGGACAAACCAGCATGATATGGAAGTACAGAGTATCTTCTATCGTTAAGTTCTTCATAGAGTTCATCAACTTGTCTCCGTGAAAAACAATAAATAATGCCTGATTGATTTGGATACTTTTCTAAAAAATCAATTGTTTGATGTAAGGGTTTTGACTTAGGAGCAATTTGTAAATATAAATTATCTCTATTAAAACTTGCGACAAATTTCTGACAGTTATTAAGTTTTAGGCTCTTGATAATATCATTTTGAACTTGAGGAGTTGCTGTTGCGGTAAATGCAGTAATAACAGCATCTTTAAAATTTAATCTAATATCTGCAATTTGCCGATACTCTTGGCGGAAATCATGTCCCCATTCGGAAATACAGTGAGCTTCATCAACTGTTAAACAATCAACTTTTACTGAAGAAAGTAAGTTGAGAGTTTTCTCCATCGCGAGTGTTTCAGGGGCTACATATAATAGTTTAACTTTATTATTTCGTATTAGTTCTACATTAATTCTGTAATCATCTAGAGATAGAGAACTATTTAAAAATACGGCATTAACACCAAGTTCATTGAGCTGTTGAACTTGATCCTTCATTAGAGAAATTAAAGGAGAAATAACAATTGTCAAACCCTCGAATATTAATGCCGGTATTTGGAAACAAAGAGATTTTCCACCACCAGTAGGCATTATTACTACAGAATCAGTTTTTTTTAAAATACTATCTATTATATCTTCTTGAAGAGGCCGAAATTTATCGTAACCAAAGGTATTTTTTAAGATTGTCTTGGGATTCATTTAAAACTATTAACTAATTTGTCAAAATAATTTATGATAAAATAAGCTAAACAAAAATTGGATTTTGATCATAATATTTTTAGCAGATTACAAATTAGTGTAATTTTACGGTTCAGATTGTAATTACAATTCTATAATAGATATTATGAGTGAAATATTAGTATAAATTGTTGATGCAGTAATCTATAAAGCACTTCCTAATCCAAATTCAAATAGCATTGATTCTTCTTCCGAAAAGCTTAATGTAGTATAAATTGTAAATTCTTCTCTTAGTGGAATAATAAATAATCCTCCGCCATAACCACTGTGCCATTTGTTTGAAGTTTCTCCTGATTGGTAAACTCTGCCGGCATTAAAAAACCCAAGTAAACCAACTTTCATAGGAACTAAAACTCCGCTAAATCCGAACAAATTTAATCTCAATTCAGATTGAACAAAAGCGATTGATTTTCCCGTAAACCTATTATTGCGGTATCCCTTTAGATATGTATTTTGACCAAGTGTAAACTGATTATAAAAAGGAATTTTACCGAAACTTTTTCCAACTCCAGCTTTTAGTCCAAGTGTAATTGGAATAGTTCTTGGTAAAGAAAGATATCCTTCACCCATTAGCAATAACTTTCCATAATTTTCATAATCAAGATTTGTGACAAAGCCATTATTATATTCGGCAATGAAATTTGTACCGGAAGTTGGCAGCGTTGATCTATTTCTAAAATCAAGATTTAGCGAAGCTGTTCCTTCTATTAAATTAATTTTATCACTACCAATAAAGTTTTGATCATGAAAAAGAGTTTGCTCCGATTCTTCCTGATGTTCATTATTCTGATAACGAGCACTAATTAATAATGAGCTTTTTTTCCAAAAGTCTCGTACAAGACCTAAAGCTACTCCTCTTGAGGAATAACGAGTTCTATAATAATTTTGTGTGTACAGTTTTTCATCTTTTACAGTTTCATTTCCAAAACCATAAAAATAGGTATAAGAAAGAGGTTCATCATAATGAGCACTTAATGTTACATCCCATCCTCTAAAAACATGATGAAACCTGCCGGAATATTCAATTCCATAACTTTCATTTGTCGAGGCACCAATCTGTATGTCATGTTTTGCACTGTAATCCTGTTTGTCGAAATTATGTAATACAAAACTGACACCTACATTAGCAATAAAACCATCATCTGCACTATATGAAACGTAAGGAAGTGGGAAGTAAGTATTATATGCAAATGCAGTTCTATTATATTTGTAAAGTGCGTTGTTATAAGGAACAACTATTTCTGTATCTGAGCCTTTGTTTATTATGGTTTTTTTCCCTTCATCATACACTAATGTTTTTGATGAAGAATTTGACACATCATTTATAGAATCTTTTCCAGTTCCACCAATAATTCTTACTTTTATTGATTCGTCACTATTGCCTGAAATATTAAAAATATCTCTTCCATCAAGTCCATACAGTCTAATATCATTTGTTTCGTTTGCAACAAAAGTCCGTGTGTAAAGTAAATCTTTACCTTTTGAATAATTTTCAACATCATACACATTAACAGTTACGGTTTCATCAGTGTTTCTTATAACATCGAAGAATTCTTTTTTATTAGAGCCAACAATGTCAACTTCAGGAGATATCATTTCATAATATTCAGCAGTATAAATTTCCAGATCTTTAACTCTAGCTTTTAACTTACTTTCAATTTCTTTACCGGATAATTCATAAATTTCTTTAGGCATATTTCTAATAGCAGATTCAATCACACTATCTGTTATTCTACTTTGAACAAATTTTGCTGCTTCAATCCAATCTTCTTTCGTTAAATCGGATGCCAAGAATCGATCCAAATGGCGAGCTTGATTCATTAGACTTCTTAGACCGACTATTTCATAATTAAAATCTTCTCCACTTTCTTTTGCCCATTCTCTATCAGCGAGCCAAGGTAATACACCATCCCATCTAGAAAACACATGGTCTCTATCTCTTGGCATTGGTCTGAATATTGTTTTTCCATTATTCTTAAAACCGGCCCATTTCCAATTATCATCATGTTTGCCCCAATCACCGACAAGAATATCAAAAACTCTTGCAATTGCAAATTCTTTTGTATCAACTTTATAATCATGATCATTATAAAGTTTTCTAAAAAGCTTGTTACTTCTTACAATTTCGCTGGCACCAAGATATCCTTTTATGCCGTTTTTAGGATTTGCAGGATTTTCTTCCAACATACCAAGCATATTGCCAAATACTTTCTGGAATGGTCCAAGTTTTGGATCATTAGGCATTATATATAATTTTGGGTGAGCGTGAATAATTCCAAGTTCGTTAAGAAGGATATCAGCTGCCATTGCTCCATAAGGATGTTGTGTTGTTGTTTGATCTTTTACAATACCGGCAATGCTCGTTTCACGTAGTTCGTAATCGAGAGCTTTAATTGGATCTTTATTAACCGAGCGGAAAGTATAGCGAATTCCGTTTCCGGCTTGGAATTTTAAAGATAATGTTTGTCGGCCACCACCTTTTTTTAAAGCTGTTAAACCTCCTTTTGTTGTATCAAGATTTAAATACGGAACTTCAACTTCTGTGGTCCAAGAATCTCTATAATGATCCCCCATAAAAAATCTTTTGAAACCTCCAGCTTTATATTCTGGTCCAGCAATAATTTTTCTGCTCTCAGGGTATTCCCTCTCCATTTTTATAGAAGCAGTCTGCCGCTCTGTACAAGGTTCAAATTGAAAATTAACTGGTGTATTATCATCTGTCTCTTTACAGGAGGATTCAAAGAGAACTAATTTTGAAGTTACACTGTTATTTGATTTCTTCGTAAACTTATGAAACACAGACTCAACTTTACCATCTCCATGATAGACAAGTTCAATAATACCGGGTTCATTTTTGGATAAGATACTTCCCTTAATATTAGTAGCATATCTCGCTTTTTCTGGAGCTCCACTATTTATATAATAATTCCCAAACTGTTCTACTATTTGCTGGGTCTTCTCATGGCCACTTATGTAAATTATTGATTGATATTGGGCTACTATATTTTCTAATAGATTTCTTGTCTCTTCGTACTGCTCGTTTATAATATCGTCACTTGTTCCAATATTTTCTCTAAATGCTTTATAAATACTTCCTAAGAACGGGAGTGGGAAATAAAATCCATCAATCCAATCTGTTAAAGGGAAAATATGTTTGTAAAAAGGTTGATGACCACCAAACTCACCGTTTGAGATAATAGGATAATGTCCGGCAATAATTATATTTTTATCAGGATTTTCATTTAAGAGATCTTCCAACTCCTCTTTAAAATCATCTGTTGTTGCAATTTTGCAATTACCGTCAATAGGGCCTGGAACTTCATAAGGGTGATTCCACCATTGAGTGTTTATGGTAATTAACATTAAATTTTCTTGTAGATCATATTCTTTAGGACCTGGGCAACCTTTTTTGGGTGCCCATTTTACATTTTTAAAATCAAAAGATTTCACCAAATCTTCCAATTTCTTAACATTCTTTAAACCATCTTTCTTTGAATCATCCCAATCCCTCTCACCAGGTACTATAATAATTTTTGCATTTTTATAATTTGAGAGTGATTTTAATGTTCTAAATATGCGTGTTGAATCTTTTTTGAAATTTTTATCAAATTTAGAGTTTACTAAATCGCCGTTAATTATAACGGAGAATAGCTCAGTCTTAGTATTGAAGATTGCTTCTAATCTAGTAATAAACTGATCGTTATTCTTAACGTCAACTAAGTTTGAAATTAGGAAAACACTATGATTAGAAATATTATCATTCCCAATTATTGGGGAGGAGATAAGGATAATAAATACATAGAGATAAAGCTTAATTTTTATTTTAGTTAGATATTTTTTTTTGGTCATTTAATAACTTCATTAATAAAGAAATATTGGAGTGGTCAAATAAAAATTATCATAAGTGAAAATTAGGTTACCTAAATGATTATTATTGACCATTACTTTGTAAATTTGTTCAATAAGAAAATAAAATTATATTAAATAAAAATTATTTTAAAACCAAGAAGGGTTTCAAATGTTTAAGTCATCAAAAAAAGTAATTTTATTAATTTTATTAATATTAGCGGGTTGTGATAATTCTTCTCAAATAAGAGATATTATCTCACCAATTAAACTTGTTTCAGGATCAACGGACTCAATAGTGGTGAGTGATTTATTTTATTCTGAAAATTATAATTTGAGTATAGCACATAACTCAAATATAGATACGAGTTATATTAGTGATGAAGGTATGCTTTATCTTAAAGTAGATTCCAGTTTTGAAGGAATGACACTCTTGGAATTTGAAGCAGATATGAATGTCTATCAAATTCCGGTGATTTCACAAAAGCAAAATTATTATGAGTTTAGTTTTAAACCGGATAAAATATATAACCAATTAAACTTATTTGGAAGTTTTAATGGTTGGAATAGAACCAATTTGCAAATGACCGATAATGACAAAGATGGGATTTTTGAAACCAGTGTTTCATTAGAGCCAGGAGTATATCAATATAAGTTTTTTGGAGATGGAGAAGAGATTGTTGATCCTGTAAATCCTCTGAAAGTATCGAATGGTATGGGAAGCTATAATTCAATAAGGACAATTGAAGATTCAGATACAAATAAATTTTATTTACATGTTGACGAATATTATTCTAAAAGTCCACAATCCACTTTCTCATTTTATGTTGAAGATGAGTTAGAAGGGGAATTGACAATTGAAAACGTTTTTGCTTTGTTGGATAATGTAAAAGTTTCACAAGATAAAATTAATTTAAATAAGAAGTATATAAGCATAAGTTTCAATTACAATGAATTAGAGAATCAAACTTTAAGAATCGCACTTTCTAAAAACGGAAGGGTGTCAAATATTCAGACAATAAAATTATTTGATGGACAACCAGCAAGTAATGAAACTTTTACATGGAATGATGGGATAATTTATTCGTTAATGATAGATAGATTTTATGATGGCGATAATAATAACATTCCAGTTCATCACGATTCGTTATCGGATAAAGCAAATTACATGGGTGGCGATCTTAGGGGAGTATTAAAAAAACTCAACGAGGGTTACTTTGATTCCCTTGGTGTAAATACAATTTGGATATCACCCGTTTATGATAATCCTAATGAAGCTTATCAGGAATATCCGGCTCCACATAGATACTATTCAGGTTACCATGGATACTGGCCAATAAGCACAAAATCGGTTGATGATCATTTTGGCCGCTTGGAAGATGTTAAAGAATTTGTGAATACTGCTCACAATCATGGAATTAAAATTCTCTTGGACTTTGTCTCAAATCATGTTCACACTGAGCATCCATACTTCAAAGAACATAGAGACTGGTTTGGGCAGCTTGAGTTACCTGATGGTAGGTTAAATTTGAGGTTTTGGGACGAATTCCGTTTAACAACCTGGTTTGAACCATATTTGGCTTCATTTGATTATCTGGGATCTGAAGAAGCATTGGAAGAAATGACAGATATAGCTGTTTGGTGGTTAAACGAAACAGGCGCAGATGGATACAGACACGACGCTGTAAAGCATGTCCCAAATAAATTTTGGAGAAGACTGAATGAGAAAATTAAAAAAGAAGTGTCTTCAAAGAGAGATCTACCAGTTTATCAAATTGGTGAGACATTTGGCAGTTATGAGCTGATCAGTTCTTATGTAAATAATGGACAATTAAATTCACAGTTCAATTTTAATTTATACGATGTAGCATTACCCTCATTTATCAGAGATGATTTATCTTTTAGTGGGCTCGATAAGGAAATGCAAAAAACATTTTCTGTTTATGGTGTGAATCATCAAATGGGAAACGTTATGGATAGTCATGATAAAAATAGATTTATGGCTTTTGCTGATGGTGATTTGGATGCAAGTGAATGGAGTGCGATAGAGAAAGGATGGAACAATCCGCCAATGGTTGATAATTCAGAAAACTATAAAAAATTAATTCTTTATATGGCTTATATGAATACAATACCAGGATTACCAGTTATTTATTACGGCAGTGAATTTGGAATGAGCGGTGCTTCAGATCCAGATAACAGAAGAATGATGAGATTTGGTTCTAATCTAACTGACCATGAAAAAAATACTCTTTCTGAAGTTTCCAGTATTATTAATTTGAGGAAAGAACATTCTGCTTTAAGGCATGGTGATTTTTATACATTGATGGCCGATAAAAATATTTACGCCTATGTTAGATCAGATATGAATGAGAGAATTTTGATGATAATTAACAAAAGTCAAACAGAGCAGAATTTAGAATTAGTATTCCCAAGTTTATTGACATTAAACTCCGCTAAAAATTTAAGTGAAAATAAGTCTATTCTAATTGAGAACAATAAATTAAAGACTGGTATTTCCGGTATGAACTGGGCTATGTATTTATTAAAATAATCTACAATTAGTAAGCATTAAAGTTGTCATACCGGTTTATGTTTTATATAATACCGGTATCTATTCAATTAGTGTATTCCGACACAGAGATCTGTATTCACAATTATGAAATAAAGTAGAGACGGGATATATCCCGTCTCTACAGATATTACTTTATTAAATAAATTTCAGTTTGTGGCTTAGATAAATATTCAATTCCATCTTCTTTTACCCAAACAATTTCTTCCATTGTCGCAATTCCAAAGCCATCAATTGTTAAACGTGGTTCAATAGTAAATACATTACCTTTTTCTAGTGGCATATAAGGCAGATTACCGTATCGTTCCCATTTTGGTCCCATCATTGAACCACCATCATGGGCAACTCTGCCAACTTGATGACCTAGTCCGTGTGGATATTCATCATAACCATTACTTGTGATATGAGTTCTGGCAACATTATCAACTTCCCAAGCAAGCACACCAGGTTTCATCTTTTCGCCAGACATTATAATTGCATCTTTAATTACATTAAATCCTTTCATAACTTCTTCGGGAGCTTCGGTTTCGCCTTCTTTTAAAACGTACCAAGTCCTTTGCAGGTCTGAGCAATAACCATTTATTTTAACACCAAAATCCATATTTATAACATGACCTTTTTCAATCTTTTTATTAGTTGGCCCTGAATGAGCACCTGCTGTATCTGGTCCAGTAAATACAGCTGGGCAATGTTCTTCATCCCATGCAAAATCAAATCCTCTTTCTTTCACAAGTCCGCTTACATAATTAGCAACATCAAGTTCTGATTTCCCAACTTCAATAAAGTCAGTAACTTCATCAAAAATTATTAAAGTTTCTCTAATTGCTTCTTTTATATAGTCAACTTCGGTCTGAGATTTTCTACCTCTAAGAGCAGCAACAATTTCTTCAGATGATACGAATCTATCAACATATGGAGTGTCTTTTAATAAATCAACCAATTCTAAATATACACCATGAGTTAATCCATCAGCTAAACTGGAATTTCTCGAGAAGTTTATTGCTATTTTATTAGGATCGTACTTTTCTAAAACTTTTACTAAATCCTCTTTAACTGACTTCAAGTAACTAACAATGTTTTGAAAAGTGCCAACAGTTTTCATATTTGCTTCTTCTAATGAACCAATTACAGCCGTTGTTTCGCCATCTTTTGTTATGATAAATGCTGAATGCCAGGTTGCCCCCGTTCCAACAATCATATCCATCATAGGATCTTTCAAATTGCCGGTTTCCCTTACAAAGGTCATCCACATATCAATATCTTTTTCTTTTAATATTGCAGCGGCTTGTTTTTGTTTTTCTAAAATCATTTGATCTACCATTAAAACTCCATTAAATTTTATTGCTATAATATTTAAAAGTAACTTTATCTTTTTTGATGCACAAAATATTTTATAACTAATTTATCTTCCAACGTATTTTGAAAGTGTTTTTGGATCAGAAGTTGTATCTATTGTTTCTCCACAATCAGAACAAGTAAATTTAATTTCTTTGGGTTTAGCACTTAATCCTAGGATTGTTAAAATGAACCACCCCCATTTTGTATATTCTGTTTTGTAGACTACTTTTGGATGCTCTATATCAAAACCACATTTACAGATTTTCTTCATAGCCTAAATTTCCTTTATAAAATGACCGGAATTTGCTGGACTTTCAGAAAAATCTATTTTTGCAAGATATTTTTTGTGAGCCGGTACGTCTGTTGCAACTTTTAAAACTTTGTATCCTTTTAAACTAAAATGATTTGATTGAGCAAAGTAAACAAATCTAGCATTTTTTAAATCTCTATAATCGGGGGTGGCGTAATCTAATTCTATTAGTATCTCGGTGGCGGATAACTCTTTATAAGCAAATAATCCAACTGGAATTAAATTTCTTAGGATAAAAAAACTCTTGTCTTCTTCTATTTTACTTGCATTAAAATTCGGGAAAAATTTATTTATATCATTATTATAAAATTTAAGAAATTTCATTAGAAGCGGCTCATTGCTTCGCTCGATTGGCAAAAGAGTAAAGTATTCCTTTTTTCGCTTCGCATCCCAAATGTAATAAACATCTACAAGGGAAATGAAACTGTTCAAAACAAATACTGGAATTGCACCAACAAGTAACCCATACATTGCAAATGTAGCAGCCCCTATCAGATTAATCCTTCTCAAATAATAAATGTTTTTCATCATTAAAGATACGGCAACCAAAACAGAACCCACATAACCAATAATTTCTACGTAATTAATTTCCATTATTTCTTCTTAATAATTGATTCTTGATGAATTTTTTCACAATAATTTTTAAGATACTTAATACCTTTCCTATTATTGAATATGACAAATTTAAGCATAAAGTAGTCCTTAGCTCTTTTAATAATTGATTCTTTTACACTGTTATCTAACTGAGGCTTGAAAATATAAATCGCCAATTCAGTTTTTCCGTTTTGTTCTTGTAGACGGTAATCAGTAATAAATCGAAAACCCTTTTCTAGTGCCGCTTCTTCTGAATAGGCGATCTTATTATTTTCAACTGAATTATTTTTTGTAACAAAATGAATTTCAAGATTATCAAACACACATGTATGTGATGAGTTTATTTTATTAATCTTATCCTTCGTTTCAATTTTTTTAATTCCAGGGACATACTCATACTTAGCATTAGCATCAGTTAGTTTATCGTGGACTAATAAAATTGGTGCTTCAATTGTAATTAATACATCTGGATTACGATCATAATTTTTAGTTTGATTATCTTTAATGAATTGCGGTACCAGTGCAAGTAATGGTTTGAAATTTATAAATTTCGTTGAAACTACTCCAAACTTTTCAATTTCTTCAGTATTTGATTCCAGAATAATCCAATCATCAAATTCCATTTGGGATGAAAAATTTTCATAATAGCGATCTGAAAAAAGTAAATACTCATTACTTTTTATACTGTTCTTCAATAAGCGGTGTGCCAGAATTAAATCACTACCAATTAATTTGTTAAACTGTTTTACACTTACTTCTTTAATGTCTCCAAAATGAGTAATAAATTTTAATGATAATCTTGAAGCAGTTCTACACGCACCGCATTGACACACATTTGATTTTTCAATTTCATTTAGATGTTTGTGAAATAATAGGAACATTTCCTTTGACTGTTCAATAATATCTTCGATCTTCGGAATACTAGCCTTTTTGTAGAAAAGTACAGCGTCCCCTTCAATCTCAGATATAGTAAAGTTGAGGTTATTGGCATTAATTATTATTTCAAGCAACTCAGAAATTATATGTTGACTATGCTCAATTGCTGTTGTATTTACAAATTCAGTAAAACCACTGATATCTGGAATAAATATTAAAGTTGGATTCTGCATAAACTATAATTTAAGTAATTATTCTGTTATTCTTATAAAGATTGTAAAATAATTATATTAGATATTAGTATTTTCTTTAGTGCATAAAACATAATAAAGGAAAGGAGTTGTTGTATGCAAAAGTGGATGGAATTATTTTTATTGGCAATATCCATTATACTTTTTGTCTCTTGTGGAGAAAATATTGAAAACGATAATGAAAAAACCATAAATTCGTATGAACGTGAGTTCAATTTAACTGCGAATGATCAGATGCGGTTTAATCTAAAAGAAATCATTGTGAAAGAAGGCGATTTGATTAAGGTGAATTTTGAAAATATTGGTAGAATGGCAAAAAATATTATGGGTCACAATTTTATTCTTTTGAAACAAGATGTTGATTTAGCTGCATTTGCTGCAAAAGCAATGACAGCTAAGGAAAATGAATACATTCCTTCTGATGAAACTGATAAAATAATTGTCTATACAAAGCTACTTGGTCCTGGAGAAAATACTACAATTGAATTTACAGCTCCAGCCAAAGGGAATTATAAATATATATGTAGTTTCCCAGGACACTACATTTCTATGCAAGGTACTTTAATTGTACGTTGATTGAAATAACTACCCTCAAAGGAATTCAGTTATTGTGAGGGATTTATTTTTCTAATTGTCATTTTGCTAATTCAATTTAATTAAAACGTTACAATGAATGAAATTTTGGAAGTTTTGTTACTCTTTGGAGTAGGAACCATTACTGGTTTTATTAATGTAATGGCTGGAGGCGGATCCACAATTACCTTACCAATTTTAATTTTTCTTGGTTTAGATTCTTCAATAGCGAATGGAACAAACCGTATCGGACTTCTATCTCAAAACTTATTTGGTATTCTTTCATTTAAAAATGAAAATGTTAGTCAGCTTAAATTAAGTCTTAAACTAAGTTTATTTACTTTACCTGGTGCTATAATTGGGGCTTTTTATGCAACAAAAATAGATGATGCTCTATTCCAAAAAATTTTAGGAGTAGTAATGATTGGTATTGTTCTTACAATGCTAATACCTAACTCAAAAAATTATATAGAAGAAAAAATCAGTACTAAACTTCCGTGGGCCATTTATCCAGCAATGTTTGCTCTTGGATTTTATGGTGGATTTATTCAAGTTGGTATTGGTTTTCTGTTTATGATATCTCTTCATAGGATATTACGATTAAGCTTACTCTATGTTAATTTACATAAAATTTTTATTGTGATGATTTACACAATTCCTGCTATCATCATATTTACAATAACCGGGAATGTAAATTGGTTTTACGGAATAAGCCTTGCCGGAGGAACAGGACTTGGAGCATGGTGGTCAGCAAAGGTTGCAGTTAAAAAAGGAGAAAAAGTAATTAAGAGTTTTCTTATAGTAGCAATTATTATTATGTCAATTAAGCTTTTAGGTGGTTTTTAATTGTTATGAATGATAAAAAGCATTGGTATGATGGTCGTTTTTATGATAGGATAATTGCTCCAAATCAAGATAAGATGTTTGATCTAATAAAAAATCTAATTCCAGAAAGTTCTAATGTTTTAGATGTAGGTTGTGGTACGGGAAGATTATCTTTTCAATTGTCTGATCATTGTAAAAAAATAGTTGGAATTGACCTTTCATCTAAAAATATTTCAGTTGCCAAATCAAATCTAAACTTTATTCAAAAAGTAAATATTTCATTCGTTCATGGTGATATAAAAAAAATAAAAATTGATCATTCAACAAAATTTGATTTTGCAATTATAACATATGTAATACATGAAATGCCAGAGGTAGAGAGGAAAAATGTATTAACTTATATGGGAACAATAGCCAATAAAATAATTATTGGTGATTATATTACACCAACTCCCAAATCATTATGGGGAGGAATAAATGTTATTGTTGAATATCTAGCCGGCAAAGATCATTATAATAATTTCAAGTCATATGTTAAAAATGGCGGAATAGACTATCTTGTAAAGGAATCTAACTTAAGGATTACAAAAGAAATAAAAAATCAACCAAAAACTTCACATTTAGTCGTTGCAGAATAAATTATAGATATTTGTTAACTGCTTTTGTTAACCTATCCATAATAGCAATTCCTAAACCTTTCTTTTCAACAGGCTCAATAAAAATCATATCCAGATCAAGATTCTCCATCTCATGTAAATAAGAAAATAAATTTGATGCAGCTTCTCTTAAGCTATTCTTTTTAGAAAGAATTTTAGCAACTATAAATCTGTCGGGATCTTTAAGTTCATTAAAAAATATTCCACCCAATCGTAGATTAGATGACTTGCGTATTTTATTTTCACTATAAAAAGCGATAGGGACATTAGGGGCATAATGGATATGTAATTGCCCTGGTGAATTTGGGGATTCATTAATATTATCTGGTTTTGATAATTTGCCAATTACCTTTTCAATATCCTCCGTTGCAATGCCGCCTGGACGAAGTAGAGTTTGTGAACTATTTGTCACTTCAATAATTGTTGATTCAACTCCAACATTACATTTCCCACCTTCTAGAATTATATCTACTTTATTACCAAGTTGCTTTACGACATGCTCAGCTTTAGTAGGACTTAACTTACTAAAACTATTTGCGCTTGGAGCTGCAATTGGTCTGCCAAATTTATTAATCAAATCAAGAGCAATTTTATTATCAGGCATTCTTACGGCCACAGTTTCAAGTCCAGAAGTAACAATGTATGGAACGATATTTTTTTTCTTCAGTACAAGTGTAAGTGGCCCTGGCCAGAATTTATCAGTTAGTAAATTAATTTTTTCGCTAGTATAACTAGCTACCTCATTTAACATATCCAGTGTTGAAACATGAAGTATAAGTGGATTGAATGATGGTCTTTTCTTTGCTTCAAAAATTTTAGCAACTGCAGTTTTATTAAAACCATCAGCACCTAAGCCATAAACAGTTTCAGTGGGGAAAGCTACCAATCTTCCTGCGCGTAACTTATTGGCCGCTCTCTCAATATTTTTGTTATTTGATTCTAGTATTGCCACATTATTTTTTTTATTTTTTTTGAGGTGCTAAATATACAGAAATTTTATTTTTCAACTCTAAGATTGGTTGATTCGAGTAGTTCCCCAGTTCTTCTTAGTTGATTATTCATTAAATTTATATCAATAATTTGAGAAGAAAATGTTATGGCTGAAATAGGAAAAATTAATAAACTAAAAGTAGTTCGAGAGCAAGAATTTGGATTTTATCTTGATGGTGGCGAACATGGTGAAATATTACTTCCAAGATCAGATTCGTCAGAAAGATATAATATAGACGATGATGTTGAGGTCTTCATCTATTTTGATTCAGAAGATAGAATAATTGCCACTACTAATAAACCCACCATTATGGTTGGAGAATTTGCAGTGCTTTCAGTTGTATCAATAACATCAATTGGTGCATTTCTAGATTGGGGATTATCCAAAGATTTGTTTGTCCCTTTTAATGAACAAAAACAGAGAATGGAAGAAGGTAAAAAGTATTTAGTTCATGCTTTTTTTGATGAAAAGAGTAACCGAATTGCTGCTTCTTCAAGGGTGGATAGGTATTCAGGGAGCGAGCATTATGATTATATTGATGAACAAATGGTAGACTTAATTATATGCACAGAAACAGATCTTGGTTATAAAGCAATTATAAATGGTGCAAATTGGGGAGTACTTTATAAAAACGAGGTATTTCAAAAGATATCTTACGGTCAACAAATAAAAGGTTATATCAAAAAGGTTAGAGGTGATGGGAAGTTAGATTTATGTCTTGATAAACCAGGCCCACAAAAAATTGATAGTATATCACAGTCAATTCTTGATAAACTTATTGAGAATGATGGTTATCTGCCAATAACTGATAAATCTTCGCCGGAAGTTATTTCAAAAATGTTTGGCATAAGTAAAAAAAACTATAAAAAAGCTATTGGTGCATTATATAAAAGAAAGCACATCATTCTAGAAAAAGACGGTATAAAATTACTTTCTAGTTAAAACTGCAAACTTATTATTGCTGGTATTTTAATCAAATTGGGAATAAAATATATTTTAAAAATAATTGGTAGATGAAGTAAAAACCTTTCTAAAAGAGTGCTTTGGAATCTTTGAATCTAAATAAAGAGCTGCGTAAAGAAATTCTCTTAAGTGAAAAACTTAGAGCAGTTCTTTTAACTGTCGTTTCTGTTGTAGCAATTTTAATTCTTCTACTTATCAAAATATTTTTTTCATTGGAATTAGAGAAGCATTTCAAACATGTTGAATATGTTTATCTAATTCAATTAGTTTTCTTTTTTTTTGTTGTTAGAGAGATAGTAGTAATAAAATATATTAACAAGAAATTGAGTGCTGGTGAGGATGTAAAAGATAGGTTCAGATATATTACAAATTTCATTGAAGTAAGTATACCCTCTATTATTTTAATAACTATTGGCTATTTTCTTGAAACAACAGAAGTATTAATTTCTCCAGTTATATTTCTTTACTTTATAATAATTATTCTGTCAACTCTAAGTCTTGAATTCAAGATATCAATGAGTATTGGGTTGATAGCAGCAATTGAATATCTGATTATCTTTTTTATCCTCAATGCGGAATTCGAACAAATAACTGATAATATAATTTATAACAGTTTTCTTTTCCATATTGGTAAAGCAAACTTGTTCATACTTGGCGGAGTAATTGCTGGATTGGTTGCCGAACAGATAAAAAAGAAAATGATCCGGGTTAATAAAACTTTGTCTGAGCGAAATAAACTTGTAAATATGTTTGGTCAGCAAATATCTTCCAGCATTGTTGATTACCTTATTGAGAATGACAATCAGATTAAGAGTGAAAGAAAATATGTCTGCTTAATGTTTTTAGATATTCGTGGATTTACTCCATTTGCTGAATCCAAGCAGCCTGAAGAAATAATTAAATATCAGAATGATGTATTTGGATTTATGATTGAAATCATTAACAAACATCATGGCGTTATTAACCAATTTTTAGGTGATGGTTATATGGCCACATTTGGTGCTCCGTTATCTTCCGAGAATGATTCACAGAATGCTGTAAATGCATCTTTAGAAATTATAGATGAGCTAAAAAGGAAAAATGAAAACAAGGAATTTTCAGAAACTAAGATTGGAATAGGTCTACACAGTGGATATGTTGTAGCGGGAAATGTGGGAACTGATATTAGAAAACAGTATTCAATTAGTGGAAATACTGTAATTTTGGCGGCAAGAATAGAGCAGTTGAATAAAACCTATAACTCACAGTTACTTATTTCACAAGAGGTGCTGGATAAAATTAAAATATCTGATGGTGATTTAGTAAGCCATGGGAAAGTTTATATTAAGGGTAGAGAAGAACCGATAGCAATTTATCAATTAAAATAATTCGGAAAAAAGATGATATCAAATAATGAAATTTTGGAATTTAGTAATTTTTGTAAACTACTCACTAAGGAGAGTGGAAATAATATTAGAAAATATTTTAGAAATTATGTTAATGTTGAGACTAAATCTGATACAACACCTGTAACGATAGCTGACAAAACTACAGAGGAAAAGCTAAGAGAATTAATTATGAAAGAGTACCCGGAACATGGAATACTTGGTGAAGAATTCGGTCCACATAATAGTGATGCAGAATATCAATGGGTTTTAGATCCAATTGACGGCACTAAAAATTTTGTATGTGGAGCAGTTATTTTCGGTACTCTTATTGCACTATTGAAAAATGGAGAGCCAGTTTTAGGGGTTTTTCATCAACCTATTCTGAATGAATTACTAATAGGAAATAATAAGACAACATATTTAAATGATGTTCTTGTAAACGTTAAGGATGTAAGTACAATAAAAGAAGCAGTGTTGTTAACTTCCGATCATCTTAACGTAAAGGAATATCAAGATTTATCAAAGTATGAAAACCTTATGCGCAGAGTTAAATTTTATAGTCCAGTAGGGGATTGTTACGGGTATTATTTAGTTGCTTCAGGCTTTGCCCAAATTATGATTGATCCAATTATGTCTGTTTGGGATACAATGGCATTAATTCCAATCATCAAGGGTGCGGGAGGAATAATTACAGATTATCAAGGGGGAAACCCTGTTGAAGGCAATAGCATTATAGCTGCTACTCCAAATATTCACTTAGAAGTTGTTAAAATACTAAATAACTAACAATGGCTAAAATAGAAATTATTCAAGGTGATATTACAAAATTGGAGATTGATTCAATTGTAAATGCCGCTAACGAATCACTATTAGGTGGCGGGGGAGTTGATGGCGCAATTCATCGAATAGCCGGCTCAAAACTTTTAGAAGAATGCAGAACTTTAAATGGTTGTAAAACCGGTGAATCTAAAATTACAAAAGGACATAATCTAAAAGCAAAATATGTTATTCATACAGTTGGCCCAATTTGGAGAAACGGAAAGGATAATGAGGATGAACTACTACAAAGCTGCTATAATAAATCGTTAGAACTAGCAGAAAAATATAAAATTAAATCAATTGCGTTTCCCGCGATAAGTACGGGAGTGTATGGATTTCCATTTGAAAGAGCTTCAAAAATTGCTTACGAAACAGTAAAACAGTTCTTAGATCATTCAAAATATATTGAGCAAGTAATTTTTGTATTGTTTAGTGAGAGTGATTATAAAAGATTTTTAAATATTTCTACATCATTGGATAAATCATGAAGAAAATTCCACTAACAATATTTTTAATAGGATTAAGTATAATGACAACGATTGTTAATGCACAAATCAATAATACTCTAGAACAGTTAATTAATAATAATTATGAAAAACTTTTACCAGTTATAGAAGAACTAGATAAATATGAATTGCAGATTTTATACACGAAAATAGATCGCAATAAGAGTGACAAAGTTTATTTAACAACATATTCGTTTAATGAAAAACCTCATCGTTATTTTTATCCTGCTAGTACTGTTAAATTTGCAGCTGCCGTTCTAACTCTAGAAAAACTGAATGATCTAAATATTGATGGTGTTAATAAATACACACACCTATCAATCGATAGTTTGTACGATGGTCATATATCATTTCCGAAAGAGTATAGGGACGAATGTGGTAAACCGAACATTGCAAATTATATAAAGCAGATATTTTTAGTGAGTGACAATGAATCCTTTAACCGACTTTATGATTTTTTAGGACAAAAAGAAATTAGCGAGCGATTAAGAAAAAGAGGTTTTAATAATACCAAAATTGTTCACCGTCTCTCAGTTGCTAGAACAATTAAGCAGAATATAGAGACCAATCCATTTAAATTTTATGATGAAGATGGGAAATTATTATATGAACAGCCCGCAAGATTTGATTCTACTAATGTTGAACTAAGCCTTACAGATACAAAAAAAGGTGTTGGATATTATTCAGATGGAAAATTAGTAGAAGAGCCCAAAGATTTTTCCGAGAATAATTATTTTAGTTTAAGAGATCAACATAATCTTATGATTAGAATTATGTTCCCGGAACAATTTGAGGAAGAAGCAAGATTTAGCTTAACCAAAGATGATTATACATTTCTTAAAAAATATATGTCGATGCTACCCAAAGATTCTGAATGTCCGAAGTACCCTGTTGTAGATTATTGGGATAGCAAAGTTAAATTTTTAATGTTTGGGGATTCGAAAGAACCAATGCCTAGCAATATTAAAATATTCAATAAAGTTGGATTAGCATATGGCTATTTAACTGACAACGGCTATATAGTTGATAAAGAAAATAATGTAGAGTTTTTTCTTTCAGCAACTTTACATGTAAATGAAAACCAGATTTTTAATGATGATAAATATGAATATGATGAGATTGCTTTACCCTTCTTAGCTGAGCTAGGTCAAGTAATATATGAGCATGAGAAGAATAGACAATAAATCCCAAATTATTTGAGAAATAGCACAGCAATTCCAAATACAGCTATAAAAGCACCTACAATTGAAATTACTGATAGTTTTTTTCTATAATAAAACCTTATAATTGGCAACATTACAATTGGTACTGTTGCCATCAATGTTGACGCAATACCAACATAAGTGTTAGCAACAGCAATTAAACTAAATGTAATTCCTAAAAAAGGACCAATCACAGAGCCAATAATTATATACTTGAGGGCATCCTTTTTGTACTTTAATATTTTGACGCTATTTCTCTTTTTTCGATAAAGAAAGCCTAGAAAATACATAAGTGGTATTGAAGGAACCATTCTGTAAAATGTTGCAACAAAACCATTTATTTCTCCAAGTTCAAATGCTTCTTTTGCAAAGATAAGATTTACTGCTTGTCCTATTGCACCAAGAAAGGCGAATAGATAACCAATATTATTTTTCTTGTAATCATCTGTAGGCTGCTCAGATCTTTTAAAAATGACAATAGAAATACCTGAAATTGTAATAACAATTCCTAAAATGCCTAACGAAGTGATTCGCTCTCCAAGATAGATATAAGCCAAAAATGCGGCAATTGGTGGAGCTAGAGTCATAACAAGCATACTTAATCTTGCGCCAATATATTGGAATGATTTGAATAGAAAGCCATCTCCAAATACTAATCCTATTATTCCACTTAAGCCTAATAAATATATTTGCTGCCAAGATATTTGGAAATCAAAATTGAACAGTAGGATTGTGACAATTAAATAACCGGTAGCTAATAATAATCGGGTTATGTTAACAACATACGATCCTACAATTTTGGTTGCTTCTGTAAACACAATTGCTGTGCCCGCCCAAAGTATAGCGGTAATAAGTGCTGAAATTTCTCCAATATATGGCATAGTGTTGACTTGTTAGGTAATATTCAACTTATTTGTATTCAATAACATATTTATACTAATTAGTATTTTGTTCGATAGTAGATTATACGGAATCACAATATATTGATGTGGTTTCTTTTATTTATGTTCATTTAGAATAAAAAGAAAATCAAATGGAATCCATTTTTTATATATCTGCAATATTAGTCTTTCTAATAGGAACATTTTTTTTGACAATTAGAAGTATGTCTAAATATAACAAGGACAATTAGTTTTATCCATTTTGATAAAATAATCCAACTTGTAATTGTAGAAGGCGATTATCTCGAAAAAGTGTCCTTTCGAAAAGTAACTTATCAAATAATTTTTACAACCTAATAATTTAGTTAGAAAAGCTTTTATCCAATCACTCTGAACCTTATCTCTAATATAACAAATATGTTGAAAAAGAGAGAATATCAAAATTTTGTAAGTTGACTCAATATTATGGAACTTTAAATAAATTTGAAATTCTTTTTTTAAGATGTACCAAATTCTATTGAGTCAGTAAAACTTTTATTCAAAAAAAGTATTTGGAGAGCTCTAAAGAAATCCAAGTTATTTAGAATTTGATTCGTTATTTCGTTCGGTATTGTTATTATTATAATAAGATTTAATATGACCTATATAAAATAATTTGGAGTTCCCAAATGAAAGCATTTCTGAAAAATCTATTATATCTATTTTTAATTTTATGTATCACAAATTCTTTACAAGTACTTGCTCAAGAAAGTAGTAGTAAGAAAAATGTAATTGAATCGTTAAAAAAGAACAATGAAAATCTTCAGCATCGGTTAGATGTAATTCAGAAGAAAGTGGATGATATTATTTGGCATCAAAGGGTAGGGGAAGTTGCATTTATTGATAAAGTATATTTGGCGGGTCCACCAAGATGGAAGATTAAAGATACGACTGCACAAGGGGCAAAAAATCCGCTAAAGTTTTGGTCTTATGTTTTTATTCCTAAGGGAATTGATTTTAATAAAAAGTACCCTTTAATTGTTTTTCCACATGGTGGAGTTCATTCAAATTTTACAACCTATTATACTCACATAATAAAGGAATTAATTGCTCAGCAGTATATTGTTGTTGCGGCGGAATATCGTGGTAGTACAGGGTATGGAAAAACAGTCTACGAAAGAATTGATTATGGTGGATTGGAATATGAAGATGTTGATGTGAGTAGGAAGTACATGATTGATAACTATAGTTTTATTGATGAAGATCGTGTTGGAATTATTGGTTGGAGTCATGGGGGATTAATAACATTAATGAACATTTTTGAGAATCCCGATAATTATAAAGTAGCCTTTGCCGGAGTACCGGTTAGTGATTTAATTGCACGAATGGGATATCAAACTCAATCGTACAGAGATCTTTATTCAGCAGATTATCATATTGGTCAATCTGCTTATGAGAATGTTGAAGAGTACAGACGCCGGTCACCCGCTTGGCAAACCTACAAGTTTAAAAATACTCCATTATTAATTCATACAAATACTAATGATGATGATGTAAACGTACTAGAAGTTGAACACTTAATTAAGTCTCTAAAAGCAGATGGCAAAAAGTTTGATTACAAGATTTTTGAGGATGTTCCGGGTGGACACTCATTTGATAGAATTGATAGAAAGCAGGCAAAAGAAATTAGACTCAAAATTTACAAGCATTTAGCCAAGCAATTAAATCCGCCAAAACAGCTCAAGACATTAGAAGATATTACAAAAGCAGCTTACTTAAAATAACATTTAAAATGTAGCCGCAGACTTCAGTCTGCGGTTAGCATCTCCTAAAAATTAATTCTTAAGTTCAATTCCCAACAGTACATTCATTCCTTCCAATTTATTATTATTTGAGAGTAAATTTTCTCTATAATATCCGATTTTTGTATAAACAGAAACTTTTTTTAACATTTTATAGCTTAACTTTATTGAAATATGATTTTCATTTTTGGTTGGTAAAAATAGAACAGAATCGTTATCTGTATCCTTTAATTGTGTACGTCTAAAGTAGAAATCAACAAGAAGGAAAAAGGAAATCTTTTTACTCAACAATAAGCCACCGAGTACGTTTATCCTATGCTCATAAGAAGGATATAATGAATTGGTGGAGTTTAGAATTAAAAATTTATATTCAAGATTGAACAGAAATTCTCTTAAATATTTTGCTCCTATTTGTGGACCAAAATACCATCCTTTTGCTTTATGCTTTTTATTACTTCTCTCTATTTCGCTTTCAGTTGAAAAGTTTTCAATGAACACACCATATGAAAGATTAAAATAATTACTCAATGATTTTTTAATTTTAGTATCCAGGTATATAAAATCACTATATGTTTTGTTTGAGAAGTCAATTCCTTGGTACGAATATCCCAAAAATATTTGTGCCGGAATACTATTTGTAATGCTAAACTCAGCACCGGTTATTAAGGAAAAGGAAGAAAAATATGAGTTGTTACTTGTATATAAATATTTGAAATATTGATAAGAAAGAATCGATTTCCAAGTAATATTTTTATTATAAATAATATAGTTGCCTCGAGCACCATATTTTATTGAATGAAAATCATTATTAAAAATTTTTGGTCTAATCTTAAGAGAGAGCGATGCCTCACTATTGTCACGTTTGAATTTGTATTTTAGATTCCCTAAGACTTTAAAAATATTATTGGTTTCACTATAAATTGATTGATCAGAATTAAAAAAAAGTCCTGTCTCAAGATTAACCTTATAGGTTAATTGTGCAGAAGTTTCCAATGGAATGGAAATAATAAAAACAATAAACCATAGAGCAACAATCATAATTTATTATTAGTTGTTTTTAGCTTATTGTTGATTATAGTTTTGTAGTCGTTCAGTTGTTTCTCAACTACTTCCACTAGCTTATTAAAATCATGTAAATTATTTTCAACTGAATTATTTTCAGAATTCAATAATGTTTTTGAATTAAAAGAATCTGAATGACCAAATTGATAGAGTATTTCAGAGAATGATTTTGTTTGAGAATCTAGAGAATTCCTGGCAGCATAATCAATATTATCTTCTTTGTCTTGAAGGTTTTCTGCTGCATTAGCGGTAGTACTAATTCCACGAGGATTTGTATAAACTGCAAAATTATTGTCGAAATCAATATCTTCTAAAAACTCTTTAGTTTCATTATTAAGTTCAATAATATTATGAATTTCTAACTTTAACATTTCTATTTCATTTATTTTATTTTCAACCTCATTGTAAGCATCCGTGAGATATTCATTGAAAATTTTCTGTTCAACTGAATCAGTAGGATGTTTAATTTTTAACACACTTTGAGGAGAAAAAGATAAAATGTCAATCTTTGGAGAAACCAATAGTCTTTTTTCTGTTAATTTTATAACCTCTACACTTTTTTTGTTTTCTGCAAGGTTACTAGTATTCATAGAATCTATCTGGGCGGTGTAAAACTTATAAAGCTCAATTTTGTTTGCTTCTATTTTTTCTGTTAAAAAAACTATCTCATTTTGTTTTATATCAATTGCATTTGTTAAACTAGCTGTCCTTGAAAGTAACTCCGTAATTCTTTTGTTGTTCTTATTACTCCTTAGCTTTTCTGCGTTAATAATTGTTACTTTTTGTTCAAGAATATTATTTAAGGAATCTAGTGTAGAAATCTTTTTATTAAGCTCCGTTTCTAATTTGGCATTCGAATGCTCAAGAATATTTTGAGCATATAGAATATTGCTAAAAAGAATAAATAAAATAGCCGGCAATATTTTTAATTTATATTTCATTTTAGTAAATCGAATTTTTCTAATTTATAATAAAGAGAACTAGTGTTAATTTTTAATAATTTTGCGGCTTGATTTTTAACTCCGTTTGATTTCTTCAAAGCATCGATAATTAACTTTTTTTCAAATGCAAATAATGCGTCATCCAAAGGAAGATTATTAAAGTCATTAGTTATGTGCGATCTAGGATTAAGATGTAAAGAAATAAAATCAGAATCAATTTTATCTGAGTCAGAAATTACAGATAGTCTTTCAATCAAATTTTCCAATTCTCTAATATTACCAGGCCATGAATAATTTTTTAGGATATCTAGCCCATCTTTACAAATGGTTTTTTTTGTTTGATTATTTTTCCGAGAAGATTTTTGTATAAAATATTCGACTAATAATGGTATATCTTCTCTTCGTTCTCTTAGTGAGGGGATCATAATTGGTATTACATTCAACCTATAGAAAAGATCATCTCTAAATAGTTGTTTAGATACCTCCTGCCCTAAATCCTTATTTGTTGCTGAAATAATCCTTACATTAACTTTTATTGTCGTTTCTCCGCCTACTCTTTCGAACTCTCCTTCTTGCAGTACGCGTAATAATTTGCTTTGCATCGCCGAAGAAATTTCACCAATTTCATCTAAGAATATTGTTCCAGAGTCAGCTAATTCAAATCGTCCTTTTTTTGTTTTTATAGCCCCGGTGAAAGCACCTTTTTCATGGCCGAATAGTTCACTTTCTAACAAATTTTCATTTAGTGCTGCACAATTAACTTTTATATAGGGCTTAGAAGATCGATTACAATTTTGGTGAATCAACTGGGCAATTAATTCTTTTCCAGTACCGCTTTCGCCTTGAATTAAAACTGAGCTTTCGTTAGCTGCTACTTGTTTTACTAATTTTATAACATTTGAGAAGGATTCGGAAGTCCCAATTAGCTCATTATTACTGTTTAATAATTCCTTGTTGAGGAACTCATTCTGCTCAAGTAGTTCATTTATTTTATTTTGTTTTTTTCTACTTTCAACAATATTATTAGTTCTAATTCTCAGTTCATCGGGCGAAAATGGTTTTGTTAAAAAATCGGTTGCACCATTTTTAATAGCATCTACAGCAGTCTTTACATTCCCATAGGCAGATATAATCAATACATCAATGTTGTTGAATTTATTTTTAATTATTGATAAAACTTCAAACCCATCCATTGGTTCCATTTTAAGATCTACAACAGCTACATCAACTTTATTGGAATTAAGAAACGCAATAGCCTCTGGTCCATTGGAGAATGGAATTACTTGACAACCAACTCTTTCTAAAGTCTCTGTGATTCCGAGTCGCATTGTATCATTATCTTCAACTACTAATATCTTAGTCATTTCAAATCTCTTTAGCTATTGTAAATTTGCAACCATTATCTAAATATTCTACTCTCAATTCCGCAACGTTATCTAAACAATACTTTTTACATGATGATAAACCCAAGCCGGTACCATTAAGTTTTGTAGTATAGAAAGGATCAAATACTAACTCAATCTCATCTGCTTTGATACCTTGTCCACTATCCCAAACAGTAATGTAGCCCATTTTATTTTTCTTGAAAGTTTCTATAACAATTTCACCATTCTCTTCTAATGATTCAATACTATTTTTAACGAGGTTGATTAATACACTTTTCAAATGCGTTCTGTCAAATGTGATATTATCTAATCCGTATTTTGTTGTGATAGTTATATTATTTTCTTTTAAATCATGATTAAATATTGATACTGATTCATCTATTAACTCATTGAGCTTTACATTTTCCAAAACAGGAATTGTAGGTCTACTGTAATTTAAATACGAACTAATAAGTTTTTTTAATTCACTTATCTCACTAAGTATTCTTTTCGTGTATTCATCATTTTTTGCTTTATCAGAATTTGATTCGCTAATCAAATTTGTTAGTAATTCAATTCCCCCAAGAGGATTTCTAATTTCATGAGCAATTTGAGCTAATATCATTTCTTTCTCTTTTTGATTATTAGCGATATTATTTCTCATTGTATCTAAAGCATTGGATAAAATATTGAGTTCACCTTTCATTTGTGACGGAACTTTCGCTGATAAATTTCCAAGCCCTATTTCATTACTGAACGATATAAGTTTTCTTATTGGTTTAGTTATTGAGTTTGAAACAAGTATTCCCAATATAATTGAAAATAATATGCCGGCAAGGCCAAAGTACCAGATAACTGATGACAATTGTTCAACCTTCTCAAAATTAGAGGCGCTCTCTTTTACAGCTAGCCAATGTTTACCCGATAATCTGTAGAAACCCCACAAATACCATTTGTCGTCGTCACCCTTAAATGGGAGTGAAGAAATTGAGTTGTTAATATTTAAACTAAAAATCTCGTCTTGATTTAATAATAATCTCGGTTCGGCAGTGTTATTTTTTTTCGTAGAATCTGAATGAATTACAACATTTAATAAATTATCAAGAATAAATATTTCCGAATAGAGCTCTGAGAAATTAGATTTTCTAAAGAAATCATGAAAATATTTTTTTGTACTTTTTGTAGTAATTCCAGCTTCGAGAAAATCAAAATATGTTTTATCTAACTGTGCGGCAGTGAGTTGAATAGTTTTATTTACATTTGAAGAAATTTGGCTTAAATAAAGTTCTTTTACCAATACATAACTTACCCTTGCTAAAACTGTTACTAGTAAAATAGTTACTAAAGAAAATGTTAGAACTATTCTATACTTGTAATATGATTTATGGAAAGGATTTTTTATCATAATTTAAGATTATCAAAAACTAACATATCATTTGTAAATATAGTCAACCCAAAATTATTTAATTTATTTTTTGCGTATGGTATCAATATTCAGTCAATCCAAACTATAGAGATTCAAAGACTGATACACAATCAAAGAACATACAAGTTAGGATAAATCCAACTATATTTGTTTTAATTATCTGAACCACTTTGTAGTGTTTAATTAATTATTACTCCCCACTCCATAGAAAAGTAATTTTCTCTCTTTGCAGTTTCAATAATTGGCTTGGCCAATGATAAGTTATCATCATCTCTACCAATTATTAAATAAAATAATCTATAAGAATTATCCGGATCAACTGAAAAATTTATTTTTATTAGTTTATCAAGAACTGTTTTATACTGTGGATAAACTTCATAATATTTATATTCGTTAATGATTGGAATCCAGTAATCAATAAAGTCGCGAATTTCATATTGATTGAAGCCTGATTTTTCCAAATTATTCAAAAAGAACTCTTTGAGATTTTCTGTTTTTACAACCCATCCAGTTTCTTTTTGTGTTAAGTCTGGTATTCTACATTCATAGAATAAATAATCATAAATTTCATTAATAGTGCCATTTGGTTCGACAGTAATTTCCCACGAATTATTATAACTTGGAATAGATTCAATAATTTTACCGCCTTTGGGGAAATCTAGCTGGACCGATAGTTCTAGAGTTTCATTTGGATAAATGTATAAATTGGGTTTCCTTGCAACAACATCAGTTGTATCACTGTAATTAGGATCTGTACTATTATCTTCACAACCATAATCAAGAAATAGTATTGGAATTAGTAATACTACAAATAATAATTTTTTCATTTGACCTCCTGTAGTTGTATTACAGCTTGTTCAACAATATAATCTATCTCAAATTTTTGTGAGATTTCCATCCATTCGGTGAAGTCTCATTTTTATCATAAACTCTGGAAGTTGAAACCAACTAATTGTTTCTTGTTCAGATTAGAAAGAATTAATATAATGAACTTTACTATTTGAATTTTTATGATATTTATTTCTTATAATTCTAAGCTTTGCTAATAGATCGTTAATTCCTTCTAAGGAATCTCCGTATTCAAATGTCACTTTTTTGATCTTATCTTCAAATATGATTTCAATCCATTCACTACCACCGTCAGCACAATCAGGGCATCCGATTACGTCATCAAGTTTTTTGAATTTATCCATGTTGATTGAATTAATTATATCATTCCATTCACTACCGCCAATTGAATTATTGGAATAATTCGTCGGGTATCCAATTGTATCCCAACTGCTAGAAGTGAAATAAACGTTATTACTAGTTATTGTTGCCTCAAGTGAGCAATATCCCATACATTCCCCCAAAGATGTTCCAGTTTTAATTATAACTGAGTTTTCAGTTGGCTCATTTACACAAGCTGCTAGTCCAAGTAAACAAATGACACTGTGTGACTTTAATAGTTTCATATTATTCTCTTGTATAAAAATTATAAAGTTGTTCTAATGCTTAAAGACTACAAGGCAATTCAAGAAAAATCAATACATTAAGGATTGACAAATATTTAATACATTATTTATTAGTCCAATTATTAGGAATTGGAACATGAATTATAAATTGATGCATACTGGTAGTTTTATAGTCTAAATTCAACGATCCTGAAGGAGCAACAACAAAATCACTTAGGAATTTTGCTCCACTAAAATTTTCAAAAGTGCTTCGGAATACTCCAGGTATTCCGGCTCCGGTAATAATGTGACCATTATATTTTATATCAAAATACTTAAAGTGTAGTTCCGCTCCCCAACTCCAGGTATATTCTGCCCATTTTTCTTCTTGGCTCCTTTTATTAATACTAATAAAGTCTCGTTGAACCAGACTATATGAACGGTGATATATTTCTAACCCGGCACTTAGATCTACATTATTTATTTTTGTTAAATATCCAATTCTTCCAATTATATTATCAAATGAAAAATCGTTTTCAATAGTTTTTTGTCCTGGATAAATCTTACGGTCATTTTCTAATTCAATTAACTCTGCCGCTTCTGCCCATGTGTTTGACCATATCGGTTCATAAATTAAATCTATACCAAATCGCGTAGTTTCGTTTTCAGATCCCAAGCCAACTCCAAAATTATAGCACCATGAATCACCCGGATCACGTGGAATATTCATAATACTATAGTTAGGAATTTTTGGATGGGATTTATAATTCAAAGTCGCAATTGCTCCTATTTGAAGTTTATTCTCTTTTGGTTTTTCCTTATAGCCTAAATGAATTCCCCATGTGTTCGTTTTATCTTTATTAATTTCTGCTACTCTTTGCATACTCATCCAAGGAGCAGAGATATATTCTACATTATGTTCCATCTTGTATGTATTATAGAGAACTATAGTTTCGAAGATGCTTGTGTCATCTTTATAGAATAAACCTGTCCTAAATTCATATATATTTCCATCCTGTTCTATCTTTGTACTTTGATTATACAACAAATCAACACCATCAACAGCTCCCAAACCGGCACTAAAAAAGCTAGCCCCAACCATCCAATTTGATGAAGATAACTTTTTCCCAATGCTAATTAAACCATATTTGTTAGAGTTATTTCTGTTAGAATGGATATTCACTAATTCTTGTCCCCAAAAATTATTATTAATACTTGCTCCTTCATGCTGCTGAAGAGCAAAGGATATAACTCCAAACCAATCGTTGTTTTTTAGAAAAAGAGTTAAAGGTAATGTTGAGGCTCCGCCAAGGTTATCTGAAGTGTTATAAAAAGTTGGTAGTACGAAGAGATTTAAATTGTGAATGTCAGATCCATTTGCCGGATTATTAAATGCATCCAACCACTTATCTTCAAATCCAATGTTCAGACCAGCCATGGATATATTTTGCGAGGGATAAATTAAAAACTGATCACCAGTTGAAACCGGCAAGGATTTAACTGATATAAACTGAGCCATAATTGTCATTTGAAATAAAAGGAAAAGAGCAATTACTGATTTTTTCATAATGTAGTTCCCTGGTATTAAATATTGAATTTATTCTGTTCGGCTGAATATTTCATAATAGAATTCTTGCCTACAATCCAGCTCTAAAGCTCAACCACCACTGGGCAATTCTAAAAGTATCCTCAAATTCCGGGTTGATTAGTAAATTGACTTGTAATTCTTCAGTAACATTTACATTAAACTTAGTAAACACATCTGTATAATCTTCAGTATATGTGTCAGTTGGTTCAATATATCTTTCAATAAAATCAGTTTCTTCTTTTACTGTTCCATTGTCATTATTTTTTCTTCTAAATAAATAAACAGAGGTTGTACTACTAATATTCCAATCATGAAATACTCTGTTAATACCTAACATAATTCCAAATTTTTCGTTGATTGTAAAATCAAAGATTATAGGAATTTGAAATGAGGAATGTGTGTTTTTATAATTCCATGTAAGTTTTTTATCTTCATTCAATTCTTGATAGTTTGTTCTAGCATATTCGCCAGTTCTTTCATAGTCGCTTTGTGTATTATATAAGGCGTCTTCAACATTTACAATAGTTGAAGTTGATTGACTAAAATAGAAGCCAGAATAAACTTTTGTATTTTCTGTTAGAGACCAATTAATATTAATCATACCTTCATGTTTTTCTGAATCCCGGTCTCCACTCCCGGTTCTTAAATCGTCATTCAATGAACTGTAGCGAGAAGTAGAATATGATGAATTATTATAATTTTGCCTTCTGTTTGAGGAGAAAGATGTATCAACTAGAGATGAATTTGTTTGTGCATCTATTTTGGTTAATGAATATTTATAGAATCCATTTACAATGTTTTTTTTAACTAATTTCGAAAAATTAAATCCTAGATATTTTGTACTCCCATCATGTTCCCACGATTGAGAACTATTATAATCTGACATATGATAATACCATTCATCAGAAATATTTGGTTCGTTGTATTGATAAGAGTAACTATTTTGAGAAATATGATCTTGGATTATATCACCGTTTAGTAATCCGCCTTTTGCTCCAATTGTAAATTTATTATTTATATTATATGATATTCCAAGTGCTATATCGGTATGACTATAATCTTGTTCACGTGATTTAAAATTATTACTATTATTTATTCTATTATCAACATTTCCATAATCATCGTTGTTTTGATTCTGATAATTTCCTGTTCTATCAAATCCAACTGAGTTAAATTGTAAACCAATCGAAAAATCATCAAATAATCGATAACCCGTAAAAGCAGTCAACAAAATACCTTTTTGAATCATCTCATCTTTTCCAGCATATCTATCAATTACAGGTACATCAGCATTGCTTGCTACTTCTGATCTGTATGAATCTCCGTAAAAATTATTGCTGTAAATTCCGAATGAGGTTGAATAAAATTTGTCTTTTGCATGTAGGTATTGAAATGTGCCACCAATGTAAAAGTCTTCGTCAAAAGGATAAGTAATTATTCCAAGTGAAAAAATTGGTTCCGACTCACTTCTGGTTTCTGTTATCTGTCTATAATCTGGCAAAACTCTGTATCCATAATCATAATATGCCGGAACAGAATATCCACTTACGAGATTTGATTCTGTTCTGTCTCCTCTAAAATCTAAATATATTTCTGTTGAACCATTTTTCAGTTTTGGCATTGTTGCCGGATTAAGTTGAATATTCAAAAATGGATCATCAATGAATCCAACAGAAATATCTTTTAGGTGCTTTATTCCATAGGGATTTAGAAAATGACTTTTGAAAAATAAATCAGATTGTTCAAAATTATGCTCAGTAGTTCGTTCATGCCAATATTGTGCTGAAATAGCTATTGGGAAAATTAATAATACTACGAGGATAATCAATTTTTTCATTTCCGTCTCCACAAAGTGTGTATAATAAATTTCTAGTTTGGTGTTGATTCCAGCAAAAGTAATAGCAGAATTACAATTGATAGAACATACATGCTATGATAAATTATCTTTTCTTTCACGTATAAATGATAAGACAATTTCTATGCCGCATATAGAACTAGATTTTAAGATTAAAATAGGACTTTCGATAAGTGATCTATGAGATTCGGTTATCAAATTTCTGATAGAGTATCAGGAATCTGATAATAGATTTATAGCATTCATTAAAATTAATAACAAATAATTTATTCATTTGGGTCGGTAGAGGGAGAAGCTTTTTTAACGAAGAACATCATCAACATGGAAATTATACCTGCAAAAAAAGCAACCGTCCATAAAATTTGCGGTCCATAAACCTCTAATATTTTAGTCCCACCCCAAGGCGCAATTGTGAAAGAGAGGCTGAACATCATTTGAAAATAGCCCATATATTCTCCACGTCTATTTTCCGGAGAAATGTCGGCTGCAAAAGCTGCTGCTGCCGGGAAGAAAATCATCTCTCCGAATGTCCAAATTGCAATTGTTACAACTAATCCAATTATTTCTGTAGTGAAAACCATACCGCCAAAACCAATTCCGCAAAGTAATGAGCCCAATGCAAGGCCTTTCCAATCAGCCCAATGACTCATTTTAGCGTTTAAAGGTACTTCTGCAATAATTATAATTATTGTGTTAACTGCTACAAGTAAACCAAAAGTTGATCTTGAAAAACCTAAACCCTCTACAACAAATAAAGGCATTGAGCTTATATGCTGTAAAAACACCATTGCAACGGGTAAGGCAGCAAAAAGAAAAAACATATACCTACCATCTCTCAATACACTTTTGGGTTCTATCCCTTTTTCATCGTGCTCAGTTTTTTCTGATTCAACAGTTGAAGGCTTTAACTGCCATTTTGCAAAAAGTAAAAAAACTCCGGCTGCAATTGATGTAAAACCATCTACATAGAAAAGAAGATCAAAGTTTATTGCACTTAATAATCCTCCCACAACCGGACCAATACTCATACCTAAATTTATTGCCAAGCGGTACAAAGCATAAGCGGGTTTTCTCTGCTCAACAGAAGCTTCACTAGAAATAAACGACATGCCAGCTGGCCTGAATGCTTCTGACACAATGGCAAGTACAACGCTTATTATTGAAATTGCTATATAGCTATCAAACAAGGAATAAACAAAGAATAAAACTCCAGAGCCGAGTAAGGAAAATTTTATAAGATTAAGGGCACCAATTTTATCACTTAACTTTCCGGCAAAGGGAGCAGAAACCAAAGCTCCAATTCCGTAAAAAGTAAGTACCAGGCCAGCTTTACCAGGTTCTACGCCAATCTCTTGAGTTAAATAAAGTGCAAGGAATGGAAAAACCATTGTTCCTGTTCTGTTGATTAAAGCAACAACACAAATCAACCATATATTTTTAGGTAAGCCTTTTAAGCTTTTCCAAAGGAGCATTTAAATAATCTTATAATTTTTATGAGAAGTAATATTAATAAAATTACCTTATAAATATTACAATGACTGAAACACTGAAAAATAATTGTAAAACTTTGTGAAAGTATTAAGCAAGATTAGAGCAAAAAAAAAGATCTTTCTAACTTTTATTCTGCTTTTTCGTCTAAAGGCAAAAATTAGCAGAGGAACTATTGAAAAATTCTAAAAAAATTTTATTACTTTATCTTTTCGCATTCAGTCAAATTTTAATCTCTCAGCAAAATACTTCCGAGATAAAAATTAATGCCAAACGCACATCTGAAAAAATCACAATCGACGGTATATTAGCCGAGAGCATCTGGAACCGTGAAGGATTTACAGGTTTGAAACAAGCAGATCCCGATCAGGGAAAAGAACCATCCCAGAAGAGCGTGATATGGGTAGCTTATGATGATGCAGCGCTTTATTTTGCTGCGAAATACTATGACTCGAGCCCTGACTCGATTATGTCTCGCCTTGTTCGACGTGATTTTATATGGGGAGATCCTTCCGATGGATGCGTTCTTTATTTAGATCCATTTCGCGATAAAAGAAATGGATATTTTTTCTATGTTTCCGCTGCTGGTACACTTGCAGATGGATTGATTGAAAATGATGTAAAACAACCAAATGACCTTTCATGGGATGCGGTTTGGGAAGGTGTTCCTCATCATGATTCTGATGGATGGTCGGTTGAAATGAAAATTCCATTCTCGCAGCTAAGATTTAAGGAAGGAGATAATCAAGTTTGGGGTATAGATGCCGAACGATTTATAAGCCGCAGATTTGAAACGGATATGATTGCTTATACTCCTAGAAATGAGAGTGGATTCGCATCAAGATTTCCTGAACTCGTTGGAATTGAAGGAATATCATCTCCTGCTCGTTTGGAAATTATGCCCTATTCTACTGGCAGAGGTGAATTTATTGGAAGCGAACCAAACGATCCATTTAATAGTGGCTCAAATTTTCTTCCTGGTGCGGGTCTTGATTTAAAAGCCGGTATTGGAGCAAGTCTTACATTGGATGCTACCATCAACCCAGATTTTGGGCAGGTTGAAGTGGATCCGGCAATTGTAAATTTGACTGACGTAGAATTTACATTTGATGAAAAACGACCCTTCTTCACAGAAGGAGTAACAATCTTTAATTTTGGACGTGGCGGAACAAATTCAAATTGGAGATTTAATTGGTCTGAGCCTAATATTTTTTACAGTAGACGAATTGGTAGAGCGCCTCAAGGTGATTTACCCGATTATGAATATGTTGACATTCCAAGTGGAACCCATATACTAGGAGCCGGTAAAATTACCGGCAGAATTATGAATGATTGGAAGATTGGAATGATCCATGCCGCTACTAAACGCGAATTTGCAGAAATTTCAAATGAAGGGGGGCGTTCAAAAATTGAAATTGAACCGTTGACTTATTACGGGGTATTTCGTGCCCAAAAAGATTTTAATACAGGAAAACAGGGCTTGGGAGTACTCTCAACTTTCACAAACCGTTTCTTTGATAATCCTGAACTTGAAAATTCTATTAACAAAAATGCGCTTGTTACTGCTGTCGACGGCTGGACATTCCTGGATGATGAAAGAACTTATGTACTCTCAGGATGGGGAGGGGCATCTCATGTAACTGGGAATAACGAACGTATTACATCGCTTCAGCGAAGTTCACGTCATTATTTCCAACGTCCTGATGTTAGTCACATAAAAGTCGATAGTGCGGCAACTTCTCTTACCGGTTATGGTGGACGACTTACTCTTAATAAAAACAGAGGTCGATGGACATTTAATACTGCTGTGGGAGTTATGAGTCCGAAATTTGAATTGAACGATCTTGGATTCGGATCATACAGTGATAAAATTAATGCTCACTTTGTTACCAGTTATAGATGGCCTGAGCCAACTGATCTCTTTCGTAATGCAGGGATTAATGCAGCTACTTATTTGAGTTATGATTTCGGTGGGAATAAAACGGCTCAAGGATTCTGGATGGGAGGTTTTTTCAATTTCCCAGACTTTTCCGGAGGGAACATAAATCTTACTTTAAATCCATCATCTCTTAATTCAAGGCGCACTAGAGGTGGTCCATTAACTTTTAATCCTGTAAGCCGTTCAATAAATTTAGGGATGTATACCGATAACCGTCATTGGTGGGTACTTTTTCTGGGAGGTAATTATACAAGCGGTGATGATCTTGAATCCAAATCAATTAATGCAAATGTTGAATTTAAGGTTACGCCAACACTTACTGTTTCTGTTGGACCAGAATTTTCGAGAGACATTTCTCAAGCACAATATGTGGATGTATTTACAGATGAAACTGCTACTAAAACTTTTGGCAAAAGATATGTTTTTGCTCATCTTGATCAGACTACATTTTCAACCGATATACGAGCCGATTGGATTATTAGTCCGAAATTAAGCTTCCAGGTTTATTTTCAGCCATTTATTGCATCTGGTAAATATAGCAGCTTCAAAGCTCTGAGAAAACCTAAATCATACAATTTCCTTAACTACGGAGAAGAGGGTTCATCCTTCGAAAAATCAATAAATTCGGATGGAGATACAGAATATATACTCGATCCAGATGGAGAAGGATCTGCTGTAGGTGAAACTATTGATAATCCCGATTTTAATTATATATCTCTACGCGGTAACGCTGTACTCCGCTGGGAATATTTACCTGGTTCAGCACTCTATTTAGTATGGACACAAAGCAGAGAGGAAGGGGAGTCTATTGGCGACTTCCAATTCAACAGGTCAATTAATAATATGTTTACAACAAGACCTGATAACATATTCATGCTGAAAATATCATACTGGTTTGGGATGTAAAACTAATAGATTAAATATTGTAAAAATTTTCATGATTTGATATAATAGAATAACATCGACACTTTTCTAAACATGTCGATGTTATTGACATATTAAAAATTATAAGTTTGTTGTATCCTTAAATAATTCTAGAAGAACTTAGTTCAATATCAGCAAATTGCCAAGCGGTTTTAAACCTTTTCTCGACTTCAATAACTTCATTATTCTTATTTTGTTTTTTTAGTGACTGAATTAATCCGAATAATGCCCATCCATTTTCAGGAAATTCATCTAAATCTTCATTATAAATTTTTTCAGCTTCTGCAAATTTTCCTGCTTCAATTAGTATTGCACCTAGATTATGTCTTACAGGGTAAAACCATGTTGGCGGTTCATCATATAATAATAATTTTTCCAACTCAACGGCCTTACTTAAATGTTCAATCGCTTTATTGTAATTCTTCTCTTTTGCTGCAATTTCTCCTAGAAGAACTTCTGAAGCAATTTTTAGTAAGTTTCCTGCAGAATTAATTCCCCAGATTGTGAGATCATTTACATCACCAAGATTTTTTAATTTTTCTAACTTATTTGATTCTTCTTTGGCTTTATCTAGGTGATTATTTGCAATTAATGCCATGCCTCTAGCATAATGCCAAACTCCTTTTGGGTATGGATGTTCATCCAATGGTGCAGCTGCTTTAAGAATGTCATCCCATTTACCAAATCTTACATATGCATAATATGGAATTGCTTTGTAATGTTGTAAAGTTTGATATCCACAAACACTAAGCAAGGAATCTGCAGGTTTTGATGAAGTTTTCAATGCTGCATCATTAGCTAATGCACTTCTACCTTCAAGCGTTGCTGTTGCCCAAAGAAAATGATAATTGTGAGGGTAATATCCCATTGGATATAAACCTTGCTGATTACATTGAGTTAAATATGCTTCATCTGATTTTACCGCCATTTGATTAGCAAGTGTGCCTTCATGGTATTTGCCAACTCTAATGTAAATATGAGATGGCATATGAACTAAATGTCCAGCTCCAGGAATTAATGTTCTTAACCTATCTGCATTTATAAGACCTCTCTCAGGATTTTTTGAAGCCTCAATTGTATGAATAAATAAATGATTTGCCCCAGGGTGTTCTGGATTGATCTCTAAAACGTTTTCTAATTGTGTAATGATTTCATCTGTCCATCCCTGCGGTGTACCGTCTTTTAGCCAATAGTCCCACGGATGTAAATCCATAATTGATTCGGCATACAGCGTTCCAGCTTCAGTGTCTTTTGGATATTTTCTTGCTAACTGACTCATAGCTTTTGCATAAGCTGAGTCAAGGGAAGTACGGTCTTCTAATTCTACATTTGAATATCGTTTTGATAATGCGGAAATAAATTCTTGCTCTTTTTTAGTAACTCCCTTAGAATATTCTGCTGCTTTTTGAACTGCCTCATAAGCTGTTTTAATATCTGAACTTTCCATTGCGGCATTTATGTTAGGACCCAAAACAAGCGCCATTCCCCAATATGCCATTGCGAAGCTTGAATCAATTTCAGCTGCTTCATTAAAAGAGCGAAAAGCTTCGAGATGATTAAAACCGTATGACAATATTAAACCTTGATTAAAATATTTTTGAGCAAGATCAGATTTAGTTGTAACCTCATATTCAAATGAACCAAGATTGGGTAGTAATGGAGCATTTCTATTCTTTAGCTCATCTTTACTATTGCAACCTGTGATTAGAATAAAATATATTATGCAGAAAGTTATATATGTATAAATTTTCATAAAATGCTCACGGTTTATTCGAGATATATTTTGGAAAGAAATTGAAAAACTATAAGCCTACTAAAAACAATATAAATTAGTTAGACTCTAAATAAGATAACATATCTGCATTGTTATGTCAAGTATTGAATTTACTATCAATTGATAAATATGTTATTAAAAATTTGCAAAGATAAACTAGTATTTGAAACATGTCAGTGTTAGGATATATATTATAAAACTTTTGCCCCAACATATCGTTTTAACCAGTAATAAATAGCTTAAACACAATAATAGTTTATAATTATCATTAATTTTAAAGGTTCAAAATTATTCAATTTAATATTCTGGGCGTTATATGAGTTTTCGATACTATTTAGTTCTTTGTACACTTTTTGTTTTTATATTTTTTACAACTTCCAATGCTCAATTAACTAAAATTAGTTCAAAACCAGTACTAAATATTATTAAGATTGATGTCCCGATAGAACTTAATGGAAAATTAGATAATCCGGCATGGTTGCTTGCAGATCCAATTGAGTTGAATTATGAGATTTCTCCAGGGGATAATATCCAAGCAAAGGAGAGGACTATTGTAAAAGCATTATACGATGATGAAAATATATATGTTGCTTTTAAATGTTATGATTCAAATCCCGATGAAATAAGAGCGAATTTTTCTGAAAGAGACAAAATATTTTCAGATGATTATGTTATAATTTTAATTGATACTTATGGAGATTTTCAAAAAGCTTATGAATTTTCTGTTAATCCTTTAGGTATTCAGGCTGATTTATTAGCCACAATTAATGGGGAGGACATTAACTTTGATTTAACATGGAGTGCGGTTACTTCAATAAATGATTCAGGCTGGACAGCAGAAATGGCAATTCCTTTCAGGAGTCTTGCTTTTGATGACAGTGAAGAACCAACATGGGTATTTAATGCGGTACGCACAATTCCAAGAAGCAGTAGAACGCAAATATCCTGGGTCCCAATAGATAAAGGTATTTACGGATTCGTATCTCAATCAGGCCTAATGAAGGGATTGAGAAATATTAAATCAAGTACTGCTGTAGAATTACTACCATTTGTTATTGGGCAGTATAATGGAAGTATGGCTGATTCTGAAAATCCTAAATCAAACTTTAAGTTCAATCCAATTGATGGAAGAATAGGTGGTGGAATAAAATATTCACCTAGTGCAAATTTTTCGTTAGATGCTGTAATAAATCCAGATTTTAGTCAAATTGAATCGGATGCCGATCAAATAAGTGCAAATACAACTTTTGCTCTTAATTATGAAGAGAAGAGACCATTCTTTTTAATTGGTAACGAATTATTGCAAACTCCTATGTACTATTCGAGATCAATAAATAATCCACTTGCCGCCGGCAGAGTTATCGGTAAAAGCGGTTCTCTTTCTTACATGTATCTGGGGGCTTACGATAGAAATACGGTATTTGTTCTTCCAGGTGAAGAAGAAAGCAGCACTATTGAAACTAATATGAAATCATTTGCAAATATTGGTAAGCTAAGATATGATTTTGGAGATGATAGTCATATTGGTACTTTGCTTATGAGTAGGAATATGGAGGATGGTCATAATTATCTTATCGGGTTTGATTGGAATTATAAATTTTGGGATAATTGGTTTTTTAATGGAGAAGGATTTATTTCACAGACTAATGAGTTAATGGACACTTCACTTGTTGATTCTGATAGAGAATTTGGCAGTACAGGTAGAACGGCTGAATTGGATGGTGAAAATTATTCAGGAAATGGAATTCATCTTGTTCTATATCATTCACAAAAACATTATATTTTTGATTTAGTGTCAAATCATTTTTCCCCGACATATCAGACTTATAATGGTTTATTAAATACTAGTGGATTTAGAGAACAATATATGAGTCACACCTATATCATTTATCCAGTTAGTTCTTTTATAGATAAGGTTAGTTTCAGCCTTCAATCCATGCTAATGCATAATTATGATGGAATAATTAAAGACTTAAGAATAACACCCTCATTTAGGCTGAATATGAAGAGACAAACTAATTTATTCTTTTCATATCAAGTAATTCACAATGAAAAATTTGGAGGCAGTGCATTCAATGATGTAAATAGGGCCATAATTTCACTTAGCTCAAGCCCATTAAAGGAAGTGTCCATTGGGCTGACTGCTCTTCTGGGACAATTTATTCATAGAACAGATACGCCTTCTATTGGCAAAGGACATAATATTAGTGTTTCTCTCACATTAAAACCAAATCCAAATGTGAATATTGGATTTTCATATGATAGAGCCAGACTCTCAGATGAGAAAACGACGGAATTGTTTTATGATGGAAATATTTATAGGACAACAGCAATATATCAATTCTCTCAAGAAGCATTTTTTAGAACCATTCTTCAATACAACTCTTTTGATAAAACATTTAAGATATATCCACTTTTTAGTTATAAACTAGGTGCGTTTACTACATTTTATGTAGGAGCTACGAGTAATTACCAAGATTATAGAGAAAATGTAGGAATAAAAAATACAGACCAGCAGTATTTTATTAAACTACAGTATTTGATTGGTTTATAAAAATACATTATTCTGTAGAGACGGGATATATCCCGTCTTTACATTCAATATTAAATAGAATTCCCTATTATTAAAAATCTTTTTTATTCCCAGTGTTTCACAAACATTAAAATTATTATACCTTTCAACACAACCTTTTCTTAGATTTTCAGTCTAAATATGTAGAAACCATGGGAATGTATGCCAGACGATAACCAACTTGTACTTAGAGCACAAAAAGGTGATAACATTGCTTTTGAACAACTCGTGATGAAATATGATCGTCTTGTGCTGAATATTGCGTATGGATATAGAAATAATCAAGACGATGCAGATGATATTTACCAAGAAGTTTTTATGAGAGTTTACAGGGGATTAAAAAATTTTCAATCTAGAAGTAAATTTTCTACATGGTTATATAGAATTACAGTTAATGTTTGTATTGAACTAAAACGAAAAGAAATGGTAAGAAAACATGACTCACTGGATAATTATGATGAAGAGAGTGAAAATCCAACTTCATATGAAGCAACAATTGATAGTGGCGAAAGAACTGATAAAATAACCTTGGATAATGAGATGAATAGCATTATTCAAACCGAAGTAGATAAGTTGCCCAAGCAACTAAAAATGGCATTTACTCTTAAATATTATCAAGGACTAAAGATTAAAGAAATATCCAACATGATGAACTGTACGGAGGGAACTGTAAAAAGCTATTTGTTTACTTCGTCAAGAAAATTAAGAGATAAATTAAAACCGATTCTAGAGAGATAAATTTTAGTAATAGGCAAAATTATGAAACATGAAAATTATAAAGAACTGTTAGAGCTAAATGTTCAAGGTGAGTTGAGCAAAGAAGAAGAGCTTGAATTAGAAAATCATTTATTTGAATGTGACGAGTGCTCTAAAGAATATGCTAGTATAAAGAAATTGTATTCAGTCATTTTATCCGAAAGACCCGCAACACCGACTGAGGCTAGTTTGATGAATGCGAGGAAAAGATTATTTAACACGATTAATTCAGAATCATTGAATGTAGCAACACAAGTAAAGTCAAATACAAGCTGGTATAATATCTTCTCTAATAATTATGGTGTTGCTTATGGTAGTGTTGCTTTAATCTTGCTTGGTTTTTTTGTTGGCTATATGCTGTTTAGTAATCCTTCACCAAATTTATTAACTGAAAATAGCCTTAACCTTGATAAAATTGACAGAGGTGATGTAAAAATAGCTGATGTGAATTTCCCTGACAAATTTTCTGAAAACGGTGAATTTGAATTTAAGTTGAATGATGAAAAGTTATCTAGCTATAAAGGGAGCTTAGATGATGTTACAGTTCAAAAACTATTAGCTTCTGCAATTAACGAAACTGAGAATGCAGGATTTAAAATTAAAACAGCCAATTCCTTCTCCAAACTTTTACCAAACAATTTTATGCCTGACAGAAAAATAAAAGATGCATTTATTAGTTCTTTAAAAACTGATAAAAATCCAGGTGTAAGGAAAAGTGCTTTGCAAGCTCTTATTAGCTTCCAGTACGATGATAAAATAAGAGATGCCTTGCTATTTGTTTTAGAAAATGATGATAATGCATCAATCAGAATGGGAGCGATTAACACATTACTAGCAATGAATTTAGGTCCGATTAGCATTGATAAAAATATGATGTATAAATTGAATCAAGACATTTCAAAAGAAGACAATGAAGTAATAAAGTATAAAACAGCAAAATTATTAATCGGAGGGAAATAGAATGAAAGCAAAGATAAATTTAATATTAGTATTATTATTAATGTTTACCATCACTCTGTCTGCACAAGAAACGAGGCCAGTAGTTAAAACCTTTATGGCAAGCTCTGGTGAAAATCTACAAATCAGTGTTGATCCTGGAAATATTAGTATTGAAACTTGGAATAAAGATGAGGTTAACATTGAGGTTGTTTCAAGAAAGAAATATAAAATCGAAAACTTAGTGGCGGAAAAAACAGGAAGCACAATTAAATTTGAATTAGATCTAGATGATGGTTGGAACAATACTGTTACTGTAAAAGTAAAGGCGCCTTCAAATTTTAATTTTGATTTAGAATCTACAGGCGGAAATATAAATATTGAAGATGCAATTACAGGTAAACTATATGCAGAAACTGAAGGTGGGAATGTTAGCTTTAGCGATGTAAAGGGGAAGGTTTCAGTTAATACTTCTGGCGGTAATATTTCTGGTGAAAATGTTGAAGGCGATGTAGGTTTACATACAAATGGAGGAAACATTTCTTTAGGGAATGTAAAGAGTGGTAAATCTGATATAGATACTTATGGTGGTAACATTAGTGTTGGAAATGTTGCTTCCGACCTTTCAGCAAAAACCCATGGTGGAAATTTAAGTGTCGGTAATGTTGGTGGTAATGCTAACGTTTTTACATATGGAGGTCATATTTCAATGGAAAAGGTTACAGGATCCGCAAGTATGGAAACATACGGAGGGCACTTAAGCTTAGATGGTGCTTCCGGAGTGGTTGTTGCAAAAACAATGGGTGGCCATATTAGTTTAGAAGATATTACCGGAAGTATTGAAGCATCTACAAAAGGGGGGCATGTTACTGCTGAACTTGACCCAAAACCAAATACAAGTTCTAGCCTTGAAACTTCTGGCGGCCATATGAAATTAAATATTCCAGCAACAGCAAAAGCAACCATAGAAGTTTTTATAGAAAATGATGATATTGAAGATGAAGACCCAAAGGAAATATTAGAGTCTGACTTTCCTTCTTCTAAATTTGATGTTGATAGAGATAATGGTGAAATTAGAGCAACTTACGTTTTAAATGGTGGTGGTGCTAAGGTTACACTTAAATGTACCGGTGGAGAAGTTAAGATTAAAAAGTGGAATAATTAAACAATTGAATGTAGCCGCAAACTTCAGTTTGCGTAAAGCAAAAGAGCGCGGACTAAAGTCCGCGGCTACACTTTCGCAGTTTTCTATTTAATTACTGCTTCACAAGGAATTCCAAAATAAACTCCTAAATAATATGGCCACAGAAGAATTGCTAAAACACCTTTGAAAAAAGCAAGCTTTAAGAATCCAATTGTAAATAACCATCCAGCAAACCATAATCCACCAGCAATACTATTATTTACAACTTTAACTTTTGATTCAGCCATAGTTCTACTCCTTTTTATTTATAGATAAGAACTTTTTGAGTAACGATGACCTCGTCTTTGCGAACCTTGATTCTTTCCAACAAGGAGAAGCAATCTCTATAAAAAAAGTAGATTACTTCGGGGTAAAGCTCTTCGCAAAGACGTGTCGATATTCAGATTAAAGGTAATGTAAAATATCTCTAATCTTAATTTTCACCAAACATTAATTTAAAATCTCTTTCCCTTGCAGCATTGACTAATTCTTCAGGAACAATTGACCAATTTATGTCTTCTGTCGGAACAACAGTCTCTTGTTTTTCTATCCATTTCATCATATAGTAGCGCAAATCTTTTTCTGTAGAATTTAGTACTCTTGCAGTTAACTTTTCTTGTGGAATTCCCGCACCTTTAACTAAATGACCACCGCCGCCATTTCCTCTGTAACTGTTAATTGCAACTTTATACTTTTTGTCAGACTCAAATGGAAGCCCATTGCTTAGTGATAGAATGTTTATCCGCTCACCAACCGGCTTGCTAACGTCAACAATGTATTTAATTCCTTCAGCCGAATCAAAATTATAATAACGGTTCTTTAACATTGGAGCATTACTTCTCTTTGAAAGAACCAATTCTCCCTTCTCATCTTTTTCAAACATGAGTAGGTGGTCATTAGCATCTTTCATTGTATTAAACCAAGATGAGTAAGAATATTCCAAGTAATCCAAAATCTCTTTTCCGTTTAATTCCATTGTATAAAGTAGGTTCTCATATCTATATAGATTGAACATATCTTTTACATAGACATCACCTTGGGGAATTTTAGAATGAATAGAGAGGGGAGCGGTGAATGAAATATCGGCACCAGTAAGTTCTAGTTGTATTTTATGTATCAGATCCACAAATGCCGAATTTCCAAATAAGGATTCGTTTGCGGACACTGCTTTTGTAAATTGACCAATTGGTCTTGATACATAATTCTTTACTTCATCAAACTCATTGCTGAATGTTGTCATAAACTCTTTATCAGGGAATAATGTTTTCGTGTTTACGATTTCACCAGTTATGTTTTTTGTCCATGATTTTGTCTCATTATTAAAATTGAGATCAATATTTGCAATTGTGATACTATTAGATCTTGAAGCTGGACCTAAAATTAAAACTGAATCTCTAGTTACATTAGCTACTTTATAATTCCACTCATGATGATCGTGACCTACAAAAACAGCATCAAAGCCAGGGACTTGTTCAGCAACTAATTGTGAAGCATTTTCATTTCTAGGAGAGTCGGCAGTATGATTATCATATGTATGATCAACACCTGCATGAAATAAACCAATAAGAATATCTGGATTTTCATTTTCCTTAATTATTGAAACCCACTTTTTTGCTGTGAGAATCATGTCCTCAAATTCAATTCCTGACCAAATATTTTTAGGTAACCAATTGGGAATTCCTGGAGTTATCAATCCCAATACAGCTATCTTTATTTTTTTACTCATGCCGAGGGGAGTCGTGGCATCTTTTTCAATAATATAGTAAGGTGGAAAGTACGTTTCATTAGTTTCAGTATTTATTGCATTTGCGGCCAACCAAGGAAAGTCTAGTTCTTTATTAAACTTATCATAAACGGGATGGCCAGTTTCAATATCATGATTTCCAACAGTTGCAACATCATACTTCATATAATTCATTACTCGAGAAAGTAAGTGAAGCGTGTCTGTTTTTTCAAAATTATAATAGTAAACGGCTGGATCACCTTGTAATATATCGCCATTATCCACAAGAACTATTTCTTGATGAAGTTTCGCTCTTTCCTGTTCTACATATGCATGTACCTGAGCCAATGAATTTGTTGAGGTTCTATCAGCGGTAAAATTATAAGGATAAATTGCTCCGTGTACATCGCTGGTTTCGATAATTTTTATATTTACTGATTGAGCAAATATATTTACAGAAAGTACTAATAATACTAGTATCGACTTTAAATGCTTTTTAATTACAAATGTATTGTGTCTCATGTTTTTTTTATAGTTTGGTGAATAATACTTTAATAAACTTACTGAAAATATTTACTAAAGTTTAATCAGTTTATGGGTAATCCAAGATTCAAAGTCAATATAATCAAGAATATCTAATTTCATTTTATCATCTATTTTTTCAAACAAATCATTTTCTAATTTGAGAAATAAAGATTTTCGTTCTTCTTTTCTCGCCATACTTATTTTTGAAAAGAATCTTAGTAAGACCTTTTCAAAATTTAATAGAGATCTTTTTTTACGTAAAGATTTTCTTGTAGCATCCACAGCGTACTTTAGAACTATATTATTACTAAGTTCGAAATGAATCATGAGATTTAAAAATCTTGAATATAAATAGATGTCGTCTCTTATTCTTGTCAAATCATTTTGTAATAGTCTGTTTGTCCAACTTAGAGATTTATTGTAATTGTTCAGCATAAAAAATATATAAGCAAATTGATAATAAAAAAGTACAATGTAATTTTTTGTGATGGATTTATCGTTTTCAATTAAGAAATTTTCCACTTCCTCGATTAATACTTCAGCTTTTTCAAACTGTTTTAAGTCTCTGTACATTTCAAGTTCTACATTATAAGTCCTCAGTTTCAATTTTACTGAAATCTTTTCCTTGTTATGTATGTCATATTTTTCGGGAATTTCCCGAATTTTCTTTAGTAGGCTTGGAATTTCATCATATTGTTTGATTGTTAAGAGTAGACTGACTTTATTGTTTAGTGTTGTTATATATGAAGTTGGATCATCAGTAATTCTCCGTGGATTTGTTTCAAGCAATTCTACTAATTTATTTAAGTTATCAAGTCCGTTGTTCTCGACATTACTTATCACTGTATTTGAATAGTGAATGTGGTAGTAGTTTATCTTAGCCCGGAGTGAAAGTGCATTTGCTTCATTTTGCAGAAGTTTATTCTCAAAAAATTCTTTCCTTTCGTTTTGGGATTTTTCAAAATTATCGAACTGATCAAGAGTAAGTTCCCAATATTTATTCTCATTACTAATTACTTTGATATTCGATGTCTGTTGTTCAATTATTTTTTTTACAAAACCAGAATGCTCAAAGATATTTTTTTGCTGCATATAGATTTTACGTTTCCAATTTTGAATCAAGTTGAGATAATTATACTTCTCAAATTGTTTACCTAGTTTTTCTGCCTTTTGAATTAATTGTAAGCAATAGTCAAATAATTCTTTTTTGTATAGTAATTCTATTTCAGATAAATAATTATTTAGTTTAGTATCAACAGAAATGGTTGAATTATCATTTCTAAGACTTTTCAGAATTTGTTTTGTGAGGTAGTTTTTTGTTACGTGAAGTTGTCTAATAAATTTTGTATTCTTAAAAAGTTCTCGTATCTCTTTATTGTCATATTCATCTTGATAATCTATAGCATCAAATAACTTGAGATAATTACTGTCAATGCAAAAGTTTTTTCTAATATTCCTCTTTTCTGAATTAGATAAAGACTTAATTAAATAGAATAATTGCTCTTGTTTTTTCATGAGATTTTACGTTTTTATAAAAAAGAAAGTAAATATAATGATTATATAATACAAAAACCGTGTTTATTGATATTTAATATTGTACGTTTTACAAATTATTAACCTTGATTTGTTTTTTGGCTCAGAGTATTTTAAGATCGCACATTAAAGCAAACTAACTAGTATATAATCATAAATTAACAACGGAGGTTGTAATGGCAAATGCAGTAAATTGGTTCGAAATTCCCGCAACAGATATAAATAGAGCGAAAAAGTTTTATGAGAATGTAATGAATGCTGAACTTTCTCTTATGGAGATGGGGCCATCTCAATATGCAATGTTTCCAATTGAGCAAGGTGCAGCAAATGCCCCTGGCGCAATTGTAAAAGCAGAAGGTTATACCCCATCTCAAACTGGAGCTTTAGTATATTTTTCTGTTGAAGATATTGAAGGAACCTTAACAAAAATTAGTGAAAATGGTGGTTCTACAATATTACCCAAAACTAGTATTGGAGAAAATGGATTTATGGCTCACTTTAATGACTGCGAAGGCAACAGAATTGCTCTTCACTCAGTACAATAAAATTATTTAATTGAAAGGAAATATTATGGCAAACGTAGTTAATTGGTTTGAAATACCAGTCCAAGATTTTGATAGAGCTAAGAATTTTTATACTAAAGTTCTTGGCAGTGAACTTCATATTGAGGAAGTTATGGGAACAAAGATGGGTTTCTTTAATACTCAAGGTGAAGGTGTTGGCGGTGCAATTTGTGCTGGTGAAAACTATAAGCCAACCTCGAATGGAGCAGTTATTTACCTAAATGGAGGAGACGATCTCCAAACACCACTCTCAAAAGTTGAGAAGGCTGGTGGAAAAGTAACCTTACCTAAAACAAAAATCTCAGATGAAATTGGGCACATGGCATTTTTCTTTGACACAGAAGGAAATAAATTAGCCTTTCACTCGCAAGGGTAAGGCATTTTCTACAAAGAGCGGAGATTTTTATCTCTGCTCTTTTTTTAATGATTACTTCACTTAATATTTTAAACAATTACCCTTATTAATTTTCAACTATTTATTACATTGAATCATAATAAAAATATTCTTAATTAATAATTTGATGAAATGATAAATTCACTGCTTGATAACGACTTATACAAATTCACAATGCAGAATGCGGCAATGAAACTATATCCTCATTCAAAAGTGAAATATAAATTTATTAACAGAGGAGGGGACAATTTCCCTAAAGGATTTAACAGACGTCTTCAAGAAAGAATTAATCAATTCGTTGAACTTCAATTAACAAAAGACGAAGAAAAATTCTTAAAAGAAAAATGTTATTTTCTTGATCCTGTGTATGTTGATTTCTTAAAGGGTTTTCGATTTAATCCTGAAGAAGTAAAAGTACTTCAAAAAGGTAGGAATTTATCTATCGAAATAGAAGGATATTGGTATAGAACTATTTTATGGGAAGTTCCTCTATTATCTTTAGTCTCGGCACTCTATTTTGAACTAACTGAAAATGCTAAAGTTGATAAAAAACGGATTCAAAATATAAATATTTCTAAGGCTAAAAAGTTTGAGAAGCTCGGAGCAAAATTTGCTGACTTTGGAACTAGGCGAAGATTTTCATTTGAGAATCATTTGAATGTAGTTAGTACACTTAAACAATATGCACCAACTACTTTCACCGGAACGAGCAATGTTCACCTTGCCCATAAACTTAATCTTACTCCAATTGGTACACAAGCACATGAATGGTTTATGTTTCATGCTGCTAAATATGGTTTTAAAATGGCAAACCCAATAGCACTCGGGCGCTGGGTAGATATTTATCATGGTAATTTGGGGATCGCTTTATCAGATACTTTTACAAGTGAGACTTTCTTTGAATCTTTTGATACAATGTATGCAAAACTATTTGACGGTGTTAGGCAAGATTCTGGTGACCCAGTTGAATTTGCAAAGGCTTTAGTTGAGCATTACAAAAAATTAAGAATTGACCCTAAACTAAAAACTATTGTTTTTTCAGATGGGCTTAATTTTGATAAAGTTAAAATCATTGAGAAGAAAACGAGTAAGCTGATTAACACATCTTTCGGGATTGGCACTTACTTATCAAATGATATACCCGGTGTGTCTCCCCTTAATATTGTTATTAAGATGACCGAAGCAGCACCATTTGGTGACGATTGGACTTCAACAATAAAATTGTCAGATGTAAGTGGAAAACATACTGGAAATGAAAAAGTTATAAGCTTAGCCAAACAAGTTTTAGGTATAGATAGAATTAAATAAAATTCGAATTTGGCAATAATTATTTTATTTATGAGTATTCCTGCTGAATTCAATTGTCGATCATAAAGGCTAATACAAAATTAAAAAAAAATAATTCCGGCATGCTTTGAGCCGGACTTTAAAGGAACATGACTAATACACTCGTTTACCAATACAAACATTCAGAAATGATTTAAAAATAAATTTAATTTTCACTTTAGGTTTTTTTATGAAAACTGCTCTAATAATTGTAGATGTACAAAATGATTTTTGTGAAGGTGGAGCTCTAGAAGTTAAAAATGGGAATGATGTAATTCCGGTTATTAATAGTTTAATTAAATTTCCCCACTTTGATTATATAATCGCAACTCAAGATTGGCATCCAAGAGAACATAAAAGTTTTGCCGCTAATCATAAAAATAAAAAAGTGTATGATGTAATAAAGCTGGGAGGGATAAAACAAGTATTGTGGCCTAATCATTGTATTCAAAGGACAAAGGGTTCAAGATTTCATATGGAATTGAACTTAGGTGTAAATTTCAAAATATTTAGGAAGGGTACTAATCCTGAGATTGATAGTTACAGTGGGTTTTATGATAATGATCATAAATCATCGACCGGGTTAACAGAGTATTTAAGAAAAAAAGATATTAGTAGGATTTATGTGACAGGTTTGGCAACTGACTATTGTGTAAAATTTACAGCTATGGACGCGTTGAAGGAAGGCTTTGAAACCTATATAATAAAAGATGCTGTAAAAGGAGTTAACATAAATATAGAAGATTCAAAAAAAGCTGTTAGTGAAATGAGCAAGAGTGGAATTAAAATTATTACTTCAAGAAGCATACTTAACAAACAAAAAAAGTCATCCTTTTGAGATGACTTTTTAAGTACTTAATTTCAGTTTTATTCAATAACTTGAACTTCTTCTGCTTGAGGACCTTTTTGACCTTCAGTTACAACAAATTCAACTTTGTCATTTTCGTTTAATGTTTTGTATCCGTCACCAATAATTGATTTGAAATGAACAAATACATCTTCACCGTTTTCTTGTGAAATAAAACCATAACCTTTAGAACTGTTGAACCATTTTACGGTTCCTTGAATGCGCTCTGCCATTTACAGATGCTCCTTAAATTGTTTTGAAAATAACTGACAGAGCTTTGAAAAGACTTGGAAGGATAAATCAATATTTAAATCAACTTCTAAAGATACTGTCATCGTATTAAAATTATCGAAAGTATTTAGGATAGTCAAACTAATTATTATTAGTTAATAATTAAAAGTGAAAAGAAAATTTGCTGAATTCACTAAGCTTATTGCATGAGAAGTAAAAGAAATAATATTTTTAAATGATTTATTCACAAAAAAAAAGCTCCGAGGAGGAGCTTTTTTCTAAACAAATAATTATTGTATATTATTATTCAATAACTTTTACTTCAGTTGCTTGAGGACCTTTTTGGCCGTCAGTTACCACAAATTCTACTTTATCGTTATCATTTAAAGTCTTATATCCATCAGAGATAATAGATTGAAAATGAACAAATACGTCATCACCATTTTCTTGTGAAATAAAACCATAACCTTTAGAACTGTTGAACCATTTTACGGTTCCTGTTGTGCGCTCTGCCATTACAGATGCTCCTTAATTTGTTAAAAAAAACTTGACAGAGCTTTGAAAAGATAAACTTAGTAATACAACAACTTCTGAAACTACTTTTAAAGATACTGTCATTCAATACAAATCTATGGAAAGAATTGGGAATAGTCAAATATATTATTTAAATGAAATAATTATTAAAATTGATTATTTTAAACTAATTATAGCGAACCTCGTTAAACATTATTTAGTATTCCTTTTAGAGGCACAGAAAATATTGGTTCAGGTTGGATGTTTTCATCTTTTAAAATATTATTTACAGCATAATAAGCCGAACTGGCAGAGGCTTCCATTAACATTGCAGGAATAGGCAGTTTTATCCAATCGCCTGTTAAAAATAAATTGCTAATTTCTGTAATGGGTCCTGGGCGATTTTTATGCAGTCCCGTATGAAAAGCTGTGAAATCCTTTTTTACTTGTAAATTTTCATATAATATTTTTGCTGATTTCATCTCAGGGAAGTAAACGTAAAATTCCGCTAAAAATTGTTCACGTACTTTATTTTCATCAAAATTATCTGGCAATGCATAGGAGTGAAGTTCGTAAATTCCGCCATTATTATTCTCTGCCCACTCAGCGCTTTCCTTCTCCATTTTATGATAAATAGTTACAGAATCCAAAATTTCTACTGCGTCTGTAAAAATAAAAAATGGAAGATCATCACCAATTCTTTTTTTTGTCCATATTCTAAGTACAGCGTATCTTTGAGATTTTTTCTGGCTCATTATCTGATTATAAAAATCAGGTTTACCGTACTTAATAAATTCTGAGTTAGAAAATATTTTTTTTGTACCATGAATATCTGTTCCCATAACCAGGTAATCGAAGGACTCATTATTAACAATAAATTTATCATCTAATTTTTGAATAGAATGAACTGGGGAATTTAAAATTATTTCTCCGCCGTTATTTTTAATAAAATTTGCAGCTGGTTCTAATAAAGTATTTTGAAAATCATCATTAAGTACATCATATAATAAGCCATGATCATTACTAAGAAAGTAAAAATGAAAACTCTTAATTAGCTCCGCCATTGAAATATATTGTGGTTCAGCAAAGAATGCTCGAGAAAATGTAGTAAACATCAATCTCATTTCTGGGGGAAGATTAATAAAATCAGCAAATTCTTTAAATGACATATGATCATATTTATCAAATGTTTTTACCTTATCATACTTTAATAACGCTAGCATATTTGAAAATTTGTGATTACTCATTGCATCTTTGAGCGAATAAACACCTGCCTTACGCATTGAGAGAATGTTTTTAATTGGGGTTGTGTCAATGTCCTTAAAGCTAAAATCGCCATGCTTTTTGGTCATTATTAAATAGTCATCAATAGGACTAAGGTATTTGTAAGCATCAATTTTTTTGAGAACTTCCCTCAAATTATAATATTGTCTAAAAAAAGCATGGAACCCATGCTCAACTTTTGTTTCAAATCCATCATTAAAGTTTACGTTCCAGCTTCCGACTTTACCACCAAGAAAACTATCTTTCTCAAAAAGTTTTACTTTAAATCCTCTCTCCGAAAGTAAAATTGCGGAAGTCAAACCAGCAATTCCAGAACCAACAATTGCCACACTTTTTTTTGAATCAATTCTTGTTGGCAGAGTACCATCAACTTCATTTACTTGAATTTTGTAATTGTCTAATTTCTTTTTAATATAATTTTCAACTATGCTCATTATTCTCTTTTATTTATAGGCGATAAATGTTCGCAATATTGGTCTTCTCCAGCTTGGCATCGGAAATCTTTCAATCTTCTTAAAACCATTTTGTTTTAAGATTTCAATAAACTTTTTAGGTGATGGAAATTCCAAGACGCTTTTCACAAGGTATTTATAAATATTTGATGAACCACTTAACACAGTTGAAATTGGAATTATAGCAGAGTAACCAAGTATTCTCCAATATAGACGAGAAAGTAAATTATCATTTAATGAATATTCATGGAAACAGATTAAACCGTTCGGCTTTAAAATTCTTTTCAAATTGATGAGGCATTTATTATAATCTGGCATATTTCTAATTCCATAAGCCATAAATATTGCATCAAATGTTTCATCTGGATAATCTAATTCCATTGCATCTGCTAACTCAAATGTTAGGTTGTCATTAGTAAATTTGTTTTTTGCCACGGAAAGCATTTCTTCAGAATTATCTATTGCTAAAATTGTTCCCTCTGGTAATTGGGTTAAACAAGATTCAGTTGATTTTCCAGTTCCACAGCACAAATCAATAATAGATTCATCACCTTTTAATTTCATTCTTTGTGCGCTTAAGTCTAGATCTTTTTGGTAACCCTGACTTAAGAATGTCGCCACATCATACTTATGTGCAACCTTATTAAATTCAGAAGGAACAGACTTCTTATTATTTATTAGCTGATTACTTTCCAATATGTCTAATCCTCATCTTTCAATCTTTTTCGCCAATACTTTCTAAAAGCCAGTGATATTTCATCACCTTTTACACTAACTTCATGAAGGTTGTCTTTTGTTCTATCTAAAATTCCTTTTTGTGATCTCAAAAGTGCAATATCTTCATTAACTATTTTATCAGATTTCTTTGCCATAAACCATCTGCCAAATGGAGGAAAGAATCCAAAAATGTTTTTCCACAAAGTAATTTGCATCATGCTAATTCTATTTTCATCAACCTGCATAAAATGTTCTAGAATTAATAATGTTCTTTCTTTGAATCTTGATTCAAGTCGGGAAATATTTGGGTAATAAAATCTGTAGAAAACTTCTAATTCTGGTTTTGAACCAAAATACATTTTCTCAGATAAATTAGCTGTGTTAGCTCTATAGTACTTTCCCTCAATTCCATCATCTAAAATATTTATTCTAAACTCAGCCGGAAATTCATCTATTTGTCCGAGTAGCTGCTTAATTGAATCTTTATGTGTATACTTAATATGATAAGGGTCAATGAGACTTTCTGCTGCGGATTCTAAGTCAGCCTCGAAAATATGAGTTTTATAAGTAAAATCCCACTCATTCATTTCTGGAATATTAGGAGGTTCAACAATTTTTGATATCGCCTCGTCTCCAACAAAAATCCAAACCCATTTGTTAAATTCCTTTATAGGATACTTATTAATTATTGCTTTTGGTGGAGTTTTGGTTTCAGGTAATTGAGATGGTATTAAGACACACTTACCTTCGCAATTATATTCCCAACCATGATAACCACAAACTATATTTTCATCATTAAGGTACCCGAGAGAAAGTTTAACATTTCTATGGCAGCAGCGATCTTCAAGAGCAATTGCTTCACCAGCTTTTGTACGATAAAGAATTATATCTTCTCCAAGAATCTTTTGTGTCATAATCTCATACTTAAGATCCTTGGAAGGACATATTAAATACCACTTGTTTTTGAGCATAATTAAGTCAATTTAGTATATTACTATGTTTCAATTTCGCTAAGAATATTTTTTTAAATTATGATTGCTTATTTGTCATAACGAGCTTTGCGAAGTAATCTAATAGATTGCTTTGTCGTTAACTCCTCGCAATGACTTTGTTGCTGACTAATTTTTCAAAAATTGATGTTGCAAATATTAGTAATGCATAACCAAAGAAAAAATCTTCTACTGGAATTGTAAAGATTCTAAAATCTAATTGGTAAACACTATCATATGTAACAATGGGTCGCCACGTTAAAAATCCGTTAAATAAAAGAGTGAATATCGAAACCAAAAGGAAATAGTAAACAAATACTTTATTGGTAATTATTTTTGAACCCAAATAGTAATCGAATAATATTGATAAACTAAAAAAGAAAAAAGCTAATCCTGTATATTCTTTACCACTAATAAAGTTTATAATAGCAAGAGCAATTACAGTTATTGAAAAAATCAGAATTTTATTAGTGTAACTTTTGCTTGTAATCGAATTATCACTGCTAAATTTTTTTAACATTTGCCAAGTGAATAAACATGCATATGGAACAGATATAAAGAACAAGATTTCTTCTAAGGGTAAGCCAAAAATTCTAAAATCTAGAGTATATTGTTCTGCAAAAAACCAATGTCTATCAGTTACAATTATATCCCAAATAATAAATGGAATTGCAGTAAGAAGAATACTTATTAGAGCACTTCTCATATAGTTTAAGAAATAAAACTTTTTTAGCGACCCAAAAAATAATGGACCAGACAATACAACAATATTAAAAATTAGATATTCGTATTTCACTATATTTATGTCATTTTTAGAACTTTCACTTCAAGATAGCACTTTGCTAATAAATATAATTTATAGAGATTAGAAATTCTTACTCTTTTACTCATCAATTGTTTAACATCCATTCTCTTTATTTTTTTAAATAGCATTAAGTAATAAAGGTATGCCAAATAAACTCCCAATTTTACTCCAATTGGTAATTTTATTATACCTTTAAAGGCCTCACGGAACTCATCATCAATTTCTGATTCTAATTTTTGTTTGTTTGTATTGCTGATGAATAATTGATCATGGACATCTGGTAAGTATATTCTACTTCTCTCTTCAAGATCACTTTTTATATCTCTTAAAAAATTCACTTTCTGAAATGCAGAGCCCAACATTTTTGCAGAAAATTTAAGTTCTTTAAATTTCTTTTGATTCCCATCAACAAAAACATTCAGACACATTAAGCCAACAACTTCTGCTGAACCATAAATGTAGGAATCATAATTTATACGATCATGAGATGTTTCTTCTAAATCCATTTCCATACTTTTTAGAAATGCATCGATTAGATCAAATCCAATATTGTATTGATGTACTACTTTTTGAAATACATGAATAATTGGATTTGTAGAAATTTTTTGTTCAATCGCTTCATATGTGTCTGCTTTAAATTTATTTAAAAGATATCTTCTATCTGAATCCATAAAAGTATCAACTATTTCATCAGCAACTCTGACCCATCCGTAAATTGAATAAATTGGATCTCTATATTCTGGTGCAAATACTTTTATTCCTAAGCTAAATGAAGTACTATATGCAACAGTCAGCTTTTTACTAAGCTGTGTACATGTATTTTCGTAATGTTTAAAAGTCATTGTTAATCCTTTCTGTTACTAATTTAGAACCAATTACAACCATTGGCAAACCAGTCCCTGGTGTAGTTGAAGCTCCGACATAGTATAGATTTGAAAAATGTTCATCTTTGTTCTTGGGTCTGTAAGCTCCGACCTGATTTAGATCATGGGCTAATCCCAATCCAGAACCTCTGTAAAGGTTAAAAGAATTTTGCCAATCAATTGGGGTTTTTATTGTTTTGCTAATTGTGTTTGCATTTATATCAAAATCAATTCTTTGAGATAAATCGCTGATAATATTATTTGCTAATTCCTCTTTGTCATCCCAGTTTTTCTTATATCGTAAATCTGGAACAGGACAAAGGATGAATAAATTTTCACATCCTTCAGGTGCACAACCTTCTTCTGATTTTGAGGATGCATTAACATAATAATATGGTTTCTTAGGATTTATGGAAGATGTAAAAATTGTATCTGCATAATCTTTAAAATTGCTGCCTAAAAAATAATTATGATGAATTAGTCCATCAATTTTACCTTTTACTCCAAGATAAATGGTAAAAGGGGAGAGAGTCCAATGCATATTATCTAAATTTTTCTCATTAAACTTTTCTCTTTTAAGAATATTTCCTCTAAATGATGCTGCATCAGAATTACTCACAAATATATCTGCGTTCCATCTTTTCCCATTTTGATCAACTACTTCAGATAATCTTCCGTTGTTATTTCCAATACCAATAATTTCTGTGTTATAATGGAACTCAACTCCTCGATCAATTAAAATATCCACAATAGATTTTACTATGTTATACATGCCCCCATTTACACTCCAGTATCCATTGTGTCGCATCTCAGTATAACTTAACAAGGAATAAATTGATGGCGTTTGAAATGGAGTAGAACCTAAAAAGAATGCTACCAAAGAAAAAATTATTTTTATTTCATCTGATGAAAAAGATTTATCAAGCTCTTGCCACATTGTTCTGAATAAGTAAGGAATATGTTTAAATGGAACTTTAGACATCTTCAAGAAATAATCAATCATTCCTTTGTAATTCGATTGTACTACTTGTTGCTCTGTATCATGAAAAAACTCACCCGCACGGTTCAAGTACTTATCTAATTTCTTAGATAAATTTGGCTCAATATTTTTGAACTCTTCCTCTAACCTCTCTAGATCTTTAAAAATTCCGTAAGGCTCTTTTTTGTTTTCAAAATATACCTGGTAAATAGGATCAAGCTCTTTCATCTGAAGAGGATTCTCAATTCCGGCATCTCTAAAGAGATTATCAAATTCGTATGTCATGCTCATAAAAGACGGACCCATGTCAAACGTGAATCCATCTTTTTTAAGAATATTTAATCTTCCGCCAGGCGTGTTGTACTTTTCTAGGATACTAATTTTATTATTACTATCCTTTGAAAGTCTTAGTGCTGTGGATAGACCACCTAATCCTGAACCAATTATTGTAATTTTTTTCATTTTCTTATTTTATTAAATTCATTTTTCTTACTTGATTAAAACTTCCAGCAATAATTTGATATAAATACAATCCACTAGCTAGATTAGAAGCATCAAAATTATATGAGTAATTACCAGCACTTAGTTCTTCACTAATTAGTGTTGCTATTTCGCTTCCAAGAATATTAAAAATTTTCAAAGAAACATTGTCTGAACTTGGTATTGAAAAATTTATAGTTGTAGATGGATTAAATGGATTTGGATAATTTTGCTGTAGAGAATAGCTTTCCGGGATGGTACCCAAATCTTCTGTACTAATATCTGTAATTACAGATGAAAACGCAACTACTGAGCCATCTGAGAGTGCAGCAAAAATTCCGAAAGCTTCACCATCTTGATTAGCAGAAGGATCTAAAAATCCAGAAGC